>JGI12289J12836_1001521_pt1 | contig 1024 bp, 1 predicted proteins | sample TtanPargueraPR_2_FD_12836 | JGI IMG/M metagenome (IMG submission 12836) | reverse complement strand
TTAGTGTTGTGCAAGGAGTTTATTGAAAAACACGAGGGTAAGATTTGGGTTAAGAGCAAGGTCGGAGAAGGCAGTGAGTTTGGGTTTTTACTACCTTTAGCGGATGATTAAATTGTCGTTTCCAATTTTGATTATTGTCATTCTGCTCTTTTCTTTTGGTTGTATGAGCAGTAAAAAACAAAATGCTGCCACGCAAAACCTTCTGGAAAACAATAAAGCGTTTATCAACGAGGATGTCAGTCAACTGATTGTGGTTTTTAATGAAGTTGCCGGCGATCATTTAGCTACACTCGTTGCTATGGAGCGAGCAGACAAGAGCTGGCAGCCTGCTTTTGAATCCATTCCTGCCATTATCGGAAGCAATGGTTTTGCTATGCCGGGCGAAAAACGAGAAGGTGATGGGAAGTCGCCCGTCGGGCTGTTTAAACTCGGGCAGCTTTTTACTTACGAATTAAATGTGGATACCCAAATGCCATTTGCACAATCAACTCCCGAAGATAAATGGATTGACGATCCCGAATCTCCTGACTACAATCGTCATGTCCGGGGACCAACCTCAGCAAATACATACGAAAACCTGAAGTTGAAAAGCGATCATTATAAATATTGTATGGTTATTCGTTACAATACCGATCCGGTCGTAAAAGGAAAGGGGAGTGCCATATTTCTTCATTTGCGCGAACCGGAAGATGAAGCCACGGCAGGCTGCATCGCTATTTCAGAACCCGACATGTTGCAGCTGCTGAAATGGTTGGACCCAAAAAAACATCCCATGATACTGATGGGTACCATGCAAGGTCTGCCGAATTCTCTACACTAAATTTCCGGCGCGTTCTCCAAAAGATATTCTTCGGCTTTTACGTTCCACAGACCTTTTGTTTCTGCTACCAGTTTTGCCAGTTCGGCGTAAAACGGATCGGTTTTTCCAAGTTCAGAAAAATCGGCAATAGCCACCAGCGGAAGGTTTTTATTGGTGTAGATCAGTTTTTTTCCACCCGGAATATTGGGGAGATCCAGCGTGGTT
>JGI12289J12836_1001455_pt1 | contig 1055 bp, 1 predicted proteins | sample TtanPargueraPR_2_FD_12836 | JGI IMG/M metagenome (IMG submission 12836) | reverse complement strand
ATTTTTTCGTTGAATTCTACGGTAAGTGTGTCGACATCACCTTCGTCACCAGAACTGTTGAGAAGGTTAATACCACCATAGCTGGCGTCTTCGATCATTCCCTGGGCTTGGTTCATTAGTTCGTTGAACTGTTCGCCAAGATCTGAACGAGCGCTGGAGTCCGTTTCACCTAAAGCATCGTTAGCGACACCCTTCATCTGGGAGAGGAATCCCTTGAGTGTAGTAATACCATTATCAGCAGCATTAATTGTTTGAATCGCTTCACCCATTCCATCGAGACGAGCTTCCAAACCATCTGCTCTTTCGTTAGCCTTCGGCTGCGAAATAGTTGGTTGGATTGTCTACAGCAGAGGAAACTTTTTTACCTGTGGCCAGGCGTTCTGTAGTTGTTTCCATCTGAGAAGTAGTGCTTCTGAGGGAAAGAAGATTCGAGCGAATTGCTGCGGTTAAGGTTACGTCGGACATTGTTATACTTTCTGTTGTGAGATTTAAAGTTCAGCCTTTCTGGCTGGTATCCGCTCTTGCGGTTACAACTTATAATACGACCCTGGGTTAGGCGACTTGAGGATTAATTTTTCACTTTTTGAAAAACTTAAGTGATTTTTTTTATTTTTTTATTAATTGATGGTTTGGTCTTTCGTAACTGTTTGTCTGCTAGTTATATGATGCTCTTTGTCATCTTGCATGAAAAAAATAAAGTTTAAGGAAAAAATGAATCGTTCCGATACACTGTGTGGGTATAATAGGTTTATTATGAAGCAAGAACGGCGTTTTTATTACTTTCTAAGGGATTTTTCCTTTTTTGTGCTTATCCTTATTTTAGGAGGTTGTAGCAAAAAGGAGAGAGTCTTTGAAAACCAATCAAGTATCCCTTCTTATGTACCTACGAATCATGCAGGGATACCTGTGTTGCCAGCTTCTATTCAGAGGGTTGTTTTGTTACCAGCTTTTTGGCATCAAGATTCCTCGGCCGCTTTTTTGGATAATTTGGATTTAACTTTAACGGATGAGCTAAATAAAACAAATTTAGTAGAAGTTGTTCCTGTTTCTCGACA
>JGI12289J12836_1000990_pt1 | contig 1532 bp, 1 predicted proteins | sample TtanPargueraPR_2_FD_12836 | JGI IMG/M metagenome (IMG submission 12836) | reverse complement strand
GCAGCATATTTGAGAGACTTAACAAAATCGAGACCTCTATACCTTGCGTAAGCATACGCCCCGTGAAAAAAGTCTCCACTTCCTAACGTATCAATTGCCGCAACCTCAGGGACATCAACCATCCCCTCCTTATTTTCAGCCCACCATAAAATAGGTTCAGGACCGCAAGTAACTGCTGCCCTTACTACATTTTTATACTCCCTGACCAAGTGCATGGTAGCAGCCAAAGTGTCCTTTCCTGGAGCTCTGAACTTTTCTGAGGCAATAACATCAGTACAAAAAGGTAATAAACACTCCAATCCCGGCTTCCAACTTCCCGCATCTAAAATAACAGGGATTCCTTTTTTATCTGCCATTTCCGCCAACACCAAAGCAGCAGGCATATGATGACCATCCGTAAGAAGAAATTCAGCATTTTCGATCAGACTCCTATACGAAGAAAGTTTCAATTGAGAATCGTTCAGAGGTGACTTTCTCGAAAAGACAGTCCTGTGGGCATTTGCCGTTGTGGAAACAATGGACGCAAAGGTTGGAATTTCCTTTGAATCTGGCGCTAAATCAACAAATTCAACCCCCTGTTCATCCAAATCTTCATAAATAACATTACAGAGAGGATTTTTACCAACAGCCGAAATCAACTTGGAATGCTCGCCCAAAGCAGAAAACAACACAGACGCGTTGTAGGCAGGCCCTCCTGCGTACATAAGTACTGAGTCAGCATTGTTTTTCGTATCCGACTGTGGATAGTAATCGAACTCATAGATCAGATCGATCGTCGAAATCCCTATAAATAGCCCATATTGGAACATCCAGAACTTATGCATGAATACGAATATAAGAGTCAAGCCCTAGCCTAGAGCTTCATGCAATCAATAGACCTCATAAAGCACAAAATAGATACGCTATTGCTTATAATTTAGTTTTAAACAAGTTGAAATATAGTGAAGATAATATTACTTGGAGGTCATATTTCGTAAGAATATTTATCTTGTACTTCGTTATTCCTATTACTAATGTTCTATATAGCTCCTGTTTTTCAACTGATAAGAAATTCCATATCTCCTATTAAAACAAAAGAAAAAGACTTTATAAACGTTTACAAAAAAGATATCTGTCTGGCATTTACAGCTATAAAACATTTTTTGAACATCCCTTTAACCTTTGATCATGATATGCATATATGTTTTTCTAAACATTTCTTTAATAAATATAAGCTTCCCCTAGCTCCTTTTTTACATATTTTTCGCATAACTTTAAATTCTATTTTTGAGAAATAAAACATATACTCATATCGCTAATTTTATACGTTATATGGTCGTCAATAAGATTAGCTATTTTTAGCTATATTGATAACATAAATATAACGTTTGTTATGATATTTCTATCGAATGTAACTTATAAACTTACGGGAATGATGACACTAGGAGAAAGTATACATTTTCATCGGCAGCGGTTGGGACGAGGCCAGAATGAAATGGCACGCATTTGCGGAATAACATCAGCAGAAATGTCTATTTTGACCAACAAAAACA
>JGI12289J12836_1000948_pt1 | contig 1630 bp, 2 predicted proteins | sample TtanPargueraPR_2_FD_12836 | JGI IMG/M metagenome (IMG submission 12836) | reverse complement strand
AAAGCGAAATCCATAACTGTCTTATCATGAAATAGGTTGACGCAAAGTTATGTTAATAACTAAAAACGTCAGTAACATGAAAGAACAAAGAAAAATCAGACATTTCAGTGAGGCTTTCAAAATTGAGAAAGTAAAAATGTTAGAAGAAGGCCAGGTTACAGTCCGGCAACTGAGCAGGATTTATCAGGTTACCGAAACGGCCATTTACAAGTGGGTGCGAAAGTATTCAACCAGGATATCAAGGTCAGAGCGGATAGTTGTGGAAAAAGAAAGCGAAGGATCGAAAACAATAGAATTGCTACAAAAGATAGGTGATCTTGAAAGGAAAGTAGGCCAAAAGCAACTTCAGATAGACTACCTTGAGAAGTTATTGGAACTGGGTAGTGAAGAAGCGGGATTTGATATTAAAAAAAAATTCGCGTCCGGGCACTTGAATGGTTTAACTCAAGGAAAGGGGAAATAGGGATCAATATGAATATCATGTACGCTATATCAGGGATAAGTCGTCAGGGATACCACCAGGCTGTTGCCAGGGCAGACCAGGAAGCTGCATTTTATCAGCGGCTGAAGGAAACCGTCCTTGAAGTACGAAAGGATTATCATCATGCAAGTGCCCGGAAGATTCATCATAAATTACGTCTTGAAGGATTAATAGGCATCAATTGTTTTGAAGCGTTTATGTCGGATCATGGCCTGATTGTAAAAAAGCAACGTTCTTTGATAAAAACAACCCATAGTGGGAAGTATATTCACCCAAACCTTACCAACGGTTTAAAATTAAACGGTATCAATCAATTATGGGTAAGCGATATTACCCATTTTATTACTCCTGAAGCAGTGTTTTACATTGTGTTGATGATGGATGTTTATAGCCGTCGGATACTTGGCCATAGCGCAAGTGACAATATGATGGCAGTAAACAACCTGAAAGTATTGGAAATGGCATTTGAAATACGGGAAAACCACAACTATGAAAATCTGATTCACCATTCTGACAAAGGGAGCCAATATGGTTGCAAAGATTATGAATCAGCGCTCAAGGAGGCTAATATCCGGATAAGCATGGCAGGTACATGTTTGGAAAACCCCTATGCAGAAAGGATAAACGGGATTATTAAAAATGATTACCTGATTGGGTATGATATTAAAACGTTGTTACAACTGAAGAAGGCCCTGGCAAGATCGGTACACCTGTACAATAATTGTCCACATGGTGAATTGGGCATGAACAGCCCGATGGAGTTCGAAGAACTCTTAAGTCAAATACCACAGGATGAACACCCGGTCATGCAACTATACGATTTTACAAAAACCAAGGCCGAAAACATACAAATGGGTTTTAAGAGGCATAAAACCATGAAAATAGCTGTAAAAGAAAAAACCGTAACTTTGAAGAACAAAGCTACGGTCAACCATTTTCGTGGATCGGCTTATTCCTTGGAAGGTTGCTCCCCAGCAGAGCCTTCCTCCGCTATCACCGATAATACAAAGTTGAATCAAGTAAACTCAAATAACAAATTGACTTATCAACAGTTAAAGTAAAAGTTTAGTACTTTTTGTCAACCGTATTTATGATAGGTCANNCANNAAACNTCAAACCTCAAACATCGGACTTCGCACATCGGAAAAG
>JGI12289J12836_1000838_pt1 | contig 1970 bp, 1 predicted proteins | sample TtanPargueraPR_2_FD_12836 | JGI IMG/M metagenome (IMG submission 12836) | reverse complement strand
GAAGTCACTGAAAAAGTCTATGAGAAATCATAGGCTTTTCTTATACTATAAAAAAGTTATTCACATTTGTGGATAACTTTTTCCTTTTATGGCTTTGTTAAGGTGTTAATGAATATGTGAATGTAGTATAATAGAGGTAGGCGGTGGTATTATGTTAAAAACCCAAACACAAAGGAACTTAAGTGAGTATTCTAAACTGTATGATATTTTAGTTCCCGCTGATAACGAACTAAGACAAATCAATGAATTAGTTGATTTCACTTTTATTTATGATGAGTTAAAAGATAAGTATAGTGCCACTATGGGTAGGGGTGCTATTGATCCAATTATGATGTTTAAATATCTATTATTAAAGGCCTTATATCCTATGAGTGATAAAGGTTTAGTCAGTCGGGCTTTTTCTGATATGTCATACAAGTATTTTCTAGGATTAAATCCAGAAGATCCTGTTATTGATTCAAGTTCTCTTACTAAGTTTAGAAGACAACGACTGAAAGATGTTAATCTTTTAGATATGCTAATTGGACAAACGGTTGCTATTGCTAAAGAAAAAGGACTTCTAAAGAGTAAAACAATTATTGTTGATGCAACACATACTAATGCTAGATATAACCATAAATCCCCACGCCAGATACTTCAAGAACTAAATAAAAATCTTAGAAAATATGTGTATAAAATTGATGAATCATATAAAGATAAGATGCCCAAGAAACCATATAATAAACAAATTGGTATGTTGAGTTCGGAAATGAAATATACAAAAGAACTGTGTGACTTGATTAGTAAAGATGAATCCTTAATGTTCTTTGAACACATTAGAGAAGCGGTTCACTATCTTGAAGAAATACTAGACGATCATATGCATGAGTTATCGCTATCTAAAGACGAGGACGCTAAAGTCGGACACAAAGATGCGGATACTCATTTCTTTGGATTTAAGACACATATCGCCATGAGTGATGAACGTATTATTACTGCTGCTACTGTTACTTCCGGTGAAAAACCTGATGGGAAAGAACTTGAATATTTAGTAGATAAAACGCGTGAGGTTGGCATGGAAGTAGACAATGTTATTGGTGATGCTGCCTATTCAGAAAAAGGGAACCTAGAGCTTGCTAATGAGGGTGAAAATTTTAAACTATACTCAAAACTAAATAGAGTTGTTACTGAAGGCGGAAACCATAAAATGGATGGCTTTTACTATAATAAAGATGCTGGGTTGTACATTTGTCCTAATGGTCACATGGCTATCCGAAAAACTACTTCAGGTAAAAAGAAACACGAGACTGAAGGTAATACGATGGTTGAAACTTATCATTTCGATGTTGAAAAATGTAAAATATGTCCTATGAGAGATGGTTGTTATAAAGAAGGTGCTGCTTCTAGGTCATATTCTGTTTCTATAAAATCTAAAACCCATAGTAAACATATGAAGTTTCAGGAAACAGATGACTTCAAAAATACAGTTAAAAAACGATATAAGATTGAAGCTAAAAATGCTGAAATCAAGAATGCCCATGCGTACGGCTTAGCCGATTCGCATGGTATTTCAGGTATGAATCTTCAAGCAGCTACTACAATTTATGTAGTAAATCTAAAAAGAATACTTAAATTAACGAAGTAATCTTCTTGTTTTTACTTCATCAACTTCAAAATCTATGCAAAAAAGAGATAATTCTCATTGTTGAGTTTTTGAAATGATAAGATGTTAGTAGACACTAAAAAAGTGTTTATTAACATCTTTTTGTATACAATAAAAGAAAAGGAGTGATTAAATGGGAAGACCAAAAGGTGGAAAAAACAAAGAATGGAGTCCAGAAGAGAAACTAAAGATCATCAAAAGAGTAATAAATGGCGAGACATCATCATATCAAATACAAAAGCACGAGGGAATCAGTTCTGGAATGATAGTAAACTGGATAAAGAAATATTATGAACAAGGCTATGAGGGATTAGTAAATAAAAAAAAG
>JGI12289J12836_1000764_pt1 | contig 2167 bp, 2 predicted proteins | sample TtanPargueraPR_2_FD_12836 | JGI IMG/M metagenome (IMG submission 12836) | reverse complement strand
TCAGTTTGTATACGTAACAACCCCGTTTTTTCATGTTGAATTAAATGGTTGTGTACCTTTATTATCCCTGCAGATCAGCTTTTAAGTCAATATGTTTATCATGGTATGGCCGTCCTTTAGCGGACAAGCTTGGTCAGCTAAGGACGTTCCACGAGGTCAACGAGCCTTTTACTTCCATGATCCTGGTCATTGCCTGGTAGTAGTCTATACGGGCCTTCTGGTTTGAAAGGCGTGCATAACGCATCGTTGTCTTGATTTTGCTATGCCCCAACAGATACTGGATGGTAACTATATCGGCTCCCGCATTGAGAAGATCGGTGGCCATGGTATGGCGAAGCTGATGGCAGCTGACATGAACACCGCTTTTTCCTGAGTAATACTCAGCCCGCTTCTGGATGCCTCTCACCGACAGGGGCTTGCCTTTATAGGGGCCTTTTTCAACCAGGAAGATACGAGGTTCGTCCGTCTCTGGCCGCAGCCGTAAATACGCGGCCAACGCCTCTGCCGCGTCGTCATAGAGATACACCAGTCTATCCCTGGCACCTTTACCACATCGAACCATGATCTGATTGCGCCGATGGTCAATGACACCGAGGGTCAGATTGGCAACCTCTTCAACTCTCAGTCCGCAGCGCAGCATCAACAAGAATATGGCGAGGTCACGCTGTTTGCTGATGGCACCAAAGAATGCAGTGACCTCGCTGTCCTGAAGGAACCTCGGCAGGGGTTTGGGAAGACGCAGGGATAGGCCGCCGACCACCGGATTGTCTATCTCCAGCTGTTCCTCCTCCTGGAGGTATCGATAGAAGCTGCGGATGGCAATCAGGTGACCGTTAATCGTCTGCGGGTTCAACCTGTTGTTTAACAGAACATCAATGAAGTACTTGACATGTTCAGGCATTGCAGACTCAACCGCAACCGGCAGCCAGCCAAGAAATTGCTGCAGTCTATTCAGATAGTTTCTTCTTGTGTGGTTTGAGTAGTTCCTTCTCTTCAAATACCTTCTGTAATGCAGTACTGACTCGGTAAGGTTCATCTGATTCTCCTCCCCGCTGGATTACCGCCATGGCCCGGTAATAGTCTTCTTCGCGCCGCCGATCTGAGAGTCGTGCATAGCGCAGGGTCATCTCGATATCCTGATGCCCCAGGATCTGCTGCAGGACTTCGACGCGCATGCCGGCGTTGATCATTTCCGTGGCAAAGGTGTGCCTGAGATTGTGAAGGCTGTAACCTTTATCGGATAATCCGGCCTGCTCAAGCGCCTTTTTCATCGCACTCCAGGCCGACACATAGTTCAGGGGATTGTCAGATCTGCCGTAGAACAGGTAGCGCTTGGATTTATCGCGGGTCCGGAGCCACTGCTTCAGCGCCAACTCGGCATCAGCACTGTAATAGACTTCTCGGCCTTCATAGTTCTTTGCGCCAACGTAAAGAAGGATCTTCCGATCATGCAGTATGATATCATCGACCTTCACTTCCAGCAGTTCCCCGATTCGCATACCGGTTCGCAGCAAGAGCATGATCAGCGCTCGGTCTCTGGCGCTTGCAACGGCATCGAGCAGACGGGCGATATCTTCTTGGGGAATTGCCTTGGGAAGGGCGTCCGGTTCTTGTATGCGAATTTTGGGCTTCATGATTTCCGGGGAGATGACCTCCTGGTCTATCAGATAGGCGAGAAAGGCATAGATCACTCTCAAATGGGAGATGATTGAGACGGGTTTTACACCCCTGTCTTGTTCTTCTTCAACAAAAGCACTGATGTCAATCCTCGTCAATGCCAATAGCGAACTACCTTTTTTGTTGAGAAATTGCATGAAAGCCAGAATGACGCCGCCGGCATGGTCAATGGTATGAAATGAGAGGTTCTTGATATATTTGCCGTGCAGATATGCTGTGGCCAATTGATGGCCAGGCAGGTCGCTTGCTCTTATCCGTGTCGTCCAGCGGTCTAATATCTTACGCTTATGAGGTAAGGTACCGGATGCTGGCCGCGGAAAGCCAACGTGAGATGCCGCGGGTTGATGATAGTCAGGAGTACGTTCGTCTTGGTGTATACCTCTTGTTTCGGGCATTGTGTCCTCCTTTTTCTTTTATTGAAAAAACAGGATATTAATGACCGAATTATAACATCTTATTCGTTTGTCACTTTGTTACGTATTCTCAGGAA
>JGI12289J12836_1000758_pt1 | contig 2193 bp, 2 predicted proteins | sample TtanPargueraPR_2_FD_12836 | JGI IMG/M metagenome (IMG submission 12836) | reverse complement strand
ATTATGAAAAAAGTAGAATAGGCAATGATCAGGAAAGCATGAAAAAGACTGCTTAAGCAAACACATCGGGGAGAAATCCACCGATGTGTTTTGTGCGCGTGGCAGCGCCATAGTCTAAAGGGTGAAAGTCCCGAGCGTGCCGAGGTGACGGAAGCGTTAGTTGAGTAATAGTGCACTCTCGTGAGGAAGTGTGCGGAGGATTACAAGACAAAGTTTTGCACAGAGCCACAATAAATCCCATGATAGCAAGTGTGACCGGATAACCGTGTAAAATGTCGGAAAGTCCAGTATCACCTGGGGTCACAAGTGTTAGGAGGGCTGAGGCAGAATGAAAGATTATGGACGTGACCCATGGAGATCTCATCGGTTCCTGGAAAGGTATCAAGAATCAAGCACGCGAGGTGTGAGAATCTTGAGATGACTGGTGAGAAGTCAGAGTGCGTGGTAGTAGCGAAGAAGCTCGGAGACGAAGAAATCTGGCGACAGATGGAGTGGTGGCATCCGAGTGACTGTCGGCAGAGATCGGCAGTGCCTAAGAGACCCAAAAGGCTTGGAAGGTGAGTGAAGCATCGCATCCGCCGAAGATAGATGGAAACTTGGTATAATTGAAACACATGAGTCGGCAGTAACCAGGGAGGTAAGGAACCATTGATCTGGGGTTGAACAAAAGGGTAGACCGTCGACGTGGAACTGAAAGGAAGAATCATTGCCCAAAGTGGCTACACAGATTCGGAAAGCAGGTTGAAAGCGGAAATGTGGAGTAAATGAGCAGAAAGGAAGTCTACGAATAGGAATGAAGGAAACTAAAAAGCGTAAGTGGTATAGTCTGGTTGACAAAATCTATGACATTAACAATCTAAGAGAAGCATTCAAAGCGGTGAGAAGAAACCGAGGAAGTGCAGGAGTGGACAAGGTAACAATCAAAGAGTACGAAAGCAACTTGGAGGGTAACTTAAGAATCCTTCAGGGAAAAGTGCGAAACAAAGAATACCGGTGCAAGCCTGTGAGAAGATGTTACATAGAAAAGGTCAATGGAGGTCAAAGACCATTGGGCATACCAACAGTGGAAGACCGGGTGCTCCAACAAGCGGTAAGGCAAATAATCGAGCCGATCTTTGAGAAGAAGTTCAGACCATGCAGTTATGGGTTCCGACCCGGACGCAGTGCACATATGGCCGTGGAAGCAGTAAGAGAACATGTGAGAAGTGGAAAGAGATATGTTATTGATGCGGATTTGAAGTCGTACTTTGACACCATAGACCATGAAAAGCTGATAAAGGAAATCCGGGAAGAAATAGTGGATGGAAGTTTGTTGAGACTAGTCGAGGAATTTCTGAAGTCGGGGGTCATGGACAATGGCATTTACCATGAAACACAAGTTGGTGCGCCGCAAGGCGGGGTAGTTAGTCCGCTCTTTGGGAACATCTATCTTCACCCGCTTGATGTATTGATGGAAGAGCGCGGGCATAGCATGGTGCGTTATGCTGATGATTTTGTGATATTTCACAAGTCTAGAAAGGGTGCTGAGCGAGTCTTAAAGAGTGTGACGCGGTTTCTTGAGAAGGAATACAATCTAACGATACACCCAGACAAAACAAGGATTGTAGATACGGACGTGGAATCCTTTACATTTTTGGGCTTTGTGTTTTATCCAGGGAACGGCATAACAATTTCAAAGGACAAAAAGAAAACCTTTAAGAACAAGGTGAAAGAGCTCACCAAAAGGAACCAGACGGTTAACCTTGAGGTCCTCATCAAAACACGAGTGAATCCATATATCCGAGGATGGACCAATTATTATGGCATAGCCTCAATCAGATCATTTCTGAAAAAAGTGATGAGCTGGATTAGGAGACGCCTAAGATCGGTCCAAATGAGAAGCTGGAGGCACATGAAAGGTTTGAAGAGAGCCATGCGAAGAAATGGTTGGAAAGGCAAGATTGAACATATACGCATGAACAAATGGAGGAGTTCCAAAACAAAACAAGCCCACTATGCCATGGATAATAAATGGTTTGGTGAGCTTGGCCTATGTGATTTAGTGAAAATTCATGATGACTATCATCTCCAACGGGGATAATGGTGGAGGAGCCGGATGCGATGACCCGCACGTCCGGATCTGTGAGAGGCGCATAAAGTGATTTATGCGCCTACTTTATTTTGTGTAAAATTGTAGAGAAAAGGAAAATGTTT
>JGI12289J12836_1000718_pt1 | contig 2324 bp, 3 predicted proteins | sample TtanPargueraPR_2_FD_12836 | JGI IMG/M metagenome (IMG submission 12836) | reverse complement strand
CCTATTCTTATGATTTAAGCAAGTAAATTCTGATAATTTCTTTGATAAGGCTGATTATTTTTAATCACAGCAAACATTCTTAAAACAAGTTTTGCTCTAACAGCATTTATTACTGACATTTTATTTTTTCCTTCTTTGATCTTTCTTTCATAGTAATCATGCAGTTCTCCTTTACTAGTAATAAGAGACAAGGCGGCAAGGTGTAGCAGTCTCTTAATGCTTTTATCTGCACGATGAGAGACTTTGTTTTTTGATTTTTGACTACTCCCTGATGTGTGAGAAAAAGGTGCTACTCCTGCATGACAGCAAAACTTTCGAGGATCCTTAAAGTCCTTAAATGCATTGGTTTCGACAATCATTTTAATTGCTGTTTTATTGCCAATTCCATCAACAGAACAGAGCAGTTCAAATTGTCTTTGTAGAACTGGATCTTCTTTAAGGAGACTTTCCATTTGTGCTTCAATTTGTTCGATTGAGTTTTTTAGATCTCTAATTAATTTTGCCATACGAGCACTTTTCTTTTTAAAGTCGTCCTTAGCCATATAATGTTTTTGATCGGTCAATTGCCCTTGGTATTTGCCTTTATCATTAACATATAGGTCTCGTTCACTTATTAGCTGTTTTAAAATCCTGATTTTTTCATCAGGAAGAGAAAACAATCTGGCTCGATCTTCAAAACGTTTAGCATATGCAGCTATTCGCTGAGCATCAACTTTATCGTTTTTTCCTCGTTGCATTCCCGAAGAGTATTTGATCTCGGTAGGATTTTCAAGCCATAAATCAATATGCATTTCCGCACAGGCACATGCTAGCGGATAAGTGTATTGCCCCGTGTGTTCTGCACATATCAGGTAATCGGTAGCGCTTGAGCTCTTAATCAAATCAGAAAAGAACTTTTTGATAGCACGCAATTGATTGGGTATTATCAATTCTTTTGTAAGCTCATCATTGAGACGTAAACAGATATCAAGTTTTAGTTTGCTTACATCTACACCAATAAAAAATTTCTTCATAACTTTGATTTTAAGGAACATGAAAAGAAAGGAAAACTTGAAATAATCCTGATAACCTTGATAGTGGCTACTAGATTCTTATTTAGGTCTTTATTTCTAGAAGGTCCATGCAGTCTGAATAGGACGTTAAGTTACTCTTAGATCGGACGATAGTTTACTGCCTGGATTTCCTTTCTTTTTAATATGTTTTGTTTATTTCAAAATTACATCTTTGCTATATTTGAAACTATAGGTGTAAATCTAAGGTACCGGACAGGAACGAGCTCCGAAATCCGCAACGACAACTTACAAGTGACCGTTAGCGGGCAGTTTGAAAAATTCAAAACATTGGTTTTTTAGACAAATAAAAGCAACCAAATGAATAATTCTTACATCTAACAAACAGACTTAACTTGAAAGTTTAATACACGGAGAATGAATCGTTTTTATTAAAAAAAAACAATTAAAATCAAACCACAATGAGACACCGATTAAAAATAAAGAATTTCATCTTCGCACTTATAGTCCTAAGTTTTGTGAGCTGTGACAAAGACGAAGAACTTTCCTTTTCGGACTTAAAAGGTGTATACAATGGAACTTTTACCGTGGAATATTCCGAAGACCCAATTTTTTATGACCAAATGGAGCTTTCGAATGAAGTAACCATCGAATTTGAAAATGGAAATTTTTCGTGTTCGAGTGGAGAAAACCACATTCCTGCAGGGGGAAGTGGAAAATATGAGATGAACGAAAATAAAATCACTTTTAACGATGAGAATGGATGGTTTGCTGACTTTGACGGCAACTTAATTTTAGATGGAGAATATGACATAAAGGAAGAGAATTCCAAAATCATAATTTCTGCCAAGAAAGGAATTGGATTTTATAAGTATCAATTAAAAAAACAATAAAAACCAAATCGACTATGACAAGAAAAATTTTCATCGGATTAGCACTGGTTTTTGCTCTATCCTGCAATAAGGACAATGACGATGATTCTATAAGACAAGAAAAAGGAAATATTTGGCTAAGTGGTGGTTTAGCATATTGCGCTGAGCAAATTCATCTTGACAATGGAGATACGTTAATCGTTAATATCGAAGATGTTATATCTTTTACTTCTGGAGATAGAGTTAGAATAAAGTACAAAGAACTTGGTTTAAATGAATATTGTCCACCAGGAATTGACTGCGAAATTGTCGATATTGAAAAAATTGAATAAAATAAAAACCGACCCGCTAACAATTAAGGTTCAGATGGCATGCAATGCCTAATCTGAACCGGGTGTTGACGCAAACCGGCATTGAAACGGGGACGTATATTATGGGTTTT
>JGI12289J12836_1000706_pt1 | contig 2349 bp, 2 predicted proteins | sample TtanPargueraPR_2_FD_12836 | JGI IMG/M metagenome (IMG submission 12836) | reverse complement strand
TGGCGGGCAAAACCCCGCAGGAGATCATCGCCTGGGCCATCGCCCACAGCGACAAGCCACTGGTCACGACCAACTTCCGTCCGTATGAGTCGGTGATTCTGCACATGGCCGTGCAGGTCAAGCCGGACATTGAGGTGCTGTGGGTCGATTCCGGTTACAACACCTCGGCCACCTACCGCTTTGCGGAAAAGCTGATCAAGGATCTGAACCTGAACATCCACACCTTCATCCCGCAGATGAGCGCAGCCCGTCGCAATGTGCTGATGGGCGGCATCCCCGATGTGGACGATCCTCAGCATGACGAGTTCACCCGTCAGGTGAAACTGGAACCCTTCCAGCGCGCACTGGCCGAACTCAAGCCCGACCTGTGGCTGAACGCGATCCGCAAGGATCAGACCGAATTCCGCCAGTCACTGGATATCGTGACGGCCAGCAAGGACGGCATCATTAAGGTGGCGCCGCTGTTCAACTGGACCGAAGCCGACATGGACGCCTACCTGGCCGAACACAACCTGCCCAACGAGCACGACTACTTCGACCCGACCAAAGCGCTCGAAACGCGCGAGTGCGGACTGCATACGCAGTTGTAAGCGTGTAAGGCCTCGCCGCTCGGCGGGGCCTCAATTCACATCCTTTCTGCCACTTTTCTTATCAGACCGTTCAGGTTAATCTCAAGCTACTGATGTCAGCAGGGAGTACGCTGGCCGTGTTTAACTCCAAACAGGCAGGGATGTCGCATGCCAACTGGCTACCTCCCCAATACCCCTATCGTTCACTCGAACTCACGTAATACGTTGCAATCCCAAGCCATGCAACTGGGCCGGATGGCGTTTGCCGTTCTGCAGAATGAAATACCTGATCCCGAACAGATACGACCTTATTGTGCGATGGCGGTAGCGCTGGACACGCACGACGTCCTCAACGGGCTTGAGAAAGGGAGAACCCGACATGTACCACACGTCATTCATGAAATGTATGCGCCTTCGGCCATAGCTATAAGGTACACCCGATAATAATTATTATGGGGTCGAAGTCATCATTAACAGACGGTCAACTAATAAAGGTGAATTCTATGGGTTTTTTTAAAAAAATAATTTTCCTATTATTAATTTTTGTAACAGCCAGTTGCACCGAAAACTCATCTCAAAAGCAGATCGAGGGAGGCACTGAGACAAGCTCAAATGTACAGTCCGCACTCACGGCAGATGTGAATATTAGAAGTGACATCCCTGCTCCATGCGGCGATGGTGGTTTAGCCTTGATGGATGTGGTCGCAGTCTCAGGTGACCACGATCTCCACGCATCACCGAATTCCAGTGCTCCAAAAATTAAGAATGAGAAGGCGTCACGCGTACTCGGCAAAGACCATTATCATCAAATCGATAGTTCAACAACAGTGCGCCGACTCTGCGTACAAGCCGACTGGACTGAGGTACAGATTCAAACGCCTGATTGGCTAACCCATGTAAAAGGCTGGGTGCCTAATACAGCGCTGCGCGAGATAGAACGGACTAAAAGTGGTGGACGGATTTACGTTGAGGACGATTTCTACTGGGATAAAGACACGGTGCAGTTCAAGCGACAGATCGTTGCCGTTGTGAACAAGATCGCCCGTGAGAACCGTAACTGTGATCAAATAGACACATCCTCGGTTGCAAAATCACCTTCGCGTAGTAAGCCTGGTGATCCTGTTTTCTTTGTAACGTGTGGGTCTGGAGCTAACGTGTTCAATGTATGGTTCAAGCCTACAGACACCGGGGCAGAGCCAGCGTTTGCGGCGAAGGAACCGCTTAACAAAAGCACCGCCGTCGACGCCTGCGAAGTGGCGGCGAAGCGAGCGGCAATCCATCCGTCTACGGTTGAGTTCTCCCGCGTTTGGGACTTGGCGTACATGCCACATGTGTCTGGCCGTGCGCGTGTCGTCTCCACTTTTACGGCAAAAAACGCTCTTAACCTTGAGTTGAAGTACCGGATTGACTGCCTCTTTGATGGCCCGGCTTTGATCGAAACAAGCATTGAGGAAAGCTTCGATTGAGCAATTCCCGAAAACTAAAAAAGTCGGAAGCCTGCTTAGCTTCAGAAGCTAAAAATCGGCTCCACAGCGACCGATTTTCCACTGCTTCGCAGCTCCAAACCAGCGCGTGAGCCGGGTGTTAGGAAATATAAGACACGCAACGAATCGTGAAGGGCTTATGGCAACAAATAAAAATCAACACTATGTTCCTAGATGCTATTTAAAAGAGTTTACATGCAACTCTGAAGGTAAGGCAATTAACGTCTTTAATCTTGATAGGAAAAAATTTATTCATATGGCACCGGTAAAAAACCAGTGCTCTAGAGATTATTTTT
>JGI12289J12836_1000704_pt1 | contig 2374 bp, 2 predicted proteins | sample TtanPargueraPR_2_FD_12836 | JGI IMG/M metagenome (IMG submission 12836) | reverse complement strand
TAACAATTAAGGTTCAGATGGCATGCAATGCCTAATCTGAACCGGGTGTTGACGCAAACCGGCATTGAAACGGGGACGTATATTATGGGTTTTTCGATGTCTGGGTTTATTGGTTTACAGGAGGTGCATGTTTCCTGGTTTTCGCTTTTGGACTGATCAGCATCTGATTTTTCGGTCTTAAAGGTCATTCCAGCTTTCTTTTTCCAGTCAGCAACCTTGTTTATCCACTGATTTTTTACGCCTGGGCATAGCTCCGCCAGTCCCCTGTTTCAGGACTTTTTTGCAAGGTTTAGCAGAAGGTTCCGGAAAGAATCATTCATTGGCGGTGGTCCGCGCTGATGGAAACGCCAAATGGTCACCAGCTTTCCTTTGCGGCATACCGGGCACAGCAAGTGGACATCGGTGTGCCTGGGCAGATCGGGTTTGCCCAGTTCCTGTTGCAGCAGTTCAATGCATACTTTTTTAAGCGTACTGCTCAGTATCCCGTAATGCCGGATGCGGGTAAAACCACGCGGTAAAATGTGCAGCGAAAACCGACGGATAAACTCGTCTTCGCTTAGCGTGAGCGGGTATTTTTTTCCACCCTTCCGGTAGTCTTTTGCTGTAAAAGTCACCTTTCCGTTTTCAATGCTGCGGATGCGGTGGTTGCTGATGGCTATTTTGTGGGTGTACCTGCCGAGGTACTCCACCACCTGCTGCGGCCCGAAAAAGGGCTGTTTGCAATACACCATCCAGGGTTTTGAAAACAGCGACTTGTAAAGTTCCGCATCTTCAATACCTTGCTGTCGTAATGCCTGTACATACTTTGCCCTGAAGACTTTGCTCATTGCTTTTACCGGGAAAAGGAACTTGTTTTTTCCGCGGGCTGCTTTCCACTTCCCCGGGGTGGTAATTCCTCCGCCCGGCACAATACAATGCAAATGCGGGTGGAGCGAGAGGTTTTGTCCCCAGGTATGCAGGATGGCGATCATGCCCGGGGCTGCTCCAATAAATTTTGGGTTGCGGGCAAAACCGTTTACCACCTGCCAGGCCGTAGCAAACAGCAGCGAATAAATCAGTTTTGGACGGTACATAGCCAGAGGGTTCAGGGCTTCGGGCAGGGTAAATACCAGGTGGTAGTACGAAGTCCGGAACAGTTCCTGCTCGCGGGCCTGCATCCACTCTTCGCGTTTATGTCCCTGGCACTTCGGACAGTGACGGTTACGACAGCTGTTATAACTGATGTGTATTTTGTTACAATCACTGTTGTTGCACACATCAATGTGTCCGCCCAGTGCTGCTGTGCGGCAAACCGACAAAGCCTGAAGGGTGCGCAGCTGCCAGCTATTGGCGCACAACTCCCGGAGCCGGTACTGCTGATTGCGCAACACATCGGCTACTTCGTGAACCGGTTTCATGGCTTGCGGTAAAGGCGATCGAGCGGACTAAAGGCTTTTTCCCTGCCCAGTTGGGCAATGTGCAGGTACATCAGCGTGGTCTGGATATCGACATGTCCCAGCAGGTCTTTCAGGGTGATGATGTCCATGCCCATTTCAAGCAGGTGCGTGGCATAGCTATGGCGAAGCGTGTGCGAGGTCACCTTCTTTTGTATCCCTGATTTGCGCAGGGACTCTTTCACAATCCAACGCACTCCGGAACCGGTAAACTGCTGCAACTGCCCGGTATTGGTTTTTCCGTTAAACAGCCAGATGTAGGGTCTTTCTGCCTCCAGGTAGGTTTTTATCCCGCGCGACAGGTTATCGCCCAACGGAACATAGCGGTCTTTTCGGCCTTTTCCTTCACGGATGTGCAGCATTTTGCGGTCAAGGTCGGCATCCTGGATTTTAATGTTGCAGAGTTCCTGGCGCCTCAGGCCGCAGCCGTATAGCAGGGCAAGCACCAGGCGATGTTTTAACAAACCAGGTGATTTCAGCAGGAGTTTTACCTCTCGCTGACTCAGTACAACAGGAAGCTTTTTCGGAAACTGCATCTTCGGAAGAAAAACCTGTTTCTCCTGCATCCCCGTGGCACGGTAGGCAAACCGGAGTCCGTAAACCGTGTGCTTAAAATAACTCGACGAGGGGGTGCGGCTTTGTGTTTTGATGTGGTACAGGTAATCCAGAACTTGTTCTTCGTCAAGCTCCAGCGGGTTGCAGTTAAAATGCAGGGCCATCCGGGCCAGACAGCGCGAATAGTTGTTCAAGGTGCTGGTACTCTTGCCCAATAACTCAACCTGACGTTGCATCTTCTGATAAACTTGCTTAAATTCAGGGAGTGAAAAACAGGCTTGCTCAATTAAAGTGGTGCTTTTTTTTCATAATAACGAATTTTATGATTAGCAACCTAAAGGTACTCGAGCCTGAGCACTTTAGCTACCTTTAGGTTTCGTTCAACA
>JGI12289J12836_1000686_pt1 | contig 2465 bp, 2 predicted proteins | sample TtanPargueraPR_2_FD_12836 | JGI IMG/M metagenome (IMG submission 12836) | reverse complement strand
ATCCCATAAGTATGATGAAATTCTTCTATCATAAAGTCTATCAAAGGTTCTACACGCTGTAATAATTGTAATATTTGGAATTTTTAATAACTGATCTATTGTTGCCAGAAAAACGAGAAAATATTATGTTCTCTAGAAATAGATAAAACATCTAAAGAATCAATAATAATTATTACTTTGACTTTTTCTGATAGCCTTGAAACTTTTTGAATGAAATTTACAGGAAAACCATATGATTCAACTTCTTGCAATGTGTTACAATTTGAAAACACACTACTTTGGATAAATAAAGGTAATAAATTCTGATCGGTTAAACTACTCTTTTCCAATTCATCAAAAAGATCCAGAAGGAGGCAGGTTTTTCCAGAACCGGGACCTCCGGTTATTAATATAGAAGATATTCCTTCATCAATTACTGATAAAACATCATCTAGATATGGATTATTTAATGACTTCCCACCAATATCTCTTTTCCATTTTTTTCCTATCCCAGAAACCTGGCTTATTGATGACTTAATATTTCTAATACTTACCTGTGGTCCTAATATTGCACCGTGCTTCTCACAAATTGCTAATAAATCTTGCTTTTGAATTCTACCTGAATTATCACCCAAATTCCTCCCCAAATTATAACATGTTAAGAGGAGCCTGGCCAAAGAAGATGAAAATTGGTAATTATCTCCCTTTGCAGCTTTGAAGGGGTACTATAGATCGGGTTATAAGTACCTTCATAAGAAACTTTGGCTAATGTGCTCATCCTAAAAAGCAGTTGCGAGTAGGTTTTTATACGGGAAAGGACCTTATTATTCTTCCGTTTCATCTCTAGCTGTCTTTTAAGCCGGGTTAAGATAACAAGAGCTATGAAGAGTATAAACATCTTCCCTTCATACGTTGCGAGGGTATGATCAGTAACTCGATCACCCTGAAGATCATTCTTGAATGAGTCATAGAAGATTTCAGCAGTGTTACGCTGTTGATAGGCCGAATACACTTCCTCTTTTGGGGTTTTTCTATTGGTGAAGAGACACCAGTATCCGGCATACTTCTTTTGAAATTCAGCCATATATGCTGTGTTCTGCATGACGCGGCGTCCTCTCTTCGGGGTATCTTTTACTATAAAGAACTGCTCATACAGATCCTTATGGGATGCTTTGAGTTTGTTCTCCTGCAATTCCACCCTGCAGGATTCCAAGAGTTCAATGAAGTCCTTTTCAGCATCAGCTCGTATTGCAGGGTTATACACAATATGTAGGTAATACCGATGATGATTACGAATCACCGGACGGGTTAGGCATTGGATGATCCCAGAATTGCCGTCAGCATCAGCTATTTCGGTTCTGGCTGACAGGGTATACAGCTCATCACGTACCTGATCAATGATAGCATACTGCCAGGCGACACGTTTTGGTACTGGTATGATGAAGTCATACCCTGCTTTTCGTACAAACTCCATATTCTCTTCACTATAGTATCCTTTATCGAGGGTAACACAGATTTTCTGCAGGTCCATCTTCTGTAATTGGCGAATCAGGTCCTTCAATGTGGTACTGTCATGGCGGGAGCCATTGAACAGGACTGAATGAACCGGAAGGTAAGAATCCTGACGAGAGAGTATGGCGAGATTCACTTGAGGAAGCGAGATGTGACCATGGGTATACCCGTACTCGACGAGAGGATTGGTTTCTGTGTTATACCCGCCAATATTGGTTGAATCAAAGCAATAGTACCCTGAGTCACAACTGTTTACTGCCATCCAGTTTTTGAAAAAAGTATTTCTTGCATCAGGTTTCAGGGCACTCAAGAACTTAGAGACCGATTGGGAAGTCATGCCTTCGATGTGCTCGTTGCGACCTTCAGCCCAATCACCCGCCCAGGAGAGTGCTCTTTTAGTACAGATCACATATTCAGCAAGGCCAATGATCTTTTCAGCAGAATCCCTTCCAAAGGCTTTGGTCAATTGTTTCATGATCTTGAGCTCTGCAACCATTGAATCGAGTATGAGAGTTTCTCCCAACTGCTGAGTTCTTGAAATAGCAACATCAGGAGGGATGGATTGCAACTGCTCAGCTTTGAAGCGGTCGTTATAGATGATGGGCCCATCTTTTGACAACCGTTTTCCTATAGTGGTACGAACATGACGGGTCTGTTTCTTTTCCTTGTCCCAATAGGATTGATCTCGGTGAACGTACCAGTACCCCTGCTGTTTATTGAATGTGTCGATGATTTTCGGTTCAGATAATTTGTGTGTATGTTCTTTTACCATGTTATATATTATAACATGGTTTATTGGAAAAGAAACCCAGAAATCGCTATTCAAGGCAGTTATTTTGATGATTTATCGGTGTTTTAGTATTACATGTTAAAAATTGGGGCGGAATTTAGGTTATTATACTGGCGGAATGCCGGAAGTGGTTCAGTGTTGGATAGATGGTGGCGATCACGAGGAAGTCCGTGATATCCAAAAT
>JGI12289J12836_1000653_pt1 | contig 2626 bp, 4 predicted proteins | sample TtanPargueraPR_2_FD_12836 | JGI IMG/M metagenome (IMG submission 12836) | reverse complement strand
GCTGAAGCCGAACAGATAGAGCTGATCGCCTTCGTCGTAGTTATGTACCAGAAAGCGGTAACAATCGAGAATGTTCTTGTCGATGCCATTTCCCGTCACGCCGCCAGACAGCGCATCGCCATCAGAGCCTACGCCCCAGTCGTAAAACACGACCTGCTTGTTGCCCGCTGCGTCTTCCGGGGCTATGCCACGGGCAATACGAAGGATGTGAGTTGCGCAGTCAGATTCCGGCGACTGCCAGGTGCCATCGGCACAGATGACGATTTTTTTCATGTGGACTCCTTCCGTGGAGTATCAAGACAGGTATTGCTATTACGCCATACGATGCGCAACGTGTGCTTCAATAACCTTTCGATAACAGTCTGAGATATGTTGCTTTTTCTGCCTTAGCGCATCGACTTCGGATCTCGTCAGCTGTTCTAAAGCCGACGAGGTAACCGGCTTCGTTGGCTGTGAGGGCTTGGGTGTGTATTCCAAAGATATGTCTGATTTCGTCATCGAAGCGCTCCTGCAAAAGCCTTACATGTTTCTTCAGGGGACAGAACTCTTTCGATCGCCCAGCATTTACCAGCAATATAGTACCAGTTACATGACCTCCGTTCAGCAACAAGTAATTGGTAAGCTCCGCCAGGGTGCCACCCATATTGGCGACATCATCTACCAAAACATATGAGCCACCCTGCTCAACCCTGCCCTCGAAAGAAGGCCTGAGCATTAAACGCTCCATGGGGTCTGCACCTGTGTGAAAAACACGCTGCAACTGCACAATGTCAGTCTCACTGGTACCTCCGAGTATTTCTGCACACATGAGGGACAGCATCAAAGGCAGTGCATTGTCACCCGATGCCTCTTTGGCAAATGGCGAAACGAAAATGCTATCTGCCGGAAACTGACCACATAGCCCATACAGAAAATCAAACGCAAGGTCTTCAATCAGCCGCAAAGCAGCCTCGGGATCACCCCCTTTTCCTGCCCGATAATCAGGGTGCGATTTGATATTGCTGTCAGAGGTGAAGCAATGAAAATGCCTTGCACGTTTGGGAAACGGGTATATCCACTCCATACTTACTCCCTTGGCTGTTCAGGGCTGGGCACGGTTTTCTTCATGTGAACTCCTTCCGTGGAGTGGCTTAGCAGACAGCCTGCAGGCGCTCATGTTCACGCGTAACATTAGTTCTGCAGTTCACTGCAGCAACCTCGTACAAGGCTTTATCGATCAGCTTGTGCTGATGCCGCTCAAACCAGCCCAGCACATCGACCAGGTGCCAAATCGCGGATCGCCCCTCATGTACTGGCAACGGAAAGGTATCCAGATGCGTTTGCAGTAACTTACGCACATTTTGGCGACTGAACGAAAACAGCTCGGCAATATCGGTAACGCCCACCAAGTCAGGCCCCACTTCTATCAAACGGGCAGACGGCAGTGCTTTTTTCACATCCTGCAGCGCGCTGTGCAAAGCCACTTCAGCTGACTCTGCCTCACGGGTAAAACTCAGGCCCACGCGCCCTTTCTGCCCAAGCCCCACCAAAGCGTCATCACAACCGGCATCGAACAAACGATTTTCAACAACAGATAGATCCTGGTCTGATGGTAGTGCGAGTTTCAAAACAAAATCATAGGTGTTCATTCCGTATCCCCTGCATCTGCAAGCGCGCCCGCACTGCAATGGTCAACCACACGAAGCAACTGTCTGGCATGATTATCAGCGTTACGTGGCGTACTCCACACACTGACAATACAAAACTCACCACAGCGGCAAGTCTGATCATTATATGGGCAATATAAGCGCCCCCAGGCATGGCCAGAGGCTGGCTTTACACTCCAGCCACGTACTTCGGCATATACCAAGGCAGATTCTATTGCCTTATCGGGATGGCGAGGCCGGCTCATATGCCGCGAGGCTCAGAATAGGATACGAAACACTGGTTGTCAATTGACAACCTTGAGCGCGAAAAAATGGGGGGCTTTTTCATGTGAACTCCTTCCGTGGAGTGATGGTTATCTAGCCGCTGAACCTATTCCTTACCCGGCACCCGATCTCCTGAACCCTTGCCGGCAACGGTCATGAAAATATACTTGAAGTACGCACCCACCGTCAGGTTCTGCAGCATAGCCTGATCGGTTTCGGCCAGCAGTTTCGGGGTCGACATATCGATATCATTCACCTGTGCCAGACCGGTAATACCGGGGCGGGCATTCAGTACAGCGCGCTGCTCACGCTCGGCAATTAACTCCTCCTGATTGAACAGGCAAGGACGCGGCCCAACCAGACTCATCTCGCCCTTGAGCACGTTCCACAACTGCGGAAGCTCATCCAGCTTGGTCCGGCGCAGAAAGTGACCAAAGGGAGTAATGGCGTCGGCACTGGCAAGATGGCTTGCAACCGAAGCGGTGTCTTTGCGCATCGTGCGAAACTTCACCAGCGTGAACGGTTTTTTATGCCGTCCTACCCGCTCCTGTCGGAAGATGGGCGAGCCGGTATCAAAAAAGCCGATCAACGTCAGCAGCAACAACACTGGAAAACCGCACACCAGCCCCAGCAGGGAGAACACAAAATCAAAGATACGAATCACTTAAAACACCTCTTCAGACCTTCTTCCACCGATACCGGCGGCTCCCAGCCCA
>JGI12289J12836_1000641_pt1 | contig 2670 bp, 2 predicted proteins | sample TtanPargueraPR_2_FD_12836 | JGI IMG/M metagenome (IMG submission 12836) | reverse complement strand
ACTCTGAATTTGTGGTGGGCGGAACAGGGCTTGAACCTGTGACCCTCGGCTTGTAAGGCCGATGCTCTCCCAACTGAGCTACCCGCCCCGCGTCAGCGTGACCGACTTTCTACCAACTTCACTAAAGCTCGTCAAGCAAATTTATAACCAATGAGAAATTCCCTGCTTTTTGTTTGCAGTGGCAAGGTGAGCAACTTCAAAAAGATGATTTTCTAACACCCTTAGCAATTTTTTTATCCACATGACAAAAATAAACTGCTATCTAATTATTTCCTTGGAACTCCCTGCCTTCTGTCCCATCCGTTTGACCGCCAGATCTATTACCAGCTTCATCATCCTCTGCCAGTCTAAAAATGACAAACTCGCCCTCCTCCCCTGTAACTAATCCCTTTTGAAGACCCTCCTCACGGGTATCACGTGGCTCATAAGGCTGGATTCCGGTACACCCGACAAGCAGTAGAACCCCAAGTAACTGGATCAGAAGTACAATCCTATGGATCTGGTGGGCGCACATATCTATCAGAACTTCACCCTGGCCCCAACTGAGTTCAGGCTGATGTCCTCCACCTCGGGTTCCACGTCTCGATCAAGTGAATAGAGGCGATAGAGATAATACAGCTCGGTGCCATAGTCCTCGAAGAGTTGCACCGCTGTGGCGCCGACTGAATAGCCGTCATCATTTCCAGTGGGAAGATTGCTGGACAAGGTATAATCGACACCAAATGCGGTCTCACCCACGGAAAAGAATCTTTTCAGCCAACCAACCTTGGCGTAAAAATTCGTCGGGTCGCTCTGATTGTCTCGCTCCAACCCGCCTGCAGAAAGTGTAAGATTCAACCCAGTATCCTCATGCAATATGGAGAAAGAGCCGTCGTACTGGAGATCAGTATCCGCCTGGTTTGGATTGGCGACAGCTACCGCACCAGCTGCTTTGAAGCCATAGCCTTTTCCTCCCCACCACAAGGACGTATCATACCGCTCATCACTGACCATGGAACCGGAGAGACGAAAACCGTAGAATCGAGGGCTATCGTAGCGTAATCTGTCTCGTCGGTTCAATCCGTCGAAACTGTTATAGGCATCGACGATTCTGATATCCGTTAGGGAATCATCATTTTCTTGCCTGAAAAGCATCCCACCGGCAGTATCAGAGATGGTAGCGTATGAGATCACACTGGTTCGAGAGAGATCTACGCTTGCGCTTCCGTAAGACGCAGTGGCGCCCTTGCCTATTGATACTTTACCAAAACGCTTGCTATCCAGGGAAAGCTCGGTCCAACGCTGGTCGAAGATGTTGTTGTTGTCCTCTTTGAGTTGACTGACTTCTCCGGCCTTATTTGGCGCTATTGTGAGCTCAATCCGGCTGGCGAGAGTCAAATCTTCATCGATCTTGGCGGTTCCCACAAAATTGACTCGACTCTCGCTGTTGTCGTTATCGACGAAGTAGGACTCTGTACTTTTTCCATCATCGACCACATTCACGGCCCGATTGACCTGGCCCGAGATAGCGAGCCTTACCCGGTCTCCGCCTCCGGACGTAATAATCTTTTCAACAGGCGGCTGCATGTCGTCTGCTTTCGCTGTTTCACCCATGCTGTCACGACGTTCAACGTCCTTGGCCATAGCCTTGGCTTCTTGAGCCTCGATCTGCGCACCGGCAACAGCTTCCATTAACTGTCTCACCTGCTGCTGCAATACTTCTATTTGCTGCTGCTGGACCACGATGACCTGCTCGAGCCTTTCGATTTTTCCGGTATCCGCTGCCGTATCCTGGACCGAAACAGCACTCGCGTAAATCGGCTCAACGACCAGGAGCAAAGTTATGGCAATAATGGTGACAACAGGTACACATGCCGCCCACAACCGTCGTGGTACCACCGGAGTCCAGGCTAGTATTTTTGCCTCCCCCTGACGGCAGGACGCAATCGCCCACCGCAATACGCGCAAAGAGCAAAAAAAATCCATGATTTTCTCCTTTCTCAGATGGTGAACGATGATCGCGTAACGGTATAAGCCGTAGAAAAAATCTCCATGCGGAAAAAAGACGTTTTGCTCAATTCAACTCAATGACGGAATCGGTCTCCATAGATTTTCCAACTACCCTGCTACGGGAAACCAAGTACTATTTTATGCCGGTATCCCGTAAATATGCTACGGGGATGGAAACTCAATTCAGCGACAAACCATCATATTGTTAGGACCAAACACTAAGCACCAAGAACTAGTGCCAGTGGAGTATTTACTAAGAAATTCTTAAATTACCGCACAATTCCAACGCATTAAAAACACAAAACCTAACAGCTTAAACACGTTTAACTACAATATTATCACCTAGTAAATGGCGTAAGCAAGAAGACTTAGAATAGTACCCTGAATATCCTACGGAAAAAATAGCTGGAAGAGCCCTTACCACGGGCCTCCCAGAGTCCGATCTGGTTCCTTCACGGTGTGGTATGCAATGCCTTCTAGGCAGAACAAACCCTCCGCAATTTTAACAGGTGAGCTCTGGATGCCCACCGACCATGGTGTCTTTACGTATCCAAAGGCTTTTGAAAACAGAGGTACAAGACATAAAAAAAGGGGTTACAGTCATATTGACTGTAACCCCTTTGTCGTACTGGCGGGGCCGACGAGACTCGAACTCGCGACCTCCGGCGTGACAGGCCGGCA
>JGI12289J12836_1000627_pt1 | contig 2738 bp, 2 predicted proteins | sample TtanPargueraPR_2_FD_12836 | JGI IMG/M metagenome (IMG submission 12836) | reverse complement strand
GTTAGAGCAAAACTTGTTTTAAGAATGTTTGCTGTGATTAAAAATAATCAGCCTTATCAAAGAAATTATCAGAATTTACTTGCTTAAATCATAAGAATAGGACGGAACGATGTTGCGAGAATCCAGCGAACGACACACCACGAACCCCGCAATGCAATTTACAATTTGTTATGGGCTGAATTTTATTATAAGTTTTTCTCAATTTCATTTAATAATTCATATTTTCTAAATCCCATACTTGCATAAACAAACTTACCTTCTTTAATTAAAAAGACTGAAGGTCCTGCAGAAACACCATAACTAGTGGCAACTTCTTTTGCTGAATAAAGTGACGGATATTCCATCTTCATTTTTCTTACATAATCTGTCAATCCCGTACTATCGGCTTTTGTAAATTCTACTCCATATACTTTGAGCCCCTTGTTTTTAAATTCTTTTTGAATTTTGTTTATCTCAGGAATGGCACGTACACAGCCAGTGCAATTTGGAAACCAAAATTCCAACATTACCAAACTATCATCTATTTGAGAAAGGGTAACAGAATCGCCTGACATTGAGGGTAATGTCCAATCCAATGCTTCAACACCTAAATATGAATTGTCTTTGAGAATATTTTCATTCCTTCTCATAAGTTGAATTTCATCAGTTGTATATCTTATGTAATCTGGGTTTTGCAAGGAATAGTCAAATATGGAATCAGTTACTGACTTTAAAGGGATAATATTACTATAAGTAATAATCCAAAGCGGTAATTTTTTGTCAAAAAAGCTTATGAATTGTTTCGGAAGTAAATTCTCTTTATCGACGAAAAAGTTATAATAACGAACAGTGTTTTCTTTTTGAATTATATTCCCAAACCAATCTATACTTTTCCCTTCCAATATGATTTCAAAGCTAAAACAGGTGGTATTATCAATAATAGTATCAGCTGTTCGCTTGAATATGCTTGTTGAATCGTTAAGCATTTGAGGCAGTAAATCGCGCAATTGTTTAATCGAGAAAATCGAATATTGGATTCCATTTAAATCCGCGCTTGAATGGACAGGAGTATATATTAATTGCATTTTCTCTTTATCTGTATAATAGGAAGTTGAACCATCAAATCCCAATTCCCCATAATTTCTTGACATATAATATTTCGCGCCTAATATTGAGTCATTACTTGTGAAGTCGAAAATTGCGGTCAGGCTATCGTTTCGCCCAAGTTCACCAGTCATCGGGTTATAATTCTTAAAGTCAAATTTGTATTTAACTGCGGTCAAGTCTTGCAAGTTTTTATTTGTTTTTGTAAGAATATCACGGTCTGATTTGGAACAACTAACAAGTAAAACACTCATTAGAAATAGTAAATAAATTGCTTTTGATTTCATCATTTCGTCTTTTGTTAGTTTCCTGTTTTTAATTTTGCCCATAACGGTCACTTGTAAGTTGTCGTTGCGGATTTCGGAGCTCGTTCCTGTCCGGCAGGACGGAACGATGTTGCGAGAATCCAGCGTACGACACACCACGAACCCCGCAATGCAATTTACAATTTGTTATGGGTAGTTATTTAACGCTCTCATAATTTAACTTAATAATTTGTTTTATGTCGTTTGAAATACTTTGACAATATTTCATGGTTTCAATAATTAAGTCATATGATTTAGTGTATTCTTTCCATTTTGCATCCCCAACTAACTCTTCAAAGTCTATAATTGTTTTTTTCTTCCAATTTTCAAAAATTCTAATTCGTTTTATTCTTTCATCGATATCTTCAATTCCTCTTGAAAAAGGAGATTGTTTTGCATTACCATTCATCCAGTCGAACCAATTTGTATTACCTTTTGACTGATTGCATTTTCCACAAGCGGGAACAAGATTTTGTATTTCGGAAATATAACCTGTGAATTTTTTATTTTTTATCAAAGGAAATAAATGGTCCCATTCTGTTGAATTGTCTCCACAATAAACGCAATTTATATTATCTGCTGATAAATTAAATATTGTAAGAACTTCTTCAATTTCTTCATCCGACGGTTCAATCAAAGGAATTATTCCATTTATAAATGAATTTGTTATTGATGAACTTCTTCCCATAATTGAAACAGGAGTCGGCATTTTAAAAATACTTTTGTATTTATCTAACTTTTGTGAAGACTTAATGTTTTTTTGAGGAATTGATTTATTTATCGATAATGCTACTTTTTTGTTTTCTTCAATTTGAACAACATGATTTCCACTTTTTACCATATTTACATATTGTCTCATTGCCGTTTTATATTTAGAAATAGAGCTTGTGTTTTTTCCTATTTCTAAAATTCGTTTCTCAATTTTTAAAATACAATTTTCATCAAATAATATTTCAGGTGAAATATCTTGATTAATAATCTTTGAAACTGAATTTAAATATGAAATATATGATTTTGTAGAAGATGCAACTTTGTCTTTTTTTCCAACTCCTTTCAATTCCAACCATTCTAAATATTGTCTTTCTTTAATTATCATTCATTTCAGTTTTTTCGGTTTTCATAATTACCCATAACGGTGGTGGTATGAGGTCGTGGCGGTCAGACGAGAGTCTGAGTGTCCGACCTAAACTGAGGTTGGGACGAGATTCGACTTGTCTAATCCGTACGAACCCAGCCATGCCTTATACCACGTGTTGAACGAAACCTAAAGGTAGCTAAAGTGCTCAGGCTCGAGTACCTTTAGGTTGCTAATCATAAAATTCGTTATTATGAAAAAAAAGCACCACTTTA
>JGI12289J12836_1000585_pt1 | contig 3037 bp, 1 predicted proteins | sample TtanPargueraPR_2_FD_12836 | JGI IMG/M metagenome (IMG submission 12836) | reverse complement strand
AGTTGGCTAGAGCGCTAGATTTGCATTCTAGAGGTCAAGGGTTCGACTCCCTTATTCTCCACGAGAGGCTGAAAAGTCGAAAAAAGACCACAAAAAAGTGGCGCGTTCATAGTAATAGTGAACAAAAGATAATGCTGGTGCACGAAAATGATAAGGTTCGATTCCTTAATTATCTACACAAGTTGAAACAGGCAACTGTTTCTGTGCTTTAAAGTTCTTTGGCATGTTGGGAAAAAATTTTGATGATTACGCGAGTAATTATCGAGAGTCAAATCAAATCACAAGATAGAGACGACAATTTTACAGAGATACAATTGAATCAATACGAGGATTCTCTAAAAAGAAAGTTACTAAGGGCGTACGGAGGATGCCTAGGCTCTCAGAGGCGAAGAAGGACGTGACAAGCTGCGATAAGCTTCGGGGATTAGCAAATATGAATCGATCCGAAGATTTCCGAATGGGGCAACCCACCCGCAAGGGTATCCGCAAGGAGGCTAACCCGGGGAACTGAAACATCTAAGTACCCGGAGGAAAAGAAAATAATAATGATTCCCATAGTAGTGGCGAGCGAACTGGGAACAGCCTAAACCAATATTGTTTCGGCAATGTTGGGGTTGTAGGGCTGCGATATGGAGAAATATTTAAAACTGGAAAGGTTTTGGAAAAGCCTACCACAGACGGTGACAGTCCGGTACAGGTAATAAATACAATCCTAGCAGTACCCTGAGTAGGGCGGAACACGAGAAATTCTGTCTGAATCTGCCAGGACCATCTGGTAAGGCTAAATACTCCTGAGAGACCGATAGCGAACAAGTACCGTGAGGGAAAGGTGAAAAGCACTCCGAACAGGAGAGTGAAATAGTACCTGAAACCGTACGCTTACAAGCGGTTGGAGTCCCGATTTATCGGGATGACAGCGTGCCTTTTGCATAATGAGCCTACGAGTTAGTCGTCACTAGCGAGGCTAAGTCTTTAAGAGACGTACCCGAAGCGAAAGCGAGTCTGAATAGGGCGTAAAGTTAGTGGCGCTAGACGCGAAACCCTGTGATCTACCCATGGGCAGGTTGAAGTGTTGGTAACACAACATGGAGGACCGAACCAGGAAGCGTTGAAAAGCTTTTGGATGACCTGTGGGTGGGGGTGAAAGGCCAATCAAACTGGGAAATAGCTCGTACTCCCCGAAATGCATTTAGGTGCAGCCTTGTGATAGTTTAGCAGAGGTAGAGCTACTGATTGGATGCGAGGGCTTCGCCGCCTATCAAATCCAGACAAACTCCGAATGCTGCTAAATGTTTCACAGGAGTGAGGGCATGGGTGCTAAGGTCCGTGTCCGAAAGGGAAAGAACCCGGACCATCAGCTAAGGTCCCCAAGTGTATACTAAGTTGAACAAACGAGGTCTGATTGCTTAGACAGCTAGGATGTTGGCTTGGAAGCAGCCATTCATTTAAAGAGTGCGTAACAGCTCACTAGTCGAGCGATCGGGCATGGATGATAATCGGGCATAAGTATACCACCGAAGCTATGGATTCTGTCTTAGGACAGTCTGGTAGGGGAGCATTCCAAACTGCGTTGAAGGTAAAGCGTGAGCTTTGCTGGAGTGTTTGGAAAAGCAAATGTAGGCATAAGTAACGATAAAGCGGGTGAGAAACCCGCTCGCCGATAGACTAAGGTTTCCTGATCAACGCTAATCGGATCAGGGTAAGCCGGGACCTAAGGTGTACCCGAAAGGGGAAGCCGATGGCAAGCAGGTTAATATTCCTGCGCCACCTATACAATAAAAGTGACGGAGCGATGTAGCTACTACGTACTGACGGAATAGTACGTTGAGCCTAGCCTTCGGGCGAAGCGAAGTAGTGAACTTACTTCCAAGAAAAGCGAGTATAGGGCCCGTACCGTAAACCGACACAGGTAGTCAAGGAGAGAATCCTGAGGCGCTCGAGTGATTCGTGGCTAAGGAACTAGGCAAAATGACCCCGTAACTTCGGGAGAAGGGGAGCCTACTTCGGTAGGCCGCAGAGAAATGGCGCATGCGACTGTTTATCAAAAACACAGGGCTCTGCTAAATCGAAAGATGACGTATAGGGCCTGACACCTGCCCGGTGCCGGAAGGTTAAGTGGGGATGTTATCTTCGGAGAAGCATTGAAATGAAGCCCCGGTAAACGGCGGCCGTAACTATAACGGTCCTAAGGTAGCGAAATTCCTTGTCGGGTAAGTTCCGACCTGCACGAATGGTGTAACGATGTGCGCACTGTCTCGGCCACGAGCTCGGTGAAATTGTAGTAACGGTGAAGATGCCGTTTACCCGCAACGGGACGGAAAGACCCCGTGAACCTTTACTGCAGCTTCGCATTGACTCTGGGTAAGTGATGTGTAGGATAGGACGGAGACTATGAACCGGTTTCGCCAGGAATCGGGGAGTCATCCTTGAAATACGTCCCTTTACTTACTTGGAGCCTAACCCTGTACAACCAGGGGACATTGCGTGGTGGGTAGTTTGACTGGGGTGGTCGCCTCCAAAAGAGTAACGGAGGCTTCTAAAGGTGCGCTCATGACGATTGGTAACCGTCAGTAGAGCATAATGGTATAAGCGCGCTTGACTGTGAGACCGACGGGTCGATCAGGTAGGAAACTAGAGCATAGTGATCCGGTGGTTCCGCATGGAAGGGCCATCGCTCAAAGGATAAAAGGTACTCCGGGGATAACAGGCTGATCGCTCCCAAGAGCTCATATCGACGGAGCGGTTTGGCACCTCGATGTCGGCTCGTCACATCCTGGGGCTGGAGAAGGTCCCAAGGGTTGGGCTGTTCGCCCATTAAAGTGGCACGCGAGCTGGGTTCAGAACGTCGTGAGACAGTTCGGTCCCTATCTGTTGTGGGCGTAGGAAATTTGAGAGGACCTGACACTAGTACGAGAGGACCGCGTTGGACATACCGCTAGTGTACCTGTTGTGGCGCCAGCTGCATTGCAGGGTAGCTATGTGTGGATGAGATAAGCGCTGAAAGCATCTAAGCGCGAAGCTCACCTCAAGATGAGAT
>JGI12289J12836_1000584_pt1 | contig 3042 bp, 1 predicted proteins | sample TtanPargueraPR_2_FD_12836 | JGI IMG/M metagenome (IMG submission 12836) | reverse complement strand
CACCATCTGGTAGTTGCCGATCTTCTGGTTCTCGATGTTGATCCAGTGTCCCAGGGCACCACGGGGCGCCTCGTTGAGGCCGATACCGGAGGCCTGGCTCGGCATGGTGGCAGAGACCCGGGCGCTGGCGCCCGGCTGCAGCTGATCAAGCCAGTAGCCCATCTCATCGGCGATGATCTTGGTTTCGATGGCTCTAGCGGCAGAACGACCCAGGGTGGAGTGCATGGCCTCGATTCCAAGGCCGGCATTGGCCAGAAAAGAGTCCACGGCACTCACCACATTGGAGTGCCCCATACCGTAGGCAACCAGCATACGTGCCAGCGGACCAACTTCCATCGGCTCGCCCTTATAGCGCGGCGCCTTCAGCCAGCTGTAGCGGTCGGCGGTATCGTAGCCGGTGTAGTTGGGCAGGGTCTCGCCGTTTTGCGGATAGCGGGCGGTGGAACCCTCGTACCAGCTGTGACGCACATGCTCGTTGATATCGCCCAGCATCACATCGCTCACCTGACCGATGTTTTTGTCCATGATCACACCGGCAGGCAGGAACAGGTCGCCCTGGTCGGTGTTGCTCATCTGGAACTCACCGAAGACCAGGTAGTTCTTGAAGCCGCCGATGGCGCCCCACTCTGGGTAGGCGGAGGCGAGATGCTGGACATCCGGCAGATAGACGGTATCGATGAAGTTGCGCATCTCGTTCAGGATGCTTCTGAACTCGTTGATGCGGGTCCCGGTGATCTCGTTTTTACAGGTCACGCCACCCACCCTGAGACTCTGGATGTGCGGGTTCTTGCCGCCAAAGATGGCGTGCATGCGGCCCGCCTTCACCTGCTGGCGCAGGGCATAGAGGTAATGGGCGGCAAAGAGCAGGTTCTCCTCCGGTGAGAGGGTATAGGCCGAGTGCCCCCAGTAGCCGCCGGCAAACGGGCCGAGCTTGCCGCTGTCGACAAAGTTCTGCAGGCTCTGCTGGGTGGCAGCAAAATCAATGGCCGGGGCATTTGGCGACAGCGAGTTGGCCAGGGACTCGGTGGCGGAGACATTGGCCGAGAGGGCGCTGACGATATCCACCCAGTCCAGGGCGCTCAGGTGGTAAAAGTGTACCGGATGGTCATGGACATAGAGACCACCTGTCAACAGATTACGGATATGACGGGCATTCTCCGGAACGGTCAGGTTCAGGGCGTCTTCCACGGAACGCACTGAAGTCACACCATGAATGTAGGTGCAGACACCGCAGAGCCGCTGGGTGAGCAGCCAGGCTTCTTCCGGCTCACGGCCCTGGAGGATGGTCTCGATGCCGCGGAACAGGGTTCCGGAACTCCAGGCGTCGGTGACGACGCCGTTATTGATTTCCACTTCGATCTTCAGGTGCCCCTCGATTCGAGTCACCGGATCTATAACTAAACGTTCAACCATGATCTTTTTTCCTCATGTGAAATTTTTTTTAGAACACAAACACAGAGCCGGTTATACCAACATCAAACCAGTTCTTTGAATAGCACCAATACGTTCTCCGCCCGCTTCTAAGAGCCGGTATAAAACGGAGTCATGGTGTCCCAGAAATCTGGTTCGCAGCAGCCGATGCAGGGGTGTCCCACCTGCATCGGGAAGCTGGTGCCATCGTTAAATTTCACATTCGGACAATTGCTTGACGTCCACTGGCCCTTGCAGCCTAGGCTCTTCTGGCAAAGGCGTTTCTCCTGTTTGTAAGGGCACTGTTGGTGGATTTTCTTGCCGTGGGCAAAAAGCGGTCTCTGGTTACTGTCGAGCGCCGGCAGCGAGCCGTTGAGCAGGTAGCTGGTCAGCACAGCCATGAAATTGACCGGATTGGGAGGACAGCCTGGCAGGTTGACCACCGGCACGGTCAGGTTCGGCAAGGCATCGAGCACGCCTTTGGCGCCGGTCGGATTGGGTGAGGCAGCGGCCAGGCCACCAAAGGCCGCGCAGGTGCCGCAGGCGATGATCGTCTGGGCCTTGGGCAGGATCTCCTGGGCGATGCTCAGCATGGTACGGCCGCCGATGGTGCCGTAAATGCCGTTGTCAGCCGTTGGAATCGCACCCTCAACCACGCAGAAGAACTGGCCCTGGTAGGCATCGGCCGCATCTGTGAGCAAAGTCTCGACGGTATGGCCGGCTGCCGCCATCAGGGTCTCATGATAGTCAAGAGAAATGGTGTCGAACAGCAGTTCATCCATCCACGGCGCGGAACTCCGCAGTAGGGATTCGGTGCAACCGGTGCACTCGGCAAAATGCAGCCAGAGAACAGGCGGCCGCTCACCGCTGGTCAGCGCCTCGGCAATTTTCGGGATAAAGGTGGCGTCAAGACTAAGCGCACCGGCCACAGCACCGCAAAACTTGAGAAAATCCCGGCGATGCATGCCCTGCTCCGCCTGGATAGATTGGGAACGTAACTTCGGTTTCATACGTATACTCCTTAAAGATTGTAAGAGGAAAAGATAGCCGAGAACCGCAATTTCCCCCTCGCCCGCTGTTTTCCGAAAAGGTCTCCCCCCGGAGATCTAGCCCAGAGTTCCGGGCCGTACCAAAGGCTCAGATAGTCTTCTGAGACCAATCCCACGTACGCTTTTCAACAGGACCGCATAATTTCAACGAGTCGATGGACGAGCTACAATCTAGCCAAGTCCCTTTTAGGATTAAGTAAGACTTCCAAAAGGATCTGGTTGGCATTGCCCCAATGTATAACGCCATTTTTTTGATAGCTCAATGAGTTTTTCCAGCGCCGTGAACAACACCACAGGCCGGTAAGGTGCAGGATGGCCGTATGACCAAAAGTTGATTGCTTAACGAACAAAACAGGCCGCCTGGAAAAGCACGACCTGCCTTGGGAGGTAGAACAGCAAATGTGAAACAGGAAAACCTTAATCCGAGAAGCTCCTAGATTACCTTGACTTCGTAATGGCTGTCCTGGTCGTTGTCGGTCACGTGCACCGCACAGGCGATACACGGGTCATAGGAATGGACGATACGCAGGATCTCCACCGGCTGTTCCGGATTGACCACCGGGGTGCCGATCAGCGCCTCCTC
>JGI12289J12836_1000554_pt1 | contig 3237 bp, 2 predicted proteins | sample TtanPargueraPR_2_FD_12836 | JGI IMG/M metagenome (IMG submission 12836) | reverse complement strand
ACTTTATTAATTGGGAAAAAAATCTCCAAATTTAGTGCATCACATTCCTTATTTACAGATTCTATCATAAGAGAGCAAACAGGTGAGTTCTCAGCACAAAACTTTAATAAGGTGTGGGCCCAAACTGGAGGAACAATTATATACAAAGAATGCAGGTACAATCTTTATAAAAACCTTGATTGCAAAGGGTGTATAACTCTTACAGCACGGATTAATAGTAAAAATATGAAGGTTATTGACCGACCACAGATAAAGTGGCAATTAATCCCTGGCGATACCAAGGAGATTTTGGGGTATGCATGTCAAAAAGCTAGTGCAAATTTTGCCGGAAGAGATTACGAAGCATGGTTTACAACAGAAATTCCCGTTTCTGATGGGCCATATAAATTTGGAGGTTTACCTGGCCTAATTGTACAACTACACGACTCTGAACTCCAACATCGTTTCCAACTTATAACGGTAATTAAACCTTCAACTCTAAAACCTATATATTTTAAAGAAAAAAAGAATTACATACAGGTGTCAAATAAAGATTATATCAAAGCCTTAAATACTCATTTAGCCTCTCTCTATAATAGGTTTCAAACAGAGGACCAAATTACCTTTGATAACGATGCTAGCAAAGCAAATGCCTTAAATAATATTAAAGCTCAAAACAACTTTATTGAAAAATATTAACTGGTCTTATTGAATTTCAATTATGAGATACATATACGTTTTACTATTATTTTTTTCTTCTGCAATAACTTTTGCACAAGATTATGTGCCTATTGATACAGCCATCTTTTCTTGCTCATATTTTTATGATTTTCAAGAAGACTCTTTAGACAAGTCATCTGTACAAAGTGAGGAAATGACATTATTAATAGGTAGTCACTGCTCTTTATTCTTGGGAACAAATGAGTTATATAGAGATTCCATTCTTTTGGCGCATTCAAATGAACCATTCGACCAAAATTATTTACAAAGAATTGCACCATTGATGCAAGGAACAACAATACATCGTTATTGTAGGTATCATATATACAATAGTTATCTTGCTGACAGTATACTATTTACAACTTATTTGAACAGTAGAAACTTAAAAGTTAAAGAAAATAATAAAATTAATTGGGAAATTGAAGCCAATCAAGATACTGTCATATTAGGGTATAAATGTTTAAAAGCTTCAACAGAATTGTGGGGGCGGAAATATATTAGCTGGTTTACACTCGATGTTCCTATTAGTTGTGGACCCTATAAATTTAGTGGATTACCCGGTTTAATCATTCAAATTTCAGATACCGAAAAACAACATTGTTTCACTATAAATAAAGTAAAAGACATTAAAGGGAAACAACAAGCTATCTATTATCTGAATGAGGATTATGCTGAAATAACAGCTAAGGATTATGCTAAAAGCCTACAATACTATTTTACGGATTTATACAATCGAGTATCATCAGGGGGCTTTGTAACCTTTCAAGATGAGGAGAGTAGAGCGAGATCACTGAACAGGTTAAAATCCCGGAATAATTATATTGAAAAATATTAAGCAAATACCGGAACCTCAATACCACTTTGCCACATATACAGTTGGTTTTGTAATCTGTTTAATATTGCTGTTTTTCGGTAGTAATATTTCAGGACAGACCATAATTTCCGGGCGAGTATCCAGTGAAGGGAATAATGATGGGAGTGGTATCAGTGTTTTGGCTATGCCACCGGATAACCCGCAGGAAATATTAAATTATTCCATAAGTGACAATACCGGCCGTTTTAAGCTTTCATATACATCATCTTCCGATTCGGTATTTATTGCCTTTAAATCGCTGAATTTTAAAGATACCATAGTTGGGTTATCGAATCAAAGCCAAAAGTTTGACATCAAGCTTCTGCCCGATGTTTTTGAAATAAAGGAAGTAAGCGTGAGAGGCAATCCTATTTCGGTTCGAGGCGATACTATTAACTATGTTGTTAATGCTTTTGCAAAAGCCGGCGACCGATCGGTTGGCGATGTAATTAGCCGCATGCCGGGATTTGAAGTTACCGAACTGGGGCAGATTTATTACCAGGGCAAACCCATTCAGAAATATTATATTGAGGGAATGGATTTGCTGGAAAAACGTTATGCATTGGCCAACAAAAACCTCCCTCACAAATCGGTAAGTTCGGTGGAAGTACTGCAAAACCACCAACCGGTTAAAATGCTTGAAGAAAAAATGGCTTCATGAGACTTCCATTAACATCAAGCTAAAAAACGACGTAGCTGTTACGGGTACGATGTACGCAGGAGCTGGTTTCTCTCCTATGTTGCACGATATAAATTTAACTCCCATGTTGTTTAATAAAAAGCAACAAATAATTGCGACCTGGCAGAGTAATAACATCGGAGAGGATTTAAATACTCAACACCAGCCACTGGTTTTTAGCAATGGCGAATTGCAGGGGTACAAAAACCGAAAACCTGAATTGTTGGGTATTTTACAGCTTTCGAAGCCACAAATCGATAAAGAACGCTACCTTGATAATGATGCCAATCTAGTTTCGTACAACCACTTGCTGAAAATAAAAAACGGAACTGAGCTAAAAATCAACAGCAGCTTTTATCACGATAAAACCAACGAAGAAGGGAAAGTTGAGACTTCATACTTTCTGGATAGCGATACGGTTACGTTTTCCGAGATTACACAGAATAAGCATTTCAATAAAAGCCTGAGCACTGATTTAAAGATCACTCAAAACGAAAAGAAAAGGTATCTGACCAATAAATTCAGTATTAATAAGTTTTGGGACAGCGAGGAAGGATTAATCCGGAACCAGGGCGAATTGGTACAGAAGGCGAAAACCCCGCATTTCTCATTGGCCAACGATTTTGATATCCTGCTACCGGTAAAACAGAATTTTGTCCGGTTTTATTCGTTTGTGGACTATAACAATTCGCCACAACATTTGTCTTTTTCTCCCGGAGTTTTTGTGGATGTGTTAAACAACGGGCAAGCTTACGGGCAAACGATGCAGAATTTTATCGAACGGAACCTGGTTACCCATAATTTTATTCAATTTACTTTAAGTCGCAAACCATGGATTTTTGAAACAGAGCCCGGCATCAGGTTTGAGCATCAGGAGTTAGAAACATCGATTGAGAAGGATCAGAATTTATTATTGGCTGATAGTCTTGGAAATAATTTGAATTGGAACTATACAGAACTGTACCTGTCAGAAAATATTCGATTTGAGAAAAGTAAACTCAAGCTT
>JGI12289J12836_1000515_pt1 | contig 3483 bp, 3 predicted proteins | sample TtanPargueraPR_2_FD_12836 | JGI IMG/M metagenome (IMG submission 12836) | reverse complement strand
CCAGCCTCTCCCAGATAAATAAATAATGCCGGTCATTGCGAGCGAAGCGAAGCAATCTAAAACTAATAAAAAATGAAAAACACTTGTTCAGCAAGAAAAGAAGCCCGCAGCCTCCTGTTTAAAGTGGGGTGCACCGGGGCAATATATGCGGTGGTAAATAAAAATTTCGGACAGCGCGACAGTGAAGTTGAGAAGGCAACCGGACCGTTATGTGGCGGTATTTTGCAAGAGGGGCACCAATGTGGAATGCTTTGGGGAGCCGCTCTTGCTGCCGGTGCCGAGGCTAACCGAAGAATGAAAGACCCAAACACTGCCACTAAGCTGGCCATCTCTGCTGCGCGCGATTTGGTCGATTCCTTTACCCAACGAAAAAAGAGCGTTAACTGCCGCGATATTACAAACTGTAACCAGAAATCAACGCTGGGGCAGATTAAGTTTTTTATAACCGGAAAACCCTTAAACTGTGCCCGATTGATTGGCCGATGGGCACCCGAGGCAATTGCTAGTGCAGATAAAAGCCTGGCTTTAATGCCGGAAACTTCTGCAACTCCCATTGTAAGTTGCGCCAGTATTGTAGCCGAGAAAATGGGAGCGAGCAAAGAAAAAGCAATGATGCTGGCCGGTTTTGCCGGTGGTATCGGACTGAGCGGGAATGCCTGTGGCGCACTTGGCGCTGCGGTTTATCTCGGTGCTGAAAAGTGGTTCCGCGAGAATCCCGGAGAAGTACGGTTTATCGTTCCCGGAGCGGAAGAAATGATGCGCGATTTTCTGATCGAAAACAGGGGAGAAGTACGTTGCAGTAAAATATGCGGACAAACGTTTGCTACGGCCGAAGAACACTCGGAATATATTCGAAACGGTGGATGTGAGAAATTGATTGATTTGCTGGCATCTGCTTAATTATAAGTTTAATTGTTTTTGAAACGCTTCTCTGTAGTGCAGGGAAGCTTTTTGCATTAATATCCCCCCTAACATAAACCGATTTAGTAACGTATAGAAAGCTATAACCCAAAAATCGAACGTTATGAAAATAGTTACTCGTTTATTCGTTTTGGCTGTCTTTATTGTCTTTTCGGGCAGCCTGTTTGCGCAAACCATTGGCGTTAGAGCCGGCTATTCGTTGTCTGATCTGTTTTTGGAAGAAGGCGGCGAATCTGCCAGCGAAAATTTTAGTATGCGGTCGGGATTTCACCTGGGGCCTACATTTGAATGGGATATAAACGAAGGCGCCGGCATTGAAACAGCTTTGTTGCTTACAACAAAAGGGGTTAAACAGGATGAGTCGGAGTCGTACGAAGGAATTACTTATAGTTCAAAAGCAAAAGTTAATCTTTGGTACCTCGATATTCCCGTGTATGGAAAATTGTATGCCGATGTTGCCAAGACACGGATTTACGGAATGGCCGGTCCGTACGTTGGTATTGGGCTTAGCGGAAAAACCAAAATGGAAGAATCCGGTGGAGGAGAAAGTTACGATGAAGAGTGGGATATTGTGTGGGGCCCCGATGAGGACGACGATTTGAAACGTCTTGAGCTTGGTTTAGCCGTTGGTGGAGGTATTGAGATCAACTCCTTTTTATTTGAATTTACAAGTCACTTTGGCCTGAACAATATTTCACCACAATCCGATTACGACATCGTTGCCCGAAACCGTGCGTTTATGTTTTCGCTGGGGTATAAGTTTCATAAATAGAATTCTACTGCCCCTCGTTTGCAACGACTACGGTGTCCACACAACTTAAATATTCCCATTTTCAAATGATTCTGCAACATTTTTTCGTTCGGAACAAGCTGACCAATTCTAATCAATTTTAGACGCCGAACGATTTTTTATCGATCTTTTACCCGGTGCTTTGTGTCTTCGTAAACTCAGCCACTCGCACCGGGCTATTGCCTGTCGCCCACTTCGGGGCTTTAAGCACCAAGGGTGCGTAATCAATAGCCCGGGGGAAGCCCCCGTAGGGAGCGCAGCCCCGGGGCTAGAAGAGAAAAATGACAAAGGCGCAAATACTACCGGTTTTTGAAATACAACGCTACCTTGCGCCGCATATTAAAAGTCGATTGTAAAGCAGGACCCCTAAAATATTTGTGTGTACACCGTAGGTTGCAACGAGGGGTAAATAATCTTTGCATTTGTAATGCTATGTTCAGTCGTTAAAAACGACAGGATGTTAAGGAACGAAAGTAATATGATTCTCGGCAAACTCTCCCTCATTCCCTCTCTATTCTTATGAAACAGACAAGGGATTAATGTAATTTTGTAGGTACTCTTTTTCTTTTTTTATTACAGCAAACATTCGTAAGACCAATTTTGCTCTGATGGCATTCAGTACTGTCATTTTATTTTTGCCCTCGGCTACTTTTCGGCAGTAGTACTGTCCTAACTCTCCGCTGGTTTTACTGGCAGAAAGGGCAGCCATGTGTAACAGAGATTTTATGCTCTTATCTGCTCTGTGCGATACTTTTCTTTTGGATCGAACACTGCTTCCAGAAGTATACGAAAATGGGGCAACTCCGGCATGGCAACAAAACTTCCGTGGATCTTTAAAGTCTTGGAAAGCGTTTGTTTCGATAATCATTTTTAATGATGTTCTTTTCCCAACGCCGTCAATTGAACAAAGCAAATGATGCTGCTTTGATAAAGTCGGGTCATTGTCAACAATCGATTGTATTTCTTCTTCCAGCTGTAGAATAACTTTATTTAGGTTAGCTATCAGTTGTAACAAACGTTTTTGTTTTCTTTTAAAGAGCAACTGATCCATAAAGTCTCTTTGGTCAGTTAGCTGTCCTTTGTATTTGGCCCTGTCGCAAACAAGCATATCCCGCTCTCTTACCAATTGTTTTAAAGACTGGATCGATTTCTCTGGCATTGAAAACAGATGAGCCTGATCTTCAAACCGACAGGCATAAGTGGCAATTTTGCGTGCATCCAGTTTGTCATTTTTCCCTCTTTGCATCCCCGATCTATATTTGATTTGCACTGGATTCTCAATCCAAAGATCTATTCCAAGTTCATCACAAACACAAGTCAGAGGATAAATATATTTACCTGTATACTCGGCACATATCAAAAGACTGTCTTTCGCGATGTCAGATAAGATGTCAATTAAGTGTCTCTTGATGGCCAGGCTGTGATTCGCAATTATCTCTTCTTTGTCAAAAACACCATCCTGGTAATTGCAAAAATCCAATTTTAACTTGCTCACATCTACTCCAATAAAAATCTTCTTCATAACTTTGATTTTACTAATATCAAAAAGAAGGAAGGGAACTTGAAATAATCCTAAGAACCTTAATGGCATAAGGCTAATATCTTATACAGGTCTTTATTTCAAGAGAACCAGTGAGTCTAAATAGAGAGATAAGTATTGCTTGTCGAAGAGAATAGTTTACTAACTGGGCCCCTTTCTTTTTAATATCTTGGTTTATACTCAAAATTAATCCTTTCCATTCCATCAAAAAATATCTTCGCAAATCTAAGGT
>JGI12289J12836_1000500_pt1 | contig 3588 bp, 4 predicted proteins | sample TtanPargueraPR_2_FD_12836 | JGI IMG/M metagenome (IMG submission 12836) | reverse complement strand
AGAGAAACGTATGATTCAAACAAATTAATAGATCGTAAAATCATATCAGAATGTATCTTAAACATTGAAGCCTGGAGAGAACTAGCATTACAAGAAAAAGATCTTGGAATAGAAACAAATATTTCAATAGGTCAAAAAGAGAAAAAAATAATAATGAATAAATGTACTAAAGTCATTGGAGACACAAAGGTTGTCTATTATCAAGATAGAACAAAATGATTTGAAATTAAAAATATTATTCCCAACCAAAAAGAACAGTTTATATCAATTTTTGATATAAACTGTTCTTTTTACTCTTTAAGAAGTAAACGCCCTAAGTAAATAATCAACTAAGTGTAACTTACTCATCATCAGTAAGTTCCTCCATAGAAGTTCTAATGAAGCCAAATTCTGAAGTATTAATGTAGTATATGAACTCATCGTTATCAGAATAAACAAAGATTTCTTCATAGTCATTAGTCGTTATGTAATACCCTAAGAGTTCAATATCTGTTTGATAAATATACTTCCAATATAGAATTTCAATATCATAGTCATCAAAATGTTCAATCAAATCTGACGATGCAATTGAGGGTTCGTTTTGAATAAGTTTAGTATTTCTTTTAGATCCATAACTATAAACATATTCCGTGTTTTGCTCACTACCTAATATAAAGCAAATCTCACGATCATCACTGTCTAAGTTATATCTTTCACTGCCTTCAAAGCCCTCTTCGCTTGTACAAAAAATACTTTTCACTTCAATATCTAAATTGTTTTCAGCATACTTCTCTGCATCATATGAATCATATTTCATGGTCTGACACCCGCTAATAAAAAACACCGAAACTGAAAATGCAATTAAAATAAATATATTAAATATTTTCACGAAATTACCCCCTCATACTGTTAGTATATTTTCTACTAAACTATACTAATACCAGATACTGCTTGTTATTATATGAGGAAATTGAGTAGGACATCTAAGGTAAAGATGCAATCTTATAGTAAAGGTTAAGCTTCTTAGTTCACTAATTAGATATTTCTCTTCTATCCTCATCGATCATATATAGATCATGAATATCCTCTACCGTTACTCTACCAGATAGCATAACTTCTTCTAAACTATACACCTCATTCGAGATATAGGCAACATATCCAATAGAATTTAGTGTATAATCACACCCAGCAGAAATATACCAAAAATCAAATCCATCAATCGCAACTTGCTCTAACTCCATAGCACAGATGGGTGCAGTATCTCGATAAAACTCAATTCCTTGTATCGTTCCAACAATTTCTGACCATGGTGTGTCCTCTGATTTGCCATTATTAATCAAATCACACTTTATGTCTACACCATAGTCAAGTAAATCACGAGCATCGCACAACTCCTTTGACCAAAGTTCTTTATAGAGAATCAATTAGTCTAGTTCACTTATCTTTTTAATATGCTCAGCAATCTCTATCCAACGGACATCTTCTATGTATGCTTGGTAGAACTCATCTGGGACATAAAAGGTTGGCAGATTTTCACAAGGGAAGTTCTGAGTGAAATGACCTGGTAAAGGTCCTGTTCTTAATATGATGTACTGAATCGCACTATCTGAAAAAATGTAATCAGAAAAGGTTATAATTGAAGCTGGAAAATCAATGTATTCTAACTGTTTGGTTTTGGCAAAAGCATAGTAGTTCACAGAATCCACGGTTGGTGGAATGATCACTTCTTTTAGATACATTTGACCATAAAAAGCTTTCGAACCAATCCTTGTTGTACCTTCCACAATCTCGTAAGTATCTCCTGTTTTCATTCTTGGGTAGTGAATTAAAAAAATTATGTACTGTCCATTATAGTATAAGACACCTCCATCTGAGAAATAGGCCTCATTTTCTTCATCAACATGTACCGCTTCTAAGACACTAAACCCAGAAAAGTCAAGCCCTATTCCTTTAAAATTAGAAGGTATAAACAACTTCTTCAGATAATCGTTTCCAGAAAAAACACCTCTGCCGCTTTCGATAACAGATGAAGGTATAGTATACTCTTCCATTGTGAGTCCGCTAGGATAATAATACAATTTTGAAAAATCTGTACTGTAGATTACACCATCGACTATTTTATACGTATTACTTTCACCAAACGTCACTTTTATTAAACTAGGGACTTCAAAGAAAATGCTCCCCTGGAATGCACGATATCGATCCGGAAACGAAATTATCTTGAGCGATGGCAAATCATAAAATGCATCTTCCGCGATTTCTAAGGAGGTACGACCATTGTCATAAACTGAGGTATTCATCAATAGCGTATAAGTCACAAACTCTTCATCACCTATGATCACTGGTTCAGAAATAGACAATATTTCTTTGATAGGACATGTTCCTTCAAATAATACAACAGATTCTTCCATTACTTCTTCACAGAACATAGAATTTTCTTCTAATAAATCTAAATACTTTTGCTTACTAAGAGACACGATTTCTTCGCCAAGATAATCCCCATAAAAAGAAATCTTCTCCAAGTTCTCTAAACTTGAAAAGGCATATTGATGAATATATTTAACACTATTTGGTATGAGGATTTCTTCAACACCAGGAGATTCGCTTAAAAAAAACGAACTCAATTCCTCTAAAAAAACACCTCTAAAACTGGAAGGAATCTTTAATACCTTCGCATGCCCATTATATTCTATCCGAGAAATCAGATCTAAATTCTCACCAGCAAAGGTCACATTAAAAACTTCATCTACATCTTCAAATCTTGCGACCAACTTCGCATCTTCAGAAATAGTATAATCATAGTAATGGATATCATCTCCATCACCCCATCCCAAAAATATCATGCCTTCCTCATCTAACGTTGGCAATGAAACTTCCTCACCTATCGCTAATTCACTATAAAATTCTACAACTTCTTCGTTGTTTACAAGCGTTAACGTTTTGGTTATTGTTTCCTCTTTACAAGAAGTAAGTACTAGTAAAAGCAAAAATACTCCAAATTTAATCATGATTTTCTTCATCTTATTATCCCTCCTGAAAATATTGTATTTATTGTTAACTGCATTACTCTTAGTTTAAAACTCCCCTTACATATCAATGAAGTTTTCTTCAAAACTATCTTAACAAAAGCAAAATCAATAGTTGTGTCTATATTTATATTTATCAGAGATTCACTTCTTATTGTCTGGAGCTGCTAATAATATTAATCCTAGAAAGATTAATATTATACTCGTTACTAATAGCCAGCCTGTTCCAGGTTCATTGAGTATAAGAGCTGTACAAAAAAGCATTACTCCAGTAAAGAACATGTACCCGCTCAAAATTAATGTTTTGATAAAATCCCCTCCATTTTCCACATATTTCTAGTGATCAACGAACACCACTATATCTTAACACATATACACTAGTACAATTGTAACATTTCACTATAGCTTTTTACAGGGCATATATGTCCGAATTAACGAAAAATCACCGATTGAACTACGGTGCGATTATCCGTCGGTCGGGTAAAATAAAAATAACCAAACCGATAAACGGCTTGGTTAGGTGCTTTTAAATGGCATTCCGGGAGGGATTCGAACCCCCGACCGACGGCTTAGAAGGCCGTTC
>JGI12289J12836_1000462_pt1 | contig 3971 bp, 2 predicted proteins | sample TtanPargueraPR_2_FD_12836 | JGI IMG/M metagenome (IMG submission 12836) | reverse complement strand
AACGACTCGCCCCAAACGGCATGGATAGCGGCCCGTATTCTGTTGCGCCGATCTTCATTGAGCATTGCATCCTGTTCTGCCGTGTAGTGGAACAGCATGCGGTCAGGATCACTGGACTCCAGCGACAGATGACGCGCGAGACTTTCCACCATGCCGTTCAGGCCCAGCTCCGGCAGCAGCTCACACCAGCCACCATTGTCGGCCCCCGGCGGCTCGACCGCATCCTGCAAAATCATCGGCTGCGGGGCTGGAGTCTGCAGCGAAACCAACGGCTCCGCTTGCTCAGCAGGTGTTGAAGTGGGCTCCGGCCGGGCAGCGGACACCTCAGCCGGGTCAGACTTTTTTGGCGCGTCCTCAGCCAGGTCCGGTGGCAGATCATCCCAGGGAGGGATATCCTCCGGCATTGATGCAACGACAGGGTCTGGTTGCACTTGCATGCTGGGCTGCGGGTCTGGCATGGCGGTAACAGCCTGTACAGGCTCATCCACCCTGGCAGAAGGCTCGACCACCTCAGGCGCGGCTGATTCGGCAGTACTCTCAGTTGCTTCAGTGGCCGCCGGGCGCAGTCCCGACAGCGGCTCACTGCCCGCCGGGCGGAACGCCAGCATGCGCAGCAACGTCATTTCAAGTCCCTCGCGCGGCTCCGGCACCAGCGGCAAATCCTTGCGTCCCATCAGCGCAACCTGATAGTAAAGCTGGACCTCTTCAGGGCGCAGCAGCCGTGCCAGCTCCAGCACCTGATCCCGATCCCCCAAACTGTTATCCACCGCGGCGGGCATCACCTGCGCCAGTGCAACCCGATGCAACAGACTGACCATATCGCCCAGGACGGTCAGATAGTCCGGTGCGAACTCTGACAGTTCACGCACGGCCTCAAGCACCTGGGCAGGCTGTTGCCGGGCAATCAGCTCCAGAATTCGATACACCAAACGCTGATCAATGGTACCCAGCATGGTGCGCACATCGGTCTCTCGCACAGCGCCGGCACCGAACGCGATGGCCTGATCCGTCAGACTGAGCGCATCGCGCATGGAGCCATCCGCCGAACGCGCCAGAAGCCATAGAGCCGCAGACTCAGACGCAATACCCTCTTCACCGAGTACAAAATCCAGATGCTGCTGAATGCGCTCAGCCGTCAGGTTTTTCAGGTTGAACTGCAGACAACGCGACAATACGGTCATTGGCAGTTTTTGCGGATCCGTCGTCGCCAACAGAAACTTCACATGCGGCGGCGGTTCTTCCAGCGTTTTGAGCAGCGCGTTGAAGGAGCTGTTCGACAGCATGTGTACCTCGTCTATCAGGTACACCTTGAAGCGCCCATGGGTCGGCGAATACTGCACGTTTTCCAACAGCTCTCGGGTGTCTTCGACCTTGGTGCGCGAAGCCGCATCCACTTCGATCAGATCGACAAACCGCCCTTCGGCAATTTCCGTACAGGCGCTGCATTGGCCGCAGGGCTCGGATGACACGCCCTGCTCGCAGTTGAGCGACTTCGCAAAGAGGCGTGCAATGGAGGTTTTGCCAACCCCGCGGGTTCCGGTAAAGAGGTAGGCATGGTGCAGACGATCATCATCCAGCGCATTCACCAACGCCTTCAAAACGTGTTCCTGGCCCACCATTTCCGCGAAACGTTTGGGGCGCCATTTTCGTGCCAGAACCTGATAGCTCATGCTGCCTCATTCATCCGGTCGGTTCATTCAATCCAGGGCGCGATATTAACACGCTTTGCCGCCGCACGCCCCTCTGCCGATGCAGCCCCAGACGGGCTCAAGACAGACGATTACTCGTTGCATTAAGGCTTGAACAGGTTAAAACTTGGTCTGATCATCAATCTCAGGCTGGAGCCTCCAAACAATGGCACAATCGCAGAAGGTCAAGAAAATTGACCGTATTGATCGTAACATTCTCACAATACTGCAACGGGAAGGGAGGATCTCCTACACGGAACTGGCAGATCGTGTTGGCCTCTCTACAACGCCCTGCATGGAGCGAGTCAAGCGTCTGGAACGGGATGGCTTTATCACCGGCTACCATGCCCGTGTCGACCCACGCATGCTGAATTATAATCTGCTGGTATTTGTCGAGATCGCGCTGTCCTATCAGTCGCCGGATGCCTTTGATCGCTTCAGCCGCGCTGTCAGCACTCTGCCCTACATTCTGGAGTGTCACCTTGTCTCGGGTGATGCCGACTATCTGCTCAAGGCACGCCTGCATGACATGTCCCAGTACCGTGAGTTATTGGGTGACATGCTGTTGACCCTGCCCGGCGTTAAAAATTCAAAGTCCTACATCGTGATGGAAGAGGTTAAGGAGGAGACTCTTTTGCCCGTGGATGCCAGCAGCTGATTATTCTGATTTATACAGTCAATACAGAATAAAAAACCTTGTTGAGTATCAAAAACAATCTAATATATCCCATGTATCGCATCCAACAATAACAATATGACCGGAGCGCAACATGACTCGATTCTATCGACTTGCCCCCTATCCTCCCCCATCACAGCCACACCTTCCCAACCCCGACCTGACGGTTCGCGCTGAGAGCATCCGGCACCTTCATGGTGCACAATCGGATATCAGGCTGCATAAAGGACTTCAGAGTCACTGAAAGCAATCAGAAACAATTTCTGATTAAAAAAACAATACAGAATATTATCCTGAAAAAACTGGAACTGACCCGACACCGCCCCATCAATAGTCATAATTGGCATGGGATCTGCTAAAGCATCGGGTACATTTCCTGTCTGGGACAGTGCACTATGGCCCGGCAGACAATTCAGGACTCATCTGCGAAGGTGATCCCTTCGAGCTGACAAAAAACGGAGACATCATACGATGGCTGCTATCGAATCATTTATCTCGGCAATTAACGGGGTCGTCTGGGGCCCCATGATGCTGGTACTCATACTGGGCGTGGGCCTGTTCCTGTCCATCGGCCTGAAACTGATGCCGATCCTGCGGATCGGCACCGGTTTCAGGCTGCTCTGGGGTGGGCGCACCGCCAGCGCCGGCGATGAAAAAGAAGGTGAAATTCCACCGTTCCAGGCACTGATGACCGCCATGTCCGCAACCGTGGGAACAGGCAACATCGCCGGTGTCGCCACCGCGATTTTTCTGGGGGGCCCAGGCGCCCTGTTCTGGATGTGGATCACCGCCCTGATCGGCATGGCCACCAAGTATTCCGAGGCGGTACTGGCGGTCAAATACCGTGAAACCGATGAAAAAGGTCAACACGTCGGTGGCCCGATGTACTACATCAAGAACGGCCTTGGCAAAAACTGGGCCTGGATGGGCGTTGCCTTTGCCATTTTCGGCGCCATCGCCGGTTTCGGTATCGGCAACACCGTACAGTCCAACTCGGTAGCCGATGTGCTGCACGCCAATTTCAGTGTTCCCACCTGGATCAGCGGCGTCATCATGATGATCCTGGTGGGTCTGGTCATCCTCGGCGGCATCAAGCGCATCGGCCATGTCGCTGGGGCCCTGGTGCCGTTTATGGCGACATCCTACCTGGTAGCCGGGCTGATCGTGCTGGGCATCAACGCTCACCTGCTGCCACAGGCACTTGAGCTGATTTTTGTACATGCCTTCTCACCGATTGCCGCGCAGGGCGGTTTCGCCGGTGCTGCCGTGTGGGCAGCCATCCGCTTCGGCGTTGCACGCGGTGTTTTCTCGAACGAGGCCGGCCTGGGTTCTGCCCCGATCGCACATGCCGCTGCCCAGACCCATGACCCGGTTCGTCAGGGTCTGATCGCAATGCTGGGTACCTTCCTTGATACGCTGGTCATCTGCACCATCACCGGCCTGGTAATCGTCAGCTCCGGCGCCTGGACCGGCGGCGAATCCGGTGCTGCCCTGACCAGTCAGGCGTTTGCCACCGCACTGCCGTCCTTCGGCAACTATCTGGTCGCAATTGCGCTGGCCATATTCGCCTTTACGACCATAATCGGCTGGTCATTCTATGGTGAGCG
>JGI12289J12836_1000420_pt1 | contig 4473 bp, 4 predicted proteins | sample TtanPargueraPR_2_FD_12836 | JGI IMG/M metagenome (IMG submission 12836) | reverse complement strand
CCGCTTTGATAGCTATCGCTGAGGCCGATGCAGTTCCTCAGCCGGCGAGTACATCATGCTCAGCGTATGCTACTTTTCCGGGAGCTGCAGCTACAGCAATGACCGCATTCACTGCTACTCCTAATGCTCCAGGCGACCAAGATGCTGATGCAATTCAGTGTGATGTTAATGCGAATTGCAGTCTGAAAGCTGGACTGTGATAAAAAAGCTGTGAAGCGGCCCGAATGAGCTGTGAAAAGAGCCCTGAGGTGTTGGGGCTCTTTTTGTCCGTTGTCCGCAGGCGCCGGGGGTGGCTATGAGCAGGACAAATGGTTTTACACTTATTGAACTAATGATTGTGGTAGCAATAATTGGTATCCTTGCGGCGATAGCGCTTCCGGCCTATCAGAGCTACGTTATAAGAGCGGCAAACAGTGCCTGTTTGGGTGAGGCTAAGGGGTATACGATGTCCGTGCTTGTTGCTGTTACGGATGGAACTGCGGCTGTCCCTGTACCCACTGGGTCTGCGTGTGACTGGATTACAGATGCTAATACGATTGCTAATCTTTCTGTTAACTCAGAAATTCAAGCTTTCCCTGTTTCACCGGGGGATACAGGTATTAGTTGTAATTTGAGCGCACGCACTGCTTGTGTGCTCGACACTAACGTTGGCCCTTGAGGGAAAAAGGGGATAGACCCGATTTCCGCATTTCCTGCCATATTCCTGATATTGTGATGCTTCCATTAAACGGATTTGATGGGGGAGTTTTATGCCTCGCCGTGCGCGTGTTGTTATGGACGGTGTGCCTTTGCACATTATTCAGCGCGGGAATAACCGTGCTGTTACCTTTTTTGCTGAAGATGATTATCTGTTCTACCTTGAACAGCTACGCGAACTCTGTGTTGAGCATAACATTCAGCTCCATGCCTATTGTCTGATGACAAACCATGTCCACCTGCTTGTTACCCCGATTGTCGGAAGTGCCGTATCCTCCTTTGAAAAAGGGGTCAGAGTAAAATTAATGGCTTTGTCTTTTATATTGATGCAATGGATGCATAACGATTTTTTGACAGGTATAGTCTTAATAAACTGATCAGTGCAGCGCTGATCGCGGTAGCAGGCTTGAATTACTACCAGAATCGCGGCATTTCGCCTTCAGCAGCAACCCCCGATACACCCGCAATCTCTTCACATCGCGCCGCGCCACGTGAATCTTTGCCCGTATCCATCTCCAAACCCGCAAAACCTGTGCAAACCTTCACCTGTGACGGCAGGCAGCATTGCAGCCAAATGCGTTCCAGGACTGAAGCTGAATTCTTTAATCGTCATTGCCCGAATACCAAAATGGATGGCGACCGTGACGGTATTCCCTGTGAGAACGATACGCGATTTTAATTTCGAAAAAGGGGCGGAGTAATATTAATCATTCGCGTCGTGCATTGAGTGAATACATCATTAATCATGTAGGGCAGTGGTGAAATTAAGACTCTGTTTACCGCTTGACCACGCAATAGCATTGTCTGATTTTGCTACGAAACGCTTCGCTGGTTGTTGCCCAATCCAGCAGATCAACCCGCCACGGCAGGTAGGTCAGGGTCTGAAAATTCAGCGTTTACGACAGCAAGCTGCTACAGGGGCAAGGGTCCATCACTGACAATATTGTCGTCGTTTTCCAGGAGTTGAATGGTGCTGCTCTGTGGTGTCAGATCCAGTATTTAGGCATGGGGATTTGCAAGATCCCGTTCTGTCAGCAAGGCGAAGCAGCTTTGGTTGGTGTATCCCGTTAATAATTAACTGTACAGCCGGAACGGGAAAAGTGGCAGTCGGAACATACTCTGATTTGACGGCTGGGTTAACCGGGGTGGGCCTCGAGTTCCCCAGCCTTAAGACTTAGCCCCCAATCACCTCATACCAGTCCGCGTAATAGCTGGGGCCGTACAATGTGCCGCCGCCTACAGTGACCCCTGAGTTGTTGAGTGCATCCAGACTGTACTTTACATCCGGCGTGCCGCCACCTTTGAATGGCTCGTAGTCTTCGCCACACTCGTTGCCGTTACCGTCAGTGGCGTCAATGATGATGGCACCATAAATTGAAAAGTTACCCGAACTTTGCCAGCTGCTGCATCCGCGAATTATGACAAGCCCTGCAAAGAAACCGGTTCCGGCTTCTTTTACAGTTATGCCACCGTCTATTATCAGCGTTCCATATGCAGGGATTGTATCAAGGCCATTGGTACCGCCAGTCTCAATTAGAGTGACTTTGGGATTGTTAGGGTCGCCGCTAAGTTCTGATCCTGCGTTCTCCAGAGCTTGGGATACTATGGAGTCATCACTATCGCCTACGAAGTGATCGGTATCGGGTGCATCCAGGCCGTTGTCTGTGAAGGTGTCGGTTGTCCAGACAGAGCCCGCATTCTTGTCACTGCCGGTTGTGTAGTACTGATCGGCCGTGTCGCCCCAGTCTGCCTTGCTGCTGTCCTGTCCCTCAAATGGCTGCTTGTTGCTTTTGCATTTGCCATTCTGGCCATAGCAGACTGTACTGTCAGCAAAGTTGGTTAAATATACAGAGGGAACGGCAAAGTGAATTTTGGGATCGTCCTCGCCCAGTCCATTGTTTGCCGATGAGGGATAAGGGCTTACCCAGCAGCTACTGCCGCTACAGTTTTTGTCTGGGACAGGGTGGTTGCGGCCACTGATTGGTGCGGTGTTGCCTGTCCCGGCCAGGACGGTGCACGTGCCAAAGCAGCTAATTGCAGCGGGGGCTTTGGGGCCAGTGCCGCTACCATCTGTAGGTGATCCATCCAGATCCATAACCACAGAGCGAGATGCGCGACCAGACGTGCCTTGGCTGGTAATACGGAACTTTTCCTTTCCGGTATCGGGATGCTTGCGTTGATAAACGCCCGCATTCTCAAAGTAAACTGGGCTTACCCACAAGGTGATATTGTTGGCGGGGGCTTGAATATCGTTGTTAATGTCGGAAACAGCCCACTTGATATCCGGAATATTGTTTTTGCTCTGAACGCTTTCAGGCAAGTCAGCCTCTACGACCTTGGCAGCGTAAGCGGCATAAAAAGCATTCCACTTTTGATAGTCATTGGTCGTCAAATTACCGTTTTGCTCTGCCTGCGCTGGCTCATCAGACAGGTACTCCCATACGGCCATTTGTCCTGCTTCGGCGGCAAGAAATGCCTGGGTGCTTGCTTTGGTGTTACCTGTGATCCGCTCATCCTGAACCGCTGAGTTCATGATTGTTGTGGCTCCAAGCATGAGCACAACAAGAAAAATCATACCAATCAGCAGTACCGATCCTTGCTGCCGGTGATATGTGTTGGTGAACGTTGGCATAATTAGCCTCCATCTTTCCATGTGGTGTGGCTGGAGCTGATTGGCCCCTGCAAAGTGCTGCAATGAGCGCCCTGTATCTGAAACTGAATCTTGCCTGAACAGTATGGCAGGGGCAATGATCCTGAGCAATATTTGTACAGGGCTCTGTTGCCATCTTTAGTGCTCGTCTTGCGTGATGGCAGGCATGGTGTACACTCAAATTAATGAACTACGAGGGTGTAGCAAGGATGCCTGTGATGAATCAGAATTTTCGAAATCAAGGCTTCTCGATTGTGGAGTTGATGGTCGCGGTGGCCGTTCTGGCAATCATCGTGGGGATCGGTATGCCTTCTTTTCAGGCCATGATGGAACGGTCACGTCTTGATGCGGCGGCAGACTCGCTTGCCGACTCCTTGCGTTTTGCCCGCAGCGAAGCAATTACCCGCAATACTACCATAAACGTTGATGGCACCTATGCTGATGGGTGGACCGTTAGTATGGGGAATACCGTGCTGCGTGAGTATAAGAGCTTCCACAATCAGGTTGGTATAGACAATAACAACGCGGTCAGCTTTAACGGCAGGGGGATGGCAAACGCAGCTGAGGACTTCTTGCTTGACTATGCAGGTGGTGCGACCCGTTGTGTTGAAGTTTTGTTGAGTGGTGCTGTGCGTCAGGACCCCGACAATGGGTGTCAGTAGATGTTTGTGAGAAACAACAAGAGGGAGGTGCAGAATCAGATGGAGCTGATACGACCCTATAAGAAGCGCAATACTGGCTTTACGTTGCTTGAGTCCATGATTGCGCTGGTTATCTTCTCGGTTGCGCTCTTGGCCTTGGCGGGTATGTATATGAAAACGCTGAGCTTAAGTCACAGTTCATACTTGCGAGCATTGGCGTCGATTCAAGCGATGGATCTTGAAGAGCGAATAAGAGCAAATCCAAATGCCACTGCCGGGAATTACGCGTTCAATTGCGGTGGCAACACTGCTGCCGATGCTATTGGGCTTGCAGATCCTGCAGGTTTCCCCGGGGCATATGGTGGCGGCCCTGCGAATTTGGCGGCAGACGATGCTGCAGACTGGTGTGGGCACACCCATGCAGTTTTTGGTGGATTGCTACAGACAGCTACTGTTGCAGCGGCTGGGACTGACCTGACGATATCC
>JGI12289J12836_1000412_pt1 | contig 4519 bp, 4 predicted proteins | sample TtanPargueraPR_2_FD_12836 | JGI IMG/M metagenome (IMG submission 12836) | reverse complement strand
ACAAGCTTATCCTAAATTTTGGATAAACTTTGTTATCCAAACTAAATTATTATCCAAACTTTTTCTATAAAGCTCTCATATACATATATTTTGATGTATAAAAGTCAGGATAATAAATCAGTCCACTTCTTATATTATTAGCAACTGACACTAAAGTCAGTTGTTAAAAATATGAATGTAGCAAAATTGAAAAAATCACATCCGAAGTTGCTAAACTATCTGGTTCACCATGGTTATAGCAACCAGTATATTAGGGGTATAAAAAGGACCCTTAATCTTCTTTTTGAGAATGAAAACCGATTTCAGACCTATGCAGAGTTTTATGCAAACTGCATATCGAAAGGACTGTATTCAAGTAGTAGATCCTTGAAATTTAGTCGGATTATGATGCATGCGATTGAAGGCTTTGATGAATTTGGACATTACCCGAACAAGATTCCCTTTGGTCCTATTCTTAATCGTAAATGTGGGTACACGCAAATTAACGATGACTTCAGGACTGTTGTAGATAACTACAAATTAGCAGCGTCAAAAACAGAAAAGCGTCCGCAGACAATCCATGCAGAAGCACTTAATTGTGCTGCATTCCTGTTTGCCATGCAAAAACAGGGAGCAAGTAAGTTGTCTGAGATAACAGAATCCCGGATACTATCGTTCTTTCACGACGGGAAACGCCTGATAAGATCAAAATCTTACCGAGACAATATAAAAGCCGTCCTTAAAGCGAACAACGGCTTTCAGTCCTGGGAAGAATGCAACCGTATTATTAGATCCCTACCGGAAATAAAAAAGGGAAGAAAGAATTTTCAGTTTTTAGAAGACACTGAGATTGCAAAGATAAAGAGTGGTCTGGCAGATGATCGTAGTGAAAAGATCTCCTTACGGGACAAAGCCATCATATCAGTAGCAATGTATACAGGCATGCGCGGTAGTGATATTGCCCGGATGTGCGTTTCTGATATTGATTGGCGCAGAGACCAAATAACACTGATCCAGTCAAAGACAGGAGCCCCCCTGAAATTGCCACTACGTGCAGTTGTAGGTAATGCTATATTCGATTACATTAAGCATGAACGCATTAACAGGGAAACGATCAACAATTTATTCGTTAACATACATTGTCCCGACAAGGTTCTTGAAGTCAGAAGTATTGGATGTATTGCCGCTCGTTTCTTAGCAAAGCTAAATATCAGAGCGAATGGCGGCGAGCGGGGAGTTAGGATCTTTCGTCATTACATCGCTTCCAAATTATTAGAGAACGGAGCACAAGTAAGGATCATCAGTGACATACTTGGACACCTTTCCCCTGAATCAATTAACCCTTATATTGATGCAGACCTGAAACATTTAAGGGAATGCGGTTTAAGTATCGAAATGTTTCCGTTGGGAAAGGAGGTATTACCATGAAAAAACATCCGTCTGTAATATCCGGTCTGCTGGATAAGTATATATCATATAGAAAGGCACATGGTAGTATTGGAATATCGGCATGTGCAAATTTGAGTTCGTTCAATAGTTTCTGCCACAAATATTATCCGGGGGCAAAAGAGTTAAGTGATGAAATGGTGACCAAGTGGTGTGCCAAACGTGAAACGGAAACGATACTATCCCGTAATGCACGTGCTGTAGTTATACGGTCATTCCTGAGATATACGAATGAATATAATTTGACAGCACTTAGGTTCCCGACATCCTTACGAAAAAGAAGACCTGACCGTATTTCTGTATCAGACAGAGACTTGCCATCGTCTGTAGTGTCCAATTTATTGGACAAGTACATATCATACAAGAAAGCATCTAACGTAATGGGTGACAGCACTCTGGAGTGCCTCCGATTTTTTAACGATTATTGTGCAACACACCATCAGGACGCAACTACCATAACTGAAAATATCATTAATGGGTGGTGTGATAAACGTATTACAGAATCGTCAGAATCCCATAATAAACGGATATCACCGATACGTTCATTTTTAAGGTATGCAAATGGCCGCGGCTGGACAAACGTAAGATTACCGGAATTTTTGCCTTGGTCAAAGAAACAATACACACCATATCCTTTTAGACCGGAGCAATTGCAGGCATTCTTCAAAATTACAGACTCGTTCAAGGATACAAAACATATGAGTGACAAAGTTGCTAAAATCAGGAAGATTGAAATCCCTGTTTTCTATCGGTTACTTTATAGTACCGGAATGCGTACGATGGAAGCCAGGCTATTAAAGAGTAGGGATGTTGACTTAAAGAATGGGGTCATCAATGTCAGCCAGTCAAAAGGTTTAGACCAACATCGTATAGCACTGCACCGAACAATGTGGGACCTATTGATACGATATGATGAAGCAATGTCGGCGCTTATACCTGATCGCAATTACTTTTTTCCTAATGAATACGATGAACCATACAACCGGATATGGGAGTCGTATAATTTTGTTCGTATGTGGCGTTTAGTTTCAAATGATTATGCAAGATGCTACGACTTCCGTAGCCACTATGCAGTCAAAAATATTAATAGCTGGAGATACACCGGCCCCGAATGGTTTGACAAACTATTATATCTAAGCCGCAGCATGGGACATCGTAATGTAAGCAGTACTTGCTACTATTATCAGCTGGTCCCGTTGTTTGCAGAACAACTGGAAGAACTAACAGCTGAAGAATATCACAAGTTATTACCTGATTTAACAAACTATTTTTCTGATGAAGACACAATCTGAATCCATAATAATAGCTAAAGCCATACATGATTGGCTTGGTTCATACTTGCCCGATATGAGGGCAAATAGTACAAATACGCTAAAGGCCTACCGTGAAGCATTGACTTTATACATCCGGTTTCTGGAAGATGAGAAATCAGTCAAACCCAACAACCTGTCATCTGGCTGTTTTTCACGCTCATATATACAAGCCTGGATGATATGGTTAAAGGACAAGCGTAATTGCAGCAACTCAACTTGTAATCATAGGCTGGCATGCTTGAGATGCTTTATAAAATACCTGAGTCGCAGAAATATAATATTTGTACAAATCGAAGCAGAAGTATATGATATAAAAGCGATGAGAAGCCCGAAAAAAGGCTTGGATGAAATCAACAAAGATGCGGTGAAAGCTTTGTTTGCTGCTCCTAATCTCAAAACAGCTATCGGGAAACGCGATTTTGCACTGTTTAATCTGATCTATCATACAGCAACCAGAATAGATGAAATCCTTTCATTAACTGTATCTTCCTTAAATCTTGATGGGAAAAATAAGGATCGTATTACCGTTTGGGGCAAGGGATCAAAACGTAGAACAATATTTATCCTGCCCGAAGTTGCTACGATTATAAAGGCTTATGTAAAAACCTTTCATGGCTCAGCACCAAACCCAGCTGATTTTTTGTTTTTCTCTCATTATGGCGGAGGAAAAAAGAAACTCTCCCAAGCGGCTGTTGATAAAAGACTGAAACTGTACGCATCAGTAGCAAACAAAAAATGCGCAGATCTCCCAAAGAATCTGCATTCTCACAGCCTTAGGCATGCACGGGCAACCCATTGGTTAGAAGAAGGTTTGAATATCGTCATGATACAGAAATTGTTAGGCCATGAAGATATAAACACCACAATGGGATATGTTGGCGTATCTACAGAACAAAAAGCAAAGGCCCTGGAGACCATAGAAGATGATATTGCCAAAAAGATGGTGAAAAAGTGGAAAAGGGTCAAGAAAACAGATTCACTTGTAGATTTTTTAGGGCTGAAGTAAAAAATTATTATCCCAATATTGTGTTTATATGTGACTGAATATCTGATGTCTAAATATGAAAGTTAGGATAATAATTTAGTTGGGATAACACAATTCATGAAAAATCGTAGAGTAAAACTCTTCATCCTGAAAGAAAGTTCTTGCACCTGGCATGTGTACTTCATCTAACGAAGGAATATAACAGGCTTTTTTCTGATCTAATTTAATTACCGGGGAATCAAACCAGAACTGGATAAGCTGTTCACAGGAAGCAATCGGATCGAAATCATGATCGTGAGCAGTATTCTCAGGTATTTTGTCAGGTTCGATACCTTCCACATCGTCAATGTGAAATACCCGATAATAACGAAGCATCGGAATCTCTTTGGTTTCGTCATCTTTTTCGTATTCCACCATTTTCCAGAATACAATCATAAATGAAGAAGATCCCTTTTTGATCTTTCCACCAAGATCTTTTACTTGTTTGAAGGAAAGGAAATAAGGCCTTTCGAAACCGAAGCTAAGCAAGTACCAGAAATTAAATCCCCGGTAAGGCTTTTTAGAAACCAGGTTACGAGGAATGGCACTTGCAGTTTTCCAAGGCATATGCCATGGTATTACACCTGCTTCAAGACGTTGTACAATTAAATTAGTAACTGTTTCATAAATATCAAATTTACTCATTGAATCCACCGCTGCCCTGCGGATTTGTTTCGGCTACTGGCACGCCATTAAATTTTGGCGCATGCCATTTAGCCGGATGGATTCTAGTCAAGGGGCTATGTCAGTTTTTATG
>JGI12289J12836_1000404_pt1 | contig 4552 bp, 5 predicted proteins | sample TtanPargueraPR_2_FD_12836 | JGI IMG/M metagenome (IMG submission 12836) | reverse complement strand
GGCACGCCCCGCCGCTGTCAGCAGCATGGGCAGCCGGCGACCCACCATGGAGCGATGGAAGGACAGACGGCTGAAGCGGTGGGTGGTTTCACGAATCACCATCGCATCCACATCCAGAGTGGAAATATCCGTTGGCCAGACTACCTGCTGCATCAGTTCACCCAGCAGCGGGGCTGCGCACTGGGATACCCATTGTTCATCACGGAAACCCTCACTCAATTCGCGCACTTTCAGGGTCAGCAGGTAGCTGTCATCCGAATCGCTGCGGCGCACGTATCCCTCATGCTGCAAGGTTTCCAGCAGTCGTCTGACAGTGGTGCGGTGCAATCCGGTCTGCTGTGCAAGTTCGGTAATGCGGGCGCCGCCATCGCAACGATTGAGGCAGTTGAGCAACTGCAGTCCGCGAATCAGGCCCTGTACCCGTTTGTACTCGCCACGGGCAGGTTCGTTGTGTTGCTCGTCCATGCTGATCTCCTGTTGATGTGATGTGCACTAAGTGCACCCTTGGTGCGATTTCTGTTGCTGTGCTTTACAGGCAGTTTCTATACTCCAGTGCATAATAAAAATATGCAATAACGGAGTCCACCGGTGTTAATATCCAGTTTGCTCAACTGCTTTCAGTATTTATATATATCGGCAAAGAAAATTTTTGTTGCTCTGTATATATCAGAAAACTGCAAACAGTATATCAACCGGGCTGCTGTTTCAGGTATGGCCTCAGATATAAATATGCTGCTGCCTGCTCAGTTTGGCTGTTTTATATATTCCGCCGCCAGTACCGCTGATATCCCGTCTGGTCTTTCCGAATGTTTGCCCCCGGAAATCAACTCATCGCCCGCCTGTGGTGTCATTCAGGGTTACAGTTTCAATGACAGATGAACAACAGTTACAGGCACTGGCCTTGCGTCTGCGTGCAGCAGAGCAAGAGGGCAGTGCCACCTCTCCGATTCGTGAGCAGCTGCAGTCTCAGGATGCCACATCGGCCTATCGTATCCAGCAGATTAATACCGAGCATGCCGTGTCACAGGGGCGGCGCATCGTAGGGCGCAAAATCGGTCTTACCAACCCGCGAGTACAGGCTCAGCTGGGGGTGGATCAACCGGATTTCGGCACCCTGTTTGCTGATATGAGCTACGGCGACAACGACTTGATTCCCTGCGATCGTGTGATGCAGCCGAAAATCGAAGCCGAAATCGCTTTCATCATGGAACGTGACCTGCCACAGCAGGACTGTACTCACGCCGAGTTGATCCAGGCAATTGGTTGGGTATTGCCGGCACTTGAGATTGTGGGCAGTCGTATTGCCGACTGGGATATCCGCTTTGTGGATACGGTGGCTGACAACGCGTCCAGTGGCTGCTTCGTGCTGGGAACGCCGGCCCAGCGCATCGACGGCGTTGACCTGCGCGGCGCTCGCATGCGGATGACCCGCAACGGTGAAGTCGTATCAGAAGGCAGCGGGGCCGAGTGCCTGGGCAATCCGCTCAACGCTGCGCTCTGGCTGGCACGTACCATGAGTCGTATGGGAACGCCGCTGCGTGCTGGCGATCTGGTCCTGACCGGTGCACTGGGGCCGATGGTGGCCTGTGCTCCAGGCGATCAGTTTGAAACCGAAATCAGTGGCATTGGCCAGGTGGCCGTCACCTTTGCACAGGCCTGAACCCGTTCTCGGGTGCCTTGGGAGTCAGAATGAAGAAAATGAAAGTCGCCATCATCGGTTCCGGCAATATCGGTACCGACCTGATGATCAAGATCATGCGCAACAGCCGCTATCTGGAAATGGGCGCCATGGTCGGTATCGACCCAGCCTCCGATGGTTTGGCACGCGCCGCACGTATGGGCGTGGCCACCACGCACGAAGGGGTTGAAGGTCTGGTTCAGATGCCGGTATTTGCCGATATCGATTTTGTGTTTGATGCCACGTCTGCCGGCGCGCATGTTAGGAATGATGCCTTCCTGCGCCAGTACAAGCCCGATATCCGCTTGATCGATCTAACGCCTGCGGCGATAGGCCCGTATTGCGTGCCGGTGGTGAATCTGGAGCAGAATCTGGACGCCAGGAACGTCAACATGGTGACGTGCGGTGGTCAGGCGACCATCCCCATGGTGGCCGCGGTGTCCCGTGTTGCCAAGGTGCACTACGCCGAAATCATCGCCTCCATCTCCAGCAAGTCGGCAGGACCCGGTACCCGTGCCAACATTGATGAGTTCACCGAGACAACGTCTGAAGCGATCAGCGCGGTGGGCAGTGCAGCCAAAGGCAAGGCCATTATTATTCTCAATCCGGCCGAGCCGCCCCTTATTATGCGCGATACGGTTTACGTATTGTCTGAAGCTGCGGATCAGTCCCGAGTGGAAGCGTCCATCGAGGAGATGGCGGCTGCCGTGCAGGCCTATGTGCCGGGCTACCGTCTCAAGCAAAAGGTGCAGTTTGATCTGATTCCTGAAGACAAACCGCTCAATATTCCCGGTGTCGGGCGTCACTCGGGTCTGAAAACCTCGGTATTCCTTGAGGTCGAAGGCGCGGCCCATTACCTGCCAGCCTATGCCGGCAATCTTGACATCATGACTTCAGCAGCCATGGCCACCGCCGAGCGGATGGCTGTTTCCATGCAATCGCAGTAACAGGAGCGGAAACATGTCATTCAATCCAGGCAAAAAACTGTATATCTCCGACGTGACCCTGCGCGATGGCAGTCACGCCATTCGGCACCAGTACTCGCTTGATAACGTGCGCGACATCGCCCGTGCGCTGGACAAGGCACGTGTGGACAGCATCGAAGTGGCCCACGGTGATGGACTGCAGGGATCCAGTTTCAACTATGGCTTTGGTGCCCATACCGATCTGGAATGGATCGAAGCGGTTGCGGATGTAGTTGAACATGCTCAGGTCGCCACGCTCCTGCTGCCGGGCATCGGTACCATCCATGATTTGAAAGCGGCCTACAGTGCGGGTGCGCGTGTGGTACGTGTAGCCACGCATTGTACCGAGGCCGATGTGTCGCGGCAGCACATCGAATGTGCCCGTGAGCTGGGTATGGATACCGTTGGTTTCCTGATGATGAGCCACATGACGACCCCGCAAGGGTTGGCACAGCAAGCGAAACTGATGGAAGGCTATGGCGCAACCTGCATCTATGTGGTGGATTCCGGTGGCGCCATGGGCATGCAGGATATCCGTGACCGTTTCCGTGCCGTCAAGGACGTACTGGACCCGGCAACGGCCACCGGTATTCATGCTCACCACACAACCTGTCACTGGGGGTTGCCAACTCCATCGTGGCGGTGGAGGAAGGCTGTGACCGCATCGACGCTTCACTGGCGGGTATGGGCGCGGGTGCCGGCAATGCGCCGCTGGAAGTGTTCATCGCCGCTGCCGAGCGCATGGGCTGGGAGCATGGTACCGACCTGTACACGCTGATGGATGCAGCGGATGAATTGGTGCGCCCGCTGCAGGATCGACCGGTACGTGTCGACCGTGAAACGCTGGCGCTGGGGTATGCGGGTGTTTACTCCAGCTTCCTGCGTCACTCAGAGGTGGCCGCCGAGAAATATGGCCTCAAGACCGTGGATATTCTGGTTGAGCTGGGCCGGCGCCGGATGGTGGGCGGTCAGGAGGACATGATCGTGGACGTGGCGCTGGATCTGCTTAATCAGCGCTGAAACAACAGACAACACTCTGATAAACATAACTAAAACAGGTATAGCAATGAAAAAACTGAAAACAACAGTGGCGCTCGTTGCCACATTGGGTGCGCTGTACAGCAGTTCTGCCATGAGCCAGACCGTCATGCGTTTTGCCAGCTGGATGCCGCCGACGCACCCGGTGAACGAAGTCGTTCTGCCAACCTGGAAGAAGTGGATCGAAGATGCCACTGATAACCGGGTGACACTGGCGGTGGAGTACAACATGGGCCACCCGAAAACCATGTTCAACCTGGTGGAAGATGGTGTTGCCGATGCGAGCTGGGGTTACCATGGCTATGTGCCGGGCCGTTTCCGCTTGACTCAGATCGTTGAGCAGCCGCTGCTGGGTGTGTCTGCCGAAGCGGCTTCAGTGGCGCACTGGCGTGTTCACAACAAGTATTTTCAGGATGCACCGGAGTTCAACGGGCTTGAGCTGGTGGCCCTTGTGACGCATGGCCCGGGTCAGGTTCACAGTACCTTTCCGGTTAACAGCATCAGCGACCTGCAAAACAAGAAGATCCGCATCGGCGGCGGTGTACAGGCAGTAATCGGTGAACGTGCCGGTCTGGTACCGGTGGCGGGCCCTGCGCCCAAAGTGTACGAAATGCTGCAGCAGGGCGTGATTGACGGCGTATTCCTGCCGGTCTGTGACGTCAAGAACCTGCGTCTGGATGAAGTGATCACTCACACTACTCAGTTGCCGGGTGGTATGTATCTGGGCAGCTTCTCGTTCTTCATCAATCCTGATTTCCTGGCCGACCTGGACCCGAAAGACCGTGACGCGATTCTGAAGGTGTCTGGCGAGCAGCTGTCGGCACTGGGCGGTCGTGCTCAGGATGAGTCTGATGTGGCAGGTCTTGAAGCG
>JGI12289J12836_1000389_pt1 | contig 4703 bp, 9 predicted proteins | sample TtanPargueraPR_2_FD_12836 | JGI IMG/M metagenome (IMG submission 12836) | reverse complement strand
TTCAATTTTCGAATTTACACCAAACGGTGGAAACTCCTTTTATCTGTCTTTCCAGCTCCAGGATCTTCACATTAGCTTTAAGTAACACTTAAAACAGTTTTGCTATGAATTATGAAGCTATTGAATATCCAGAAGGACAGGCCAATCTTGGAGGGTTACGATCAGTAGGTTATTACGGTTTTATTGCCGATGCAAGTGTAATCCCAGATGTTCCTGCAGATCCTGCCGATTTACAATCGGTAAGTGTAATTGCCAATAACATCATAATGAAGAGCGGAAAATACATGCACGCCATGTACGGAACGCTTGAAAAACTGAATCTGAAGGGAGAACTTCAGGGCGAGCGCGATGGAAGATCCAGCAAAGTAACTCTTACCTGGGTGATTCCGAATCATGCAAAAGAAAACCTCGGAGCAGCCAGGTATTTTCCAAAACGTCGTATGTTTTTTATAGTGCGCGATCATGAAGGTAGATATCGACTGGTAGGTAATATGTATTTCCCGGCTGAAGTAGCAGCAACCGACGACTCAGGAACTGCAGTGGCCGACCTGAAACATGTAAGCTACGAAATTACCACTTTTAGCGACGGACCAGCTCCGATTTACGAGGGTGAAATTCCGAGCCAGGACGACAGTTCTGCAGTATAATCTGATCGTCACACAAACAAAATGACGTCCTGTTTCTGCTAACAATCCTAAAAATCAATTCACACAACACATATATCGCTGAATATCAATGTCTAAAAAAATTTGCTAGTGATTTGTCCTTTTCAGGGGACATCTGTTTATTAACAAACAGGTTTGTTAAACTCCAGAATCAGGGTCACCGCCACCGCTACCCTGAATCTCATCAAAGAACTCTCTTACACTTTCACGACTTACCGAAACAAATTCATTCCAATAACCAGTAAGCTTATCGATAAAATCTTCTGAATCTTTAGTTGATTGAATTAAATTAAATATCGAAGGATCCTGTGAATACATAACGTGGAAAAGCCCAAAGTCTGATTTAAAAAGATGTGCTCTAGACATATGAATATTCTCACGAATTACTCGTTTAACAGCCTCCTTTTTAACCATGTATGTATGTTTCCTTTTTTCATTATCGCACGAATCTATCTGTTTATCGATTTTAAGCATCTCTTCAAAATGTCCGTTAAGGATAATCTTAAAATTTTCGTTTTCGAGATCCTTGTTAATTTTAGTTACGAGGCTGCTATACTTTTTTTCTTTTTCAAGTTCCAACTTAAGTTTCGCCACTTCCTTTTCTAAGCCTTCTATTCGGTCAGTAAGATTCTGGTCACTTGCAATTTCAACGTCGAACAGTAAACTAAAAGGAACCTCCAAGGCTCTGGCAATCCCCTTACCAACCTCAATCGATATGTTTTGAGTTTTTCCGTTCTCTATAAAAACATAGGTAGCACGAGTTACACCAATTATATCTGCAATTTCACTTTGTGTTAGCTTTTTTTCAGATCGAAGGTGTTTTATTCTTTCGTGTATCTTTTCCATACTTCAAATTTAGATATTGTAGGATAAACCACACACATGCCTTATCTATTTTTTACATTATTTATCTATTTTATACACTTATTGTTTATTTTATATATATTTGTGTATAATTTTTAAATATTAAAATCATGACTAAAAAATTAAGCACAGTACTTATTTCTGGCACGCCAGAACAAATTGCAGAAGGACTAGAGCTTTTTAGAAAAAAAGGAAAAGCTTCGAATCCCTTAACAGATTTTAAAAACGACCGGATAACCACTACGGATGCCATTAAACTGGCCGGCGTATCAGCACCCACTTTCACAAAATGGGTGCGAGCTGGATTAATCCCGCGGCATGGAACAGGTAAAACGCATTACTACTTCAAATCAGAAGTAATTGACAGTCTCCGAAAAATGGCTGATGAAAAAGAATCGTAACGACTAAAATCCAACAAAAATGCAAACAAAGAATGAATTTTTTGCGGAATACTTTCTCGCCCGGTTAGAAAAATTAACAGAGGAAATAAAGAAATTTTCGGAGCAAAATAAAAATGCGTTCGGGGAATATGATGTAGAAAAATCAACTACAGAGGAATTAGTAGGCAGACTAAATTCTAGCAACATCTCAGATGATTTCGCCGCAATATCGGAAGAATGGGACGAATGCGTTATAGGCGAAGCCGCAGAAGGATTCCCGGTGATTGACACCTGGGAAGAATACAAAAAGAGCAATAACAATTAAAATCCAAAAGAAATGAAAGTAAAAAGAATGTCCAATCTCGATCCAGCAGAAGTAGATTACGTAAGAAGCAGACTGCGCGATTTTAAGGACGAATTTATTGAAAATTCTGTTAGTGATGATTCTCCCGCTGATAGTCCTGAAGAAACTATGTTTCATATAAAAACATTTTACCTCGCCGATTCGCTGATTTCATCGCTATACCGTCATCTTACCGGCGAACAAAATTACGACTACGAAGAATAACTACAATGAAAAGAGAATCCGTAGGATTAGTAACACTAAAACGCTGCAATGGTGATGAAACTGTTCGAATAAACCTGAACGGACAAATAGGCCATAGCCGCAATGAGTTGCAGGACTATTTAAAGTCGGAACTTGAAGGAGAAACAGAACTCCTGCAGGCGACCCAAAAAAGGATCGACCGAATTAAAAAAGCGCTTGAAATTTCTGAATCTGACGATTTTACGGCAACCGGAACTACGCTCTACCCCGAGCGCATTTCAACTTTCACATATAAAGGCGAGAAGCTGGAAAACACTACGGGTGCTTTTTGGGATTAGTTTTTACGACTGCTTGATAATTGGGGCAGTTTTTTTGTCCTTTCTGTAAATGTGCTTTTGTCCTAACATTGGCAAAAACAAATGCAATACATTATGAAAAAAGAAAAAATTAAAGTTCCTGTAAAAGATCGTAAGACATCCAACTTCACGATTAGATTTTCGGAAAGTGAAAGAAAGCAGCTGGATGATTTTTGCGAAAAAAAGAATACCACCCTTACCGAGCTAATCCGATTTAGTTTAAAAACCGTAATGGATCGAGCCGAATAAGCATGGAAGTAAAAGGACTTAATATTAATAAAAACAGGGAAGCCCGAATAATAAGAACGGCTAACCAGCGAAATGAAGACGCTGCATCGCTCCCGGATATTATGCCAATGGTTGGCGAAATATGGCAAAAAGGCGAAACCGCTTTCCTTTTCGCAGATACCGGTATTGGAAAATCAATTGCTGCAATTCAGATAGCAGATCGATTAAGCAGGGGCAAATCATTTTTACCAATGTTGAAAAATGAATGTGAACCACAAAGAGTACTTTACTATGATTACGAGCTATCTGACAGACAGTTTTTTAAACGATATTCAGACCAAGAAAATATTCATCAATTCTCTGACAACTTTTTTATTGACAATGTAGATTTTGCTGAACTTTATGACAGATTCCCAGGGCGTTCATTTACCGAAATGCTTTTTGAGCAAATCAGGGAAGACCTCGCAAATACAAAAGCTACAGTTCTTATCGTTGATAACATTTCTTATTTGCACACCCAAACAACACAGGATCAACAAGCCTCGCTCGATATCATGCGTTTTTTGACAACTCTTAAAAAAGAACTGCAATTATCGATCCTTGTACTGGCCCATACACCTAAGAAATCGGAGTTCTCACCAATTACAATGTCTGATATGTCAGGATCTAAACATCTTCCAAATTTTGCCGATTCCGTTTTCTGTATTGGCAAGTGTTCCCGCGACAACCGCAACAGATACATTAAGCAAATAAAACCATCAAGAAGTGCAGAGATGGTTTACGATCAATTTAATGTTATTGAACTTCAAATCGAAAAAAAGAACACCTTCCTGGGATTCGAATTTGTTGGATTTAATAATGAACTGGAATTATTAAATATTGCTGACAAACAAGACCCACGGCTGCTGGCCATTCATCTAAAAAAAACAGACCCTTCACTTTCCGTTAGAGCCATAGCACAAAAGATAGGTGCTTCGAAATCAGCAGTACAAAACTGGATAAACGACAGTACTCATAATTCTTAGTATTAATCAAAAAAAATGAAAAATAGATTTGGACATAATGGACACCGTGGACAGATAGGTCATTCTGTACGCAATGGACAATGTGGACACTCTGGACATAATGGACGCAATGGACATATTGTACAGGTATTTTTAACATCCGGGGGCCGCTGTCCACAAAAAACAAATTCTATATATCTCTATATCCATATATTATTATTAATAATAAATACATATGGACAGCAACTGGACAGAGGCCGGACAAGTGGACACCACCCTATTTTTACTGTCCATCTGTCCAGAGGCCCTAGAGAGTGCTGTCCAAAAACTGTCCACATTCAGTGAAAAAGAAAGAAAATGAATATATCAGAAGCAAAACAAATACCGATTGAAAGCTACCTTAGTAGAATAGGTATAAATCCCGATCGTCGCGATAATCACAAACACTGGTTGTGGTATTGCTCTCCTATTCGTGGCGAAAAAGTTCCAAGCTTTAAGGTCGATCAACGATTGAATCTTTGGTACGACCATGGAGCAGGTACCGGTGGCTCAATTCTGGATCTTGTTATTGCGATGAATGATACCGATATCACTGGAGCCGTTAAAATACTATCGGGCGAAAACATATCCAGGCGAATCGATCCTTCTTCTTTTCACCG
>JGI12289J12836_1000371_pt1 | contig 4906 bp, 9 predicted proteins | sample TtanPargueraPR_2_FD_12836 | JGI IMG/M metagenome (IMG submission 12836) | reverse complement strand
TTCAATTTTCGAATTTACACCAAACGGTGGAAACTCCTTTTATCTGTCTTTCCAGCTCCAGGATCTTCACATTAGCTTTAAGTAACACTTAAAACAGTTTTACTATGAACTATGATGCTATAGAATATCCAGAAGGACAGGCCAACCTCGGAGGTTTACGATCAGTAGGTTATTACGGTTTTATTGCCGATGCCAGTGTAATTCCAGACGTTCCTGCAGAGCCTGCCGATTTACAATCAGTAAGTGTAATTGCCAATAACATCATAATGAAGAGCGGAAAATATATGCACGCCATGTATGGAACGCTTGAAAAACTGAATTTGAAGGGAGAGCTTCAGGGGGAGCGCGATGGAAGATCCAGCAAAGTAACTCTTACCTGGGTAATTCCTAATCATGCAAAAGAAAACCTCGGAGCAGCCAGGTATTTTCCAAAACGTCGTATGTTTTTTATTGTTCGCGATCATGAAGGCAGATATCGCCTGGTAGGAAATATGTATTTCCCTGCTGAGGTAGCAGCAACCGACGACTCCGGAACTGCAGTGGCCGACTTAAAACATGTTAGCTACGAGATCACCACCTTTAGCGACGGACCAGCTCCAATTTACGAGGGTGAAATTCCGAGCCAGGACGACAGCTCTGCAGTATAATCTGGCCGGCACTCAAAAAATATGACGTCCGGTTTCTGCTAAAAATACAAAAAACCAAATCACCCAACATCTACATAGCTGAATGTCAACGTTTTAAAAATTTACTAGTGATTTGTCCTTTTCAGAGGACATCTGTTTTCGATTTTATGAGATAAAAATATCAAGGTGAGCGATAACTATTTTCAAATCTCATTTTAAATTCCTGAACTTCTTCTTCTGTAATATTAAGATATTGATTAAAGTATTTATAGAGTTTGGTTTCAACATTTTCATCCGAATCTAAAATAGCGTCAATATGTACGTCATTTTCGTAAATCAAACAAAATATGTCGTAATCTGAATATATATTATCTTTTTGTAGTTCTTCAATCGTCTTTCCATACAACATCAAACCAACTTTTAACCACCGATCTGCATCCTGTTTATCCTGGTCTGTTTTAGCATTCTCAACTTCATATTCTGCTTCAAATACCTTCTTCGATTCTGCCTCAATTTCTCTTTCGGCTAACAAGCGTTTTAAATTAAGCCTTTCACTATGAAGCAGCTTTATATAATCATTTCTTTCAACCAACCTTTGCTCCAGTTCTAAAATCCGGTTTTCTAACTTGGTTATTTTTTCTTTCAATTCATGATTGTTTTTTGACAACAGCTCTGTTTCAGTAGAACCAATCACACTTGAATCTATGTTAAACAAATCAGGTAAGGTTACTTCTAAAGCTTTTGCTAATCCAATTGCGTTTGACAGCGAAAGAGTCTCACTATTAGCGGCTCCACTTTCATAGGTATTTATAGTAGGTTGACTCGTATGAGTCAGATCAGCCAACTCTTTTTGGCTATATCCTTTCTTCTTTCTATAATAATTAAGTTTCTCAGAAAAACTATTCATACTACAAATGTAATAAAAGTATAAATACCTTAATTACCCACAATCATATTATCGGTTTATTGATTTTTAAATCATTTTATCTATTTTTAGATTATTTAATCTATCTTTGCAATATAAAATTTTAAAAACTATGGAAAAAGTAATGATTCTCTCAACTCCTGCGGAAATAGCAGAAGGCCTAAAAAAATTTATGGAGGAAACCAAACAGGAAACACCAAAACCCGACTTCAAAACAGAAAAAATGACTATTGCTCAAGCATCTCAATTTATAGATGTGCACTACTCCACCCTAAGCAAATGGATAAGAGAAGAAAAGATTCCGATTCACGGCAAAGGTCGCAAGCGTTTTGTACTAAAATCTGAGCTAATCGAAGCTTATAAAAACATGTAACCAACTAAACATCAGCAACAGAATGCAAACAAAGAATGAATTTTTTGCGGAATACTTTCTCGCCCGGTTAGAAAAACTAACAGAGAAAATAAAGAAATTTTCGGAGCAAAATAAAAATGCGTTCGGCGAATATGATGTAGAAAAATCAACTACAGAGGAATTAGTAGGCAGATTAAATTCTAGCAACATCTCAGATGATTTAACTGCAATATCGGAGGAATGGGACGAATGCGTTATAGGCGAAGCCGCAGAAGGATTCCCGGTGATTAACACATGGGAAGAATACAAAAAGAACAATAACAACTAAAATCAAAAAGAAATGAAAGTAAAAAGATTAGCTAAACTCGAATCAGAAGAAGTAGATACCGCTAGAAGCAGACTTATCGAGGCAAAGGATTATTTTATTGAAAAATTTTTAAGTGCTGATTTTTCGGCCGAAACCGCGGAAGAATTTATGCATCATTTAAAATCAATTTATGTTGCCGATTCACTCTGTCAATCGCTATACCGTCATCTTACCGGCGAACAAAATTACGATTACGAAGAATAACTACAATGAAAAGAGAATCCGTAGGATTAGTAACACTAAAACGCTGCAATGGTGGTGAAACTGTTCGAATAAACCTAAACGGACAAATGGGCCATAGTCGCGAAGAGTTGCAGGACTATTTAAAATCGGAACTACAGGGAGAGGAAGAACTCCTGGAGATGACGCGAAGAAGGATCGATCTAATTAAAAAAGCGCTTGAAATTTCGGAGGCAGACGAATTTACGGCAACCGGAACCACTCTTTACCCCGAGCGCATTTCTGTTTTTAAATACAAAGGCGAGAAGCTGGAAAACACTACGGGTGTTTTTTGGGATTGATCAGTTTGCTTTTTGTCTTTTGAATCGCCGAACAAAATTTAAAAATTTGGTTCGACAAAAACTTAAAATATCAAATCCAATGAAAGATTTAAGCATTACAGAACTTCGCAAAAAAAATTTAAAGATTGGTTTTCGAATATCAGAAGAAGAACGAAATGCAATTGAGCAATTCTGCCAAAAAGAACAAATATCGTTGAGCGATTTTTTTCGGTTAGCAATAAGAAAAGTGACGAACCAGGAAAACACCAAATAGATGGATGTCATAAGGGATCAAAATGCAACAACAAATAGTGCTCCTGGGGAAAACGAAGAGATAACCACTCCTCTTTTACCTATTGATGGCATGCCTGATCTTGTTCAGCATTTTATTAATAAAATGCATGAAATATTCAGGACTCCACGAGATTATTGGGCTGGTTCTGCAATAATGGCCACCGCTTTAGCGATAGGCAACAAATTCGAACTGCAAACAAAATACAAGAACAATGCAGTATTTTGGGGAATGTTTGTAGGTGATGTATCAAATGGAAAAACAGAACCGTTGGACATTTGTCTAAATTATTTCACGCAAAAGGATAATAATAACTACAAAACCTTTCGCTCCCAACTCCGCGAATTTGAAAACAACAAGGCACTAACCCGAAAAGAACAAAAGGAACTTGGTATCGAAAACGAGGAACGACCAGAGTGTTATCAATACATTCTTAAAGATAGCACCCCCGAAGCCATGGCCGAAGCTCACCGTATCAATGAAAGAGGAATAATGATATATCGCGACGAATTAAAAGGTTGGATTGATGATTTTGGCCGCTATTCCAATTCCGGTGAACAAAGCAACATGTTAAGCATGTGGAGCCAAAAGGGAGTTACATACAATCGTAAAGGATCGGGGATATTGAACATTGCCAAGCCGGTGATAAATGTTGCCGGCGGTATTCACCGAGAACTGCTACACACCCTTGCTACAGACAACCGGGCCGACAATGGATTTCTAGCACGAATGGTTGCGTTCTTCCCCGACAATACAGAGAAACAACCTTATAATATTGCTACCCCCGATGAATCTTTATTAAACGCATGGGATGATTTTATGCATGAGCTGACAATTATCAAGACTCCAAAAACATTGATATTACCCACTCAAACAGCAAAACTTTATGAAGCCTATTTTAATGATAATGTACGCGAAATAAACAAAGAAGTAACGCCTTATTTAAAGGGAGTTTACGGTAAACTTGATATTATAGTTCTTCGCGTTGCTATAATTATACGAGCGATGAACTATGTACACGAAGGTGTTACAACTTCCGGGATCCAACCTCGCGAAATGGATGCGGCAATTCAAATAACGGAGTATTTCAGAGCAACCGCGTTAAAAGTATACAGACAAATATTCGGTGATAAAAAATTCGGAACATACGACAAAAAAGAAATTGCAAGTTGGCTTGTGCAAAACACCAAGCTAACTAAAACCACAATAGCTCGAGAAGTTCTAAACTCTTCCAGGAGCCAACTGGACCGGATTACGCCACAAAAAGCGGGATTTTCCCTGGACTCCAAATACAGTAACAATGGAAAAAAACAGATGTAAGATTATGGTACATGGTACACAAGCATATAAACACTATAAACAAAGGAATACAGGTGTACCACTAGTGTACCAATTATGTTTTATTACCTTTTCATTTGGTACACATGTGGTACGCTTCAAATCCTTGATATACCTAACATCAACCCTATTGTACCGTGTACCACTATTCATAAAATCGTTTTTTCATCATGAACAAATATACAACCTACCAAAACGAAGAAAATGAATATATCAGAAGCAAAACAAATACCGATTGAAAGCTACCTTAGTCGAATAGGTATAAATCCTGATCGTCGCGATAATCAGAAACACTGGTTGTGGTATTGCTCTCCTATTCGTGGCGAAAAAACTCCAAGCTTTAAGGTCGATCAACGCTTAAATCTTTGGTACGACCATGGAGCAGGCACCGGTGGCTCAATACTCGATCTTGTTATTGCGATGAATGATACCGATATCACTGGAGCCGTTAAAATACTATCGGGCGAAAACATATCCAGGCGAATCGATCCTTCTTCTTTTCACCG
>JGI12289J12836_1000360_pt1 | contig 5023 bp, 5 predicted proteins | sample TtanPargueraPR_2_FD_12836 | JGI IMG/M metagenome (IMG submission 12836) | reverse complement strand
GGGCTGAAGCCGGTCCCAAGGGTATGGCTGTTCGCCATTTAAAGTGGTACGCGAGCTGGGTTTAGAACGTCGTGAGACAGTTCGGTCCCTATCTGCCGTGGACGTTGGAGATTTGAGGAAAGCTGCTCCTAGTACGAGAGGACCGGAGTGGACGAACCTCTGGTGTTCGGGTTGTGTCGCCAGACGCACTGCCCGGTAGCTATGTTCGGACAGGATAACCGCTGAAAGCATCTAAGCGGGAAGCCCCTTCCAAGATGAGATCTCCCTGGACCCTCGAGGTCCCTGAAGAGCCGTTCAAGACCAGGACGTTGATAGGTCGGGTGTGTAAGCGCTGCGAGGCGTTGAGCTAACCGATACTAATTGCTCGTGCGGCTTGACTATATAACACCCAAGACAATTGCGGATAACGCAACATAGAAATCGACTATCACTCAGAGTCACCTCTGACCGTTCTATCCCGTCCCCCAGTGATCAACCGTTTTGCCTGACGACCATAGCGGTCTGGAACCACCTGATCCCATCCCGAACTCAGAAGTGAAACAGACCAGCGCCGATGGTAGTGTGGCATGGCCCATGCGAGAGTAGGTCATCGTCAGGCTCCTAAATAAACAAGCCCCGACAGCGAAAGCTGCCGGGGCTTTTTTATTTGGGATACGATATTCTCTCTCACTACAAAGGCCCCCATGCGACAAGCCTACCAACGGCAGGCGCAGGACGCCGGAGCAGCGCGACGGCGGGCCCAAAGGGCCGAGCGCGACAGCGCGAGCAAAGTAGGTCATCGTCAGGCTCCTAATGCCTAAACCCCCAGCGGCTTCGCCGTTGGGGGTTTTTTATTATCTGCAAGAAAAAGCGCCATTTCCTCGACCCCTTCTTTGTGTTTTCCAGTCTCCTGGTGTTTAATCCGCCCTTATTCATCCCTTCAGACCGGGTAACGTTTCATGAAATCCAAAGCACTGATAACTCTCCTTCAGGACGGCGATATCCATTCCGGAGAATCGCTTGCCCAATCCCTGGGGGTAAGTCGCACAGCAGTCTGGAAACAGATCAGGCGCGCCATGGATGACGGATATGAGATCGCCACGGTGCGAGGAAAGGGATACCAGCTCCTGACGCCGGTGGATCTGCTGGATTCGGAGGATATTGCTCGCGACATAGCTCCGGAGATCCGCGCTCGTCTCCGCCTGACTGTCCTTGATGAGGTCGATTCCACCAATGCTGAGGTGATCAGGCAATGGCAGGCAGGCTCGTCTGAAACCCCGGTCTGTATTGCCGATTGCCAGACGGCTGGTCGTGGCCGTCGTGGTAACGCCTGGCTGAGCCCTCGTGGTGAAAACCTTTATCTGAGCATGGGGTTGACGTTCCACGGTGGTTTTGCGGTCCTTGATGGACTCAGCCTCGTGCTTGGTGTTGCGGTCGCCAACGCTCTGGAAAAACTTGGCGCGGATTCAATCGGTCTGAAATGGCCCAATGATATCTTTCTGCCCGACGGCAAACTTGGAGGTATCCTCGTCGAGCTCCAGGGCGAGTTACAGGAGGGGGTCGTCCAGGTTATCGCGGGTATCGGCATCAATGTGCACATGTCCAGGGCTGACACCGTGGATCAGCCCTGGACAAGTCTGGCATCGTCGTTCCCCGACCAGAAATGGTCACGTAACCAGATCGCCTCAGCCGTTATCAATGCGGTCCATGATTCAGTCGCAATTTTTGCGGATGTGGGCTTCCGGGACTTTCGGGCTCCCTGGCAATCACGGGATATCTTTCTGGGTAAGGATCTTTATGCGCGTGGCGGCCAAATCGAGGGCAGAGGCGCAGGCATCGACGAAACCGGTAACTATTTGTTGGCGACAGACGATGGGGTCACTCCCGTGCGGGCTGGTGAAATAAGTTTGCGGGTACGTGCATGAGGTTGTTGATTGATGCCGGGAATACCCGTCTGAAATGGCAGTTGGGGAATCGTACGGAGATCCTCGTTAATGGCACCGGAGATCTGGCAAGCCCAAACCCCCTGAGTGGTTTTCCAGAGGAGGCCAGGGTGCGTCGGATCAGTTTATCCACCGTCGCCTCAGAAGCCCGTCGGGAAGCTCTTGTCGCCTATCTGGAACGTCGGTTTGGTGTACCGGCCGTCTGCCACTGGTCCGAAGCCCAGCGCGGTGGTCTCGTTAACGCCTATTCTGACTATAAGCGTATGGGGGCTGACCGTTGGCATGCCATGTATGGTGCATGGCAGTCGCATCGGGACGGGTTTGTTGTGGTGGATGCAGGCAGCGCCGTAACGGTGGATTATGTTGATGCTTCCGGTCGACACCTCGGTGGCTTCATTCTACCCGGATTGCAGATGATGATCCGGAGTCTCCAGCAGGACGCGGCCCGTATCGGATTTGAGCCCGATCAGGTTCTGAAGACGGTGCCGGGCACCAGTACGGCCGAGTGTGTAAACCAGGGGTTGGCCTGGCTTTCAGCTGCAATGATTGAACGGGTCCGGGCGGATGCCGCCGAGCTGGCGTTGGCTGATATCCTGGTGACCGGAGGTGATGCCGACCGGCTCCTGCAGCTGGGTCTCAATGCCATTCACGTTCCTGATCTCGTACTCCGGGGGCTTGCCGCTATTGATGCCGAGGAGCTGGCAATATGAAATGGATAGCCTGGCTTCTTTTATGCGTCAATCTCCTGCTCTGGTACTTTGCAGGAGCCATGCAGCCCCCGCAGCGTTCCTCAGAAACAGTCTCTGGCACCCTGCCCAGAGTTGCCAGCCTGAAAGCCGACGGAGAAGTAGCGGCCACCGAAAGCCCTGGGCAAGACCCGGTTGAAGAAGAATCCGTGACGCTGAACGATGCCGCCCCCGCGGAGGCGGTCCCGGAAGCGGTTCCAGAACCGCGTTCTCTCCAGTGCGTCCGAATAGGCTGGCTGGAAAGTCGTGAGTTGGCTGAGGCTCTCATTACTGCGGTAGCAGGCTTCAAGGATCAGGCCGTGGAAATTCAGGAGGTGGAACGGGCCCGCCCGCCGCTGAACTGGGTCCTGATTCCACCGCAGCCGGCCGAGCTGGCGCGCCGTCAGTTTCGGGATATTCAACGACAAGGTATCGATTCCTATCTGGTAACCGAGGGAGAGTATCGGAACGCCATTTCTCTCGGACTCTTTGAATCCCGTGAGGCAGCAATTTCAGTGCTCGAAGAAAAAAAACGTCAGAATCTCAATGCGGTACTAGCCAAATACGATCGAAATCAGATAAGCTACGCCCTCGATTTTGAGGCTGAACCGGACCTCGCTGAGGCCCTGGTTCAGGCGGTAACTTCGGAATACGACAAAAATTTCGATTTCATCGAAATCAACCCTTGCGAAGGTGTTGCAACGTCGAAAAAAACTCCGTAGTATACCGCCCTCGCTGAAGAGGCGAATGTGAGCTGGCGTAGCTCAGTTGGTAGAGCAGCTGACTTGTAATCAGCAGGTCGGGGGTTCGATTCCGTCCGCCAGCTCCACTTTAAGTTTTGAGCAGATTCGTGGGAAGCGAATTTGTACGGGAGGGGTTCCCGAGTGGCCAAAGGGATCAGACTGTAAATCTGACGGCATCGCCTTCGCAGGTTCGAATCCTGCCCCCTCCACCACTTATTGCTCGCGGGCATCGTATAGTGGCTATTACCTCAGCCTTCCAAGCTGATGACGCGGGTTCGATTCCCGCTGCCCGCTCCAATTTGGTTTAATGCTCATGTAGCTCAGTCGGTAGAGCACACCCTTGGTAAGGGTGAGGTCGGCGGTTCAAATCCGCCCATGAGCTCCATCATTAATCCGGTCAACGTTATGATCCAGGTTGATTAGGGAGATTGGTCGAATGTCTAAAGAAAAGTTTGATCGCAGTAAGCCGCACTTGAACGTCGGCACCATTGGTCACGTTGACCATGGTAAGACGACTCTGACCGCTGCTCTGACTCGTGTATGTCACGAAGTTTGGGGTACAGGTTCTGCGAGCGCATTCGACCAGATCGATAACGCNCCGGAGGAGAAGGCTCGTGGTATCACCATCGCGACCTCTCACGTTGAGTACGATTCTCCGACCCGTCACTACGCCCACGTAGACTGCCCGGGCCACGCTGACTATGTTAAGAACATGATCACTGGTGCGGCGCAGATGGATGGCGCGATCCTGGTTTGTTCCGCAGCTGACGGCCCCATGCCGCAGACTCGTGAGCACATCCTGCTGTCCCGTCAGGTTGGCGTTCCTTACATCGTTGTGTTCCTGAACAAAGCGGACATGGTTGACGATGAGGAGCTGCTGGAGCTGGTCGAGATGGAAGTTCGTGATCTGCTGAGCCAGTACGACTTCCCGGGCGACGACACTCCGATCGTAACCGGTTCCGCGCTGATGGCGCTGGAAGGCAAAGACGACAACGAGATGGGTACTACCGCTGTGAAGAAGCTGGTAGAGGCCCTGGACGACTACATCCCTGAGCCGGAGCGTGCGATCGATCAGCCGTTCCTGATGCCGATCGAGGACGTATTCTCCATCTCCGGTCGTGGTACCGTTGTGACCGGTCGTGTTGAGCGTGGCATCATCAAGGTTGGTGACGAAGTGGAAATCGTAGGTATCAAGGATACCGTGAAGACCACTTGTACCGGTGTTGAGATGTTCCGCAAGCTGCTGGACGAAGGCCGTGCCGGTGAGAACGTTGGTGTTCTGCTGCGTGGTACCAAGCGTGACGACGTTGAACGTGGTCAGGTTCTGGCGGTTCCGGGCTCCATCACTCCGCACACCAAGTTCGAGTGCGAAGTGTACGTACTGTCCAAAGAAGAAGGCGGCCGTCATACTCCGTTCTTCAAGGGCTACCGTCCGCAGTTTTACTTCCGTACCACCGACGTAACCGGTTCCTGCGAACTGCCGGAAGGCGTGGAAATGGTTATGCCGGGTGACAACGTGAAGATGAGTGTTACCCTGATCGCTCCGATCGCCATGGAAGATGGCCTGCGCTTCGCGATCCGCGAAGGCGGCCGTACCGTTGGTGCCGGCGTGGTCTCCAAGATCATCGAGTAA
>JGI12289J12836_1000326_pt1 | contig 5420 bp, 5 predicted proteins | sample TtanPargueraPR_2_FD_12836 | JGI IMG/M metagenome (IMG submission 12836) | reverse complement strand
AAATAACCCAACTGACTGAAGCCTAAATATCTGATCGTTTACGGCCTGCTCAAAACCAGATTCTGATGAGGTATACTCTTGGGCTTCACGGAGCCTTAACTTCAACGCCCTTTTTTGGCTCTGGAGTCGTCGATTCTCTATCTCCAAGGCAATAAGAGGATCCTCCTCATCTTCGTCTACATTAACATCCAACGACGGCGACCAATGCGAAATCAATTCAAGCTGCTCCAATAAAACCTCATCTTGCGGAATCAGGTTCGCCGAGCTATACAATCCCAAATCTGTTGCCTCAGACAACAGTGAATAACCTTTTTGAAGTCCATCCCCCTTTAAAGATTCAATTTCCTTTATCTGCTTTACCAGACGCATCCGATCTTTTTTTAACGATCGCAACCTTTCCATTTCGGAGAGCCGGTCGTCTTCAGCAGCACCTATAAAATAAGGCAAGGTATCCTTTATATTTTGCGGAACTCTATCCCTTGCCTGTTGATGAAAAATAATTTCATTATTGGCAATCTCAGTCTGACTTTGGAATAGATAGTATCTAGAGTGGCGGAACCCAATAGTAACTGGATGTCTGGTTTGTCCTTCCGGAACTTCCGTTACATGCTCTGGCACACCAACCTTTTGGGTTAAAAATGAAACCACACTATCAATATTGGTAGAGCTCGTTAATTCCGATTTTCTCGGCAAGGATAGTTCTTTTTCAACGAGCATATAACAGGCTGAAGATGCTTTTAAGCCAGGCATAGGGGCTGACCGCGCTATAAAGACTTGGCAGTCAGGGAATTGCAATAAAATGGCATACCAATCTACAGTCTGTCGAATATGGCCAGCTGCCACCATGCATTCACTGGCACCCAAACAGTATTCGACAATGTGGATTAGCGAGGTTTTTCCTCGCTGCGAAGCCCCTGTAATGATGTTTACTGAGCCTAGTTTAAAAGTAACATCTCGCCGCTGACCATTCTTTCCATACAATGAAACAGCTAATATCTGCATAGTCATGGCATCACTCCAAAATGCGTATAGATGCCCTCAACTGAGGGAGATTGACCAAACCATCGACCTAAAAATCCAGAACCTAAATATGCCTTCTTAAATGCTTCGTTCTTATTAATCATCGCTGGTAGTTTTGGCATAGCTCCGTTATTAATTAGAAAAAATCCATTTTCCGACAAGGAAATAGCTTCCTGTTCAAGTAGAAATATAATTGCCATATTAACCACATCAATATATGCACTCACTGAATTAGCAAATCCAACTAAGTGCCCCTCACAGTCTGATACCCAACCAGCTAGAGGTGTCGATACAGAGACCGGCAATACAGATGAGTAACGACCACACAACGCAAGCGGCGCAATTAAGTAGAGAAGTGAGCAATGAAGTCCTTGCTGATTTTTTTCCGAACATTCCCGGATTGCTTGATACAAGACGACCCCAACGTAGGCGGGGTTATAAAGATTAGCCTCTTCTTTAGATAGTTCTGATTCAATGATCATTAGGCAACCTCCTCGTTGCTCACATCACCTAACTGCTCAAATTCAGGGTGCCATCCAATTTTTAGATCATCTGACAACATATGATAGGAGCCTTTGGACAGATACTCTTCTACGAAATCGGGGCGAATATGAACAACACCTTGCTGCTGGCAGTACTGATACAACTTCGCTGAATACGCCCTCTTGGCCTCATCAGTGTCAAGCGCCTCCTGCATTTCCATAAATGCCTGCTGCTCATACCATTTCTCAAACAGTTTTCTATCAAAACTACTGATCTCACCCGGATTCAACAAACCGTCTCCAGCCCACTTATTTCTTTGCTCAAATGCTCGGTAGTAATTTGTTATTGCCAACTCGGTCAGTTTTTTAGGGGCATTAAACAAACGCATCTGTTGCACAAATATCCGCATGTCATTATCTACGTCCATCGCATCGGGCAACGCATCAACATATTCAGCAGGCAGGTTTGTGAGAGCATATTCCGGCCGTATGTTCTCAACTAATTCTTGTAAAATTCCCAAATTAATCACACCTGATGGTGTCTTGCACAGAGCTTCCACAACCAACTTGAACCAACTTCCTTCAATTCGATCTAGAAATGCATCAACCGCCTGAACTGGCACAGACTGTCTGGCGATTGGTTTCATATTTTCTCTGATCTTTAATAGGTCTTCCGACTTACCAACAACATAGATTGCACTTAACAAACTATTCCTTTCTGCAATACTCAAGCTCTTAAAGGCTTTATAGCCTTTTTCATTTGTCTGGTTTGATTCTTCGCAGATCCCAGACATAATTTTATGAGCTTCATCTATATCCCTTCTCGGCCCACTCCCCAAAAAACTTGCCAGCGAGCCCTCTGCAACAGATTGTGTCGTAACTAATGATAGAATTACATTTCCGAGTGCGATCTCTCCATATTTAATCGACTCTACCCAAATCCTAATGGTTTTCCATATATCAGGGCTTCTATCAGTGAGGTTACCTTCGTCACCATGAAATTTAGTCTGCAATAGCTCTTCCGGAGAACCATCACTATCAAATGCAATGTCGTCCAACTTTTCGATAGAGACATTAAACTGCTCTGGATCAGCCAGATCCGATAGCTTTTTTAAAGATAAATACAAAGCAAATCTAATTTGATAGATATAACCTAACATTGAAGATGATGCATCGAATTGCGAAGTATTAGGCATGCTTTAGTCCTTGTATTTTATAACTTTTTAATCCATGGATAGTTAATTAATTAATGTCCGCATTGGCTCAAAAGTGGACTTACTCGTCCAGTCGTACAACGCTTCAAGCATGGGCGCAGCTTTGCTACGACCCTTGCATTGACTTATAATAGTGCTAACCTTATAGCCCTTCCATTGGATGAATAATTTCGTCTTTCACATCCTCAAGGTTTGCATTTTTTAGAAAGAAATAAAACGTTGAATCAACAACTTTTAGCTGTCTTGAATTGGAATCATATGCAATAACTGGGGGGCTAATCCCCTGCTTAGACTGTAATTCAGTCAAGCCTTTTAGGACTGTTGTTAACTGTGCTCCTTTCAAGTCTTCTTTACGATGATGGACTTGCTTAATACTATGTAGTAGAGCTTCTTTACTGATACCACCATTTAGCCCGTGATAGCCCAACTCAAGGATGTAAATTACTATGTAATATTGTAAAAAGTAAGGTAATGGCTTATCTTCAGAAATAACTGAACCATGGCCACAAGCAATAGCCTCAAGATTTCTTAGGTGTCGACCAGAATACTCTTCTGTTTTACACCTTACAGCTCTGTTGTAGCTATCAATATCATCAATAAACTTATTATTCTCTTGCTTTTTATGGACATCACTTTCGATGCAAGTGTTTTTTAGCAGCTCCTGAAACACACCAACACTTCCAAATGCGTTTTCAATGCAACTGGCTAAAATCACTGTTGCAAATTTAATGTTTAAAAGTTGCTCACCTTTTTCTGCAATAGCTTTGAAATCAGCTTCTAGCCAAGGCTCTACAGGTATTTCGTAAACCCTATCTTGTAGCTCGCCGTTGAACTGAGCTAAGCGGTTTGCTTCCTTCCATACCCCCAAGATAACAAATCGCACTTTTAAATCTTGAAAAGTCCTTAAATCATAAGCAAAGGTGCGTTGCAATTCTTCTGGCAAATAATGAAAGTTTTCCAAAATTATAACTTTTCTTTGGCCTACTCGGTGAATAAGATCAGCGACATCGTCAGGCAACTCTAGATTAAATTCAATTTCCTCGTACTGTTCATCATACTTATTACTTCTTTCACTATCTATGCTTCCTTCTACTTTCCCCTTTAAAACCATAGCTATAGCGCCTTGAATAGATGCTTTAGCTTTGAATTTGGTTTTATCTCCAGTCCCTTCTGTATATGAAGTTTTTAATACAACACCAGACTTTCTCAAGATTGATTGGTATATATCTTTCAAAGTGGTTTTAGGTGATAAACTTATTAGAATATTTTCCTCATAGCTTATATATTTTTTTACGAGAGCTGTTTTACCTTGTTTTGATGCACCATATACCACGATTTGTTTGTCAGTGCGCAATGCATCTATAAATTTATCGTCTACATGCTCCCGTTCAACATAACTTTCTACTTGCTTGCCACTAACACCAAATACATCTTCAACATTCATCTAATTACTTCCACTCTTCCTTGCTTGCAAATTTTCGACTTCGCTATAACGCTGAAAATACGTGATATTCGCGTAACTTTACTTATTTATAGTCATAAGCTTGGATTCTAAATAAGAAGTCATCTTTTACGATCATAGGAATATAATGAAACCCCTCATCTTGCTCCTCTGGGGGTAGAGCTACTAAGGTTCTATCTAAGTGCTTAAGGTTGGGATGCATATCGGCTCTTGTTGAACCATAAGTGAAGTCAATTATTTCCATTGAATCCAGTGTGAGCCAAGCATGAAGCATTACTTTTTTTGAGTGTTGCCCTGAATGTATCCACTCCTTCACATCTTCATAAGTAAACTTAAAGTACTCATGCCCTGCATCTACCACATACCCTACAGTAAAGTAAACTTTGCAATTTAATTTTTCTGAAAGCTCATCAACTGCATTCCAGTGTATAGTAGTACAGTTTCCCGCTAGTTTAATGCCTTTAGATTTGGCAGATTCGCACACCTTTTTAAATAGTTCCATTAGTGGTTTTTCCGATATATATCGGTTATTTAAATTAAAACTAACACTTTCAGCCTCACCGAATATCTCTAACGTTTTACTCAACGCCAACTCGAATTTTTTCTCGTAACTCATTTTTGCTACCATTTAACAGCCCAATCATGAAGCTTTTTAACTGATAATAATTATTATCAGGTATCTCAACCAAGCAGCCTAATCCTTGATTCAAATGGCTGCCCCAAAGACAAAAAGGTATTCCCATGCATACCATCACGCGGATCGGGTAGCACACATAAACAGGCAAGGGAGCAAACATGGCTCAAGAAAGCGATCGATAATGAGAGAACTGCTATAACCATCCCTGCCATCGACCCATCCCCTTTTCCCTGTCATTGCGGCCACCGACGTCCTGCTGGTGGATTTTTAGACTTTACCAATATGTAGCTTCAAAGCAACACCCAAAAAGACTAATACGGTGATACCTGAACTCCACGAAAAAAAAGGCCACCCGAAGGTGGCCTACTCTCATTCAAGAGCCAAGGGCAGAGATGTAATCCAGGCAATACTGATCAGAGCAGCTCGACTGCGACGGCTGTCGCTTCGCCACCACCGATACAGAGGGATGCAACCCCTTTCTTCAGGCCGCGCTGCTTAAGGGCGTTGAGCAGCGTGACGAGAATGCGTGAGCCGGAGGAGCCGATCGGGTGTCCCAGGGCGCAGGCGCCGCCGTAGACGTTGACCTTATCGGCATCTAGACCCAG
>JGI12289J12836_1000317_pt1 | contig 5613 bp, 6 predicted proteins | sample TtanPargueraPR_2_FD_12836 | JGI IMG/M metagenome (IMG submission 12836) | reverse complement strand
GTTTACGTATTCAATGAAAGCAGGAGGGGGGGGCGATTATGCGTACAGCCCCTCCCCCCCCCTGAGCTCATACAAGCTCAGACCAAGGCTTGCCCATCGGGTCATACTCAAAACGACCTGTCAGGCTAGTTGATGACGGCGTAGAAGCTGCCTGTGCCCCTCTGGATTCCCCTTTGACTGTGTCGGAACAGCTGGGTCCTTGAGCCGCTTGCTTTTTAGTTTTTGGCTGAGTTATGAAACGCCGCACATACCTGGCGAACTGGCGGTACTGCACGGGCGTCTTCCCTTTGGCGTTCAGATTTCGCCAGACTTCAATCACAGTAAAGCCTTCAGACAATGCCTGCCGGACCTCCTCCTTCACCACGAGAAATGCATGCCGTCCATGCTGATCCTGTTTTTCCAACGATAGTTTCTTCAGCTCATCAGATAAATTCATACTCCCCTCCCAATCACAATATAGCGACAATATAACTGCACTATAGCGACACTTTTTAGACACAATATATATCGAATTAATTTCACTACATTTCAGAGACATAATAATGACATTTCATAAGATGAACCACCCATACTATGAAATGTCTTATTATTGACGTTAAAGTGAAGTATATTTTCAGGGCAGGATGTGTAAATGGTCCACCGCCAAAAGTGGCGATCGACAATTTACGAAAAAACCACTTGCTCAGGTGAGCTCGAAGTATCCTGCTCTCCGAGGGTTTAAGCAGCTACCGCTGCCAATAAGGGAGTTCAATCATGGGAAGTGAAAACAGGAAGAGACAGCAGCAGATAAAAATTCGTCTCAGCCAAAAAGAGAAAAATTCTATCAAAATTGCGGCTGAACAATTTGGCATGACAGTACCTGGATACATTAGAAACCTTGGGCTTAACTACCGACCGGATAGCAAAGTTGACCCAGCGATGCTGGACCAGCTTTCTCAGCTGCATGCCAATTTCAATCATGTTGGCAGTCAAATCAAAGCATGGCTCCAACCGGACATGCATAAGCCTCAAGATATCCCTTCGAACATCCCTATGCTGATTGATGAGCTAAGGGACCTTCATAATGAAACTAAAACACTAATCAAAGAGATAAGTGATTCAATCCGTTAATAAGTTACCGCACTGAAAAGACATTTAGGGACACTATAACGACATTTTAAAGTCATAATCAGATAAACGAGTTTTTAACGACACTATAGCGACACAATAAAGACACCTTATGAGAATCGATCGATATTATCTCGTATGTCACTTTATTGCGGTTAATATGCACCATACTTCGAGGGCAGGATAGGTAAATGGTCCACCGCCACAAGTGGCGATTTTCCATTTACAGCAAGCTTTCTCGCCCGAACGGGCTCAGCGCAACCTGCTTGACCTGCTCCCCACTTTCTAATCTATGAAGCTCTTAGTAATGTTCACTGCACAAATGAATGACCGCTCAGCGTTGAAAGTGACGAGTAGGGCCGATACCCAAAAATTCGCTCTGTGCGCGAAGGTGCTATCTGACAGATCGGCCTGGCTCAAATTTGTCGGCTCATCAGGAGTCGGGCCGTAGCAGACGTTAGCCTAGCTGTGCGCTTGGGATGTAAGGGAATGCTACTCTGCCTCCAGTTTACGATTTAATTAATTGTAGTTAACTCTTTGAAGTGCTGTTAATAGGATTCGCACCCCATTTGCTACTATGTGCTGAAATAGTGCGAAGTGTAACATTTCAAATGGCGACATATAGTAAGTATCGCTCTGTATCTTCAATCTCTTTATATTGATTAATTTGGCCGCCTTCCTTTAGTTCACGTCTATGCAATGAATGTCTACAGTAGCCAGGGCGTAACTGTAGACATTCATTTTCTATAACCAGTACATGGATAGAGCAAACAGCTATGTAGCAGGTTATAGGCATAAGGATAACAGCCATTTCTTTATAAAGAAGAACAAAATAAGACAGCTGGATATCAATTCAAACGTTTCAACCTCTGCCATTGAGAGGCTTGGGCAGCTTATGTTGGATCGAATAAAAGTAGCCTTGCTGTTGATCAATTAAGTTCCAAGCAAGTGAAAGAGCAGTTAGCTAAAAGAACAACCTCTATATGAAGCCTATCGTGCGTTATAGGCTTAGCGAAGACAAGTCGTAACCTCACGCAGAATTATTAAAAAGTGCTACAATCTGCAAAGCTTATTTTTCGAGACCTACAAGAAGCTAAAATTATTTTTATTGAACATGGCATCCTTCTTGTCCTAAGGACAAGAAGGATGCCATGCTAGCATGAGATTGTCAAGAATGGCTATCCTATGCGGACCCTCTTCGCGGAAGCCCTTCAACTACTTAGGGAGCTATTGACAATTAGATAAAACTACTAGACAATGCGTCCTTAGGACGCATTGTCTAGTAGTGATATATGATTTACGTCCAAGCAGAATAGGCACTTATGAGTCTGGCCGATTGACATATTAGTTTATAAGATGTATAAGTCCTTAGGACTTATACATCTTATAAATTTGGTGATGAGATGAACGAAACAATTAAGCTAGATAAAGCTTTTCACTTGGCTATATTGAAAAACCACAAAAGCCCTGTAATCACTCATGCCGACCTTTATGACATCTTATTGAACCTTTATCAGAAGAAATCTTTTGAAGGAGTGAAGATTGGTAAAATTACAAAAGACGAGCCTGATCTTAATGTCTTTAAGGCTAAGGTTAAGGCTTTAGAACATAGCGGTATTATTAGTAGCCTAGAGGATTCGAGAGCCTACAGTATTTCAGGAAAGGGCCCAGTTTCTGCTGAGCAAGCTGGATGCTATTTATATCCCTTCTCTAATCTATGCTACTTAAGTGCAATGGAGTATCACGGATTAACAGAACGGATCCCAAAAGTCGTTCAACTGATGATTCCTAAAACTACGGTTTATCGCGAGCTTCTTAAAGAGCACTACTCTCAAGAGTGGATAGATAAAAACATTTACTCACATAAAAGAAATATAAAAATTAGCAAGAAACAGATTTCAGGAAAGACGTTTAGATATTTCGAGACGTCAAAGTTTTCTCTTTATAAGGAGATTCCAAATAGCGGCGGAATAAGAGTTTCACCTATTGGTAGAACCTTTCTAGATATGTTCCAAAAGCCATCGGAGTGTGGCGGTTTTAGCCATGTTTTAGATGTATTAGAAGAGTACGGTGAGAAATATCAAAGGCTGATCTTAAAAGAGTTTGATAAAAATGGATCAAATATTGATAAATCAAGGCTAGGGTTCTATTTAGAGTCTGTTATGGGTGTTAAAAACAAAATACTAGACAAGTGGGCAGAAAGTGTTCAACGTGGAAGTAGCAGAGTCTTTATGCCAGGAGGCGACTTTTCTCCCTACTATTCTGAAAGATGGTGCATTTCTATAAACATGGAGTATTTACAGAAATATGGAACTAGAGATTGAAAAATGGGTAGAGGACGCCCTGCCTGGACAAGAAAGCTTCAGACAAGCCGTACATATCGTCCTCAAATCCATATCAGTGAGCGAGTACCTCAAGCCTCACATGATCATGAAAGGGGGTATGCTTTTAGGAATTCGTTATAAAAGTGGACGTTATACGAAGGATATAGATTTTTCAACACGCTTAAAAATCCAAGATTTTGACGAAGAAATATTTAGAGAAGAATTAGATGAAGCATTGATTGAAGCAGCGGATGAGCTGGCTTATGGTGTAGATTGTCAAGTCCAGTCATTTAAGTATAAGCCAAAGCTTAAGCCTAACGTTCAGCTAACTACTCCTGCATTAATGATTACTATTGGTTATGCTAGGAAAACAGATAGAGATTACAAAAGGTTTCAGAGTGGTAACTCCTCACACACGATAAAAATTGATTATAGTTTTAATGAGAGTATTCCCCACCCCGAAGATCTACTAATCGAAGATGAAAACATTAGTGTTTATGGTGTGATTGATCTGGTAGCAGAAAAGTTAAGATCTGTACTTCAACAAAAGAAAAGAAATAGAACTAGGCGCCAAGATATTTTTGACTTGAATTTCCTTCTTACACTAGACGGTGGTTTTGAAGATGATGAAAAGTTGCTCATATTGGAAAGCTTGAAGTCTAAGTCAGAGAATAGGCTTGATGAAGGTGATTTGCATAAGTTAGCTCTGGAAGATAGTGTTATATACAATCTTTCAAAGAGTGAATATGAAAGCATGAAAGATGAGCTCGAAGGAGAGCTACCTGACTTTGATGAGTCATATCAAAGAATAAATGACTTCTATAAAAGTTTACCTTGGGATTACTCATGAAAGTAATGGAATACAGCGTAATAGGTGGAAGAGCACATAATCTAGACCGTTCTTTTTTTATTGAAAAGCAAGGTTCCTATATATTGGTAGTATTGGACTCATTAGGTGACTCTCCAATGGAGTTTGTGGATGAGTTAAAGGAGTGCTTGATCAAAAAAATTGAAGGCCTTGATTTGACTGATTATAAAGGGAGGGGGATAGAGCTTGAAAAGCTAATTCAAAACGCTTCCGTAGAGTGTAGGTTTGAAGGAAAAGCTTGCATAGCTTTGGCAATGATTTGCCCAGAAACGCTCTTAATCCTTCATGCAGGGGACTGTCGTGTATATCTCCCTGATAGAAAGATTAAGACAAATGACCACTCAATAGCACAGGAGAGAACTGATATATATCGTAGTCATACTTACTTAGCAGACCACCCACTAAAAAACTATGTGACAAGGACTATATCAAAAGATCAACAGTCGTATTCAGTTTCAGAGTTTCTCCCTTTGCAAGAAGGAGAAAGGTTGTTAGTGTGCTCTGATGGTTGGTGGAGAAATAGTCAAATCGAGACTATTTGGGGCATATCAGAAGACTCCCTCTTAATTTCTGTGGAAAAGGCAGTTAAATCTAATATTGATGACGATAATGTAACAGTGATGCTATATCGACATTAGTATCACTGTTAGATAGCTCGATCAGGTTGGTGGCAGGAATGGTGTCAAAGATTATTTTTAGGTAATTTTTGTATCGATAACAATTTGATTATAAAGAATAAATTTTTATATTCTTGAATAAGATCCAGAATATCGAGTAACACGGACTGAGCAGCAACTCTCTGTCACCTTACTGTCATCGGCAGGCTGTTAACTGGGCCATTCTTTTTGTGTTCAGCGTTACCAATCATGTCTAGTTTTGTATCTTTGCACTTGACCCAGTTCCGAGCCCGCACCCGCTGACTGCGCGGTGTGGTCCTGTTGAGGATATCGGGGTCAGAATAATACTTCATACGCCGCTTGACTGTCTGCAGCGCGTGGATAACTCCAGATCCGCAACGTCCGCTCAGTGCGCAGAGCAGGCACTTGGCCTCTCCAAGCAGACCGAATTATACTTCAAATCCATGTTTATTCTGTTAAGCAGAGTCTGCACTGAAGGCTCCTTAAAACACCCCACTCACGGTACATTCCCAGTACACTGACAAGTTTGGATCCATTACCCCAAATTACGCTAAGTTACTGTTACTAAACTACTTTACCTTACGCTTAATTACGCTCACATCCCTTTGATTTTAAAGGATTTATGGTTTAATATCCGAACTCATAATCCGTTGGTCCCAGGTTCAAGTCCTGGTGA
>JGI12289J12836_1000296_pt1 | contig 6246 bp, 5 predicted proteins | sample TtanPargueraPR_2_FD_12836 | JGI IMG/M metagenome (IMG submission 12836) | reverse complement strand
CAAACCAGCACGCGAGAGCTCACAATCAACAGGACCAGACCCAGCAGCAGCCAGAAAACGGCCTTGCCCAGGGTCATGGCCGGTTCGCTCTCCAGTTCATGTTCCATGTCGCTGCCGAGTGTGTCGCCGCGTTGCCGTATTCCCTGCATGACAGACCAGCCCATCATGGCAAAGAACACAATCAGCAAGACTCCCGCCTCCATGCGCGTGATCTGGCCGTCCAGCAGCTGGTATCCGGCCAGCAGCGTGAACGCGGTCAGCAGAGGCAACTCCTTGCGAAGGATTTGAGAATGTACCGCAATAGGGCTTAACAGAGCCGTCAGGCCCAGAATCAGTGCGATGTTGGCAATGTTGGAGCCGTAACCATTGCCAAGTGCCAGGTTAGGGTTGCCTTGAAGTGACGCAAAGGCCGACACCACCATTTCGGGGGCGGATGTACCAAACCCAATGATCACCATGCCGATGAGTAAAGGCGGCATCCCCGCAAAGCGAGCAGTCGCCGCAGCGCCATCAATAAAACGATCCGCACTCCAGACCAGCAGTGCAAGCCCTCCGATTACGGCCAGAATTGCCATCAACATGTGAAACGGAACTCCCCTGAAAATGATTGGCGGTTTGTGCAATAGCGGCATGATAACCCGCCAGATGGCTCACGTCTTGGTCTGGGGACTGGCTGCGACAAAAAAAGTGGAACCAGATGTTGTGCTTTGAAATCAGTCTGCTAGAATGCGCACCTCAATTGACGAGGCAGTCGCCATGACGGCCAAAACACACGTCAATTGCACAATGCGGTCAGGTGTCCGAGTGGCTGAAGGAGCACGCCTGGAAAGTGTGTATACGGCAACGTATCGAGGGTTCGAATCCCTCCCTGACCGCCATTTTATATTTTCGTAAGAAATTCAAAGAGTTACAGCAGTAGGGTCAACGTAAAGTTGACACCAATGTTGACACCGTAACAACACTCGAAATTACTTCCTTGTACTCAATTCTTCCTTACGTTTCCTGAAGTCGTCTTGCGCTAAGCGTTGCTGCGTTTGCACACGTGAACACGTTGTTTCCCTTTACTGGTGTTTCGCTAGATACGGCGCCAGCATTCGGTTCTTATTTTCTATCCGCTATGATCATGACAGCTTCAATTCCTTTCGACGTCTTGATTAGCCAACGCCAGAGCTTCACCTGTTTTCAAGGCGAATTCGAAGCCACCGTATCCCTTGTGTTGTTCGTTACGTGAGTCCCAAGCCTCTTTGCAAACAGCCATAATTGTCTTCGTAATTTCAGGAGCGCCATGCAACCAGTCACAAGCTCGCAGATCGAAAAATAGACTACCGTCTCTATCAGACCTCATAAGCTTCTTCTTGCGAGCCTGAGACATGCCCTGTCGTAACGCCCGGTCTACCGACTTCATTTCCTTGTATGCTTCCAGCACATTAACATCACCGAACATCTGGTCAGTGTGGTCATTCACAATACCATCAAGCGCAGGCTTCAATAGATCGTCAAAGGACTTGGCATACATGTAGATGCCCGAACGATTGGCAATAATGTCTCCCGTAGTACGAGGCATACCTGCGTAGCCCATTCCATAAAGCCGCAGGCTCTTGCGCTCCTTAACACGCAGCAATAAAAGCTTCGATAGTCGGTGCATAGGTGAGCTGACACTGGCAGCAGCTTTAGTACCGTTTTCAGGTTTGACACCTTTAACCGTGTAGATGCCATCATTCTCCTCAACGTAGCCCTTGCCAAGTAATGTCTTCAAGGCACGGTGTACTCTCTGTCTGGAGTATGCTGGGTCGTAATAATCGCTACGAAGCTCAATTGATGCCTGCCCTTCTGCTGTTATTTGCACACGTGTTAGACCACGGGGGCCAACCCTGTCTAGCTCGGCAAAAATTGCATCAGGCAATGAATCAAATCGGAGAGGGCTGAATCCATATTTGGCATATCTGGCTTGATGCTCCCGTCTTGGTCTTTCTGGATCGTAAGTGAACATTATTGAACTCCTTTAATGTATACGGATTGAAACAAAACGTAGCCACTTTTGGCTATCGTATTCGGTCGGTTTTATTAGCTAAATGACTACGCATAAGTAATACGGCGTATACATGTACGTCATATATGAACCGCTGACTCTCAAGCACCATGCGATGCAGGGTATGCAGGGTATGCAGGATTGGCAGTACGGCGTGTTAACCGAGCTTGAGCTTGCTTGCAGATTTACCACACCTATAGCTGCATCAGGAAAATGTGTGGCGTTGGCCACGTATAGAGATGGGACTATTCATTCGTGGATTATTGGAGATGTGGTGTTATCACCTGAGGCCACAAGTCCTACTTCATGTACTACTGAGGCGCTGTGTCTGACCCACTGAGGCATTAGGTCTCTGCAGTGGTGTACTGGCTATGGTTATCATTAATGATTAATAACCTAGAGAGGAGCTTACAGTCTGACCTTGAGTAGACGCTGTGTCTGACCCTGAGTAGACCTTAGGTATCCTCTGTATCTATGTGTTTTCCCAGAGCATCTTTCTGCTAGGGTGTGGGTTATCAAATGACCAGCTGTCTACTGTGCAGAATGTGATCAATTTGAGGTCGCCTGCACTGCACTGGCTGGGTGTCCGTTGTCATGGTCCTGTAAGCCCTCATTTTGCCCTGTTTCTGAGGCTGTGAGCGGCGTTTGGGTACAAGGAGTATCTTGTGGTCGACCTAGAGTAAACGCGCCTTGTAGGCTCAGAAACGGGCCGTTTTGAGGTGTGGTGATGGCAGGGTGTCGGCTTGAGGTGGACGCTTGGAAGGCTTGAGGTGGACGCTGGGTCCACCGGATGAAAACAACAGGAGAGCAGATAGAGGTTAGTGTCCACTAACATAGTCCTAGGGTGTGGGCTTTCGGTCTTACTCGACCTCCTTCTTGATGCGCTGTACAGAGCTGATACCGATGCCATGATCGGCTGCTGTCTTCCTGATCGACTTACCTGCAGCCAGATCGGCCAGCACAGCGTCTCTGACGTCGTCTGACAGCTTCTTGTGGACACCTCCCTTGTACTTGCCTGCCTCCTTGGCCTTGGCAATGCCCTCAGCCTGACGTTCCCTGATCATGGACCGCTCGAACTGAGCCACAGCGCCCAGCATGGACAACAGCAGCTCATCCATGGCACGTGGCTGCTCAGCTGAGTTGAACTGCAGGCCTTCCTTGTGGAAGCGTACAGAGACGCCGCGCTGCCTCCAGTCATTGACCAGTGTCTGCAGGTCGGTGATGTTTCGGGCCAGACGGTCAATGGAATGTACATGGACTGTGTCACCCTCCCTGACGTACTCCTGAAGCTGCTCCAGTGCTGGACGCTTGGTCGACCCACCGCTGGCCTTGTCGGTGAAGGTCTTGGTGAACTCGACCCCACAGTCTGCAAGCTGGCGCTCTGTGTTCTGGTCGACGGAGGAGACGCGGATGTATGCAACGTGGGTCATGGTGTCTGTCCTTGCGTGTTCAATGAGGTCTAGATGTTCTGCAGGATAGTTCGTGTTCATAATTAATTCAACCCCATTGAATACATCAAAGCGTGTTCACCTACTGTGTTCTGTCGGGTGTACCTTGTTGACCATGACTGGACTAACGCTGAGATAGACAGGAGTCAGGGCCGAACACATTCTTTTCAGAAAAGTATGGTCCGCTGTGTCACAACGGGTGTGAGCGTAAATTCTGAGATATGAGAGCTTAGAAGTGAGTATTGGATACTGAAAAGTTGCCTTAAAGGGGGTAAGGGGGGAGAGAGTGATGTGATTTCAATATCAAAGCATGCAAAAAATTTGATTAGATTTTTAACACAATTGTCAGTATCGGCTAGATTTTTGCTCTATGCGAAACGCAAATCAAAAATCTTGGTGTTGGTTGTGATATTGTAAGTCCATGATGTTAAAGGTTTGTTTTCTTATGTTTTTTTAAAACCAAAGAATTTTCGGATGATATGGTTTTATTGTTGCGTGAAGCATGCCTTTTGTGTACTATGCGACCAATAGATTACTAAGGAGGCTTGACTAATGGCTGATGTAACAGTTACGCGCCCTCCGTATGCGACGTTTAGCAGTTTTCGAAGCTTGCTGGGGCAGTTGGGTGAAAGTGTACTGCCACATCAAATAGATAGGTCATTGTTGACTAATAAGTCAGGCTCAGACCAGTCGGCTCTGATAGCAGCCTTGAAGTGGTTTGAGTTGATTGATGATAGCGGTCGGCCTACGTCGCAGTTGAAGTCACTTGTTCAAAATAGTGAGAATGACTTCGCTGGTTTGTTTAGACCTCTGGTTCAGCAGTCATATGTTTTCATGACGGATGGCTCGTTAAACATCGAAAACGGGACAAGCAAGCAGCTTGAACAACGATTCAGAGAATATGAAATTAGTGGATCAACTCTAACTAAAGCTATTTCGTTTTTTCTGTCTGCCTGTAAAGAAGCGGGGATTCAAGTGAGCCCCCATTTTAAGGCTCCGTCAAAACCTAATGGGGCACCACGGCGCAGGACTCGAAAAAAAGAGGCCACGGAGGATGGTGTCGCTGACTCCAATGAGAGCAATACAGCGACGCTGGAAGTGCCGCGTGAGGGGATGGTTGAAATTCCCATTGCCATACCCAATCGACAGCCGGGGGTAATCCTTTTGCCTGAAGGCTTAGAAGAGGATGAGTGGGATTATGTCACCGGTATGATCACGTTCGTTATAGAGCGCTATCACAAAATGGCGGTTGGGGCTAAAGGCAAGGGGACGAGTAACACACAAGAAGGTGTTTAGCCGCACATCGCGCTCCTGCTGTGATGTGTCGTTATACAAAAAGACCCCCAAGGAGGGGGCCTTTAGGACAACTAACAAGACCATGGTGGTGAGGGCACCCCTCTGGTCACCAAAAAAGCCTCAATAGTCGTGCGTAGGAAACATTACTATAGCAGTGCTTGTTTGGTTTGGCTATTGCTCTCTTTTCAGTTTGAGAGGTATGTACATGACTGCCAAAAAGCAAATGGACAAGCCTGTTCATGTTGATGGCTATCCCCGCTTTCGTTTTGGTCGCTGGGAGCGTGTCTGTGAACACTATCGAAGCTGGCCTAACCGATAAGGCTTAGCTTAAAAGGGGGTCGCAAATCGATCCCCTTTCATAAGATGTAATAAATAAATCACCAATTTTCAAATACAGGTATCACGCACACAGCCTCTTTAAGCGGCTTCAGGCCCATACCCTTCGAGTACAGGCCGTAACTCAGTGACGCTGTACGCGTATGACCGAGAATCCATACGGCGGTGCTCTCAGGCACACCACCTCGTTCAAGGTAGGTAGCAACATGCACCCTGAAGGAATGGAAAGCCTTCGCCCGTTTCGTGATGCCTTGCTTCTTCTTGAGTCGACCAAACCACTTGGACACCTTGTCGCTTCGTTTCCCATCACGGCGCTGAGTAGTCAGGGAAGGGAAGAGCATGCCGGAACCTAGGCTGTCTCTCAGCGTCACAACATCATCAACGATCCAGTCATGGATGGGTATCTTGCGCTTGGCGTTCTCGGTCTTGCCTTCCAGAACCTCGAAGTAAGTGATGCCCGTGGTCTTGTCAGTGATGATCTGCTCACAGGTCAGACTGCAAAGCTCCTCAATGCGACAGCCGGTGACATACCCAAGGCGAGGGATGAAGTACTTGTAGTTGTTCTCAGGGTCATTCTTGAACTGCTTCGTCTCCTCGAAGAAGAAGGCCAGCTCCCTGTCGTCAAACATCTGGTAGCTCTCGGCTGGCGCTGAGTCGATTCGGTGCTTGGCGAACGGGTTGTCTCCCTCGACCAGCTCCAGGTCATACGCGTGATTCCAGATACCAGACAAGAAGGTGACGTAGTTGTTCACGGTAGCACCTGAGCGCTCCTTCAGCTGAGCCTTGATGAAGTCCTTGACCATGAGTCGACCGATGGCCTTCAGGGTGATGTCGTCCTTCTCTATGGTCTTCAGGAATCGCTCAACAGCAGTCTTGATCTGCCCCAGCGTGTTGACCTTCAGCTTGCCCTCGTTGTCGTCGTGGTGCAGCTTTGTGGCCTCTAGCAACGTGACATGGCTCAGGTCGTGCTGAATACCAATGTGGACGTTCTGCAGTGCTTTGGCTTGCGCTCGTTCGACAGGGTCAGGAATGAGGCTGACCAAGGTCTTGAGGTACGCTTCCCTGAATACCTTTGCACGGTCGTCACTGTTCATGTGCATGAGCTTGCTTTCTACCTCGGTCAGGTCCGGGTCGACC
>JGI12289J12836_1000276_pt1 | contig 6609 bp, 9 predicted proteins | sample TtanPargueraPR_2_FD_12836 | JGI IMG/M metagenome (IMG submission 12836) | reverse complement strand
AACGTCTTTAATCTTGATAGGAAAAAATTTATTCATATGGCACCGGTAAAAAACCAGTGCTCTAGAGATTATTTTTATGGTGACGATGAAAAGCTGGAAGGTGCCATTCAATTTGTTGAGCGTGCTTACGCCTCAGTCCTGAAGGAATTATTAGCATCGCCTCCCCAACTTAGTGAAAGACATAAGATAGTTTTAAAGCGGTTTTGGTTGCTCCAATATCTTAGAACAGAAGCATCGTCTAGAAGATCTGTTGAGATGTCCAATGACATTAGTCGCGTTGCTGGTATTAGTGCAGAGGAATTCAATCTAGGTATAAAAGATGCTGTATTAATTGCAATGAAAACATACGCTGAATCTATGGACGTTATAGATGATTTAAAGATCTGTTTGATTAAAAATAAGACAAAATTTCCTTTCATATCTTCTGATGATCCTGCTGTACTATCAAATAGGTGGCACTTAAATGACCAGAGAACAAAATTTAGGTCATTTGGTTTGAGTGCGGCAGGAAATTTGCTATTTCTTCCTCTTAGTCCAAAGTTAATGTGTATGGCATATGACGGAGATGTTTACAATGTTGGTCATAAAAATGGATTTTTAAGTATTTCAAACATAAATGACGTAAAGGGGTTTAATCAGCATCAGATTTTAAATTGTAGGGCAAATGTTTTTATAAAAGACATAGAGGATTCAAGTTTTATCGATTTTTCTATAGGTGAAATATTAGAAAATAGGAATGTTGATAGACATCATATAAACTATGCGGTACTTGATTCTACTAACAGTGAATATTCTAGATATGTAATAATTGATCCAGAGACTGCGAAAAAGCACGAAGAGGCACTAATCCACACGGAAACATTACATCATCGCCCTACAATATGGCCTAGTGTCATTAAATGGCGTGGTAAAGGCTCTGTTTATACTAATGGCACGGGTGTCGGATACGTAAGAAAATACCATGCGATTAGTGACTCGCGTGATTTTTATAAGGAATCCTCCCAGTTGAGTAGAAGGAGTGCATAGCAAGTCAAAGCACTCGGATTGTGTAGTTCCTCCGGTTCAGTAGACACCTTCTATAGTAAGGTGGGCTTACCCCGGTGCGGACGGCGGCATCGCTGGCCGTCAGTTAAGAACAACAACGAGAGAAAAGCAGATGAGCGAGCACGATGCACGGTTTTGGGACCGGGCCGCCAAAAAATATGCAGCCTCTCCAATTGATGATGAGGCGGGGTTCGAGAGGACGCTGGTGCGCACGCGTGCGTTGATACCGCCCGACGCACGGGTGCTGGAACTTGGCTGTGGCACCGGTACGGCAGCCCTGTGTCTGGCTGATTCTGTGAAAAGCTACGTTGGCACGGACATTTCAGCGGGCATGATCGCGATTGCACAGCAAAAACTGGAAGCAGCCCACCAAAACGGCTTGAATGCGACGTTGGCGTTCCGCCAGGCAACCGCCGATACCTTGGCCCGTGAGGGTGTACAGTATGATGTGGTGCTGGGGTTTAACTACCTGCATTTGGCAGGCAGCCTGCCTGTGGTGCTCGCTCAGATTCACTCGATGCTTGTGCCGGGTGGGCTGTTCATCGCCAAAACCCCCTGTGTCGGTGATATGAATCCCCTTATCCGTCTTGCCATCCCGGTTATGCGTCTCGTGGGCAAGGCCCCGAGCGTCGTGACCACATGCTCCTCGGGTTCGCTGGTACAAGTGATCGGTGAAGCGGGGTTTGAAATACTTGAAAACGAACGGCATGGCACGAAGAAAAGTGACTACCGTCCCTTTATTGTCGCTCGGGCGATCTGACTCTGCCTGACCTCAGGCATGCGGGAGTGCGTGCTCCCTCGCCGCTCCGGGTTTAAGGGTGTATCCCTGACGCGAAATCCAAAATGGTCATGAACAGGAAATAACATGAAAAAACATCTGCTGGTCTTACTGATACCCTTCCTGCTATTGGCAGGATGTGCGAGTAGCCTGTCTGCTCTCAGACATGATGTCGCCGTATCGTATGACGCCGAGCGTATCGCCTATGATGTGGCTGGAGAGGGCGAAACGGCGCTGATTTTCGTTCACGGCTGGAGTTGTGACGGGCGCTACTGGCAAGAGCAGGTCCCGGTATTCGCGAAAGACTATCGGGTCATTACGGTCGACCTGGCAGGGCATGGGCATTCCTCACTGGAGCGATCCGATTATTCAATGCTGTCCTTCGCGCAGGATGTGAAAGCTGTTATGGACAGGGAAAATATTGGTCGCGCTGTGCTGATCGGGCACTCAATGGGAGGTGGCGTGATTGCCGAGGCGGCCAGGCTCATGCCGAAGAGGGTTGTGGGCATTGTCGGGGTCGATACCCTGCAAAACGTTGGGGAACGTACACCTGAGAGCGTCATTGAGGAGATGGTTACGCCATTTGAGTCTGATTTCAGAACGGCGACACAGGGTTTTGTTTCACAAATGTTCCCGGCAGGCACCGATCAACAGCTGATGAACTGGATAATGGAAGACATGTCATCAGCGCCCAAGGCGCCGGCCTTGAGTGCCTTTCGTAATTACCTGGGTCAGTATGTCAGCGGAGACGCCGCCGCTGTCTTCAAGGATGTCAGTGTTCCTGTGGTCTCAATAAATGCACGACTGTGGCCGACCGCATTTGAAGAAAACCAAAAGCATATTAAAGACTATCAGCTTCTCTATATTGAGGAATCAGGCCACTTTCCCATGCTGGAAAGGCCCGGCGCCTTTAATGCGCTGTTACAACAGGCCATTGAAGCAATTGAAACGCGCAATGGCATCTAGCCTTTGCATCATATGCGTGTCGGTGTCTCCGCTGGCGTTCGTCTTGACGTACGTACCCGAAAGCGTACACTTGGTGAAAAGTTGAATACGCAAGAGGTGCGTCATGACCGGAATCACAGCCACTGAGGCGCGCAGCAACCTTTATCGGTTGATTGACGAGACCGCCGAATCCCACCAGCCAATCGTCATCATGGGTAAGCGGAATAAAGCCGTCCTGGTTTCCGAGGAAGACTGGTCTGCAATTCAGGAAACACTTTACCTGCTCTCCGTACCCGGTATGCGGGAGTCTATTCGTGAGGGTATGGTTACTCCCGTGGATGAATGCGATGAGGAGCTGAACTGGTGACATGGAAGTTGGTTTACACCAAACAAGCCCAGAAGGACGCAAAGAAGCTGGCCTCCAGCGGCCTCAAACCAAAAGCCGAAGAGTTATTGGCACTCATTGCAGAAGATCCGTACCGCAAGCCACCCCCGTTCGAGAAGTTGATTGGTGATCTTGCGGGTGCCTATTCACGCCGAATCAATATCCAGCACCGTCTGGTATACCAAGTGCTTGAAGACGAGAAAGTGGTAAAAGTCCTCCGTCTCTGGAGCCACTACGAATGATGCATAACCAGTCGCTGTTGCCGGACAAGGGTTCTACCCCGTTTCGAGTTGTCTATCTCAGGCAGGCAAAAGAGGTTGTGCTCATACGCGTCTGGCGGAGTGAGAGGCCGCTCGAATTACCAGCAAATGCAACATAACCAGCCATGCACCGGATGCCAGGCTCTCTGCTTCATAGCGACCCTGCTTGATCCCTGCCATCACCCCAGATTAACAACCAGCAGGTCAGCCTTAACGGTGTTCACCAGCTTGGGGACTGAGCTGAAAAAGCGGCTGATCAGGTTGTGGTGGTGGCCACAGACGACCAGGTCGATATCGTTGGTCTCCACCAGCCCCGCCACTTTCATGTGCAGGTCGCCAATGACCGTCATGGTCTCCGTCACGGGGTATCCACACGCATCGGCAAGGGCTTGCAACTGCGCCTGTAGCTGGGCCTCATCATCGGGATATGATCTCAGGTGGTCCGTTTCGACATATACAATCGACAGCTTGCTGTTGGCCGGTTGGGCCTGCTCGATGGCTTTGTCGATCAGCGTCTTGCTGGCTTCAGACAGGTCCACGGTAACCAGAACATGTTGGTAGCTCATCTTTCTTCTCCCAGTCAATGGGTTCGGCATCTGTCACAAGCTTAGCAGTTCAGGATCATGGTGGCCGTTGGCCCTTTAACGGTACAATGGCGTTTTTTACCGACCAATACCGGCAGGCGCTATTTGAAAATCCCCGCACGCTTACAGCCTCTCTTCAATGATGGCCTGATTGATGAAGTCATCAGCCGCCTTATGAGCGGCAAAGAGGCTGATATCTATATTGTTCGATGTGGCGATGCCATTCGCTGTGCCAAGGTCTACAAGGATGCGATCAAGCGCAGCTTCAAGAAGGCGGCGCAGTATCAGGAAGGGCGCAAGGTGCGCAGCGGGCGACAGGCGCGCGCCATGGAAAAGCGTTCAAACTATGGCCGCAAGCAGCAGGAAGAGGTCTGGCAGAACGCCGAAATCAACGCGCTCTCGACACTGGCAAGAGCCGGTGTGCGGGTACCTGAAACCTATGGCTGCTTCGATGGCGTGCTGTTGATGGAGCTGGTCACGGATGATGCCGGAGACGTCGCGCCGCGGCTGGCGGATGTGTCGATGTCGGAAGAGCAGGCGATGGAAGATCATGCCCTGATGATGCATTACATCATGCTCATGCTGTGCGAGGGCATAGTGCACGGTGACCTGTCCGAGTTTAACGTGTTGGTGGATGATTACGGCCCGGTGATCATCGACCTGCCACAGGCGGTCAACGCGGCGTCCAACAACAGTGCTCAGGCCATGTTCGCCCGCGACGTGAATAATATGCGCCGCTATTACGGCCAGTACGCACCGGATTTGCTGCGTACTCGGTACGCGGAAGAGATCTGGGCCCTGTTTGAAGAGGGTGAGTTGACCCCGGACTCTGAGCTGAGCGGTGAGTTTGAGGATGACGGTGATGCATCTGATGTGGATGCCGTGCTGGAAGAGATAAAAGCGGTGCTGCAGGAGGATCAGCAGCGCCGTGAGCGTTTGTGTGAGGCGGCTGAAGCATCAGACCAGTAACGCGTACCAAGTGCCTGTGAACCGTACGCGTGTTGCCCCCCATTTCCCCCGTTTCCAAATTTTCTGCTAGCTTGCCATGTGAAAGGCGCTGAACCTTTCGGCCCTGTCATGCCGTTCAGGGCCCAGGCGTCTCCCTGATACTGGCAACAGCAGGAGATGAAAATGAATACGGACGCGAAACGCGCTGTTCTGTACCGCATGAAGACGCCCGAGCATCAGTGTCCCTTCGGGCGGAAAACCCTGCATACCTTGCGGCAGGCCGGATTCGATGTTGAAGACCATCATTTGAATTCGCGTGAAGAAACCGATGCCTTCAAGGCCGAACATGATGTGGATACCACGCCGCAGACGTTTATCAACGGTGAGCGCATTGGCGGTTATGAAGAGGTGCGCGAGTATGTGGGCAAGCCATTGCCCGATCCTGATGCCACCAGCTATCGACCGGTGGCAGCCCTGTTTGCGATGACGGCTCTGACCGCGCTGGCCCTGAATATCGGGGTGAATGGCAGCCTGATATCGGTGCAAACAGTCGAGTGGTTTATTGCGCTTTCGATGGTGGCCCTGGCGCTGCTCAAACTGCAGGATGTTGAGAGCTTTTCCACCATGTTTCTCAACTACGACCTGCTTGCGCGGCGCTGGGTACCCTATGGCTATATTTACCCTTACGCCGAGGGCCTGGCCGGTGTGCTGATGGTGGGTGGGCTGCTGAACTGGGTGTCGATCCCGATTGCACTTTTTATCGGTACTGTAGGTGCGCTGTCGGTGTTCAAGGCCGTTTACATTGATAAGCGCGAGCTCAAATGCGCCTGTGTCGGTGGCGCGAACAGTGTTCCCCTGGGTTTTGTGTCGCTGACGGAAAACCTGATGATGATCGCCATGGCGCTGTGGATGTGGTTCGCCTACGGCTGGTTTTGATACGCGGGGCGGGTGATGAGATGGGGTGCAAGCTGTGTGGCCTTGGCGGCATTTTGCTGGGGTGTGTCGGGCGGAATCGCCGGCCTGCTGATGACATATGGCTGGGATGCACCTGTGGTGTCCTTTTACCGCGGTGCTGTCGGGCTGGTGCTCGTGCTGTTCTGGCTGGCGTTGCAGCCACGAGGGAGTGGGCTGTCAAACCCCAGGCTCTGGTTCTGGTCGGGGTTGGCCGGGCTCGGGGTTGCCGGTAATTTCTCGTTTTACTTCGTCAGTATTGCGCAAGGCAGTGTCGCGGTTGCGGCTACCTTGATGTATTGCGCCCCCGTCTTTGTTTATCTGGTGTCATTCGCACTCAAGCTGGAGCGTCCCACAACACTTAAATGGGTGGCGATCGTGCTGGTGATGTTCGGCATTCTGCTGCTCACGCAGATCCACTCGGTGGGTGCCGGCAGCATCACGGCTGTAGGCGCAGGCGCCGGTCTGCTGGCGGGGCTGTCATATGCCCTGTTCATATTCGGCTTCAAGTATGCCGCGCCATACGGCAGTCCGCAGGCCATTCTGACCATTGCGTTTACGGTGCTGGTCATTGTGCTGATTGGGCCTGGCGACAACAGCCAACTCGCGGCGGTACCAGGTTCATCGGATTGGGCGCTGTTCATGAGCTTGGGGGTGCTGGGCGCCGGAGGTTCCTTTGTGTTGTATCTCATTGGCTTGAGGCGTACCAGCCCC
>JGI12289J12836_1000245_pt1 | contig 7372 bp, 9 predicted proteins | sample TtanPargueraPR_2_FD_12836 | JGI IMG/M metagenome (IMG submission 12836) | reverse complement strand
CCATGCACGTACTGGCCTGTGTAGATGACCAGCCGGTCGGCACCGGGCGCATACTCAGTGACGGTCATATCGGCCGCATCGCCGTACTGAACACCCATCGCGGACAGGGTATCGGCGCTGAAATCGTACAGGCCCTGACCGAACAGGCCGCGGCAGCCGGGCATCAACGCGTTTACCTCGGGGCTCAGCTACACGCCACCGGCTTTTACGAACGCCTGGGCTTTGCACCCTACGGCGAAACGTTTATGGATGCCGGTATTGAGCATATTCATATGGAGAAACATCTGTAATCACATGTGTTGCCAAAGCCCCACATCTGGGGCAATCTTGATATCTGCCAGCGGGAAGTCGGCAGCCACAATGACAGGGAAAAGAGGAAGGGTCGATGACCGGGACGGTTTGCAGTTTTCGTATTTCAGCAGTTGATCATCTTTTTTCTGGCAAGTATCCATCCAGTTTTGTTGCGGTCTGTACCCGGTTGAGTCGCAGCTTGGGTGCTGTTTTACCTTTTTGTTCTGAGAGTAGTGTTTCGAGCTCAATGAAATCAGTGGGTTATGGCTGGCTCATGGAAATTAAAAGGTATACCCGATAATAATTATTATGAGGTCGAAGACCTCATTAACAGACTGTTATCCCCATTTAAACGAGAAGCACTGAAATGGAATTATTTTCACACCTTCACTTAGAGCATTGGCGTCAGTTTGAGTCTATAGACATAAACTTCGACGCTCAAACCACTGTACTAACCGGGGCTAATGGCTGTGGAAAAACAACAATACTGAATGTTCTAAGCAGGCATTTTGGATGGAATCTCAATTTTATATCTGCTCCACATATCGGGAAAAAGAAGAGAAAAAAAATATTTTCAGATCTAAAGAAGGTGATTGAATTAGAGGAACCTTCATCCCAAGCAACTTCGGTGGGAGAAATCAGTTATAAAAATGGAGGCGTCTGCAATCTACAGGTGCCCGCGGGCAACGACCAGAATCCACAATACCAACTGCAGTACAACGGGCAGCTATCGGTGATCGGTCTGCATATTCCTTCGCATCGTCCAGCAATCACTTTCGAGCGGGTTAATCAGCTACCCACAAACCCAAAAAACAATCAGCAACAATATCAGGAATTCCAACAACTACTTTTACAAACGTACGGGTCGGCAAATGTTCGGAACCCAGGCCTCGTACTAAAACAGTCACTTATATCTTTAGCTCTTTTTGGTGAAGGTAACTCTGCCGTAGAAGGGAATGCGGAATACAAAAGTTTGTTTGATGGATTTCAAGAAGTATTAAAGATAATGCTGCCAAAGAATCTTGGCTTTGAGCGACTCGAAGTAAGGATGCCTGATGTAGTTCTAATAACCAAAACAGGGGTGTTTTCGTTGGACGCTATGTCTGGCGGCGTCAACTCGATCTTTGGCATCGCGTGGCAAATACATATTTATGGGGCAGACAAAGATCACTGCACTGTAATAATCGATGAGCCTGAAAACCATTTACACCCAAGCATGCAAAGAACTTTGCTTCCAAACCTTGAGAGGGCATTCCCAAACTACAATTTCATCATAGCTACACATAGCCCCTTTATTGTCACATCAAATCCTGCGGCTAACGTATACAGTCTTAATTACAATGAAAACCACCGAATAGTCTCTGAGCATTTGGATAGTGCCGACCTTGCATCATCCCCAGAACATGTGTTGAGAGAAATATTAGATGTACCCTCAACAGTACCGGTTTGGGTGGAAGAAAAAATAGAAGAAATTCTTGCGAAATATGAGTTAGAGCCAGACAGTGACGAAAAAATATCCAACTTGTACCTAGAGTTAAAGAACTCGGGTGTCAGTCATGCTCTTTCAAAACTTCCCTCTATTAAGAGGGGAAAAAAATGAGAAACTTAGCTAAAATCGAAGAGCCTGAGATTTTGTCTACTAACGCGAACCAATGGCTAGCTGAGTACTTAGGTGATCGGCAAAATAAAACTAAAAAATACCGATATCGGCATTCAGATATAAAAACTGCTCTAAAAGAGGAGACGGGATATAAGTGCGTCTATTGTGAAAGTAAAATTGGGCATAACACACCCGGAGATATTGAGCATAAGATTCCTTCTTCAAAAAACCCTGAAAAACATTTTACCTGGGATAACTTGACTGTTGCCTGCACTGAATGCAATAGACGAAAGAATGATTACTATAGAACAGGTGAAGAATTTCTAGACCCATACACTGATCAAGTAGAAGACGAGCTCGAACATCATGGGCCGCTTGTACTATGGAGAACCAACAGTAACCGTGCAGAAATCAGCGTAAAAATACTTGAACTTAACACTCATTCAAGAAAGGAATTAATTATTCAAAAAATATCTGCCATTACTGATTTCAGTCATTTGCTTGAAAGGTATTCCGCCGAACCCGCTGGCCCTCTGAAGCAACTACTTTGGAAAGAGGTAGAAGAAAAAACTGGTATCACGGCAGAATATTCAGCCATGCTGCTAAGCGTATTGAATGCGAAAGGGATAACAAATGGGTAAACACGGACTCGCTAACGCGAGCCGGTTACCCAGGCGTTAAGTTTCAAGCCATACATCATACAATCGGGGAAAAATGGTTCAATTTAGACATAGTGTTTTGCCTCTTTTTGCAGTGAATATGAAAAACGGCATTCCTCAAGATCCAATAGGCACTACACGATATTTGGGTGTGGCATATCATTTCAATGATATTGGAAATATCGCAACTTGTTCTCATGTCGTAAATGCCTTACAAGAAGGGGAAACACTTCTTGCAATAGAGATGCACGGCGAATGTCTCGCTTATGAAGTCAAAGATATAAAGTGCCATCCTAAGTATGATTTCGCTGTTGGTTGGGTAGGCCGAAAGAATTATGAAGTCATCCCGTTACACGGCAAAAAAGAGTTATATATCGGTGATGATATAATGGCATACGGCTTTACAAATGGAGGGCTTTTCGATGGCAGACTTTCGACTGTACCTCGTCTTTTTAAAGGTCATATAGTCAGAACGCATGAATCACCAATATTGCCAGATGCACGATCTACTTGTGAGATATCCTTCCCTGCCTTAAAGGGGTTTAGTGGTACACCTTTACTCTTCTCTAGACCTAAAACATCTATGGCAGGCATGGTGTTTAGCAACTACGAGTCAACAATAGAGCTTTATCAATATACTGAAATTGAAGAAGAAAGCGAAAAATACTCAGAGAAAATTCATAAAGTCATTGAATTAGGCATAGCTCATAGTGCGTATGATATACGAGTATTTCTTAAGGATCTGGGGATATCAAGAGTAGCGCTAGATGACCAAGAACCAGACGCAATTGAAACTTAACAATAAAATACAAGTGACGCCTTTGGCGCACCTGATATAGACGTTATAAATCAAGGGGTGATAATGGCTCTTCCTGCTTACAAAGAAATTATTGATCTAGTTCGTAAAGGTGCAACTCTTGAAGCCCAAGAGAAAATAATGGAGTTGCGTGAGCGGTCAATTGAGTTGCAAGAAGAGAATGTTGAACTCAAAGAGGAGAATCGTAGGCTTCGGGATATTATAAGCAGGAAAGAGTCGCTCAGATTTATAAACAATGTTTACTATTCTGTAGAGGGCGACTCACAAGATGGTCCATTTTGCCCGACTTGCCATGATTCTGACTCCAAAGTAATTCGACTACACCCATTTAACCATTATGTGAACGGCCAAGAGTGGCTTTGTAAAGTATGCAAGTCTGAGTTCCCGCGTGAAGATTCATAACCAAACGCAGCAGTACGCAGCCTTTGGCTGCCGGATGCTCGCACCGGTGTGCGCGGCGTTAGAGTTGATAGTAAGGAAACGATATGATCGAGAACGTAAAAATTCAATTTTATCGTATTGCCAAGTGCGGTTATTACAAATATGGTGAAGATGCACCGGAGTTCGGTGAAATTGGTGACATACTAAATCAATTATATGGCTGGGCATCTGCCAATGGTAAATCACTTGGTGAAACATGTACCTATGAGCTTGAAGATGGCGAAGATACGTACAGGACATTTTGCTTCGACATCAAGAGAAACCAACAAACTGGTGATTTCGTGTTGGTCACATGGAATGAGACTCCAACAAATGAAGGTAGGGTGGTTACTGTTAATGGACGCCAACCAGTAGGCGATGCTGAGGTCAGTTTTACTGATCTACCTGACGGCTCTATTCCTGGGTATGCGACATATTTCTGGTTTGTTCCCGAACGAAATGTTTTTGCAGCAATTAGGTTTCACCACACGCTTCTTGTTGGAAAATCTAATCTGGAAAGATATTTGAGAGAATATTGCGCAAAATTTACTTCATATGTTGTTGTTGAAGAGAATGATGATGGTGCTGAGATCGTAGGATACTCAAATAATGGTACTGAAATCCGACATTTAAGAGCTGATTTCAAGTCATTTCTTTATAAGAAGCCAGGTCAAGTGGAAGCCCTGAGAAATACAATTGAATCTGTGACAAAAGTAATAAGGAAAAACAGATTAAGCCCCCAGATAGCCTTGCATCGTAACATTTGGCAAAGAATGCTTGAGGGGCTTCGAGTTAGTCAGGAGGAGAGGGGGCTAACTGCTGACGTGAAAATCAAGTATGAAATCCCGTTTAACCCGACCCCAGAGCAATTTGATGGCATGTTTCAGGAGTGGGAAGAAAACCATGAGTCGAAGTGGGATGATATTGGCTTCAAGTTATCAGGTGACCCAGAAATTCGTTGGCTTTCCCATTCTGTGGCCAAGTCAGAATATGAGCTGGACGTAGAAAGGGACAATGACGAGATCGTTGATGCTCAATCACTGCTTGAAGCGTTGAATCAGAAAAGGAACGTTATATTGGGCCTTGTTGGGTAAGCTGCTAATGAGGCAGAGAATATTAAAATATTTACTTATTGGATGTATCGCATGGGCGGCATTCTTGTACGGGCAAGAAATCGAAATGTCCAAGCAAATGCCGTTGTTTGAGGGGTTAAGAAATACATCCGCAATTATTTTTGGTGTCATGGGTGCGTGGCTCGCTATTTTGCACCCGGATAGTTTGAAAAAAATCTTTAGAAGTGACGGGGGGAAACTTCCTGATCAAGAAAAAAATACCATTATGCTACTGTTGTCTCCGATCATGATCTCGACAGCTATAATAGCCACTGCTTTAGTTATTTTTCCATTAGTCGAGCTTGCTAAGACAGTAGATTTTTTGACTTCATATAAAGGCATTCTAAGAGGGGCGGCATTCTCACTTTTATCTGCACTGACACTCCTTCAGCTATGGGCGTTGATTTTAACTCTAGTGCCAGGGGATATTGTTAAAAAGCATATAGATAAAGAGAATGCAAAGAATTCGGTTGCGAAACGAATGTTCTCGGGAACAACAAAACGTAATAAATCTAACGAGTAGCTTCAGCGGTCATAAAAAACGTCGCTCGTTCCTCGATTTGCTTTTTTATGCGACTGAGCATGACGTTATATTCAGAAAAAAAGGAAAAAAGGATGAATGAAATTTAATTCGCAAGAGGTATCAACAAAGTTCTGGCCAGAGCGACCGACGAGGGGCTTTGGATAATAGGTGCATGGACAGTAGGAATCAAAAAAGAAAAAGCCGTGCATAATGTCAACACTTACAACTCAAGCCCGGCGGAAGGGTTTTTCGAACATGAAGGATCAGTGATACTTTCGCACGCCGCAGGGAAAATTACTTTCACTCCACAGGAAGCAAAAGCGATTGTGGATCTCATTCGTGCAGCTTACATGTAGAACATAACACGTCGCTCCAGCCGACGTCGGGCCGCGACGCGGCTCTCCTCGGCTGAGCTTGGCGTTATGCCTTAAGGAGGCTAAGTGAAATCTTTTAGAGAATTTTGTGACGAAGATGGAGTTGATTATTTCATAGTTGAAATTCCTAGCCATCTGTTGCCGGAACTAGTCACTCTCAACGAGGGGCACTGGAGGGCTTCAGGGACAAAGGATTATATGTACAGAGTAGATCCCGAGAATCCATCAATTAAACAATTGCGTCATGTGCATATCGCGAAATCTAAGTACATCAATAGTAAAACTATGCAGGCGTCTTGGAATTCCGATGGCAGTAAGCACGATAAAAAGACCTTCAATAAAAACGTTGGTTCATTAAGTGCGGTTCAGTCTATCGCAAGAAATGTACTTGAGTTGGACTCCAAAATAAGACTAGAGGAGGCTAAGAAAGAACAAAGCTTTTTGCTGCTATGTGAATCTGAATTACAGAAGATCAATGGCGTTGAGCCGGGGCTGTTTCGTGCCGTGCAGGCATAAAAAGGCCAATCACCGCGACGTATTTTTTGTTCCGCCTGCGGCTCCACAAAAAATACGCGCGTGTTGGCAGCTTTATGTGTATGGATGAGTTATGAGAAATATTTTACTAAATACATACTTGGTTATTTTTAGTTCTCGCAGTTGCAAGTGTTTCTTTTTGGTATGCATTTGTGAGCGATGAATTCTTATGGTTTGGCAGAGCCGGTTCCGTAATTAAAGTGCTGGGCTTGCTTTTAACCATTAAAAATAGCATTTTTTCAGAATCGAGAGATATTAAAAGTGTCGTCTTGGAAAAAAAACCATTATGCCCGCTACGCACCAAGTGAGGGTTCGGATACATATCGCGAACACGTTAAGCATGCGAGAGGCGTAATTCGCGACGAGTATCTAGGTTTTTTCATTACTTTAGTTGGGACAATTTCATGGGGGGTATGGAGACCTTGTAGGACAACTGTTCACATAACAAGTGTTACAGACATTAAATCTCAAAACAAGGACAGCCCATGCCATTTACCCCGTTCCACATGGGCCCGGGAATAGCCATCAAGGCAGTGCTGCAAGGCAGTTTCAGTCTGATGGTATTTGGATGGGCACAAATCGTCATGGACCTGCAGCCCCTCTTCGTTATGATAACCGGTGAGGGGCACTTGCACGGGTTCAGTCATACGTATGCCGGTGCAACCTTGTTGGCGCTATTCTCGGCTCTTACAGGCAAGTATCTTTCTGAGATTGGTCTGTTTTTCCTCGGTCTCAACAGGCAATGGCAGGTCAAAATAGGGTGGTGGGTGACGGTTGTATCTGCCTTCATCGGCACCTACACGCACGTACTCCTGGATAGCATCATGCACCACGATGTAGAGCCGTTTTTTCCTTTAACAACCATGAATCCGTTTCAGGGTTTCATATCGATCGCGTCATTGCATAACTTTTGTATTTACAGTGGTATGGCTGGCGGTGTCGTGTATTTCGCAATTCTGGCAGCGCGTAAATTCAACAAGTCCAAGCGGCAAGGCCCTGCGGCTGGGGCGCGCTGAACACCCTCACAACACCTCCCTTTGCA
>JGI12289J12836_1000163_pt1 | contig 11120 bp, 5 predicted proteins | sample TtanPargueraPR_2_FD_12836 | JGI IMG/M metagenome (IMG submission 12836) | reverse complement strand
ACGGATTTTCAGTCCGTTGCTCTACCGACTGAGCTATCTCGGCACCGCGTTAGCGCGTTGTGTGGCATGCTATTTACACAGAATCCTTGAGGGTGTCAACAAGACACCTACTAACTTTTCATCAACTGTACTGTGTCTGATATCTTTCCTGAAGGTCACTTCCCTTTAGAGGTGACCGGAGTGGGACCAGGATGTGAGAACAGCACATACCTAACAAAGCCATTCTTGATCTTCCTCATTTATCTTAGTATGTTATCACCATTCGAAAAATCCACCCAAACACTATTCATGATCTAAATTTACATGACCTCCAAACTTACCTGGCTACACATCTCAGATATCCACTTTCATCCCTCTACAGCATGGCGCGATAATATCGCTAGAATAAGTCTCTTAGAATACCTTGACTCTTCTCTAAAGAATAATGCGATATCCCATCCAGACCTGATTTTCTGTACTGGTGACATAGCATTCGGCGAAACCGGATCATCTCCGCTCTCAGATCAATACAAGGATGCGCGTGTATTCTTTGATAAATTGCTTGACACTTGCGGTGAAAATGGGACGCCTATTTCAAAGAATCGTTTATTCATAGTTCCAGGCAATCACGATGTTAATCGGAGTTATATCAACGCTGATGCACAAGCTACACTTACCAAATGGGCAAATGAGTCTGAATCACATATTGATGAAATAAATAATCGTTTTGAAAAATTATCCACAGAATTCACGGATGCAGCTAGACGATTAACTGATTACACCGAATTTGTTACAGAATACATTCCACATCAAATAGATACGTCGGGACGCCACCATTACTCTAACCTTATTGACATAGCCGGTTTAAAAGTTGGAATAGCTGGTTTTAATAGTGCTTGGTCATGCTCTGGACCAGAAGATGATCGAAACGTCTGGCTTGCAGCCGAATGGCAATTTAATGCTGCAAATATAGCCTTAGCTGAAGCAGACCTGCGAATAGGTTTGATCCATCACCCAATCGATTGGTGCAATGAGGCTGACCGCAAACTTGCAACTCGAAGGATCACAACAGATTTTGATTTCTGGCTCCATGGCCACCAACATGACACATGGGTCACAGCCGATAACAATTGTGTAAAAATTGCATCCGGGGCAATAGGAGCGAACTCCAGTGAAGAATTTGGCTTCAATCTCGTTGAGCTTGACTTGTCCCGATTAAATGGTGTCATACATCTAAATTCTAGGAAGAAAGGTAGTAGTAATTGGACAATTGCCCCAATTGAAGTTACTGCTCCCAATGGTCAATGGCCTATAGACCACCTGCCGAGTAAATTTGCACAAGCAATAAAACAAACTTCCGTATCAACGCCCACTGCTAGTGGTCCCCACAAACGTACCCCAAAACTATTTGGCAGGGAAAATGCGCTTGCCACCACCCAAGAAGAATTAAACAGGAACGCTCTTTTATTTGTCTATGGATTTCGAGGAAATGGAAAAACATCGTTAATACTTGAGCTAGGAAAGAAATTTCCCCTGGTAGGAAAGCCACTTGTAAAAATCAACGTACTACCCTCCACTAAAGCCGAGGATATATTTCGACAAATTGCTACATTTCTTGGTGACACATCAGAATTCCCAATCCCCCCTACTGGTAACGCAGAATCAATTGCAGCTGAAGTAAAAAAACGTTATCCAACTCCCCAACCATGTTGGATTTGGATCGATAGGGCTCATCATTTATTCAATGATTATTTTTTTCGTTCTCCTCAACTTTATAATCTTATATCAGGGCTAAACGTTGCTATTGGAGAGAACTGGCACTGGATCTTTGAATCGCGTGAGCGTCCACCAGTCAACACCTTTAAAAATGTCAAATACTGGGAGTGTGAAGTTTTAGGGCTTGACAAGAATAATCTTGCAGCTTGCCTCTTAGACAACGCTCCAAAAGGAAAAGAAGAATTCTGGGAATATAATGGCAAGGAATTGAAGGGGATATATCAATGGTTAGGAGGAGGACATGGTTCACAAGCTCATCCACAAACCATTCAATTTTTGATTGAGGTTGCTCTCGGACGTAATGAAACACCATTACAAGTCTTAAAGAGGCATCTTGGTGATGTAAACGAGAGAATTGAAGAAAAATTACTTGGAGACCTTTACAGAAATGTGCTCAATGAAAATGAACAAATTATGCTCCAAGCGTTGTCTCTCTACAGAAATTCTATACCTCACGATCATGCTGATGCCCTTGAAATAAAGCTTGATATCCATGGAAGTTGGGACGGTTTAGACCGTAGATGCTTATTGGCTGTATCTCCAGAACAGCAGAATTACTTTATCCACAGTTTCATTGCAGAATGGATACAAATTAACTCGCTAGGGTATTCGGCGACTATCCGAGAGGAACACATTGATCTTTTAGAATCAACCGAAGAGTCGAAATTAAAGCATGCACAAAAGCTTCATGCATCAATAGCTGATTGCTGGCTCAAACAACTCGGAAAAAGTAGGCGAGCTACAAACCTAAACATTAGCCGTGCTCTGGAAGCTTTTCATCACCTTATGCTCTCTGACCAAGGTGAGAGGATACATGAAATTGCAGTAAAGCTATTAACAGGAAATCTTGATTGGGCAATACAAAGAACTAACATTTTATCAAAGCATTTGTACAAAACCAATGCCCCACTTGCCAAAAGAAAAGATGCATTTGAATACCACGCTATTTTAGACCCAGAAGACGCGTTAGTACAAAAGCATTTGGGCAGATGTTGGGAAGAAATAGAAGGAAGAGCAAGTAAAAGGGCTCAACAACATTATGAAAACGCATGTCGACTGAGGCCAGACCACAATCAAAACTGGAAATGCCTTGGCCTGTCACTACGTGCAAGTGGTAGGGAAGGGGCTTCAAAGTTTCTCGCACATATGAATGAACTTGAGCAAAATTATCCCAATGTAATTGATGATTACCTTAGGGCCATTCAAGCAAACTGCTTTGACATTACTGACCAACCTGAAAAAGCGTCAGAATTACGAATTAAGCAAATTTATTCACACAGCAAACATGCCGCATTTTATAATGATGAAGCAAAAATTTTGCTAGAAAAAGGAAAACCAGAAAGCGCCCTAAAAATCCTTAAACTTGCAGTAAAAAACGGCTGTGCAAACGATTTCACAGAAACAACAAGATTAAGAGCCTTGTACATCATCAATCCTGCTATGGCCACAAAGATGAGAATGAAAAAAATAATGTCAGGTAGTAGACATCCCTCTTATTATACAGACGAGGCTATGGCAAAAATAGACAACGAAAAACCCGAAGACGCACTAAAAATTCTTGATATCGCAGAAAAAAATGGATGTATTGATGATTATACAGCAGCAATAAGAACGAAAGCATTGCAGAGCATTTCCCCAGATCAAGCAAGCAGAATAAGAATGAATAAAATCAACAATGGAACTAAAAATCCAGTTTTTTATAACGAAGAGGCCACCGCAAGGATTAATTCTAACGATCCTCAAGGAGCACTAAACATTCTTGCTCTTGCCGAAAAAAGAAAATGTTTTAATGCGTATAGTAAAACGATACAACGAACCGCTCTTAACAAGCTCAATTTACAATCATGTACGTCTAATAAGGCATAATCCGAGCAACACGACAGAATATTATTAAGGAGCACATCGTTTACTCGATATGGTCCTGAGACTACATGACGCTAATTCAGCATCATACCTATTAAGACAAAACATGATTTGTAGTAGTCACGACTTGATCTGACAAATACCGGTTTTGACAGGGTGTTTGTCTGATCAAGTCGTGACTACTACACATAATGTCAAAGGGGCTTTCTATCTAAATGGTGCCGAGACCAGGAATCGAACCAGGGACACACGGATTTTCAGTCCGTTGCTCTATCCAGCTGAGCTACGCATTAAATGATGGGGTCAGAGTAAAAATAAAGACGCAAACAATATATTTTACTCTGACCCCATTTACCACCAGGAAGTATCTCCCACCTGAAGATGATAAGAGTAATGTTGTAATCCAAGACCTGCCCCCACTCCTTTGTTTGGGCGGGAGCTAGTTACATCGGTCTCTTAGAATCCACCCCAGAATGCTGCTATGGTTCCGGATAAAAAGGCATAACCAAAGGCAATGGGAAGTGTCTTTCGGATAATTTCCGATTCTCGGCCTGCCATACCAACAACAGTAGCTGCCGCAACCACGTTCATAACACACATCATGTTACCAGCATTGGCGCCAATAGCCTGAAGTCCAAGAACAAGGGTATGTGAAATACCAACCGAATCAGCCGCAGTATACTGCAAAGCAGAAAACATCATATTGGAAAAGGTAGCGGAACCAGAGAGGAACGAGCCAAAAATTCCCACAATTGGGGCAATCCATAACCAGAAGGCTCCCAGGGTTCCGGCAAGAAGGTCGGCCAGTTCAATGGGCATCGAGGAAAGCTGATCGGCTGAGTTATTAACACCGGAGTTCAGGAAAATTCTCACCATCGGCACGGCAGCCCCTAATGAGATAATCGTCGGTAACATTGATTTGGTCGAGTCCCAGAAAGATTTGCCAAAAGCATTTCCTGACATGCGGAACAGAACAAAAGCAACCAGACATACTACGATAAAAAAGGTGCCAGGAAGATAAAGCGGGGTGATTTTCTGAGCAAGCTGGGTACCCATGATAGGGCCTGTTGTGATTGACCAGGAGAGAAGTATCTCCTTAAACGGTGGAACGGTTCTGGAGAGTATCAGCAATCCAGCCATGAGCAGGTACGGACACCAGGCTGCAAGAGTAGAAACCTGTGGTTGTTCTTTCTCGTCTTGATCGTCTGGTGCAAACGCATTTTCTGCTTCTGCAAAATCATGCCAAACCGTTTCCGGGAGTAGAAATCCTTTTTTTGCTGCCGGTATAACAACTGCCATACCGATCAGTGCTCCTATAACAGATGGAAAGTCGGCGCCGCAGAGATAGTTGATTCCCCAGGCCGGAATGGTAAAGGCTAGACCGGAAAAGATGGCGAATTTCCAAATCTTGAGTCCTTCAATAAATGATTTTTCTCTTCCGAAAAATCCTGTCAAAACAACACTCATTACCAGCGGAATCATGGTACCGGTTATGAGATCGATGGTGATTGCGTGCATGGCTATCATGCGAGCGAAATCGGCAAAATTACCGCCTGTAGCGGCAATAAGATCTGCGGCCATGGAGTTGCCGCCGGTCATTAATCCCTGCTGGACACCAAATTGGACTGGAAGACCAATTGCACCAAAAGATACCGAGGTTGAATCAGCTATCAATGCGACAACAGCTGAGGCAATAGGTGGAATGCCAAGCATAACGAGAAGTGGTGCACCAATTGCGGCTGGAGTTCCAAAACCGGCTGAACCTTCAATAAAAGAGCCGAATAACCAGCAGATGATGATCACCTGCACCCGGGCATCCTGGCTGATATTAGTGAATCCCGAACGGATAGTTGCCATGGCACCGGAGTTCTTCAAGGTGTTGAGCAAAAACACCGCACCGAAAATGATAAAGAGCGGTGTGAGTGCAGCGAAAAGCCCTTCGAAAATCGAGGCGATGATGTAGGTGGTTTCCATCTTCCAAACCAATGCTGCGGCCATACCGGTCATAACTGCGGAAATTGTCATGGCCCTGGCAGCAGGCATTTTAAGGAGTACCAGAAAAAGGAGGACAGAAATGATAGGAGTGAGTGTTGCAAGGGTTTGGAGGAACGTCATACAGCTTACCTTTTGTTGTTTTTGCGCATGATTGAAAAATAAGGGAACATCTGATGAGTTGTTTTCTCGTAAGAAAGCGAAAAACATGCCAAAAAAAACAACCAGCTATTAACCAGTGAAATCAGTCTGTTGCTTTAAGCTGGTAGGTATATGGAAGGTGGAAATACTGTTATGTTCCAAGATTCTGGAACAGACCCATTCCAGTTATCTGGAAAGCTGGAATGAAAGGAGGGAGGGGAAGTGCACGGATATTTTCAACCAAACCCCTTTAGTGAGTGTTTGGTTAGCAGATCATAAATCCGTGATTGGGAAATACCAGAGATTTTTACAGCCTGTTTTCGATCATTCCCCACTAAAGACATGAGTTTTTCCATATACTCTTTCTCCTGCTGCAACCTGAACTCAGCCAGTGTTGGTAATTCCTCCGGGTCAGTAACAGCAAGTTGTGGGACAAGAGATGAGGGAGCGGTTTCATTGTCAGGGAAATCAAGCTCTGAAAATCGTAATTCCGGCGGTAAGTGTTTCGGGTGAAGTCGGGTATCATTTGCCGCATGAGCTAAGGAGTACTCTAGTACGTTGATCAATTCCCGAACGTTACCAGGCCAGGAATACTGCTCAAGGGCAGTATAGAATTCGGAAGAGACCGCTTTTACTTCCATTGTATATTTTCTGCAGAGTTCAAAGATCTTATCGTGAGCGATCTTGCTGATATCTCCTTCCCTGTCACGCAATGGGGGAAGAGCAATTTCTATTGCTCGAATACGATAATAGAGATCTCGACGAAACGTTCCTGCCTGAACCATTTGAAGTAAATCGACATTGGTTGCGGCAATAATGCGGACATCAATTGGAACCTCGGTTTTGCCACCAATCGGTCGCACGACTTTTTCCTGAAGACTCCGCAAAAAGGTTTTCTGGGCGTTTAATGGAAGTTCCCCGATTTCATCCAGCATGACGGTGCCACCATGAGCTTGAATCAGAAGGCCGGCTTGCTTTTTATCAGCACCGGTAAAGGCACCTTTTTCATGACCAAATAGGGTACTTTCCACCAAATTTTCTGGCAACGCACCACAGTCAACCACCACAAAAGGGTGTTTTGCCCTGTGGCTGTTTACATGAATCGCCTGGGAAAACAGCTCCTTTCCTGTCCCTGTTTCTCCGGTCACAAGAACACTGGCATCAGTAACAGAGGCTTTGCTTAACTCAACCAGGCATCTTCTGATTACATTGGAATCACCAATGATCTTTGAACGCTCAAGTGGTTTGGGAGGAACGGTTTTCAGTTTCTCTTTGCGGTATTCCAGGGCCCTGGTGATCGGCAATGAAAGCTCACTTATGCGGAACGGCTTACGCACGTAATCCCACGCCTCAAACTTAAAGGCAAGTTCAGCACCTTGAGCATTTCCCGTCCCTGTTATGATGATCACCTCTGGTCCATTTTCCTGGGCTGTCAGCTCAGGTAGAAGATCGAGCCCATTTCCATCGGGTAGTTCTAAATCAAGCAGGATGACATCATAGGTGTCTTTCTCAAACAGTGCTTTTGCTTCCGCTGCGGTTGTTGCGATTTCATATTCAATCTCCATATCTTCACACAACGTTTCGTAGAGAATGGTGATTTGAGGGTCATCATCAACCGCGAGTATCTTGGGCATAGTATGAAATTTGCCTTACTTTTTGATGTATTTTTTTACTGTTTGACTAAGCTTAGTTGAAATTACCGGCTTCATCAGAACCGTTCGTATACCTAAGCGTTCAGTTGTTGTGGAATCGAGGCCTTCATTGAACCCAGTGCAGAGTATAATTGGCAAATCATTTCGAACTGCGTGTATCTCCTCAGCCAATTCCGTTCCCAGCATTTTGGGCATGGTTAAATCGGTTACAACAAGGTCAATCTGTTCAGGGGAGTCTTTTACTATCTTCAAGGCACTTTTGGGTTCACGGCTACTGATTACGGTATACCCCATCTCTTTCAGCATCTCTGCCATCCATAAAATGATTTCTTCCTCATCATCGACCAGAAGAATGGTCCCTTCGCCAGTGACTATTTGCTCCACGTTTTCAGCATCTTTTCTTTCATCATCCTGGCTAATCTCTGGTAAAAACAGATTAAAGGTAGTGCCTTCTCCTTCATTGCTGTACACCCTGATATCACCCTTCATTTCTTGTATAATACCATAGACAACAGAAAGCCCCAGGCCGGTCCCTTCTCCCTTCGCTTTGGTGGTAAAAAACGGATCGAAAATCTTGTCGATGAGATTGGGGGCAATACCTTGTCCTGTATCTGAAACAATGACCCTGATATACTTTCCAGGAGTGATATGTTTTGATATCAACGAATCATTTTCATTCACAGTTATGTGCTCAATACGCACCTTTAACAACCCACCACTCTTATTCATGGCGTAGACTGCGTTGGTAAAAAGGTTCATGAACACCTGGTGCATTTGTGTTACATCGGCTAGCACATTGCTACTATCTCCCTCGATATAACTTTCTATGGAAACTGTTGACGGGGCAGTTGCCTTAATGAATTTGATACTTTCCTTGATAAGAGGGATAAGATTTACAACTTGTCTCTCCACACTACTCTCACGGCTGAAGGTGAGTAGATGTTGCACAAGTTCCTTTGCCCGTGTTCCTGCAACCAGAACATGATCTAAGCGTTTTTGAGCCTTAGGATTTTCTGTAGTTACGTTTTTGGCCAGCTCAGTAAAACCAAAAATTGATGCGAGAATGTTGTTAAAATCGTGCGCAATACCACCAACCAGTGTTCCAATTGCCTCCATTTTTTGCGCCTGATACAGTTGACTTTCTAGTTTTGCCTTCTCTTCTTTAATCTTGTTACTTTCCGTAATATCGATAATGGCCACCCTGGCACCTATCTGCTTCCCATTGACATCTGTCTCCATGAATGCAGTCAGTAGCGCATCAATTACAGAACCATCTTTGCAAACATACTGATACTCTACATCACGAAGAGAACCTTTACGTTGCAGTTCGAGAAATAGTTCTTTAGCTTTTTCCTGGGAATTATCGGCCAGGAAATCTGTTAAGGACGTTCCTAGTACCTCCTCATGCCGGTAGCCTAAAATTGAGAGCAACTGATTGTTCACAGCGACAATTCTACGATTCATATCGACAGTGTACAGCATAACTGGAGCTTCCTCATACAATCGTCGATATTGCTCTTCACTCTCCTTCAACCTGAGGGTTGAATTTTTTTTCATACGCAAAAGAGAAAAGAGCAGAACTATGATAGTGGAAAGAGCAAGAAAAAATAACGCCAACGCAAGGAGGTACCCTTTCTTGATGGTGACACTATTTTCCGGAAGATTTATAATAGTGCTGTCTTTGGGAAGTTGGGACTTTTTAATACCAAATCGTTTCAACTGGTTATAATCAAACTGGTATTTGTTGGCATTTTTAGCTTTAACGATAGCCAGGGTGTTTGGGTTTTTTCCGTCAAGAACTTGAAGAGCAAGTTCTGCTGCAATCCGACCCTGGGTAGCGCTATCAACAATCTTTCCACCAACAAAGCCATACCCTATCGAGTGAGACCAGCAGCTATAGATGGGAATAGGGAGTGTGTTACTTAAAAAAGTAATCTGTTCCCGGAAATCTGGAATAATTCCATTCTTGTTTTTAACCATTCCAATCCAGAGGAGTACAGTCTCGTCATAAACATCATTTTTATGCTGTTCAATGATGTCATAATTGACATCCTCCCAGTACGTAATCTTTGCCTGGGAGGCAAGTTGCTTTACCGCCTGCTCAGCATGTTCCCTGAGGATTTTTCCGCTCACCGTTACAGAGTCTGTGAGGATGATAATTTCCCTGGTATTCGTATGCAGTTTGAGGGCAATCTCAAGGGTTTCTTTGATCGATGGTTCATCCTCAACCCCTGTAATACCACCAGGATGTTCTATACCTTCAGGAAAAGAATCTACTCCACCAAAAATAATCGGAACATTTTTCAGAAGTTCAGGTGTTTCCGTAGTCACCAGCTGAAAGGCTGCATCATCCGAAACGATGACAGCATCGAACGAATATTTCTGATATCGTGCTGACAAAATCTTCGAGATAATGGGCATATATTGCGTGTCGGACTGGTTTTTGGCATCCAGGTATTCTGTTCTATAAAAGATACTTTCTTTTGCCCCGTTTAAGGTGTCAATAGCCCCTTGATGAAAGGCATCTGTCCATGGAGAACCCTGATAGTAAGAATGAAGAAACAGGATATGTGGAAATGTCAATCGAAGAGCAGATGTATTGGCTGTAGAGGGCGTTTCAGCAAGCACCTGACAGGTGTTAATCGACAAGATATTGAAAATCAGCACAAGGCTTACCGCAAGGCGACAAAGCGATGAGCGTTTGTATAATTTACTAAGATGGTGATTCACTATTTACCTTCGATTCCAATAGTTTGGAGCACATAAACGGCCATTTCGTTTTATGCTCTCTCATAGATGGTTCGTGAAAAAGAATGGGGTCAGGTCTTGAATTGCAATATATTCTCACCATCCATTGATAAGAGATAATTGCTCTTAACCTACCAGGGCGGGGTTCCATTTAACTTTTTAGGGAATTAGTACTATGCTGGTACTCAAGAGGCTAAAAACACAAACAACCACTCAGCGAATCTCGCTAAGTGGCTGTAATATATGGTACGCCCGAGAGGATTCGAACCTCTGACCGACGGATTAGAAGTCCATTGCTCTATCCAGCTGAGCTATCTCGGCACCGCGTTAGCGCGTTGTGTGGCATGCTTTTTACACAGAATCCTTGAGGGTGTCACCGAGACATCTACTAACTTTTCATCAACTGTACTGCGCCTGATATCTTTCCTGAAGGTCACTTCCCTTTAGAGGTGACCGGAGTGGGACCTGAAAGCTTACTTTTGAAACCAACGTCCGCCCCCACCTCTCCAATTAAACGATAAGAAAGTACTATTTTGCACAGGTAGTGGCTAACAAGTAATTATACAGAATCTGCGTAACATGATTTTTGTAATGTTATACAGAAGAAAGCGCTGTTAGGCAACCTGCAAGATACCACGACAGTATCCTTCATCCTTCTGACAATACCATGGTTGAGTTTCTTCCAGACTTCGTTACAAAACCTACTTTTTCCGCGTTGGAAGGAGCCAGCACGTGAGCGAACTCCAACCTTCATTGGCGCTAAAGATTATCATACCCAATAAGCAACACGAAAACCGCAGGCAATTGTAAATTGTCTTCAAAGAGACCAGGCGCAGACAGGAAACGCAAAAAGCCCCTTTGACGTTATGTCAAAGGGGCTTTCTATCTAAATGGTGCCGAGACCAGGAATCGAACCAGGGACACACGGATTTTCAGTCCGTTGCTCTACCGACTGAGCTATCTCGGCAC
>JGI12289J12836_1000131_pt1 | contig 20055 bp, 18 predicted proteins | sample TtanPargueraPR_2_FD_12836 | JGI IMG/M metagenome (IMG submission 12836) | reverse complement strand
TGGCCTTGGGCGCAGCTGCCGCTGCGGGTTTTGGCGCTGCCGGGGCAGCGGGCGCCGCTGCGGCGGGTCGGGCCGCGGCTACTGGACCGGAAGCGGAAATGACCGGTGCGCCGCCTACCGGATCTACATCTACGGAGAAATACTCGTTGTCGATGAAAACGTTGAACGTACGAACTGCCTCGGATTTTTCTGGTGCATTCTCAGGCTTTTCAACCACTTTACCCTGCATGGCCTTTTTCACCAGGGCGTCGCGCTTTCTCACCTGTTCCATGGTGATCGGCTTGACGCTGTCGGGCACCTCGGATTTACCATATTTCCATTCGAGGAACTTCTTGCCGGTGACCGGGAAGATGGCGTAGAGGATCTGGTCATCGATATCCTTTGCCAGATCTCCGATCTCAGCTTTTGCTTTTTCAAGCTCGGGCTCCAGAACCTCTGCCGGACGGGAAGTGATCGGCTCCTCACCGCGCGGATACCCTTTCAGCGCCTTCTTCTGCAGTTCAGGATCGATGGGCACCGCAGTCTTGCCATACAGACCGTAACACAGGTCCTTCACCTGGCCGGTGATCATCTTATAGCGCTCATCCGGAGTGTCGTGCAGCACGTTATTGACGGTCTGCACACCAACAATCTGGCTGGTTGGCGTGACAAGCGGAATCTGCCCCAGTTCCCTGCGGACTCTCGGCAGCTCCTTATAGACCTCGTCAATCTTATCCAACGCATCCATCTCACGGAGCTGGTTGACCAGGTTAGAGAGCATGCCACCCGGGGTCTGGTGCAGGAGCACATTGATATCGATGATGGACACCTTTGAGTCGTCCAGCAGGTGCTTGTACTTCGGCATAACCTCTTTTTCGAGGATCTCGTTGATCTCGGCCAGTTTCCTGATATCAAAACCGGTGTCACGGTTGGTTCCCAGCAGCGTCATGACCAGAGGCTCCACCGCGGCATGGCAAGTACGGTAGGCGTATGGGGTCATAACCGTATCGACTATATCCACGCCAGCCTCAATGGCCTTGAGGTGGGTCATCGGCGACATACCGGAGGTAAAATGGCTGTGCAGGTGAATGGGAATATCGACCTGCTTTTTAATCTCCTTGATCACTGCATAGGCATCATACGGAGACATCAGGCCGGCCATATCCTTTAAACAGATGGAATCGGCACCCATCTCTTCCAGGTCACGGGCCTTCTTCACGTAATAGTCAATATTGTACACTTCGCCGCCCAGGCGGGGCTCGGTCAGGGTGTAGCAGATACATCCCTGGAAGTGCTTGCCGCTCTTTTTGATCTGCTTGACCACCGTCTCAAAGTTGCGGTAATCATTGAGTGCGTCGAAAGTACGGAACACGTCCATGCCGTTTTCGGCCGCCCTGTCCACAAAGGCATAGGCCAGGTCATCGGCATAGTTCCGGTAGCCCACCAGGTTCTGGGCTCTCAGCAGCATGGAGAATGGGGTCTTCTTGAAATACTTCTTCAGGGTCCGAAGACGCTGCCATGGATCTTCATTGAGAAACCGGTGCATGGTGTCAAAAGTGGCGCCGCCCCAGGTTTCAACTGCCCAAAATCCTACCTCATCCATAAGCTCTGCAACCGGGATCATGTCCTCTGTACGTCCCCTGGTTGCAAACAGAGACTGATGTCCGTCACGCAGGGAAAGATCCATGATTTTCACCGGGTTCTTCGCCGCCGGACGGTCAGCATCATAGTTCATTGCGGTCGTTTTTACCTTGTCGCTCATTGTGCTGTCTCCTCTACTCATCTCAGTAGCCCCTGCCGGACTACCGTGAAATTCTGTAACCCCGCTCTGCCCTTTCCCTGCTTCCTCCAGGCCGCTCACAGGCCGGTTTCAACAGGTCACCACCAGGCGAGGAAGGCAATTTTATCGAAAACGATCAAAAACCCTCAACTGGACCAGGCGGCGCATGGCCATCATCTCCTGCCGGCCGCTGAAACTCCATTGACTGATCCCGACCTCAGAGGATACGGATGGCACAACCGAGGCCTGCTGCGCAGCTGCTGCCTCTTCCTCTTGCAGGTAGGCGCTCACCGCAGCCAGAGCCGCTGCCATCTTTTTCTTCTTATCTGCCATCTGTTCACCCTTTGCTTTCGTTCATCAAACAGACTCTTAAAGGCTCTTGCATGGGAATCAGCCATACACCTCATACTCGGTCTGCTCGCCGAGCAGGCTGTCAATTTCGCTCTGGATCGTCACCCGATCCGGGTTACTGATCCAGGCGTTCCAGTCTTCCAGTGAGCGCCAGGTGGAAATCACCACGCACTCGCCGTCCTTATCCATGCGGCGCAACGTCTCGCCCGAGATATATCCGGGCTGGCTCAGGGTAAGGGTACGAAGCTGCTTCAATAAGTTCATCAATTCAACAAGACTTGTGTCGGCTACTTTACGTTTAATGAAAACCTTTACCATATCTTGATCTCCCTGATGTTAGCGGGTATTCCAGGTTAGAGAGGAATATTCCCGTGTTTTTTCATAGGATTGGTATCCCGCTTGTTCTGAAGCAACTGCAATGCCCTGACTATGCGCTCACGGGTTCTGGCTGGCTCAATGATGTCATCGATATAGCCCCGCTGAGCGGCTACATACGGGTTGGCGACAGTGTTCTGGTACTCCTGCTCCTTTTCGGCCAAGAATGCCAACGGATCATCTTCGCCTCTGGCCTGGCGTCCATACAGCACGCCGACCGCTCCCTTGGCACCCATCACTGCGATCTCGGCAGTTGGCCAGGCGTAATTGATATCACCACGCAGGTGCTTGGAGGACATGACGCAGTAGGCGCCACCGTAGGCTTTTCTGGTGATGACGGTAACCTTGGGAATTGTCGCCTCGGCAAAGGCGTAGAGAATCTTCGCGCCGTTTCTGATCACGCCGCCATACTCCTGTACGGTTCCCGGCAAAAAGCCCGGTACATCGACAAAGGTGACGATCGGGATGTTAAAGCAATCGCAGAAACGTACGAACCGGGCGCCTTTTACTGAGGAGTCGATATCGAGCACGCCGGAAAGATGAGCAGGCTGGTTGGCCACTACCCCGACACTCATGCCGTTGTAGCGGGCAAAGCCAACAATGATATTCGGTGCAAAATCCTCCTTCACCTCCAGGAATGTACCATCGTCTACGGTCTTTAAGATGATCTCCTTCATATCGTAGGCGGCGTTGGGGTTCTCCGGCACAATCGAGTTCAGTTCGGTTGCCGGACGACCTGGAGGATCCTCACACGGAATAACAGGTGCACTCTCCATATTATTCTGCGGCATAAAGGAGAGAAGGCCCTTGATATAATTGATGGCGTCAGACTCTGAAGGTGCGGCATAATCTGAAACTCCGCTTCTGCTGGCGTGCATTGCGGCGCCACCGAGCTCTTCGACGGTAACATCTTCATGGGTCACCGACTTCACCACTTTCGGCCCGGTCAGGAACATGTAGGACTGATTCTGTACCATGGTGATAAAATCAGTCAGCGCCGGGGAGTAGACTGCGCCTCCTGCACACGGGCCGAAAATGGCAGAAATCTGCGGCACCACGCCAGATGCCATGACATTTCGCTGAAAGATCTCGGTATAGCCGGCAAGGCTCTCGATGCCTTCCTGGATACGGGCACCGCCTGAGTCATTCAGGCCGATTACCGGCGCCCCGTTTTTCATGGCAAGATCCATTATCTTGCAGATCTTTTCAGCAAAGGTCTCGCTCAGAGACCCACCGAGCACAGTGAAATCCTGGGCGAATACATACACCACCCGACCGTTCACCGTCCCGTAACCGGTCACCACCCCATCCCCGGGGTAGACCTGGCTCTCCATGCCGAAGTCCCTGCATCTGTGGGTCTTGAACATGTCGAATTCTTCGAAACTTCCCGGGTCGAGCAGCATATCTACCCTCTCCCGGGCAGTCATGCTGCCTTTGGCGTGTTGTTTGTCAATTCTTTCCTGACCACCACCAAGACTCGCCTTTTGCCGCAGCTCCATCAATTGGTTGAGTCGATCACCTGTATCCATGCTGTCTCCTTGCACTGAAATTCTACTGACCATCCTCTGCACTACAGACAAACATCTGACCCTTTTGTCCTCTCTGCTCAGCCTGTTAGGAAAACGCCTCCTTACACAGACGCCCTAAATGTCCCAGGTCCTTGCAGACGTAGATTCCACTTTCTTCCATTGCCGCAATCTTGGCTTCTGCAGTACCTTTGCCTCCGCTGACGATCGCGCCTGCGTGTCCCATCCGCCTTCCTGGAGGTGCTGTCAGACCAGCGATAAAGCCCACCACCGGCTTATTCATGTTGGCCTTGATCCAGGCAGATGCATCTTCTTCCGCGGAACCGCCGATCTCGCCGACCATGACCACCGCGGTGGTCTCCTGATCCTTATTGAATTCCTCCAGACAGTCGATAAAACCGGTGCCGTTTACAGGATCGCCGCCGATACCTACGCAGGTCGTCTGCCCGAGGCCCACCTCTGTCAGCTGGTGAACAACTTCGTAGGTCAGGGTGCCTGAACGGGAAACCACGCCGACCGGACCGCCTGCGGTGTGAATCGCGCCGGGCATAATGCCGATCTTGCACTGGCCGGGAGTGATAATTCCAGGGCAGTTGGGGCCGATCAGCCGGCTGTTGGTTTGGGCCAGGTAGTTTTTCACCTTGAGCATATCCATCACCGGTACGCCCTCGGTAATGCAGACGATCAGTTCCATTCCGGCATCGGCAGCCTCAAGGATTGCGTCTGCGGCAAATGGCGGCGGCACGAAGATCATGGAGGCGTTTGCCCCTGTCGCCCTGCGCCCCTCGGCAACGGTGTTGAAGACCGGCACATCGTCCATCATCTGGCCGCCCTTACCGGGGGTAACACCGGCCACAACATTTGTGCCGTACTCGATACATTGTCTGGTGTGAAACTGCCCTTCCTTACCGGTTATGCCCTGCACCAGTACTCGGGTTGTGCTATCGATAAAAATGCTCATGTCGCACCTTCAATATGTTATGGTCAATACGATTAGGCCACAATCTCGGCAACCTTGTTCGCCGCATCGGCGAGGTTGGTCGCGTTGATCAGGTTCAACCCGGATTCAGCCAGGATTCGCCTGCCCTCTTCCACATTGGTTCCTTCCATGCGCACCACTACCGGCACGTTCAGCTCAACCTTCTGAGCGGCCTGCACAACCCCCTGGGCCAGCACGTCGCAACGGAGAATGCCGCCGAATATATTGATCAAAATGCCTTTCACATTCTCATCGCTCAAAATGATCCTGAAGCCGTTCTCAACCATCTCGGCACTGGCGCCACCGCCTACATCAAGAAAGTTTGCCGGGTTGGCACCGGCCTGCTTGATGATATCCATGGTGGCCATGGCCAGACCCGCGCCGTTGACCATGTTGCCGACATTACCGTCGAGCTTGATATAGTTGAGATTGAATTTGGCTGCCTCCGCCTCGGTGGGATCATCCTCGAACGGGTCGTGCATCTCCTTGACGTCAGGATGTCGGTAAACGGCGTTGGAATCGATGTCCATCTTGGCGTCAAGCGCAATGATTTCGTTATCTTCCGTGATGATCAACGGGTTGATTTCCACCATGGAACAGTCGTAATCGACAAACAGGTTGTAGAGACTTCTCAGGATCTGTCCGAAAGGCTTCATCAGATCCTTTTCCAGCTCAAGACCGAACATCACCTCACGCAGGTGATAACCCTGGATGCCGATCAAAGGATTGATGGACACCTTGATGATGCGTTCAGGAGTGGAAGCCGCCACCTCTTCGATATCCATGCCGCCGTCCTGGCTGGTGACGATGGCGATGGAGGCTGTTTCCCGGTCAGGAATAATGGAGAGATACAGCTCCTTCTTGATGCTGACCCCTTTTTCAATGAGCACTTTTCGCACCAACTGTCCAGAGGGTCCGGTCTGCTTGGTCACCAAGGTCATACCGAGGATATCCCCTGCTGCAGCTGTGACCTCTTCCGGGGTTCTCGCCAGACGAACCCCACCACCTTTTCCTCTACCACCGGCATGAATTTGTGCCTTCACAGCAACCGGCAGGCCAAGCTCCGTGGCGATTTGTTCCACATTGGCGACGTCTTCAGCCACTCCCCCCTGCGGGGTGGGAACTTTGTATTTACGGAACAGTTCTTTGGCCTGATATTCATGAATCTTCATAAATACCCCCTCTGGGACACAACCGGCCCCCTCCCTCTTTAAGGGAGCCGGTTGCATCTATGGAAATAGTGAGATTTCAGCTATGGAACCATAGCTACTTGCTTGGAACTAAACCTTTGGATACCCGATAGATTTCAGGGTCTCGGTGATCTCGTCAAGAATTACCGGATCATCGATGGTCGAAGGCATGTTGTATTCCTTGTTGTTGGCAATTGCGCGCATGGTTCCGCGCAAAATCTTGCCGGAACGTGTCTTCGGCAAACGTGCGACCCTTGCTGAATCGCGGAAGCAGGCGATCGGTCCGATCTGCTCGCGAACCATCTGTACCAGCTCCTTCTTGATCTCGTCATCGTCTCTTTCGACTCCGGCCTTCAGCACAAAGAGTCCGACAGGCAGCTGACCCTTCATGGTGTCATCGGTTCCGAATACTGCACATTCGGCGACGTCTGGATGGGCGGAAATAACCTCTTCCATGGCACCGGTGGACAGGCGGTGACCAGCGATATTGATGACGTCATCCATACGTCCCATGACGTAGACATAACCATCCTCATCCATGAAACCGCCATCACTGGTCTCATAGTAACCCGGGAAGTTGGTCATGTAGGACTTGACGAAACGCTCCTCGTTGCGCCACAGGGTGGTCAGGGTTCCTGGAGGCAGAGGCAGCTTGACGACGATATTGCCCTCGGTGTTGGGCTCTACAGGCTGGCAGTCGTTATCGACGATCTGCACATCCCAGCCTGGCATAGCTTTGGTTGGGGAGCCGACCTTGACAGGCAGCTCTTCGATACCGCGGCAGTTGCCGACGATGGCCCAGCCGGTCTCGGTCTGCCACCAGTGGTCGATGACCGGTACGCCGAGCATGCTCTTGGCCCAGTTCAGGGTATCAGGGTCGGTACGCTCGCCTGCCAGATAGAGGCACTCAAAAGAGGACATATCGTACTTCTTGTACAGCTCGCCGTTTGGATCCTCTTTCTTGATTGCCCTGAAGGCGGTGGGAGCGGTGAACAGCGCCTTGACCTTATGCTCGGAAATAACCCGCCAGAATGCACCGGCATCGGGAGTGCCCACCGGCTTGCCTTCATAAAAGATCGAAGTGGCGCCATAAATCAGCGGTCCATAAACGATATAGGAATGACCCACAACCCAGCCCACGTCAGAGGCTGACCACCAAACCTCGCCAGGGTTGATGTCGTAGAGCGCCTTCATGGTGTAATGCAGGGCCACGGCGTGACCGCCATTGTCCCTCAAGACACCTTTTGGCATGCCAGTGGTGCCTGAGGTGTAGAGGATATAAAGCGGGTCGGTTGCATCGAGCTCGACACAATCTGCCGGTTTGGCGTCTTTGACGAATTCCTGCCAGTCGATGTCACGGCCGTCCTGCATCTCAGCGGTAACAAAATCACGCTGATACAGCACCACGTTGTTAACCTTGTGGGTAGACTGCTCGATTGCAGCATCAACCAACGGCTTGTACGCCAACGTCTTCGCACCTTCGATGGCACCTGAAGCGGTAATGATCAGCTTGGGCTGGGCGTGATCGATACGGATTGCCAGCTCATGGGCGGCAAAACCGCCGAACACGACCGAGTGGATCGCCCCGATTCTGGCACAGGCCAGCATGGCGACTGCCGCTTCAGGAATCATCGGCATGTAAATAATAACGGTATCGCCTTTGGCTACGCCCTGGGCCTGCAGTGCGCCGGCGAAGGTGGAGACGAGCTCTTGCAGCTCTTTGTAGGAAATTTTACGAATCGTGTCGGTAACCGGACTGTCATAAATGATTGCCGGCTGATCACCCCGACCATCTTCCACATGACGGTCGACAGCGTTGTAGCAGGTGTTCATTTTGCCCCCGGAAAACCACTTATAAAACGGGGGATTCGAGGAATCGAGTACTTGATCACACCATCTATACCAGGTGATACCTTTTGCAGCTTCTGCCCAAAATTCTTCCGGGTTGTTGATACTACTTTGAAAAACTGCATCAAAACTAGTCATAATCACTCCCCTTTGGTCTGATGTTTTGTCCACCTGTCCACCCTAACCACTCTCCCTTGTATACAGCAATGTTAACAATACATCAACCCCTTTATTAAACATTGTTACTTTTAACATTATCGACCCTGAGCAACAGAACATCCATTTTTCATTTTTATAATGTATTTTCGGCACTTTTGATCCATTTGTTAAATTTTGGCACATACCACGTTAATCGCATTTAAACAATTACGTTATTATCGTCTTTTGCTTTGTATATGCACTGTTTAACGTATTTTAATTGACATGATAGCCAAATACTGGAATACTTTGGGTAACATTGTTACTGCTTTGATTTTTGCTGAAATATAATTTATGAAAAATCCAACAATTCCTTATTGTTCCGAGACAACAGCCTGTTGCGGGCAGCAAAATACGCAGAAATCTATCTTGTGGTTTTCCTGTTTTTTTCGCACATCAAACCGGTTAGAGTAGCCTTCGGGACGACCACTTGAGCCCAAAACACACATGGATTCTCCCTCTGCCAGGGACTGGGGATTTTTACACAGGAAAAATATTGTTTCACATCAACGGAAGTGAACGCAGACCTTTGAACAACAGCGGGGAATCGAACCAGAAGGCAATTAAAAAAAACAGTTTGAAAAGACGCATCTGAACGTTGCAGTCGGGATTTCAGGAGACAATGGCCTCACCTACCGCAATAAAAGCTGTTAACCCAGTACCGCACACCATTCCGGTCAAGACCATCCTGCCGGTACTGCTCTCGATGTTTCTCTTTATCGGCACCTTCTTCGGCTATATCCTGCCACGAATGGAAGAACAACTCATGGAACGAAAGCGCGAGATGATCCTGGCGCTTTCTACCTCGGCCATGAGTTCCATCCAGCATTACGCCCGGATGGCCCAGGCAGGCACTGTCACCACCGAAGAAGCACAGGCCAAAGCTATCGCCCACCTGCGGGATCTCCGCTACGGCCCGGAAAACAAGGATTATTTCTGGATCAATGACACTCATCCCCGGATGATCATGCATCCCTACCGGCCCGATCTGGAAGGGCGTGACGTAACTGATGAGACCGACCCCGCCGGCAAGAAACTCTTCCAGGACTTTCTTGCCGCTGTCAAAAAGGAAGGCTCAGGCTACGTCAACTACCACTGGCAGTGGCAGGATGACCCTCATCGTATTTTCTCCAAGATTTCCTATGTGCAGGAATACAAACCCTGGCACTGGATCATCGGTACCGGCGTGTACGTCGAGGATGTCCACAACCAGATCGCCGCCATCACCGAAAACATGACATTCTTTTTTCTGGCGGTTTTGCTGGTAATAACGTTTCTTTCAGTCTACATCGTTATGCAAAGCGCCAATGTGGAGAACAAGCGGAAACTGGTGGAGCTTTCACTGAAAAAGAGCGAGAATCGCTACCGGCTGCTGACTGAAACCGCCCGGGAGATGATCCTGCTACTCGATCAGGACCTCAGGATCAGCTACGCTAACACCGCGTTCAGCAAGAACTGCCACTACCCACTCTACATGATCCACGGCACCTCCATCCTCGATATCCTGCCCCAGAGCAAGCGCCTGTCCTTTCTGCAGAAGATCGACCATCTCAACAGCGATGCCAGCGACGCCTCGATCCTGGAGACGGATTTCATCACCCAGAAAAAAGACGAACTCCCCATCGAGGCCACCTTTGCCCGCATGGAATCCCCCGAGGGCATCCCGACATTTCTTCTCACCGCCAGAGACATCACCGACAAGAAACGGGCTGAGGAAGAAGCCAGGCTGCGCCGGGAGCAGCTGATGCAAACCAGCAAGATGGTGGCCCTCGGCACCCTGGTGGCTGGTGTCGCCCATGAAATCAACAACCCGATCTCTTCGGTGATGCTCAACTTTCAGGTGTACGAACGGTTCTGGAAGGCTGCCCAGCCGGTACTGGACGAGCATTGCGAGCAAAGCGGCCAGATCGATATTGGCGGCATGAACTACCAGCAACTCAAGGAACGAATGCCCAAGCTCCTGCAATATTCCCAGGAGGGGGTCTCAAGGGTGAAGAGAATTGTCGGCGAACTCAAGGAATTCTCCCGACAGCACCCTTCCGACCTCAGGGAAGCGGTCAACCTCAACCAGGTGGTGGAAACCTCCGTCGGCCTGTTGGCCAGCTTCATCAAAAAGGCTACCAGTAATTTCAGTGTTGAGTATGATGAGAACCTGCCCACCCTGCCCGGCAACAGCCAGCGACTGGGTCAGGTGGTCATAAACTTGTTGGTGAACGCCTGCCAGGCCACCAGCAGTACCGACATGCCGATTTCCGTCCGCACCTGGTACCTGGAGGAATCGGAAGAGATCATCCTGGAAGTGCAGGACTCCGGTATCGGCATGACCCAGGAACTGCTTGAACGGATCAAGGACCCGTTTTTCACCACCAAGCGAGACAGCAACGGAACCGGCCTCGGCCTCTCTATTTCGGACACCATCGTCCGGAACCACAGAGGCTGGCTGAACTTCAAATCTGAGCCAGGCCACGGCACCACCGCCACCGTTCGTCTGCCGCGCTACGATATGAACGAAGTTGCAGGAAGAATGATATGAGCACCCCAAAGAACCCGTGCGACCCGATACTTGTTGTCGATGACGAAGAGTCTATCCTGCTCTCCGTCGATACCATCTTGCAAATGGCTGGCATGAACAACGTCATCACCTGCTCCGACAGCAGGGAGGTGCTGGCCATTGTTGAACATTACTCCCCCAGTGTGGTGCTGCTGGACCTCAACATGCCCCATATCAACGGCGAGGCGATCATAGAAAAGCTGAGCGCCCACCACCCGCGAATTCCAATCATCGTCATCACCGGCAGGATCGATGCAGAAACGGCGGTGGACTGCATGAAGTCGGGAGCCACCGACTATATCGTCAAACCGGTCGACGAAACCCGACTGCTGGAGACCATTCGCAAGACCCTGCGCTCGGGTGAATTGCGAAATGATGGTTGCGATCAACCTCAACAGGACCTGGCCGCCAACCTCAAGCGGCCCGAATGTTTTGAGCATATCGTCACCCAAAGCCCAAAGCTCATCGAAATATTTGAATATCTCGAGTCGATCGCCTCCACATCGGAACCGGTTCTCATTCGCGGCGAGACTGGAACCGGCAAGGAACTGATTGCCCGGGCAATACACAATCTCAGCGGCAGAAAGGGGGAATTCGTCGCGGTCAATGTGGCAGGACTTGATGACAATGTCTTTTCCGACACCCTGTTCGGCCACACAAAAGGCGCCTTCACCGGAGCTGACGTGGAGCGCTCAGGCCTTATCGAAAAAGCCGCCGAAGGCACTCTTTTCCTCGATGAGATTGGCGATCTCAGCCCCGCCTCCCAGGTAAAACTGCTGCGCCTCTTGCAAGAGCAGGAATATATGCCACTTGGCCAGGACAACTTGCGCCGCTCCAGCGCCCGGGTGATCGCCTCCACCCATGTCGACATCTGGGACCTGCAGCGTAAAAACATCTTCAGAAAAGACCTCCACTATCGGCTTCGAACCCACCGGGTGCTGATGCCGCCGCTCAGGGAACGAAAGGAGGATATTGCCCTGCTGGTTGATCATTTCATCAACAATGCAGCAGAGTCGCTGCATAAAAACCGACCGAACAGACCGCCTGAATTGCTGACGCTGCTTGAGACTTACTCCTTTCCCGGCAACGTTCGGGAATTGCAAGCCATGGTCTTTGATGCCATGGCTCAGCATAAAAACGGCATGCTCTCCATGATCGTTTTTCGCGAGCACATGGCCCGCATGAAACAACTGGCAGAAAGTGAAAGTGGCAACTCGAGCAAAACAGGCGACAAAGTTCACTCACCCGGGTTCGGCAACGGTCAGTCATCCTTCAAGACACTTGAAACCCTGCCCAGCATCAAACAGGCTACCAGAATGCTGATCGAAGAAGCCATGGAGCGAGCCAACAACAACCAATCCATCGCCGCCTCGCTGCTCGGCATCTCGCAGCAGGCACTGAGCAAGCGTTTGAAAAATCTTTCCCAGGACAAATAGGTTCAATGGACGATGAAGGATCTGCCTCTACCTTCTGCGGCAAGCATCATTAATCGTCCACAGGGGGCCTCATTCACACTATCCGTTATGGTAAATGTTTTTTCAGTTTGATGCAGGGCTTTTCACCTCCACAAGGCACTTGAAAACAGGATTAGAGCTTCAATCTTTCCTGATCCTTACAGATGACTCCTTCACATTTGATTATGACATTCAAAATGAGAGGAATATCAGATTTATGGGTGACCACCGAATTACGCTGGTCAGTTGAGTGAACTATCGTATGGTCTATTAGCTAGGAAGAATTTTCGCCGACCTTTAAATGCCTGGTTCAGCGATCTCTTTTAGTATGAGTGTATTGGTGATGTTATGTATTGAAGTTTTCATACCCTGAAGTTTGAGCAAGTATGCCTCACTTGTCACTATTCTTTTTTACAAAAAATTCCTTATATTCTTCAGGGTAATGCTCTTTCATACATGGATGACAAATCGTATGACTGAAGTCAACCCCTGTGTGTTTGTGAATATATCCTTCAATCTGCTCATAATACCCTTCATCATTTCTAATATTTTTGCAGATTGAACAAATAGGTAGTATGCCACGCAAAGTCTTGATTTCTTCTGCTGCTTCCTTTTGTTCAGAAAGATCACGGAGAGCTGTCACCCGAACTTGACGTCCTTGGTGTGAGAACATCTTTGCATGCACCTCCATTGGAAAAACATCTCCCTCTTTTGTTATCCCGTTGACTTCGTAAGGAATCTCAGATCCAGATAGTATCCTGCTGTGAACTTTTTCCTTGTCTTCAGACGGAACCAGATCAACTGCATTCATTTCTTTAAGCTCTTCAACAGAGTATCCGAACATTGAAATAATTACCGCGTTACAATCAGATATCTTTCCTTCATCAGAAATCAGTATTCCTTCAAATGCGGCATCAGATAAACTTCTAAATCTGTTCTCACTGCCCCTCAGTGCTTCTTCAACTATTTTCCGTTGTTGAATGTTTTTTAATAAAGCCATTGCCCAGGCAAAAGACATAACGATGATGATAATTGTACAAAAAACGGTATAAATCAGCCAACGAGGGATATGTTTTTGGGGAACTTCAACAGTACCTATCCACTGATCAAGCAATTTGAAATATATAGAATGCTCATCCGCCTTCCACAGTGATAGATATTTGTCAATCGCAGTCAGCAAGTCAATATTTTGTTCTTTACTAGAAACAAAAGATATCTTCATTGGACTAAATGTTATTGATGTACGTCCAACATCCTCAGAGTTATACACCTCTTTAAATGCATTATTGAATATTGCCGCATCTACTTTTTTCTGTTTTAAAAGCTCGAAAGATTCCGGCTGAGACTCAGTAAAAACAAAACGTGGTTCAATATCGAAATCACTACTTAGCCTCATGAAATTCTGACCATATACACCTTTCTCCATAACAGCTATTGTTTTCCCATCAAGGTCTAAAACTGTTTGAATTTCTGAGTTGGGCTGAACGTAAATAACCCCCCAAAGTGTACAAACCGCTTCTTTTGAAAATGAAAGATATCGCTCCCTGTCCTCGGTGTAAGCAACACCGGCAACAAGATCAAGTTCGTTATTTTGTATTTTATTAATATTGTTACGGAATGAATCTATTTTAAAAGCAATATCCCAACCTTCATTCCTGGCAATCTCTGTAATTAAATCAACAAAAAATCCTTCAGGCTTACCATCAACATCAAGCCCCAAAAGCGGATGATTTTGATATATCCCAACTTGGACATCTCTCTTTATGTTGCCAGAAGCGTTTGAGCCACTAACAAGCATGGAAAGTAGCACCATGACCAACGATATTTTTGTCATCATTACCTGCAATTACCTCTTCAGCATTTGTTTACTTCAATAATATATACTCCCGCCATGCGTCGAAATTTTCACTTCTTGAATCAGTCTATCGAACATCCTTTCTTGACCCAAATGTTTTTATGGTCACGGACAGAATCATCACGCTAAAGGTTGAGTTCACCGACGAGTATCGCCACTAGCAGTAGACATACTATCAGGGAAAAGGCCATTGCCCAAACGCATGTCTCCTTTTAGTAGCTGTACAATAAATACAAGTACTACCGACCATATCTACCTGTAATACTATGACCTTTTTGCAATAACTACTATCATCCCAAGAAGACAATACCGAGAGTGTGAGGCAACAAGTCCATTACTGATACTGAATGACTATTACAGATAAAATTTGGCGCTGGTACTGTTTGGGCGGAGAGATTCTTTGAGGAGGGGATTTCACATGGCAGCCGAGACATCACCTGAAGATAAATACAGATCAAGAGTGGTTCTATAGGATTACTTCAATTTGCATAAGGTGGAATTCAGGAACACGCGACTTTTGCGCTTCCCTTGAAATGACTTGTTGTGTTAATTTTAATAGTCTTGAATTTTTGTCGAATTATCTATTTTACGAAGAAGGTTGAGCAACTCTTCCTCGTTTGCTTCAACACTTTTTATCAGGTTAAGTTCTTCTATTAAAGCCAAACTTTTGTGAATGTATTTTTTGTGTAACTGATTTTTATTTTTTTTTTTGGATAGTATGGATAATCTAGCCCATGTAAGACCTAAATCGATCTGCATATCCCTATATTGCATTTTTGAGATTTCAACTAAAGGTTTTCTACCAAGCTGCATTGCGTAATTATTTAAAGCCCAAATAGCAACCTCTGCTGGCTCCTCCCTATATGCACGGAATGATGCTATTTTACTATTTCTCAAATACAACTGCATCACTAAATCATTACCTGTGTAGCCAGATACAGGTATGTTATCATTAATGCTATTAGCTATCGCTAAACCATCACAAGAGGAAATAGATATGATACATATCAAAACATATAGCAATGGCTTCATAATTTTTTCCTTAAAACATAACGGGAATTGAGGTACGCGAGCCTTTTACGCGTGTCTCTCCAATGAATTGTTCATGTTATTTTTTTTACGTACTTATCAAGCTGACTAGTTTAAACAAGTCAGTTTCTACTTGTTTAACATTTTCATATTCTTTCATTACAATGCTTACAGGTAGTTCCATATCGTCTTGAAAAATGTGTACAAAGCACATATAACCTTTCTCGGACTTGTCTGATATTTTGCAAATTAAATAAAAATAGTCATTTTTCACCAATAAGATTTTACTATAACCACCCTTGGTTATTCCGATCGATTTCAAGATTATATTTTGAAGTATTTCTACATTTTGCTTCCTGGTGTTAAAGATAGAAATATCGCCTGATGTCTGGTTAAGAATATTTAATCGAAAGTTGAGGTTAGAGCAATTTATAGACTGTTCTGTTATATGTTCTTTTGAGGCTTTAATCAAGTACGGATCATAAAAAATGACAGTTTCACCTTTCATCATTTTCAGGTGAATTAGCTTCTTACCTTTACCTATTTGATCTGCTCCCAATTCAAACAAATTAATTTTGACATTATAAAATTTTTCAAACTTATCAGGATTGCGTGATTCGATATTTACGATTTGTTCTTCTGGCACACAGTTAACATAACTACGAAATTCATCATTATAGTTAAAATGCCATAGCCAAATAAATAAGATACATGGATAGAAGTACCAAACGATGACTATCAGAGAGCAACTCAAAAACAGCCATCTAGAATATTTTGACAATTTCATTTCTAATGCCCTAGTTGATGCCATACCACATAGCGAGGAGTTCAATAGCGGGCGCCTTCTGCACGTCTCTTGAAACGTTTTACTACCGAAATCAACTCTTTACTCTTGGATCATTAAGCGCAATATGCATGTACATGATAACATAATCACAACATGAATAAAGCCAGGCCCATTTAAATAATATTTCTTTATCATAGGCCATTTATTAGTCCGCAATTCAAGATATAAAAATCTGAGATTATGATCAGGATTACTTTTTTGCCACCATCTGTAAGAAAGCACATTTAACCCCAGCACAAAAAATATAGCGTACATAAACTCTATAACGATATTATTTTCCATTGCTATATTTTCTCAATATACGAAATATATTTGCCTTACTATATCTTGCAAGTACTTAACAGCTATTGAAACCTAAAAATATATTTACCTCTAATCGACAACTTGAAGTTAAAAACCGCTCGACTTTTGCGCATCCGCTGTAAACGCTTTTTTAGCATTTTTACCTAAATGGATCTAATGTTTTCGAAACTTCAATATTATATTCATCACGGCTGAAATTGTCAGATAGAAAACGGGTTATCTTTTCTTCAAAGTACACCGGCCTTGAACTACCACCACTTGGCGGAATACCGGTTATATATATAATATTATTTTGTATTGTTAAACTAACAAAATAATCGTAACCACACATTGCATCGCTTGGTATAAAAAATTTTGTATGAATATTTTGTTTACATAAATCAGGTTGGTCGAAATGGCATTCCGGATCATATTCTGAAACAAAACCGCTTCTAGTCAAATAATAAGATATTTTTGTTATTTTTTCTAAAGCGTCATCAGTATTTTCGAATTTCAAAGAATATTTTTTTACAACTATTGATGGACACCCGGCTAAAAACAAGCAGATTAACATAATAAGCAACTTGATGTTCGTTTTCATATGCCAACATGGTATAGAGGAAAGCGTGTCATTTACGAGTCCCTCTTAAATGATTTGTTACGCTTTTATTCATTATTTAAATTGCAAATTGCTGCAAGCTTGCTGTTCCACTCAGCTTCACGTTTAAACGGAATGAAAACAACATATTCATTTTCGGCACTTTCAGAGTGTTTAAACCATAGTTTTTGAAAATGAGTCCCATACATGCAGACATTCTCTAATTTGATTAATCTTTCAAAAGGTATTACAAAACAACCTAACCCCAAACCACACCTATCAACTACAACTTTCTCATTATATATAAACATCGGCCATATAATTTATAAAATATTTATATATTGCATATTGAACTATAGTTAATTCAGGTAAAACATATAAAATAAAGTTAAAAGATTCATCATTGACTCCAAAAACAAATCAAACCGACCAAACCTACAATAGGACCCAACTTACCGCCCAAAACCCAGCTATAACTTATTTTTATCATTTTATGTACAGTGCAGTTCACCGGCGATCAACGTCAAGTCACAAAAAACCGAATCTTTTTTGATCCCTTTTGCCTAGTCGTTTTACACTACCGCATGCTTGAGGTTGTCAGGTGGAACGTTTGGCTAGCAGTTATATTTATGTTTTTAATATATTATCTTTCTTTCCCCAATAATGACATTCTATCAACCACTTTACTTTTGCAATTGAAATTTTATCTATATAATGTGTCTTTTCTGAAGTGAATGGGACAATTCCAAACAGTTTAACTGTTACTCGATAGTGGTAATTTGCATAACAGGTATGATCATTAATCGGGCAAACATGAAGGATAGCATGCTCTGCAACAATTCCAAAACCTGGATCACATTTTCCTTCATCAGATTCTTTATATTCTGCTAGTTCTTTCTGCCAATCATGGTTTTCAAATGTCTTTATTGCTTCATCTACTTGGACGTTTGAAATGTCAATTGAACTGAAGTCGTGCTTTTGAATCCAGATATTCATCTTTGTTTCTCTGCTAACGTGTTGATGATTTCTTGCCTTGCTAAATGCATATTTCAAAAACAATACACCAAATAACACACCGCTCAATGCACTAAGTCTCTCTATCATTCCATTTTTTACAGGGAATATGAACAACAACACTCCAAACACAACAAATACAACACCTAAGACAGCTCCTAGCACTTTGATAATAACTTGTTTTAGTCTAGTTAGTTCAATGAACATTTATTCTTTAATTCAAATGATAATATTCAACAATATTCTTCGAACAACTTGCATTTTAACATTCATCTCTTGCTATATAAAAAATATGAGAATTAACTTTTCTATTTCCAATACCGGTGCTTGAAATAGAAAATATTCATATCTTCATTACATAACGTGAAATTGAGGGGCGTGCACCTTAGCGCGTCCCTTTCAAACTCTTTGTCAAATTATATTTTTATTCTATTGAATGAAGGACAACTTCGTACAGTAAGGTTTCATTTGGTTTAATATGTGGATATACACCCTCTGCACCGTATGCGAGATCTGGAGGGATTACTAAGTTAACCTTTGAACCTGTTGGCATAATCAAAAGCGCTTCCCTAAGTCCTTCAATAACTTCATCCGCAGCAAACACAATTGAATTTCCTCTTACATATGAACTATCAATTTCAGTTCCATCTTTTTGCTTAAGGACATAGTCACACCTCACTTTATCCCTTATTTTAGGAATCTTTCCAGAACCAATCTTTATAAACGTGATATTCAAGCCATTATTAGTGGTTTGTTTTTGACCTACCACATAATCGACTCCCGCTTGACTTACAGTGCTTGTTTTATTTTTATTACAACCGCCAACCGCCAATATCAAGATCAGCAAAGTTGTTATTAATAGATTTATTTTTTTCATATTTTTTAATTTAACGTTGAATTAAGGGGCGCGTGGCTTTTACGCGTCCCTCTCTAACGCTTTGTTATCTGTTTTTATATTTCTTTTATATTTTTTACAACCTTCATGGATTAACATACCAGAATAAACAGAAAAGAAAATGAAGGTTAATATTGCCCCGAGCATAATAGCCATTTCAAATCGATCATAAACGCAAGTACCATTTAAGTATGTCTTTATGTTTTCGATCCATACTGAACTGTAAAAATAAAGTGAAAGTGTCAAGCATAACAAGAATATTATTAATTTGATTTTTTTAATTACCTACTTATGACTTGTCTTTTTTAAATCTAAAATACTCTCCGCATATTGTTTGTATTCAATTTTATTTTTTCTAAGCAATAGGATAGGTCAAGTTTTAACTCAGATAACGTGGAATTCATGGACTGCGACTTTATGCGGCCCTTGAAATGAATTGTTATACATTTTTATTATTATAAATTACTATTGTTCCTGATACAAAATCATGTATGGCTCTTTTCCTCTCGCTTAGCATTAAAGAGAAAAATGATATGAAACCTAAAGTGATTTTAAACGCTATTCTGACGTACGCTTGCAATACACCAATTGAATGATTTTCTTTTTCAGTTCTAACTCTAATACCGGTGACTTTCTGTCCTAGAGTGCAACCAAAACTTGTAAACAAGGGTTCATATAGAAAAACTACCAACAATATCAAACTAACTCTTATTATTTTCGCTAACTCTAAATTTTGCGAAAATATCGCACTAATTACAAGAAACAACACAATTAATACTAAACAGTCTATTGTCGTTGATAAATACCTTCTCAAAACAGATGGGTATTCCATTTCTCACCTTGTATTTTATTTTAATCGTATAACGTTAAATTCAGGGGCGCGCAGCTTTTGCGCGACCCTTGAAATGGTTTGTTATCGAATTTATATATATTTTTCAGGTAATATTCTTTCAGCAACAGTCTTAACCTAACCCCCAAAAGCCATCAAAGAAGAGACTTATTGCCTTTTTAAAAGCTGGCCAGAATGGTTCGCCCTTAAAAACCCTATACAAAAAGGACGCTATGACATATAGCATTATTAGACTGCCTATGATTATTAGCACCCAATTAAGCGGCCTCATTTCATATTTGTATTTCTGTCATTAAATATAAGCTATTTTGTTTTTATTTTGCTTTTCATAACGCCGATAGGCGTTTTTATCGATAACGTGGAGTTCAGGGGCGCGCGCCTTTTGCGCGTCCCTTGAAACGTATTGTTATGTTATATTTATTGATTCATGTATTTTTCTTCGATGCCACTATAA
>JGI12289J12836_1000127_pt1 | contig 20875 bp, 5 predicted proteins | sample TtanPargueraPR_2_FD_12836 | JGI IMG/M metagenome (IMG submission 12836) | reverse complement strand
CAAATGCTCGCATAAATTGTGTCGCTTTCCATTGGCTCGATATACAGATCCAGCATACGAATTGTATCACAACCTACTCCAATCTCGCCAGGGATAGTATCAAAATATTGGCCGGAACTGAAAATATCTGTACCATTCCAATCGAATGGTAATTCGTTGGCACAGACACTCATATATATAGTATCTGTTTGTATCGGATCAATGCGTAGTTCGATTGAGTCCCTAACCGTACAGGCATTGGCATCAATTACAGTGTAAATCAACTGGTAATTTCCTTCAGCAGCACCACTGAATATAACGTTTGCCGAGTCAGTTCTGTCGAGGTAAGCAGCACCATCGCCTGTCCAAATATGTGTTAACTCTCCTGTTCCTCCACTTGGGTTACCGGAAAGCTGGATAGTACCATATTCACACACAGCCGTATCGTCAGCTGTTATAGTTGCCAAAATTTCTTCCAGTGGATCGAATACAAACTGCAGCGATTCATCACAAGAGTCTTTATCGTTAACCGTAATCCAGTATATTCCAGGTCCTACATTGAAAAGATCTTCTTCCGTAGATATAACTGTTCCAGTCGAGTCTGTCCACATATAAGAGAAAGGTTGACGTCCCCGTTCCACAGTCAGGTCGATGCTCCATGTATCGCCGTAACATTTGGCCGTATCAACAATAGCACTGAGTAATATATTCTTAATTTGATTAATATATACCTGATGGAAGGCAGTACATCCCAGTGAGTCGGTTACCCAAACGGTATACAATTGGTCGCCTTCCAAATTTTCAACATCTTGTGTAGTAGCAAATACGTGATCTATTGAATCGCTCCACTCGTATAAGTAATACGGATCGCCATTTAAATCAATAAACGGAGTTCCACCACTCACCTCTAAATCAATTGCTCCCAATTTTTTACCACCACAACGCACATCAATGCTATCGGTAGTAAGTACTAGTGGCGTTGGTTCAATAATATCAACTGTATCATAAGCCATACAGTTATTGGCATCGGTAATAATTACTGTATGCTTCCCTGGAGTCAGATCCAACGCCCATGCCGAATCCATAGCCGGGTTATTATCCCATTCGTAAGTAAATGTAGCCGTTCCACCTACCACCATAACGTGGGCAGCACCGTTATTATTACTGTAACACTGTACGTCAGAAATACTGTCGACAAATGCATATATCGGTTCCGGTTCCGTAACGATCACTGTATCCACAACCTCACAATTGTTGGCATCGGTAACTGTTACAATAAAAGTATCAGCCGGCAAGCCGTAAATTTCGTTTCCACTGGTGGTATATCCTGAGTAACCTTCCCAACTGAATATCAGCGTATCTGTTCCGCCAATTGCCGATGACAATATAAAGCCATCGTTACTTTGATAACAACTTAGATTATGAACACTGTCGATGCTTAAGAGAATTTCTTCCGGTTGGTTGACGACAGTTGAATCAGTTGCAACACACCCATTATCGTCGGTAACGGTTAAAACATAGGTTCCGGTTACCAACTCTGAAATACTGTCGTTTGATGCTGTGAATCCATCGGGACCTGTCCATGTATACAAATACGGTGCAACACCTCCGCTGACATTGGCTTTTATATAAGCGGAATTATCGCCGTAGCACGAAACATTTGATACTAACAGGTCTATTTCAGGATCGCTAAACAGGAAAGTAACTGAATCAACAGCGGGTTCGCAGGTGATGTTATCGGCCAGTCCCCAGGAAGTTAGTACAAGTGTAACGCTGCCTGCAACACTATCTGTAGGGCCAAGGTAGTAAGTCGGGTGTAATTGTGTTGGATCGCTAAAACTTCCATCACCAAGGGTTTCCCAGAACATTACGCTGTAATTCCAGACCGAATCCCCGGTAACCACAATATCTTCCATACTACAGATGGCATTACCATCTCCTGCCTCTGCCCCTGGTTCTGGAAATACCTTTACAGTGCCCAGTTCAAAAGTATCGCAATTGTGCTCAGAAAATACTTCCACCCTAATGAAGAAGTTTCCTGTATCGAGCCAGGTGTGATCAAATTCATTACCCCAGGTGGTATCTACAAGTATATCGGCACCAACCGGATTGGCGACAACATTACTGTCTTTATCTAAAATAAACCAGTCGTAGGTATAACCGGCTTCACCATCGCGACGATAAGTCCGATCCGCGCCAACACATACTGAGTCGATGACATAGCTTTCCTGGGCGAGCAGATTTGCCGCCATAAGCAGGAAGAATACTATGTACATCAACTTCTTCATTTTTTTTATTTCTTGTTGTCATTCCGAATGCAGAGAGAAATCTGTTAATTATTAGCTCTGCGGTTACCGATCTCTCGTCCCCCGAAATTTCGGTGCTCCTCGAGATGACAGCTTTATTTCTTTAGTTTATCGTTCATCTTTGTGCTACTCTGTGCCTTCTTTGTGATACTTTGTGTAAAATATTTTCAACACAAAGGACTCTAAGTTCTCACTAAGTTTATTGAACCACATAGGCTTATCGGTCACAATATCAATTCCCAACGCTTACGCACCGGGCTTTTACGTTTCGCCCCTTTGGGGCTGTTTGCTACTCCTTCTGCAATCTTAAATCATTCATCATCAATCGTAATTCCTTTTCCTCGCAAAAGCGCCAAGACGCTAAGGTTTTTCCTCATTCACTAATTAATCCTTTTCCTACACTACCCCTGATCCGTCAGCTGACGGCGAAGACCTGCGTTTTTGCTTACTGCTATTTGCCTTTTGTCGACTCATTCACCAATTCATCTTTAATCATTAAATTTAATCCTTTCCGTCTCCATTCGCTAATTCTCTTTCAGGTAGATAGGTTGTTTTGCAGGTTTAGGATAGATAACGATGCCTGTTCCCGGCTGTCCCTCCTCCTTGGTATATTCGCGTGCGAATCCGCAACCATCAACTACTTCCATTATCCAGAATTTGGTTTCTCCTTCTGGCAGAGGATCCAAAATAGATATGGTATAATCCGGTTCGGTAATATCTCCTATAAAATTAACTGCATTTTCATCATCCCCATAACCGTAAGCAATATCCCACGGTCCGGTACCTGAAAAGACCACACGGACGTTTACTGGTTCATCCACACAAACCGAATCACCATAAACAATTGGTGGTGGCGGCTCAACCACTTCCATACGGAAGACCATCAGGTTATTGGTACATTGTACCTCGTCCCATGCCATTACTTTTACAAAATACTCACCTACCGGAAGATTAATAACCCGAACAGAGGAAACATCACGGTAATCGCCGTTCTCAAAATAAACAGCGGACGTCATATCTCCCTGGGTAATTGCAAAATCACTCTCCCCGTCGCTATAAATATCCCAGGTATATTCATCGCCCGGCATTTCATCAACCGCAAGCGTTAGTGTATCGCACTGAGTTACCTCAAAAAACGGCACAGCTTTATGCCCGTCCTGCGCCCAGGTATTGGCACAGACAAGCAGTACCGGGAGTATTCCCAGTGCCCATTTTATGATATATTTTCTCAGTCGATTCATGTTTTGGCTATGGCCAAATTGTTAAATTGTATTTATTGTTGTTGCTACATACGTTTGTCATTCCGAACGCAGAGAGGAATCTGTTGCTTCTGAGCTCTTTTGTTACAGATCTCTCATCGTTCCTCTTCGAGATGACAGCTCTTATTTCTTCCTTTGTTTGTCTTTTTTAGTAATTGTAAAATTGATAAACTGTTAAATTGTCTTTTAAATTTGAGTTACTTTGCGGTTTGCTTTTTAACCACAATAGGCACATAGGTCACAATTGTCTTTTGCCTGTTGTTATTCCTGCTCATTCACTCAATTACTCATTTACTATTTCTTCATTTCTTCCTCGTCTATCCTTCGACTCCGCTCAGGATGACTTTCTCATTATTAATCACTAATCTCCCGACGCTTCGGCCGGGATTTCGACCAGCTTTGCTGCTCTCAACTTTCCAACCTTTTCCTCCTGCAGTCGAACATCTTCCGTGCAGTAATCGCGGAATGTCTTTGTTGGATTTAGTTCATAAATCGCTCTGTGCTCTCTGTGTCTTCCCTGTTTTCTCTGTGGTGAAAATTTTTTAACCACGGAGTCCACTGAGATTTCACAGAGTGGCACTGAGGATTTTTTATTAAGCGTGACAAGCCCGTAGACCATAGCAAACCGAATTGCCGGTGCACGGCCACGAGGCCCGTCGCGCATATTTAGCAATAGCTGGCCTCCTGTCATTTTTGTCATTCCGAACGCAGAGAGGAATCTGTAACTTTCGAGCTCTGCTGTGGCAGATCTCTCAGTTCCCGAAAATTCGGGACAAGCAATCCCTCCTTCGAGATGACAATAGGACTGGCTAATCCGTAGAGGATTTCCCCTTCCCCGAGGCGGTGCTTTGCCTTTGCTGATGTTGTGTATAATATAGTTCACATTTCATCATGTTTTTAAGTTTTAAATTCTTAGTGCACTGTAATAGATTGTCATTCCGAACGTAGTGAGGAATCTGTTAGTCCTTTGCTCCGCTGTTACATATCTCTCAGTCATTCCTCCTTCGAGATGACAAGAAATACTGTAATGACAAATACCATTCAGTAACACTGGTTATTTCGTATACCCTAATTCGGGCTTTTCTCCAAAGTACTCCGCCACATGGCAGATGTATCTTCTTTGCGACATTGCGGCTTTGCGTGAAAAAACTCTCGCCAAGGCGCTAAGACGCGAAGCTTCTTTTTTTCAAAATTCTAATACTCTAATCTTCTTCATAACCTCAGTCCTTCTCCATATTGCCCAGGGCGACGAGCAAAGGGCACGATGCCCCATGCTCGTTACGCTCTGTGCTATCTTATCCGTCTGTCGACGGGTATCTTAGGTTATGAAAAAGCAAAGTTCACTCTTATTCACGTTGCTTATCGATTACAGTATTCGGTTCAATCGATTCATCATCCGCAGTATTATCAAGCAATTCAGGACGTGGTAAGATTACATGATTTGCATAATCGACACCATCCTTCTCGTTAGTTTCAGTATCGCAATCATCATCCTCCATATCCCAAGTACTACTACCATCAATAGCATCAGCTAATAATGTGAATGTATTAGACTGAATAGATTCATAAGTATTATTCGCAATAACCACTCGAACCCAGGCAGATACACCATTAACAATATCACTTGGATCCTCTGCAGTAAGCTGTATATCGCTAAAAGTTACTGTGTCTCCGATAGCAAAACTAGTTGGACCACCTAACAAAGTATTACTTGCAAAATCACCATAATCTTCTGCAATTGAGATCTCTGCTGTTTGAGATCCGTGCAAACTAGTATCTGACATATAAAAGTATGGAGTCCAATAATCCACAAAATTTGAAGCGGCAACCTCAAAATAAAGTGTATCCCAGCCGTAATTCATAATAAGAGAATCATCCGCTACACGATAATGCGCACTATATACCTCTGATACACAGGAAGAAGTATCTGAATCATATGGTAATGTTACCCCATCAACAACATTTGCAATATCTATAACAAAGGATGGTTTAGGATCAATTTCATAGACTTCGATGTTATCCGCACAGAGATCACCAGTAGCATAACCAACAACAAATGTTGGTGAAGGATCATCAAGGTCTCCTTCATACTCAGTTCCTGCTAATATTTGAGGAGACCATGTGATTGATACCGTATCTGCATCACCCCAAGTATTATAATTAGCACTTGTATTTAATAAATCTAAAGGGGTTGTCAACGCACTACCAGAATTTAATCCCCCTGTTGGAGTAATGAAACTCGTATCCTTTGTTGCAAACCAAAACCACTGATCGACAGGAGTTTCGCCTACATCCGACATGCTATAAGTGTACGAAACCCCAGCTCTAGGATGTAATGGCCAATCAGTCGTACAATTCAAAGGATCAATGGTATAAGTACTCGTATTCGGCAGAGAGTCTACCTGCCCATAAGATTTCGAAGTTCCAGCGACTATTGCCGCTACGAACAAGATCAGAAATAAAATTTGCTTTTTCATAATTAAAAATTTTAAAGTTTGGTGTTCTTCTGTAATCAAGATAAGTGCTGGGGTTTTAAATACCCCTTTGTCCTGCGGACATTTCCCCTTACAAAGGGGAAAATTATTCGTGCTCTAAGCACTTCTTGCAGTAACATTGGTGTATTTTTCACCAGTAGCATCTTTTCTCAATAAACTTCAGAACGTTTCATTTTTTGTTTGTTGATTGACATTTTGGTTATTGGTTGAGTGTCAATCAGTTTTTTACTTAATTAATTTTCAAGTTATACCCCCTGTCCTTCGGACATCCCCCTAAAAGGGGGAACATGAATCTTGTGCTACACGAGCTATTATTCGTTTCCTTACTACAGAAGGTTTGTTCAACATTTCACCCCCTCCCGACACGTCGGAAGAAGATATTTTCACCCTCTGTCCGTCAAAGCCGGACATCTCCCTGGAGGGAGAACGCGCTTTGATGCTGCTAATTCAACATTATGCTTGGTCTTTAGCCAGAAGGTTGTTCAACATTTCAATTTTTTCTTCTGCTTTTCAGAAGAAGTTTGGTTTAATTACGCCTCTACTAGTGTAGAGGTTCGTTCAAATAGTCACCCTCTGTCCGTCAAAGCCGGACATCTCCCTGAAGGGAGAATTCTCACAGCTGCGGCTTTTGCTACAATAAGCCAAGCCGATGGTCAGAAGATTGGGTCTAAATCAAGGGGGCATGCCACGTTTGGCAATTCCCCTGATTTCCTAATACAGATGGCTGGGCTTTAGAGAGGAGTGGCGCTCATTAATTGTATCGTCAAAATACTTGTTGTTGTAGAGAAAATAAACACCACGTTTCCCTTTAGCCACAGGCAACCGCCTGTCCGCCTTTTGGCGGAGAAACCAGTCGCCCATACAGAACCATACTTCCTACCTACTCCGTTCGGCAGAAAGATTCAACTCTTTAGTCATGTTTCATAGGCACTTGTTTTATTAATGTTAGCTACTAACCCACGTTCCTTTATTGCAAAAACAATAAGAGAATTCAGCCAAGCTTTTGCTAAAAGATCCACATAATAAGCCGACCCCCTAAATCCCCCGAAGGGGGACTTCTCCTCCCCTTTGGGGAGGTTGGGAGGGGTCTGTTCTTTGACATGAAAAAATCTCATTTCAAACGCTTTCACTAAACCACTCCATTGTTCTTCACTCATTGAAATCAGGAAGAATGGGAATAATTTACTATCTCTTGTGCCCAAGTTTTCCATGGTAGAAAGATGGGCGTTTTTTGTCGTACCCGCCAGCTTCTTTGAAGGCGAGTTATAATATTTTATTGTTAATAAGGTTGCTTCAAGTTGCAGGTTACAAGCTGCAAGTGTATACCCCCTGACTTCCGCCAAGTCTTCTCCGAAGCCATTGGCTCCATTCGTCCCCCTACCAGTAGGGGGACAGTTGAGGCTGCTAACTCCGTTTAACGGAGTGCGGTTGAAACGGGGGGTAATACTTTCCCCTTTTCCTTCTGTTATTTCGAGTGCAGCGAGAAATCTGTCACCTTTCTGCTCTAATGTTACTGATCTCTCTTCGCTTGCTCGTCGAGATGACAATTGAAGCATCGTTTCTATGTTGTTAACTCTTCTCATCAATAAAAATTCAGTTTTTCAATTTTTGGTCGCGGCGTTACAATAATCTTTCTTCTGCCAACCAGCGAGGTATTACCTGCACAGTCGGTAGCATAGTAGCTTATCCAGTGAACAACATCACCCATATAAGTACCATCACCCGGGAATTGTAATTCTGATTCTGTATATGAACCACCACTATTAAATATGTTCCATTCCGACAACTGCCCGTAACCCCAGTAAGCACTATCCTGCGCCGGCACATTGGTTCCATCCTGATAGGTATAGGGTGACAAATCGATCACCCAGGTAATACTATCCGGACAGCTTAATTCACAATTATCAATGTATTCATCAACTTTGGTTAGGTTGAGTGTGCTGTCTCCACGGTTAAAAACTATGTAATCCGGACGATCGGGGTAATAAAGATCTTGTTCTGCAGAATTGTATATGGCATACTGAATAACCTCCATACAGTCTTCGAGCGAATCGAGTTCGTATATGGCTGGAGGAGTAGTGTCGAGTACTTCAATAAAGTGCCAGCAGGTATCTGCCCCTGATTCATTTTGGGCGATCCATTCAATTGTTGAAACTCCCAATGGGAAATCAATGATACCAATTGAATCAGGAAGAGGTGGATCCGTATTATCAAGATCAGAACCAGAAGCAATGGTGTCTCCATCGTGTGTAATTGTATAATACCAGTCAATAGGTGGAGCTCCCTGGATTAATTCAGGTATTCCCGGATCAAGCGGATACTCACAGCTTTCATTTGCGTAGAATGTATCGCTTGGTGGACATTCAATTATAGGAGCCGTGGTTACAATAACCCTGAAATCACAAACTAATGAATCACCAAACCTGTCGACAAAAGTATATTCCACCCAGGTTGTGTCTTGATTATAAGTGTTAGGTCCATTTAAAATATTAATCATTTCGCCACTCGACAAGGTATCTCCACCAGTTATGGTGGTTGCCCCCCAGGTTCTCCAGGTCAGGATAGAATCAGGACAATTATCATGGAAAGTTGGCGGCAACAGATACACATTTGTTGCTACTGTATCGTTCCAGTCGGCAGGGATAATCGTATCACCGGGACATTCAAGCTCCATTGGATAGTCGTGAACAATAACCTCTACCGGACAAGTAATAGTATCGCCGTCTCTTTCCCGGATATACCAATTAAAGTCTGTTACACCAATATCATAAAATCCACTTGGGTTCATTGAATCGATATAAATTTCGGAGTCATGCCAAATCGAATCGATGGCATCGCAGGTGTCAGTTACAACCGGAGGAAGAAGTGTCACCCAATCACCGCAACTATCTCTATCGGCTGTGGTTTCTGATCCGTCCGGACAGGTGTAAGCATAGCCCTCTTCAAGCGTTGTTTTTATTAGCACATAGAAATCACAATACGCTTCGTTTCCGGCTGTGTCTCTTAAAATATAATGTACATCGGTTTGTCCCGGAGGGAAAGGATACCCTGAAGCAGAGCCTGTGCCGGAAATAGTATCATTATGATTTGGAAGATATAACTCGTATGTCATCGTCAAAGGACTACAATCATCTCCCGGAACCGGATCCTCGAGATTCAGCACTTTATCACAATCGTTATTGGTAAGGCTGTCGATCGCCGGATCGGGACAACTTTCGAAGTAGGGTGCAATCGTATCATAAACGACAATATTTACCTCACAGGTGGAGTCGATATCTCCGGCGTAATTTCGTACTACCCATCGGAATGAATGATGCCCGACAGGATAATTGTCACTTGGATCTTGCGGTGTTCCATAGGACGATGTATGCCAGAAGGTATCGATGGCATCGCAGGTATCAATAACATTTAGCGTATTGAGTGATATGTATGGTTCGCAGTCAGACTGAGTTACATAAGCTTCAATTAAGGTAGTATCCGGACACTGATAATCCGACCCTTCTTCCAATGTATCCTTTATCAACACGTAAAAATCGCAATATGCTTCGTTACCAAAAGTATCAACAAGAATGTAATGTACATCTGTTTGTCCGATAGGCCAACTATAGTTGGTAGCAAAACCCGAATCTTGAACGATTGAATCGTTCGGCAGCGTAAGCTCATAATAAAGAGCTAAAGGACTACAATCTTCATACCATGTAGGATCGGTTACCTGATCAGAAATCTTATCGCAACCTCCATTATAAAGACTATCAATTACCGGATCCGGACAATAGTCAAATTCAGGTTTTGTAGTATCCGAAACAATTACAACCACATGGCAGGTATCAACATTGTCCGAAACATCAAGCACATACCAGTTGAACTCAGTAATTCCAATCGGATAATCACCATCGGCATCGTTCCAACTATATCCATGTGGAGAATCATTCCATATGGAATCAATTTCATTACACGGATCGGTGTAAGCCACCGTATCTAAATCAAGATAGACATCACAATCAGGATAAGCGGCTGCATCAGCTCTAACTGTATACGGCGGACAAATGATATTATCGGTTGGCGGATTGAGGTGTTTTACCCAAACAGTAAAAGAACAAGTATCGGTTAAGCCTGCGTTATCAATAGCCGTATAATGTACGGTTGTAATACCTACATTAAATCTCTGTCCAATCACCTGTCCTGTATCCGAACCGGTTGTAGCTCCGGTCATTTCCCAAACCAAAAGCGGAACGGAACATTCGTCGGTTGCCGTAACGATACCGATTGCAAAAGTGTCGCTCGAACAGCTATCTGCTGCTATTGTGGTTTCAACAGATGAAGGACAGTAAATTACTGGTGGCTCATCGTCTGTTATGGTAAAGACGGCTGTTGTTGAATCTACATTTCCACACTCGTCGGTTACATAAAAAGTCACCGTTCTTTGAGCATTGCCCCCCACTCCTATCCATTCAGTTAATGCTGTATCGGCAGTCCATTCCAAAACTTCGGAACATGGATCGCTAGCTCTTGCACCGGCATAATCGGCCAGCCATGCAACATACTCCGGCTCCAGATCGGGATCTGTAGTTGAACACTGTATGGATGAATTCTGAGCTACCGGATTGATTATTGGTTTGGTTCCATCAATTATCCAAATGGTTTGAATCTGTGTAGAATCATTTCCACAATCATCTGTCAGCGTCCAATACCGGGTAACAAGCACCTCACAAGCACCTGAATCTACAACATCTATATAACTTGCCTCTAATGGAGTAGGACAATCATCCCATTCATCAGTAGGATAACCGGTCTTAATTGGATCAGGATCATATCCACAACTATCAATTAAAGTGATTGTCGTATCTGCTGGAACAGTAAACGAAGGTGGTGTAAGATCAAGTACCCTTATAAATACAGGGGATACACTACAATCACTTACCGTTCCGATAGGTATGGAGTCGCATAATGTGTTCGTTATGTAACGAGTTCGAATGCGATAGCCGTCACAGTTTTCTTCTGTTGGCGGAACATTGGGTCCCCATGTTCCATCAGCACCATCGTAAAAACTATATTCAATATCAAATCCTTCCACAGTTGGCGGAGGAGTTACAGTAATGGGACCGCAACCAGAATCAACATCTGGAATTGGAGCCTGCGGGAATACCATAAAGCTGGCTGACCCGCTACATGCTCCTGAAGTTGTAGTATAGTATGCTTCAAAGCAGCCTGCAGAGTCTGCAGAAAATAAACCATCATTGTTAATATCTCCACCTCCGCTTACCGACCAGGTTCCATCGTATCCGGTTACAGCAATAAAGGATACAGTATCTCCTACACAGGTATTGGTGGTTGTAACCTCGGGATTATCAACCACAGTAATCAGCTGCTTAGTCGCCGACCCCGGACATCCGGCAACATAAACGGTTAAGGTATATTCAGTGGTGGTTGGAGGTACCACAACCACAGTCTGGCCTGATCCTCCCGGAATTTCAGATACCGGTCCCCATTCGTATTCTATATCCGGAGCGGGAGTTGGTATTGATATGTCGTCAACCGCCCAAACACTGCACTCGCCGTCGGGACTATCATATTCAAACCTGATACGCAGGTTGGTCATTCCCAGGTAAGGCGATAAATCTATACCTACATCATTTACAACATTAGGCATTCCATTCATCAAATCGCCTGCATATTCCGCCAAAACAATGTTAAAAGGTCCACCATTTAAAGAAAGCGTTATTCTTGCAGTTGCATTGGGACCAAGCATATATGCATGAACAAAAGAAAGCTCAGCTGCAGGCATCCCCACCAGGTTAAAGGCTGGTGTTTCCATCCAGGAATTAACCCCAGCACCAGCTACAAGTGCAAATTTTTTGCCTTCTTTTTCATTGAGCCATCCTTGTCCACAGAAAGTTATCGGGTTATTTTCGTTACTGTTGGTTTCCGCCCAAGGACCAGGTACTTCGTTATCATGATCAGCCGGGAATGGATCCATTAATACTCCATCTTCATAAATCAGCCATCCCGCGGGATTGGCTTGATTAAAATGACCTCCTGCAATAATGCCTACTGTATCGGGTAGAATAAAGGCGGTTGCAGTTAGTGTTATGGGTTCTCCTGAACACACATCTCCACCTTCCACCGTAATTTCCGGGGTGAATGCTGGAATTACAACAATCCGGGCCGTATCGGAATAAACGTTCCCACAGCTTCCATTCCCCACAACTGCCCGGAACTGGGTAAACTGTGGAAGATTAGTATAGGTAAAAGTATTGCTCGTGCTATCATTATACTCAGTCCAGGTATAACCAGCGTCAATCGACGATTCCCAGCGGATGACATTTCCGGTATAGCTCGATAAAGTCAGTGTTCCATTGTTGATTTCGGTACATTCCTTAAAATTACCTGGTGATATTGATCCTCCATGTGGCATAGGTTCAATTATTATTTCGGCTGTATCGGAAACGTTGAAACACTTACCTGTTGTTGAAACAATAAAATTAAAAGTACCTGCCTCGGTTGGTGTACCGGAAATGGTATAAACCGTGTCGTTTGTTTGAGTAAGTTCAACACCATCAGGTAATGAACCTAAAGAGATAACAGCACTGGTAGCCGATCCTCCAATGGTATAAATTAGCGGGCTGATAGCTGTCGAGTCAAGACATAAAGTTTGAGTATCCGAACCAGCTGTCATTTGGATGGTAGCATCCGGAGTGACGGTTATTACACCTGACAATGCAGGATTGCCACAAGGTGACCCCTCTGTTGACACAGTGTATGGAAATGTTCCGGCTTCAGTTGGTGTTCCGCTAATGGTGAATAGTCCGCTTCCCGCGTTATAAGTACCTGTAATTCCGGATGGAAGCGAATCGACTGAAGCATCTGTTGCATTTCCTCCAATTGAATAAGTTATGGCCGGTAATGGATTATTAATACACAGGTCTACTGTATCATTTCCACCGGCCAAAACAATGGTAGCTGCATCTTCTACGATGATCTGTCCAGTTAATGAAGTATCAGCACACGGACTTCCACTTGTTGTGATGGTAAAATCAAAGGTTCCGGTCTCGGTTGGTGTACCTGCAATAGTTAATGTATCTGCGTTCATAGAAGGTATTACTCCGGCAGGGAGGAAACCTGTTAGCGTATAGCCTGTTGCTGAACCGCCAATAATGTATTGGATAGCTGAAATCGATGAATCCATACAAATTGTTAATGAGTCGTTTCCTAAAAGCTGCATAGTTCCCGGTCCGTTCACCGTCAGTGTTGCGATATCAGAAATTGTGGAATCACAGGCAAATCCTGCCGTTGAGCTAATAACCACGTCATAACGTCCTGAATCTGCCACCGAGATGTTAGTCACCATATAAGCTGATGAGTTAGCACCTCCTATATCCACTCCATTATGCCGCCACTGGTAATTCAATGGTAAACCACCGGCATCGGCAGTAACACTAAAGGTCGCATTTGTACCTTCGCAACGGAATAAAGAATCGGGCTGATCGGATATGGCAATAGCAACATCAACGTTAATGTTTACTGTATTTGATGTATCTGATGAGCATTCCGTAGCACCACTTACAACTACATAGTAACTGGCATCATCATTTGTATTTACTGAACTATATTGCAGTATTGAAGTATCGGCACCCGGAATTGAAACACCGTTTTTGTACCATTGATAAGACAACTGACTACCACTTGCCACGACAGTCAAAGCAGTTGAATCACCAACACACACCCCTTTACTTTCAGGATTCGAGTTAATAACAACGGCTTTATAAATGGTGATTTCGGTTGTATCGCTTGCCGGACCGCAAGGACCTGCCGGATCATCAGATCGCAATATTAACGTTACTATTCCTGCATTTACTTCGGCAGTGGTTGGCGTATAGTTGGCACTAAGGTTAGTTCTTCCCCCACTAAAAGTTCCGTTACCACCAATCCAGGCTCCCGTGTTCACTCCACCGTCGATGAAACCACTCAAAGCAACTACATCGCCCTGACATATTGTATCGTTAAGTCCTGCATCAACAAATACAAGTGGCTCAATCGTTATCCTGACCGTATCAGAAACAGCACCGCACAGTCCCGGTGGATCGTTGCTCGTAAGTGTTAGGGTTACGTAACCGGCAGCTATTTCAGCTGCACTTGGTGTATAAACGGCATCAAGTGTTGAATAATCAGGATCGAAAGTACCTCCACCACCACTCCATGTTCCTGCAGTTCCTGTAACCGAACCGGCCAGGATTACTGATCCATCTTCGCAAATGGTATCCGGAGAACCGGCATCAACTGTTGGGGCAGGTTCAATTAGTATCGTTCTTGTGGCACTAACGGCAACACAGGTTCCCGGAGCATCGGTGGTAAGCGTTAAAGTCACCGTACCACTGTAACTACCTGCGGGTGTATATGTTACTGTGTCGGGTTGTTCTGTTGCTGATGTAAATCCTAAACTTCCTCCTCCTGAGGTAATCGTCCAGGTACCGGTTGTAGCTCCACCGCCGATAGTTGCTCCGGCCAATTCAAAGGCGGAAGGAATCTCTTCCTCACATATTGTATCCGGTCCACCCGCAATAACTATCGGAGCCGGTTCAATAACTATTAATCTGATATCGGTAGCAGCCGGGCATTCGCCGGTAGCATTTGTGGTTAAAATAAGGGTATCTGTTCCGTAGGAACCTGGCTGAGGCGTGTAGGTTACGTTTCCTGGTGTTGCTGTTTGTGCTGTATTACTTAGTGCTCCAAGCGCAGATGTCGACCAGGCAGCAGTTAAAGCACTACCTCCGATACTTACACCTGATAATAGGATAGCTGCCGGACTATCTGACTGGCATACCGTGTCGGACACACCGGCTTCAACTGTTGCCACCGGATTGATCGTTATTACTACATCGTCAGAAACAGGACCGCAATCGCCTGCAGGATCATTGGTCGTCAGTGTTAAGGTTACTGTTCCGCCAGTACTATCTGATGAGCCGGGTGTATAAACTGTATTTAATAATGTGGAATCAGCGAAAGTTCCGTCTCCGCTGGTCGACCATGTTGCTGAAGTAGCAGCCCCACCTATTGAACCAGCTAAAGAAGCCGAGCCGTCTGCACAAATGGTATCGTTTAAACCGGCATTGACTGTTGCTTCGGGTAAAACAACAATGGTTCTTGTATCACTTGCTGGTGTACAACCACCCAAAGCATTCGTTGTTAGCGTTAAAGTAACGGTTCCGGTAAAACCTGCATCAGGTGTGAAAGTTATCGCATCAGGTGTAGCCGTATAGGCTGTACTGCTTAATACACCACCCGATGTTATTGACCAGGCAGCAGAATCGGCACCGCCACCAACACTTGCATCCGATAAAGTAATTGCCAAAGGTGTTGAAGACTGACAAACCGTATCCGGGCCACCGGCATCTACCGTTGGATTAGGCAATACGGTAATCATCATAGTATCCGCGACATAACCACATCCTACTGACAGAACATCAGATTGAAGAACAACATAAAGAGTACCGGTGGTATATCCATCTGGAAAATCATAGATTGTATTTAAATCATCCGGCTTAAAATTATTTTTATTATTACCGGCAACTGCTATCCATGTCCAGTCTTGTTTATTATCAGTAACGGCACCTCCAACTTGCCCGCTAAGATTTACAGAAGTCGTTCCTTGACACACAACCTGATCCGGACCAGCATAAACAGTAGCCTCTGTATCAACATTCACATAGTGATAGGTTGTATCGCTTGGGCCACACACATTATTCGCAACTACCTTAACGTATCCGGCATCTGCCGTTGTTAGCACTGTTACCGTAAGGGAAAGCGTTCCCTGACCGGATTCGATGACCCAACCATCAGGTACAAACCAGGTATAAGAATCTGCACCGTTATAAGGAATAGTAAAAACCGTTGTTAATGCCGGACAAATACCATTAAGTCCGCTAATAGAATCAGGTGCATCCGGCACATCGGGAACAATAGTAACCGGGATGGTGTCACTGAACGGTGTACCTGCAACACAGGCCTCATTCGGAATCAACTCGACGTACACCAGAGCGCCATCAGAAAGTGTATCGGTGGTGTAAATTGAATCATTTAATCCAAGCGGATTTCCGTTTACATACCATTCGTAATCAGGCGATGCCCCTCCGTTTACAGGAGTTGCAGAAAATGTTATTTCAGTATTGTCGCAAACTTCGGTGGCATCGGCTGAAATGCTCACGGAAGCATTCAGCGGTGCCTCTACCGAAATGGTATAGTTGGCAGTTGCCTTCGCTATCCCACAAGTATTATCACTTGTTACGGTCATAGTCAGGATCACATCATTTCCTTCGTCACTGGCCGCCGGTTCGTAGGTAGGAGTCAGGGTTGTTTCACCGGCAGTAATATTCCCTGCTCCGTTTTCGGTCCATAATATTGTTCCGCCGGAATAACTCGCTTCACCGGGCGCCAAAGTATAAGTTTCACCTAAACAAATTGTAGTGTCGCCACCGGCACTTGCAGTTGGCAGCGAATCTACAATAATGGTGTAATAGGCTGTATCGCTTGCGGTTCCACAGGTGTTATCACTGGTCACAGACATAATAAGCGTTACAGTATCTCCTTCATCGGCCAGATCTGCGATATAAGTTGGCGTTAAACTGGTTTCGTTGATCACTTCTCCTGCTCCACCAATTTTTGTCCATAATATATCACCGTTCGATGCAGAAGCTCCACTTACTGTTGCTGAAGCATTCGAACAAATGGTGGTACTTCCACCAGCACTTGCAGTTGGCATTGGATCAACATTAATAGTATAGGTCGCCAAAGCTGTCCCGCAAGAATTTATACTGTTCAAGGTCAATGTCACTGTATTTCCTTCGTCAGCAGTTGTTGACGTATAGGTCGGAGTCAGCGTTGTTGAATCTGCCAGTGAACCATTTCCATCATGCACCCAATAAAGTGTATCATAGTTTGTAGCCGATGCTCCACTAACGGCAACAGCTTCATTTATACAAATGGTAGTATCTCCGCCTGCATCAGCTGTTGGAAGCGGATTCACAACCATTGTTACCGTATCAGAATACGCCGGATTTCCGGTAGTACATGTTGCATCGGAAGTCAATATTACACTTACCTGTTCATTATTTACCGGAGTAAAACTATACGTTGCATTGTTTGCTCCAACATTTACACCGTTCTTCCTCCACTGGTAGGTCGGAGAACTTCCTCCATTTACAGCCGTTGCTGTGAACGTAACCGGTGTTCCTACGCAAACAGTATCGGCCGCTACGCTTACAGTTACACTAACAGTATCCAGAGGATTAACGGTCATTATTACCACATTGCTGGTATCCGGAGGTCCAGGACAAGAGGCGGTCACATCCGGGGTCAAAACTACTTTTACCTCGTCCCCGTCACTAAGACTATCGGTAACATAAGTAAGATCGTTGCCTCCAACCGGGTCATCATTTAAGAACCATTCGAAAGTTGGATTTGTACCACCATTGATAACCGGATCGGCAGTGAAGGTCACTGATGTTCCTTCACAAATGTCATTCAACGATTCATATATGGTAACTTCCGGGATATTTAACGGATTCACAGTCATAGTAATCACATTACTTGTAATATCCCCATTGCATGGTGTATTAATCGTAGTAACAACCAATTTTACCTCATTCGTATCATCTAATATTGTTGTACCAAATATCGTATCATTTTCTCCGGATTGAGCAAGATCATTTATATACCACTGATAAGTTGCTCCTGAACCTTCATTTTCAACACTTGAAAAGAATGTTACAGAATCTCCAAAGCATATAGCACCGGCCGGTGTTTTGGAAATAACAACCGTAGTTATTGGTTCCACCAATATGGTAGCTGTATCTGCCAGTGTAACAATACAGGTCGGCGCAAATTGATATACAACGCTTTCCAGACTATAAACCAAGGCACCTTCCTGGTTAATTGTTGCCGGCACTGGAGTAGTTCCGTTAGCGTCAATATCAACCGTAAAATCAGCACCACCGTTAATTTTATACGTTGCTGTAACCGGTAAATTAACATGGTTGGTAAAAGTGATATCAGGTGTTTCCACACCATAACATACGGTATCATCTCCACCAATAGTGACGTCAGGAATTGGATTAACAATTACCTTAAGTTCGAAGTCGTTTCCGGAACAACTTCCTGCGATAGGAGAAACGATATAAGTAACGGTATCAACATAGGAGGACGAGTTATAAAGCGTATCGGTAATTGATGTTCCGCTACCACCTCCACCACCGGCACTACCGTGTATTGTAGTTGGTGTCGACCAACTGTAAGTAGTACCTGCAGGTACTGTTCCGTTAACTCCGTTAAGCGGTGCAACAGAGAAAGCCTCATCACTACAAACAGTAGCCGACATATCGTTAACTGAGAATTGCGGATTAACCAATATTATAACAGAGAAATTGTTTCCGTCACAGTCTCCCGATGTAGGCGTAACTGTGTAAGTCACAGTTTTTACCGTCGTAGTACTATTGAATAGTGTATCGCTTATGCTTGCCTCATTGTTTCCTGCTGTTGTTCCGGTAATGCCGGTAACGCTTGGTGCCAACCAACTATAGCTCGTTCCTGGCGGAATAGATCCGTTGATTCCGTCGGTCGGTGTCAGGTCAAAATCTCCACCACTACAGATTGTATCTCTCATCGGGTTGATTGCCGGCTTTGGATAGACTGTAACCACCACATCAAAAGGTTCTCCTGCACATCCTCCAACAGAAGGAGTAACCGTGTAGGTGGCCGTTTGTGCGGTATCGCTCGGATTCGTTAGAGTTCCGCTAATACTCAAAGCACCGCTTCCGGGAGAACCACCTGTCATCCCATCAGACATGTTCGGGATAGGCCAGCTATAGGTTGTTCCGGCAGGCACTATTCCATCAGCTCCATTTTGTGGAGTTACAGAAAAAGTTTCTTCACTGCACGCAAGCGTATCCAGATTATCGATTGCAGGTGCCGGCTTAACGGTAACATCTACGGTGAAGGTATCGCCAACGCATGTTCCTGCTGATGGTACCACCTTGTAGCTAACAACTTTACTAGTACTACTCGTATTAAATAAAGTATCAGTTATAGCCGGCCCGCTACCATCATTCCATCCTGTAATTTCAGCAGGAGGAGCTACCACTTCCCATTCGTAAGTTGTTCCGGCCGGAACAATTCCGTTGGTGTTGTTCAGCGGAGTTACCGCTAAAGGTTCACCACTGCATACCTCAGGTGTCAAATCATCAATATTTGGTTCGGGAGTTACATATATAGTTAACAGGAACAACTCCCCTCTCGGACAATCACCGTAATAAGGGTAAACGCCATAGGTTACATACTGAGTTGAATTGGTTGAATTTGTGAGAGAACCACTAATGCTTGGACCACTACCATCTACAGCTCCCGAAAGTCCACCGGAGGCCGAATTAACCGTCCATTCGTAGGTTGTACCTATAGGAACAACTCCATAAGGTCCGTCCACCGGTGTTATATCAAAGTCTCCTGCGTTGCAAATTGTTTCAGAAGTATCGATGATATAAGGAGTAGGATATACCACTACCGTTGCTGTATCAGAAAGCCCTTCACATTCGTTTGCTGTGGGTGTGAAGATAAAATTGACCGTAATCGGCTCATTGGTTGTATTTGTTATAGTAGATGAAGGAACAATTCCCGTTCCTGAAGTATCAACACCGATAATATCATCCAGATGGTCTCTTTCCCAGGTAAAGGTTCCTCCACTGTTACTCGATGGAACAATTTCACTCATCGCTTCGCCTGAACATCTTTCCTGTTCGCCATTCGTGAATATAATCTGAGGTATTGGATAAACAGTTACCCTGGCAGTTACTGATGTACCCGTGCAGCCGTTGTATTCCGGGGTTATGGTAAAGGTAACTGTTATCGGTATCTCAGTATCGTTAATCAATGATCCGCTGATGCTATCTAATGTGCCCGAAGTAGCCATTCCGGTAACTTCAGGATGATCTCTGTCCCAGCTATATGTCGTTCCAATGGGACTTCCGCTTATATGAATGGTACTGAAAACCTCTCCTGTACAAACGCCTTGTGAAGGGATATCTACTCCCGCAGTTGGTATCGGATTCACAACAACAGTAGCAGTATCAGAAATTGTTTCAGTACAGCTCGGCACATCCTGATAGGAAACTTGTGCCAGTATATACCTGTAGGTATTCGCACTGGATACCGGAACTGCAATAGATACCGAGGTGTTTGGATCCACATCAACGGTTGGCTGTAATATCAGGTTTCTGGTGTAAGTAATGGTAACAGGCAGATCCATCGGATTATGAAAAGTTACCTCCGGTGCAGGTGATTCATTCCGGCAAACTTCCGTATCTCCTGAGATGGTGGCTGTTGGGGTAGGCCTTGTGGTAACAACATGATCCGCAGTAGCAGGACCATTACATCCCGCTGCACTAGCTGTAATCGTAGTTGTACCACTCCATCCTGCCACATAGGTCACTTCACCAGTTGTCGCGTTGATGGTATTACCTTCTGATATACTCAATGCATCTAGACTATAGGTAATTCCTGTCGAGTTATTCGCGGCGGTAGTATAGGTAACTGTTCCAACTCCCTGACAACGGGTTGAAGTAGCTGGAGAAAAGGCATTTATCGTTACTGTTGGAGTTACCGTGATTTGAACCGTACTTGAATAGTCTGCATTACAAACTCCACTGATAACTTCTGCTCGGTAATATCTGTCTGCTGAAAGACTTCCCATCTGAGCGGTGGTTAGCGTTGATCCTGTCGCACTACCAATATCAGTCCACGATGATGTTCCGTCAGGTGACCATTGCCACTGGATTGTTCCCGTATAACCGGT
>JGI12289J12836_1000116_pt1 | contig 34467 bp, 27 predicted proteins | sample TtanPargueraPR_2_FD_12836 | JGI IMG/M metagenome (IMG submission 12836) | reverse complement strand
AATTGGGGAAAGAGTCGATCGAGATACCTGCCATAATTAATGGAGAGGAATACAGGACTGGCCAGACCAGTAATGTGGTTATACCCCATGACCATAAAAAGGTTATGGCGACCTATCACCAAGCTGGCCGAGAAGAGATCCACGCCGCAATCGAAGCCGCCGTCAACGCACAAAAGCACTGGCGCAAACTGCGCTGGGAAGAACGCTGCGCAATATTTCTCAAAGCAGCGGATCTGCTCGCCCAGAAATACCGGTATCAGATAAATGCCGGTTCCATGCTCTCCGCCGGAAAGACGGTTTACCAGGCAGAAATAGATGCCGCCTGTGAACTGATAGACTTTCTCCGATTCAATGTATATTTCGCCGAAAAGATCTATTCGACACAGCCTGAATCGGCTGACGGGGTGTGGAATTTTGTCCAGCACCGTCCACTGGAAGGGTTTGTCTTTGCCGTAACGCCGTTCAACTTTACGGCGATAGCTGGAAATCTGCCGACTGCACCTGCAATTATGGGCAATACCGTGGTCTGGAAGCCTGCCTCTTCGCTTGTGTATACCCCATATCTTTTCATGAAAATTTTGGAAGAAGCAGGCCTGCCGCCGGGAGTCATTAATTTTGTTCCGGGAAGTGGCTCAGCAGTGGGCGAGATATGCCTTGCAAATCCTAACCTGGCAGGTGTGCATTTCACCGGTTCTACAGCTGTATTTCAACAGATGTGGAAAACGATAGGTAACAATATCGCTCGTTACAGGTCATACCCCAGGATTGTTGGGGAGACCGGTGGCAAGGATTTTGTCTTCGCCCATGCCTCTGCCGATCCGAAGGAGCTGACCACAGCTCTGGTGCGAGGAGCATTTGAATATCAGGGGCAGAAATGTTCAGCCGCCAGTCGAGCCTATATCCCAGCCAGTCTCTGGACCGAGGTGGAACCGTTGTTAAGGGCAGAGATCGAGTCGATCAAAATAGGGCCAACGACAGATTTTAGTAATTTCGTCAGTGCCGTTATTGATAGAAAGGCCTTTGAAACTATACGGGAATATATCTCTTTTGCCAAAGCGGATTCCGGCGGCGAGGTCATCGTTGGTGGTGGATGTGATGACAGTGTTGGGTACTTTGTCGAGCCAACGGTTATTCTGGCCGGTGAGCCGCAGTTCAGGACCATGGTGGAGGAAATATTTGGCCCGGTGTTGTCAGTCTTTGTTTACGCTGACAAGGATTTTGAACAAACGCTGGAGATCTGCGACACGACCTCTCAGTACGGTCTGACAGGAGCAATCTTTTCACGGGATCGTATGGCGACCAGCATTGCCCTCGATAAGCTTGAACATGCGGCCGGCAATTTTTACATCAATGACAAACCCACCGGCGCAGTAGTAGGGCAGCAGCCCTTTGGTGGAGGAAGAGCCTCCGGCACCAACGACAAAGCTGGGGCGATGACCAATCTGCTTAGGTGGGTTTCGCCCCGGACCGTGAAGGAAACCTTCGTGCCTCCCACCCAATACGACTATCCTTTCATGGAGTAGCGACGAACCGAAGTATGGGTCCGCTACGAACATCTTCTGTACGCATGAGTGAGGAGGGGGGCACGGATATTGAAAAGCACGTCTTTACGGGCGTGCTTTTTTTGGGTGGCCCTAGTGGCAAAGAAAAGGAGCAGGCGTAGAGGACGGCTGACCTGTTAAGAGAACTTATTGCTTAATTATCTGTAATATATAATATAATAAGCTAAAGTTGAACGTTGCAACCTGCCATCTGGGCGGCCTGTGGGGGCTTCTGCAGGCAGTTTTAATTATGCCGCACAGGTTGGATCTCTACTGGACTTCAACAGGATGCCGGAGTGTCTTTCCGGCCAGGAAGAACACATGACCAGACAAGGAAAGGCGTATTGCTACGCACTGGCCACAGTAGGCTTATGGTCGACTATAGCCAGTGCCTGCAAACTGTCGCTCAATCATATTGCGCCTGCCGAACTGGTTCTTTTCAGCTCCATTGTTTCATGTCTGGTCCTGTTGCTGGTGCTCACTGTTCAAAAAAAACTTGATATATTGCGGTGTATGACCGGCAGGGAGTGGCTGCTTTCATGCAAACTGGGGATGCTTAATCCCTTGCTGTACTATCTCGTCCTGTTCAAGGCCTATGATCTTTTGCCGGCGCAGCAGGCCCAGCCTTTGAACTACACCTGGGCCATAACCCTTTCCATTCTTTCGGTACCACTTCTCGGGCACAGATTGTCACGAAAACAGATACTGGCTATTGGTATCAGCTATTTTGGCGTATTGGTGATCTCCACCAATGGCAATCCTTTTTCGTTCACCATGGAAAGTCCCCTGGGGATTTTTCTGGCGCTGCTCTCCACAATATTCTGGGCACTCTACTGGATAGGCAATACCAGGGACAGGCGGGATCCTGTAGTGGGGCTGCTTATGAATTTTCTCTGCGCTGTTCCTATGATAGCAGTTTATCTAATGGTCACCCATGGAATAACGTTGCCGGATATGCGGGGCTTGGCTGGAGCTGTATATATAGGTGTTTTTGAAATGGGGGTAGCTTTCCTGCTCTGGCTGACGGCAATGAAACTCACAGAGAATACGGCAAAAATTGCTAATCTCATATTCCTTTCACCCTTTCTCTCCCTGGTTTTCATCTATTTCTTACTTGATGAAAAAATCATGCTCTCCACCCTGGTCGGATTGTGTTTTATTGTGGGCGGACTTATTGTTCAGGCCAGAGTGAAAAATTAGTGAGAAAATCGCTGCAGGTCCGGAAAGGCTGAATTGAAACGATCGTAAATGACGAAAAAGGCCGCTGCCAGATAGCACATCTGGCAGCGGCCTGAACTGATTGCAAGCTAGGGGGAGAGATAGTCGTTATTTTTGTTCAGATTTTAAAACGGCAAGGAATGCGTTTTGGGGAATATCAACATTGCCGACCGTCTTCATACGTTTTTTACCCGCCTTTTGCTTTTCAAGCAGTTTTCTCTTTCTGGTGATATCGCCACCGTAACATTTGGCGGTAACATCCTTTCTCAATGCTGAAATGGTCGTTCTGGCGATAATGGTGCCGCCGATTGCTGCCTGGATGGCGATTTTAAACATCTGGCGGGGAATTTCCTCTTTCAGCATCTCGCAGGCATGCAGCCCTCGTGCTCTGGAATTATCGCGGTGCACAAGCTGGGAGAGGGCGTCAACACGTTCCCCGTTCACCAGGATATCGAGCTTGACCAGATCTGAAGAACGATAATCAAGCATTTCGTAATCAAACGAGCCGTAACCTTGGGTGATAGACTTCAAACGATCATAAAAATCGTAGATCACCTCGGCCAGCGGGATTTCGCAGGTAAACTCTATCCTGCCAGGCGTTGGGTAGTGATACTGGGTGTTTTCACCCCTGCGCTCCATGCAAAGGGTCATCACCGCACCCATATACCGCTCCGGCATCAAGATGGTGGCCTTGATATACGGTTCCTCGGTGCGATCGATATTGGCGGGGTCGGGGTAATAAGCTGGATTATCCACCTCAACCATGGAGCCATCCTTCAAGTAGCAGCGGTAACGCACAGATGGCACTGTGAGGATAAGCGAGACGTCGAACTCCCGTTCAAGTCGTTCTTGTACCACCTCCAGGTGCAGCAGGCCGAGAAAACCGCACCTGAAGCCGAAACCGAGGGCGGCGGAGGAGTCCTTTTGGAAGGTAAGTGCGGCATCGTTGAGCTGGAGCTTTTCAAGAGCGGCGGCAAGATCCTCGTAATCATCGGTGGAAATTGGGTAGATGGAGGAGAAGACAACCTGCTGAACTTCCTTGAAACCCGGCAGCGGCTCGGTGGCCGGCTTTGCGGCGTGGGTTATGGTATCGCCCGGTTTGGCGTCCTGAACGCTCTTGATTCCTGCGATAATATAGCCGACCATACCAGCAGAGAGTTGTTTTTCCTTGCAGCGCTGCACCTGGAAGGTACCGACCTCTTCAACGCGATACTCGACGTTGTTGGACATGAACTTGATGGTATCGCCGCTTTTCAGGGTTCCGTTGATGATGCGAACGGAGATGATTGTACCCCGGAAGGCGTCGTAGTTGGCGTCGAAGATCAGTGCCTGGAGGGGCGCACCGGCATCACCTTCCGGTGCCGGAAGGCTGGTGACGATGGTTTCGAGGATCTCTTCAACACCCTGACCGCTCTTGGCCGAGCAGTAGCGGATCATGTCACTGTCAAGACCGAGATCCTCTTCAATCTGCAGGGCGACTTTTTCGGGTTCTGCGGATGGCAGATCGATTTTGTTGATGACGGGAATAATCTCCAGGTCATTTTCCATGGCCAGATAAAGGTTGGCCAGGGTCTGGGCTTCAACGCCCTGGGCGGCATCGACCAGCAGCAAGGCCCCCTCGCAGGAGGTCAGGGCTCTGGACACTTCATAACTGAAGTCAACATGACCAGGGGTGTCAACGAGGTTGAGGGAATACTCCTGGCCATCCTTGGCTCTAAATGGGAGGCAGACGGTCTGGCTTTTGATGGTAATACCACGTTCACGCTCAATATCCATGCTGTCGAGCAGCTGATCCTTGAACTCCCGGTCGGAAATGAGTTTGCAAATCTGGATCATGCGATCAGCAAGCGTTGATTTGCCATGGTCTATGTGAGCAATGATGCTAAAGTTTCTTATATTTTTCATCGTGTGTAATTGGTATAATTACGGTCAAAAGAGTATACTATAGGTCGGATATTCCAGCGGAACGGTTGTTTTTAGCACAAAATCTATAATTATAAAACAGAATTCTCCTCGAAATCAATACCCGCTCTTTCCATGATCGATATTAGCATATTTCACCGATTCACACAGCGTTTTGCACATAATGATTGCACTTTCACCTTAGCAGGGTAGAGTGGTAATCTTTTCCTGTGATTCGTCGCTTAACACCAGTCCGGAGACTGACACATATGAGTAAAAATCACGTTGAAATGGAAATTGAGTTTGAAGATGAAAACCGGGTTGATGATTCCATGAAAGGGCATCAGCTTGTCTCAATTTCGGATGATGACAATTTACCTGCTTTAAGTAACCCTGCATTACACAGGTATCTGCAGGAGATCAGCCAGTATGAGCTGCTCAGCAGGGAAGAAACCGATGAACTTGCCATACGGTTTAAAGAGCATGGTGACCAGGAGGCAGCATATCGGCTCGTTTCTTCTAATTTGCGTCTGGTTGTTAAAGTTGCAATGGATTTTCAGAAGTACTGGATGCAGAATTTCATGGACCTCATCCAGGAGGGTAATGTCGGCCTGGTGCAAGCCACCAAGAAGTTCGACCCCTATCGGGGGGTAAAATTCTCCTATTATGCGGCATATTGGATTCGTGCGTATGTACTCAAATTCATTATGGACAACTGGCGGCTGGTAAAGATTGGCACCACCCAGGCCCAGAGAAAACTGTTTTTCAGTCTCAACAAAGAACGAAAATTACTCGAGGCCCAAGGGTTTCAACCTGAACCGAAGTTGCTGGCGGAGCGGCTCAACGTCAAGGAGCGTGAAGTCATCGAGATGAGCCAGCGTATGGACAACTGGGATGTTTCCCTGGAGAGCCCTCTGCGCTCTGACTCTGAAGACGAGCAGAAAAACTTTATACCCAGCAATGGGCCAAATATCGAGTCGACCGTGGCCGGCAAGGAAATTCGGGTAAAACTTGCCGAACTCTTGGAGGTCCTCAAGGATAAACTCAATGACAAGGAGAAAATGATTCTTGAGGAGCGACTGCTTACCGATGAGCCGATGACCTTGCAGAATATCGCCGACAGGTTCGCTATATCGCGTGAGCGCGTGCGGCAGATTGAGGTGAATCTGTTGAAGAAAATGAAAAAATATCTTGAAGCTGAGATGCCTGATATTGTTGATTTCTTTGATGGAGAAAAGATAGTCATCAATTCCAAGGAATAGAGGCTTGACGCCGGTTGTCAAACCCGCGAGCCACATGAATAAACCTTCACTGTTATAAATTAACAAAATTATGAAAGTACCCTTACTTGATCTTCAGGCACAGTTTGCTGACCTTGAGGATGAGCTCACTAAAGCGGTAACCGAGGTCCTTCGCTCCACTAGATATATCCATGGCCCGGAGGTGGTTGGCCTCGAACAGGAAGTAGCGGAATATTGTGGTGCGAATTACGGGATAGGCGTCTCAAGTGGCACAGATGCGCTTCTGGTAGCCTTGATGGCCCTGGATATCAAAGAGGGTGACGAGGTACTGACAACCCCATATTCATTTTTCGCCACCATGGGCGTCATACTACGACTTGGCGCGCGGCCCGTTTTTGCCGATATAGATCCAGTCAGCTACAACATCGATCCTCAGCAGATGCGAAAAGTGCTTGAGGCGGATAAGGATAGAAAGATCAAGGCGATTATCCCTGTCCATCTGTACGGACAGTGCGCTGATATGACTGAGATTCTGAAAATTGCTGCTGAGTACAAGTTGCCGGTTGTTGAAGACGCCGCCCAGGCGATCGGAGCCGAATACCCCATCGTGGAAGGCAGCGAGGTAAAATGGCAACGGGCCGGTTCAATGGGCTCGGTGGGCTGTTTCTCGTTCTTTCCCAGCAAGAACCTCGGAGGGATCGGTGACGGTGGCATGGTGACCTGCCAGGATGAGGATCTCGCCAAAAAAATTGAATTGCTTCGAAACCACGGCGCCTATCCGAAATACTATCACTCAATGGTTGGCGGAAACTTCCGGCTTGATGCCATTCAGGCGGCGGCCTTGAGGGTGAAGCTTCGTTACCTCGATTCCTGGCATAAAGCACGAAAGGAAAACGGCGCACTGTATACCAGGCTTTTCGCTGAAGCCGGTTTGGTAGAAAATGGTGCGGTTGTTACCCCCACGGCTGTATACCGCGGTGTTGCCGGAGAAGAGCAGGCGGCAAGCCATATCTACAACCAGTACATCATCCGGGTCAGCGATAGGGATGGACTGCGGGATTGGCTGCTGAAAAATGATATAGGCTGTGAGATCTACTACCCTGTCCCCTTGCATAAGCAGAAGTGTCTGGGAGCCGATGCCGATAATTGGTCGATGCCAGAGGCGGAAAAGGCTGCATTAGAGACCCTTGCCTTGCCAGTTTACCCAGAGCTGACAGAGGAAATGCAGACATATGTTGTAGAAAACATAAAAAAATACTATCAATAGACCAATACTATTGGCCCCGGCAGGTCTTCCCAGGCTTGCCGGGATGAATTCTACAACCTTCCCCCGCCTGTAAGGGCTGAACCATGGTATCGAGCAAGCCGGATGAGTTCCCGCTTAAATTAATCGTTCTGCCCATCCTGGCTCTTTTTCTGGTCCTGCACCCCACAATTCTTTACTCCGAAATTGCTCCTGAAAGGGAGATTGTTCCTTTGGACGCACCTGATGTTCCCACCTGGAAGAGGTATTGGGACAGAGGCCGAGAACTCGCCCGGCTTGGCAAGTACCAGTATGCTGCTGAGTACTACAAAGAGCTCATTCTGTTGAAACCGCAGATTGAGGAGGCGAAATGGGAGTACAGTAAAATTCTCTTTCGCCTGGAAGAATATGAAGCAGCTTTTCCGCTGCTGGAGGCACTAATCGAGGCGAACCCTTATCAACACGAATATACCAAGCTGGCAGGGAGGGTGGCCTTGGAACTCAGGGAGTATAAAAAGGCTGTCCATTACCTGGGACAGGCCTACTCCAGAACTCCCCAGGGCGAAGAAGGTATAGCACTTTTGAGCGGCTTTATCATGGCGCTGGAAGGGCAGGGGAAGCAGGAGGAGGCGTATGTTCTTTTGGAACAACTGCGGCAACGCAAAGGTTCAGATCGTCCGCTGCTGGAAAAGCTGGCCCGTAAGAGTAAAAGCCTCTCGAAGCGGGATAAGGCTATCGATTATTACTCGCTGCTTGCTGCCGAAGCTGAAAGTGACGTCGAAATACTCGCCGAAGCTGCCGATGTCTTCGTTGAATATGGTGACGACAGGCGGGCCTTTCCTCTCTGGAAGTCCATCGTGGTGATAGACCCGAAAGCGGTAGCGTACCAGGGAAAGCTGGCCGATTATTATCTCAATCAGCACAGGGGCAACGACGCTCTCCCCCACATTCTTGCCATTCTTGAACATGATAAAGCTTTTGATCCAGAATGGTTGCTGGTAACTGCCCGGATCTATGCAAAAGACAGCGGAAGAGCTGATCAGTCTCTTAAATATTTTGAAAGATACCTGAAGATCTATCCCCAGAGCAGTGCAGCGACACAGGAACTGGATGAGGTCAGAGAGGAAATAGCGGATACTCTGCTGGCTATAGTCGAAAACAATGGTGCGCGCCTGTTGTGGAGGGATCTTGATAGCTTTACCGATGACAGGCTGTCAATATTCAAGATAATGGCTCAGCGGCTCGAGGCTGCAGAGAGCACTGATGCCTTGATCGATGTCCTGACTGTTATTGATGAAAACAGCGAGAACAATGAAGAGGTGCGTTTTCAGCTATCAAGGCTGCATGCGGCTCGAGGTGACGAACAGCTGGCCTATGACTATCTGCTATCAATCAGTGGAGGACTGGCAGAGAGCGCGATGTTTTGTCTGATCAAGGCGGAACTGGAAACACAAATAGGCCTCGATGTCGCAGCTCTTGATTCATATATCTGTGCACTCAGGCGAGGACAGGACGATATTGTTCTCCGCAGTACTATCATTGAACTCGCAGGAGATCTGGGCAGATTGGATGTCCTGCAGCGATTGGCAGCTCCCCTGGCCGAGGCTCCTGTTGATACGGCTGAGCTTGAACTTTATCTGGCCTATGCCAAAGCACTGAGGCTAAACGGTCAGTATTCAGTGGCTAAGGAGTTATACGCCAGGCTGCTGAACGCGCGCTGGCCTGGACTGGCAGCCCGGGAAAAAATATTACTCAGCCAGGCCGAAACGCTGCATCATATGGGAAGGTTGTTTGAGTCCCAGCGAGTACTGCGGGAAGTATTGGCAGAAAATTTTGAAAACCAACAAGCTGTGATTCAACTGATCCGAAGCGTAGCGGAAAATGACTCGCTCAGCGATGGCTGGTCGCTATTTTGGTACTATGTCGCAACCATCAAGGACACAAATTGGCGGATACCTGCTGACAACTCTTTATCAGAGGTGTTTTTAACCTACATATATCTTCTTGAGCGGGAGGGGAGTTACAAACTGGCCGTCAGAGATCTGCAACACTACCTTGAGCAGTTTCCCAAAAAACAACATGACCGGGATACTGTGTCAATCTTGAGATCGCTTGAGTTGCGTCTCTGTGACCTCTACCTTGGTGTGGGGAAAGAACAAGAGTGCAAGGCAATACTGGCCAGATACCCTGAGAAAATGTGGCATAGCCCGGATATCTGGGTGGCTCAGCACTATTTAAAGGGCCGTGGCAGTATAGACGAAGAAAATTTTTATAATGAAAAAGGTCTGCTTATCCAACCGAATGCAGGCGTGCGAGGGCTGTTTTTAGCATCTGACAAGGCGGTAGGAAACGGTGAAAATCATGCGAGCATGAAAATCGCCGATTTAATCTTAAAGCTCCATTCGGATTCAAAAAGGGCTGAAATTGTGCGGGCCAGGGCTCTTGCCAAAATAGGCCGACTCGATGAGGCCGCTAGAGCTTTACTTGAACTCCATGAACAGGGTGGTGATGACGGAGTCTTTCTAACCGAATATCTCTCTTTGCAATTTCGCCGTGGACAATATGACTTTATCTACTCCGAGTTGGCTGGCAAGCCGTTTGAGACCTTGCCGATAGAACAGAAACTGTTGCTGGCGCGAACCCTCTGGGCCATGGGGGAGTTAAAGGAATCCCTGGTTACCTACAGGCAACTGTTGACCCCCAACGTGAACAGCCAGTTCAAGCAGAGGCTTGCCGAAAAGAATCTGGACTTCGATTGGGATGAAGGTGGTGAGGCCATGTTCTGGTCACTGTTTACCCATGAAGGTCCCGAACAGCTCGATAAACTGAACGCCTTACAGGCAGATGACGGTTTCCTGGCGATCACGGGAAGTGCACTGGGAGAGATCGTCGCCGAACTTTATGACCGATACCGCTGGGAAAAACTTGTGAAAAACGAATACCAGATTCGGGAGGCGGTCGAAGATAAAAATTACATCATCGCAGAGCGCCAGAATAGAGCCAGGCTGAAGGAGGAGCAGTCCGTCGAAGGTCTCATGGATCTGGCCAAGGTCTATGAGCGGCTCGGTAATTACACCAAAGAGGCGGAGGTCTATGCGTATTTGCAAGACCGTGGCGAATCACTGCCGGAATTACAGGATTTGATGGAGCGCAACAGGCTGGCCCGCTCTCCCACCTTGGCCGGTGAGGCGATGCTCGATGAGAGGAGCGGCAGGGACGGTACCGTCAATATAAAAAAGCATTTCTATGGGGCGAACTTCAAGTATTTGGCTGGCTTAAGAAAAGAATTTCAGTTCGGCTATGGCGAGTTGCACTACGAACCTGAAACCGGGGGCGGGTCCACTGACGGCAGGGAGTTTGGCGGGAAAGCTCGTTTTGAGCTTAGCAAGGAGACCACCCTGCGTCTTGACGGAGGTTTACATCAGCTCGAATCCGATGCGGACAGTTTGTGGGTATACGCTGTTAAATTCGATCATGAGTTTGATCCGGTATTAAGTGGCTATCTGGAATTTCGGGAAGATGTCGTCGACGACACCATTGAGGCTCTCAATAGTGGGATTTATTGTAGAACCCTGTTAGGTGGGCTGGTCATTGACGGCGCCTCTGGCGTCAGTATTGGCGGGGAATACCAGCATAAATGGTTCAAGGGCAGCAATGAACAGGATGGGATGCAGTTCTGGACTTCATATACCTTCTTTAGTGACTATACTTCTCTCAGTGTGCAATACAGCTATGAGCTGCTGAAAAGTAGTGAATCCAATTTTTCCGAGACAGATCCGGATACCATAGGTGGAACCGCTGACACTGATTTCACCGGGGATAACATCAGCATTTTGCCTTACTGGAGCCCGGACAGCTACTGGCAGCATGAGCTGTCATTTTCCTTCCGGCACCTGTTGAAGGATTTCGATACATTTGAGAACACCCCGAGTTTTTATCTGCTTGATTTCGCTCTTGGTTATGAAGCCGACGGAAATGTCAGATATACCGGTGCCTTTGATATTTTCCTTGAAATGAATGAGCATTTTCTATTAAAAGGAGAGGTACTTTACTCCGATAGTGACAACTATAATGAGAAGAAAGCTGCGATGTCCTTGATGTATCGTTGGTAACAATTCCTGATCACAGCGAAATTATATTGCTTCCTGCCCAGTGGAACATTGAATCTGGCAGGAATTTTTTTTTATGGAGGTAGAAATAGATGGTTGAACGTATTCCGATGTCAAAGGCCGGTAACCAGCGCCTTAAAGAAGAATTGAGCAAGTTGGAGAAAGTCGATAGGCTTGAGGTTGTCAAGGCCATCGAAGTTGCGCGTGAGCATGGCGACTTGAAGGAAAATGCAGAGTATCATGCCGCCAAAGAGCGCCAGGGGCACATTGAAGGGCGAATAATGGAACTCAAGGACAAGCTCTCAAGAGCCGAGGTGATTGACTGCTCCCAGGTCTCCACCTCAACCGCTGTCTTCGGCACTGTTGTCTCCCTGCTTGACCTCGACACGGATGAAGAGATCACCTATCAGTTACTTGGCCCGGAAGAGGCTGATGTGAAAAAAGGCTCTATATCGGTACTGTCTCCGCTTGGCAGGTCCATCCTTGGCAAGGAAATTGGGGATGAGGTTCTGGTCAACACCCCAGGCGGTAACAGGGAGTTTGAAGTCATGGACATCCAACGCTCAGACTTTGCCTGAGTAAGCTTGTCAGGGATTACGGTGTCAGGCTGACCTTGGGAGCTGTCGATGAGCCCTCGCTGTCCGGGTGGGACTCTCCCAACAGGCCGTTGAGAAAGAGGAGCAGCACCTGGTTGGCCGTTTCATCCACCGTATAGTGGGTTTCAAGGGAGATGTTCCATACCCTTGAGATTTCATCAAGGGCGCCGAAAAAAGCTCTTTTGGCGAGATCTGGCTTGATCTCTGTGTTGAAGACCTCTGCTTTCTGTCCGGCCCGGATGATGTCTGCCACAATATCGGTGTACTGGGTGAAGGTGGTGTTGCGGTAGTCCTTCACTATCTTGTTTGTCTGGCGGAGTTCTATCTGGATCACCTCGGCAAGGTTCTTATTCTTTTTCATTGCCTTGAGGTGATTTGTGGCAAAGAGCTCAAGCATTTTTTTGGGATCGCTTTCTTTGGCGAGAGCCTTCTGGGCCTGGGTGATGAGTTTTCCTATTTCTTCCTCAAAAACTGAAATGAGGATGTCATATTTATTGTTGAAATAGAGGTATATAGTACCATCAGCAACCTTGGCTTCTTTGGCAATATCGGATATTCTGGCGTTAAAAAAGCCCTTTTTGGCAAAAACCTTGGTTGCCGCCGTAATTATCCTTGCATGTTTATTGACTGCTTTCATACCCTTCGGAAGCTTTAAATTTCAAAAAAAATTACAAATTGCCGCAATTTGCTAATGAATGGCTGTTCATTTTTTATATTGGTTGATACACCGTTTGTCAATGTGCAAACACCATTATATTTTTGCTAAAAAGTGTCGAGTTCGCGTCGGGTTAAATTGCTTACCGGTTTTCACATTCAATTATACATGGAGTCTTTAACATGAAAGTACTTGTCATCGGTTCAGGAGGAAGAGAGCATGCACTGGCCTGGAAGATTAATCAGAGCAGCAGAGTCGATAAGATCTACTGTGCACCCGGTAATGCCGGAATTTCTGAAATCGCTGAATGTGTTGAGATAGGTGCGACTGAAGTAGATAAGCTCCTGAAATTTGCCTTGGAACAGAAAATCGATCTGACAGTGGTGGGACCTGAGGCTTCCCTGGTTGAAGGAGTTGTGGATACGTTCGAGGATCATGGCTTGAGGATTTTCGGCCCGAATAAGGCGGCAGCGATTCTTGAAGGCAGCAAGGTCTTTACCAAAGAGTTCCTGGCTAAGTACAATATTCCGACCGCCGCCTTTGGTGTTTTTACCGAAAGTGATGAGGCAAAGGCCTATATTGATCAGTGCGGAGCGCCCATTGTGGTCAAGGCTGATGGACTGGCGGCGGGCAAAGGGGTCATCGTGGCCTCCACCGTTGAGGAGGCCAAGGAAGCTGTCGATCTCATCATGCAGGATAAGGCCTTTGGCTCTGCCGGCAACACTGTTGTCGTTGAGGCCTGTCTTACCGGAGAGGAGGCATCTTTTATAGCTTTCACAGATGGGAAAACAGTATTACCGTTACCAACATCACAGGATCATAAGGCGATCTACGAAGGGGATAAGGGGCCGAATACCGGTGGAATGGGCGCATACTCACCAGCTCCTGTGGTTACCCCGGCAATTAGTCAATACGTGATGGAAAACATCATGGTTCCCACAGTAAAAGGCCTTGCTGCAGAGGGGAGGCCCTACAAGGGAATGCTCTATGCAGGCCTGATGATTGATGGCGACAAGGTGGATGTGCTTGAGTTTAACTGTCGCTTTGGAGATCCTGAAGCCCAGCCTCTGCTGATGAGGGTACAGACGGATATAGTTGATATCTTTGAGGCCGTCATAGACGGAAAACTTGATGAAATTGATTTACAGATAGACCCCCGGCCAACAGTTTGCGTGGTCCTGGCCTCTGGTGGGTATCCGGGAAGTTATGGCAAGGGATACCCCATTTCCGGTCTAGAGCAAGCGGCAAAGGTGAACGATGTGGTGGTCTTTCATGCAGGGACTGCAGAGGCATCTGGCAAAGTGGTCTCAAACGGCGGCAGGGTTCTTGGCGTTACAGCCATAGGCGAGAAGCTCAAAGACGCCCTGGACGCCTGCTACAAAGCGGTTGATTGTATCAGCTGGCAGGAAAGTTATTATCGTAGAGATATTGGAGCGAAAGCAATGAAACGAATTGAAGGCGATACCGGAGTGGTTGTTGGAATTCTCATGGGAAGCGATTCCGATTATCCGGTGATGAAGGCGGCGGGAGATTTATTCAAACAGATGGGGATCGGCTTTGAGATGACCGTTGCCTCAGCCCACAGGACACCCGAAAAAGCAGCTACCTACGCGAAAACAGCCCAAGAACGTGGCCTGAAAGTTATCATTTGCGGTGCGGGGATGGCTGCTCATCTGGCCGGTGTTATTTCATCCCATACCGATCTTCCGGTAATCGGCATTCCGCTCGATGCCTCGCCGTTAAATGGGATGGATGCCTTGCTGGCAACCGTTCAAATGCCTCCGGGAATACCGGTTGCTACCATGGGCATCGGCAAGGCAGGAGCCAAGAATGGGGCGGTGTTTGCAGCGAAGATGCTTGCTCTCAATGATGAGAGAATCGCCGCGAAGCTGGTTGAGTTCAGGGAAAACATGGTTAAAGAAGTTGAAGAAAAAGCCAAAAAACTTGAATCACTCTAAGTTCCAGTTTGTTACCAGCCCGTCGGATCAGGTGATCCGGCGGGCTGCCGAGGCCATCCGCCAAGGTGGAGTGGTGGCAATACCCACAGAAACCTATTATGGGCTTGCCGTTGATCCGGAAAATGACCAGGCCATCCAACGCCTTTTTCTTCTCAAGAATCGGCCCCAAAACAAGCCGATCCTGCTGCTGGTTTCAGATCTGCATCAGATAGCCCGGTATGCCCAGACTATTCCTGAGCAATACGAAAGTCTGATCGAGAGTTACTGGCCGGGCCCGCTGACCCTTGTTTTTCCTGCCAAGCCAGAAGTCTCTCAGCTCCTCACCGGTGGGACCGGAACAATTGGTATCAGATTGACTCCGAATAAAACAGTTTGCCGAATCATCGATCAGTTACAAGCACCGGTAACCGCCACCAGCGCCAACCTCTCCCGGCATGAGCCTGCTCGTTCGGTACAGCAGGTCCATGACGCTTTCAGGGACAAGCTTGCATATATCGTCGATGGAGGGCCCGCAGACGAGGGTCCCGGGTCGACAGTGGTCAATGTGATCAACGGCAAGCTGTACATCGAGCGGATAGGGCGTATCCAGCTTCCTGGATTGCCGTTGAGCAGCGAACTGAAGTAATAGGTCCGGTCATAACCACTTTCGACCACTCGGGCGTGGAGCAGCCTTATGTTGTGGTGAGTTATGCCCTTCATAGTTACAATCTCTCTTTGTCCCTCAATATGGTTCCAGGTCCATTGAACCCCAGTTTCGCCGATATGAGACATGTCTATGAGTGCACTGGAGTGGAGCAGGGCTTTTGCCCTTGAGCAGTTTGCAGAGGACGCCGAGTTATTGCAGGAACTGTTGGATCTTTCAAGACCAGTTTTGAGGGCGACTATGAGAAGCTCGTGTCGGCTATTGAGGCTGAAAAAGTGGTGCAGGTAGCACAAAGTAGCGGCAGGGGAGAATATAGGCCACACCGCCTCGCCGGGGGGATTCCTGGCGAGGCGGTGTGGTTCGCGTTTAGCCTGTTATCTGGTTAAATGCCGGTATTTGATTCGGTGCGGTTGGTCTGCTTCAGCGCCCAGTCGGGCCTTACGGTCCTTTTCGTAATCCGAATAGTTTCCTTCAAACCAAACCACCTCTGAATTCCCTTCAAAGGCAAGGATATGGGTGGCAAGCCTGTCCAGAAACCAGCGATCATGGCTGATGATGACTGCGCAACCGCCAAAGTTTTCAAGAGCTTCCTCCAGGGCCCGCAGGGTGTTGACATCGAGATCATTGGTGGGCTCATCGAGCAGCAGCACATTGCCGCCTTCTTTCAGCATCCTCGCCAGGTGGACCCGATTGCGCTGACCACCGGACAGCAGGCCGACCTTCTTCTGCTGGTCTGAGCCTGAAAAGTTGAATTTACCCACATAGGCCCGGCTGTTCACCTCCCGGGTACCAAGCCAGATGGTGTCCTGACCCTCGGAAATGGCCTCCCAGATTGTCGCTTCAGGGTCCAGGGAGTCCCTCGACTGATCGACATAGGAGAGTTTTACTGTCTCACCCTTTCTTATGGCCCCGTTATCCGGTTGTTCCTGGTCGGTGATCATGCGGAACAGGGTGGTTTTACCGGCACCGTTAGGGCCGATGACTCCCACGATGCCACCCGGGGGCAGGTTAAATGTCATGTTCTCAACCAGAATACGATCGCCGTATCCCTTCTGCACATTTTCTGCCTCAATGACCACCTTGCCAAGGCGCGGGCCTGGTGGAATAAAGAGCTCAAGGTCCTTTTCGAGTGTCTCGGTCTCCTGGCCAAGAAGTTTCTCATAAGAGCTGATTCGGGCCTTGGATTTTGATCGTCTGCCCTTAGGCGACATCTTGATCCACTCCAGCTCGCGCTGCAGGGTCTTGCGGCGGCTGCTCTCTTTCTTTTCTTCCATGGCAAGACGCTTTTCTTTCTGCTCAAGCCAGGAAGAATAATTGCCTTTCCAGGGAATACCAACACCGCGGTCAAGCTCTAAAATCCAGCCGGCGACGTTGTCGAGGAAGTAGCGGTCATGGGTGACGGCGATGACTGTGCCCTCGTAATCCTGGAGATGTTTTTCAAGCCAGCCGACAGATTCAGCATCGAGGTGGTTGGTGGGCTCATCAAGGAGCAGGATATCAGGTTTTCTTAATAATATACGGCAGAGTGCCACACGTCGCTTCTCGCCGCCGGAGAGCACGCCACAGGTGGTTTCGGGGGGCGGGCAGCGCAGGGCGTCCATGGCCATATCAAGCCGGCTGTCCAGGTCCCAGGCTGAGAGATGGTCGAGTTTTTCCTGCACCTTCGCCTGGCGGTCGATGAGGTCCTGCATCTCGTCATCGGTCATGGGCTCGGCGAACTTTTCGTTGATCTCGTTGAACTCTTTCAACAGGTCAACGGTTTCCTGGGCGCCTTCTTCGACGATTTCGCGGACAGTTCTTTCCGGGTCGAGCTGTGGTTCCTGCTCAAGGTAGCCGACGGTAAGCCCTGGAGACAAAACGGTCTTGCCGTTGAACTCTGTGTCAACCCCGGCGAGAATGCGCAGCAGGGTACTTTTACCGGAGCCGTTCAGACCAAGGACACCGATTTTGGCGCCATAAAAATAGGATAAGGAGATGTCTTTTAAAACTGGTTTGTTGTCGTAATACTTCGAGACCTTGATCATTGAATAAATGATCTTCTTATCGTCTGTGCTCATATGTTGCCTTTCTGGAATGAATTCTCAAATTGCATAAGGCTTTCACCTATCTGCTCAAGACAGGCAAAAGGTACCTCAACTCTATACTTTGTTATACTGTGTATCACTCACTATAATGCAGCTTTCCCCTCAAATTTCCATTATGGGTGCAAATTATGGCGAAAAGGCCGCAGTCAGTTGCAGCTGCTTGAAATGTGCCACGATAATACATAAAAAAAGGACCATAATCAAATTGTGATTATGGTCCTTAAAGAATGTAAAGGGATTTCAGAAATACGGCTTATTCGTCGTTACTCTCTCCCTTGGTCTGGGTTGAGGCGAGTAATGCCCCGGCAAGTCCCAGCAGACCGACATTTCGTAAAGATTTCTTTGCGCCGCTGCCAAGTGCGGCGAGCATTGCCCTGCGGCGAATCGGTCCGACGTCTACCAGCTCTGGCGTTGAGGTTCCCAGCAACAGGTCCACATCCTTTTTCCGGCCATAATATTTGATGTTCGGTCCGAGCTCTCCATCAACTGGCTCGATACCCGCCGCGCCCTTGTTGAGGTATTGGGCTACCTCAGAGTCGGGATCATCAAGATCGCCAAAAATCCTGGCATTGGTGATACAGGTCTGTACACAGGCCGGCAGGGAGCCGGCATCAACCCTGGGCTTGCAGAGGGTGCACTTATCTGCTTTGCCATCCTCTGACATATCATCAACCAGATCAGGGTTGACGTAGCGGGCGCTGTATGGGCACACATCCGCGCAGGCTCCACAGCCGAGACAGCGTGCCTTATCAATCTGTACGGTACCATCGAAAGGATCTTTCCAGGTGGCTGCAACCTCCAGGGTCACTGTCTCCCCGGTTTTGGGGTCGGTGAAGGTCATCTCTTCATAATCTGCAGGGCATTCCTCGACACAGGGCGGCTCGGTGCAGTGGTTGCACAGACCAGGATAGTAGGTGGAAGCCATCTCTCCCTGTACAAGCGAGGGTCCTAAGCGCCGTACCCAGTTTCTGCCGTACTCGACGGGAACTTCCCATTCCGCCTTACAGGCGATGGTGCAGGCATGGCAACCAACGCATCGTTCAAGATCTATTATCATTCCGTATTGCATCTATATTTTCCTCCTCAAGGGAAATTATTTGCGCTAATGCGAGCTATGCCGGAATGTCCAGCACTTTGCCGTCCTTGATCAGCTTGACAAAGTTGTTCCGCATACCGTGGGCACCAGTTTCAGGATCGACCGCGATCTTGGTAATAAGGCTCTGATCGTCAACGCCGGCGTTGACCCCTACACTGAGCAATGGATTGGCAGAACCATACCCATGGGCCATATAAACTGAATCTTTTCTGATACCTGGGGTTACTTTAACCGTGGTTGTGGTTCGAGACTTGAAACCTTCACTGTTAATCAGGCCGACGGTGTCCCCGTCTTGCAGCCCAAGCTTTTCTGCGGTTTCATCATTGATCCAGACCGGGTTATCCGGCATGGCGAAGTTGAGCCAGGCGTTGTTCTGGGTCCTGTTGAAGGTGTGGACGGGAACCCGGCCATAGAGGAGTCGGGCATAGCCTGCCGGGGGCGGATCAACCGGCACATAGGTCGGTATACCAGGGAATCCAGCATCCTCGATATCTTCGTTATAGAGCAGGACCTCGAAGTCTTCCGGTACACCATACGGGTCTTTCCCGTCGCGGATGTGGATGCCGTCTTCTTTTTTAAGCTGGGCGAGGCTGAGGCCGGCTACCGCCAGATTCTTCTCGACCATCTCTTCCACTGTTTTGACTGGGATCTCCTCCGCATGGCCCATACCTTTGGCGATGGCGTTGGTGATATAGACGTTGTCCCTGCGCTCGAACATCGGCTCGACCAGTGGCATCCTGGCGGTGATAAACTGCTGGTGCTTTTCGGAAAAGTCCCACTGGGTACCGGTCTTAACCATATCGTAGCGTTCAAGGTAGCTGGCCTCCGGTAAGAGGATATCGGCCCACATGGTCGCATCGGTGGGCATGACATCGACGCACATGACGAAGTCCATCTGGCGGAGTACATCCTTCATCTTCTCCTGGCCAGGAATGGTCTGGATGGGGTTTTGCCCCCAGATCACGCAGCCCTTGATCGGATATGGCTTGCCGGTGAGGGCAGCGTCACGAATCAGCTCGGTGGGGGTGCCGGGAGGTGTATACGGATGACGGAGTTCCTCATCTTCGTTGTAGTTGAGGTTATGCTCGTCACCGTGGTCATGCTTGGCCCAGCTTGTTTTGCCAACCTTGGGCTTGATACCGGGCACCCAGCCCCCTTTGACGTAGTAAGCACCCAGCAGTCCGGTGAGACAGGCAAGGGAGCGCTGGCGTTGGAAGTCGTTCCCATACCAGGACACATGGCGGCCAGGATGGATGGAAACATTGGGCGCGTTGTCAGCGAGCATGTCGGCAACCGCCTTGATCTGCTCGGCGGGTACATTACATTCCTTGGCGGCCTTTTCAAAGCTCCAGTCAGCGATGCCTTCGGCAAACTCGTCAAATCCATCAGCCCATTCGTCGATGAAGTCCACGTCGTACTTCTCGTTTTTGACGAGATAGTTCATGATCGCCAGCAAAAAGGCGGTATCGGTACCGGGCTTGATCTTCACCCAGATATCAGATTTGGCGGCGGCTGCCGAGTAGCGCGGGTCAACAACGATGAGCTTGGAGCCATTTTGCAGACCTTTGATAAAGCTCTTTACGTGTGACACGTGGACATTTTCGCCGATGTGAGAGCCGAGCAGCATGATTGCCTTGGCGTTGGGCATGTCCACATTCTCGCCGGGGGCCTTGCCGATTGTGGCCCAATAGGCGGTGTCCCGAATGCCTCTGCACTGGAAGAATGAGGCCTCACTGACGTTGTGGGTTCCGACGGTTCTCTCGAAAAAATGCATGGGGTATTTGGCGGTTGAGCCATGCGGAAAGACCGCTATTCCCTGAGGGCCATATTTGTCGACCACACCTTTGAGTCTGGTGGAGCACTCCTGGAGCGCCTCTTCCCAGCTGATGCGTTTCCAGACGGGCTTGCCTCGTTCGCCAACATTTTTTAATGGGTACTTCAATCTGTCCGGATCGTAGAGGAGCTTGATGCCGGCGTTACCCCTGGCGCAGATCGAGGTGCCGTTGTCGATTGATTTCGGGTTACCTTCTAATTTGATGAGACGCCCATCGCGTTTCTTGCCGACGAGTTGACATCTCCAGAAACACATCTCACAGATACCACCAGTGACGGTCTCTTCCTTAAGGGAGCCTTTGGGTTCAAGTGGGGACTGAACAAACCCGGTCTCTGCGGAAACAACTTTTGAAAGCGGTATGGAAGCAGCTGCCAGAGAGGCAGATTGTAAAAATCTACGCCTCGTCAAGTTGAATGCCATGTTCGTCTTCCTCCTTCGTTAAATAATCAATGAGTTGAACAATTACAGAATAAAACGGGTGTTGAGACTCCTGCTTTACTCTCGCGCCAAACTTGTCAAACCATGGCAAAAATATGGTTTGCAGAAATTCAGATTCATGCTCTGCATCGCCTTTTTCGGCAAGCAGTGAAAGAAACTCGAGCTGATGGATGATGTGGTCCGGCAGATCAGACCCGCTTTTCAGGCTGTAGCCGCATTCGGCGTAAAACCTCAGGGTCTTTTCGGTATGCAGCCCAAGAAGTGACTTATCCAGATAAACGGAGCCATACGGCGGGGCGATAACATGGGGAACGCCGTTGATGAATAATCGTGTGTGTTCTATCTGCAAGGTCTCCAAAGGATCCGGGTCCGCTGCCAGCTCTGTGCGGAGTTGCCCAAGTTCCTCCTCCGCCTCAAGACTTTCAAGAAGTGCATAGAGGCCAGCGAAGTATTCATCGTGGAGCCAGTGTGGTTCAGGGAATTGGAGGCTTTGCGCGCAAAATCGATAAAGTGTTGCGATTTGGTGAGTTGTTGTGCTTGTCATAATGCCCGTCAGGTTTACGGCAAATCACACCGTAAGGAGGATGATTGTAAAGGTAACCATCGTAAATGAGGTGAAAATCTACCTGTGACTATCACAGTTGTCAATTACTACACAGTGGCAATATCGTTTGTCAGGAATTGCTGATCTGTACCGGGCAAATCCTAATTTTTCTTGAGTTTGCATATAACCACGGGAAAACAGTGGTATACGACATATGTCAATAAGTATCTAGTTAAATACTATAATGAGCGGGTGTCAATTATTTTTTGTTATTCTGTTCTTCAAACAACAAAAAAGTCTCTGTCGGCGGCTCTTGCGTGGCGCCTGGTGTGTCTGGCGGGCTGCTGGCCCGGATGACGGAAGGCAGCAGGAACGGTATGGTCAAGGAAGGCTGATTGTTCCTGAACCGGACGGTCGAGCGGCCGTGATAGTGCGATGTTTGAACAGCTGGTGAGGGGAAACTGTCGTGGTGGGCGGCGTGTTCCAGAAAAGTATTGAACTGGGGGCAGCTGGTGTCGAGAGCTGGCAGGCACCGGTACCATCAGCGATGGTAGCGATGCCCTTTATGAAAAGCAAAAAAGCTAAATCCTGAAGAGGGCGATTGCTAGCTTCTTTCGATCCGGGAAGAGTCGACAAAAGTCTGAATGATTTGCAGCAATTTGTACGGGTCAGTGGCACCGGTTACTTCACGTACGGAGTGCATGGCGAAGGTAGGGGCACCAACATCGATGGTTTCCACACCAAGCTTGGCTGCTGTCATGGGGCCTATGGTGCTACCGCAGGGTTTGCCGGTGGGCATTACAAATTCCTGCACCTCCACACCTGCTTTTCTGGCGAGGAGTTTAAAGACCGCAGCGGATCTGCTGTTGGTGGCATACCGCTGGTTGGCATTGACCTTAATCACCGGACCACCATTCAAGACGGTGAGGTGGGAAGGTTCAGCAGTCTCCTTAAAATTTGGGTGGGAGGCGTGGGCGTTATCGATAGAGATGAAAAAGGAGTTTCGAAGCGCTATCTGACGGGCTTCAATGTCAGGCAATATGCGCGACAGGACGTCCTCGGCAAAAGATCCTTGTGCCCCGGTGGTTGAAGTCGAACCGTTTTCTTCATGATTCGTACAGATAAAGAGGCAGTTGTGCCTGAGGTTGGACTCTGCCATGGCCGTGGCCGCCACATGACAGCTCAAAAGGTTATCGAGCCTGCCGCTGACGATGAAATCATCATTATAACCCAGGTAGCTCGCTTGTTGCGGATCATGGCAGAACAGATCAAACGAGAGAACCTCTTCAATTGCTGCTCCTGGATACTGTTTGAGGACCTGGGCCTTAAGGATGTTCGCAAAGTCCGGCAATTGCTCTCCCAGTCTCTGGGCAAAAAGTGGTGGAAGCGCCTTTTGCTTGTCTATGGCCCGTCCGTCATTGGCTTCCCGATCCAGGTGAATGGCGAGGCTTGGGATTGTCAGCAGTGGTCTTTGAAAATTGACGAGATAATCGGTCAGCCCTCCCTTGGTATCAGCGCAACTGACTCTGCCGGCCAGGGAAAGGTCCCTGTCAAACCATGGGTTGAGCAGGGGGCCGCCGTAAATTTCCACTCCAAGTTGCAGGTATGGTTCAACCTCCACGGCGGGTTTGGGTTTTAATTGCAGGCCTGGGCTATCCGAGTGGCTGCCGAGTATGCGAAAACCCTGGGTGGCATCTTCTTCACTGCCGAGAATAAAGCTGATGAGCGAGCAATTCTCACGGATGACGAAATAGCCCTGGGCTTTGCTGAGGTTCCAGGGCTCTGATTCCCGGAGCTCAATGAACCCTTGGTCTGATAACAGGCCCCGTAACTCCTCGATGGCGTGAAAAGCTGTTGGTGCTGCGTCCAGGAAGTGAAAAAGCTCTTGGTTATACTGCTGTGAATGTGTGCTCATGAATTCTGTTGTGCAGTTTGTGGGTGAAGGAAATGAGTTGGAAGTTTTGGTTGCTGTTTACGTTCAACGACAAGGATCGGCTTTAGTAGAGCAGGTACCAAGACGAGGAGAACGGCTGACAGCTCCTTTTGGGACAAAGGTCATTGGGTAGGCCGTTAGCGCTGAAAGAGATCGCCCAGGCCGCCAAGCACCGAGCCTTCCCCTTTGGTTGAGAAACCGGCGTTGTTTTGCGGGGCCGACTCATGGATTCGGCCGGCAAGCCTGGAAAATGGCAGAGACTGCAGCCAGACGTGGCCGGGCCCCCGTAAGGTGGCAAAGAAAAAGCCTTCACCGCCGAAGATGGCTGATTTTACCCCGCCGACATACTCAATATCATAGCCAACGGTCTGGGTGAGGGCAACCAGGCAGCCGGTATCAACCCGGAGCGTCTGGCCTGGCGCAAGCTCTTTTTCGATAATTGTGCCGCCTGCGTGGACAAAAGTAAGGCCGTCTCCCTCAAGTTTTTGCATAATAAAGCCTTCGCCGCCAAAAAGGGCTGTGCCGATCTTTTTCTGGAATTCGACGCCAATGGCAACGCCTTTAGCGGCACAGAGGAAGGCGTCCTTTTGGCAGACGATCTTGCCGCCGTGGTCACGCAAATCAAGCGGAATGATTTTCCCAGGGTAGGGGGCTGCAAAAGCGACGCTGCCTTTGCCTTGGCCCAAAAAGGTGAACACGGTGGTGAACAGGCTTTCGCCTGTGATCAGACGCTTTCCGGCACCGAGCATTTGATCGAGAAATCCACCCTGGGCTGTCTGTTCACTGCCATCGCCAAAGATGGTCTGCATCTGAATACCGTCGGACATATACATCATGGCTCCGGCCTCAGCCACAGCACTTTCCTGTGGATCAAGCTCGATTTCCACAAACTGCATCTCTGAGCCAAAGATCTGGTAATCTATTTCATGAGCAGTCTCGGCACCGGCAGGCGTGGGCGGCACATGGGATTGAGGGGTGGAGGAAGTGAGCTCAGGAACAGCCCCGAGCGGCAACCAGTCTGGAAAGCCATGGCGCCAGACCAGGGTGTCTGAAGTATATACGCCGCTTTGAATACCCTGTAAAATCTGAGAAGTGGAAAAAGGGCCCTGCTGTTGTCCGTTATATGCGATATGCCAGGTAGACATCGTCTGTGCTCCGTACCAATAAAAGATTAAGATCCAATCCTAAAAAATTGGAAAAATATTCTACTTTACGGGACCTTGATCAAGGTGTTGTCTGGGATTAATACTTTTCCTGTAAGTCGTAAAGCGTATCCAGATACCTCTCCTTCAACTGCAATTTGGCGTTGCTCGATTCAAGTTCTTCAATGAGTGCAGCAACCGCAGGCTTGATATCAATACCGTAAATGTTTCGGGTTTCCTGATTGGCCTGGTCAACGATTTGGATGGCGTAATAGCTGACCAGCATCCTGGAGACGGAATCACGTCTGAAGAGGTACAACCTGCCCCCCATGGTGTTCAGGAAAAAACCGGCGTAATCCAAAAGCGCCTCGTCAGTTACCCGTAGGGAGAATTCGTTTTCCAGATACTCAGGTTGCTGGCTGAGAAGAAAATAATCAGCCAGCACGTCTTCGTACGACTGTTTCTCTTCATGCAGGATGGATTTGATTATGATTATGTTCTTTTTGCCTACGACCCGGAAAAAATGGGCGGTATTTTTCAAGACGTTGAACAGGTCGTCGGTTTCGCCGGAAACGATGGGAGGATTGTCCAAAGCCTTTTGGGTCAGGGTGGAAAAATAGTCCTCGCTGGTGTCATTGAGATGGTATCCTCTAATGTACCTTTTCCGGTCCAACTCAGCATAGAATTGCCTGATTCTGACAACTGCGTCCTGGTAGACGTCCAGCGCCACTTCAGGCTCTGCCGCTGGCTCATTGACTGGTGTGATTGTCGAGGGCTGCGTCTGCTCGGGTACGGGAGGCGATGTTGTCTGGCTGGATGAAATAATATCTCCAATCGGGTCTCGACCCTCCCCGGGATCGGCGGTGTCAGCAGGAGAAGGTTGCGGTACCATAGGCTTGGGTTGTGTGACCAGTTGCTCATTCTGGCTGAGCTGTTTCGACTGTTCAGCAACAGGTGTTTGGTCACGAACCTGTTGCTGATAGAAAAGAAATCCGCCAATAAGGGCGATGACGATGACTGAGGCTACTGTTGCTGGAACGAGGGAGCGGTTCCGGCGTTTTTTCTTTAATGCCTCTGCCCGTTCTTTTATTTGGTCTTCCATAGAGGTATGATCGGTTGAGGTGATTGGGTAAGAAATCGAACAAGTACCGAATATATTACAGCACTTCGGTGATGTCACCAAACAAACACAGCTTAATTCGTACTTTTTCAACCTATTTTATCAAGCTTTGCAGGAGCTAAGAAACTGAGTTTGCGGCAAGGTTTGTATACAATTTTTTCTGCTTGACTGGATGACTTGAAGACACTATGTTAAGCTGTCAATTTTAAATGAAAAAACTCAGTAATTTCGAGTTTGTTATTAATATAGTAGTTCGATTTTATTATTAATTTTTTTTATGGAGGAAGAACATGGCAATTTTAGTTGTAGGACATTCCAATCCTGATACAGATTCAGTTACTTCTGCAATCGCTCTGGCCGCTCTCCTGAATGCACAGGGGCAGGAAGCAAAGGCTGTTATGCAGTGCGCTGCTGGCGACTTGAATCCTGAGTCCGCAATGGTTCTCGAGCGTTTTGGTCTTACTGCACCTGAAGAGATCAGCGATGCAGCTGGCAAAGAGATCGCTCTTGTTGACTTCAGCGATATCGCCCAGGGTCCTGCCAACCTCGATCAGGCTACCGTAGTTACCATCGTTGACCACCATAAGATTGGTGACGTAACTACCAATAACCCGATTCTTTTCCGGGCAGAGCCTGTTGGTTGTACCGGTACCGTGCTGAACAAGATGTTCAAAGAGGCCGGTGTTGAGATTCCAAAGGATATCGCCGGTGGTATGCTTGCTGCAATCCTGAGCGATACCGTGAACTTCAAGTCGCCTACCTGCACTGAGGCCGACAAGGTTGCTGTTGCCGAGTTGAAAGATGTTGCCGGTGTTGCCGACACCGAGGAACTGTTCATGGAAATGCTCAAGGCCAAGTCTTCTGTAGCTGGCGTGCCTGCCAAGGACCTGCTGTTCCGTGACTACAAAGATTTCGACATGAACGGCAACAAAGTTGGCGTTGGCCAGCTCGAGCTTGCGACCCTCGACCAGGTAGCCGATATCCGTGGTGACCTGCTGAAGGCTATGGAAGAGGTTAAGGCAGAGGGACGTCACTCTGTTCTGCTTATGCTCACCGACGTAGTGAAAGAGGGTACCGACCTGGTAGTTCTCTCTGACGATCCTGCTCTCGTTGAGGGTGCTTTTGGTGGCAAGCTGGCAGACAACTCCATGTGGGTTGACGGCATGATGAGCCGTAAGAAGCAGACTGTTCCGAACCTGCAGGACGCATTCGGTTGCTAATTCTGGCAAACTGAATCTTCGTCGACGTTAGTACGACAAGATAGTGTGAACAAAAAAGGGGTTGCACCTAATCGGTGCAACCCCTTTTTTGTCTCTTGTTCAGAGAGCTTTTCAGATCCTTGTTACAGTGCTCGCCTTTTTCACTCGTAGGTGTGGATTCGGCTGACCGCTTTACCGTTTGCAGGGCAGCTGTGCCGTCATCTCAACGAATTTGAACTCCGGATTGCGTTCACTGCTGTGGCAGGAGATGCAGAGTTCAGCCGTGACATCTTCAAGATACCGAAGTTCTCCGTTCGTTTCTGCATGAAGCCCAGCCCCACGATGACAGGCGATGCAGCTGACAGCGAGCAGATCGGCATCAAGGCGAAGGAGTCGGTTGTCAGGTTTCCTCAGTAGTGTCTCCTGGGAGTAGGGCACAGCGGAATTGTCGGGTCCAGTGACATGGCAGGGCAGGCAGCGAAGGTTGTACTGCTGCTTCTTGTCCAAGAGCGCCTGATAAGACTGGCCATGGGGGGACCGAATCCAGTTGGCGACAGTTTCCTGATGGCAATCTACACAACTCTCATGGGACATAAGGGTAGTGCTCCCCGGTGCTTTGGGAGCCAATTCGAGCTCAGTGTTCCTGACTGGCTGAAACTTGGCACGTTTGCCGACTTTCGAAATTTCCTTCTGAATTTCAACAATTTTTCTATCAATCGGCTCTGATTTCTCAAGGCTTGGGTGAAGAGCTATCAACCTGTGCCTGAATCCATCTGGGTTCTGATAAGCTGTCTTGAGATAATCTTTTCCAGTGGGAACGGTCAGTACCCCGAGGTATCGGCCTCGACTTTGAACCTGGCTGACAAGAGCCTCCCCTAGCAGTTTTGGAGGACGGTTGCCGCCACGCCTATTGGCCGTAAAGACAAGGTCAATGTCAGTAAAATGTTCAGCGATTTGTTTGTTTACGTTCAGCTCGAGGGAAGAGAGCAGGATAGTAACATCTGCATCAGAGGAGATTTGTGCTAACACCCTTGCTAATGATTCCCTCCAGTCGAGTAACTGGTAATCATCACTCATTTTCCTCGGTGCGCCGGTGAGTGCAATGATGGCGATTGTGTGTTGGCCAAGGTCGATCAACAGCCATGGCTGGAATATATAATCCCCTTTCTTGGTAACAATGTTTGAGGAAACCCACGGGACGCCCCCTGAGAGTTCGAGCAGAGGGGCAAGGCCTGCGGTAAGGTCGTAGGGGCCAACACCGATGGCTTGGTAGCCAAATTGTTCATAGATTTCATAGATGCCCTTGGCGGTGATGATATCTTGCTGCAATAACTCGCTTTGCCTATCCTGCGCGAATAGCAGATTGCCGGCATCGAGTAGCAAGACATTTTTGGGTGGTGCCGAGAGTTTTTCCAGTAACAGCGCTCTTCTGGACAGACCGCCCAGCTGTTTGGATTTTCATCCGCACGGCTCTAGCTCGCCCATAAGATCGTTTGAGTAAATAATGGTCAGCTCATCCTGGCTGTTGTTGGCAAGGCAGCTGGATGAAAGTAGCAGTATGGCGAGGAGATTGAGCAGTCTGAGCATTGTGTGGCCAGAGGTTTGAAAATGAATTGACAGGAAGGTCGATTACCCCATTGCCTTCCTGAATATAATTGGACTTTCACTGAAAACGGTTAAAGCCTATTCGTTTTCCGCCATATTTTCAATGGAGTAATCGCAATTCCAAAAGATCTGAGAAGCAGTTCCCTCGTGATAGGAAAGGGGGGATTGGGACGCAGGTACGCTCGCGATCAATGTGGGTGACCAAATCCCACATCGCAAGCACACCGGTAGGGCTGGTTGAAAATAAGGCGACGATGGTTTGGAATTGGGGGCAGCGAAGAAAGCTCACAACGGAGCTATGGCTGAGACGTTTTACTTCGGTGTCATTGCCGTCAGGTTATGTTGCCGAACACTGTTCTGACTGTGACGGCAAGGCGGATGAGAGATGGAAATGTTATACTGAGTCGCTGATGATGCGGTATTCCCTGTCGTCGAAGGTTATGATGTCGCCTGCCTTGAGTTGTTTTCCCCTCTGGGTTTCGACCACGCCGTTGACCAGCACCTCGCCATACTGGATTCGAATTTTGGCTTCGAAACCGTCTTGAACCAGGTTGGCAAGCTTGAGAAATTGACCGAGACGAATAGGAAGTTCAGATACTACTGTATTCTGCGGACTGGACATAAAAGTATTGGCTCGTGTTAAGGTGATTCTTGTGGAAATTGGCCGATAGTAGGGTGCTGGACGAAAAGTGGGCAACTGAAGCCACTAAATAAAAAAAGCGCAAAAACAAACCATATCCCAGAACAATGTGCAAGCTCTACCTGATGCCAGACATCATCAGCCCTCAATACAGTCTAATGACAGGTGGACAGAAGCGGAGATGTTGCCTGTATCGCGGTAGGGCCTGAATAGACGGATGCCCAGTAATAACTGGACAATCTAGTCAACATAAACTAATTACAAGAGTTTTGAAGTGCGATGCTGGTAGGTACTCTTTGAAACGAGATAGCGGATGATCTCAATCGTTACGTACAGGGAGAAAGATCACGGGGGGAATAGAGGAAATGAAAGATCTACAGATTATCCCAGCTGGCTTCATGATGTACCCAAGACCGGTGCCGGTGATTTGAGTTGTCAAGTTGTAGGCTTGCGAGTCGCAGCTCTATAGGCTATCCTTGGCAGAATTGTCGGTAAATACGCGCGAATCAACAATAGCCTTTTTCGATGGTATACAAAATTTAGGAGGACGAGGAATGATAAAAGCTTTCACAATTCGCGGTACTGTGCTTCCCCTGATCGGCGTAATGATCATGCTTCTGCTCAGTGGCTGTATGGGAAAAAACAGCTCTATGTCAACCGACGACTATGCTGCTCCAACTGACTATGGTACTGTCTCTGCCACAGTTGCCGACTTCAAAGATATCGAGCTGCCCATCGATATGAAATGGGACAGTGAAAAAAGTATGGCGATCAAAACGGATTCTTTCCGGGGAGGAATCCTGAGCTATACAGGTAGAGTCGAACTTTATTCTCTGAAAAATTTCATCATCTCCTCCATGGAGAGCAATAAGTGGAAACTGGTTGGCGAAGTTCAGTCCAAGGGATTCCTGCTTGCCTTTTCCAAACCGAACCAAACCTGCATGATTGAACTTACTGAAGGATTTGGTGGTAAGTACGGCAACACCACCGCCACGCTCTACGTGACTGTCGATGTAGCAGCGGCCGGACGATTGAACCCCTTTGGAGAGCCGATCAACTAACGGTGATCGGGTGACAGTAAAAAGCCGGCTTTCCTGCTGTAGGGGAGGCCGGCTTTTTTTATGTGGGATTGGCGAGCTTTGCCACCATGCAATCAGAGGCAGCGGTGCAAAATTTTCTCAACCGTATGTTGATCATACTCCCGCATCCGCCACACCTTCGCCAGTGCCAAGCTGTTTTCAGCTATCATGGGAATGTCCTTTTCCGAAATACCCAGCTCGGGCAGCGATAAAGGCGTTTGGATGCTCCTGAACCAACTCATCAAGCCCTCAATTCCCTCACGGTCCGCGCTCTGACCAGATCCTTCAGGCCCACCGAACAACGCGTTGAACAACTTGGGTATTCTCCTGTTTCCAGCTTCAAGGTTGCATTTCAACCAGCCCGGTATAACGACGCTTAAACCGGCACCATGGGGGACATCATACAAGGCGGAGAGGGAATGCTCAATCAGGTGCATGGGAAAGCCAACCTTGCCAAGACCCGCTGCGGAAAGGCCATTCAAGGCGAGAGCGGCAGCCCACATCAGGCCGGCCCTTGCCTCGTAGCTACTGGGGTTTGCTATGGCCTGGGAGCAACATTGCATAATACTGGCGGCAAGACACTCCATGTAGCGGTCTTGTACGGGAGTCCCCCCGGAAGAGGTAAGATAAAATTCCAGCAGGTGCGCGAGTGCATCAACTCCTCCGTAGGCGGTATGTCTGGCAGGAACTGAAAAGGTGAGTTCCGGGTCCATGAAGGCGACCTTGGGATAGAGCAACCGGTGGGCAAAGCCGAACTTCTGCTGGCTGCGTTCCCGGGTAAGCACCATGCCAGAGTTCATCTCAGAGCCGGAGGCGGCAAGAGTACTGACCGCAATGACCGGCAGGGCCTGTTTGATGCTTTTTTTGCCGGTAAAAAATTTCCATACGTCATGATCAACAAGCGCTCCGGCGGCAATCGCTTTGGCGGAGTCAATGACTGAACCGCCGCCGACTCCACAGATGACGTCTATTTGGTTCTCCTTGGCAAATGACACCCCGGCTTGCACATGACCAAGAAGAGGATTGGGCTGGACTCCCTCGAACTCGAAGACCTTGAGCTGGTGCTCCTGCAGATTGTTGATTATGCGTTCAATCAAGCCGCTCTCGCGGGCATGATTGCGGCCGGAGACCAGCAGGACGTTTTTCCCATGGGCACTGGTTTCTGCACCGAGCTGAGCCAGCATGCCCCGGCCGAAAAGAACCTTGGTGGGGTTATGGAAAACGAAGTTTTGCATCAATCGTTCTTTTGCTTGAGACGTTTTTCAAACGAAACTGCCAACTCCCTGAATTGCTCAACGGTGAGGACCTCCGGGCGAAGAGTGGGCTTGAGTCCTGCCTCGGTTATGGCTTCCTCGGTGAGTTTCTTGTTCACACCTTTGTCCTGTCCTGCACTATCCATGAAGAAGCCTGCTCCGGAGAGGGTATTGTGGATGGTCTTTCGGCGCTGGTTGAATGTTGATCTGACGATCCGCTGAAATACCGGGTAAGCGAAAGGCGTTTCCTGTCTGGTCTGGAACGGTCCATGATCAAACTCTATCCTGATAACAGTCGAGTCAATCTTCGGTTGGGGGTGAAACTCCTTTGGCTTGAGAGTCATCAGGGCGGTGATAGTCGCACAACTCTGCAAAAGAACAGAGGGTACTCCATAGTCTTTGCTGCAAGGGGCAGCCATCAAGCGTTCAGCCACCTCCTTTTGCAGCATGATGGTAGCCGATCTCACCCAGATTCTATTTTCAATCAATTTGAAAATGAAAGGGTTGGAAATGGAGTAAGGCAGGTTGGCCATGATCTTCATCGGTCCACCGCATTGCTCGGCTAGACTTTGAAAATCCGCTTTCAACACGTCTGCATGGATCAGGGTGACGTTTGCTGGCAGATCATTCTCTTCCTGGTGGAAGCGAATAATACCGCTGTCAATTTCGACACCTATAACCTGTTTGGCTTGTTCAGCCAATGGCTGGGTCAAGGCCCCAAGCCCCACTCCCACTTCTACAATGACATCATCAGCTGTAACCCTGCCTGCTCGGACTATAGCTTTGGCGGTGTGTTTATGGACGAGAAAGTTTTGCCCAAATCGTTTCTTGGGAGCGAGCTTATGTTTGCCCAGGGATTTCCTGGTTTCACCATATCTGGTCATTTACTTCTGTATCTGCTTATTTTTAATGAAGAATTCGTTTCTGGGCTCTTTTCTGCTTTACGGTAATAAAGAACTTCAAAGAGAGATAGAAACTGATAATGGTAAAGGGTATTGCCAGGATAGTTCCACCGACGAGCATGACCACTATCGCCTCATAGCCAAGCCCCACGAGCAGCTTTATGGATTGCGCCATGGAGTCGGAGGTGAGCAACAGATCCAGTGTCGTCTTGATTTTCACCCAGTTTAAATGATACGGGGTGACGGCGTTGCCAATTACCAGTGAGAAATAATAAATCGGGAAGTAGGTGAGCGGATTACATACCACCCAGCTACTTAATATACCTGCAACTGTTGAGGTGCGACTGGCCAGGGTGGCGACAATGATCGCCACCGTGTGAAAGGGCATGGTGGGTGTGCAGCCGATGAAAACACCTATGGCGAAGCCTCCTGCAAGCGCATACGGATCACCCTTGAGACGTTGAAATCTCCTGTAATAGTACCTGCCGATACGCCCAATCTGCATGATTTCGTGCGCTACCCCAAGGCTGATCTTGAATACACATCCTCGTTGGTCGTCATAGCTCCAACTTTCCGGAACTTATAATACCCTGCCAGGGCTATCATGGCACCATTATCTGTACAAAAAACCGGTCTTGGTACATGGAATCTGAACCCTTCTTCGGCACAGCGCTGTTGGAATGCAGAACGCAGGCGAGGATTTGCCGAGACCCCTCCGCCGAGCACCACTGTCGAAACACCCGAGCCCTTGGCAGCTCGAATGGTTTTTTCAACGAGCACCTCGACTACGGCTTCCTGGAAAGAAGCGCAGATATTCTCCAGATTAAGGGGGATACCCTTTTGTTTTTGCTGGTTGCAATGATTCAAGACTGCTGTCTTGACACCGCTGAAACTAAAATCCAGCGATTCTTCTTCAAGCCAGGCCCTGGGAAAGCTAATAGCCTTCGGATCACCCTGGGCTGCGGATTTGGAGACATGGGGGCCGCCTGGGTAGGGAAGGCCAAGAAGCTTTGCCACCTTGTCAAAGGCCTCTCCTGCAGCATCATCCCGGGTCCTGCCCAGATGCAGGAACTGGGTGTGGCTCTTGACATGAAAGATAGAGCTGGTACCGCCAGAGGCAATCAGGGCAACGTATGGAAATTCAACATCCTCTTCCAGAAATACCGCCAGTAGATGTCCGGCCATGTGATCTACTCCGACATAGGGGATGCCGGTCTGGTAGGAAAGGGATTTGGCATATGAAAAGCCAACCAGAAGCGAACCGATAAGTCCCGGTCCCTGGGTGGTGGCTATGAGATCTATGTCCTGAAGGGTCAGTTGGGCACGATCCAGAGCCTCGCAGACAATGGGGTGGATGTTTTCAAGGTGATTTCGTGACGCGAGTTCAGGCACTACACCGCCAAAACGGCTGTGGATCTGGTCCTGACTGCTGATCACACTGCTTAAAAGGTGGCGGCCGTCTGCCAAAACAGCAGCCGCGGTGTCGTCGCAAGAGCTTTCGATACCTAAAATACGCATACTGGTTGTTGTCTGCTGTCGTCTATCTACGTAATTGAAAAAATTGATGCCAAGACGGGCCAATATAAAGATCCGAACCAAGAAAGTCAACTCTGCTGATTATTCCGCTCGTCATGTATCTGCTGCGTACGCCACCATATAAAAAATAGGCCCTCCCACTGTCCACATCAAGACAGGGGAGGGCCGAGTAAAATCCTGAGAGGACGTGGCTATTACCGGAGTTAGGATTCACTTCTGGGGTAAGAACCGAGCCATTCATAATATGAGCAGAGCTCGCGAATGTTTTCGCAGCCGCGGCGGATATGTTCGTCCTCCATATGCCCCATCATATCCATGAAGAACAGGTACTTCCATTTTTTGCCCTTCACCGGTCGGGATTCGAGTTTCATCAGGTTGATTCCCTCGTCCGAGAGTATGGTGAGAATCTCGTTTAAGGCGCCTGGCCTGTGCATGGTCCCGATCAGCAGGGAGGTCCGGTCAGCTCCACTCGGGGTTGGGGACTGTTGACCGATGACCAGAAAGCGGGTGGTATTGCCAGCGTAGTCCTCGATTCCCTTTACAACTACCTGCAAATCATGGGTCTTGATTGCAAGCGAAGAAGCAATGGCGCCAATATTGGGGTTGTTGGCTGCCATCTGCGCAGCTGCGCCGGTGGAAAAACTGTCAAGCGTGGGCACACTCGGCAGGTTTTTCCGCAACCATTCCCGACACTGGGCAAGGGCCTGGGAATGGGAGGCGACTGTCTGGATATCTTCTATGTTGCCTGATTTGCAAACCAGGTTGTGGGTAATTGGCAGTTCGATCTCACCGCAGATCTGCACCTTATACTTCATGAAGGAGTCCAGGGTTGAGAAAACCGCTCCCTCGTGCCGGCCAGGGAAAGGTCCCTGTCAAACCATGGGTTGAGCAGGGGGCCGCCGTAAATTTCCACTCCAAGTTGCAGGTATGGTTCAACCTCCACGGCGGGGTTGGGT
>JGI12289J12836_1000114_pt1 | contig 36570 bp, 44 predicted proteins | sample TtanPargueraPR_2_FD_12836 | JGI IMG/M metagenome (IMG submission 12836) | reverse complement strand
GGGCTTTCCCTCCTGGTAACAGGGAAGGGAGAAGTAAAGTGGAATGAAGAGGCCTGGCAGAAATGGATAAATAAAAATACCGCTAAATGGGTGGGTGGGCTTTGTTAAAAAAGAAAAATTGATTTGAGGACCAAAAGATTCATGTTTTAAAATTCTTATACTTGTAGGGTAAACAAATACATAATTATGAATAAACAAGAATTAGTATCGGCAATGGCCGAAAAGTCAGGTTTAACAAAAGCTGACAGTGACAAGTTATTAAAAGCCTTTGAAGAAACTTTAAAAGAAACATTGGGCAAAGGTGAAAGTATCCAGTTAATCGGATTTGGCACCTTTTCAGTTTCTGAACGTTCAGCAAGAACTGGAAGAAACCCACAAACCGGGAAAGAGATTCAGATAGCGGCCAAAAAGGTTGTAAAATTCAAAGCAGGAAAAGCTTTGGATGAAACAATTGCATAAAAAAATATACTCTCAGATAATTATGTTTGCAAGGCAAAAAAGTAATTACTACTTTTAGGATGTCGGGAGCTCTTCCCGACGTGTGTTTGGGGGGTAACATTAGTAAAAAGAGCCATTGTTGAATGGCTCTTTACTTTTTTAATAAGTTTATCCTTAAAGCAGTAATGAATAAGGAATACTAATCTTGTCATGAAGGTTCTTAACCATTCTCAGATTTAATGCACGTTCACCATTAATTACTTTTGAGACTGATTTTTCTCATTCTATCTTAATTAAAAAAATCACTACCATTTGATTTGTTGCAGTGATAAAAAAAGTTGTCAAAACGACAACCAATATTGAGAAACAACATCCACGGTCGCACAATTCTTTCAAAGGGTCAACAATCCATTTTTATTTCAGGGTAGGCAAAAAAGACACTCTTTTTTAAAAGAAAGTGGAGAGTGGAGTTCGTGGAACTGTCCGCGCTTTTAAAAATGTGTGTCGGTGGGTTCTGTCGGGCTTCTGAATGCAACGGGCATTCCCTTCTGGTAACAGGAAAGGGAGAAGTTTAGAGGAATGAAGAGGCCTGGCAGAAAGGAATAAATAAAAATACCGCTAAAAGGGTGGGTGGGTTTCTGACAAGGATAGGAACGGCATTAAAAGAAAGAACCGACTATATTTTTATTAATGGCGTAGGCTGCCGAAGAAAGCCCACGTAAAATTTAGAAAAATAAGCCGGGTTTGATTTTGATATAGTAGATAGCCTGTCCGTCAGCCAAAGGAAAAACAGCTTATAGCTCGTTCCAACCTGCAATATCAGTATTAAACACATAAGCTTTACCTAATATAGCATCCAGCTTATAATAAAAATAATGGGTATCATCACTGCCATTAAACACCTCAAAAGAAGTAATCGAGATCAACTTATCATCAATAAAAAATGAAACGTTTGCAGACAGCGCAGCAGGTTCAGATTCAGAAAGGCCATTCAGAACATCAACATAAAATGCAGCTGTAAAAGTTTCTGTTCCTTCAGAATAAAACTCTTGCGTATCGTTATCAATCGGGATATATCCTGTCGAATACACATTCTGCTCAACATCTGTTAGAACCAAATTATCAGAGCTGGTAATATCAGCACCTTTATCAGCAGATAACACAGTCATTCCCTCAAACATATCCAGATCGCCTGAATATTCAACTACAATTTTAAGAGTCTGTTCATTGGTATACTCATCATCGTTAGAGCACGAGAAAAGAATCAACGCCAATAACAAAAAAGAAAATAAATATTTCATAATAAGGAATTTAAAGATTTATAAAAAGAAATTAAACAAGCGTTTTCAGAAAGATGGCTTCATTCAGTTGATTTCAAAAATCCGGTTTTTAATACGCGCCTCCTGAACCAGATCACGGATCTGAGCCGTAATGTCAGAAAGCGGGATACCCTGAATATCGAGCATATCAGTAGTTAGGTCGGTGATATATAGCCGAACCGACATAATCCCAAACAAGCGCATAAAAAAGGATTGCTCAACATTATAATCTTTAACCCGGAACAACTCAAGGCTATCGTAAGAACGGGCAATTATCCCTTTTCTCACGATAATCAGCTCACGGGTCAGAATGTAGTTTATAAAAATGATCGATAGGAATCTCCACCATGCCCAAACTGCCACCAGGTAAGCCAATCCGTAAAAGACCGGTTGAAAATACCGGGCAATAACAATTGACACAACCAATATAAGAAGGAAAGGTAGTAATCTGGAAATTGCATAAATATTTGTCGGGTGCAATGAAGCCAAAATTTCAGCGTCACCGGCACCATCACGAAATTTCCCCATGTTAGTACGATTTAAAAGTTTCATAAATGGTCTTGGGAAGCTCAGGTTTAAACGACATACGCAAAGAATAGAATTTGCCGGAATGACAATTATAAGAGTCTATACGACTTAAAATCCCCTCATAATCGACATCAAATTGTTTTGATAGTGAATAAGGCAAAACGGTATCAGTTTCATTAATATAGAAAATGGAGTAATCCTCTTCAGTAATAATCCTGACCCGTTTATAAGAAAGGCCATTAAACACGGTATCGGTCAGATCAATTCGATTTGTATAATTGGGAAAAACCGTATCAACAAATGCAGCACCAAACGATTTATTTATCAAAGAGCCGTTAGAAACAACATCGTCTAAATTGGAAAGATCCCGGACAACGGAATAAGTGCCATCCGAGATAAGCACAAATCCGGGTATTTCGCTAACTTTTTCAATAAACCGGTCCCCGTAGAAATACAAATCAGAGACCGGGATTTCATAAGAATCATACAGATTGTCATCAGGATCATTGTAAACGTATAGCATCAAAGAAATCGTTCCGGCTTTCATGTAATGCTTGCCGTTACAGGAAAGCATCACCAGGAACAGGATAACCAGAAGGTACTTCATAAGCGAATAGTTTTGTTTATTAACCGGCAAAAAAGAGCCTCATTTTTAGGTTTAAACGTCCGGGTTTTGGAACGGAACCCGGAAAGTGTATAAAACCGGGAAAGTGATAATTTATCCAAAGGCATGCTTGCCGTATACTTACCATGTTCCACATACAAGAGTTCATCCTTAATAAGAATATGGGGCAATGAACCATCAATAAGGCAGGATATTCGAATATCGCTTACCCGGCCAAAAAAAGAATTACCAAAAGCAAGGGAAAAACGTGCAACCGGATTAGGAACCGGTATATTTTCGCACAAATATCCGGCAACCATCAACACGGAATTTTCAGCCGTTTTTTTCTGAACCTGGTAAAAAGAGAACATTTCAAGAAACGAATGAAACACAATGACGTTTTTGGTAATTGAAGGATTGACATGATCCATCAAAAAACTACCAAACGGAGAAATATTTAGTTTCCCATCCGGGAATAAAATCTCTCCATTAGGAAAAACGATTTTGTCCGTATTTTCGGTAAAATGGCGACGAAAGAACGAGACCGTTTCGAAAGAAAAACCAAAATGTTCCAGTTTCATCGCTTCTGTTTTGTACCAGTGTTTTCCCTGTTTACAGCAGGTTCTTTACTGAAACCGGCACCAGTGGTTTGATTTTTTTGATTGCGCTCACGGGCATCTTTTACCAGTTCCGGATCGTTAACACCATTGCTTTCAATATTTCGTCCAACAGTTTTCGATGGCGAAATGCGTGTAGTTTCCTGTTTCACGATATTTATATCCTGAGCTATCGTTTTGTCATTTGGAAATCTGGCCTGTTTACGCTCCAGGTCGGTTTGTACTTTTTTCAAAGCATCCTCATAACCTTTCGAGTACTCGTTCTCGCGCTGCTGCATTTGCTTTCCCTTTTTTTCAATAGCTTTCACACCCCGATATAGCATATAAGACAAGCCGCCATCGAGAACCATTGAAAGGATCAGTAAATTTTTATCAGAGCGTATTAAATCCTTTGAAGCAGGGGACGCCTGAACAGATGTTCCGTCAGGCATCGTAACCTTTTTTCCTTCCTTATACCGGCGTTTCTGCTCTTCGGTTAACGGCATTCCGTTTATTTCCTCAATTTGTTTTACATACTCCTGCGGCAAGCTAACAAAGCTTTTTGTTTCATGATCGTATTCGTAAATAACAGAACGTTCCTTTTTTTTCGACTGCTCAATTGGTTTTATACTCCAACCCAAGCGTTCGGCTTCTATCCAGTTGCCCTTTTTATCCTGGGTTTTAACCAGTTCTTTCCCGGTAACAGATAGTTGCACCTGGTCACCGATTTCATGTCTGGAGCTTTCAAGGGCACTTTTCAAGCCTATTCCCCAGACAAATTTCTTTTCGCCATTTTGCTTTTCAAGCTCAATATAGTAGCTCTCTTTATTGCCTTCATCAAATTCAAAAGGAGCCTCACCATGCGACACAATCTTACCGTAGGCCGCAGTAGTTTTGGAATAAACACCTCCTTTAGCAAATGCCTGATTTTCTTCCGGCGATAAATCCGGGTGTTGTTTCAAATCCTTATAAATTGGATGGATAAACAAACCTGCAGAACCATCCGGTTTTCTTCTCAATGACAGTTTTGCATCAAGAGAAACCTTATTGTCATTTTCAATTTTGACGTTGTTGAGCTGAACGAATTGGGTAATATTTCCCGAAAGTAAATGTTCCAGCTGAGTACTATCCAATTTTAAGTTCTTTCCATCGTGCAAACCAAGGGCTTGCATATCATCTACCGGTATTTCTTCTCGTTTAAATTTTGTCATAACATTAACGTTTAAGTGGTTTATTTGAAATCGATTTATTGATTTGCTCAAGCTTGGCATCCATCAGGGAATTATAAAGCAAATCGGAAGGGGAAAGCGTTGTCAGTCTTCCGGTTTTTGTATTGGTAACCTGTACTTTCCGGTTGGGTAAGAGCCCCGTAATTTCAAAGCTTTTACCTTCAAGTTCAATCTTGTCATTCATCATAAACGAATGACAGTTTTTCTTTTCCAGCATATTCAAGATGTTTATAATATTTTGTAAGCGTTGCAAGAAATTGGAGTGGGTTAACAGGCTTTCCGGCCTTTGTAACCTCAAAATGCAGATGCTCTCCCGTACTAAGTCCGCTGCTTCCTGTTATTCCAATTGCTTGTCCCGGTTCAACCCATTCGGCCTTGTGAACAAAGGTCTGAGACAGGTGGGCATATAAGCACTCATACTGCTTACCCAAAAAGATGTTAATACGCTTTCCGTAACCGGGCGACTCTGTTTTTTGAGTAATGATACCTGCAAGAATAGCAAACACCGTATCATTACGCGCCCGGAAGTCGATACCGGAATGAAACATTTGAGATTTCAGAATTGGATGAAACCGGTATCCAAATCCGGAAGTAACAGCCAGGTGACGTAATGGAGGAGAAAACAGCACAGACCCGCGAGTATCATTCGTGGCAGCATAGACACCCAATGTATCAGAAACCGATTGTAAAAGCGGAATAGTATCGGCCCCGATCTTTGGTATTTCAGTTTTAGAATCAACCACCTGAATTGTTTTAAACTGCCGTTCTTTCGATACAGAGTTAAAATTCTGAGGCTTTACAATAAATGGGCAACAAAGGGAAAAAGACAAAAACAGGAGAAGTTTCATGAGGTATACATTAAGTCGTTAACTACCATTTCAACCTCTTTGTTAATCTTCTCGTAATTCCGAAGCAGGAACTTGTCTTTATCACCTTTAAAATGGTAGTAAACCGGCATTTCAGGATAGTTTTCTTCTTCGGTTTTTATGGCTTTCATATCCAGGTTGATTTTGCAGTTAATTGCAGAAGGGACATAACCTTTTCCCAAATCTGTTTTGTCGTCTGCATCTCGTGCAATCATGCCAATCATGTGCCCTGTTTTCAGAGAAGCAATTTTCCCTGCAGGGATAAGTGCATCCAGCCGCTCGGTCATACCGATTGTTGCCCTGGCATGATCGACATTCAGGCTATTACCGGTTTGTTTTATTTTACCGACCATTCTTTCCAACCATTCCAATGTCCCTTTATCCCGGACAGAACCGGAAAGAACATTTCCGATTACTGATGTAATTGTTTCGGCTGTTTCCCGGCCATATTGTTGTTTAAACTGGGGAAGTTCCTGTAATCCCAGGAGAACTGCGACTTTATTGCTTCGTGCCGTGGCAATCAGGTTCTCAATCCGATGAATAAAGAGCGTTGGAACTTCATCAGCAATGATTGAGGTAGGCAGATTTCCTTTATCATTTATCAGACGGGTAATCCGATTAATGACAAGTGCATAAAGCGCCGAATTAATACTTTGTGTTGATGGATTGTTCGCCAGAATTAGAATAGAAGGGTTCGACGGATCAGATATTTTCAGGTTAAAATCATTTTTTGAAAATACCCAGAATGATTCTTTTGTGGCCAGGCGTGAAAGAAAGATTTTTAACGTACCAATCTGACCTTCCAGCTGATCGAATGCCTTTTTATTAAAGGCACTCATAAATGGAGACAGCAGACTGGTCAATTCGGGATTCGTGAGGAGAACCGTAAAGATCTCTTCATACGAATGGTTAAGAAACGCCATGATGTGTGGTAAACTGGAGTACTTTCCATCGTTATGCTTCGCCCAAAAGTAAACACTACAAGCAAGAAAGTTGACACCGGATTGAGTAAAAAACTGATCAGCCCCACCGGTCTTATCCCCTTTCTTCAGTGCTTCAATTAATGCTTCTGATATTTCCTGGGCAGCAGCTAAGGTTTGAACATATTGTGGAGCCAACGGATTTATCCGGCAGCTTCTGGAAATATCATCAATGTTGATAACATGAAACTGGTAATTCTTTAGTCTTCCTTTTCTCTTTTGTAAGAGGTAATTGTAATAGGCAATTTTCCCAAGATCAGGGTATTTGAAATCATAAAGGCACATGGTAAAACCTTTTCGTATAAATTCCCGGATTGCAGGATTAATAACGCCAAAGCTTTTCCCTGAACCAGGTGTGCCAATTACAAAAGTCCCTCTAAAAGGATTGATATTTATAAATCCCTTATGCACTTTCCCCTTGAAATAAAATACCATTGGGATATTTAAAGAGGTTGGGGTTTCCAGTTTGGTCTTATCCTGCATAAAAGATTCTCCTTCGATGTTCCACTTATCCTTTCCCAGGCCTGATTTGACCATTTTAGAAACATTGTCAACAGCCGTATTGGTAATAATTGCACCAAAAAAAGAAAGGAAAATATAAGCGGCACCATACCAGTTTGTATGAGGAAAGACTTGCTTAAGGCTTAAATCCCCGGCTTTGGGCAATAAAAAAGGACTGGTAAAAATTAATACCAGTCCTAAAGCCAGCGGAATAAAGATCTGAGTTTTGGGATTCAGTTCAATATTCTTTTTGGCTTTTGTCCCTATCCCCACAAGTAGAATTACGATCACCGTCAGCAGCTTGGTATAAATTGGGTTATCGAAAAGAGGTATCATCTTAAGCCTTTCGAACAAAAGCATCAGTTGGTGCCAGATTGATTCAGTAAATAGCACGTTAAGGATTACATCTAACACCACAATACTATACAGAGCCATTTGCATAAAGCTGTATAGCTTTTGCAGTTCACGACTTTCTTCCATAACTCATCTTAAAGTGAAATCCGAAACCCAAATTCAGCAGACACACGCCAATGATTGCGCGCCCAGAAGTAGTAGCCGCTGGTATTCGAAATGATTAAATCGAAACCAGGTGCAAGGGATTGTAAAAACTCGATCCCTCCAAGGGCTGAAAGTATAAAATCAGAGTTGTCTGTCCCGATGTGTGAACCAAGTCTGAACTTAAAAGTTGTATTCCGGCTTCTTGCCAGTACTGGCTTATAGAACATTCCAACTAACAGATTGTCATAAGATTTCTGATCTGCCTTGTAGTAGGAAAAGGATAGCTCTGCAGAGTTATGATACTTCGTATTTAAATCAACCCCAACGGTACCAGTCCAGGCACTTTCGTACAAGGGACCTGCTTTCAACATTAAATAAGTGCATCCTTCCTGTGACCTTGCATTACTGAAAGCTGTGATGAATAAGATAAGAATGAATACTGTTTTTTTCATGGTCTGTACTTTGAGGATTTTACAAGGTATCGGCGTGAAGTAAATCACGGTAATCAATATTTAACTCAATCGTTCTGCCGGAAATTTGCTTCTCATCAAGCTTAATGGTGAAAACTTTGTTTCCCGGGAAAGTAAACTTTTGAAAAACAAAGACATTTCTGTAACGCTTTCTGAAATAGCTGTTGTTATACAGTGAAAAGACTGGCCGGACTTCCAGATCCTGTACATTCGTTGCTTTGGTAATGCGTTTATCGCGGATGGTGAAACGAAACTGATCAACATCGTATTTAATCCGTGTACGGTTTCGAAATGAAACATCGATAAAAACGTAGTCCCCAACGGCATAAATATTATTTAAAGTCGCTTTCATTCCTAAAGCTTTACTCATCACATTATTAAATGCCGGTCTTCTGCCAATAACAATATCTCGTGAGATTTCTCTCATATCCCGGAATGTCATTGTTATCTCCGGGAATTCCAGTGGGCTCATATGTTTGGGAAGAATATCAATGCGGGTTGTGGTGGATGGAGAAAGATCATCCGGGACATATTTCAGGTTGAACTGTGCAATAAACGATTGTCCGATAATCGTAACTACCGTTTCATCAACCTGACTTGCAATTGAATCAGAAAGCACTTTAACGCGGAGCACATTGTCAACCGGAATATCCCCAACAATAGCATCAGTAGAGATGTCAGCAAATTGAATGGGTTCCGGCGAAATAAAATGAACAGAAATCCCGGTAGTTATTGAAATAACCGGTAAATTTTCTTTGGGTATATCTGTAGCATTGACAATGAAGCAGATGAAGAAAAGTGAAATTGAAAAATATAGTGTTTTCATTATTTGTATTGGTTATTTAGTTCTTGACTATCGATTAGAAAAATATGGGTGGAATTTTTAATTTTTGCCTTGTTCTTACGAATAGCTTTGGCAATAGCCTGGGAAGTAGATTGAAACATACTGCCGACACCGGACATAAGAAGATCGTTGGCACCATCACCTGTTGAAACATTTACTCCTTGTAATGTCTGAGTTCCCAGATCTTTAGTAAAATCCCTGAATGCAGACTCTGGTACATACAGACCTTTTAATCCGTCAATGTCGTATACATCGAGGTTAATTTGATATATATTACCGTTAAGCATTACTGTACTGATATTTAATGAAACCCGTTGAGCGGAGAAACCATTTATGAGAGCATATAAGCAAGTCCCTTTTTCTATTAGTTGATCAGAAACTGTAATATCTTCCAATAAACGAATCCGTATCCGAGAACCGGCATAACCGGTTATATCTTCATCAATTATCGCCTTAATGAACGATTTATCCTTTGTCGGCTTTAGCGTGTTAAATTCACTGCTCACATTGTTTGCAGCTTCCACTTGAGACTTTTTTTCCAAAAACTCCAACCGTTGTTTATCGAGAGCCTCCTGTATTGCAATTCGTTTTTGTTCTTCTATAAATTCCGGATTGCTGGCATTCTGGAAACTGTCAATTAACGCCATTTGCTGACGCATTGTTTCCATTGGGTCTTTTTCTGGTGGAGGGATTGGAGCGTCATCTGGACTGGGATTGATATTCTGCTGATTGGCAGAATTGATCAAATCCAAAAGTGCCTGATCTGATTCACTAAGCGGTTCCGGTTTATAATGATTTTCGGGACCTATTTCGATATCTGGTGTGTAGAGCTGGCTTTTTAATACTGCTTCCAGGCTGTCGAGTCGTCTTTTTTCCTGAATGGAATATAGGTCTTCAAATGTATCAGCTTCCTGCTTTTCGTATGAAAGGCTTTGGATGGCCGTATAGCCTTCAGCATTCCTGTAATTTTCGCGGTATGTAGTTAGTTTATCCTTTAAGTTTGATTCCACAACCTGTTGTGAGGGATCAGATAAGCGCCCCTGTAGCCCTTCGGCGACAACAACTTTTTCTTTCTTTGTATTAAGCCCAAGCGAATTATAGACGTAAAACATCAGAAAGATGAATGGGAAAACAAATAGCGGATAGATGTATTTCTTTTGATTAAATTTTACCTTCATAGTTACTCATTATTTAAGTCTTTGTACAATATTTCCAGCTCCTCAAATATCTTCTCTATTTGAATGCTATCGGCCAGGCTGAGCTTTTCTTTACTAAGCAGAGAATCTATTTGGGATTCGAGCTTCTTACACTTTTGGTAATGGTCATAGTGAATGGTTCCTTGTGAAAAATCATCTCTAATCACCGAAAAACCATCTTTCAGTTCCTGTGTAAAACCATTAACTCCCTGTTTGCGATTATTGGTTATTTGGAGCACACTGACAGATGTAGAAATCACAATACAAAGAACCAGGATCATTGACATTACATAAAATGCCTTTTTCGGGTGTTTCTCCCAGTATTCCAGTTTAAAAATTGTTTTTAGCTTCATTTTTTAAGTCTTTATTTTCTATTGTTTTCCACCGCTCAATCAATACGCCATGAGGATTATTCTGACTGCGCGGAACATCCTTTAAATATCCTTCTGTTATCAGTGATCTGACAACAATTGATGATTTACGTTCGATTCGTTGTTTTCCGTAGTATCTGAAAAATTTACTCGGTACATCGAGAAAAATACTGTCAGTTTGAATGGTAAGGACTGCCGATGATGAAAGGATTTGATTAAACAGTCCCTTTTCTTTTAGGTTATTGTACTGCTGAATACCCGACTCATCAATAAGATACATTGCTTTTTTCATTTGGTATTCAATGTATTTATTGTCGGGTGTAAGTGTAAAAAACAGACTATGAAACACATTGACATGAGCCTTATACTCAACCGGACGATTTACACTTTCATCTGTTTGTTTGGCAAGAATTGGGATGTCTTTGTCCAGGATATAAATTGATTTTCGGGACTCTGAAAGCTGTTCAGAGAGAAACATCATCATGAGAATGACAATTGCAAAGGAGAAAGCAAATGAGAGTATAGAAAGTAACTTTGCAAGCTTTACTTTCTGTTCAATATTTTTAATAATCATCGTTAATAATTTTTAGATTCCTTTTGTTGCTACTTTTCTTACGGCTGATGAAGCTGCGCTTTTACTGCTACCGGCAACTGCAGGTGCTGCTCTTCCCATTGTAGATATGGCAGAGCTTACTCCACTTGTTGAAACGATCCATGTTGAAACTGATGGTACCGTAAAAAGCATAATGGCCGTAATCAGAAAGGTCAGGATTACTGTTCCGAATCCAATGGGATTACTTCCCATGAGGTACATTAATTTTTCCGCAGATAGTAATAATCCATCTGAATCAACGATTTCCTTGTATCTGTTGATTTCAGACTCTAAGGCAAACTGTTGTAACCGACTTCCAATAAATATTATAATCTCGGCAATTGTTGTATAAAGGCTAACTGAGATAAATCGCGAAATCCATGCCGCAAAACTATCGCGAAACAATGGAAAGATGCTTAAAGCTACCGAGATTGGCCCCAGCATAATCAGAATACCCGAATAAATGAGCTGCATAGAAATAACCAGATAGGTAGCAAGTCGCAATATCAGTAATGAAAGCCATTCAAGGAGAGTACCGACAATACGGTTTGCAGCGTTATTCATCATTGCTTTCAGTGTAAATAGGGGTGTCATAACAGCTTCCAGTCCATCCATAACAGCCTTTCCTGCGCTATCGAGCATTTTCTGAAAAGTCGATTTACTTTGTTCCGTTGCAACGTCAATCTCCGCCGTTTTTTGAAAAATGTTTTGTGCCAGGTTATAGGCGTATTTCTCCCTTTCTATCCTCAGGTTATTTACAAGTTGTTGTTGTGCTGCTTGTTTTTCCCACATAGCTTCCGCCATCAGGTCTCCCGGTAAGGAAAGAAAAGAAATAAAAGGCCCCCAGAAAGTAATGATAAGGAAAAGACCAAAAGGGCGGAGCAATGGTAAAATTTCCCATTGTTTTGCTCCTGTCATCATTTCATACCCTCGTTGTGCGAAAAACAGAATGGTCATCAACCAGCCAATTACTTTGGCAAACAGGATAAAACTGTCAAAGTTGTACCATATATTTTGTTTCATATTGGTGCGGAAAGATTCCATAAACCAGTCTTCATAGATTTTCTTTCCCTGCGAAAAATCTACAGCATTTTCAACTTCATCATCAGTTGTTTGTGCTTTTGAGTCAACCGGATTGCATAAAAAAAGGACTGCGAAAAGCAGCCCTCCAAAAAGGAATTTTATGTATTTCATTCGTTTATAAGTGTTTATTTTCTAGGTAACTCATGTAACTCGCATAATCATGTTCCTGTGTAATAAAAGGCTTTTTGTTATGCTCGTTTCATTTAACTATTTTATTTTGGTATTTAACATTATTGATTCCATGATGCGATAATCTGAATCCGTATCCCATTGGCTAAATCCCGCAGCTGCATCTCCACGAATAACGGGACTTAAGTTTCCCCGGCCATCGCTGATTGCCAGAGAAAAGTTTGCTGTTTCTATGTTGCTATTCCATTTGTTGCTAACCAACCGATATTCCAACAGGATTCTGTGGTAAGCCATTATCCGACCACTACGTTCCATATTGGAAGTTAAAATAGAATTCAACCTCTCCTTCAGGCGCAGCATTTCATTGTCGTACCACTCTATCGTACCACAATCAATCATACTGCTCAGTTCTTCATTACTTAAGGTTGCCACAGCTTCATTCAGATTGTAATTGGTTACCGGTTTTAGTTCCTTTTTATAATAAATGAGCCACATCGGATCACCTTCTGAAATAAGCCCGGAATTGTACTGCAGTTCAGATAGTGCTGTTTCGCCGGTCGAATCAGCTATTGTCTTATAGGCACTATTAATTTCTTTCAATCTTTCATTGAGTGCCATTCTTTGAGTTTGTTCGCCGGTAACAGAAAGCGGCCTGATATCAGCTCCTCTCTTGTAACTTCGGTTTCTGCTTGGGGCGAGGATCCCCCAGGTCAGTGTATAATGAATATTCGTTTGAATACCCAGGAAATATTTAGGTTTTGGAAGCCAGTTACCCCACTGAGTAGCAACCATTCGGTCTTGTTGTGCCTGTACATGGGGATCCTGAATTATCGTTTGAGAATAGCTTTTGTTGGATGCGATAAGCCATAATACAACAAAACACATTACCGTTAAATATTTCATCTTATTAAAATTGTTTGTTTCTAAAGGCATAAGATGTAACTCCCATGATTTTAAATGTATGCTTATGTGGCAAAAATCTTGTCGTGGTCGTTTCATTCTTTAATAGTTTTAAGGTTAAACATGATATCATCAATGAGTAGTTTGTCATAACTTATGTACGAAGCAAAAGGATTGATACTGTTCCATGTGCCAAACACCCCTGCCCAGTAAAGATTTCTTTCAAGCCCGTATAGCACACCTCTTATTATTTGTAAACGCAGCGTGACTGTTCTAAGCAGCTCATCCCTTTTTGCCACGTCCATCATTGCATCCCGTCCTTCTCTGGCAATGAATCCGGCAATCTCACCATACAACTCCATAGCCTGGATTTTCATATCCGATACTGCCTTATTGGAGACCAATACAAGTTCCGGATCAGTAAATACAGTTCCTGTTATACTTGTCGAGAGCTCAAAGATCTCTGCTACAAGAGTTCCAATATATTTAACTTCGCGACCATCTTTGATCACTTCGTTAACCTCTGTTAGGGACTTGTAGATAAGAGCCTTTGTTGCAAGCAGTTTTACAACATTATCCCTGATTTTATTGGTATTGGATTTTATTGTCTGAGTCTCGTTCTCCAGTTTTCGTTCTGCTACCACCCTATAGCCGTTATTAATAACCACTTTAAGTGTATGCCCGGGATCGCTAACAATCTGCTGGGCATTGCAAAAAGGAAGTATGGAGATAAAAAGAAACAGAATTAAAAATATCGTTCTCATTTTAAAGGCTTTTAGCATTGGTAAGTATCTCTTCAATTATTTGCTTATCCTGGTTTACCCAGGTAAAAGAAAGTGGATTAACTTTTGTCATCGACATTTGGCGCAAGGACGCTAACAAAAGAAAAGCCTGACCATCCAAATTTCTTAACTCAGCTAATGAAAAATCCAGTAGCATTTTTCGGTCTGCAAGTTCCATTTTATTCAGCTCTCCGACCGATACGGATAATCCGGTATAGAGCCTGACCACAGATTCTGCTTTATCGATAAAAGCTTTTTCTCCATTAGCAGCGATAAGCGCAAATTCAGGATTGTCTGTAACCAATTGTACAATTTTACCTTGGGTTTCCTTGATTGAGTTTAGTAATGGAATAACCTCAGACAAGAATGTTGCAGCATCAATGATGATCCCAAGGGAATTGAGGCGGGATTTTACCGTCCTGTATTTATCCTGAAAGTACCCAAGTTGTTTCTTATTATTCTCTTCATTCGCCCCAACAACTGTCTGTTTTGTTTTGATAGATTTTTGTCGGGTATTTTCAGCCCTTGTTTCCTTAACCAATTCATGTATATGGAAGTAGTTAATAAACCCACCACTAAAGGCTTCAAGTTTTGGGACTAAGACCCAAACCAATAAAAAACAAATAATGTATTTCATACGATTATAATTGTTTGTTTTTAAAGGTTTCGTATGGAACTCGCTTGCTTTAATAATTCTCATGAGTGTGAATTTTCTACATGCTTGTTTCATCACTAAATTCCTTTCATGTTTCCCATTATCTCGTCCATTAAATTTTTGTCTGTATTCACCCATGACGAAAAAGGGCTGATGCTATTCCAAAAGCCTTTTTGAACAGCCCATTTGATGTCATATTTAATACTGAAGGCCTCGGCGTACAATACACGAAGTTCGAAATAGATATGGTTAAGTAATTGCTGCCTGTCTCCGGCATCCATCATATTTGTTGTGCCGCCGGTGAGGACACTTGTAACTTCAGCACTCAACCGGGTTGCACGGAGGTAAAAAGCGTTGGCACTTTTTCTGGCAAATACCGTGTACTCGGGATTTTTGGCAGCCAACACTGTCGTCTCGGAAATTTCAGAGACAATATCCTCGGTTGTGGCAATGATGTATTTCACGGTAACCGCATCTTTTACGAGATCAGAAACAGATGTTAATCCGGTTAGAATCTTATCCTGTAATTCTTTGGCAGCTGCCAGTTGAACAGCAATCGTTGATTGTGCCACAGCAATAGAAGAAAGATTCTGATTCGTTTTGTTCTGCTCAGCTTTCAGTTGTGCTGCGGAAGTCGCCATTGCTGCTGTTGTAATAGGATCAATATATACTGTCTGGGCATTTAAAAACTTCACAAGCCCCAACAGTAAGACTATTAACAGATGTTTTTTCATGAGTTGAAAATTTGAAGTGTGAAAAATCAAGAGTGTTATGCAGATTGATTGCTGCCTCCGGTAATTTGTGAAATATCGATTTCTTTTTTAGCCAGATGTTTTCCGAGTGTGGTTACTGCGAGATGTCCAAATTTGCTTTGGTAAGCTTTTAAAAAACTGAATGCACTCTCGTTAACGGGGCAACCAATCAAATTAATAAAAGTGAAAAAGGCCGAAGTAGATAGTCCACTTCTTTTCAGGTCTTTTGAAAAGTGTTCAAGGCCGTTGGGATAACTGCCGAAGTTTCTAACGTAAGTTTCAACGGCCAGCTTTTCAGGTTTTTCGGTAGTATAAGTGAGGTATTGAAAAAAAGATACTTCAGCACCGTACACCTCACCAACGGCTCCTCTTCGCATGTAAAATTCCTTGAAAATCGGACGGTTTTCTTTATTGTCAAGATTGTTGATCGTAAATATTTTTCGTTTCTCCACCTGGTTTATCGAAAGTAAGGCAGATACAGCATCGTAGTTATCTTTAAACTTTGTTTGATCCAAAAGGCAGATTGTGTCAGAGTTATTGATGATACTATCTTTTACAATTGCGTTTCCAACAATATCATCCAGCTCTTGAGTGACAACAATTGCTTCACCGTTGTGTTTCCGTACCGTTTTGTACAAATACAAAATGTAACCTGCCATTAACGGACTTGCAATTGCTTTCCATGCCTCCTCAATTATAAGGGTCTTCCGTTGTTGGTGTCGGTTTCTCATTTTCTGAATAAAAACATCCATAATAATCAGCGTGACAATAGGGAACAAGATTTTGTGCTCCTTAATATTGTCAATTTCGAAAACGATAAATCGTTCATCAAACAAACTACTGTCAGCCTGCTCGTTTAATATGCTTTGAAATTCTCCGCCACGATAGAATTTTCGAAGCACGTAGCGAAAGGTTTTAAAGTCAAACGATATTTCTTCTTTGTCAATAATCCTTGGGATCATAAAAAGAGAGAAGTCATAAAATGTATTGAAACTGAGGGACTGGACATTAAAATGTTTAGCCATACTAATTGTTTCCCTTTTAAGTATTCCGTGATAAATGTTTGAGAGTTCCACGGAATCTGACTGATCCAAGTTTAAACCATCATCATAAAGAGAAACCTTATCGATATTACGGGCAAGGTCGTAACCTTTTTTCTGGTTCGGATCTGATAACACCTGGTATGCGATTGAAATCCGGTGGAACTGGATGTCATCTGAACTCTCACCGTTCTTATCCGGGTGATATTTTTTAGCTAATTTTCGATGCGAAGACTTAATTTCATCTGCAGTTGCACCGTAGTTCACCCCAAGTACCGAGTAATAATCCTCATTGTTCCAATTGTACTTTGAAAAGTTGTTAAGCAAGCTTGCTTTCGCTTCTTCAAATAGTGGCGCAATATCAGAACCATTGTTTTGTAAATGTTCCTCCAGCTCCTTTATTGGTGCATTATAAATCCAATCTTCATCCTTGCCATTAAAATAGCTCTCGTAATAGGAGCTGACAACGTTACTTATAACATCAGATTCAACCTGTGAGAGCTGTCCGTCTGCTCCTTTCCAAACCAAACCGATAAGCGTAACCAGAAAATCTTTCTTTTCAAGGTTGTACTCTTGTTTGTTGATGATAAAAGGATTCATTGTAATCGGTTTGTCATCTTTCCAGGTAATGTATTTACCATTGAAATAGGACGATATACCGGAATAGCTATCACCGGTATCAACAATTACAACATCCATATTGTAGAGCATATATTGTTCTACCAAAGCATTCATAAAGAAACTTTTGCCGGAACCGGACGGACCAAGAACAAATTTGTTTCGGTTATTAATCCGGCCAATATCCCTTGAATGGTCAGCCGGATCAATAGAAAGTGGAATGCCCTGCCTGTCCGTAAAGCGGATAGAAAATCCTTTTGGAGCCGGTTCCGAGACAGGCAGGGCTTCTTTAAAAAGGAATGTAAGTGCTGCGTCTGATGTAGTGAGGTACTTGTCGTAGTTTTGGAGTTCAACACCATTTCCGGGCAATGCAGCCCTGAATAATTCCAGCTGGTTATAACTGTTCTTTGACGGGATGATCCCCTGCAGGAACAAAGCGTTTTCAATTGAGTTAACCGCTTTTTTCAAATTTTTATGCTCGGCTTTTACCAATATTGAAAAGTGACTGTTAACAACATGCTGGTTGTTTTTGGCCACGTCTTCCAACATCTGTTGAATATCTTCAACGGCCAGATCATTTTCAGGGTCTGGGATGCCATTATGCCGGTTACGTTTAATCTGCAGCCTTTGAATTTCTGCAACCTGCTTAGGTATTTCAATTATCTGGTTGTAAACAATTGTGTCATAATCAGGAGTACCGTAAAGAAAGGACATCGTATCAACCGGAAAACCTTTGATTGCTTCGTTGTCATTACGCTCGACATAGGGCGAAACCTCTTCGGGAAGATCAATCCTGTCAATATCAATCAGAGAGAGACATTTTACAGCATAATCACCCATACTAATATGCGTATTATCGGGCTTAATGTTGTCAAGTGCGATATTCGACTGCTTAAAATTCATCGAAAGGAGTTGCAACACCAAAGTATCAATATCCTTTTTTTGAAATAGTGTCGGATTAAACCCGGAGGAGTCAAGGACCTGTATTACTTTGTCAACTTTCTCTTTTAATGAAGCTTGTTTTTTTTGATTTTCATTGCTGTTCAGTTTCCGTTGTCCATTAACTGTTATCACGATATAGGAGTAAATTACAGCGTGTTCCCGTCCTTCAAAATGTTCATCGTAATGTCTTTGAAGAAACTCGCCTGAATTCATTCCTGTAGTATATGGTTCCTTAGAAAAGATATCCAGCTTTTGAAATATGTGGCCTTCACCTATAATTTTAATAACCTGAAGGATACTGTAATGAAAGGCCATGTATTTTTCAGGGTCAGCAGAATATTGTAATACGGGATTTTGAATCTTGATAATAGCACTTGATTCAGCTTTCATGCCTTGTAGAAAGTGGCAATCATCATCAGAATCTTCGATACCGATGTAAGGAAGTTTAAATATTTTCTTTCTTGACATTTCGTATTCCTCTTAGGTTAACTTTAAATACATAAATCGAATTGTTACGGGTCTTATCGTAAAGACCTTTCTTTTGGCGTTGAGACGTGTAAAATATTCCCCCGCCTGTCACGACAGCAAATACCAGTACCCCGAACAGAATGTTGAATATTGTCCCTATCAGAGCGGTAAGGACTATTCCGGCAACGACAAATCCGATAGCCCAGTAAATGTATCTGCCTCTAAAACCTTTAAATACAAGGGGCTTTTGCAACCCCTTGTATATCGGAAAGAATAATTGATTCATTTTCCATGCCGGTTACACACCAAAAATTGCTTTCACGACAGTAGGAGCCAGAAGTAGAAAAACGGCAGCTCCGCCATACCCCATAACTTCTTTGTTGATGTCGCGATCACCGCCCTGCCATTTGTTATAGATACGGATAGCACCAATGATGCCTACAATTGCCGCAATAACATAAGCTAAAGAAGTAATTGGGGTAATGTAGGTTTTCAGGGTTGTTGTAGCCGTGTTAATACCGGTCGATATTCCATCCTGAGCAAATACAGATGAAATACCTGTAGTAACCATTAAAACTATGGTTAGAAAAAGTTTCTCAATTCTAGAAAAATTCATAATTATTAATTTAAAAGTTAATTATTAGGCACAAAAAAAGCGGCAATGCCGCTTAATGTTCTTATTGTAGTTAATCAGGTTGCAAAGTCGAATTTTTGGGATTCAATAATTGCTTTTTCCCGACACAAACTAATCAAGCCTTTGAGTGTTACCCCACCGGAGGACTGAGCAATGCTATGGCCTGGATCAGGAATTTGGGAGTTTTCCTCAGGTTGACCGGGGTCAGGAACTTCCTTCTTTCGTGTTGCGCTTTCTGAAACCGGCTTTGACTTAGGCTCTTCTTCCGGCTGCTCATCCTTCTTATTCGTCGTTTCCTCTTCTTCCTCAAAACCATCATCTATTGTTTTGGGGGTTATCGTTGGGCATACTCCTTCGATCAACAGAGAGTCACTCGTTTCCATTTGCTTTTTCGATGCCAGAAAAATATCATAGGCAATATTGGCAGCATAATAAACGATGTAAACGATCAATACGATCACTATAAAACTAATCCAGCTCATTTAGTATTCTTTTTAATTCTTCTTTAATTTCATTTTGTTCCAGTAGATCTTCAATTGCATAAAGCGCAAACTTTTGAATGCTGATGTTCAGCGTAGAAAGTTTTAAGTGTGTACGCCTGGGTAAACGAATGTGTACCATAGGTTCATCCTTATCAACCTGTCTGGATGATTTTATTACATCCAATAAGCTACCATTCTTTCTTTTTACTTTAGCCTCTGCTTTTTTTTCCGGTTCTGAAGTCCTGGGAGCATCTTTATTTGGAGTGCTACTTTCCCTGTGCACTTTTTGCTTCTCCCTGATTCTGTCAGCAATATTTTTTATATCATTCATTTGCCACAGTGGTTATTGATTCAAATACCGGTTTTATTAATGGCAGCAATTCTGACGGTATATGCCTTGTGGTGATGCGCTGGAAAGCGATACGGTCAGAAAGCGGTTTAGTAAGAATACCATTGTTTTGAAATTCTTCATTAATTCCTTTTGCAAGGGAGTAATTAACTGAGGTTTTCAATCTGTTAGGGATGAATACTTTCTTCGCTCCCGGATTCAGTTCCTTTGTAATCATATCAAATAACAGCGTTGATTGGTAGGATTTCTTTTCATACTCAAAAGGTATAACGAAAACATCCGCTGCCTGAATGACAGGGATAAGTGCGTCATCATCAATTTTTCCCGGTAGATCTACGATTATGGATAAATCTTTGTTTTCCTTTAACATATCGATGATATCGGGAAAGGTATCAAGGTCAACACCTATTACTTCGTACAGTTCCGGATTATCAAGAATTCGTTCTTCTTCGTATTGCGAAAGGATTGAGCGCTGATAGTCCATATCGAGAATGATTGCTTTCGTTTTATTTATGAGGGAAATGTAATTCGAGAAAAGCATAGCCAGTGTACTTTTACCGGCTCCCCCTTTTTGGTTACCAAATACTATGATCATGATGTTAACGTTTTAGGCCGGTATTGGCTTTAAATGAATAGCTTTCTTTTTGTTCCTTATCCAGTAGTATGTTTTTATTGAAAAAATCGAGACTGAAAGTGGCTTTGGAGTTAAGCCGGTTGAATGAGATATTCTTTCCATTCAACAAATCCAGTTTTTGTTCCTCTGTTACTTTCGAAAGGCCTGATTTATCCAATAAGTTATTGAAATTATCGGTTGAGAGGAAGGCCAGCTTATTCAGGTCAGGATCCACTTTTACGAACGAATCAAACTCACCGTTTTCAGAAGGAAAGGACTTCTTTATAACATTTCCGGCAGTTAGTTCTTTTTTCTCCGCATCTGTAAACGTATCAGAGATGTTTAACTCCCGTAGTTTGGGATTAACATCGATCCGCAGTTTTCCTTCTTCTCGCATTAACGAAAATTTGGCCGGATATTTTTCTCCTTTCGAACTGGTAAGCTCGTATACTTGATTGGTCTGTTTTCCTTGTAACAGCTGGTACCGGTCTTTACCATCGATGGCCTTGGTATCCAGTTCAAAAATTGTCTTAGGTAATTCCCTGATATCAAATTTCTGTCCAGGTTTGAATTTGTATACGCCTTTATAATCTTCATGATCAATGGGCAGGCTCAGCCTGTTTTCACGAAACAGGGTAACTTCTTCCGGGAGTTCGGACTTATGAAGATTAAACTTTACACCTGAATTGTTTACTAAATGAAAACTTTCGTCGTCAATATTCTGAATACTTCCTTTAAACTTTGAGTCAAAAATAGGGAATGCAACTTTGTCACCTGGTTGCAGCTCGTTTACATTGACTGTTTCCGGTTTGGTATCTCCAATTTTCAGGTTAATGTGATTGTCTGTAACGGATTCTAGTTTTCCCCGGTGAAAGTCGTAGCCCATTTTAACGCTTACAATGTCTCCGGGTTCGATAATACTTCCTTGATCCGATAATCTTTGGAATTCATCGGCATGGATGTTATACTGTATTTCCGGATTACCAACGGGATTGTAATAATATTTCAATTTGCTCTCGCTCATATTATAGATAACCATTGGTTCGTTGTCCTGTAAAAAGGACATTCCTACATCAGGAGAATTTCTACTTAGCTTCATAATGTTTTCTTTTTTGATTTTCAATTATTTATTTAGCGTTTCACTTTTTTCTTTCTTTTTTTCCTGGCCTTCGAATCATCAACATCATTGGCAAATACATTTGTATTAAAACCGCTGAAAGACCTTTCTAAATCGTTGTCAACTTCCTGATCATCTGTAACACTATTATTCAATGTATCGTAATGGTTCTGATTCAGAATTTCGGAGGCGGTAATAACATTCATTGAGCCAACGTCGAGTAGAAACCATTCTCCGGATTCCCGTAAGGCTTTAATGTTTAATCGGCTTAGATTGTCAAATGAGTTTCTGTCAAAAAAATAGTTAAGCATTTCCTGATAATGGATTTTCTCCAGGGAACTAAGCTGGCGGTTGCAATTTATTTTATACTCAGGGATCTTGTAATATCGGGCTAATAATTTGGATTGCTTCGGATTGTCAACATTGTATTTGTTGGCGATCAAAGCCCGCTCGTCTGCTTCCGAATACTTTTGCACAGGCCTGTTTCCGGTAAACTGTTTCAGTTTCATGATTTCACTTCCTTTAAAAACAGACATCTTCGCCCTGTCAATTACGGTATAACCATAAGGCGGTAAACCATCCTTGAAATGAAAAACAATGTCTACTCCAAATTTTTCTTTTAGCTGTTCTGTAAGGTCAGACTTGTAACCAATAACTTTTCCTTTTCTCCCACCTGCAAGATTCTGATGTTCTTGCCTCAGTGTAGTATCAACTTTACTACTGTATTTTTTAAATATCGCTTGCAATTGAGATATGCGCTTCTCATTGGTTTTTTTGGAAGCAAGTAAGCTGGTAATATGATTTTGAGAATAGGTTTTAACCTGTTCTCCGGTTTTAAAGAGGTTTATATTTCCGTCTTGCTCACGGACACTGTAACCGGATTTCTCGTAAAGTAATTTGAACTGAGGAAGGGAGGAAAATGAATAGGCTTCCAGCTTTTTTACATCTTCATTTATGGACTGGTGAGGATTCTGCTTCAAAATATTTTGTAGGATCCGGTTACCCCTGTCTCCTTCGAAACTGTCATTGATTTTTTTCCCATTCTTATCGATTCTTGATGAAACGATATGCACATGGTTGTTGTTGGTATCTGAATGAGCTACAATTATAAAAGGATTCTGGCCATACCCCATTCTTTCCAGCCAGTTTTCGGCAATTTTGGTAAGTTCTTCTTTTGTATTTTCCCTTCCCTTGCATGAAATCATAACATGCAGTTGTGGATCTTTTACCCTGGTGTTTGATGCCGACCAGCTTTTCAAGTAGTTCTTGACTTCTTCCGGTTTCAGGTTGTGGGCAGCCTCCTGTAGTATTCCAAAATTCTGGATGCTCATTAGCTTACCGGTCTGCCGATCCATTTTGTTTGTATTGTAGCGCACACCGCCAAACGAACCGGTTTTAGACAATATTTTAACTCGCATATTAAATTCTTATACTGAAAGGTTTGGGAGAAAGAATGTGAAGATTGGAATGTGTTGTATGAAATGATTTCTCAATAATGTTGTTTTTCATTAATGATAAATATCCGCAAGGTCATGAACGAGAGTTTTAGGTTCAGGATTGGAGAAATAGTCATCATAGTTATTTTTTAACTCAGAGAAAAGTGTAAAAAATAATACAGAGTTACATTCGAATTGCCATACCTGTATTTCTTCTCCTTGTAACTCATTAACTTTTTCGCAAAAAGTAAATATCAAATCATTAAGGTGTCTTTCAAAGGAATCTTTATTAACCTCAATATTCAAGTACAAATAACATCGCCAAACAATAGTTTCTCTATTTTCAGAAACATTGCTAGCAATAATTCTTAGTATTGCCGGATTACATTTAATAGAACCTGTATCTGAAAAATCATAATTTATATCTTTTATTTCATCATTTGTAAAAATATAACAAACTCTAACTGCCCCTATTATTGCAATAATTCCAATTGCAATGAAGGCAATAGAGATGATCATTTTTGTACCATCATTTACAGGAAGTAGATTTTTTGAAAAAATGGTAATTATAAATGCAAAAAGAATAACCATAATATAAATGGAGATTGTTCTTGATAAGTTCCGTCGGTATTTATATACAAAAGGGTACATATTTGTATTATTCATAAGTTCGTTGTATAAATTCAAGTTTCTCCATTTTGGGTAGTGCCGGTTATTATATAAACCTCAATAAAATCTAAAAGCTCTTTTTCGTACCTAACGATCTCTTCTCTTTTCAGAAATGAAATGGAATGAATAATGATATGTTGAGCTTCGATTCGGGCATGGTCTTTACCGTGTGCTTCCATCCACCTGCGTAAATGTTCTTTTACAGCAGCTTTTGCATAAGTATTGCCTTTTGCTGCCGATTTTATTACCTCCTTTTGAAGGATTAGATAGTCTGATAGCATAGCTGAATTTATTTAGGGACATACTCATGTTTTCTGATGAATTTAGGAGCTTCGAAGAATTGCCGAAAACTTTCCCAACAATTATTTAACCGCTCTTCAAATACATCATTTCCAACAATCCGATAGTTCGTATTTTCATCAAAAGCTTTTCCTATTGCTTCCCACTTTTTCGAAACTTCATCGGTTGAATGAGCAAAGGGACTTTCTTTTAACCGGACAATTTTTCCGTGTTCAATCTTATAATCAGTTTCCCTGAAATTGACCGTTATTTCCTTCCAGTCAATTTCAACTTCCAGTTGGGGATTAAATTTGAGCAGAGTTGAAAATATAAGGTCCTTTCGGTAAGCCGGTTCGTCTGCTAATTTTTTAATAGCCTTACTAAACGCAGAGTAAAACACATTTACCGTTTCTGCAAAATCAGTATAGGTTATTTTGTTGTACTCATTCTTGTATTTATAAAGAGCAGAAGGAGAGTCAATAAATCTTAAGTGAATCTTCTCGATATTCTTTTTCATACATCTTATTGATAAACAAATTGCCTTTTTATCTGATAGATGCATGTAGGTGTCTTTAAAATTTAGATTTGATTTTTTACCCTGTATATCCTGGGTATAAAAAGGGAAATAGTAATTGTATTGCAGGTTTGGTCTTTTCATTGTCAGTGTTTTATTGGTTTCTGCTATTTGGCCATTTCCCGAATTAGTGTTCTAAATGCAACCCTCACTTCCTCTTGTTTTTTTATATGTTCCAAAAGAACTTCTTCAAGTCTGGTTGCAACTTCAGGAGTTAGTTTTTTTTCGATGGTTAATGTGTTCGTGTATTTCGCCAACTGGTTGATGTTGTTGCCTTGCCTGGAAAGTTCTGTTCCCAGATGGTGTATTTCTTTTAAAAACTCAACATGGTTGAAAGAGACATTTTCATCAAAACTCTTTTTTAGAATGTAATCCGAGATAGATAATCCGTAACTATCAGCAATCTTTTTGATTTTATTTTTTTGATTATCCGTACACCAAACCCTTATTCGATTAGAACGTTTTTCTGAATTCGGGATTTTTGGGCGACCGCCCATATTTTTAATATAATTCATTATTGGCTGTTTAGATGATTGAGTTGCGAAATCATTTTAGTCCCAAATTTTATTTGGGCAAGAAGGTTTTTAGGGGACTAAAAACACTACTTGCACCTTAAAAAACGTAAGCCGGTGCATGAAGCCTCCAGTGCATCGGGGAGAAATTGGGCGTGCAACTAAAAAGAAAAGAATATTGGGGCGCTGTTATGATGGTATCGATGTAACAGGGTAATAAGTGATGACAGTAACTATATCAAAAAGAGTAGCAATATAACATTGTAACATTATAACCTGGTAACAAAATAGTATGATAGAGGGGTAACAATACAACAAAGTAACTTTGTGGTCTTTGATTCGGTTAAAGTGTTCTTCCTCATTTTTGAGGATTCTCCATTATTTTTTTTAGCTCTTCAATGTCAAGTAGATCTTTGGTGCGGCCGGATTTGATCTTGCTTGTAATCAAATCATCCACTGAGAGCACATTCCATTTCATTAATTTGGAACCTTCGATTGTTACGACAGTACTGTCTTTGTAAGCCTGGTCAAAACTTTTATTTACAGAAAACTTTGTAATGAGTTCCAAATCCAGGTCGGCAGGGGAAAATTTTACGGAAATGTTCTGTTTTTGCTCTTTTACGCTTTCGGGGAAATCGGTTATTTGATATCCCATTTCATTAAAAACTTCCAGTAGCCTGTTAAGGTTGTCCTTTTGGGTATCAATCCAAAAATCTACATCTGCCGAATGTCTTTGAAAACCATAAAAATTAACTGCTCCTCCGCCTACCAGCAACATCCGTACTTTATGCTTGTTTGCTAATTTTAGAAAAGTATCAATGTTTTCTTTCCAGATGTTTTCCATGTTCACCTATATTGATAATAAAATTCTCATCGATCTTATTCACTTTCTTTCCCGGGAACTGCATGATTTTTTCGCTCAGCGACAGGAAAGAATAGAAACGTTCTGCTGGTGATAAGGCCAGAAAATTATTTTTCTGCTCCTCATTGGCTTCCTCTTTTGTTCGGTATAAAATTCTCATTTCGAATAAATATAACAACGTAGCAACATAACAAAGTAACAAAATAACATTGAAACATTGTAACATGTTACCTAGTCAGGCTTTTTTTTTGAGTGGGTAATTCTGATATGATTTTCTCATTGTAATCAGAAAAACCGGAAAACAAATATCGCTTGTCTTTCGATAAAGGATAAGCAATTTGGAAGTCTATAGTCGCTTTATTGCCGCTTTTATCGTTATCGAAATAGAGGTTAATATCTGAATATTTTTTCGAATTAAAATAAACAGCGTCTATTGCTTTTTTTGTCAACGAGGTCGAGTTTAAAATAATATTAGTGTCTTTCAACGAGACTTCTTTCTCCTTTAATGCAGAAAGAAAATCCATTGCGCCTTCAAAGGCATTCATTCGCTCACCATTGCCAATAGTGAGAAGGTCTTTTTGACCAATACAAATTTTACCGTATTTTGAGCGAACATCGTAGCCTCCGACATCATTGCTCCATCCAACGCCGAAATAGCGTTTACTGGCTCCTGAGTCGTCAATATAGTCGTAATAGACCTCGGATACGATTCCGCTTTTTACAGCTTCAGTAAAAACTCCACGCGCTTGCAAATAGGAGGTAAGGGCAAAGTTGTTTCCCAAGGGCTTTACACTTGCTATCTCGTGTTTCTTTTGAGGTGTTTTTCTGATCGAATTATTTTCTACCTGATTAATTGGGAATGGTGTCTTTTGGGAATATACGTTCAGGTGCTGAATGGCCTCCCTAAGATTGGATCTTTTCATTTCCATTACCAGGTCGATTATACTCCCGCCCTTGCCGGAACCATGATCGAACCAAACACCTCTTGAATCATTCACGGTAAACGAGGGGTCGTTATCCTCTCTTATTGGGGAGCGATAGAATAACTCATTCCCGGATTGTCGTACAGGCTTAAATCCTTCACTTCTTAGATAATTTGATATCAGAATTGAGTCCTTTATTTGGGTAGTATTCATAGCAAGTTTATTTTGAATTCCCTGAGGATAAACTAGAATCCGTTTTTTAGAATATTGAATGCCTGGTCGTCGGAGATGTCTTGAGCAAATACCTTTAGGTACGTTTTTTTTAGTTCCGCGACTTTCAATTCTTTGTTTGCTTCGGAGTTTAACCAGTTTTGAAAAGAATCAATATCGTGGCTTTTCCTTGTGTACTCAAAGAATGCTTTCAATTCAGTTATAAGTGCAAAAAAGAACACATGCTCCTTACTAAGGTGTTTTCCTGAATTATCTTCCTGGAAATGTAATTTGACATTGTATTTTGTATTCCCGGATTCTACGAATGAATAGAAGAATGGAAATTTTGCTTTATCTCTCAAATGATTAAGACTGTTTTGCAAAGCCTCCTTTTTATGGAAAGTTGTTTTGCCATAAATTCCGGCACGATTGGCCATTGCATCAACTGAAACAGTTGTTTCGCACAAGCCTTTAGACCTTAGCGTATGTCTTAAAATAGACAGATATACAACTAAGGCCTGACGTCGTTCTTTTCCTTTTGTCAATCCTGCAAGCCGGTAAGCATCAATGTCAATCGAATAATAGCGACGAATGAAGCCATTTAATAGTTCGTGACTTATTTTTACGTCATAAATTTTTGCATGTGACTTGGATTTGGCGATAGTAATCTTTACATCACTCAGGAGTCTAATCGATTCCAAATGCACGATGCTATCTCCATTCGTATCTTTATACACACTACTGAAAATAAGATTATGACTCATCATGCGTAACAGGACATAATCAAAAACCGTTTCAAACGAGAACCCTTCAATAACCGGAGCATTTTTATTTGAGAAACGTGAATGCCTCATTGCTAGCTCTTGTCTTCTTCTTCCGGTAACTTTACAGAAATCTTTTAATGTGAAACGGGTATAGCCAAATAGATCCGTTTTTATTTGCCGGGAAATAAAGATGATAAAATCAAGTACCAAGGTCGCATCATCATCAAAACTGCTCCGTATATCAGAAAGGTTATCTGCAATGGCCCGATCAAGCCTACCATATTGAGTGAAAATGTCATTCATAAGTATGACTATTAAAATTGGGAGCATCCTCCGCACGACCGGAATGGGGGCTTACCCAGATGCCATATATAATGAATCCGCTACCACTGGATAAATGGTCACGGCAGAATATCATTTGATAATTGGTTGACCTTAACCACTATTGGTGTTTGTCAATTCAGCTTATTACAGCCTCCCGGCGTCTGCAACCCGGTAATTTCGCGCCATGTTTTTCTCCCCCTTGTTGTACCATTAATCGGGGACGCGCACAGAACTATATCATTTCAAAGATCGAAGAAGTTATTGTCCGGCACCCATTCCGGATCCCGGTCCTGGATAAACTTTAGTTCATCCGCATATTTTTCACATAGCGTTTCAAATTTTGCGTTCATCATAGTCCTTATTACCCTTCTCAGTTTTGTCCTCGCCTCAGGTTCTTCCCGTTTGGTTTTTGGAGAAGTTTGCTTTCGTACTTCATCCTTAACCAGGTTGGCGATATTACGGGTCAATAGTTCTATGTCCAACTCAGGGGTCATTGGCGTTGCTTCTCTTTTTCGTAACTTAAGCCGGTAACAACGAAAAGGATTTCTCTTGCTGCTCGTATGATATCGGTTTTTTGAACTTTTGCACCACTTCTCAATTGATATAAAACTTCGGAGCGAGTGGCACCGGTTCGTGCCTGAATCATTGAAACCATGCCTCGTGGCATATTGTGGCAGATAAATATTAATTCATCTTGGGAAGCCTTTTTGAAAGTATTATCACTTAAATTATGCATATTTGAAGAATCATAAATGAACAATACAAACATAGAAGAAAATTATCTTCTATGCAAGAGTCAAAGAAGATAATTATCATCTTTCTATTATGAGTCTTTTAAAGCGATTACAAGAACTAGTTGAAAACGAGAAGATAAGCTTAACTTATTTAGAACAAAAAATAGGTGCAAGCAAGGGCGTTTTGAGCAGGGCTGTAAAGAAAAATACGGATATTCAAGCAAAATGGCTCATAGAGATAGTTGAAAATTATCCCCACTATAACACCGAATGGCTTCTCACGGGTAAGGGTGAAATGCTCAAGGAGCCTGAACGGCCCAAAGAGCAATTCAGTGGTACCGAAAAAAGTTTGATGGACAAACTGCTGGAAAGCAATGATAAGCTCATCAAACTTCAGCAGCAAGAAATTGAACAGCTAAAAAAAGAAATAGAATCGTTAAAATTTGAAATCCACCCCCAAAAGAATGAAGATAGGCGTGGATTGGGAAAAAAATAAGATCATTGGACGAAAATTGAAGTGTAATCTTTTTCTTTTAGTTGTTATTGTCTATAAATAAACTGAAATTTTACTCGAAAACTTGGCTTTTCCCTAATATGAAGATATATTATATATATATCATCGGAATAGCAGACACCCAAAAAAGATAAGGCTTTCATTATTAGCGATATAGTTCTTGTGTGGCATCGAAATAGTGGACACCGAACCTTAATCTATCGAAATAGCGGACACCGAAAGACTATTTCATCGAAATAGCGAACACCCAAATAGAAATCCATCGAAATAGCGGACACCCAAATAATGGGTTATCGGAATGCCGGACAAAGAAAATCGTCTTTATCGAAATAGTGGACACCGAAAATGCCGTTTATCGAAATACCGGACAGCCATATCGAAATACCGGACAGCCACAAATTCCAAATTGATCTTTTTTAAGCCTGTTTGTTTCTTTCGTTTCGCTTAGGTCACGACATTAAATAAACTGTCTTTTGAGATTTTCAACCTGCTCTGTGAGTTTGATCCAGCGCGAAGATTTAAGTTGCGCAGTCATTTGGTAAATACGAATTGTTTGAATCGCAGTCTGCATATTTATTGGGTAAGATAGTGTTCTGAAAATAACGTATAAGGCGGATTGAGACGGTAAAATTATCCACTTAAATTGACGCTGACAATGGAAGATGTTTTTATCGTTCCAGGCACAGTATACTTGGTTGGTTACTTAACGATTCTGCTGTAATTCCGTTCATCTATCCAGATCTTCTAAGGGGAAAAGTTGTATGTAAGACTTCAGTAATTTGTTAGTAGAAGTTTGGCATAAAAGTATGATATTGTAAACGGTATAGTTAATTTTTAACAAAAAACTAATGAAATTTACCAACCACATAGCGCCAATCCATCAAAATTGAATATCAGATTGTCTTTATTATACTATTCGAAACTTCTATCCTTCAATCTCACATGCAAGGAGCATTCATTCAGTAAGTTGCAAAATTCAAGAAAAGACAATTTACAAGACGCAACAATCAATAAATAACAAACTAAAGCCATTAACATTGCAAAATAATCGTTACATTTAATGCACTAAAACTACCACCTTTTGAATACGCGCCCGCAAATAAAGCTCGAATACGGAGAACACCGCCAACAGCAGGTTGTTTTTGTACGGTTTGCGTTTAACCGGGAAATTAGTGAGCTGGTAAAAAATACACTACCAGTGCGTTGGAGCAGAACTCATGGATGCTGGTATATTGCAAGGGAAAATTTTGATTTAAACCACCTCTTTCAACAACTCAGAGGAAAAATATGGCTCGATTATTCGGCTTTAAAGCCAAACAAGAATAAGCCTCCACAACAAGAACCAGCCCAGACAAAACGCAGCTATAATCTTAATGCCGTTAAGGTTCGGTTATCGACGAGTGTAAAAGAACAATTAGGGCATTTTAAGAAATGGATGGAACAACGCCGATACGCAACAAACACAATAAAAACTTACGTTCACCAGTTAGAAATATTTTTTGGGTATTATGCCAGCCGTACACCGGAAGAAATTACAAAAGAAGATGTTACACGGTTTAATTCGGATTTTATAATTAAAAACGGTTTAAGCAATACATTTCAAAACCAAACGGTAAGCGCCCTAAAACAATTTTTCGAGTTTTTAACCACCAAATCGTTAAACGTTGATGCGCTTGAACGCCCCCGCCGAAGCAGACCACTGCCAAAAGTAATTCCGTTGGAGTTGGTACAGGAAATGCTTACGCGCATAGCTAACCCAAAACACAAACTGGCCTTAGCAACCATTTATGGGTTAGGACTAAGAAGAAGCGAGTTGCTAAATTTAAGGCTTTCAGCCATTGATTTTCAGCGCGCATCGGTTACCATATTTAATGGAAAGGGGAAAAAGGATCGGGTATTGCCATTGCCCCAAAAATTGGCCCGGATGATGCAGAATTACATTCGTATTACCGAGCCTCAAACGTGGTTAATAGAGGGGAATTTAAAGGGATATCCTTACTCGACAACCAGTTTGCAAAATATTTTTGATAAATACATGACCAATGTGAAGAATAATCATAATTTTACTTTGCATTGTTTGCGGCACAGCATTGCAACCCATTTACTGGAGTCAGGCACCGATTTACGTTATATACAGGAGCTTTTGGGGCACAAATCGTCGCGTACAACGGAAATATACACCCACGTAAGCATGAAAAGTTTAAAAAACATAAAAAACCCGCTTAGTGACTTTGAACTGTAAAATCATAAAACATGAACATATCCAGCAATATACGGTGGGTAGAGTTGAAAAATATGAACAGATAAGTAAGTTAGCAAACATTTTAAACCGAAAGAAATTAATACTAATGACCTTAAATTTTATAACTATGAAAAATTTAAATTTCGCATTTTTATTTCTATCAATTATCTTGATTAATTGTACTGGAAATTCTTCAAAAAAAACTGTGGAAACTCCCGTAACTATCGTTGAACACACAATTCATAACGAAGATGTTTACGACGCTCCAATAAAAACTCAAATTACATTAGAAGTATTAGTAAACACTGAGAATTTGAATGAACAAAAAATTAGAGACCTCTTGAATTATTTGTATGATAAAACCAAAAAAAGGACAGGATTTCAATATCATAAAAATCCAACTAATATTTTTATTTACGCATTTACCACAAAAGAAAAAGCAGAATCCGGCATGGGACAATGGGTTGGAATGATTTCTAAGAGTTATGATGAAACCATTCCTAAAATTAGTATCAGTGAAACTCAACTAAATTCATTGAATGAAGTGGAAGAAGAAAAATGGGGATTAACCCAAAATCAGCGACTAGAAGTATGGGACAAAATAATTCGTCTGGAAGATAAAGCTCAACTTGAAGCTGATAAAAAATATCCACTTAACAAAGCTGGAATTACAATGGATGATATTAATAAAAATTCAGATTTAATGAAAAAATTAAAAAGTCAATATGAAATTGAACTTGCAAAGGAATACTCAATTTCTAAAAACATAATTGACTCAGTTGGAATAGAAGGATTAAAGAAAGGATGGGCATTCCCAAAATAAAGATAAAAAACGTTTGCTAACAAATTGTAAATTGCATTGCGGGGTTTGTGGTGTGTCGTTCGCTGGATTCTCGTTTCGCAGTTCCGTGTCCTTCGGACAGGAACGCTCTTCGAAATCCGCAACGACAACTTACAAGTGACCGTTAGGCGCAAAACTAAAATCATCCAGAAAAATCGTAAATTGCCTTATTTAAAATTATTCACTAAAAAAATTAGTCTTATGAAATTAAATTTCTTAGTTCCATTTTTGCTACTGGCAACTTATACTTGTCTGGCACAGTCGCAATCAAAAAAACCGAACATTATCGTTATGTTCTCAGATGATGTTGGTGAAACTAATGTTAGCTTGTACAGCAAAGGTGTTATGGGCTACCGTACACCTAATATCGACCGAATTGGGGAAGAGGGAGTTACTTTTACCGACTATTATGGAGAACAATCCTGCACCGCAGGACGTGCCGCTTTTATTACAGGACAATATGCTGTTCGGGTTGGACTTCCGAAAGTTGGGTTGGTAGGTTCACCCCAGGGATTAAACAGCAAAGATGTTACCTTGGCAGAAATGCTAAAACCGCTTGGCTACGCAACTGGTCAATTCGGTAAAAACCATCTTGGAGACCGTAACGAATTTTTACCAACAGTTCATGGATTCGACGAATTTTATGGCCATTTATACCATTTGAATACGTTTACTGAGATGTTCGATAAAGACTACCCAATTAACGATAAAGAGTTTGTAGAAAAATATGGCCCTCGTGGTGTTATCGAGAGTTATGCTTCAACAAAAGATGATACATCATCAGACCCACGTTTTGGGAAAGTTGGAAAACAAACGGTTAAAGACACTGGTCCATTGACAGAAGAAAGAATCAAGTTACTCGATGAAGAGTTTACCGACAAAACATTAGACTTTATCCGAAGAAATGTAAAAGACAATAAACCATTTTTCTGTTGGTACAATACAAGCCGTATGCACTTTCCTACTATTTTGGCCGATAAATGGGAAGGAAAAACAGGACAGGATTTGTATGCCGACGGTATGAAAGAACTCGACTATTACGTTGGACAAATTCTTGATTTAGTAGACGAATTGGGAATTGCAGATAATACAATAATCGTGTGGACAAGCGACAATGGCCCTATGACCATGAACTGGCCTGATGGAGGAATGGCACCTTATCGCTCCGAGAAAGGAACAAATTGGGAAGGCGCATTCCGTGTGCCTTGCGTAATGCGCTGGCCGGGTGTGATTAAGCCGGGAACTGAATTAAATGGAATTGTAGCACATCACGATTGGTTTCCAACATTGTATGCGGCGGCCAGTGGTGACGGGAATATTGTGGAAGAACTTATGGAAGGAAAGACCATTGGTGGTGTGGATTACAAAGTACATTTAGACGGTTATAACTTGATACCTTATTTAAGTGGAAAAACCGAAAAAAGTCCGCGACAGGATTTTATGTACTTTGGCGACGATATGTCGTTGCTGGCACTTCGTTACAACGATTGGAAATTTACGTTTGCCGAGCAACGGGCACAACCCGGAACATGGGATTTATGGAGAGACCCGTTTGTTGAATTACGAGTACCAAGAATAGAAAATTTGCGTCGTGACCCATTTGAAAGAGCTCAGAAAGAAAGTACCACCTACGCCATGTGGATTCAGGATAAACAATTTATGTTGGTTCCTGTAAGCGTTTATGCCGGTAAAATGGCAGCTTCGTTTGAAAAATTTCCACCACGTGGAGCACCGGCAAATTATTCACTTTCAAATGTTCTAAAAGCATTGCAGACCCCTACCCATTAATTTTAAAACAACAAATTGAAATAATTTAAAATGACTGTCAGATAGTTTTGTGTTTTCTAAACTATCTGGCAGTCTTGTTTTGACAGGGAAGAAAAAGTTCAGCGCCTAACAATCTGTATATGTCATAGCCGGTTTTTATGGGTAATTGTAAGCTCATTTCCCGCATCTGCTTCATCTCGGTTTGACAGGAAAGTAGCCCGCAATCGGCTACGCCACATACAGGTAACCGTTATGCATAATTTTAATGAAGACATTTATGGAATTAACTAAAGTCTTGCATCTTATTAGAAAATCAACATTATGAAAGCTATAAATATTTTACTACTAAGTCTAATTTTCAGCAATTTACTTGCACAAGAAATTGTAGAAAAAGAAATCAAAACAGAAGTTAATGAAGTAACTGTTTTCATTGACAAAGCACAAGTTACAAGACAAAAAACGGTTGAACTTAACTCTGGAATTACAATTTTAAAATTTATAAACCTGTCCCCTTTTATTGACGCAAAAAGTGTTCAGGTTAAAGCAAGTGGAGATGTGACTGTTTTGGCAGTAAATCATCAGCAAAACTTTATTGATAAACTAGAAAAATCTGAAGAAGTAAAAAAAATTGAAGAAAAACTTGAAGACCTAAACGGTCAAATAAAATTAGAAGAAACCTACCTCTCGATTTTAAAAGATGAACTGACTTTTTTAAATGACAATCGGATTATCAGCGGGAAAAACAATGAATTAAATATTTCGACACTCAAAGAAGCATCTGAATTTTACAGTTCTAAACTGACTGCATTAAAACTCAAAGAAATAGAAAGAAATAAAACTTTAAAGAATTTAAGAAAACAAAAAAACGAACTTCAAAACCAATTAAATACATTAACAAGCAAGAAAGAATTTGCTTCGGGAGAAATCTTAGTAAAAGTTCAAAGTAAAATTAAAACAAACCCGTCTTTCGAATTATCATACATTGTTGACAATGCAGGTTGGTATCCAACATATGATATTCGTGCCAAAACAATAAATGACCCGGTAGAAATTATTTATAAAGCAAATTTACGGCAAGACACAAAAGTTGATTGGAAAAATGTAAAACTTAGTTTTTCTTCTTCAAATCCGAATTCATCGGGAGTTGCTCCAGAACTTCAAACTTATTATCTCGACTATTATAGTTTGCCGCCGGTTTACAATAAATCGATAAACTCAGTTAGTGGTCAGGTTGTGGATGAAGAAAACCAACCATTAATTGGTGTAACGGTAATGGTGCCAAAAACTACTATTGGAGCAGTAACAGATATGAACGGAAATTATTCAATTACTCTTCCGAATAATGCGGATTATCTAAACTTTTCGTTTGTAGGTTGCGAAAGTCAAACAATGCCAATTACAAGCTCAGTAATTAATGTAAAAATGGTTGAAGATGTAGCGGGATTGGACGAAGTTGTAGTGATTGGCTATGGTGTTCAAAAGGATGAAGAAAGAGATGACGCTCTCCAAGGGAAAACAGCAGGACTCATGATAAGAGGTAATTCTACTTTAAAAAGTAGAATTTCTGAAAGTATTGCAATTCCGTTTGAAAAAACGGAAAATCAAACATATATAAACTTTGAAATTTCAACTCCGTATTCAATCAATTCAGACAATAAAAACTATTCGGTTGACATGGTAGTGTATCAAGTACCTGCATTTTTCCAATATTATTCAATACCTAAAATTGAAAAAGAAGCTTACTTAATTGCAAATATAACTGACTGGGAAAAATATAATTTATTGGAGGGTGAAGCCAATATCTTTTTCGAAGGAACATTTGTTGGAAAATCACTTTTAGATGTTCGGTTCGCATCAGACACTTTGCAACTTTCGTTGGGTAAAGACAAAAATGTCATTGTTAACCGAGAAAAAGAAAAAGATTTTGAAACCAGACAATTTATTGGGTCAAAGAAAGAAGAATCAAAATCATGGAAAACAACTATTAAAAACAATAAAAGTCAAGAGATTAATATGGTTGTACTTGACCAAGCTCCTGTATCAAAACTCGAAGAAATTGAAGTAAATATTCAAAATGTTTCAGGCGGTAAGCTAAACAAAGAAAGTGGAGAAGTTAAATGGGAGTTTACGTTAAAGCCTATGGAGAAAAAAGAATTTGATTTAAAATATTCAGTTAAATATCCAAAATCGAGGGATTTGACAATAGAATAAAAAACTATGCATAACAATTAAGGTTCAGATGGCATGCAATGCCTAATCTGAACCGGGTGTTGACGCAAACCGGCATTGAAACGGGGACGTATATTATGGGTTTTTCGATGTC
>JGI12289J12836_1000096_pt1 | contig 58100 bp, 58 predicted proteins | sample TtanPargueraPR_2_FD_12836 | JGI IMG/M metagenome (IMG submission 12836) | reverse complement strand
TGCCGATCAGACCCTGCCGATGAACAAAGACGCACTGGTAGTGGGCGGCGGTGTGGCAGGAATGACCTCGGCGCTTGAACTGGCCGATCAGGGTTCCAAAGTGTACCTGGCGGAAAAGAGTGAGGAACTCGGTGGTGTAGCCAAAATGCTCAGCCAAACCCTGGAAGGTGCGGACGTCAAAGCATTTGTGGCAGAACTGATCGACAAAGTCAACAACCACGACAATATCGAGGTTATCACCCGTGCGCTTATCGTCGATCATACCGGTATGCCAGGCATGTTCAAGACCGGCATGCAGGTAGGCAAGCAACTGTTCTATCGCCAGATCTCCCATGGTGTGACCATTCTCGCCACCGGTGCCAAACCCAACTGGCCAAACCAGTACCTGCTCGGCAAATCCGATAAGGTCGGCACCCAGCTTGAGATCCAGAACATTCTCGACGAAAAGCCTGAGCTGGTAAAGAGTTGGGAGAATGTGGTGATGATCCAGTGCGTCGGTTCCCGCAATGAGGATAATCCAAATTGCTCCCGGATCTGCTGCCAGAACGCTGTCAAGAACGCTCTGCGCATCACCGAGCTCAACCCAGAGGCCAGGGTTTTCGTCCTCTATCGCGACATGCGCACCTACGGCTTCCAGGAAGAGTACTACCGCAAGGCCAGAGCCAAAGGCGTGATCTTCGCCCGCTACGACCTCGACCAGCTGCCGCAGGTAGCCGAAGTGGACGGTATGATCGAAGTGACCTACACTGACCCGATTCTGGGCATGCAAGTCACTGTCAGCGCTGACCAGCTGTGCCTTTCCACTGGGTTGATCGCCGATCAGGATACCAACGAGGAAATGGCGATGATCTTCAAGCTGCCGCGGACCCATGACGGCTACTTCCTGGAGGATCATATCAAGCTGCGCCCGGTGGATCTGCCTGAGCCCGGCTTCTTTATCGCCGGTACCGCCCATGCCCCGAAGTCCATACGTGAGAGTATCTCCCAGGCCAGAGCGGCGGCATCCAGAGCGCTCACCATGCTGGCCAAGGATACCATCAATCTCGGTGCCCGTGTGGCACGGGTGGACGGTGAAAAATGCGCAGCCTGCCTGGTCTGTGTCCGCGCCTGTCCGTTTGACGTACCGTTCATCAACGCCGACGGCTACTCCGAGATCGATCCGGCCAAGTGTCAGGGCTGTGGCGCCTGTGCTGCCGAATGCCCGGCCAAGGCCATCCAGCTTATGGAATTCGAGGATGACCGCATACTCGCCAAACTCCAGGAACTTTTTGAGAAGGTGAACGCATAATGGAAAATTTCGAACCGGTAATTGTGGCCTTCTGCTGCCACTACTGTGCCTATACAGCGGCGGATATGGCGGGTACCCAGCGTATCTCCTATCCCTCCAATGTCAAGATCATCCGGGTACCCTGTTCCTGTAAGGTTGACGCCCTGCACCTGGTCAAGGCCTTTGAAAAAGGAGCCGACGGCGTCTATGTGGCCGGTTGCCTGAAGGGGGACTGCCATTTCAAGAAAGGAAACGACCTGGCGGCCAACCGAGTCAAGTACGTTCAGAAATACCTTGAAGAGTTGGGTATCGAGCCTGAGCGTCTGGCCATGTACCGTATGTCTGCCGGTATGGGATACCAGTTTGCGGAAACCGCAAAAGAGATGACGGAAAAAATTCGCGAGCTCGGCCCGAGCCCGATCAATGTCGCCACCGCCCAGTTGAACGGGCAGGCGGCGTGATGGCAGGTAAAACCAAGAAGGAGAGTGAATTACAATGATCACCGCTGAACGTAAACCTCTAGAAGAACTGATTGAGTACATCTCGCCTTACCAGAAGATTCTTCTTGTCGGCTGCAACGAGTGCGTCACCGTCTGTGCCGCCGGTGGACGCAAGGAAGTAGGCTTGCTCGCCTCGGGTCTGCAGATGGCCATGTTGCAAAAAGGCAAGAATATTGAAATACGGGAACATACCCTGGAGCGTCAGTGCGACCCTGAATATGTGGAAGAGCTGATCACCATGGCCGACGAGGCCGACGCCGTGATGTCCATGGCCTGCGGTTGTGGCGTACAGACCCTGGCCGGCCGCTATAAGGACAAGCCGGTCTTTCCGGCGGTTAACACCAAGTTCATGGGTGCCTCCGAGCAGCAGGGAGTATGGGCCGAGCGATGTCAGGGCTGCGGTAACTGCCTGCTCGGCGAGACCGGCGGCATCTGTCCGATCGCCCGCTGTGCCAAACGGCTGATGAACGGCCCCTGCGGCGGTTCCACCAAGGGCAGTTGTGAGATCGATCCTGAGGTAGATTGCGCCTGGCAGCTGATCTGGGATCGGCTCAAGGCACTTGGACAGACCGAAAACTTTGTAAAGATTAATCCTGCAAAAGACTGGCGCACCGGTTATGGCAGTGGACCCCGTAAGATCATCAGAGAGGACTTGGCAGAATGAAAACTGAGAGCAAATTAGAAAAAATACTCGCAGCAGGCCATCTGGCAGTTACTGGAGAATGCGGTCCTCCACGTGGAGCAATGCCGGACAAGGTACGGGAAAAAGCCAAATACCTGGAAGGCGTGGTTGATGCCGTCAACATCACCGATAACCAGACCGCGATGGTCCGTATGTCAAGCTTTGCGGCCTCAGTTATCTGTAAAGAGCAAGGCCTCAACCCGCTCCTGCAGATGGTAACCCGCGACCGCAACCGGCTGGCCATGCAGGCCGATATCATTGGCGCGTACTCGCTGGGCATCGACACCATGCTCTGTCTCTCCGGCGATCACACCAAGTTCGGTGATCACCCCATGGCCGCAAACGTGCACGATATCGACTCGGTCCAGCTGATTCAGATGGTCAAGGACATGCGCGATGAGGGCAAGTTCCAGGGTGGTGCAGAGATCAAGGGCGCACCCAAGATGTTCATTGGCGCTGCCGCCAATCCTTTTGCCGACCCGTTCGAGCTCCGGGTAATGCGTCTTGCCAAGAAGATCAATGCCGGCGCGGACTTCATCCAGACCCAGTGTATCTTCAATATCCCCAAGTTCGAAGAGTGGATGGAAGGTGTCCGCAAGATGGGACTGCATAAGAAGACCTATATCATGGCAGGCGTTACACCGATCAAGTCTGTCGGTGCAGCCCGTTTCATGAAGAACAAAGTACCGGGAATGGACGTTCCCCAGGAGATCGTCGATCGTATGGGCTCTGTACCGAAAGAGCAGCAACCCGAAGAGGGCGTCAAGATCTGTGTTGAGGCTATCGAGCGCATCAAGAAGATCGAGGGCGTCGCCGGGATCCATATCATGGCCATCGAATGGGAAGAAAAAGTTGAGGAAATTTGTGAAAGAGCGGGACTTCTGCCGCGTCCTCAAGTATAAATGCATGTTAGGACGATATCAATTCAACCTTGTGCAAGGAGGAAGTACACGTGAGCGATAAGCAACTGATTTTGGTCGTGGACGACGATACAGATCTCGTGGAAATGGTCTCCATGAAACTGGAAAACGAAGATTTCCGGGTAGCCAAGGCGTACGACGGCCTAGAGGCCATGGACAGGATTCAGGAAGAACGTCCCGACCTCATGGTACTCGATGTAATGATGCCCAGAAAAGATGGCTACACCTTGTGTGATGAACTGAAAACATCAGACGAATACAAGGATATCAATATTGTCCTGTTAACCGCTGTGACCGAGGCAATCGGTACCACCAACTATACCCACCTGGGTGGCAAGACCACCTTGGCCGACGATTTTATCCCCAAGCCCATTGATCTGGATAAACTCGTAGGGATAGTTCGTGATAATCTGTAGTCTCCCACAAGCTGTCTGAAAGGGAATTTACCATGCAGTACAGCTGCTGCAGTGCTGGAAGCCACTTCCTGCACTGCAGCAGCTTTTCGATATGAGTCACATATTGCAGCACTTGAAAACGGTTTTCAACTTTAGGACGACCACCTAGAAACCGCCAATCTCCACTTTGGAGGTTTATGGATAAAGAGCCTGCAAGAACAGAGGAGCGACTCAGTGTTGGCGGAATAAAGCTCAGCCCCGAGCTTGTCCTCTTTAACTACTCCCGCCACGTACACCAGGCGTGTGCCCTGCTCCCGACACTCCGTACACTCTCTCATCAGCAGATCAATATTTTCTTTCTCAGCTTGGCGCGGCATGGTCCAGAAGACACCGTTACCACCAGTTTCTGCGTACTCCCTGAATTCAGGACCAGCACCATGGCCGCACTGACTGCTATGAACACGACGGACAACAACATAACGAGCTGTTCAAATGTTGGTGTTTTAAGTATCTACCCGCACAGGCATAACTTATCCCTACTGGGCAAAGTGCTGAGCACATTGGCTGGACAGGGGGTGCCGATTCACGGTTTGTGCACCTCTATCTCTGCCCTCTCTATCCTGACCGATTTCAAGGAGTTCGACGCTGCAGTAACCGCTTTGGCAGGAGTTCTCGATCTGCCCCCAAACCATTCTCCATTTCGCCAGGAGTTTCGGATACGACAGATCTGTTCCTGATACCATTTTACCCACCTTTAAGGAGGCATGATGTGGAGACAATAGCTGTATACTGGGAGCCGATCGTACGGGTTTATGGATACGATGTCAAACGAGACATCTCGCTGATCGAGCTTGAACTGCCGCTTGACATGCTGGAAGATATCGGTGACCAGGCCGACCAGCTGGCGAGAAGCGGCAAAGGCTTCACCATGACCTTGGTGCAACAGGCCACGGAACATAGCTTCCGTATTTGCCTGGTTACGGCATTCCAGGACGCGGATGCAGTGTTCAACCTCTTTCAGAAAACCGCCATCGAAAACCCGGAATTGGAAATCCGTACCCCCCATAAGGTCGAACTGCTCTCCTTTCACGGTCCACACTTCCAGGACAGGTATGGCATAGCTGAAGCGACTTTCAACGCTCTTGACCCCAGCGACATCACCATCTTCGCCGCAGGCTGTACCGGTACCAGCGTCTACCTGATCGTCGAGGAAGGAAAAGCGGAAGAGGCAAGAAACATTCTCTCAGCATCATTTGTGGTACCTGAAGCAAAAGCCAGAAAAGATCTGTTGCGCCACTGATGTAAATACAACCTTATCCAGGAGTTGGCACCGGCATGGAACGTTTTATGGACGAGCTAGACTGGCGGATACGCATTTTCGATTCGCTGTCCCATCCGACCCTGATCCTCAACAGGCAAAGGGAGATTATTGCTGCCAATAAGATCTTTTACGAACGATTCCAGACCAGCCAGGAAGAACTGGCGGGCCGCTGTTGCTATGATAAAAAAAGCAATCTGCAGCTGGCCTCTTTTCTCCCCTGTACCACAGAGCGTTGTCCTCACCAGAAGGCGGTCGAGACCGGCACTACCCAATCCATCCAGATAAAATCCACGGATTCTTTGGGCAACGCCACCTGGGAAGAGCGGTTCTTCTCCCCCATCCTCGATGATCAGGGAGAAGTAAAGTACATCATTGAATCTATACGCGATATCAGCAAAATAAAGCATCTTGAGCGAAAGTACTCCAAGATGCGGGAATTGATCGACAAAGTGGTGCAAAGCTCAGTCAGCGCCATCGTCGCCGCTGACCGCAGCGGCGAGATTATCCTGGTCAATGAGGCTGCGGAAAAGCTCTTCGGCTATACTCTGTTAGATGAGGAATCCATCAGCATTGAGGATTTCTACCCCCCCGGCGTGGCCAGGGCCGTCATGAAGGATTTACGTGACGAATCCATCGGCGGTAAAGGCAAACTCCCGGCCACCAATGTCGAGATCGTCTCCCGTTCCGGTGAACTGATCCCCGTGGAGATGACAGCTGCCATCATTTACGAAGATGGGGCAGAGACCGCCACCGCAGCGATCTTCAATGACCTCAGGGAAAAACAGGCCGTGGCCAGGAGACTGAAAGAGACCGAGGTGCAGCTGGCCCATTCGGAAAAGCTTGCCTCAATCGGCCGTCTGGCTGCGGGAGTCGCCCATGAAATCAACAACCCGCTCACCTCCATTCTTCTGTACGGCAATATCATGTATACCGCACTGGAGCCGGACCATCCTTTCTCTGAAAATCTTCGCTTTATACTAGAAGATGCCGAGCGGTGCACCTCCATTGTCAAAAACCTCCTTGCCTACTCTCGACAGACCAGTCCGTCACGGGCGGTTTTCTACCTCAATAGCATGGTCAATGAGAGCCTGGGGCTGATACGGGATCAGAAACTGTTTATCAACGTTAAGATCGTTAAAAATTATGATGAGCGGCCCATTCTGGTCAACGCCGATAAAAACCAGCTCTGCCAGGTGGTGATCAACCTCCTGCTCAACGCCTTCGACGCCATGGAAGGCAGTGGCACCCTCACCCTTACCACTTACAAGAAGGATGACTTCCGGGCTTTTCTGGAGATTAAAGATACTGGCAGCGGTATCAAGCAGGAGAATCGTTCAAAGATATTTGATCCGTTCTTCACCACCAAACAGCCCGGCAAGGGTACCGGTCTTGGCCTGAGCATGGCATATGGGATAATGCAGGAGAACTCCGGTGAAATTTACCTCAAGCAGACCGGCGCTCAGGGCACGACCATTGTCCTGGAGCTTCCCGAGGAACCGGTAAGCGAGGACTTTCCGTACTGTTCGATCTGCTAAAACCTGTTATCTGGCATACTTCGGTAGGAGCCAAGTCAAATCCAATAGAATTTTGCCTATCTAGAGAATAAGATACTCTATTGGCACGCTGGATTTAACAGACAATAAACGCTATAAATCAGATAGTCACTCTGGCCATTGCATGCATTCACGGGGGCTCGTTTGTCCTGTTGACTGGAATTCGATATACAACCCAGGACAAGGTGAGTAAAGGTCCGACAGGACGCGCCACTACAAGCACAAAGTGATCATTTCCCCAGAGTCATGAGACGGATTTACACGACCTGCTTTGTGAAGCAAACACGGGTGTGGAATCACCAATATCACAGAGGGTAGAAAGGGCTATGATGAACTTCAACATACTGCTGACCCTGGCTGTTTTCGTCTTTCTAATAGGTTTGGCACTCCGACTCTTTGCCTGGTTTGGCCAGGGAATACACCCACCGTCCCCTGCTTTTTCCCCCGCCAAGAGATTTGTACAGTCTGTAAAGGGTGTGGCAGCGACTGTTTTCAGCGGCCGCATCATCACCTTGATCAAATCCAGCTTCTCTGATCTGCTTTTTCAACGGCGAATCATCAGCAAATCCCCCCTTCGCTGGACCGCACACAGCTTGATTTTCTTTGGCTTTATGCTGCTGCTTTTCATGCACGCCATGGAATCGGTAGTCAGTGCCAGACTGTTTTCCGATTATGAGTCGACCCTGAATCCATATCTCTTTCTCCGCAACCTTTTTGGAGTGATGGTGCTGGCTGGGATCGGACTGGCCGTCTACCGGCGAATAACCTATAAAGCCAAACGCTTGAAAAGTTATGGCAGCGACTGGGCAGCTTTGCTGCTGGTTGGCGGAATTATTTTTTCCGGTATGCTGCTGGAAGGCGCCAGCATCTCCTCGTATACTGTTTTCCAGGAAATGATGGATGAATATGGCGCCTTCGACGAGGATGAAGCAGCAAATCTCGAGGCTTTTTGGGTCGCCGAAAACGGGCTTGTCTCCCCCAACATCTCAGCTTCGATTCCAGCCGAGCAGATAGAGCTTGGCCGTGAAGCAAACAGTTTCAGCTGTGTGGAATGCCATGCCCCAAACAGCTCAGCCTTTGCCAGCTTCAGCCTTAAAGGAGTAACCCGACCGTTTGCCATGCTTTTAGGCGACAGTGCTGCGGTGGGCCTGTTCTATTTTCTGCATATACTGTTTTGTCTGACGTTTCTGGCGTGGTTGCCCTTCAGTAAGATGTTTCATATCCTGTCCGCCCCGGTCAGTCTGCTGACACGAAGTGTTCTCCCCAATCCCCCCCATGATAGTGGGATCGAAGGGCTTACTTCCGCCAACGCACTCACCCGCCAAATGGTGGGTCTTTCCGCCTGTACCCACTGCGGTTCGTGTTCGGTGGAATGTTCCGCTTCCATGTTTTTTGAATCATTTGAAAACGATTTTATATTGCCTTCGGAAAAAATACAGTACCTTAGACATCTTGCCGCCGGTAATCCGATCGATCCCGCAACTCGCAAACAACTCCAGGAAGGACTCTATGTCTGCACCAGTTGTGACAGGTGTACAGAAATTTGTCCCTCAGGGATCAATCTAAAAGAAATATTCATCAATGCCCGGTACGCCCTGCTGGCTGACGGTATACCGGAAAAAACATTGCTCGGCACCTTTTCCTTTCCATTGGCCTTGGCCCAACGCTATCCGGACAACCACCTCAAGGCGCTGAGGGCAGTGGAAGAAGTATTTCGCAGGGCCTTCCAGAAACTGACTGATCTCGCTTTGCCCCTGTCACTGACACGTGGCAGCACGATGGTGAATGAGAGCTACAAGAGCTGCTATTCCTGTCAGCGGTGCACCAACATCTGTCCGGTGGTCCGCAGCTACAGCAACCCGGTCGAGGCCCTGGATATGCTGCCTCATCAGCTTATCTACAGTCTCGGTATTGGCAACACGGAACTCGCCATGGGTTCCAAAATGATCTGGAGCTGTTCGACCTGTTACCTCTGTCAGGAACATTGTCCCAACCAGGTCGAACTGACAGACATTTTTTACAAGCTAAAAAACGCTGCTGTGAAGAAACTCGACCCAGGAGAGCTGCCATGAAGTACGCATTCTTCCAAGGCTGCAATATCCCCATCCGCATCCAGCAATACGCTGTGGCGACGACGGCGGTCTTGAAGCTGTTCGACGTTGACCTGGAGGTAATCGACGATTTCAACTGCTGCGGTTACCCGATACGTAACGTTGATGAAAAATCGTATATCCTGCCCTCGGCAAGAAATCTCGCCCTGGCTGAACAGGCTGGCCTCGACATCATGGTTATCTGCAACTGCTGTTTCCAGAGCCTGAAGAAAGCGCAACAGATGCTGGCCAATGACCAGGCCCTTGCTGCCGAACTCAACGAAGTACTGCAAAAGGAAGGATTACACTACACAGGCAAGACCCGGATCAACCATTTTCTGACCATTCTCCATGAGGATATCGGTCTTGAAGCCATCAAAGCCAGACTCAACCATCGTTACACCACTCTTAACACCGCGGTGATCCATGGTTGTCACCTCCTGCGCCCTCAAAAAATCACAAAGTTTGACGACTCGTTTATTCCCGGCATAACCGATTCACTCCTGCAGGTGGCGGGAGCGGAAAGTATCGACTGGCGAGGAAGACTCGAATGTTGCGGGGCCGCTCTGGCAGGCATAAACGATGAGCTTGCAAGCCGGTTATTCATGGAAAAGATCGACAATGCCCGGGCCGCTGACGCAGAATTCATCGTACCGATATGCGCCTACTGTTATCTGCAGTTCGATACGGCCCAGATAAACAATCTCAAGGCCCAGCCGGCGAAAGCGAACAGCCGACCTTTTCCCGTACTGCTCTATCCACAGCTGCTGGGTTTATGTCTTGGGCTGCAACCAGCAGCGCTTGGCCTCGCTGACAACCAGACCATTTCCAGTGCTGAAATTGAGTCACTGCAAGCCCGTCTTGGCCCTCCAGAGCCAGAGAAAAAGCGTCGAAAAAAGGCCAAAGCACAAGTCTGAAGCCAAGCCAGTGCCGCTGGCAGCAAGTAGAGTATCCAAAAGCCATCCTTTTCACTGAAAAGGTGGCTTTTTGCTTTCATAAATTCCTGGAATGGTATTATCTAAGACGTAACCGGAGCTGATTGTACAAAAAAGAGAAACGCTCTGCGTGTTTATGTTTGCCCAGATAGGATATCGCTGTTGTTGACTGATGGCGTGCCAACTCGAAGCCTGCCATATTTCCACACCAGCTATCCGCCTGGTGCAGTACTATATGTCACTTTCAACCTGGAACGGAGATAGTATGGGTAAAGTTATAGCATTTGCTGGCAAAGGCGGCGTTGGTAAAACCACCGTTGCCTCCCTCGTGATTCGTCATCTTTCCAACAACGGCGAGACACCGATTCTTGCGGTTGACGCAGACCCCAACAGCAATCTCGGTGAAACGCTGGGAATCGATGTACTCACCACTGTAGGAGATATCCGGGAAAACTACATGCGCGACCCGCAAGGGGTTCCCTCCGGCATGGACAAGGTCAACTACCTGGAGACCCTCGTCGAACAGGCCCTTATCGAGCGATCGTCCTTTGATTTACTGGTGATGGGCAGGCAGGAGGGCCAAGGCTGCTACTGCATGGTCAATAACATTCTCAACAACTTTACCGATCGTCTTGCCACCAGCTACAAGTACCTGGTCGTTGACAACGAGGCCGGCATGGAGCATCTCTCCAGACGCACCTCTGGCAAGGTTGACATGCTTTACCTGGTCACCGATTACTCGCTGCGTGGTCTACGGGCAGTGCGGCGTATCTATGAGATGCTCGACAGCCTTAAGCTCGAGATCAAGCGGCTAGGCATTATCGTCACCAGGGCTCCGGAGACACTTGGTGAGGCCTTCATGGCAGAAGTCGATGAAATCGGCGTTGAGATTGTCGGCACCATCCCCCACGACCCGGCGCTGCTCGATTTTGATATGGCCAAGCGCTCTCTGATGGAACTGACTGATGATTCTCCGTCGGTCCTGGCTGTTCAGCGGATGATGAGCGAAACCGTCGCCGCCTGAACAGCAGCATCCAAACAGGCTTTTTCTCAAGGGTGAGTCTTATGACTCGCCCTTTTTTTATGCCCCGCCCGTTTATTGATTCAGGTCAATTACCAAGCTGTTGATTTCCTGTAAAGTCGTCATAAAGTAAGAAAACCCTTAAATGAGTTCTGCGATCGTTTTAGAATTCCGCCAGTGAGGTGCCACATGAGATGCCCAGGCCAGGATACCCAGTATTGGGATGCAGAAGCAATATATGACGTCAATTGCCCGCAGTGCAACAGTGCCGTTGAGTTCTACAAGGACGACACCCAGAGAAAGTGCCCCTCATGCGGTCATCGCTTTGTAAACCCAAAGATGGATTTTGGCTGTGCCAGCTACTGCCAATTCGCCGAACAGTGTATCGGCACCCTACCGGAAGGCGTGGTTATTTCCAGTGACAACCTGCTCAAAGACAAGGTTGCTGTGGAAATGAAAAGATACTATCACAGCGATTTTCACCGAATTGGCAGGGCCATGCGACTCGCCCGCTACGCAGAATCCATCGCCAGGGCAGAAGGTGCAGCCCTTGCCCCTACCCTGTGCGCCGCCTACCTGGCGGAGGTTGATCAGCTAAAAGAGACCGGCACTGAACACAGGGGGCAACAATCACCCATCGAGCAGCTTTTACTCAAGGCCGGCGCCGAGCCGCCACTGGTGCAGCAGGTGCTGTCCCTTCTTGATAGACTCGGCGACTGCTCTCCTGCCGATCAAACACCTGAAGTCGTAAGCCTGGCAGACGCCAAACGTATCCTGGAGGTAGAAGAACGCTATAAAGCTGGCGACATTGCCTTGGACAAGCTCCAGGAGCTGCCTGGCACACTGCTCACCAAGGAAGGGAGTCTCACAGCAGAAAAGCTGATCGCAGGATATACGGCCGAACCAACTGACAATGCCAAAGAGTAAATGCTTTCAGCCCTATACCTTTCTCCAGATATGGGGCTGAAAGCATCCATTGCGCTTTTACAGTGAAAACTTTTTTTGCATGGCTGAGATAAATTGATCAGCCTGGCCATTGACGGGTATTTCAAGTGCCAACTTTTCAATGGCACTGGCCAAGTCCTGATCATCGGCGAGGAGTTCCTCGCAGATGATTGTGGCCATAGGTCCGATAAAAAGCGCCAACCCCTCCTCCAACGCCTTCTTCTGCTCGCCGTTGAGCATGCCACCAGAGTAGCTGGACGATTCTGGTGCCGAACCAACGCCGGCTGCCGCCGACAGGTAGCGTAGGATCTCTTCGGTGCCGGGCAACTCGCAGCTCAGGTCAGGGGCGGAACTCTCACTGAAACGTACCCGTCCCATCTTGATTTCCGGAATTAACCTGAGGGCCTCATCTCCACGTTTATTGAAGAAATAGATGTAGCTTATCTCTCCCTTATCCAACACCAGCTGGGCTGATTGATTGGCATCTGTGGCGATGTACATCACACCGGTTTTTTTCCCCGCACAATAATTTTTCAGTACCGAAACAATTTCCGCAAACGCAATACTCTCGTCATGGCTCATTTCTTCTTCCGTAGTCTGTCAAATGCCATTTGCAAACTTACACCCATGCGCTCAATTGCCCTCGCAAGAGCTCCTATCTCATCTCCCCTCTCTTTCTCTCCGATCTCTGCCTGCAAATTACCTTTACTGATCTCATCGGCAATCTTGGTCAACTTTCTGATAGGCGTTGCCAGATGATTGGCCAGCAGGTAGGCCATGAGAATCACGCTCACCAGGGTGGCTCCCAGAAGAATCAACGATTGCCTCTTCGACTTCACAGCAGAACTGTACGCCTCGTCATAATCCTGCTGAACAATCAGCTGCCAACCCATTTTCGTTCTCAGTTTGTAGGCGACGATCTTCTTATCCTTTTCTTCAAAGACAAAATTGCTGCCGGAAAGCTTGTCCTTATGCTGCATCACAGGGTGATAGCTCATATCCTGCAACTGGTTCTTTATTCGGCCAAGACCGTGGGCAAGCAGGCGGTTTTGGTCGTCGAGCAGGATGGCATACCCGGTCTTACCGATTCTGGTCTCCGTCACCGCCTTGGAGAGATCTTCCAGGGTCATGGCGATCGCCAGAACTCCCCGGATCTTTTGCCTGTCAGAAAGGATAGGTTTGGCAAGGATTAATGCCGGTTTACCTGAGGTCTTACCCATCAACAGCTGTTTGCCGTTTGGTTTGCCTCCCATAACCTGCTTAAAATATTCACGATCACCATAAAACTTCAGTTCATTGCCATCACTTCTGCCGATATTTTCCCCATCCGGCTGAACCGTAAAGGCCAGATAAATCCAATCATAGGTATCCTGAATAGACTTCAGAACCGGATTCTGCTCGTCGGCAGCCATACTCACCATGGCGGGCGCCTGACTGTTCTGTTCAAGAAGTCTCAGGTTGAATTCAGCCCATTCATCCACCCTGTTAGCCAGGGCGGACGTGTCCTGTACAAGGGTCTGAAAAACATTGTCCGTCCAGTCCTGCTTTGCCTTGTGGATACTGATGAACCACAACCCCCCAATGGGAATGACTGCAATCAAAATCATGGCAGTCAAAATCCGATAGAGGATAGTGAATCCCTTAGGGCCGGTTTCCAGTGCGTTCGTTGCTTCCATTTCTCTCCTCACAAAAATCAAAATTCCCCCAAACAAACCATAACAACAGCCGATAGAAACCTGGTTTCAGGGAGGCATGGAGAAAATTGTTTCTGCGCACCTGTCACACAACACAACGTTGAACTGGCTGACCGCCTAAAGGAAAATGTAAACCCGGAAAAGTTACATTGAGAAAGTAAATCTGTCTCAAAGTGATCAGCCCTTGTGAAACGCTTGCACCACAAAAAAACTCATACCACCGTTGAACCAAATTCTTCAGTCACCCTAGCGTAAAGGCCATGCAATATCAAGCAATTTCATGAATTTCATATATTTACATGATATGCCTTGTTCCAGGCAATTATTACTATGAAATTTCAAGCTGATAACAAAATGCACCTGCTTTCCACTCCCTGCCCTGGCAGGAAAGCCACAGTCAATCTCAGACTCAGATCAGGACAATTGGGGTAACTCGAAAGGTCGTTTGGGAGGGGATCTTTTTGTGGAGGGAAACCAGGATTGATCCCCCCATCGTATGCTGATGCGAAAACGAGAGGGGATCACAGGAGGATCATTGGGCCAGTGCATCCTTGGGGGTAATTTTCGTCCCACACTCAGGGCATTTCACGACTTTTTCCATTTCATCTGAAAAGATTTCAAAAATTACCCCGCAATCAGGACATTTCAGTTTGACCTCATTCAAAGTCTTATTCGCTTCAAAACCAGGACAATGTTGCTGACTCATTCCGTTGTCTCCTTTCGTTATGGGTGAGAGAACTCCATCATCGTTATACAGGCACAGACCTAGTCCAGGAATCTACCCGTAACCGAGGCGGTGAAACAGCTGCCGCCAACCTTTACCAATAAACTGATTTCATCCATCAAGTCGTACCGACTACTGCGTAGTTCCCAATTCCTTCAGCTGTTTTTCAATGAGCTTTTTTTCGCCCTGAAGCGGCTTTCTTTTCTCCATGTTGTAAAAAGAAGTTTCACCCATCTGCCCGCTTCTGGTGAAGACCACCACGTCAAACTTACCGCTCTTATCCCCCAGCTCTTCCGCCCAGAGCACCTTCTCAATTTCCATTGAGAATTCGGAGCAGATCTTCTTGGCAAATTTTTCAGGATTCTCGGATATCGACATTCCCTCGCCGGTCTTGGAGTAAATACAAAGATACGGCTTTAAGTGACGCACACCAGATTTTCTGTCCGCCAGTCGGAAGATTTTCAGGTTATAGGATCCGGGAAACCAGGCGATGGGCTCCTGATCATCATGCTTTTTCCCATCCCAACTGTATCTACCTGCATAAACCTTCATACGCTCCTCCGCCACTCTCGCACGCAGCCGCCCAAAAAGTATTTCTTGCAAAAACAACTAACCGGGCAAACTGCGCGGGTGGAAGACCCACTGCGGGCAGATCTTCCACCTCTGGCTCTTTATAGTATTATACCTCTTCAAGGGCCCTTCTGTCTGCCATATCGACGAGGACACGTTCACGTCCCTTGTCAATACCAAGTTGTCCCCTCTTCTTGTCGATATGAGCGATCATCAGGCGTGCCATGCTGATCGGGTCGTGGGCAAAGCCCCACTTGCCAAAGCCCTTATCTTCAAGTTCCTGGAAGAGATGTTGCTCAAATTTGGTTCCCTCGGTCATGGGAAAGGTGTGTCCAAACACTGTAAATACACCCGAGGCAACGAAATATTGACCAATGGCAAGGGCCTTTTCGCTCATCCACTCCGGTGCACAGCCAGCAACAGGTAAGTCGGCAATCTTCTCACCGAGCCCGCCGGTTTTTACCATCTCTGACAAGATCATCAGAATACGGGAATTATCGACGCAGGCCCCCAGCCCGAGGACAGGCGGTATGCCCACGGTCTCGCACACCTCTGCCAGACCGGGCCCTGCCAGTGCCGCCGCACCTGGAGTTGTCAGCCCCGCCTTTGCCAGTGCCACCTGGGAGCATCCGGTCTGCACCACCAGAATGTCGTTTTTGATCAGTTCCTTAACCAACTCAACATGGGAAAAATCCTGCTTTGACCGTGGATTGGTGCAGCCGACGACACCGGCAGCCCCCCTGATCCGACCATTGATGATGTTGTCATTTAATGGCTCATAACCACTTCTAAATGAGCCTCCCAGCATGTATTTAATGTACTCATTGGAGAATCCGTGAATTCCCTTGGTCTTATTTCTCGGGATCTGAATCCCTTTTGATCTCTGCCTGAACCTGCTGATAGCCTGTATGATAATCTCATCCGTACATCCGAGGGGGTCGTGTTCATTCATCTCGACATGCTTGGCTCCCTCAATTTTGGCCCTGTAATTTGTGGTAATGAATACCGTATCGTAGCACTCACAGACCCTCTGGAGGTCCTGCTTGATACACTGTACGTCAACGGTCATGGCATCAACGGCGCCGGAGACAAGTACTGCCTCCGTTGAAGAAAAGTTTCCTGCGTGAGGGACACCGTGACGGGAGAGCACATCAAGACCTGAGCAGCACATTCCCACCAGGTTTATTCCCGTAGCACCGGCTTCCTGCGCCTTTTGATTAAGCGCTGGCGATCCAGCTGAAACAATCATCGCTTCAAGCAGAATCGGCTCATGGCCGTGAACGATGATATTGACATGGTCCTCCTTCAAGACCCCCATGTCCACCTCGACCTCCACAGGAGCCGGGGTGCCGAAGAGGATATCGGAAATGTCTGTCGAGACCATGGAGCCACCCCAGCCGTCGGCAAGTGCGGTTCGTGAGATCTGTTTGGTCAGGTTCTCATAATCCTGGTCAACTCCGATCGCGGTACGGTGCATCATCTCCATGATCTCACGCATGGCGCCCCGAGGAACAATTCCCTCCTGTCTCCAGCTTTCAAGGGTTTCCGCCGGTACACGCTTTACCAGAGGAATTTCACCTTCAACCTGGGTATAGGTGCGCTCAAGCTCTTTGTAGAGATCCCTTGCAATATCAAGCAGCGCACGGTCACCAGTCTCGATCTCAAGGGACTCGGCAACTTCCCGAAGCTTGATCGGATCCTTGATCTCAAAATCTTTCACGGTGCCTTCAATCACGCCACGGAACAGATCAAGCATTGCCATGCCGTGGTCAGTATGGGCCGCTGTCCCGGCCGCAACCATTCTGCCGAAATTTCTGGCGACAATTGTGTCGATGGTGGCTCCACAAATTCCGACACGTGAGTATGGGTCTTTAGTATTGAGTCGACAAGGCCCCATCGAGCAGTGCTTGCAGCAAGCTGATTCACTGCCGATCGGACATGGGCGCATGTTTTCAGCCCGGTCAAAAAACAACTCAACGCCATCCTTCCTGGCCTTGACGATCATCTGCTGTGTAGAATCACAGGTGGTGATATCTTCAGGCCGAATCAGTTCTTTGAGCTTCGCCATACTGCCTCCGATGTAGATAAAGTTGGAATACGTCTTGTGTTCTGACAAGTCATGGGGGAGGCCCCAACGCCATGTCCATGTTACGACACGGTTTTACACATCAAGAGCTTTGTTACAGAATTTCATAGGTGGAAAGGGACACATTCACACAAGATAATAAGAACTATTCCCAGTCATAGACATTTATACCTCCACATGGTGGCACTGTCAATATCATCAGTTCACATTTTGCCGGTATTCCGAAACTTTTTAAGAAATTTCCCCGAAAAGGGTCTGGGTCGTAATGAATAGCCCTTCCATAACAGGGCTTATTATTAAGCGTAAGCGAGTGCGCTGAAAAAAGCGAATGGGTGGAAGAGAGTATCCCAGAGAGGATGGTCGATGGAGGAGACGGTGACGCTGCTGATTATGTCGGCAAACCGCAGCGTCACCGGAAAAATCATTAATTTATGTAATCAACTAGAGATTAGTTTTTCGCATATCCCTGCAATTTGCCGGCGATATCCAGCAACTCTTGAGGAGCGTCACCGATGGTATCAAAAGGCCGATGTCCCATCCTGTCCGCCTTCACAATTTCATCATGTTCGGGGATACAGCCCAGCAAGGGAAAATCTGGCAGAGACTCTCGAATGAGTTCGATATCCTCATTACTTCGCACTCGGTTGCCAAGAACAACTATGTTCTTGATTCCAATATCTTCACCGAGCTTGCGAATTTTGTGGGCGGCATTTCTACTGCGGGCGCCAGGGTTGACTACGACCACCAGGGCGTCGACTGAGCCGGAAGTAGCCCGTCCCAGATGCTCGACTCCTGCCTCCATATCCATCAACACAATTTCATCCCTGAACAGTACCAGATGATTCATGAGAGCCTTAAGAATGGTACTCTCAGGGCAAATACAGCCTGAGCCTCCACTCTGCACAGTTCCCATCACCAGCAGCTTGACTCCATCCTTTTCTTTTGAGAAGCGATCCGGAATATCGTCTACTTTCGGATTCAAGGTAAAAAAGCCACCCATTGTTCCCGGCTTGGCACCTGTGCGCTCGGCGATGAGATCGGAGAGCTCCGCAATTGGGGTAATCGGTTCATCCTCAGGAATCCCAAGCCCCGCAGCCAGGTTTGCCACCGGGTCCGCATCAATGGCAATTACCCTGTTTTTCCCTTCAGCAGCCAGGCAACGAGCCAACAATGCAGTTACCGTGGTTTTTCCAACTCCTCCTTTACCGCCAACAGCAATCTTTAACCCCACAATGATTCTCCCGTAGAGATAGTTTGTTCCCGGCAATGTCTTTCATGTCCTTCCATGAACTCTTGTACCGGTAATATGTATTTTCAACTCTGGCCAGACACCCATCAATTTCCGGTCTGGGAAACCTCTTTTATGATCTTTCCTTCTCCGTCAACCATCGTTACCTGGAAATCATTTTTTTGAGCCTCTTGGTGCAGTTCTTCAATGTGTACTGCCTGCACTTCATACTTCTTACCCTTTTCACGAGATATGGTTAGAAAGCAATCGTTGGCTTCATCTTTGCTCACAAAGGCTGGGATGAAGTTCACGTCTTTATCCTGATCGTAAAGACCAAGAAAGCTTTCCTCAGTTCCTGCTTTGACAACATACACGTACACCCACTCATCAGACTGTTTTTCAGAGGTCATTTTCGGCTCCATTGAAGCTATCAGTTTTTTCCTGTCTTTTCACGGGTCACAGCAATTCGTCGGCCACCTTATGTAGATCATCCTTAAGCTCTGGCCGAATCTTCATTAAGCTGTTTTACATATGAAGGGCCATAGATCATACTATCCTAATACATCTGAACCGTTCAGGAAATCGGTAATCGTATAAAGTGCATTTGTCAACTTGAGGAGCAGTTCAAAACGAAAAAAGCCCCGCTCTTCAATGAGCGGGGCTTTAACAACTCTATCTTTTTAGAAATCTTTAGATATCAAGATAGGAGTCTGAGAACAGGTTCTCACCGGTGATGACCTTAACGGTCTTCACGTAATCACCAAGCTCCTTGCTGAGGGTGCTTGGATCCGGAGCGGTGCCGTCCATGGCCTGATGAACCACATCCACGATATCAGGTCGCTGACCTTTGGCCACTGCGGTAAGGCCCTCATCCAGAGGATCGGAGATAACAGATTTCATGCCGTAACGCTCGAGCATGATCATGTAGGTGGTATTCAGGATCGGACGAAGCTCTACTGGAGGTCCGTTGGAGATATTGGACAGACCACAGGTGGACATTGCGCCTGGAGCGATGTCTTCAAGCATCATCTGGAAGTTCAGCAGGCTCATGCACTGCTGCTGCTGAATGTTTACCGGCGTGACAATACCGTCCACCCAGATTTTCTCATTTGGAATACCAGCCTCGTTGGCGGCATACAGCAGCTCAACACACAGTGCAGCGCGCTCGTTCTCGTCACGGGGCAGTCCATCGGGTCCCCACATCAGGGCAACAATGTCAGCCTCATATTTTGCAGCCATCGGCAGCATGACGGTATAGCGCTCGGGGCGAGCCATAATGGAGTTGACGATATGTGGCTTGGCACAGGGCTTCAGCACCTTCAGACCCTCTTCGATGGCCTGGATATTGGAAGTATCGAGAAGCAGAGGAATCTCAGGTACAACTTCCTGCACGACCTGACATACCCAAGGCATCAACTCATGACCGTCCTTCTTGGCCGGGCCCAAGTTGATGTCGATGTAATCCATTCCTTTTTCTTTCTGCTCAAGAGCTTCTTCCTGGATTGGTTTCGGGTCACGCGCTTTGAATGCTTTTCCTATTTTTGTAGAAATTACATTCAAACTTTCACCAAAAAGAATCATTACACTCCTCCGTTACTGAGTTCGTTATCAATATTCCCTAAGAAATATACGGAATATTTATCATCAGCGGCAGCCTCTACACAGCTTTCCACCGGAATTGCTACCTCTGCCGGCAAATCGCCGGCAGAGAGCATCACCAATTATGCACGTGCTTTCAGAAAACCTGCCAGGTGGGCAGACTCTCTTGGTCCTACTGTAATTGTCCAGCCAGAAAGCTCTTCCTCAACGTCGCCAGCGATTGCCGCGGCGTAGCCAGGAATAACCAGCTCCTGATGCTTGACTTTATCAATGATACCGCACTTCTTCACAAACATACCAACATCATCGCCACCGAACTTGCCGGCAGCCCAGGCGGTCAGAACTGACAGACCTTCCGCATCCTTAATCAGCAGCCATGCAGGCATCTTGCTCGCCTCGATCTCACCGGAAACGATGAAGTAGGTGAGAGCAAAGTTGGTGGTTACCAGAACAGGTGAGTTCTCATCTGGATTACCGATCGGGTAGATACCCTCGGTCACGGTCATCGGACGCTGAGGATCGGTGAAGATGTTCAAACGCTCGAGCAGCAGCGGGAAGATCACCTCGGTTTCCAGGCTTGAAAGCACCACGATGCCCGCGTACTTGGATACGAACATACCGGCGACCAGTGCTTCCATGTCGGTGTTGGAGGCCATCTCGGAGGCGAAGACGATGGTCGGGAAACCAACTGCGCGGTTAGTATCTTTCAGCGCGGCACGGCGAATGGCCACCTGATCTTCCATAGCCTGCTTCAATTCACGACTACCTGAATCGATAACCAGGTCTTTCAGCCCCATTCCTGTCAGCTTATCGGTGAGCGCGATAATGCCGTCGATGGAGTCGGCTTTAACGGCCAACGGCAGATCGTTATCCAGAGCGATCTTGCCCATCTCGTCTGCATTGGCCTCGGTAGCCGCGTAAATCAACGGCCGCTTGAAGGCGGTCACGGCTGCTGCAGCCTCGATCACAGAAACATCTTCACTCATCAGAATCAGGTTGAACTCTGAAGTCTCTGCAATCTGCTTGGCAAGGGCGGCAAAGGCCACACCGTCACCGTTGACATCTTTTACGGCAACCATCTCGGGACGCAGGTTCAGGCCAACACGCTCATATTGCAGCGCGTTCCAGGCTTTCAGCTTCGCCTCTACCTCTGCTGCATCGGTATCTGAGGTGATGGTACCAGCAAAAAGAGTTGGATTATAAAAGGTTTTTTCATGCCTGAACATGACGGTTTCACCGCCGGTGGTCGCCTTGCGGACACCCTGGCCAACTGCTACCGGACGGATTGGCGGTGCTGATGCCTCAGCCAACTGCGCCCTGGCCTCATCGGAAACGTATGGACAGGAATCAAGCTCGGCCTTACCGGAAGCGAGATTCATAGCAAACGCCAGACAGGTAGGAACGCCACATTCCTTACAATTGGTCTTTGGCAGGAGTTTGAATATCTGTATACCTGTTAACGCCATTAGTTTTTCTCCTTGTCTATAAGTCCACGCAGATTATGGTGACCAGCACACCAGAATTACCCTGGTGTGCTGGTTCCTCTGCGAAATAAATTAGCCAATCAGCGGATCCATGCTCATTGCAGGATGTCCTTTCTCCTGGAGCCATGGCAGGATCTCGTCTTCGGTGATACCGACAGTCTCATCAGCGATCATATCCGCAAAATTCTTCACGCCCATTTCCTCGCCTCTGGCGTTCAGTCTGTCGCGAATCTCGTCCTTCAAGATCTTCGGCATCCATACCATGCGCAGCAGTCCACCGTCGCCCAGGATGAACTTCTTCTGGGTAATGTTGAACTTGGAGTGACCGACAAAACCTGGTGAAGAAGCACCACCGCCCATAACACCGGCCAGGGTGGTGAACTTCATTCCTGATGGAGTCTCACCGGCGTAATCACGACCAACAGTCATGATACCGTTACAGCTTGGCAGCATGGCGGCGATACACTCACAGCAACCACAAGTGGTCATCGGAGCGTGAACCATAGAGTAGAAGTTATAGGTATCGATTGCACCTTTGGAGGCACCCTTGATGAACTCATCAACACCTTCGAAACGTCCTAGTACAGGATCAAGTACCTTACCCTTCTTGATAGGCTGGTTCGGGCCGGTCGGGTTGATCTCGTAGGACGCTTTACAGTCCATCCAGTTGTAGGCACCGCAAAGACCGGTACGCTCAGGGCTAACGGTACAGACGTGGCTCGGAGCAAATGACTGACAGAGAGAACAGCTGTAGAAGGTCTCTACATCTTCGTCGGTCATGGTGTCGACACGCTCGTCACGCATCTTGTACTCGGCACGTGCACGCTCGGTCATCTTGTCAACGTCATCCTGGTTGGTAAACAGGGTTACCTGGACCTTGTCGACGATCTTCTGGAAATCCTGATGGAACTTGGCATGGAGAACCACACCGATATCCTTCAGGGTGAAGCCCTTCTCAATGGCCGCCTTGCTGATACGTACCCAGGAGATATCTCTTTGGCCGATATGCATGATGCCCTGGATGTAGTTGACCAGGTGATGGATCTGACGCTCCATGATCGGCTCAAAGTCTGCCTGGAACTCACGGCCGGCAATCTGCACGTAGATACCGAGTGGCAGGGTATCGCCCTCTTTCATGTCAGGGATATCCGGACCAACAACCTCGACCTTGCCATCCTCGATCTCCTTCATGTCGGCCATCTTGACCAGCTCGGTACACTGGGTCTTACCACCACCCATCTGGCCGAAGAGATCGGCGCCACGTACACGTTCGCCCTCAAAGGCAGGACCGAAGGAACATGGGATGTCGATCTCGGTGATGTTGATCTTCAGACCACGAACCTCAACGGACTTCTGGCAGATCTCATCGTGCGGTACGTTGGCGACAACGTGCTCATAGGTACAGATACCGGTAGGCAGAATCTCTGGGATATCGGTATCGGCCAAGGTCGGGAAGCCCCAGTTAACACAACCGGCTGCGGCAACAGCCCACTCGGTTCCAACATCGCCAAGAGCATTAACAAAAGCAAAAACACGATCCTTGTTGTACATCAGCATCTTGCGGTAGTCGCCAGGCTGAACACCACCGAATGCCATGGCGGCACGGTTGGCGAAACCAAGGGCGAAGACGGCTGAGGAGATATCCGGGCCAAATGGTACGATACGGGTATTCCAACCAACCTGCATGCCAGCCTCAACACACTGCTCGACTACAGTCTTGCCATTGTGGTTGGCGGCACAGAAGATGTACAGAGACTTCTTCTGGTAGTCTTCCACGATCATCTTGGCGGTCTCTGCATCGGGAGCTGCGCCAACGATGGCTGCAAAGCCGGGTGCGGAACCGTCAACGAACTCAACGCCACGCTTTCTGAGGATGGTGTCATCGGCAGGACCTACCCAGATTTTGCCAGCCTCTAAATCCGGATCTTCTGTATAGGTGTAAAAATCCGGCTCATTCAGGATGCGGATCGCTTCCTTGATCTCATAGGCGAAGATTCCGGCCATACCGGCATCCAGCAGGGGGCCGAGATACGGCAGGTGGTTGGCGCCCTTCAGATGCGGGGGCAGAAGTCCGCGGGCGAATGCCAGCGGCTTTTTCAGATCTTCGAGAGTCTCACATTTCATACCGGTGAGGGAGTAGATAACCGGCAGATAGTATGCAGTGTTGCCGAAGCCGATCTTGGTAGATGCATCATATGTCTGGAGCGCTCTTTCAAGTTCGCCCTCAACCTGTGATACGACCTTATAGCCGCCCTGTATCGCTGCAAAAGCTACTAATCTAGACATGCTTTCCTCCTTCTTTGAGGATTAATTTATCACGTGTTCGTCAACTTCGAATGTTAGTCCATTCCAAGAGCTTGTCTGTCGGCCATGTCCATGAGAACCCTCTCGCGTGCCTTATCGATGCCGAGCGCGGCACGCTTCTTATCGATATGCGCGATCATCTTATGGGCGTGCTTGATAGGATCGGCCTCGCAATCCCACATACCGCCATACATTTTCTCCATGTCTTTGTAGAGATAGTCCTTGAATACAGGGGCACCTTCAACCGGCATATGATAGCCGAACACAGTGTAAACACCTGAAGATACGAAATACTGTCCAATAGAGATAGCTTTCTCACTCATCCACTCCGGCGCAGAACCGGCTGCAGGCAGATCGGCGATATCATCACCAAGGCCACCAGCTTTCACAACCTCAGTTGCAGCCAGGAGGATGCGGCTGTTATCAACACAGGAACCAAGGTGCAGAACCGGTGGGATACCGACAGTCTCACAAACCTCAGCAAGACCAGGGCCACAATGAACGCCAGCTGCCTCAGGGGTAAGCAGGCCTTCGATACCGGCGGCGATTGCTGAACAACCGGTGGTGAGAACGATGACGTCGTTCTTGATCAGTTCCTTGATGATCTTGATATGTGCATCATTGTGCTTGGTGCGGGCATTGTTACAGCCAACCACACCGGCGATACCGCGGATACGACCATTGATGATATTGTCATTCAGGGTGTAGTAATCGCCACGGAAGGTTCCGCCGAGATGATACTGGATGGACTCAACACCAAAACCGGCGATCTGCTTGGTCTTATGACGCGGAATCATGATCTCTGCGCCACGTTCCTGGAAGTTATCGATGGCCATCTTGACGATGCGCTTGGCATCCTGCATAGCGTAGTGCTCGTCAAACTCGATGTGGATGACGTTTTCCTGCTCCATCTTGGCAATCGGGTGGGTGGTGATCAGCTTGGTGTGGAAACATGCGGCAACGTTGGCCAGGTTCTGGAATACACACTGAACGTCCACGACCATGGCATCACAGGCACCGGTGATGATCGCCAGTTCCTGCTGCAGGTAGGTACCTGCGGGTGGAACGCCATGGCGCTGGAGGATTTCGTTGGCGGTACAGCAGATGCCGCCCAGCTGGATACCCTTGGCACCTTTTTCTTTTGCGTAATCAACCATTTCCTGGGACTGGGAAGCGGCAACGATCATCTCGGAGAGCAGCGGCTCATGGCCGTGCACGATGATGTTGACGTGATCTTCCTTCATGATGCCCAGATTCGCTTCAGACTGCAGCGGCGAAGGAGTACCGAACATGACGTCCTGCAGGTCGGTACCGATCATGGAACCACCCCAACCATCCGCCAGAGCGGCGCGGGCACCTTGCTTCATCAGGTTCTTGTAATCCTGATCTACGCCCATGTGGGTACGGTGCATGATCTCGACGATCTCACGGTCGATTGCACGGGGCTTGATACCCATTGCTTCCCACTTCTCCTGCAGGGGCTTGGGAGCGCGATCGAGATAAAACAGGGTTCCGCCTTCCTTGCCCCATTCGGCAATGGCAACCTCGGCAACACCGAGTGCGATTTCATCGATATCTCTATCGAGGGTCTCGCCATCAACTTCCACGGTGGTCTCAACACCATAGTATGGTGCGATTGCACGCAATTTGGCTGGATCTTTGATGGTGTAGTCCTCGGTTTCCTTACGTGCTACGGACAAAAAGGTTTCGGCAACGGCACGACCATGGTCAGAGTGGGCTGCTGCACCACCTGCGATCATGCGAATGAAGTTACGTGCTGCGATTGTGTTTGCGGTTGCGCCACACAGACCTTTACGGGTGTCTTCACCTTCGATTCCATCTTTAGGTAAAGGCAGTCGACATGGTCCCATGGCACAGTTCTTACAACAGATTCCCTGCATACCGATGGCACAGGGCTTCATGGTGACAGCTCTATCAAAAACGGTTTCTATCTTGAGTTGCTGGGCGCGACGGATCATCTCCTGGGTAGACACTTCAATGGAAGCTTCCATCGGATCTGCCAGTTTGGGAGCTTTAGCGGGTGCTTTTCTTGCTTCTGCCATCAGAGGTTCCTCCTCAAGTATGTTCTTAGCTTGGTTCGCTTGCACTACCACGTTTTTTCAACAGCGAATGTCCCGATTACCGCTTGTGGAATCTGTTCAACATGTCGAGGATCTTCTCCTGAACAGTCATCTGAACAGCGTCTGCGGTCTTGGTAGTCTCGCCAGCAGTTGCGGCTGGCCGTGCAGCAGCATGCTTAGCGCGCTCCTTGGCACGTTCTGCGCGAATAGCAGCCTCTTCGGCTTCGCGCTGCTCTCTGGCTTCTGCGATGGCCTGGGCTTCTGCCTCAGCTTTGGCCTTGGCCTCCGCCTCTGCTTTCGCCTCTGCATCTGCCTTCGCCTTGGCTTCTGCTGCGGCTTTGGCCTCAGCGTCAGCTTTTGCTTTAGCTTCTGCCTCTGCCTTGGCCTTGGCCTCTGCCTCTGCTTTCGCTTTAGCTTCCTCGGCAGGATCTACAGCTGGAGCGGCGGGAGCCTCTTCCTTCGGCTCAGGCTTTGCTTCCGCCTTGGGTGCAGCAGGTGCGGCTGGAGCGGCGGGTGCCTCTTTCTTGGCGGCAGGAGCAGCTTTTTTGGCTGGTGCTGCTTTCTTCTCAACCTCAATGGTCAGGTCCACCTCAGGTGCCAGTGCCGCGAAGTCAACAGACGTCTCGGCGAGGCGCTTGGTAATACCATCAGCTCCGTTCAGGGAACCACCGTCGGTCATCACATCGATGAACTCCTTGGTCATGCGGATCGCCTCAGGATGGCGCATGATCATGATGTTGGAGCCGGTCATCAGATAGGATACCGCGGCAACGGCTTCCATCAGAATTCCACGTTTTTCTGGATCGCCCAGTACCGGAGCCTCTTCTACAGTCTGCTTGGCTTCCTTGCACTTCCATACTTCATTTCCGAGATTGTTGATCATCGGAAACTGCAGCTTCTCGTCACCCTGGGTCATGGCGGCCAGGTTCAGGCGCTCCATAACTGAGTAGGTGTACTCCAGTCCGTAACCAAGACCACCGGTGGTCGGGTCGACCAGGACCCTGTCCATGGGCATGCCAAGGTTCTCAAGCAGAATATTGACCTGCTTGGCAAGGTTTACGTCGATAGGGGAAGAAGCGATAACCGCATGGCCATACCCCATGGCGGCAGCACCGATGCCCTTGTAATTCTTCTCTTCAACCGGACCGAGTACGAGGTTGCAGCCCTCGCACTTCTCGGCGACAACTTTCATAACCTCTTCATCCTTCTCAGGATTTGCACAACCCCAGACGATGAGAGGAACATCGATTGCGTCAAAGACCTTCTTTACTGTCTCTGCAGCCGCTTCCGGGCTGGCATCCTTGTCGTTTGGATCGATGGATTTCAACTGAAGAACAACTGCCTCTGCACCATACTCATCAACACATTTTTTGGCCCAGGCGGCAGGGTCGGCAAGGACACCCTCGAAAGGAGCAGTGACCGCTGCCGGCCAGTCCTCGGGTTCCATGTCCCATATCTCCATGGCGATCAGGGGCTTGTTCGGCATCTCTCCTTCAAAGGTGTAGAAAGGAAAAGATGTCTCGCCGCCAACTGTTATGGCAGAATCTCCCTTGCCTATGGAAATTTCTCTTATACCACCAGTATAGGATTCCTTCTTAATTTCAAATCCCACTTTTGCCTCCTTAATGGTGAGTGTTTGTTACCTGAAGGTTGCCGTTACCACCCAACCTCAACCTTCCCTTTTTTATGACTCAAAATGTAGAGGTACACATATAAACAGCTAGCTTCTTCGCATAAAACTACGGATCTCCTTTTTGTCCTGTTTGTTCAGTTCCACCTGCCTAATTCTTTATGCTGCCTCGTGCTTGGGATTCCGCGACTCCATGCGAGTCTTTAGTCGCGGAAACTTCTCGATTTCTGTGTGCGGTATAAACATCGCCGCAACATAATTATTCATATACGACGGGGTTTCGGATAACTCAAAATTGGTCATCCTCCTGGTTACTTCCACGACATCCCGGCGAATAGCGTTAGTCAGTGAACTCATGCGGGCTCCCAGCAGCGAGCCGTTACCAATGTAGGTCACCCTCTCCGGGTCTATCTCCGGCAACAGACCGATAGTGATCGCTTTTTCAAGATCGATATAACTGCCGAAGCCACCGGCCAGGATGATTCGTTCTATGGCATCCATGGTCAAACCGACTTCCTCCAGCAGCGTCATACAGCCACTGTATATGGCGCCTTTGGCCCTGATCAGGTTCTCCAGGTCCACTTCAGTCAGCACGATATCTCGGTCGATCTGGGTTTCATCCTGCCAGGCTATGACATACTCCCAGACATTCTCCCGGCAACGGATACGATCCGTTTTCAGCTCACGATTGAATTTGCCGCTGTTGTTGATCACCCCCATCTCGAACATCACTGCGGCCATGGTGAGCAGTCCGGAACCACAGATCCCCTTGGGACGTTCATCGCCGATGGTGAGGATCATCGGCTCATAGGTAACCGGGTCGATAAGAAAGTCTTCTATCGCGCCCTTGGCCGCTCGCATGCCGAACTCTATACCGCCCCCCTCAAATGCCGGGCCTGCGGAACAGGCGGTACAGGCGAGCCAGTCTTGATTGCCGATGACCAACTCCGCATTAGTGCCGATATCAAGGAACAGGGTCAGCTCTTCACTACGGTACATGCCGGTTCCCATGATGCCCGCTACGATATCACCGCCCACATAACTGGAAACCTGTGGAAAAACGAGGGCAATGGCTTGATCACTCAAATCGATGCCAACCGAAACCGCAGCGAAGGGTGGGTAGAGCGTCGACGCCGGCACATACGGTGACCTGCGCAGATACTTGGGATCGATCTCAAGCAACAGCTGGGTCATGGTGGTATTGCCGGCAATGGTAATGGTGGAGATATTTTCCTTTTCGACCTTTGCCTTCCTGATCACCGCGCCGATCACGGTGTTGATGGTCTCCACCACAACCCGCTGCAGGGTTTGCAACCCCTCCCCCTTTTCGGCGTAGATGATCCGGCTGATTACATCCTCGCCGTAGCTGATCTGTCCGTTGAAATCGCCCTTTTCCGCCAGACACTCCCCAGTGTTCAGGTCAATCAGCTGGCAATACACCGTAGTCGTCCCGATATCCAAGGCAATGGCATAGCTCTGGGCCGAAGTATCGCCTGCCTGGACATTGGTCACCAGGATCTTGCCGTCCTCGCGGACAGGCTTGATCAGGGTGGCTGTTACCTTGAAGTCATTTTCCCGCATAACCGCCGGCAGCTTGCGAATAACCGGCAGGGTCAGCTCCAGCTTGTGGTGGTTGCCCTTCAGTTTCAGTTCTTCCACAAGCCTGGAGACATCCGGCATGTTGTTTTGCGCATCAGGTGGGGGGATTTCAAGATACTCTTTCACCACCGGCGCCACAAACAGCCCCTGCTCTTTCAGCGTGTCAAAATCAACTTCCTGAATGGTGGCGGTACGTCGTGGAGTGACCTGATTATTAAGGGCACTGGCGTCAATGGACGACTCAACAGGGATGCGTACCGTCACATCCCCTTCCACGTGAGCAAGGCAGGCCAACCGATACCCCCGCTCAAGGTCTTCGGGTGCAAGGCGTTCCGAAATGCCTCCGGCAACGCTGCCTTCTTCCACAAGCACCCTGCATTTACCACACACGCCGCCGCCACCGCATGACGCGTTCACGTGCACTCCAGCCTGCAGTGCAGCTCTAATTAAACTCTCACCGGCAACGACATCAACCTCCCTGCCATGGGGCAGGAAGAGAACTTTACTCGTTTCAACTTCGGGTTCTTTTAGCAAAACTTCACGATCCTTTTAAAACCATGATCCTGTACAACATTTAGACAGGCCGACAGCCTGCATTGCCAATGCAGATATCGCCAGCACCGGGTAACAACGCGGAGTTGCAATGTTATCCAGCCTCCGATACCGCTGCTGCGGATATGCCGCAACACGCCATATATATTAAGGGAATTATAATCTGATAGACGAGGCCAGGCCTTCGCTACAACATGGGAGACCCGACAATTGTTTGGGTCTCTATAGAGATCAGAATGTTTCCGGCTTACGACATCATCCGGAGAGAAAAGACAAAGATATGTCTTTCCTTCACGTAAAGAACGTGAAGAGATGGAGGTACTCGACAAACTCAATGGGTAACACGAAATTCCCACTGAAAATTCACCTTGAGCAAATGTTTAGCATCGACACGCAGAGCGGCAGTCCCTGCAAACTACCTCTCCGCACTCAATCCAACTTCGCTTGGTTTACATCGTAATTTGAGAAAAATCAACATTTAGCACGAATAGTTTTCACATAAAATATATTGTTCTCCCACCTCATCAAATGATCTACGCCATTGCATAAATTGCACTGATTCCAGAAACTTCCTCACCACCTGCCGGAGTCTTGCCTTGTCAACTTGTGCAAATTGTTCAAACTCGACCACGTAACTGTGAGAGCGCATTTGTCTGTCAGGCTAAAATCGCCACTCTGCCCTTAACGGAACCGGCAAGAATTACCCGTAGTCTTTTGTAGGACTTAGACTAGTAGTAGTCGGCAATCTGAATCTCTGCAGCCGCGACCTCGGCAATACCCAGCAGGGCAGTTTCCATTCGCTTTTTCACCAACTCCCGCTGCCCCGACGGTACCTTGGCCTGAATCCTCACGTTCCCCCCATCGACAGACACCTGGGCTTGGGGGTAATCGAACAGGGCCGCCTTCACCTCCGACTTGAGTGCCATTTCACGGATATGGCGTGTCGATTCCTCGGTGGCCTGGTAACAATCGAATTGTGCAGTCCGTGCAACGAGCTCTGCCGCTTCATCGACCCCCATGGTGCTGATGTTGAGCACCATGTCGTATAACCCCGGTTCAGATATGTCGATGCCATACAACAACATGGCCCACTTTCTTCGCTCCTCATCATCTTGCATGAGCTGGGCACGGGCATCTTCGGCAGAAATGTCCTTGCGTTGAACTTCCGCGGAAACCCTGTCTTCGATATCTGCGGTTATTCGAACTTTTATGACATGGCTGATGCCTTGGACAAAGAACTGTCCGGCCAGACCATGATAGACGTGGTTGTCTTTTTTCAGGAAGCGCAGGATCGATGACGCCATATAGTTGGTGTACCGTTCCCGGCCAAATGAGAAACGCTCCAGGATATGCGCGGCGTGTTTGACATTGGGCATCAACTTGATCTCCGGGATATCAAACAGTTCGCTGTTCTCCAGCAGGGAGTCGCGGGAGACACTCTCATATCTGAGCATCTCAGCCACCTTGTGGGCCACTTCTCTGCCACGATGGTAACTCCCTCTTGAAATACTTATGATCGGCATACGCTGTCCCCTTATTGCAAGTCCTTCGTGTCCGTTTGAGTATTTCTCACCATCCATTCAAGGATGATGTACATGGGGCACCCTAACGCAATAGCACCGTATTTGCAATAGTTTTGTGGATTCCCGGCTTGTTGTAAATAGCTCCCATTTGCAACTACAGAAAGCGGTCACGGCACAACAGGCAGTGAGTGGTGACCATGAGGCGCCAGCGGCTGATCCTACAAAAGACATTTTCCAGCCTTCACCACTGTTGCCAAAAAGAGCAGCTGAAGAAAAAATACCTCATCACCCCATCAGTCAATTGCACCGAGCTATCGCTTAATGTATAATGATTCTCAATTTCAGATAGTTGCAGGAGCCTGCATTGGTACGGGGCTGTATCATCACAATTGCACATGAGTTATTCAAATTTGAGGAGATTATTATGGCATCCACCACTGACAATCTAAACGAAGCTTTTGCCGGAGAAAGCCAGGCGAACCAGAAATACAGAGCCTTTGCCAAAAAGGCCGACAAAGAGGGTTTTGCCAACATCGCCAAACTTTTCCGCACCACCGCCGAGGCGGAGCGAATCCACGCTGAGGGCCACCTGCGGGCGCTGGATAAGATCAAGTCAACCGCCGACAACCTCAAAGAGGCAATCGGGGGGGAAACCTACGAATTTGAAAAAATGTATCCTCCTATGCTTGAGCTGGCCGTCAAAGATGGTCACAAGGCAAAGACCATGTTCAAGTTCGCTGTAGATGCCGAAGAAGTTCATGCGGTTATTTACCAAAAAGCCCTCGAGGCAGTGGAAAAAGGTGAGGATCTCGATATAGGCGAAATTCAGCTTTGTCCGATCTGCGGCTACATAGAATTGGGAGAAGCACCCGAAAAATGTCCGGTTTGTGGCGCACTGAAAAAAGTATTCCATGAAGTAGACTAACTGCAGATAAACTCTGGATAAAAAAGTTCGACCAGAAAAAAATAAAGTGGCGTTCGTGCAAAGCACGGACGCCTTTTTTTTGCTGCCTGACCACGGTTGCCAGCTCTTAAAAAACACCCTATATCAAGCGGAAGATTCTTTTATAAACCCTAAGGTTGCAGAGTTTTCTCAAATAACCAGAACAGTTCTTGTTCTTTTACAGCCAATCGACTATGTATGCAGGAACGAGAGAGAAGCATGATGCCCAGCACTTGCTCAAGCGCCTAATATTCCTTAATTCATGATGTGTTTTGACCATGTATAGCCGTCGTTACCTAACTGTGTTGTCCCTGCTTGCAGCAATGCTGATTGCACCGCCTGAGATCCCCGCCTCTGAGTTCCCGAAAATTGCCAAACTTGAGGATAAGATCTACCGCGGCACCGAGACCGTATGGATCGGAGACAAAGAGTATGATGTCCCCTACCCCTGGCGGGGAAATATGATACCTGCCCCACCGATTGCCCCGGCAGAGTTCAAACAGATACCTGTCGAGCACACCAAAGACGGCAGCAGGCTCTATGTAACCCGGGAAGCCCATACCGCATTACTGAAGCTCTTTGCCAAAGCCAAGATCGACGGCATCCATCTCAGGGTTGAGTCCGGTTATCGCAGCCCCGACTACCAGAGAAGGATTTTCCTGAGAAAATTCAAGGAAGGCCGTACATTTGATGATGTCATTCGGTATGTGGCTCCACCAGGATATTCCCAGCATGCGCTGGGCACATGCGTTGATTTTGCGCCGGGTAACTGGAGATTCGCCAACAAGAAAGATTACACCTGGCTGAGAAGCAATGCCGCCCAGTTCGGGTTTACGGAAACCTATCCCCAAAAGAATAAATACAACTACCCCTGGGAGTCGTGGCACTGGAACTACTCCAGAAACGATGATCCACACATACAGGATGATATCGACTTAAAGCCTAAAAACAGCGAAGGGAGGGAAATCAAGGTAATCGCAGACAAGCATCTGGAGCCGGATGGTCAGCACCAGCCCCTTTCCGGGGATGTATAGAAAAAGCTGCAGCGCCCCTTCCAAACAGAAAAATCCCTGTTTCACCTCTGAACTCGTGAAACAGGGATTTTTTTTTGTTGCTCAATTTCAGAACGCGCTGCTACAAAAGTGAAGATTTCCGCCTTCTTGACGGCCCCGGAAGTTTACCGATAAGAATACCGACCAGAAACACCCCCGCCCCGGCCAGGAACCAGTTGATCGCGGACTCTTTCTTCAACTCTTTATTTTCCTCGCCCATGACACTCAGCTCATCCTGCAGCTGCACGTTTTCTGCAGTCACGCGCTCAAGATCATTTTTTATCTGCATGACATTGGCAGTATCTTCTTTCAGGGCCTGGAACTCCTGTACAAGCCGATCGCGCTCTTCGAGCACGACGTCCAGATCCGCTTGTATTCTGGACAACTCGGTTGAAGCCTGCTGGGCCTGTTCGGTGGCGAGCAGATTATCCTGTTGAAGCTGATCACGTTCTTGCTCTAACGAGGTGACGAGATCTTCCAGGGGCGGTTCCGCACTCAAGTATCTCTTGAGCATCCACCCTTCCTTATCACCAAAACGAATCCGGGCATAGCTCCCCGACTCTTCCAGGAAATCAACACTATCCCCATCTTTTACCATACCGATTATCTTGAATTCATTCCCCTGTCCCCGTCTGACGACCACCTCGGCGGTCGGTTTGACATAACGGGTTTCCACCGACGCCTCAGCAACAGCAGGCTCCGTAACGGAAGGCTCCGCGGCTTGCACCGGCAGGGAAAAGAGAAGAGCGGCCAGGGGTATGAGATGACGAGTTGCACATTTTGGCACACGACTGAAATTCATATACATTATCTCCAGAAACTGATACTGGGTACCAGAAAAGATGCGTATTATTGCGGTCAGCTATCTGCATCCGCAGCGGACATCGGCGCATTTTTACCGACCCCCTATTGAAAGTCAACCCGTCTTTTCTTCACAGCCATTCTCACCCCTGCTCCCCGACACAGCATCAAATTATCGGATAAAAACCACCGCTATTTTGCATCCAATACCAGCTTGACCATAAGCTGACAGGAAGCAGCTGCTCCGACAATTTCCCAGAACCAAGTATACCAAGGCTCCTTGGCCGATTTCCACCCGACCGGCCCTGCTCTCATCACCACATTGCCACGCTATACCTGGATTTCAGCTGTTTTTTTCGATCGGGAAATTTGACTGATAATGTCAGGAAAAGCTATTATTTATCTGTAACCATCTCAATCCTCAGCTGGGGCCGAACCATGGCAGAAAAGATGAACTCTATGCCTAACCAGAACGACACCGTCATTACTCCCGGTATGCAGGAGTATATCGATCAGAATACACGCGCCCAGGCTGAACGGGCAAATTATATCAATACCGAGGTCAGGAGGTGGCGGTTTGACACCTTGGCGGTACACGGGCTCTACTCTGTGCAGGACGCACTGGATTTTCACCAGGGTGCCATCATCGAACCAGCATTTCTCAGCACTTCCCAGGCCTATCGGGATTCTGACGAGATGGCGGCGGCATTGGCCTATAAAATCCCCACCTGGTGCTATTCGCGGATCGCCAACCCTTCCACCTATTACTACGAGTGGACTTTGGCCCTGCTTGAAGGATACGGCTCTGGCTATGAAACAAGCTGCTGCGCAACCTCCTCGGGTATGTCGGCGATATTCAGTGCAGTGACCCCCTTTCTCAGGGTCAAGAAGCGGGAAGAGCCGATCAACTTTGTCGCCACCGCCCAATGCTATGGCGGGACCTTTCAGCAATTTACCGTACGGCTCATGCAGGAGCGGCAGATTGAGTGCCGCTGGGTTGTCGACGCCACCGATATCAATGAATGGGCAGCAAAGATCGACGCCAACACCAGATTCCTCTATGGTGAGCTGCCCAGCAATCCGCAACTGGGCTTTTTTGATATCACCGAAGTTGCCGCTCTCGCCCACTCACACAATCTGCCACTGATTGTTGACTCGACTATCGCCACCCCAGCCCTGCTGCGTCCACTGTGCCATGGAGCCGACATCGTCGTGCAGTCTGCCACCAAAAGCCTGACAAGCAGTGGGTTCGGAATTTGCGGCGCGGTGATCTCGAAAAAACCGATTGTGACCGATATCGATGATGAACCCCTAAAAGATGACTTTGCCTTCAACATCAAATTACTCCAGAACAGGGATCTCGGTCCCAACCTCCACCCGATGCAGGCAGTCTTGACTCTCAACGATATCCGCACCCTGCGCTCGAAAATGGATCTGATGAGCCGCAATACCATGCAAGTTGCTGAGTTCCTGCAGGATCACCCCAAAGTTGAACGGGTCGCCTACCTCGGCTTGAAGAATCACCAACACCACGAACTGGCCAGCAAATATATGTGGCTGGTGGATGCTGAATATGATGAATTGTACCAGAAACCGGTCAACCGGTACGGTCACCTGATGTCGTTTTGTGTCTCAGGAGGGGCTGCTGCAGCACATAGCTTTTTCGATAACCTGCAGCGGATCTGGCGGGCAACGGATCTGGGCCGGATCAAATCTGTCGCCACAATTCCGGCCATCTCAACGCACCAGCAGCAGGGAGAAGAGGCGCGTGACATGGCTGCCATTCCAGGCAATATGGTACGGCTCTGTGTTGGCGCCGAGCACCCGGATGATATTATCGCCGATCTGGATCAGGCTCTACAAAAAGCATGATGGTCCTTCTCCCTGGTAGAATCACCCGACATACCATGCAAACGGCCCGAGGGTGAAAATAGGCCAGCAATGACATGGCTCTTTGCCCGACGCTTCTCTTTACACCGGCAGACCGAACAAGAAACGATAGCACAGTTCATTTCCATCATAGGAGAGGAGAACAAAATGGACTTGAAGGATAATCAATCAGCACTCATTCTCGATATTGACGAAGTTGGGGAAATCAGTGTCAATGTAGCCTCCATTGATCAGCAGGGTCTGACCGCACGCATCTGCCACGCTATCGCGATCAAGCTCACCTCAGATGTCTCGTTTCAGACTCATATCATGGACATGATCGACTCATAACAACACTGCACCCCAGGCTTCGGCTTCAAAAAAACAGCCCGTCCTTGGCAAACAGGGACAGACGCTTGCGTAATTCGGTCAGCTGAGCGAAAACCTTTTCGAGCATCTGTTTTTCGAGCTGCGTGAGTTCGGCAAGCTTTATGTGATTATCGGGCTTGATGCCATCTTCAACACAGCGCAGCTGATGCTTGAAGCGGAGTTGCATCAGGTAATCATACGCCTCCACCAGCTTTTCATGGGTTTCCCTGTCAATGACTTCGCCGTCGAGCATGGCTTCCAGTCGTTGCAAGGTATTCACTCCGGTAAGGCCCATGTTGATGGCATGAATCCTGCCGTAGCCAACAATTACCGCCAGCACATGCTTGATATTTAGGCTGTCGGGATGCTCTCCCCCGGATTCGGTGGTCAGCCTGCCGAAAAAATCGATGGGGATCGCGAAAGCCAGGCAGTTCTCGGCGAGATGCAGAAAAAACGGCCTCTGCTTGCTGGTCTTTGCCGTGACAAATTCATGCAGTTCCTCAGTCAGGTGGGCGTTGCCATAAATGGTGCGCATATCGAAAAAGATACTGACCTTCATCAGGTCATCCGAGTCCGCATCCTTGATCCACTGCCCAAAGTACCCCTTCCATTTGCGTAGGGGCTGGCACCAGTGGGGGTTCATGGCCATCACCTCTCCTTTGCAGAGGTCATAGCCGACCAGGTCGAGCCAGCGGCAGACCTGGCTGCCCAGCTCCTGAAAATAGGCATAGACGTGATCCTCCACACGATGATCCACATCATAGAAAATGATGCCGTTATCCTGGTCGGTGGCCAGGGTCTGCTCCCCCCGGCCTTCACTGCCAAGACTGATGAAGGCAAAGGGCGCGGGCGGTTTGCCCAGCTTCTCAATGGCCAACTCAATTAACCTTGTGGTTATCCTGTCGCTTACAGCGGTGATGTTTCTGGTGATATTTCTGGCATGGGCCCCGCTTTCGTGCAAGGCACGCACCATCTGCACCACCCGCTCATAGCAATCCTGCAACTCTTCCGGGCGCTGCGCTTTATCGATTTCACGGAGCAGCATGGATGATGAATATCGGTGGGCATCGAGCAGCTCTTCATTACTCACCACACTCACCACGCTGCCACGGCTGTCGCGAACCGCCAGCCGCCCTCCCGGGGCCTCCTGCAATTTCAAGAGCGCCTCGTAGATCAGGGCACTGTCGTCAATGTAGGTCACCGGAGCACTCATCACCTGGTACACCTTGGTGTCCGGGGCAAGGTTGCGGGCCAGCAACCTCTCCCGCAGTATGGCATCGGTAACAAGGCCCACGGCCTGGGCATTCCGGTCCTCTCCTGTCCCTGATTCATCCCCGGTAACCAGAGCGCAATCGCTATTGGCCCGGGACATCATGGCAGCAACGTCAGTGGCCGTATCGAAAAGATTGCAGCCAACGTACGGCCTGATAACCGCCGAAATAGGCTGGTCAAGATAGAGCAGTGAGGTCTGTAACTCGACAATCAGCTGCCGGCGCTTCTTTTCCAGTCTCTTTTGCTTGCTGATATCCACCATTACCCCATCGAGGAACTGCTCCCCATCCCGCATAACAGGGATCATGGACAGCGAAATCACCCGCTGACCTCGCGTTTCCTTCCCACTATGCGGCCTGCTCTTTAACTGTACCGATTTTCGCTGTACAGAGCCCTTGTCCTGCAAAACCATCTCCAGGCTCTGGCTGGAGGACGAGTCGTCGACAAGATCGAGCAGCCCCAGCGAAAACAGCTGCTTCTCCGTCACATCGACCAACCTGACAACCGGGTCGTTCGCCTCGACAAAGGCCATTTTCCCGGTTGCCCTCACCCGAAACACCCCGATATCCAGATCGGTTGCCAACTGCCGGAAGCGCTGTTTGCTTTCGCCAAGCCTGCGCTCCACAGAGCGGACCAGGGAAATATCATGAAAGGAGAGGATCACCACCTCCTGGCCGTGAACAGCGCCCCTGGCAAACATCTTCTTTCTGGAAATCGACAACCTGGTTGTCAGCCTGCTGCTGTCGGCATCGCGCAGGCAGAGCTCATAGACGCCGTCGGGCAGGGAGGCAGCCCCTGTACTGGTCAGAATTCGCTGCAATTCGCGGCCGCTTTCATCTTTTTGTTCCTTGTCCAGCAACCTGGCAAGTCCTTTTTGCTCAATCTGCGCTGCGGTATAGCCCAGCAGTTCCTCCAGGCTGAGGTTGACATACATCACTTCGCCATCACTCAACATCATGATCGGCTCAACCGCCGCTTCCACCAGTGCCCGGTACTTTTCCTCTGAATGCAGCACCTCCTCCTCGGCCTTTTGCCGTCGCCGCTCGATCTGCAGACTGCGGAAGGTAACCCAGGTTAAAATCAGGGCGATCAGTACAGTGGCCGCCAAAACCAAAAAGGTGAGCTGCCTCGATATTTCCCTGGTTTTCCGTTCCACGTCATCCAGAAATACACCCGTACCGACCACCCAGCCCCAGGGGCTGAACTTCTGCAGATAGGAAAGTTTCGGTACTTCCTGAGTCGCAGTATATTTTTTATTCCACACGTAATCGATAAAGGCGCTGTCTTCCTGTTCAACCGCAGCAAGAATCTCACGAAAAAGCAGCCCCCCTTCCGGCGAACGGAAATCCGCCAGATTTTTCCCCAGGAGCTCCTTGGAATACGGATGCATGACCAGCTGGGGCACCATATCGTTGACCCAGAAATAATCTTTTCCGCTGTCGCCATAACGCAGCTGCTCCAGTTCACACAGGGCCTGGCGCTGGGCGTCCTCACGGCTCATGTGGCCCGTTGTTTCCTCGGCCTGGTAGTATTCCAGAATACTGAAGGCAATGCTGGTTACCTCCTTGAGCATGGTGCGCTTGCCCGCCATAAAGCTGTCTTTAAAGGTTGGAACAATGACGAAGTACATGAAACCGATCGTAATAACCACAGCGAGCACAGCGGGCAAAATGATGGAGAGCACAAAGGTGATCCACCGACCTCTCACATTGGTTGTATGAACGTGCATATCTCCCCCGATGTTTCGGTTTCAGCAGAAAATGATGAACAGAACCTCCTTAAAAAAACACCTCGGGCCTTGCCCTGTATTGACCGGCCCTATGGCATGCTATCCGGGCAGAGAGCCGCCTGAGAAGAGTACCGAGATTTTCCGGAATCTGTCCCGTCTCGGTGAAGTACTCCGGAGCCCTGTCAAGGGCGGCAAAAAGTGCCAGCACCACATCCGGATCAAACTGTTTGCCGACCCCTCGTTCCAGATCGGCGACAGCATCGACAAGTGACATTCCGGCCAGATGCTTCCGGCCTGAAAGCATTGTTTCAAAGGCGTCGCAGACGGTAATGACCCTGGCCGCAAATGGGATCTGCGTCCCGGCCAGACCGTAGGGGAAGCCGGTACCGTCGAATCGTTCATGATGGTAGAGGACCATGGACTGCAGCTCCTGCAGGCCTTTGAGCGGGGCAAGGATTCTGGCCCCGATTTCAGGGTGCCGCCGGACACTGTCCTTCTCCCTTGCCGAAAGTGTTGGTATCCCCAGGCGGGCGAGAATGGTGTTAGCCACTCCGATCTTGCCGATGTCATGCAACAGGCCGCCATGATAAAGTTTTTGCTGATCTTCCTGTCGCAGGCCAAGCTCGAGCGCGACCCTCCTGGCATACATGCCGACCCGCAGAGAGTGACCGTGCGTCTGATCGTCCTTGGCCTCAAGCGCCAGTGCCAACCCTTCCACGATCTGCCTGAGGCTCTCCATATCCTGCGCATCGCATGTCAGGCTTCTATAGAGGGCCAACGCCCCCTGCTCCGCAAACGCCACCAGCAGATCCTGCTGATCCTCGTGCAGAGTTTTTTCCCCCAGGCTCCAGACAGCCAGCGCCACTCGATAGGGGCCGGCGCTGCTGGCCTGGGCAACTGTCAGCGAGCCGCCATCCACGCAGCAGGAAAAGGGGGTGCCGGCAAGTTGTTCATCCCAGCGGAGATTATCGACATGGACCAGATTGCCTTCGCTGGCGGCCAGCAGCCTTTCCAGTGCCTGGTAATCGCAATCGATTATGCTTGAAAACGGGTTACCATAGGCAGCAACGACCTCTTGCCGACGGCCACCATCATCCAGCTTCCAGAAGATGCTGCCGCTGGCTGCCAGTACTTCCGCGGCGTGGCGCACGATCCCTGCTGCAATATCCTCAAGCGGTTCACCCCTTTGAACAGCCCTGGTAATATTGGCGAATACATTGAAAAAGCGACGATAGTTTCTCTGCATGACCAGCTTCCCCCGCTGAAGAACACCCTCTTCTGTCGAACAGTTCCGCCGAATGCAGTCGCCAGGCAGGCCGTTCTCAATACTGCACGCACTGCCGGAAATTAGACCACCCCGGTCTCGCAGAACTCGTCGATCATCGTGTCGCTGTAACCAAGCTCCCGGAGAATTTTCTGGGTATGCTCGCCAAAAGACGCAGGGCTGCTGCGAATCTCCGCTGGTGTCTCAGACAATTTGACAGGGCTGGCAAATGTTTGGCAGAGCTTGCCGTTTTGTCCCGGATAGAGGTGAACCATCCGCCTCTCCCGAAAAAGGGGCGAGTCAAGCACCTCGTCAATGGTGGCCACCGCACTGAAGCAGACATCCAGATCGGAAAGCTCGGCATCCCATTGCACCAACGTTTTTTGGGCAAACGTTTCCCGCAACCAGTTGATAAGCTCAAGACGGTGTTCCTGTTCATACTGCAGGGGAGCATATTCCGGTCTGCCGAGATGGTCGCAAAGCCGCTGCCAGAAACGGTTTTCCACCGCGCCAATTGACACATACCGGTTATCAAGGGTCCTGTAGGTATTATAGCAGGCATACTTGTGCGACAGGGTTGTGGCCGAGCGCACCGGCTCCTCCCCCGCACTCTGTTGGAAAAACTGCGGCAAGGTCAGCAGCCCAAGCACCCCTTCCGTCATGGAGATATCGATATACTGCCCTCGCCCGCTTTGTTCGCGACTGTAAAGCGCCATCAGAATTCCCACCGCCGCCTGCATCGCCCCGCCGAGGATATCGGCAACCTGCACAGCCGGAATCGTCGGCGCCCCGAACTCCTCACCAATCAGGTTGAGTACCCCGGCCGTGCTGAGATAGTTGACATCGTGGCCCGCCTGGTACCTCTTGGGTCCGGTCTGGCCATAGCCAGAGATAGAGCAGTAAATCAAACCGGGATTGATTTGTTTCAGGGATTCGTAATCAACACCCAGCCGGTCCACCGCCCCAGGCCTGAACCCCTCCAGAACCACATCGGCCTTTTCAACCAGCCGCAGAAAGACTTCTTTTCCATTGGGATCCTTCAGGTTCAGCGACATATGCCGCTTGTTTCGGTACAGTTGCTGAAAAAACAAGCCATCATCCTGGAACTTTTTGTTTTCAATAGCAATAACCTCTGCACCATGGTCCGCCAGGATCATTGAACAATATGGTCCGGGAAGCAAACGGGAAAGATCCAGCACCCGAACTCCAGCCAGCGCGCCTGTATTCGACATACTCCCTCCCAACGTAACAGAATCAATATGAAGAGCGGATCAAACGACACCATCCGCAAAGGGGATTTCGGAAGAGTCGCTGACGGCTGCAACACAAGCCGCACCAGCCTCCACCGAAAAGCTCCAGAACAGCCTTAGAATTCCACCCCTTTCTGAGCGGTAATGCCTTTTTCAAAGGCGTGCTTCATGGGATCGATCACCGATACCGTGTCGGCGATTGCAATCAAATCATCGTGAGCACTGCGGCCGGTCATGATCACATTCAATCGCTCAGGTCTTTGCGCAATGAGTTCAACAATTTTTGTCACTTCAAGAAAACCAAAGAGCGGCAGATAGGTGATTTCATCCAGAATTACCAGTTCATACTCATCGCCCATGATTTTTTCCTTGGCAAGGGCGAAACCTTCCTCGGCGACCCGCTTGTCCTCGTCGATCTTTTCCTTGTTGAACACGAAGCCCTTGCCACAGATAAACCAGTCCAGATTCTCAAATTTCTCTGCCATGAGCCGCTCACCGTAGGCGCCCTGTCCTTTCAGAAACTGTATCACGCACACCTTGTGTCCATGCCCCAGGGCACGGAAAGCGGTCCCCAGCGCTGCGGTTGTCTTTCCCTTGCCGTCACCGGTATTGACAATTACCCGGCCTGGTACGACCCTTTTGCCCCCTGTGCCGTCACTGCCCTGCTGGCCCATAAATTACCCCTCCTGTGGTAGCTCCAATTACAGTTACCCCACCAACCTCCACCTGACATCTTACATTTTTGCAACATGCTACATAAATGAAGTTGACATAAAATATAAAAATATCTTACAATAACAGCAATGAACGAGCGCTCGCTCACATTATTTTGTTGTACCGTGTCTGACAACAAAACGCACTTTTTTTTTAAACGCTCACTTGAGGGATCGGCAATACCCTGCACGCCGACTTCTTTTTTAGAAACCTGGTTTCTACCTAGAACTTCCCTCAGCGGGCATAACTATTTCAAGCTCAGCAAAAGGAGGAGCAGCCCCACAGCGACCAACAACGAAAAGTTCACCACATGTCAACAGCAGCACAGCAATAAAAGTACATCATATTTGTCAATTAACCCCAAAGGATATCCAGCAATCCTCAAGGAGGCGAAGATGAACAAGGCGTACAAGAAAGAAATCTGGTACACGCTTGGTTTTACTGTTCTACTGCTCATGTCCGGCCATCTGGGCCTGCTTTTTGTCGCGTTTCCCGCCCTGCAGGGGCACATGATATTTGGTTTTCCCTCACAATACATCATCCCGGTCATCATGGGCTGGCTTGGTCTGATGGTGATCGTCACAATACAGACGGTGCTGACCAACAGGCTGGATGATGAAATTGAAAAAATGGACGGTGTCGTCGACGAAATATAATCCATTGTAAGGGGAATAGACCATGGAACAAAAATGGGCACTTGCCGACCCCACCATGGGGATCATCTTTGTAGCTGCATCCTTTGCCTTCTTCTACTTCGTCGGCTGGTATTCCCAGCGCGCGGCGAAATCCTCCACCGATTACTGGACAGCAGGCCGCTCCATCGGTTCGCTGGCCAACGGCCTTGGCATGGCCTCGAGTTACATGAGCCTTGCCACCTTTCTTGGCGTCACCGCACTCATCCTGAAATTAAAGGTGCCGTTTGTCTATATGTGGATTCAGTTCTCGCTCTCCATTCCGCTTATTACTCTCTGGTACGGCACGCCGCTCAGACGGATGGGCGCCTTTACTCCCGCCCACTTCGTGCGTGAGCGCTACGGCCTGAGAACATCATATATTGTCGCCTCCTTCATGATCCTGATCATGCTGATGTACGCCCTGGGGCAAATGATCGGCGTGGCCAAAGTCTTTGAGATGCTGTTCGGCATCAACTACAACGTCGCCCTCATCTGTGGCGGCGCACTCATCGTCGGCTACGTTACCATCGGCGGTATGTACGGTACCTCCTATAACGCCGCCTTCCAGATGGTACTGATGGGGGTCGCCTTTATCATCCCGCTGGGCGCCATCATGAAGGCCATGGGCGGCTCCGGCTGGTATTTCCCGCCGCTGCTTTACGCCGACATGGTGCCAGCCATGCTCGAGCGGGTGCCGGATTTCTTTGACATGAAGTACGGCTTCAAGTGGTACTTCGCGCTTATCCCCTGTTTTACCATCGGCGCCATGGGGTTGCCCCATCTCGGCATGAGGATCTACACCGCCAAGAACCTGAAGAGCGCCAGGGTGGCCATGATCTGGTTCACCTTCTTCTGTGGCATCACCTTCAGCGCCACCTACACCATGGGCTTTTCCGGGGTGTTCTTCCAGGCCACCTCCGGCACCCCCATTGCCCCGACTGATCTCGATAAGATCACCCTGATCCTGAACAGCGTCTACAATCCACCCTGGGTACTTGCCCTGGTTATCGCCGGTGCCATCGCCGCCGGTCTTTCCACCATCAGCGCCAACCTGATGGCCATCGGCGCCCTCATCGCCCAGGATATCATCAGCACCTTCAAGCCTGATCTTGAAGAGAATAAAACCAAAATCGTCAACTACAGCGCCATGGCAGGTGCCGGTCTGATCAGTATCCTGGTCGCGCTCAACCCGCCCACCTTCCTGGTTGTCTCCATTCTCTGGGCCTTCGGGCTGGCTGGTGTCACCGTTGCCCCACTGGTTATTCTCGGCGTCTGGTGGAAACAGGCCAACAGGTATGGCGCAATGGCTGCAGCTCTCATCGCAGGCGGCACCTATATCCTGGTATCGCCATATGTGGCACCGAACCTGACCATCGCCGGTGGGCTGCCGGCCAAGCTCGGCATGTCGGGCGCCCTGCTCTGCGTACCTTTGAGCTTTCTGCTTATGACTGTGGTTTCGATGGTGACCAACCGCATCCCGGCCCTGGTTGATAAGCTGCCTCACGAGGCCGACAAGAAACTGGTCGACGGCATCCACGGCTGGACTGTGTATAACGAGCAGCGTTATAATTCCACCGCTGCCGGTGTAATCGTCTCAGCAGTCAGCCTGTTTTTCGTCATCTGGGCGCTTATGCCTGGCGGCTGGTAAAGATTCGACAAATACTGAGGAGAGAGAGACCTCAGCGCCTCCAGTTCTGCCCCGAGCGATCGCGGACAGGGCTGGAGGCGCACCTTTTTCATCTGCGATCAACCATATTTCACTTCAATAACACCCCGCACCTCTATGAACTACAGCGATTTTTTCAGATCTACCATAACCGGCGAAGACACACTGTTCGGCTTGGCGCGTGAAGGCAGGGCGCAGAGATTCACTATAATCAACATCCTGCTGCTAGGCATTCTGTTCGGGCTTTCAGACCTGGTTGGCGCCTTGAGCCAGGGCCAGGAGGTGCCATTGGATGGCAAGTTCGCCCTCATCACGCCGCTGATCTTCACGGTCTCGGGTCTGGTGAATATAGCAATTGCCGTTCTCGGCCTGACCCTGGTCTATTGGTCTGCGGCCAAGGCCTTTGGCGGCGACGCTGGACTGACCGTTTCCTTTCACCTTATCTGCCTGTCCCTGGCGCCGTTCTGGGTACTGGCCCCCCTTGTGAACTTTACCGTTCGTTTTAACCCCGACAGTATAGTCCTTCTGCCAATGCTGATCCCGATTCTGCTTAGTGCAATCTGGGCCTATCGTATGTTGTGTAAGAGCCTGATCGTAGGCCAGGGGATACCGCCGCTCAAAGCCAACCTGGCGGTCATGGGAATAGTGATCTTCAGTATCAGCGCCATCTATGTACTCATCCCATGAACAAATGTAACAGCCCTGAAACAGGCCAAATGTTTCAGGGCTGTTGAGTTCAGAGAACAGATCTAAAAACTATGCTATTTGTCGCCGTGGTAGTTCGTCGCATTCTCTGCGGCCCAGGCCTTATCCCTGCTGCCATGGCAGCTCAAGCAGGTATACTCCACCGTCACAAAGCCTTTGGCAAAGGTCGACTTTTTGCCGTCTTCTTCAACCTCTTTAAACATATTCGCGTCCGCACCGGTATTGATCTTGAACAGGTGTGTCCGCACATCGCCGGTATAACTGGCCACACTGATGGCCGACTTAGTGGCCTTCGGCATATGGCACTCAACGCAACGGGTACCCTGCTTGCCATGAATTGTCTCCGCATATGACGCTGCGATCTCTTCATGGCACTCCGAACAATTGTCTTTCACCAATATCGCCCGTTGGTGGGGATTATGGCAATCAATACAGCCAAGGTCCTTGTGCACGCCGGCTTTCAATTCGTTTATCTGCTCATGATGGCGAATAAATCCGCCCTTCGCTGGAGGTTCCGGTCCAAGCCCTCCCCTCTGGTGGCATTTGCCGCAGGCGTCCGCTGAGGTGTCGATCTTGATTGTCTCCTTGCTCGGGTTGCGAATATGATTCATGCCTGGGCCATGACACTCTTCACAGCCAATGCCGTCCTCGGACCAGGTGCCGATCATTCCCTCCAAATTGTCCTGATGTCCCTCTTTAGAGTAATTGGTCATGTGGCAGGGGCCGCAAGAGTAAGGCTTCTTTTCACCTTTATGATAGAATGACCAGCTGCCATCCTCCAGGTTGTACTGGGTCTTGGCCTCTGATCCATCCTTGGCTGCGGTAATGATATACCCGTCTTTATCGATGAAGCGAGCCTTTTTGATCGCTCCGCCGATCACATAGGTAATATCATCCCAACTGTAGCCTGGCGGCAAAGGTAATTTTGCATAACGTGCCTTTTCAACTTTGCGTAACTTCCATGGGTGACCAGTTGCCTGCCATTGATTGTAGATCTCCTCATGACAGCCGAAACACTGATCCGAACCGACATAGTCGTTTTCCGCCGAGGCCGCTGAAACCCCCAAGGCCAGCATCAAAAATGCAAGTACCAAAAATTTCATCTTCATGGCAACCCTCCCTTGAAAACGTGAAATGTGTCTGGAACGTGCTAGATTGTGAGCAAAGGAAAAGCGAGTGGAAAGAAACCCTCAAGAGATTGTAGCACAGATCAGACAGCCAACAACAGTGTTGCAAAAACTGAACGCCTTGGATTGCATAGGCTTCAAGAGCTGTTCGATGGGCTAGCCTGGGTGAGTTTCTTCAGCAGGGTTGAGAAGCAAATTGTGAATTTAACAACAAAGATCGCACAATGCGTGTCCCGTTGATCGAATCAGTGCCAGATATTGTTTTGTAAAGTGAAATAGTCATTTAATCCTGGAACTATCTGTATTACTTCTTGTGGATGCTGAACGCAGTCTTCAGCCCCTTGGCTCTTCCAGGTCGATAATCATTTCTAGTTTGTAAGGTATGTAATGAAATCTATTTGTGTTTTTCTGGGCTCGAGTGTTGGAAACGACCCCGCATATTTGAAGATCGCAGCAGTAATGGGTGCGACCATCGCCAAAAAAGGTCTGACTCTTGTGTATGGCGGCTCTTCAACCGGCTGCATGAAAGCACTTGCTGACGCAGCTCTTCAAGCGAATGGCACGGTGATCGGAGTTACAGTGCAGAGTCTCAAGGACAAAGAGGAATTCCACAAGGGACTGACAGAACTTCACGTTGTCCCTACAATGCACGAAAGAAAAGATCTCATGGTCCAACTCTCTGATGCATTTATCGCCCTACCTGGAGGAATCGGTACCTTTGAGGAATTTTTCGAAGTCTATACCCTCCGCCAGTTGGATTACCATAACAAGCCGTGCGCCATACTGGATGTAAACGGCTTTTACTCCCCTCTCAAGGAGCTGATGGCCGTCACAGAGCGAGAAGGCTTTCTCAAACATTCGTTCAGCGAGTGGGTGCTCTGGTCAGAATCACCTGAGGAGCTCATCGAGAGTGTTGTTAAGAAGATTTAAAAGTGTACAGGATGATGTTGTGCTGGGGCCTCCCAGCAAGCTAACTTGGAGGTAGCTGGATGCTGGCTTCTGCAGCAGTCCAGGATCAATGGGATTTGAACTGCTAAGAAGATATTGCGAACTATTCAGGTACCTGACGCCAAACCGGTTAAACTCTCTTTGATGCGTACTTTACTTGCAGAACATCTTCTATTTCTGCTTGCATCGTGTATTCCAATCCATCCAATTCATCAATACGCTCTCCAATTTTTTTAAATTTCAAAGCATTGGCCAATTGGATAGAGGGATAGTTTGAGGGGCTGATGTTGAGTATAAATGTTCGTACATTGGATACACGGTTGGCCCACTCCATCATGGCGATGGCGCTTTCCTTGGCATAGCCTCGTCTTCTGCAATCTGGATGTATTGTATAGCCCAACTCGACCGCTAATCGGGAAAAATCAAGCAGATCAGGATCAGGTGGTTTATGATGGAAGTTTATGTACCCTACCATTCGGTTTTCATCTTTACGGATAATTGCTCGGTACATCCACCTGTGTTGCTCAGTATCCAGTTCAATTAACTTAATTCTTCTTTTTAGCCACAACCCATCGGGCAGTGGCGTACCAGGGGGTATGATAAATCCGCATGCCCCCTTGGCCATTTCACATTTCCCTTCAACAATCAAACGGAGAAAAGGAAGGCTCATAGTTTGGAGCATAAGCCGATCTGTCTCAATGTGTTGTATTATATGATTGTCATGCATGTCGGGAAATTCACCGGCGAACTAGAGGAAATGAACAATTTTTTATAATATCTTAATCCCTATCTACTCATTGAGTTTTTTTCTTATCCGCTCAATTCTCTTTCGGTTCACACCAAAATCAAAGACTCCGGATCTCGCAGCTGATCGAACATGAATAACAGTTTCTGTTGTATTCATGTCTTGGAAATAAAACTCTACGTCATCGACAAAACGAAAGATATTTGACGAAATTTCAACTCTTATGTAAGCGTCTTTTATTTCATTAATTTCGCAATCCATCAATTCATTGAGAATTTTCAATATATCGTTTTTCGCCTCATCTATGGTGCTGGAAACAATAATTGGATCAATAGAGTGTCGTTTATCTGTCGACTGGCTGTTTACACAATTGAGTGTTGCTGGACATTTTTTCAACTGACCATTTTCAACTCCCAGATCTGGAACCACTCCTGTGCAACCAGTTACCAATATAAAAATCAGTAAAATAATTTGAATTTGCTTAATCACTGTTTTCGTCTAGTATTGATTACAACTTCCAGTGTCACCGGACGCAAAATGGAAGTCGAGGAACTGGAGCCGATATCCTTGCTCATATACAAGCGGTTGTTATATACCAGAGTTATTCAATAAAGTGAAATACTCTTTTAGCGTGTGTTTTCCATACTCAGGAGCAAGCATATCCATCGCCATAACTGTCATGAAAAACTCAACTGGTCCATAAAACTTGCTTCCGGTAAGCAATCTTACCAGTTTGAGTATTGTCACCCTTACCCATTCTGGTATATGCGATATTTTTGGTTCATTACCAACCACATCAAAGGCTATCGATGCAATTTCATTATGTGTGAGTGTTTCGGGCCCTCCAATTTCAATTTCTTTGTCAGAACTTTCGATAGCATCAAGGCAAACCCATGCCAAGTCTTCACCATGGATTGGATTCACTCGCAACTCTCCTTTTCCAAAAAGATATATTCTCCCTCTTTTTGCCATGGTTAAAAACTCAGACATGTCTGAGAAAAATCCATTTGGACGAACAATGCAGTACTCTATCCCCGAGTTTTGCAATTTTTCAACAAACATCTCTTTTGCGTCGCATATTTTTAAATCCCTAAGTTTGTCAGCATTAAGGGCAGAAACGTATATAAATTTCTTAACACCACTTTTAATTGCTTCTTTCAGTAAATTCATATTGGCTTGATAATCTACCTCTATATAGGTGAGACCATCCTTTTGTCTTGTGATGCCAACAGTTGAAATGACCACATCGATACCTTTGCAGCACTCTCTTAGAGAATCTCGATCAGTGAGTTCCGCCTGTAGTACCTCATTGGCTTTGATACCATTTTGTTGTAGCCTTTCAGGGCTTCGACCAATAGACCTGAAAAACCATGATCTTTGCTGAAGCGCCTTTGCAATATGGTTCCCCAAGTAACCAGTTGATCCAGCGAGTAATATTTTTTTCATATTGTTCTCAATACATCATGCAACGAATCAGTTCACCCGCTCCCGCTTGGTTGAAGCCTCTGAGAAGACATTTCTGCCCTGCCGCTCCCCCTTTGGTGCAACGTTTAGCTAACCTGCAGCGGGGATGTTCCCGCTGTCAGAGTTTAGCGTCTGGTTGGATATTTGTATTTTCATTTTTAGGTTTGTTCAAGTTAACTACAACACTATAAACTACAAGAAACAGAATTATAACAAAGGGCCATGAGATGAAGAGTAATCCCCAGAATGTGTCAGGCCTGTCTATATAGTAGTAAATAGCACTAATAAGAATAATAAATGGCGTGATAGTCAGTGCGAACGAATTATTAAAGCGAGTGACTTCTGATTGGTGATGTTTTAATTTGTTTGGGAACCACCATTTACGTTCAAAATCTTCTATTGATTTTTCTCTGAACTCAGTCAGTGAATCATTGAGTTCATTAACGAAAAAGTAGCCAATTTTTTTCTTGTCGTTAACATAATTTCCTTCGTATAGTCTAGAACATTCTAATTCATAGAACTCTGCATCCCAATAATACTTTGATAAATTAGAGAATGTTGAACCAAAGTATTTGAAAATGCGAAATAGGTTTTCCTTAGACACTACATAACTTGAACATTGGTCACATTTCTGGAAAAATATCTTTCCTAGCTTGTATGATTGCTTTTTATTTTTGCTGCTGCAATTAAGGCATTCAATGCCGTTTTCTAAGGACGTTTCGCTATAAGATTCAACAAACTCTAGCAAACTCTTCCTAAAAGGTGAAATCGAAGAAGTATAAGTCAGCAATGATTCAATTTTTGACCTCGCCAACCACATGAAAAGTCCTAAAAGGGCCAAGACCCATCCGTGGAAGCCAATAGAATTATAGAGACCATGCATGAAACATGCGTAAAGATAGGATATTAATAGCATGAAAACCCCTGTCTTTTTACGGATAAGAGCGTAAACAGAAATCCCCATAAAAACACTAAAATAGATGTGAGCTGGTGTTGCAATTAATGTTCGAATGAACAGTAGATGGCCTGGATTTTTATCGTGTATAGCATAAAAATAATTTTCTATAAGGGAAAAACCTAGTGCTACACAAGCCATATAAATTAAACCATCAGTAGGTTCATTTAGATCTTTTCTGATGATCACATATGATGACAAGAGGGCAAGTAGTTTTGCTGCTTCCTCAACTGGACCAATTATAAGAAAAGCACTAATTAAGTTGTGTTCAATTACAACACCGAAATAACGAATAAATTCGTAGAGTATTGTTGATACACCGATGGACCAGATTCCACCCCAAACTATTACTAAAAATAGTTTAGAGAGGGGTTCTTTTTCATATATATCATATGATCTAATATGAAAAGTAACACAAATGCCAATAGCAAAAGATAGCAGTATTAACATCAAGTTTATTGGCATTTTTATTCTATATACCTCAAACTAAAAAATTAATTATATTTATAGATTTTGAACTACATGTACTTCGAAACCCAACCGTGAAGTTCAGGGTCGCGCGCCTTTTGAGCGTCCCTTGTAACGGCTGGTTACATTAATCTTATTGATTATACAAATTATTTTCAGACAGGAATTTCACTAATTTTTTCTTTTTAAACCTATATGTTTTTACCGTTAATTTGGCTTTTGGTGTTGAAATAAACATTTCTGTATACGATTTTGGAAATTTACAAAACGAATCTTCGGTTAGCTCAACTTTTGCTTCCAAATCAACCAGTTGCAGGTGAATTATATTGTTCTTTATTAATATTTTCTCATGCTGACGAAGTATTATTGCTAGAACAAACATTATTACAAGCATAATTGCAGTTAAATAAATTCCATACCTGGTGCTTGTGCCATTAAGGTCTGAGGTTGCAATTACAAATATAAAACCAAACCAGAAAAGAGGATTAATTCTAGAATTTGATATTTCGGTAGCCATACTTTTTCAAAATGCAATGTGAAGTTGAATGGCGCGCAGCTTTCTGCGCGTTCACTCAAACGAATTATTATCGATTATATTCTTGCAACCTGCTTGCGAATAGCTTTCAAGCACGAGCTTATATTGATCGATTCCTATTTGTTTTACTTTTTTCTTTTTATACTTATATATTTCGTAAAATAGTAATACTGCACCAAATACAATAAATACCATTCCAACTTCTTTTCCAATTGGAGAGCCTAAATAATTAGGATTGTCGGAAATTAATATTGATATCCCACTAACAATTATTATCAATTGAAATACGATATCAATCTTACTCATGCTGTCTTTTTTTCTATTTCGATAACGTTGAGTTGAGGGGATCGCGATTATTCCCGTGCCTCTCTAATGATTTGTTATCGCTTTTCCTGATCTTTTAAATTGCATATTATTATTCCAAGACCAAAGCTTGAAATATTAATATCAATATTAACTAATCATTTATAAATGTTGTACTTAATTTTAAAGTAAACAACTAGTACAACAAAAATTAAAACCCCAACAAATTCCCACCAGTCATTAAATCCTAACACTTTGATTAGATCGTACTCTACGACACCTGAAGAGATGGAATGTTTATTTACTCTAAGCAAATATAAACTACCAATGGCACATCCAGTAAAAACAATCCATGCTAATGGCTTTATAATAGTTTTCAAGTTACTCATTATTTAATGTCTCAAGATTGATTCAATGTTCAATGCACTTCATCGTTTACACATAGTTGCGCTTGAGACGGCCCAGTTCATCCTGGATTCTCAGCTCCTCTTCATGGAAGTATCCAAGCATCTTATGCCTGAAGTATACCCTCCAGATTCCATCGCCAATCTCCTCTAACCCCACGTTTTTCTCAGCAAGGCTCGTTGAGATCATCACCCACTTGGTGGAACGCCACCTGAGTGCTCCATTTTTGCATACTCTACGCACTTGACACCAGGAAGGGTAATACCACTCATCTATCTTCTCTGGATACATGCGCCGTGAACTCACATGTACCGATTCAGGTGTTTCTAATTCCAGAGCGGCATGTGGTCGTTCATAATTATACTCATAGACAAAGGCGTTCAGTTTCCTCTGCTGGGCACACAAATTATAGCCTGGCGGCCTGGTCGCCTCGCCCTTCAGATCTCGGTGCATCCGTTCATGTCTGCCGTTTTGCTCTGGATGCGCTGGATCTGAGTAGACCATATCTACCCCTAGCTCAAGAAACCATACAGCAAGTCTCGTGAGGCGCTTGATTGCCTGAACCGCAGCGAATGGCGTGCCATTGTCAATGTGAATCTGCTGTGGCATACCATATTCTCGAAAGACGCGTTATACTCTTGCTGCGTCGGCTCAAAACGTTCGCCATAGAGACCTTTTGCCGTGAAGACGAACCGGCTATAGGAATCTGCTATGCTCAGAGGATAGCAGTACTCACCGTTACCCATTTTGAATTTCCCCTTAAAGTCTGCACTCCATACTTCATTACAGCTTTTGGGGTTAAAAATCGGGTAAACCGGCTTGACACGAGGTCGTCTTTTTCTGCTTATTATCAGGCCGTTACGTTTAATTATCCGGTTAACGGTGGATATGCACGGAATTTCTCGTTCATGGAAATCTTTGTGTAGTAATTTCCATTTCTTCTCACCTCCCCAACGGGGATGTTTCTTGCGAAGATCGACAATTCTATCCTCTATTTGGGGAGGAGTTTGTCTTGGGTGGCCGCGCGGCCTTCGGGATTGCTCAAACAGACCATCAAACCCATGCTCCTGAAAGCGCTTGATATACTTGTAGCCTGTTGGTGTGGAGATATCGAACTCTCGACAGAGTTCGGAAAAACTGAAGTTGCCGAAATTCCACTCGTTGATAAATTCTAGCTTCTCATCCATCATCGTCGTTTCCTTCCAGGGCATGTTTTCCTCCTTTTGTGATGGAGAAAAACCTATCAGAAAGTGTAAACGATGTACTGACATAGTACCTTTTGTCACATAACGTTAAATTCAGGGGCGCGCGGCTTTTACGCATCCCTTGAAATGGTTTGTTATGTCTAGTTTTTTTCTTTGATTTTTTTCAAAATTAAAATTACCTACATCTCTTCTTTTTCGTTTTTTGTTCGATATACAACGAACATGACTGCAAAACATAGAACAGATACTGATTCGTAAATATTATTCATTTCAAGATAATACTTAAAATGATTAAACTTCCACTCACCACTAATGCTGTATATCCTTAAAGTATGTACTGAATGATAGACTAGAAAACAAACTGCAATTATTATAATATTTATGAGAGTTTTCATGCTTACCAGCACCTATAGGTGAAGAAAAAAAGGGAGCTTATAGTAAGACTCTATATAAATTATTCATTTTTAAATTAAACACTTGAAAAATTTCTGATTTTGAATTTATTGTGACATAACGTGGAATTGAGGGGCGCGTACCTTTTACGCGTCCCATCAAATGCATTGCAATGTTATACTTTATTCATTTCATATATTGCAACTGGGAGCACGCATAATATAATATTACACATGACAAACAGTACTTTATATCTCAACTTTAGTTTTGTGTATAATGCCCAAGATAACAAATAAAAGACCAAGCCAGCTATCATGGAAATTATTCTATTATCAAAAAAACTAAAACCTAGACATTCTCGACATACATGTAATAGTATTTGAGGTATAATAATAACAGTAATGAAAAATACGATGGTAATGACTTTCCTGTAAATTGTTAGCAGGAAATGATTATAAAATATAGAGAAATATACCATTATGGATAACTTATAGTTGCCGTATCTAAGTATACATTTTTATTTAAAGAAACCATTTAAAATGTATATTGAACATAACGCGAAGTTCAGGGGCGCGCGCCTTTTGCGCGTCCCTTGCAACGCCTGGTTATGTTAATTATTATTACAACCTTGACTATAATAACTAGAACTATCAGCAATGTAACTTGTAACAATGGGACGAAGAAATATATAATGCCATCGTATTTATCTGGGATCTTGAAGTAAGCAAAGTAATAATACATTGGCAAAGTAATAAACGCCACGACTACCCCTACTTGTGCAATAAGATCACTTTCTAGACCTCCGTATAATTTTAAAAGACTGCATACTGCTGGGATTAATAACGGAGCAACCACAATAGCAATAAAGAAAGGATTTACTCCGACATTTTCTATTACAACCCCAACGCTTAAAGCTATTACTATGGTAAGCAGTATAATGGTTGTATATTTCATTTTTCAGTACATAACGTGGAGTTGAGAGGCGCGCGAATTTTGCGCGTCCCTCTCTAATGATTTGTTATGTGCTATTTATTTTTATTTTATATAATATTTGCTTTAGCCAATAGAAGACATGAAATAAAGCTAACTATACCAATGATCATTATTGTTATTGGAATTTTTATTGTACCTTTATCTTTTTTCGGAAAGCATAATACTGAGATTGGTCCGAAAGCTAGGCACATGAAGCCAACCCCAAGACTCACCTTGAAGCCAGCAATTACAATCCACAAATAACCACCAAATATCATAAACATATTTAGACAAAAGATAATTGATGACATTTTTTACTTAACCTATTTGGTGATTTATTATAGTTATTTTGCACTTGTGATGATTATCTATCACATAACGTGGAGTTGAAGGGTGCGCAGCTTTTGCGCGTCCTTCTCAAACGCCTGGTTATATTTCTATTTTACCCCAATAATCGAAATATTCGTTTTGCAAAACTATATCTAATAATTTCAAATTGCCATTGATTTGATCCTCAGTGACAATAGCTTCAATCATAGATCTTTTATCGTTGTCAAAATAGGCATATACAGAACTGATATTTTTTACTGAGTCTCTTTTAATGGATTCGATCCTTATAGTATCTTGATTTATTTTTTTAAAACATGTTGCTAGAAAGGTCTGTATTCCATAATTATTTAAATCGGAATCTGCGACTATGTTGTGTTTAAACTTCTCTTTCTCATTTTCTACTAAGAGATAAATCGAATGTTTAACTAAAGCTACTTTTGGGTCATCGATTCCAGATAAATAGTTGACATCTAGTGTTTCAGGTTGGTTTTGAGCACAACTACTCAGAAATAAAGATATTAAAACTAAATAGAGATAATGGTTAACGATGTTTTTTGCTTTCATATTCTAGATTAATAGTACTTTTTAAGATGACAATATAATGTGGAGTTGTGGGGCGCGCAGATACTGAGCGCCCCTACAAACGTCTGGTTATTCATTTATATATTATTACAATAGTTGTGAAACAATAATCAGCACTGCAACGCAACAGCAAACAATTCCGATAAACACAACATTTACAGGCTTGACTGTTAAACCAAAATAGCTCTTCTCATATACTGGAAATTTTTTAAATATTCTCTCAATGGTTTTTGCTACTCTCTCTCGAAATACAATTAGCAACACACCTATTATAAAACCTATAATCGGTCCTTGAAACTCCATTTTTACAGTTTTCCTTATTGAGACTTAGCTATACGAAAAACGATTCTTTTTAAAAAGACCAGGTTATGTTATTTTTTCAAGCATAACGTGAAGTTGTGGGGCGCGCGCCTTTTGGGCGTCCCTACGAACGTTTTGTTAAAATATTATTTTTCTAATTCTTGCAATAGACTTTTAATCTTAACTCCATTCATCATGGATAAACCAGCTATTAAAGCACTGGTTTGCCCTCTTGTTTCGATATTTATTGAATCCCATATTAAACCTGAATGATGTGAGAAACCAGCTACTTTCTCCCATGGGATTTCTTCTTGACTGCATATTAATCCAAAGAACCTGTAACTAGTAATTACAATTTTCTCTTTTGAAAAAGATGCTTGCTGTGGCGTAAAAGATAGGTTTAGTAGTGTAGGGAATAATTGTGCTTTCACTTCCATGCCCTCACCAATGATTTTTTCGATAGATTTAATATTCAAATTCTTCCCACAATATTTACACTTTATAGCCAACTCAGGACTATAGCTGTAGCAATCAGTACAAAGAATTCCTTTTAATCTTATTCCGCAAAACTTACAAACATTAGCTTCTTGCGGTATCTCACTTAGACATTCTTGGCAATTAATTGTTTTCATATTTTAACGTGAAGATAACCGGCCCGCGCGCTGTTTGCGGGTCCGGTTGATTGACTGGTTATATTTTGGTTAATATCGTCACATTAATAATAAATTAGGGATTTTATTCATTTCAGAAAAATTAAATGTCTCTTTTATTAATTCTCTATTCATTTCTGGAGTTGTTGAAAACTGAATAGGTGTTTGCCCTGTTACTTTCTTTAATTGTTCATCATTCGAGATAATTTCATTAGCGTCTTTTGATAAATATACATCTTCTGACAGACTAAATATTAGATAGTTTATGACAGCAAGTTTTTGATCTTCTTCGAGTGAAAGAAACTGTTTGAAAAAGGGCCTGTATCTCTTGTCTTTTGAGTCTGCAAAGAGCATTACGACACTCCCTACCTTTAACGGGAAAGCAGCAATATGAATTGTTTTTATTTTATACTTAGGGTCTTTGACTGCTACATTGTTTATAATATGACCCTTGAAGTCGTAATGTAATGCCACTTCACTTTGAAAGGCAATTGGAACAGAATAATTCAGTCTCTTGCAATAAACTAAAGTGTATTCATGCTCCCACTTTTTTTCGATAACCTTTTTCGCCCGGCGAAAACCTCTGATGTACTCATTAAGATCTAGCTTACTTACTTGAATTGATTGATCAAAATAGTCATCGACTGAAAACATTTCACCATGTCGTTCCTTCAACTCAGCAACACCATTTTCGTATAAAGCTATTTCATATCTACGTTTGCTAATGTTTTTCAGATGGTTTTTCATAGCAATCTGAGCAACCATCTTGCTTGTGATATCTGCTCTATAGTCAGACATATTTTCATAGTCACTGAATATTTTACTGTCACAGTCGCTGCAGATAATATGAAAAGTTCCTGAATTGTTGACGCCCTTCTCTTGATCAAATAGCGGTAGATCTATAATCTGATTGGTTGTATAAACCTTACCATCAACTGCAATATTTCTAAGAAAGGATGCAGGAACACTGTGGGAATTACAAAATTTAGTGCATTTTTGATTGCAATATAAACACCTTTCACTTTTTGCGTCTTTTCTGCTTTTGGTAGCTAATTTGCTAAGAAGTTTTTTAGCATCAATTTTCTGCTCTTCCATTTTCTTCCTAACTTCTTCATCTACCTCTGCTAAGTTCATTAATTGTTGCATTTTATACTTCTCATATTGTCATTGGATGAATGGTTGTTCAAATATAACGTGTAGTTCACCGGCGAGCCTTAGCGAGTCCAGCGGAGCGCAGTGGAGCGTGGTGAAACGTTTGGTTATGAAAATTATTATTTTTTATATTTAATGGTTTGGTCAGTTTTCTTCTAAGATGTAGTTATTTTGAAAACAATGACAAAGGCAAGTACGTAAGAAAGAATATTCAAAATTAATATTAAGTTAAGGCCCTTTGAGTCGTAATAACTTTTGTAAACTTTGAAGAACTTCCCAAGATGCAACTTATTGCCGCTAAACCACCATCCCTTTTTATTGATTACAGAATCAACAGTATCACAATCTCTTTCTCTAACTTCTTTAAATATTTTTAATGATGTGAAGCCAAAAATTATTAACAGAATAGCTATGCAGTTTTCGAGAAAGAATGGGTTTTCCATTTTTTTTATTCATAACGTGGAGTTCAGGGGCGCGCGCCTTTTGCGCGTCCCTTGAAACGTATTGTTATGTTATATTTATTGATTCATGTATTTTTCTTCGATGCCACTATAA
>JGI12289J12836_1000066_pt1 | contig 108120 bp, 73 predicted proteins | sample TtanPargueraPR_2_FD_12836 | JGI IMG/M metagenome (IMG submission 12836) | reverse complement strand
CGCTGGTTTGATGAGACGGGCACGCTGCTGGACTACACCGCACCGGATAGCCTGGAAAGCTATGTTGATCGCGAAGCCGAAATCGGTATCGACCTGAACGGCGACGGCGTCCTCTCAAGCCCGGCTCCAACCGGCGAAGTCATCGACACCATGGGTGACGCAACTCTGCTCCTGACGGAAAGCGGTTACGAGCTGGAAGTCGCTGGTGTGTCCAACCCGGTGCTTGGTGCGGACGGTCAGCAGCTCACTTCCGATGGCAACTTCACCCTTGCCCGCTTTGCCCAGGACGGTGGCACCTCCGAGTATGTTCTGGTGGGCGAGTATGCCGATTCTGGTGAGTTCGATATCTACATTGTCGATCCCCAGGGTGCGCTGATTCAGCGTTTCGGTCCGATGTCTGAAGCTGTTACCCAGGCCTTTGAACTGGATCATCAGATTGATCTGACCGGCGACGGTGTGATTGGCCGTGGCGATGCAGCGTCTCAGGGTACTACCACTGAGCTGTTTACCGATTGGTCAACCGGTGGCGCCATCCGTGGCGATACGGCGGACAACGACGTTGTGGTCAATGATTACCTTAACGGCCCTAACCCGGAAGAATCCTGGGTGGATGTCTTTGGTGGTGCCGGCAATGACATTCTGGTCGGTGGCGATGGCGAGAACTTCTTTATCGGTGGTGCCGGTGATGACGTTCTCTACGCCGGTGATCGTGCCATCAACGGGGATAACTCGGGTGATCAGGAAGCCATCTATGATTCCCGTGGCAATGGCGCGACTCAGTCGCCGGATTATCGCCTGGAGTCCGACGGTACTGTCACCATCTTTGATGACACTGGTGAGCTCTACAGCATCCGCCTGAATGGCGAGATTGGCACGGTGACGGACCTTTCTACCGCTGACGGCCTGGATGAAGGCACTGACTCTCTGGTCGCGATTGATGCCGTGTTTGTTATTACGGACCAGGGGGAAATCGGCGTCGGTTTCAATCCGGATACCGGCGAATATGTTGTGAAGTCTCAGAATGAAGAGTTCATTGAGATTGAGCGCGATGATGAGTGGGGATATCTGGAAGGCGAGATCTCCGGGACGAACGCAGCGGATGTTATTGATGTCTCCACGCGCGAGGAGTTCAGTGAGTTTGGTCCGGATCACTGGATCGACATCGAAGGTAATGGTGGAAACGACACGCTGACCGGCCACGATGGTGGTAACTGGATCAGCGGTGGCAAGGGCGATGATCAGATCGACGGCGGCGCAGGCTGGGATGTTGCTGGCTATGAGCTGTTTGATCTGAACGATTATTCGCCGTTCCTGGACTACGAGGATAATGGTGATGGCTCTGTGACCATTACCAAGAATGGTGTGGCTGTATTCGACGTCGTTCTGAATCTCGATGGTACCGGGACGGTGACTGATCTTCGTGAAGGTCCTGAGAACCTTGGAACGGATACCTTGACCAACATCGAGAGCATCGAATTTGAAGGCTCTGTGGATTGGTTGGCTATCGAGCGGACGGATGCTGGGTATAAGGTGTCTGGCACCAAGTACCTGGATTACTACTTCGATGAAGCTCAAAGTTTTGGCCATATCGGTGGCACGGCTTTTGACGACGTGATGGAAGTTACCGCTGAGAATGGCTTTGATCCCTTGGTATTTGATGAGTCTTCCTATGTTGGTATGTGGGGTGGTGCCGGCAACGACACCATGATCGGCCACATTGGAGGAAACTCGTTCGAAGGCGGTCGCGGCGATGACATCATCGATGGAGGTAGCGAGCCGAGCTCAGCCTGGGATACAGCTGGCTATCGCACCGAGGATTATTCGGCTTTCGACCCGTTCTTCGATAGTGCGGAAGGGGTCTATCACTATGATTTGCGTGAAGAAGCTGATGGTTCCGTAACTGTCTTCGTCAATGAGCAGGATCTTTACAACATCAACCTGGGTGGTGAGGAGAGTTGGGTTCAGGATCTGTGGCTTGAGGATGGAGACACTGGACGCGATACGCTCTTCAACATCGAAACGGTAGGTATCGAGACTCCGGTTGGCTATCTCTCCATCAACTATGGTGCGGATACCGGTTACGAAATTTCCGGCGACCTGGTTCGGAACTATGTCTGGGCTGAAAGCTACGACGATGGCCTTGGTAGTGGCGTCATTCATGGCACGGCGAAGGATGATGTCATCAATGCCGCTGATTTTTCCGAGGTCGATGCCACCAGCATGGATGCCTACATCGAGCTGAAAGGTGGTGATGGCAACGACACGCTGACGGGCCACTTGGGAGGCAATGAGCTGGAAGGTGGAGCCGGGAACGACACCCTGAACGGGGAAGACGGATGGGATCGTGCCAGCTATAACGTTGAGAATTGGGCCGGCTGGGATCAGTTCCAATACGATGAATTTGGAAATTACATCGACGGCTGGTTGGAAGAGTTCAACGTTCGCGACAATGGCGACGGCAGCTTGACAGTCTTCGCCAACACCCAGGATTTGTATCGTGTCACGCTGGACGAATTCGGTAATGGTACGGTTGAGGATCTTTGGTCTGCGGATGGTGACACAGGCATTGACACGCTCAACAGTGTTGAGGATGTGTCGATTTCGATCCCGGATGGGTATATGACCATCAGTTTCGACGCGTATTCCGGCTATGAGGTGTATGGCATCGTCAGTGACGCACCCTACGCGGAGGGCTACGGTGATGGTAGTGGCATCATTTACGGCAGTACCGGCGATGATGTTTTGGATGCGGCTGACTTCTCTGAAGTCAATGCTTCGGATGAGCTCGCGACCATCGATTTCGCCGCCAGTGAAGGCAACGATGTGATGACAGGCCATGCCGGTGCCAACGACTTCTACACTGGCTACAACGATGGCAATGACACCATGAACGGTGGTGCAGGTTACGACCAGGTCTCCTACTACAACCTTGACGAATCTCCCTATGAGCAATTCACTTCGGATGGTCGTTGGGAAGCTGGAGTTCGTGACAATGGTGCCGGCGATTACACCGTTTATGTGAATGAAGTGGATCTGTTCAGCGTGGTGTTTGATTCAAGCAACAACGCGACAGTCACTGACCTGTGGATGGAGGACGGTGATAGCGGCATCGACCAGCTGAATGACATTGAAGATATTGTCTTTGATGGCCCGGTTGGCCTTGCCGCCTTCAATGTCGATCCGCAGTTTGGTGTCAGCGTTTATTCAGACGATTATCAGCCGGAAGTGATTGACAATGGTGACGGGACCTTCACGGTTGTTGGCACCTACCGTGAGGATAACATTGCACTCTCCAATTACCCTGAGCTTGGCCTGACAGAGAGCAACGGTGTGGCTATCGAAAGCTGGGACGGCAATGACTACCTTGAAGGTCATGCCGGCAGCAACCTGATGATTGGTGGTGAAGGCGATGATTGGCTTGATGGCATGGAAGGCATCGACACTGCCCAGTACCAGTCCGATGATTGGAATAGCAATGATCCGGCAACCGGGGAGTCTTTCGCGCCGACTATTACCTACAGCGTCAATGGCTCTGAGGTTATTATCGGTACTGAGGGTATGGGAGACCTTTACCGGGTCAACTTGGATTCACAAATCGTGGTCGATAGCGTAGGTGATCACATCTACAACGCTTCCACTGCACTTACTGCCGGTAATGCTGTTCGGTCTGCCGTCGAAGACTCTGAAGACAACGATGTGTTCGCGGTCGAGCTGGAAGCCGGTGTGACCTACCAGATCAGTCTTCGTGGCGATGAGTCGTCTGCTCAAATGCTCAGTGATACGGTATTCCGAGGCATTAGCGACGAGGCCGGAAACTACATTGAAGGGACCTACAATGATGACTCTGGCACCCTGAATTCCTATGTTGAGTTCACTCCGGAAGCCACAGGGACTTTCTATCTCGAGGTTGGCGGATTTGGTGGTAACACTGGCGATTACCTCCTTGAAGTGCTGCCAATGGGAGCGACTGCACCGACAGATACTGTGGATGTGCCGTCTGAGTACCTGGATGCCGTTTCGGTTGAAGATATCGGTAACGACTCCTGGTGGGAAGGTCTGGACACCGTAGTCAATACCGAAAACCTCCACTTTGATGTCGTGAATGGTGACGGCTCTGGAAACGATGCGTCCTTCGACCTCAACCAGACCGATACCGGTTACGATATCCTTGTAAATGGTGTGAAGCAGGACGAAATCGCACTGGCATAAAACCCCCTAATAACCTTCGGGTTGCATTAACAGCGGCCCCGGCTATGATGCCGGGGCCGTTTTTTCCTGTTTTTCAGTTGGACTCCCATGCAAGACAAAACCCCCGTTAACCTCATCAAAGAGGTGTTTCCGCTTTGCAAACGCTCGTTCTGGTTTGTGGTGGTGTTCAGCTTTTGCATTAACCTGCTGATGATTGTGCCTGCCATCTACATGCTGCAGGTGTACGACAGGGTTATTACCAGTGGCAGTTACAACACTTTGTTGGTGCTGACACTGATAATGGCCTTTTTGCTGATTTCCATGGGCGGCCTGGAATGGGTTCGTTCCCGGGTGTTGATTCACTTGGGTGAGCGCATTGATGGGGTGTTGGCTTCCCGGCTGTTTAATGCCGGTTTTGTGAACAAGCTGCGTGGAGCACCCAACAGCGGCTCGCAAGGGCTTCAGGATCTGTTTGGACTGAAGAACTTTGTGACTGGGCATGGCCTGTTCGCCTTTTTGGATTTCCCCTGGCTGCCGGTGTATCTGGCCATCATGTTCCTGTTTCACCCTCTTTATGGCTGGATGGGTGTGGGCGCGGCGCTGGTGTTGCTGGCCCTGGCCTTTACCAATGAATACCTCACCAATCCGATGCTGCAGGAAGCCAGCAAGAAATCGGTTGGTGTGCATCAGTTGCTGACCCGTAATTTTCAGAATGCTGAGGCGGTGCATGCCATGGGGATGCAGGGCAATGTGCGCGGCAAGTGGCAGCCCATGCACGAGGAAGTTCAGGGCTTGCAGGCTCAGGCGAGCAAGCGTTCCGCCTCCTTTACCAGTGCTTCCCGTAACATCCGCCTGTTGGTGCAGTCCCTGATTCTGGGGCTCGGTGGTTACCTGGTTCTGCAGCAGGAGATCTCGCCGGGGGTGATGATTGCCGGTTCCATTCTGCTGGGGCGGGCGTTGGCACCGATTGATCAGCTGATCGGTGCCTGGCGGGGCTTCAGTGCGGCGCGCTCGCAGCATCAGCGCATTACCGACTTGCTGAGCGAGGTTCCGGAGGAAACGCCTCGAATGACGTTGCCGGAGCCGACCGGGCAGTTGTCGTTCGAGCAGGTTTTTGTAGTGCCGCCTGGCGTCCAGGAGCCGGTGCTGAAAAACCTGAACTTTTCGGTCAAACCGGGCGAAGTGGTTGCCGTGATCGGTCCCAGTGCGTCCGGCAAATCCAGCCTGGCTCGCGCCGCGCTTGGAGTGTGGCCCGCGTCCAAGGGTGTGGTTCGCCTCGATGGTGCCGATATCAACCAGTGGGACCGGGAACAATTGGGGCCGTTCCTGGGTTATGTGCCCCAGGATGTCGAGCTGTTTGACGGCACCGTAAAAGACAACATCGCCCGGTTTGGTCAGGTGAATGCGGATGCGGTGGTGGAAGCCGCCAAACTGGCGGGGGTGCATGAGCTGATTCTGCGCCTGCCGGAGGGCTATGACACGGTGATCGGCCAGAGTGGCGGGGTTCTCTCTGGTGGCCAGCGCCAGCGGATTGCATTGGCCCGAGCAATCTACCGCTTTCCGAAGCTGGTGGTTCTGGATGAACCCAACTCCAACCTGGACGATGCCGGTGAACGGGATCTGGCCCGGACTATTGCCGAGCTCAAACGCCGGGGGACCACGGTGCTGGTAATTACGCACCGGATGTCGCTGGTGAATGCGGTGGACAAAATTATGGTGCTGGTGGAAGGGCAAGTCCGGGATTTTGATGAGCGAGCCAAGGTTCTGGAGGCTACGAATCAGGCCAATCGGCCTTCGCCGGTGCCGGTACGAAAGGTTGTCCGTAGGCCGGGGGAGTCTCAGTGATGACGAGTCCCTCTTTGAGCAATGTGTCCGGTGTTGGGCAACCGAACACCGTCGGCGGTGGTGAGCGTCGGGTGCTGTTGATAGGCAGTGCCATTGTGGCGCTGGTGTTCCTGGTGTTTGGAGTGTGGTCTGCGATTGCGCCGCTGGACAGTGCCGCGCTTGCCCAGGGGGTTGTAAAGGTTGAGGGCAATCGCAAGCAAGTCCAGCACTATGAGGGTGGCATCGTTGAAAACATCCTGGTTGAAGAAGGGCAGGCGGTTGAACAGGGCGACCTTCTGATGCGCCTCGATGATACCCAGGCCCGGGCGGAAAGGCAGATTCTGATAGGCCAGTTGATGGCGGCCAAAGCCGAGGAAGCGCGTTTTCTGGCCGAACTGAAAGGCGCGGACGAGCCCGTGTTCCCGAAGATTCTGCAGCAAGATGAGCGCGGGATTGAAGCCCGCGATGCAGCCTACGAGCACTTTGTGGCTCGTCGTGAGGCCCGGCTGGGTGAGGTTGAGGTGCTGGAGCAGCAGATCGAGCAGCTCGAGCTTCAGTCCGAGGGGCTGCAGGAAATGATCGACGCCAAGACCCGCATGGTGAGCTCATACAATGAGGAAATCGCTCAGTACGATGCGCTCTATTCCAGGGGGCTTTCGAACAATTTGAGGATTCGTGAGCTTCAGCGCCAGCGGGATGAGTATCAGGGCGAGATTGCCGAGCACAAATCCGAGATAGCCAGCACCAATGTGCGGGTAACTGAAGCTGGCCTGAAAATTATCCAGATCGAACGCAATGCCAAAACCGAGGCTGCCAACGAACTCTCTCGCATCAAATCCGAGATTTACGATCTGGAGGAACGGCTCTATGTGGTGGAGGACCGTATCCGGAAGGCCGACATCCGCGCACCAGTGGATGGCATGGTCATGGGGCTGTCCGTTTATACCGTCGGTGGTGTGATCAAGCCGGGTGACGTGCTGATGGAAGTGGTTCCCGGTGCTGCCAATCTGGTGGTTGAGGCGCGTATTCTGCCTTCGGATATTGATTCGGTGGAGGTAGGCATGTCGGCCGACCTTCGTTTCCCAGGGTTCAACACCGCCAGCACGCCCATTGTGGAGGGGCAGCTCATCGATGTATCCGCTGACAGTTTCGTGAATGAGGAGGATGGGACAGCGTATTACATCGGCAAGTTGGCGGCCGACCCGGAGTCTCTGGAACAGCAGCTGGGCCATTTCCGCCTGGTGCCGGGGATGCCGGTTGAAGTGGTCATTAAGACGGGCTCCAGAACATTGTTTGAATACTTGGCAAAACCCGCACTGAACGTGCTGGATACGTCTTTGCTGGAGCATTGAAGTTAAGTCTAGTTGCCCCTCCGATATAGCTCACATGAGCCTGAACTCACAGAACTTCGTCAAATAGGGTACCGTCATTTAGATGTCACCAATTTTCTTTGTCCATATCCCTAAAACCGCTGGAACCAGTTTTCGTAAATCAGTCGAAAGCTGCTATGGGCCGGATAATGTTGTTTATGATTATTCACCCAATTCAGTGGAAACATCTGAATTGGTTCGCCGTTACATATATGAGGGAAAGGACCCTCTTGAGTTTTGGGACCATGTTAGCGCGGAAAGAAAAAGATTTTTGAGTGGGCACGTTCCCGCAACAAAGTATGTCCATTTGGTGGGTGTTAATCAAACGGTAACTTTTCTGAGAGACCCCATTCAGAGAGTTATGTCTGAATACCAGCACTTTGTGCGTAACTATGGATATGAGGGAGACTTCCCGTCCTTTTATCGTAAACCACAGTTTATTAATCGGTTATCAAACATCCTCGGGGGCGTTCCCCTGGAAGCTTTTGGCATGCTCGGGCTTACAGAAGAGTATGAAGGCAGTTTAGCTATGTTGAATGAGCAGTACTCAACAGAAATTGAGTACGCTGCGATGAACATGGGGCGCGAGGATAAATCCAAAAACTACGAAATACCTATAGAACAGCTGGATGAGCTACGTGATCTGAATAAGGTCGATTACGATCTGTACAGCCATGGAGTTCGGGTTTTTAGAATGCGGGAACGGTTGTTTAAGGAAGGTCTTCCTTTTGTTCATGGGGTTGTCCAAAAAGTTACCGCGAAAAGTATTCGAGGGTGGGCTTGGTACGCAGACAGAAAAACACCCGTTGAGATAAATATTCTGATCAATGGGGAGAAGGTGGGCAAGCAAAAGGCTACAGCTCTTCGTCCGGGTTTATTGCAGTTAAATCCTCCTCGTAAGGGATATATCGGTTTCCAGTTAAATTTTCGGGAGCCTGTTCCTGAAGGTACGAGGGTAAGTGCTGTTGTTGCTGAAACCGGTCAGGTTCTCGGTGAATTTCAAGTCCGGGCTTCAGAGTAAATTGCCTTCGTTTTCAGGTCTGATACGGAAAGGGAAGTGATGTTAGTTCACAGTGGATGGGGATTTTAAATTGATCATCCGAGGGATACTCCGAAAGCTACTGATCGCCATTTTTAATCGCTCTCCTCTGGTTCGAAATGTTTCAGCTGACCTTACGCCTCATACTCAGCTGGAATTGGCGGAAGAGAGTAGCATTTTTCATCTTTTGGCCACAGGAAATGATCCTCAGTTTATTGCCAATAACCAATTGTTCATCGAAGGTTGGTATATGGTGGAGGTGTCAATTCCGACGAATGCATCGAGCGCTTGTGCTCAGCTGTATTTTGATACTGGAGATGGCTTTACTGAATCACAGTGCTGCGTTTTTCCTCTAAAACGAGGGCGGATTACAAAGCGCTTGGTAAGAGTACCAAGAGGCACAAATCAGATCCGCTTTGATCCGATAGATTGTCAGGGAGAGTTTTCCTTAGCTCGTCTGCGTTTCGCATGGGCCACCCCGTCATTTGCTCGCAAACGCATTTATCAGCGTTTAGTAAACGTTCACCCGGGATACCGAAACCTTTCCCCTGAGCAAGTGCCAGAGCGATTGTCGCGGTTGGCCAACGGTAAACACTCTGCAACGTTGCAACGTTTGCTTGAGTGCCACTATGAGCAAACGTTTACCAAGACAGAGGCAGCGGTTGATTACGCAGATTGGTTAGCTACAAGGGGAGGGATCTCGGATAAAGATCGGCATCGGCTGCTCGAAGGATTAAAGTGGCGCCCTCAGGTTTCGGTGTTGATGCCGGTATTTAATCCACGAGTTGAGTTTTTGAAGTCTGCACTGGATTCCGTGTTGCGACAAAGCTATTCGGACTGGGAGCTTTGCATAGCAGACGATGCCTCGACGGATCCGGACGTGGCCAGAGTTCTGGATGAATATGCGGCACTGGATTCTCGAGTGAAGGTAGTGCGCAGAGCGGAGAACGGCCACATCAGTGAGGCGAGCAATTCGGCCCTGGCAATTGTAGAGGGGGAGTTTGTTGCGCTTCTGGATCATGATGATGAACTGGCGGATGATGCCTTGCTCAGAGTGGTAGAGGCTTTGAATGCTAACTCCGATGCTCTTCTTTTCTATTCTGATGAAGACAAGATTGATGAATTCGGTCAGCGTTTTGACCCGCATTTCAAACCAGCGTGGAATCCAGAGTTGTTGTTGGGCCAGAATTACATCAGTCATTTGGGGGTCTATCAGGCTCGACACTTGAGAGAGGTTGGTGGGTTTCGGGTCGGTTATGAAGGTAGCCAGGATCATGACCTGGTGCTTCGTTTCACCAAAGGCTTGGACGGCCGAAATATTGTTCACATTCCTGAAGTCTTATATCACTGGCGCTCTGTAGAGGGCTCGACCGCAATGGCCAGTGACGCAAAGTCGTATACGAGTATTGCTGGTTTGAAAGCTGTCAAACAAGTCTTTGATAGTGAGTCAGATATTGATGTTGAGCCAGGGCCAGTGCCAAATACCTATCGAGTCAAGTATCCGTTGCCCGAGATTCCTCCCAGAGTGAGTCTGCTGATTCCGACACGGGATGGCGTAGAGATTCTGAAGCCGTGTGTGGATGCTTTGTTAGACCGGACTGATTATCCCAATTTTGAGGTTTTAATCCTCGATAATCAGACCACTTGCGAGCACACCCTTCGTTATATGCGAGAAGTGTCTCAAGATGATCGGGTGAAGGTATTGAGTTGGGATTTTCCTTTTAACTATTCGGCTATTAATAACTTTGGCGCCCACCATGCCTCGGGTGAAGTTCTTGGGTTGGTGAACAACGATATCGAGCCGATCAACGAGGATTGGTTAAGTGAAATGGTTCGTCTTGTGGTTCGCCCGGAAGTGGGCTGCGTGGGCGCAAAGCTCTACTATCCAAACGATACCATTCAGCATGCCGGGGTGATTCTTGGTATTGGCGGTGTAGCGGGGCATGGCCACAAATATTTTGACCGACGAGCGAACGGCTATTTTTCCCGTTTACACTTGGTGCAGAATGTATCTGCCGTTACCGGCGCCTGTCTCCTGGTTCGCAAAGCGGTGTTTGATCAAGTTGGTGGTCTGAACCAGGAAAACCTGGCAGTAGCCTTTAACGATGTCGACTTCTGCCTGAAAGTGTGTGAAGCCGGTTACCGCAATGTGTGGACCCCCTACGCTGAGGCTTACCACCATGAATCTGTTTCCCGGGGTGCGGATGATACTCCGGAGAAACGCAAGCGCCATAATCGTGAAGCAAACTATATGAGACAACGCTGGGGCGCCCAACTCGATAATGATCCGGCATACAATCCAAATCTGACGTTGATTCATGAAGACTTTTCTTTGCGGTGAGCTGAATTTGAAGTCGGGGTCAGAAGAAGGCCTGCTTCTGACCCCTTATTCGCCGAATTAAAACCCGATCTTGAGGTGACGATGGAATACCAGTGTCTGAACATTCCCGATGTGGTTCTTATGACGCCAAAAGTTTTTGGCGACGAACGTGGGTTCTTTATGGAAACCTTCCGCCAGAGCGAATTCGAGAAGCACTGTGGGAACTACGCCTTCGTTCAGGATAACCACAGCAAGTCCGCCAAAGGGATCTTGCGGGGGCTGCATTACCAGCACGAAAACCCGCAGGGCAAGTTGGTTCGGGTCACCCGCGGTGAGGTGTTTGATGTGGCTGTGGATATGCGAAAGAGCTCGCCTACCTTTGGCCAGTGGGTTGGTGTGACTCTGAGTGAGGAGAACAGGCAGATGCTGTGGGTTCCGCCCGGCTTTGCTCATGCCTTCTATGTAACCAGTGACGAGGCGGAGTTCCAGTACAAGTGCACGGATTATTATGCTCCTGGGGATGAGTATTCTGTTCGCTGGAATGATCCGGATCTGGCGATTGAGTGGCCACTGAATGGGGGGGAGCCACGGGTGTCTGAGAAGGATGGTAACGGGCTGTACTTCAGGGATGCGCCTTGTTTCGAGTAGCCGGACGCTCGGGGAGCCCGGTTGTGAAATTGGGGTCAGATGAAAGCTTTCATCTGACCCCGGCTCTGCCGCGGAATTTGGTGCCCGGGATAGACGCGAGATGAGCGCTGTCTTTGTCGTTCACCAGTGCCCCAATCCCTCCACCGATTTCTTTGTGGCGCCGGCGCTTCTTGCCGAGAGCAGGGATGTGCGTACTTTCACCTTTGACCAGGTCCCGGATTTATCGGAGTTGACCGGGGCGACGGTGGTGTTTGTGAGGTATGTGCCACCAGCCTGGAAAGCTTTGGTGACGCAGCATCCCCCAGCACGGGTAGTGCTGTTTATGGATGATGATTTGTTTGATTGGCGGGCTTTCCGAGGAATGCCTTGGCGTTACCAGCGCAAACTTTTCCGGCTGGCCTGGCGGCATCAGCGTTGGTTGCGCCAGGTCAGGGCGGAGTTGTGGGTGTCTTCGCCCTGGTTGGCGAGGAAATACTGGGCGTGGGGTCCTAGAGTGTTGGAGCCCCGGAACCCGTATCCTTTGCCGGAAAATGTTTCCGACCCGGACATTAAAACGCTGTTCTACCATGGTTCGGCCTCACACCGCGCGGAGATTGAGTGGTTAGTGCCGATAATTGAGCAGGTGCTGGGTGAGCGAGAAGATGTCTGTTTTGAGGTGATCGGTGATCGTAAGGTGCGGGACCGGTTGGCTCACTTGCCTGGTGTTCAGGTGGTTCATCCCATGAGTTGGGTGGCGTATCGTCGTTTTGTTTGCCGGCCTGGCAGGACCATCGGCCTGGCCCCGCTGTTGGACACACGATTCAATGCCGCCCGCGCCCCCACGAAATTTTTTGATATAACGGCCGCCGGGGCTGTGGGGATCTATGCCGACACACCTGTGTACCAGGGATTACTGAAGCACGGACAGAATGGGCTTTTGTTGTCGATGGATACTCGGGAGATATGGGTGGATGAGATAGGGAGGCTGTTATCGTCGCCGAAACTCAGGTCAGAACTGTATGCAAATGCCTGCTTACGATAATGGCTTGGCCAATAACGGTTTGCTTTTCATGTGGTTTCAGTGAGTAAAGACTCTGATTATTACCTGACAACCTCGCCAGCTTTGCGCAAGCTCCCGAATCTGGAGAAATTCGTGCGCAAGGCTGTAAAACGTTACTGGCACGGAGCGACATTCACCAGCGCCGAGGCTTTGTTGGCTTGGGGACGTAAGCCATCCGCAGCAAAGGCTGAAGCCGCAGCCGAGAAACTGAATCTTCCCCTGGTGCGCCTCGAAGATGGTTTTCTGCGATCGGTAGAGCCGGGCGCGGCGCACCCTCCACTATCCCTTTTGTGGGATGACCTGGGAATCTATTACGACGCCAGCCAGCCCAGTCGCCTGGACAAGCTTTTGGAGCAGCCTCTGTCAGCAGAACAGAAGGCGAGGGCTCGAACTCTGATTCGCAGCTGGCGTCAGGGCAGGGTTTCAAAATACAACCACGCCCGTGAGCGGGATTACCGCCATCTTTCGCCTTATGTTCTGGTGGTGGATCAAACGTTTGGGGATGCCTCCATTGCTTTCGGGAGCGCCGATCAAAGCAGCTTTGAGGCTATGTTGAGATCTGCCGTGGAGCGGTTCCCCGGTCATAGCATTATTCTGAAAACCCACCCGGACGTGGCCGCTGGCCGGAAAAAGGGCTATTTCAGTGAGTCTGCCGAAGCCCATTCCGAACGGGTGCAGTGGATCGGCGAGGATGTGCACGCGCCGTCGCTGATAGAGCATGCATCAGCCGTGTTTTGCGTAACTTCACAGATGGGCTTCGAGGGATTGCTGTGGGGCAAGCCGGTACATGTGTTCGGTATGCCTTTCTATGCCGGGCGGGGCTTGACCGAGGATGCTCTTCCTGCACCAAGCTTCAGGCAAAACACAGAGCTTGAGTCCCTGGTATATGCTGCCTTGATTCAGTATCCGCGATATCTTGATCCGGAAACTGGTGAGCACTGTGAGGCAGAGCGGGTGCTGGAATGGTTGGCACTGCAGCGCTCCATGCGCGAGCGCTTTCCTGAAAGGTTATATTCTCCCCGCGTGCCGCTCTGGAAGCGTAAGGCTTTGCGCCGCTTTCTGGCGGGGAGCGTGTTGGTGGATGAGAGAAAGGAGGCTGCCCCCGAGGGAGCCACACGAGTGGTGTGGGGGCTCGCTGAATCCCGAGACCCGGTAATCCGGGTGGAGGATGGATTCATCCGGTCGGTCGGGTTGGGGGCGGATCTTGTTCAGCCGCAGTCGTGGGTGTTTGATGATGTGGGGATGTATTACGATGCTACCCGGCCTTCCAAGCTGGAGCGGATTCTGGAGTATGGCGATTTCTCGCCAGGTCTGACTCGTCGGGCACAGGAAGTCATTAAGAGTCTGCGGACCTTGGGCACCACAAAATACAATACAGGCCTGCGAAGCTGGTCTCGGCCCAAGGGGCGATCAAAAGTGATTTTAGTGCCCGGACAGGTAGAGAGTGATGCCTCGATTCACCTTGGCTCGCCAACTATCAAGAACAACATCGAATTGTTAAAGGGTGTTCGGGAACGGAATCCCGAGGCATGGGTGGTTTATAAACCCCATCCGGACGTGGTCGCCGGGCTCAGAAAGCACAGCTCCGCTAAGGAGGAATTTGAACCATGGTGTGATGAGCTAATCACGGAACAGGATATGGCCCATTTGCTTGGTCAAGTGGATGAAGTACACACCATCACCTCACTTTCCGGTTTTGAAGCCTTGATCAGAGGCTTGCCGGTAACCTGTTACGGTCAGCCGTTTTACAGTGGTTGGGGTTTGACTTCGGACCTCTATCCCTGTGATCGGCGAAGCCGCATACTGACTGTAGAGGAATTGGTGGCGGGTGCTTTGATTCTCTACCCGAGCTACATCAGCAATGCAACTGGCTGTTTTACCACCGTTGAGAACGTGATCCGTGAAATCGGGGAGCAACGCGCGCAATCGCCGACAGAGATTGGTGGCATGTTGCGCTTTTCCAGACTTCTAAGGAGAGTCTGGCGCTTTTGAATTCGGAGGCGATCAAACTGCCAGGTCGATCTCAAGGAATGCTTGAAATTAAGGGTGTTATGAAGATTTACGATGTATTTAATGGCGATGCCGACGGGATTTGTGCCCTGATTCAGCTCCGGCTGGCGGAGCCCTCGGATAGCACACTGATTACTGGCGTGAAACGCGATATCGCGCTGGTCAAGCAGGTGCCACTGGATGAGAAAGTCCAGGCGAATGTGTTGGATATAAGCTTGGAGAAGAACCGGGAAGCGGTCGACGCTCTGTTGGCTTCAGGGGCTTCGGTTTTTTACGTGGACCATCACTTTCCGGGCGAGACTTTGCCCGATCACCCGAATTTCACCAGCCTGATTGATACCCAACCCACTACTTGCACCAGTTTGTTGATTGACCAGCATCTGAAATGCCGCTTCCACAACTGGGCCATTGCTGCGGCCTTCGGAGACAACCTGAATGCAGTCGGTGAAGAGCTGGCAACGAAAGCTGGTTTAACGTCCGAGCAAACCGAATCCCTGAAAACGTTGGGTGTTTGCATCAACTACAACGGCTACGGTTCTTCGGTGGAGGATCTGCATTTCCATCCTGCGGATTTGTACCGCGAGTTTGTGAAATTTGCTGACCCGCTGGAGTTGATCGCTTCCGATCCCATTGCCTGGCAGCAGCTTCGGGATGGGTATGAAGTAGATATGGCCAAAGGCCTGGCTGCGCAGATTCTGAAGGAGACCGCTTCCTCACTTGTGGTGAAGCTTCCAGATGAGGCTTGGGCCCGGCGGGTGAGTGGTGTGTTGGGCAATGAATTGTGCAACCGGAATCCGGACAAGGCCTGTGCGATTGTTACCGAGCAAGCGGATGGTACATATCTGGTGAGTATTCGTGCCCCCCTCAATAATCGTACTGGTGCAGACGAAGTGGCCCGGCAGTTTCCTACCGGTGGTGGCCGGAAGGCGGCGGCTGGGATCAATGCTTTGCCGGGCGAGCAGCTTGAGGCCTTTCTTGATACCATGGCGGGATTTTGGGCGTGAGGTGAAAATGGGGTCAGATGAAGGTTTTCATCAGACCCCGGAGTTGGCCGTTCCCTAGGGGGCTGAGATGTCTGCCTCAGGGGTCTGAAGAACAAGTTCTTCTGACCCCAAATTCAGCTTTAGCTCCAAAGCTCATGCCAAGCAATGAATTTGAAAATGGGGTCAGATGAAAGCTTGCATCAGACCCCGGAGTTTGCCCCAGGGATCTGAAGAACTTGTTCTTCTGACCCCAACTTAAGATTAGAACCCAGGATCTGCAATGACCTTGACACCCCCCAGAAAAACCCACCTCAAACAGCTTGAGGCGGAATCGATCCACATCATTCGTGAAGTGGCGGCCGAGTTCGATAACCCGGTTATGCTCTATTCCATCGGTAAGGACTCCGCGGTGATGCTGCATCTGGCGATGAAGGCTTTTGCTCCGGGCCGGCCGCCGTTCCCGCTGATGCACGTGGATACCACCTGGAAGTTTCGGGAGATGATTGAGTTCCGGGACCGGATGGCCGAGAAGCTGGGTTTGAAGCTGATTGTTCACACCAACGAGGACGGTGTGAAGCAGGGTATCGGCCCATTCACCCACGGCAGTGCCAAACACACCGATGTGATGAAGACCCAGGCACTGAAGCAAGCGCTGGACAAGTACGGCTTTGATGCTGCGTTTGGTGGTGCTCGCCGGGACGAGGAGAAGTCTCGGGCTAAGGAGCGGGTTTACTCCTTCCGGGACAAGTTCCACCGCTGGGACCCCAAGAACCAGCGCCCGGAGCTGTGGAATCTTTATAACGGCAAGGTGAACAGGGGCGAAAGCATCCGTGTATTCCCGCTCTCCAACTGGACCGAGCTGGATATCTGGCAGTACATCTACCTTGAGAACATCGATATTGTTCCGTTGTATTTCGCGGCTGAGCGGCCGGTGGTTGAGCGGGATGGCACGCTGATCATGGTGGATGATGACCGCATGCCGCTAGAGCCTGGCGAAAAGCCGGAGATGAAGATGGTGCGGTTCCGTACGTTGGGCTGTTATCCGCTGACTGGTGCTGTGGAGTCTGAGGCGGCGACTTTGCCGGATATTATTCAGGAGATGCTGCTTACCAAGACCTCCGAGCGGCAAGGGCGGGTGATTGACCATGACTCGGCGGCGTCTATGGAGCAGAAGAAGCGGGAAGGGTATTTCTAGGTTAACCCCAGGGGTCTGCAGAACTCCGTTCTTCTGACCCCAAGCTCAGGGCATGCTCCCGAGTTGAAATCATGAAAGTGGGGTCAGAAGAACGGAGTTCTTCAGACCCCACAGGGGCACAGACCCCGTGTTCACACCAGACATCCGAGTTGAAACTACAATGTCCCACGCATCTGAACTGATCGAATCCGACATCCTCCAGTACCTGGACCAGCACGAAAACAAGGACCTGCTGCGTTTTCTCACTTGCGGCAGCGTTGATGACGGTAAATCCACGCTGATTGGCCGGCTGCTGTTCGATTCCAAACTGATTTTTGAAGACCACCTAGCCGCCCTGCACAAGGACAGCGAGCGCCTGGGTAACGCCGGTGAGGCGCTCGATCTGGCGCTGCTGGTAGATGGCCTGGCTTCTGAGCGGGAGCAGGGAATTACCATTGATGTGGCTTACCGCTACTTCTCCACCGACAAGCGCAAGTTCATCATTGCCGACTGCCCGGGGCACGAGCAATACACACGCAACATGGCCACCGGCGCCTCCACCTGTGAGTTGGCAGTAGTGATGATTGACGCCCGGAAGGGGGTGCTGACCCAGTCCCGCCGGCACAGTTTCATCGTGAGCCTGTTGGGCCTGAAGCATGTGGTGGTGGCTATCAACAAGATGGATCTGGTGGACTTCAGCGAGGAGCGTTTTAACGAGATCCGCGCTGAGTACCAGAAGCTGGCGGACCAGCTGGGCTTGCAGGATGTCTACTACGTGCCCATCTCGGCCCTGAACGGTGACAATGTGGTGAACCGGAGCGAGAACACGTCCTGGTACCACGGTGAGACCCTGATGAACATCCTGGAGCAGGTGGAGGTTCTGGAAGACCAGAATATCACCGATTTCCGCCTGCCGGTGCAGTATGTGAATCGTCCGAATCTGGATTTCCGGGGCTATTGCGGCACTATTGCCAGCGGCGTGGTTCACAAGGGCGATGAGGTGGCGGTGCTGCCTTCGGGCAAGACCTCCAAAGTGGCGGGCATTCATACCTACGAAGGCGAGATTGAGCGCGCCTGGCCGGGTGATGCGGTAACCATCACCCTGGAAGATGAAGTGGATGTTTCCCGCGGCGACCTGTTGGTGCATGCGAATAATCAGCCGGGGCTGGGTAACCGGTTTGCTGCCCACATCGTTTGGATGAACGAGAATGCGCTGGTGCCGGGCCGGGAATACGGCATCAAGATCGGCACCAAGGTGACCAATTGCTACGTGAACAAGGTGCTTGAGGAAGTGGATGTGAACACCCTTGAGCGCCATGGCAATGTTGATGGTGGTCTGGAGCTCAATGCTATTGGACTGTGCGATGTGGAACTGGCTGAATCCGTGGTGGTGGAGGATTACCAGCATCACTTCGGCACCGGGAATTTCATCCTGATCGATAAGATGACCAATGTGACGGTGGCTGCCGGTATGGTGGAGCGGGCGTTGGATAGTTCCGGTGAGGCTCCGAAGCGGGAATATACTGAGGCTGAGCGGAATCTGAATAAGTTTATTCGTGAGAACTATCCGGAGTGGGGGTGTAAGGCGGTTTGAGTGAACCCCGAGGGGTCAGAAGAACGCCTTCTTCTGACCCCGTGTTAGATGCTCGTTTCTAGAGTTCGGCCTGAAAATGGGGTCAGAAGAACAAGTTCTTCAGACCCCTGAGGTCGGTTTTGACCTCTGGGGTTCACGTGGGGTCTGATGAGCGCTTTCACCTGACCCCATTTTTACGGTAAATTCCCCTCCAATCTAAGGTTATACGAGATTTGAAATTGGGGTCAGAAGAACGAAGTTCTTCAGACCCCTGAGGCTTGCCCCTTCTTCACAAAGGACATTCCCCTTGGCTGACAACATCGTCTGGCACAATCACAAGATCACCCGTGCCGAGCGCGCTTCCAACAAGAATCAGAAACCCTGCCTGCTGTGGTTTACCGGCCTGAGCGGATCTGGCAAGTCCACCATCGCCAACGCGTTGGATGTGGCTTTGCATGAGCGTGGCTATCACACGTTTCTGCTGGATGGTGACAATGTTCGCCATGGGCTGTGCAAGGATCTGGGCTTCTCGGATGAGGACCGGGTGGAGAACATTCGCCGGATTGGTGAGATGAGTAAGCTGTTCGCAGATGCTGGGTTGATTGTGTTGAGTGCGTTTATTTCTCCTTTTACGAGCGACCGCCGTCTGGTTCGTAACCTGTTTCCGGCCGGGGAGTTTATTGAGGTGTTCATGGACACGCCTCTGGATACCTGCGAGGATCGGGATCCGAAAGGGCTCTATCAGAAGGCTCGCTTGGGTGAAATCAAGCACTTTACGGGCATTGATTCCCCATACGAGGCGCCGGAACGGCCGGAAGTGCGGTTGGATACGTCGACGATGTCCGTGGACCAGTGTGTCGATCGGTTGATTAGTTTTCTTGTGGAGCGTGGGCTGATTTCGGATTGATATGAGAGAAGATGGGTCGTGAAAAAGGGGTCAGAAGAAGGCTTTCTTCTGACCCCGAGTTGGCGGCCCAAGCTGTTTTGTAAAAAGTGGGGTCAGAAGAAAGCGTTCTTCTGACCCCGTGTTGGTTTTATCTCCCCGACCAGGTTTCCGATGGACTGGCAAGCGATACTCACCCTCCTTACCCTCGTCGCCGTACTCTCTTCCCTGGCGCTAACTCGTGTTTCTGCCGATATGGTTCTCATGGCCGCCTTGGCGTTTTTGCTGATCACGGGCATCCTCGGCCCGGCAGAGGCATTGGCGGGGTTTGCCAATCCCGGCGTCATTACCATTGCAACGCTTTATATCGTAGCCGCAGGGCTTAAGGAAACCGGGGCGGTTCAGTGGATTGCCCGGAAGCTGTTGGGGCACCCTCATTCCGAGAAGGTGGCGCAGGCACGGATGATTGTGCCGACCGGGCTACTCAGCGGTTTCATGAACAACACGGCCGTCGTGGCGATGTTCATTCCGGCGATTCAGGACTGGGCTCAGCGGTTGGGGATTCCAGCATCGAAGCTATTATTGCCCCTCAGTTATGCCGCCATTCTTGGGGGGACCTGCACATTGATCGGGACAAGCACCAACCTGGTGGTGGACGGTCTGCTGCAGAGTACCCAGGGTATTCATCTGGGGCTATTCGACCTGGCGTGGGTTGGTGTACCTCTCCTGGTGATCGGTGGCGTATTTCTGGTGTTGTTCGCCTCGAGACTGTTACCTGACCGGGGTGGGGTTTCGGAGGAGTTGGATCAGGTTCGGGAATATGGCGTTGAGGTCCAGGTGGTTGAGGGTGGTCCTCTGGTCGGGAAAACCGTAGCCGAGGCGGGGCTTCGAGCCTTGAACTATGGTTACCTCACGGAAATCGACCGGGGTGGACGCCTCATAACTGCCGTGGAGCCAGATCGGACGCTGCAGGCCCGTGATAAACTGTATTTTGTGGGGGCTCCGGAATGTGCCAGTGAATTGCGGCGGATCCACGGTCTAAAGCCTGCCAATGGTAGCGTGCACAAACTGGATATCGCCAATCATCAGCGCTGCCTGGTTGAAGTGGTGCTGGGGCCTGAGTTTCCGGCATTGGGTAAAACGATCCGTGACAGCCGGTTCCGTACCCGGTTCAATGCCGTCATCCTTTCGCTTTCCCGAGAAGGCAAGCGAGTGCCCGGCAAGCTGGGGGACTTGACGTTCCGGATGGGCGATACGCTCTTGCTCGAAGCCAGCCACCAATTTGCAGAACAATACCGCTTCCGGCGGGATTTTCTGCTGGTCAGTGCGCTGAATGATTCGACTCCACCGGACTTCCATAAAGCACCGCTGGCCCTGGCCATCCTGGCCGGGATGGTTGTTTTGAGCGCTAGCGGCCTGCTGAAAATCATGGAAGCGGCGTTTCTGGCGGCTGGGGCTATGGTTGTGTCCGGTTGCCTGACGGCCAGTCGGGCTCGGAGAAGCGTGGATTTGCCGGTGCTTGTTGTCATCGCCTCATCTTTTGCGCTCGGTAATGCCATGACTGTGACCGGCACAGCCCAATGGATAGCGGGCGGCCTGTTAGGCTTTGGGCCGCTGACTCCCTGGCTGGCCCTGGGCCTAGTTTACCTTCTGACGGCCCTGTTTACGGAAGTCATTACCAATAATGCGGCAGCGGTATTGATGTTCCCCATAGCTTTGGCGGTCTCGGAGCAGTTGGGGGTGAATTTCCTGCCGTTTGCGGTTGCCGTGATGTTTGCAGCTTCCGCTTCCTTTATTACGCCCTTGGGGTATCAGACGAATCTGATGGTGTATGGCCCGGGGCGTTATCAGTTTACGGATTATGTGCGGATTGGGTTGCCGTTAAGTGCACTGGTGGCCTGCGTGGCTGTTGGGTTGATTCCGTTGGTTTGGGGATTTTGAGAAGGAATCTGACAGCAAAATGCACTTGAGTCGATAGAAGGCCGGAACTCCCATCCCTGCTTTTTCGTTATATGGACTGTATGGTTAAAAAATGTTCACAGGAGCATTTGGAGCCTTCCATATGACCCATTCTGGTATAATCTTTGGCTAAATTTCTCAATCACGGGAGTCCCTGAATAGATGCCGCGCATTTTGAGAACGTTGGATATCTGTTTTGCGGCAGCCGGTTTGCTTGTTGGGTTACCTGTTCTGGCTGTCCTGCTGTTGGTCGGATATTGGGACACGGGCTCGCCATTGTTTCGGCAGGAAAGGATTGGAAGGCACAAGAAGCCTTTCACCCTGGTCAAGTTCCGTACGATGAAGCAGGGCACGGCGTCAGTGGCTTCCCATCTTGCCCCGGAAGCTGCGATTACTCCCTTCGGAGGATTTCTGCGGAAAACCAAACTGGATGAGTTGCCCCAACTCTGGAACGTTCTGAAAGGTGAGATGAGTCTGGTCGGTCCGCGTCCGTGTCTGGCCAGCCAGCGTGACCTGATTAACGCTCGCGACTCCCTCGGAGTGTTCGAGTTTGCCCCTGGCATTACCGGTCTTGGTCAAGTGAACGGGATCGACATGTCGACACCGGATCTGTTGGCCCAAACGGACGCCGAAATGCTGAAAGATCTCACAGTGAGACGTTATTTTGGGTATTTATTCATGACGATTACCGGAAAAGGGTCGGGCGATAGTGTCCGTCGCTGTAAGAATTGATCAGCCGTAAGGACGACGTGTGCTAAGGGAACGACTTAACGAAATCAAGTCCGCTATTTTTGATTTGCCGCGGCCCCAGAAGCGGGCCATATCGGTGTTGGCAGATTTCGTATTTATTATTGCGTCCCTGTGGGCGGCATTCGCTCTCCGGTTTGAAGATCCTCTCTGGGTACCTTCCTTCGACCAACTGGTCGTTTTTGCGTGTACCGCCCTGACAACGATTTTCGCTTTTGTAAAGCTCGGTCTGTACCGGGCCGTGATTCGCTACATCAGTGAAAAAGCGTTGGTGGTGATCCTCTCGGGCATCGTGATCTCGGCAATTGCCTTGGTTCTTTACGGGTTTCTATTTCGAGCCATCGTTCCGCGCTCGGTGCCCGTTATTTACGGCGCGTTTGTCTTCACGCTGGTGGCTGGCACTCGCTTCAGCTTTCGTGCCTTGATTAATCGCCCGCGCGATAAGGCCAAGGGGCGAGTTCTGATTGTCGGTACAGGGCCCACCGCCCTGCAGTTGTCTTCTGCTCTGATACAGGGCACTGAATACCGGCCTATGGGGTATATCTCGCTCGACGGCGGCAGTCATAAATCCATGATTGGAGGAATGAAGGTCTATGGCCTGCGGCACATCCGCAAGGCCGTCCGTGAGCAGGGCATTCAGCGCATCTTCCTTGCACTGGAACAGAATGAGTCCCTCGAGCGTCGGGAGTTGATTCTTCGTCTGGAAGAGTTGGCAGTTCCGGTTCAGACCGTACCGTCCATGTCAGAATTGGTGGCCGGGCAGGCCAGGATCAATGACATTCGGGATCTGGATGTTGAAGACCTGTTGGGACGCGAGCCTGTCAAACCCAATGCCTCGGTGCTGTCTGGCAGCCTTTGTGGCAAAGCAGTTCTGGTGACGGGGGCCGGAGGGTCTATAGGTTCTGAATTGTGCCGACAGATTATCCGTTATAAACCGCGACTTCTGGTCTTGTTTGAGCAATCGGAGTTTTCGCTTTACGCCATTGAAAGAGAATTGCAGTCTATCAGCCGGGTGGAGGGGCTGGACGTCACGCTCTACCCAATCCTGGGCAGTGTTTGCCACCGCCGGCGATGTGCAGCAGTGATGAAAGCGTTCGGCGTCGAAGTGATCTATCATGCGGCTGCCTACAAACATGTGCCCTTGGTCGAACACAATGTTATCGAGGGGGTTCAGAATAACGTTTTCGGAACCTGGCATGCTGCAGAGGCCGCCATTGAAGCCGGTGCCGAGCGCTTTGTGCTGGTTTCGACCGACAAAGCTGTTCGTCCTACCAATGTAATGGGTGCCTCCAAGCGCCTAGCAGAACTCATTCTTCAGGGCTTATCAAAGCGCCAGAACAAGACCGTGTTTTCCATGGTGCGCTTTGGCAACGTTCTGGGTTCTTCCGGGTCGGTCGTCCCCTTGTTCCGTGATCAGATTCGGGATGGTGGCCCGGTTACGGTGACCCACCCCGATATCACCCGTTACTTCATGACCATTCCCGAGGCAAGCCAACTGGTTCTCCAGGCCGGAGCCATGGGGCAGGGCGGGGAAGTTTTTGTGCTCGACATGGGCGAGCCGGTGAAGATCGCTGACCTGGCCCGAAAAATGATACGACTGATGGGCCTGACCGAGCGCACCAAGGAAAGCCCGGACGGCGATGTCGCCGTTGTGTATACCGGTCTTCGGCCGGGCGAAAAACTCTATGAGGAACTCCTTGTTGGGGACTCGCCGCAAGGCACTGCCCACCCAAGGATTATGATGGCCCATGAGTTGTCGCTTACCTGGGAAGAGTTGAAGCAGATGCTTGAACGCCTCGAATCTGCGAGCCGGGGCTTTGATTGTGAAGCGTTGGTTGAATTACTGCGGGAAGCTCCGCTTGGTTATGACCGAAAGCAGTCACTGGAGGATTTTGTCTGGTGTGCGTCAAACGGGCCAGCGAAACCCGTTGGGTCAGATGCGAATGCTGGAGATAAGGTCCGAGTTTTATACTGAACGTTACCAATCGGCGAAAGATCCTCCCTCCCCATTATGTTAGACTCGCGCGCTTTATCGGAACGAGTGCTGTTCGCCATCGACAAACAGCCTGTTAATTCGAATTAGAGTGGAGTGACGAATGAAGACCCTGTGTGTGTTCGGCACGCGGCCGGAAGCCATCAAGATGGCGCCTTTGGTGAAGGCGCTCGCCAGTGATAGCCGGTTTGAATCGCGGGTTTGTGTTACTGGTCAGCATCGGGAGATGCTGGATCAGGTGTTGGATCTATTCTCCATTGAACCGGATCATGATCTCAATATCATGAAGCCCGGTCAGGATCTGACCGATGTTACCTGCTCAATTCTTGGAGGGCTGCGAGAGGTACTGGCTACCGAAAAGCCGGATATTGTCCTTGTTCACGGCGATACTGCGACCACATTTGCCACTTCATTGGCGGCTTACTATCAGCAGATACCGGTCGGTCACGTCGAAGCCGGCTTGCGCACTGGAAACCTCTACTCACCATGGCCGGAAGAGGCCAATCGTAAACTGACGGGCGCTTTGACAAACCTGCATTTTGCGCCGACGGACACGTCGCGCTCCAATCTTGCGCGGGAAGGCGTTAAAGAGGGCTCGATTGTCGTCACGGGAAACACCGTAATTGATGCGCTGTTTGATGTGGTTGCAAAAATTGATACGGAGCAGGGGCTGAGAAATGAACTTGCCGTTCAGTTTCCCTTTCTCCGGCCGGATGCCCGCCTGATTCTCATTACAGGACACCGCAGAGAGAGCTTTGGTGGTGGTTTTGAGCGGATTTGCGAGGCGATTGCGCGGGTGGCAAAAGAGAATCCGGACGTGGATTTGCTATACCCGGTTCACCTTAACCCGAACGTCCGTGAGCCAGTTCATAGGCTGTTGGGCGAGCTTGATAATGTTCACCTCATTGAGCCGAAAGATTACCTGCCATTCGTTTACCTGATGAACCGGGCTCATATCATTCTTACCGACTCCGGTGGTATTCAGGAGGAGGCTCCCTCTCTTGGCAAGCCTGTCCTGGTGATGCGAGACACCACTGAGCGACCAGAAGCCGTCGAGGCAGGAACTGTAAAGCTGGTCGGCACAGATGCGGATGTGATCGTCAGGGAGATCCAGGACCTTCTGCATGACTCCGCTGCCTATGAGCGTATGAGCTTTGCCCATAACCCCTACGGTGACGGGAAAGCATGCTCCCGCATCCTTGAGGCGCTCAACGAGTTTGGCTCCAACTGATCATTTCGAGGTTGAATAGGATTAATATGGAATTTAATACCATCTCCGTCATTGGTCTGGGCTACATCGGCCTGCCGACAGCCGCAGTAATCGCTTCGCGCCGCAAGAAGGTCATTGGTGTTGATATCAACCAGCATGCGGTGGATACGATTAACCAGGGCGAAATCCACATTGTGGAGCCCGAGCTGGATATTGTTGTTCATGCGGCCGTAAAAGAAGGCTATCTCCACGCAACCACCAGCCCTGAGCCTGCCGATGCGTTTCTCATTGCAGTGCCGACGCCTTTTAAAGCGGAGAATGGGAATAACCATACGCCGGACCTGACTTATATCGAGTCGGCAAGTAAGGCAATTGCTCCGGTTCTCAAGCAAGGGGATCTGGTCATTCTTGAGTCCACCTCTCCTGTTGGTGCCACAGAGCAAATGGCAGCCTGGCTTGCTGAAGCTAGACCGGATCTTACATTCCCTCAAACTCACGGTGAGGACTCCGATGTTCGTGTGGCTCATTGCCCTGAACGGGTGTTGCCTGGGCATGTCGTTCGCGAATTGGTTGAGAATGACCGCGTGATTGGCGGTATGACGCCCAAGTGTTCGGCTACGGCCTCAGCTCTTTACAAGCTGTTTGTGGAGGGGGAGTGCATCACTACCACGGCTCGTACTGCTGAAATGGCCAAGTTAACTGAGAACAGTTTCAGGGATGTGAATATTGCGTTTGCCAATGAGCTTTCCATTGTGTGCGACAAGCTGGACATCAATGTCTGGGAATTGATCCGGCTGGCGAATCGACATCCGCGGGTGAACATTCTTCAGCCTGGTCCCGGCGTAGGCGGACACTGTATTGCAGTGGATCCCTGGTTCATCGTCAGCGAGACGCCTGACGAAGCTCGTCTGATCCGAACTGCCCGTGAGGTGAATGACGGTAAACCGGAGTGGGTGCTTGAAAAAGTACAGCAGGCGGTTGGGCAGTTCCTGACGGCTAATCCGGATAAAACGGCGAAAGATGTGACGATTGCTTGCTTTGGGCTCGCGTTCAAGCCGGATATTGATGATTTGCGGGAGAGTCCGGCGTTGAGGATTGCCGAAAATCTCTCGGATCAGCATCCCGGACAATTAATGATTGTTGAACCTAACATTAGGCACCTTCCCGAAGGAAAACTTGAGCGTGCAAAACTGGTGAATGAAAAGTCTGCATTAGATGCGGATGTTTTCTTGATGCTTGTTGACCATAAGGCTTTCCGCACACCTGGTAATTCTTTGATCAATACCCCCTATAAGGTGGATTGCCGAGGGGTCTGGGAGTAATCGGGCGATTTCATAAAATAGGAGTTTCTTTGTAGTGATTCAGCAGCCGGGAGATAGAGAAGACCAGTACGCTCGTGTAAAACGACAGTATCGGATGGCCCGGGAGGAGCTCCGAGATTTACGGGCTGAAAAGGAAGCGCTTGAGCGTGACCTGGAATCCATGCGCGCAAGTGTGTCCGCGGCAGAGAATCAAATAAGAGTTATTCGAAACTCGGTCACATTTCGCGTTGGCTCTCTGGTAGTTAACTCTCGAACTTTACGAGGCGCAATTCGGCTACCCTGGCGGTTAATAACAATCTTCTTTGAATACCGTCAGAGGAGAGGTACTTACAATCAAACATCCTCCGTCTTAAATCATGAAGAGCCGTTGGAAAATCAGTATGTTGAGGTCAGGCCTGATTTTGATCAAATCTGGATCGGTTCTGATAATGCAGCGCAGAGCAAACACCAAGCTGAATTCAAGAGCAGCGAGGAGAGGGGGCTGACTGCTGCTTTTGAGGGGTCGGTTTTAGATGGTTTACTAGAGTTTTCTCTGCCGTTTGACGATGACCTCCCACCATTCGATTTATCGAAAGAGTTTGTTGTTGAGGTTCGGGAAATCGACCATACAGGCGAGGTTTTCTCCAAAAAATTCCTGCCCCCGATAAACGGTCAAAACAACGCTTATGAATTCGTTGGGGAGAGTCCGCTGGCCCTCCAGTTTGCTTATCATATTCAGTCGGATAAACCGGCCAAAATACTAGTTGATCTTGTGTTTTGTGAGGAGCTCCTGAACAGTACTAACCGACCTGTTTTACCCTCGTTAAGGTGCCGTCAGTATCTACCTGGTATTTCAGTCGTTATTCCTAGCTATCAAGGGGCTTCGACTATTGCGCGTTGCATTGATTCGTTGGTTTCACAGTCTGTAGGTTTTGAAAATTTTGATGTCTTAGTGGTGCTCAATGGGCCCGCAGACGGAACTGAGGAGCTTCTTTCAGGATTCGCAGATGAACATCCTGATCTTAGTCTCAAGGTAATGAAGGCAACCTATGCTAGCGCAGGTAACGCAAGGAATATCGGCCTAGAGGCCTCTAACCGAGAATATATAACGTTTATTGATGATGACGATTTCGTCTCAGAGCACTACCTTCGTGAACTGCTTAATGCTTGCGCACCAAATGCCGTGGCCGTGGCATCTGTTAAGGATGTGGACGTTTCTGGCAATGAGCATGACAATGTTATTAATCAGCAGCTTCAGAACGCTAAATCCTACAGTAAATGCCAATACAAAGATGTCTCCTCAGTATTGACGATGAATGCGTGTAAAGCTTTGCCAACGTTTTTGGCGGCACAGCTTCGATATGATTCATCGATGAGGAGTGGAGAGGATGTCTGCTACTTTTCACGTTATTTTACTCGATACTCTCCTGCCTTGCGTCTTGAGCCCGTAAGCTCTGGTTCCGTCTATTACCGAGTATTAAGTGATGAATCTGTTTCGCGTCGCCCCCAGTCCTTCGACTTCAACGTCAAGGAACGTGTTGCCGTTATTCAGTCACTGGATAGGTGCGTCCCATTTGTTCTTGACAAGGACAAAAAGGATTTTCTGGTCTCTAAGATCATGGCGCAGTCCAACTTCATTCGCTCATATCTCGATACCCATCGAGGTGAAATAGGGCACTACGCAAGCCTCCTGCATAGTAGTCCTATTCAATCTGGGTTTGACAATCAGATAGCGGCATCGCTCTCGCACACTCTTGTTTATTCCTATTGCTTTGCTCCAGCAATGGACACGGCCGGTATTGTGATGGCGAAACGAATAGAGGCACAAGCGGAGCCGGTGGACGTTGTCTGTAACAATATGGATGCTGTGAGAAAGTCAGATAAACGGCTTGAACGCATTACAGTAGGTCTTGTCGGTAGGTTAATTGCCTTAAAAGGAAGGCCGAGCTTTTCAGGCTGGCCTGAAATACGTCGTTTTGCACAGGATGCGGAAAAAGCTGTTGCTCGCCTCGAAAAATCCCGAGAGCCATATCAGGCAATATACAGCCGGGCAATGTGGGTCGCGTCTCATTTCGCAGCCATTTTGCATAAGCTTAAACAACCGGAGGTTTTCTGGCGGGCAGAGTTTTCGGACCCTCTTCTTAAAGATGTTCATGGGCATGACCGAGACGTGGATCTGGATAGGTCCTGGCTCAAGCGCAGTGGCATTTTGGCAGCACTGAAATCTCGAAGCATTGTGATTCCAGAAAGTAATAATCTGTTTTTCTGGGCAGAGTTTCTAGTTTATGTGTTTGCGGATGAGATTGTGTTCACCAACGCAAATCAGTTTGATTACATGATGTCCTACTCAGGTCTTCCTGAGAATTTGAAAAAAAGAGTTCAGGACCGGAGCGTGATTGAACATCATCCGACATTACCTCCTGCCTTTTATAAGCTGTCTGATCCTGACTATGTGTTGGATGAAGAGGCTCTCAATATCGCGTATTTCGGATCGTTTTATGCCACGCGAGGCCTTGGTGAGGTTTTTATGGCATTGAAAGAACTGAAAAAAAGCGATGCCCGAAGAATAAACGTTCATGTTTTTACTTCCAGTTTGGACGAGGCGAGACGCGAGATTACTGCCATGGGGTTGGCCTCAAGTGTTGTTTTGAATTCTTATGTCAGTTTTATCGATTTTCTTGCGATGACTAGCAAGTTTGATTGTCTCATTGTTAACGATGCCGACACAAAAGGTGTTAAGCCAGTGAACCCGTATCTTCCCTCGAAATTGAGTGACTATATGGGGAGTGGCTCAGATATTTGGGCAATATGTGAAGAAGGTAGTATTCTGCATCAACTTGCGCAAGACGATGAATCAGGAAGGATCATCGCTTCATTCACCGGTGATCAGGTAAGTCACTTAAATGTTCTAAAGATGCTCGAAGAACGGAAGCGTGCATGAAGTCTGAGCAAAGTTTTGTTACAAGCTCAAGAGAAGTGCTTGTTTGGGCAATCGCAGTTCTTCGTAGGATTCTTCGGATTTCACCGTATAGGTTACTTGGCTCAGTGGTGCTGAGCCTTGTTGCTCAGGTTTCGATGGTTCTCTCTTTCTTCTTGCCGCTGAAGGTGATTTTTCTTCTTGGGGCGAGAGACGTCCCTTCTTACTTCAGTGCAGTTTTACCTGACGCCTCTTTGACGGACTTGATTGGTGTTCTGGTTTTTTTGGCCGCTGTCTTTTATTTTATATTTCTTGGGGCGAACCATTACTCTGAGCAACTATCCTCAGCAGGTGCCTCGAAAGTCATTGATGCAACCTCTAAGTTGCCCCTTTTCACGAATCAAAATGAAATTGCATTCCGGTCCTATCTTCGGATTGGAAATTTGCTCGCGGCGACCCTATTTTTAACTTCTACACTCGCTATTTTTTCTGCGTTTTATTTGCAACTTTTCCTTATTTTTTCAGCTTGTTTAGTCGGGTCTTTTTTAATTGTGTCAGGCCTTTTCCGACTTCGTACTGATTTTTTCTTGAGAGCAAAGCAGTTGCCTGGGCCATTTATTTCTCAGGTATACGGAATCTTGTTTTTGGTCGTTTTTTCTTTCATGGTTTTTGACTTGCTACATGAGAACAATGTTAATGTTTATGTTGCTCTTGCATGTCTGCTTTTGGTTCGACAGCTTTTACAACGACTCACCACGGCGACACTGGATGTCGTGCTTTTGGCTCGTCAAACGGATAAGATTAGCGCTTTGTTCTTCACGAATAGTAAGTGTCTCCACGATTTAAGAGACAATGAAAAATCTATCAATAAGCTCTATTCGAGTGCCTCAATGTCTGGGGTTGTCGGGGACATATCAAACCTGGTCATTGAGCCAGAACTTTCGGTTGGTTCCCTTGATCCTTCTGATATTAGCTTTATTCAGTCGTCGCTTGTCGACGTTGTTTTAATATCGGTTAATTTTGATCACCAAAGTTTTCTGATAAAGGTTTTTGATGACCGACACCAACTCTTAGCAGAACGTGAAAATGATTTGGTTTGCGGAATGGGGCAAGGTCAGTTATTAGGTCGCTTTCACGCGATCGGTCAAGTGATAGGTTTTAGGGCGCATGTTTACAAATTTGAGCATGAATTGATGCCCAATGAAGATACTGAATTCAAGGAGCGAAGGGATTTTTTTCGTGTCGAATGCTTCAAGAACCCTCCTCAGAAAGAAGTGGTAGATAGATATTTTCTATCACACGTTTCTTTGGCAGATAGATTAAATGATCTAGCTGAACTTCTTGGTTCTCCGATTTTAGCTGAGTCTATGGGGGAGTGGACTGTCGACGGTTTGCTTGGTGTATCTGCAAAGGTTATCAGAACGCTGCCTTTGAGGCTGTGCACGCCGGACGTCACGACTGACTCTTTGAGAGAATTGGGGAACCACACGGTTGTTTGTCTTCATTGGGAGCGATGGTCTATTGATTTATTGGGATTCGGGTTGTCGCTTCCTGAGCTCGAGCTGGCGCACCTGAAGAAGCTGTTGAGTGAAGCAGGGTTAGGTGAAGTTGATGTAAGGCTTGTCAGGCTGTGTGGTTTATTTGGGGTATTGGAAGGACAGCTCAAGAATCAAAAGCTTGCGTCGGCGAGAGAGACACTATCAACAATCACCAAATCGGTGGAAGCCTTGGATTTCGGGGCGGAGTGAAGATTTGAGAATCTTACTTGTTACATATTATTTCCCCCCGGATCTATGTGCAGGCTCGTTTCGTGCCCAGTCGATGGTAGATGCACTTGTGGCCCAATCCGACAATGTCACTGTAGATGTGGTGACGACGGAGCCCAATCGTTACCAGAGCCATCAACCTGATTCTGAAGAGGTGGACTCGACATCTTACACGGTTACTCGGGCACCACTGCCGACTCAGCGTTACGGTATGCTCGGCCAGGTTCGGAGCTTTGGTCGGTATGCGTGGTTTGCGAACCGTTTCTTGCCTTCTAAAGAATATGATCTGGTTGTTGCGACTTCCTCACGTTTGATGACGGCTTTCCTTGGCGCTGTCATCGCTCGTCGCCTGAAGGTCCCTTTATATCTCGATATTAGGGATATCTTTGTCGAGACGGTTGATGAGGTTTTCACGGCCACCTGGATGAAGCCTTTCCGCTTAATATTCTCGATGTTAGAGCGATGGACCGTTAGCCGGGCGGATCGAGTGAACCTGGTTTCCCGTGGGTTTTTGCCTTATTTCGAGTCCAGGTACAGCCGGACGGATTATCGCTTCTTTACCAACGGCGTGGACGAAGAGTTTCTGGCGTTTCCTGAAAAGCCTGCAAGCGCTTCGGGAAAGGATGCTGGGCTTCTGACCATTGTGTATGCGGGAAATGTTGGTGACGGGCAGGGCCTGGAACTAATTCTTCCCGAACTGGCCTTGCGAATGAAGGATCGTGCGCGCTTTGTCGTTATCGGCGATGGAGGCAAGTTGCCCAAACTGAAGTCCGCATGTGAGCACCTGTCCGCGCCAGTGGAATTACGCGGCGCGATGCCCCGCTCTGAATTACTGAAAGTCTATCAGGGTGCGGATGTGCTGTTTCTGCATCTTAACAATTTGCCAGCTTTCACGCGGGTCTTGCCTTCAAAGTTGTTTGAGTACGCCGCTACAGGTAAGCCGATATTGGCTGGTGTGCAAGGGTATGCGAGAAACTTCATTGAGAGCGAGTTGGATGGCGCAGAGACGTTTGATCCCGGTGATGTGGGTGGCGCCGAAAGTGCGCTCGACCGCTTGCAGATCGGCCATTTTGACCGTCAGGAGTTCGTGAAGCAGTTCGATCGACGAAGGATTATGAAAGAGATGGCTGCTGATATCATGGATTTGGCGGAGCAAGGGCGTGGGTAAGCCGACTGTACTGGTCACAGGAGCCTCGGGGTTTATTGGTCGAGCCCTTTTGACTGAACTGTTGGCTTATGGGTATCTCGTAAAAGCGGTTGTTCGATCGGGCCGGGCGTTACCGCGCGGAGTACGCCGCATTGAAGTTGACGACATAGGCGCGATGTCGGTCTCGGACTGGGCCGAGTGGCTGGAGGCCGGAGATTTGGTGGTTCACTGTGCTGCACTGGTGCATCAGATGAAGGCTGACCCTGATGGATTGACTGACGATTATGACCTCATCAATCGCAAGGCGACCGAGACGTTGGCAAAGGCCGCTGCAGAACAGGGTGCAGGCCGGTTTGTGTTTCTCAGCACTATCAAAGTACTCGGGGAGGAAACTTTGCCGGGGTTGCCATTTCGTGCTGACGCGGCTGTTAAGCCGAGTGATCCATATGCTGAGTCCAAGTGGCGGGCGGAGCAGGCATTGCAATCGCTGGCTGAAGAAACCGGACTTGAGTCAGTCGTGATCAGACCTCCTCTGGTATATGGCCCGGGTGTCGGGGCCAACTTTGCGGCACTGATAAAGCTGGTGCGATTGGGACTGCCTTTGCCTCTGGGTGGCATCAGGAATAGGAGGAGCATGGTAGCCGTTGGCAATCTGGTGAATCTGATTCGGGTGTGCTTGGAACATCCGAACGCACCCGGTCGACGTTTTCTGGTGAGTGACGACGATGATGTTTCCATTCCTGAGCTATTGCGACGGTTGGGCGAAGCATCATCCAGGAGGGTTATGCTGGTGCCGGTTCCGCAAAGCTGGTTATTGGCCTTTGGCCATCTCTTGGGCAAAGGGGAGGCTGTCAGGAGGTTGTGTGGTTCCCTTGAAGTTGATATTTCAGAGACACGTCGGATCTTGGATTGGAAGCCTCCTCTCACAATGGACGAGGCGTTAAGGGAAATGCTGGGTTAGTTATCAAGCGCCATGGAGGGTGTGAGGAATGATTGAGATTAAACATCACGGAGCCACGTCTGGCGTGACTGGCTCTTGCCATGAGTTGAGTTTGAAGGTGGGGTCAGATGAAAAGCGCGAGCGCTTTTCATCTGACCCCGTTTTAGGTTCTGGCTCCGAGTTTTCTGGCTCCCACCATGGCATCCTCATCGACTGCGGTCTGTTCCAGGGGCAGGATGAGGGGCGTTCGGCCTCCGCTGCCGACCTCACCATAGATTTCCCCATCGATCACATTCGTGCGCTCGTTGTGACCCACGTGCACATTGACCACGTGGGCCGGATTCCCTATCTGTTGGCTGCCGGGTTTGAGGGGCCGATTATCTGCTCCGAGCCTTCGGCCGTCATGTTGCCCGAGATTCTGGAAGATGCCCTTAAAATAGGTTTTACCCGGGATCGGCGTTTGATTGAGCGTGTGCTTGGATTGATCCGGGAACGACTGGTGACGGTGCCTTACGGCCAGTGGCACTTGGTGTGTGGCGAGGATGAGTGTTCGCTTTCGGTCTGCCTCCAGCGGGCCGGCCACATTCTGGGCTCCGCCTATGTGGAGTGTGATGCCCGGGTCGGGGATGTCGGGGAGCGGATTGTTTTCTCCGGAGATCTTGGTGCGCCGCACTCGCCTTTGTTGCCGGAGCCGAAATCGCCGGAGCGGGCGGATCGGTTGGTGATTGAGAGTACCTATGGGGATAAGGATCATGAAGATCGGGAGACTCGGAGGAATCGGTTAAAGGCGGTGCTTGAGAATGCGTTGGCGGATGGCGGGACGGTTTTGATTCCGGCGTTCAGTATTGGGCGGACGCAGGAGTTGTTGTATGAGATTGAGGGGATTATTGCCGAGGCTTCCGTGAAGGTGGGGTCAGATGGAAAACGCGAGCGTTTTTCATCAGACCCCGCGTTCGACTGGCAGCATCTGGAAATCGTTGTGGACTCGCCCCTGGCCGCCAACTTCACCCAGATTTACCGGGATCTGAAGCCCTTCTGGGATGCCGAAGCTCAGGAGTTGGTGCGGTCCGGCCGGCACCCGCTTTCCTTTGAACAGCTAACAGTGATCGATTCCCACGAAGATCACCTGAACGCCGTGGAGTATTTGGCCAAATCTCACCGGCCCTGCGTGGTACTGGCAGGCTCCGGCATGTGCGCTGGTGGTCGGGTGGTGAACTACCTCAAGGCCATGCTGGGCGATAAACGGAACGATGTGCTCTTCGTGGGGTACCAGGCCGCTGGAACGCCCGGGCGTGATATTCTTACCTATGGTCCGCGGGGTGGCTGGGTTGAGCTGGACGGTGAACGGTATGAGATTCGTGCCCGTGTTCACCAGGTCGGGGGTTATTCGGCCCACGCGGGGCAGAGTGATTTATTGAGGTTTGTTGAGGGGGTTTCCGAGCCGCCGAAGGAGATCCGGATCGTGCATGGGGATACCGATGCGAAGAGGGCGTTCGGAGAATTGCTTTCAAAGCGACTACCATCGCGGATTTTGACGCCGTCGCTTTGAAATCGGATGGGTAATCTCTGAAAATGGTCGCTCTAACACGGCTAATATCAGCTTCGGATTAAAAACATATGTTCAGAGACAAGACCATCCTGGTCACCGGCGGAACAGGCTCTTTTGGCCACAAGTTCATTCCGATGACGCTGGAGAAGTACAACCCGCGAAAAATCATCGTTTTGTCCCGGGACGAGATGAAACAGTGGGAAATGGCCAAGCTGTTTCAGGGCGACGAAAGGATGCGTTTTTTCATCGGCGATGTCCGGGACAAGGATCGTCTGTATCGTGCGCTGGATGGCGTGGATTATGTGGTGCATGCCGCGGCCACCAAGATCGTGCCCACCGCCGAGTACAATCCCTTCGAGTGCATCAAGACCAACATCAACGGGGCGATGAACCTGATTGATGCCTGTATCGACAAGGGCGTAAAGGGCGTTGTCGCGCTCTCCACGGATAAGGCGAGCAGTCCTATCAACCTGTATGGGGCGACCAAGCTGGCCTCCGATAAACTCTTTGTGGCTGGCAACTCCTACTCGGGTGGCCATGAGACCAAATTCTCCGTGGTGCGATACGGCAATGTCATGGGCTCCCGTGGCTCCGTGATTCCGTTTTTCATGTCCATCAAGGACCAGGGCGTTCTGCCGATCACCGACCCGCGCATGACTCGCTTCATGATCTCCCTGGAGCAGGGCGTGGAGCTGGTCTGGCATGCCTTTGAGGATATGGTCGGTGGCGAGATCTATGTGAAGAAGATTCCGTCCATGAGGGTGACGGATCTTGCTCGGGTGGTTGCGCCGGAGGCGAAGCAGGACGTGGTCGGCATCCGCCCCGGCGAGAAGCTGCATGAGCAGATGATCGGTGCCGAGGACTCCTACTTTACCTATGAATATGCCGAGCATTTCAAGATCCTTCCGAACATCAACAATTGGGGCTCTTGCGAAGAACGGATCAAGGATGGCAAGAAAGTCGAGGAAGGCTTTGTCTATTCCAGTGACAACAATACGGAATGGATGACGGACGAAGCGCTGCAGGCCTGGATCGAAGGCCACTTCAATGAAATCGGAAAGATCTGAGCATGATTCCCTACGGCAAGCAGGAGATCACCCAGGCCGACATTGATGCCGTGCTGGACGTGCTGCACTCGGATTTTCTGACCCAAGGCCCGAAGGTGCCCGAGTTCGAGGCGAAGGTGGCCAGCCACGTGGGTGGCAAGCATGCCCTGGCCGTGAACAGTGCCACATCGGCCTTGCACATCGCCTGTCTGGCGCTTGGGTTGGGGCCGGATGACTGGTTGTGGACCTCGCCCGTCACCTTTGTGGCCTCGGCCAATTGTGGGCTCTATTGCGGGGCGAGTGTGGATTTCGTGGATGTCGATCCACAGACCTATAATCTCTGTCCCAAGGCTCTGGCGGCCAAGCTGGAGCAGGCCGAGAAAGAAGAGCGGCTGCCAAAGGTCGTGGTGGCGGTGCATCTCAGTGGTCAGTCCTGCGATATGGCGGCCATTCATGAGCTGGGACAGCGCTACGGTTTCCGGATTATCGAAGATGCGTCCCACGCCATTGGAGGCAAGTACAAAGGCGAGTTCATCGGTAACGGTCGCTATAGCGATATCACGATATTCAGTTTTCATCCGGTGAAAATCGTGACGACCGCCGAGGGCGGCATGGCCCTGACCAATGATGATCATCTGGCCTCTCGTATGAATCTGCTGCGCAGCCATGGCGTTACCCGCGATCAGAACCTGATGACCCACGACCCGGATGGTCCCTGGTATTACCAGCAGGTGGAACTGGGCTTCAATTACCGGATGACTGAGCTGCAGGCGGCTCTGGGCGTAAGCCAAATGGACCGGCTGGACCATTTCGTTGCCCGCCGTCATGAGCTGGCGAGGCGTTACGATGACTTACTGGCGGATTTGCCGGTGACCACGCCCTGGCAGCATCCGGACACCTATTCCGGGCTGCACCTTTACGTGATTCGCCTGCAGTTGGACAATATCAGCAGGACGCACCGCGAGGTATTCGAATCCCTGAGAGAGCAGGGTATTGGTGTGAACCTGCATTACATTCCCGTCCATACCCAGCCCTATTATGAGGCGATGGGCTTTGCCCCGGCGGACTTCCCCGAGGCCATGGCCTATTACCGCGAAGCCATCAGCCTTCCCATGTTCCATGGTCTGGCAGATGAACAGCAGAATGAGGTTGTTCGGGCGCTGGAGCAGGCCTTGGCATGACGGCCACCTTGTTGTTGCAGGCCCGGACCAGTTCCTCCCGGCTGCCGGCGAAGGTGCTGCTGCCGGTTGGCGGAATGCCGCTGGCGGTGCTGGCGGCCCGTCGGGCCGGAAATACCGGGCATCGGGTTGTTGTGGTTACCTCTCGTGAAGCTTCGGACGATGTACTGTGCGATGTCCTGGAGGATTGGGGCACCGACTATTTTCGGGGCGATCTGGAAAATACCCTGAAGCGATTTGTTGATGCCCTTCAGGGTGTACCCGATGAGCATGTGGTGGTTCGTCTGACCGGGGATAATGTGTTCCCCGATGGCAGCTTCATCGACGAGATGCTCGAGGATTTTGAAAGCCGGAATGTGGCTTACCTCTGCTGCGGAGGCGAGGCGTCGGGACTCCCTTATGGCGTCAGCGCCGAAATCACCCGGGCCGGGCTTCTGCGAGAGGCCCACCGGAATACGGAGTGTGCGGCAGACCGGGAACACGTTACTCCTTGGGTTATCCAGCACTATGGCCGGCACACGTTTGACCGATACCAGGCCCGTGGCATGGGGCAGTATCGATGCACGGTGGATACGCTGGACGATTATCTGCGGGTTTCCAGGGTATTTGCGGGAACTGAGGAGCCTTCGCAGATTCCGCTTGAAGTGTTGTTGGAAAAACTGAAGCGGCAATCCGTTGACGTGGTGACCCAGGTTCCCGCCAGCCGTATGGTGTTGGGCACTGCGCAGTTCGGCCTGGACTATGGCATTGCCAACCAGCTTGGTCGCCCCGGGCAGGATGTGGTGAATTCGTTGGTTCGTACTGCTATCTCGAATGGGGTTCAGTACCTGGATACTGCCCGGGCCTATGGCGACAGCGAGACCGCTGTGGGGAAAGCCCTGGCCGGAGGCCGGGGCTCCCGGGTGAAGGTCATTACCAAGCTGTCCCCGTTGGATGATTGCCCGGATGAGGCTTCTCCCGAGGTGGCCCGGGTTTTTGCCGAGCGCAGTGTGTATCAGTCCTGTCACGCTCTGGGGATGTCCAGCCTGGATGTGCTGATGCTGCACCGGGCCAGTCACCTGACGGCCTATGATGGCGCTGTCTGGGAGGCGCTCCTTGGGCTCCAGCAGCGCGGTGTGATTGGTGAGCTGGGTGTCTCCGTGCAGTGTCCGGAGGAGGCGCTGGAGGCTCTCGATCATGAGCAGGTTGCTTTCATCCAGTTGCCATTCAATATCCTGGATTATCGCTGGGATGATGTTGTTGAGCGGCTTGCGCAGGTCCGCCGGCACCGCTCCGTCGTGATTCATGCCCGTAGTGCGCTGTTGCAGGGGCTGTTGACCACGGACCAGGACGATTTGTGGGGTCGGGCACACTGTGCGAATGCCCCAGAGGTTTATGCCTGGCTCCGAGCCAGGGCCGACGAATACACCAACGGCGATGTGGTTGAGCTATGCCTGCGGTTTGTCCTCTCGCAACGCTGGATTGACGGGATGGTCGTTGGTGTTGATAGCAGGGAGCAGTTGGTGGAAAACCTCCAGAGATCCGGGACAGCGCTCTGGAAGGAAAACGAATTGGCGTCGATATTGAGCGGTCGCCCCGCCGTCCCTGCGGACACTCTTGACCCGGCAACCTGGGAGAAAGCCAATGACTGAATTGCCACAGCGCTTTTCACTGGAGCAACGTCGCGTTCTGGTCACCGGCGCCACCGGGTATCTGGGCCAGGCCATGGTGCGTGGCTTGGCGGAGCTGGGGGCGGCGGTGCTGGTCCATGGCCGGGATGCCCGGCGGGTGGAGGAAACCGTTGATTCCTTGCGTGAGCGGGGATTGGACGCTTCGCCGGCTGTTTTCGATCTCAATGATGATGAGGCTGTCCGCAACTGGTTTGCGGAGTATGGCGAGAATGCCTTGCATGGGCTCGTGAATAACGCCTACGCCGGTGGGGCGGGGGCAATCGAGACGGCGACGGAAGACGATTACCGGAACAGTTACGAGATTTCGCTGGTAGCCGCCCATCGGTTGCTTCAGCAGGCACTGCCCTGCCTGCGGGCCGCGGTTCGGGAGTGTGGTGGCGCTTCGGTCGTGAACATTGGTTCCATGTACGGCATGGTCAGCCCCGATCAGCGGGTTTATCCGGGCAAGGCGGCCGCCAATCCACCCTTTTACGGTGCTGCCAAGGCGGCACTTCTGCAGTGGACCCGCTATGCGGCCTGCGAGTTCGGAGCGGAGGGGATTCGGGTGAACGCTATCTCGCCGGGGCCGTTTCCGTCCGAATCGGTACAGGCCGCCAATCCTGAATTCGTGAAGACCCTGGCCGGCAAGGTGCCCATGGGCAGAATCGCTCAGGCGGACGAACTTCAGGGGCCGCTCTCTTTTTTGATGTCGGATGCTGCCAGTTTCGTCAACGGTGCCAACCTGGTGGTCGATGGGGGCTGGACGTGCTGGTAGTGTTCCGGGCCGACGCCTCCCTTGAGATCGGCACCGGCCATGTAATGCGGTGCCTGACCCTTGCGGATGAACTCAGGCATCAGGGGCATCAATGTTGTTTTATCTGCCGGGATCACGAGGGGCATTTGGGCGAGCTGATTGTCCGCAAGGGCTATGAGCTTCATTTGTTATCCGGTTCCGGGCTTGCTCAAGAGCCGCCAACGGAGGCTATGGACAATCCCCATGCCGGTTGGTTGGGTGTTTCCTGGCACCAGGATGCAGAACAGACTCGGGAAGTGCTGTCGGCCATGGAGGCCGATTGGCTGGTGGTTGACCATTACGCCCTGGATGCCGATTGGGAACGTTGCGTTGCAGAGTCCGTCGACCGGATTCTGGTGATTGATGACCTCGCTGACCGTCAGCATGAGTGCAGCATGCTGCTGGATCAGAATCTGGGGCGTGTGGCTTCGGATTATGATCAGAGAGTGCCGACTGACTGTGTTCGTCTGATTGGTCCGCGGTACGCCCTGTTGCGCCCGGAGTTTGCAAGCCTGCGTGAACGCAGCCTCGTGCGCCGTGAGCATCCAGAGATGAAACGGATTCTGGTGTCTCTGGGTGGTGTGGATCGTGACAACGTTACTGGCCGGGTTCTGGATGCTTTGGCGGACGCTGCGCGGCCTCGGGATACTGAGCTCGATATCATCATGGGCGCTTCGGCACCGTATCTGGCGGAGGTTCGGGCACAGGCGGCCGAGATGCCGTTCAGTGCAACCGTTCAGGTCAATGTCAGTGATATGGCTGAGAGGATGTGCCTGGCGGATGTTTCCATTGGAGCGGCTGGGGGGACTTCCTGGGAGCGGTGCTGCCTGGGTTTGCCGGCCGTGCTGGTTGTGCTTGCCGATAACCAGGTGTCGGGGGCCGCTGCACTTGAGAGAGCCGGGGCGGCCTTGGTAATTAGTGAGCCGGAGGCGCTGAAGGCGGAGCTGCCATCCGTATTAGCCCGAATGAGCGATCCTGCAACCCTTCAGGCCATGAGTCACGCCGCTGCCGAAGTTACCGCCGGCGAGGGCGCAAGCATGGTTGCTGATTCCATGGTGACAATCGCCGGGAGCGCACAATGACAGATCGCAAGCTCAGGCCCATGACGGACTTAGATCTTGAGCAGGTCCTTGCTTGGCGCAATCACCCGGAAGTACGTCGCTACATGTACACCACCCACGAAATCGGGCTGGACGAGCATCGGGCCTGGTTTGCGAGGGCGAGCGAGAATTCCGCCGTCCACCTGCTTATTTACGAACACCAGGGCCGGGCCAGTGGCTTTGTGAACATTACCTTTGGCCGCAGCCCTAAGGTGGCGGACTGGGGGTTCTATCTCTCGCCGGATGCGGCGCGAGGTACCGGGCGATCACTGGGCAAAGAAGCGCTAAAATATGCTTTCGAACAACTTTGCCTTCACAAGGTTTGTGGCCAGGCGCTTGGGTTCAACGAGCGGTCCATTGCCTTTCACAAAGCCCTTGGCTTTGCCGAGGAGGGGCGTTTGCGGGATCAGCATTTTGATGGAGCCGAGTACCACGATGTGGTCTGTTTCGGGCTGCTGGATCATGAATGGCAGTCACAGGTTAAGGAGCTGAATGATGAGTGAACCGAAAATCGCAATTGCAGGGCGCGAAATCTCCCGCAATCAGCCTCCCTACATTATCGCCGAGCTTTCTGCCAACCATAACGGCAAGCTGGAGACGGCTTTGCGGATCATCGATGAGGCCGCCAAAGCCGGCGCGGATGCCGTAAAACTGCAGACCTATCGTCCGGATACGATCACCCTCGATTCCGATGCCGAAGACTTCCGGATCAAAGGCGGGCTGTGGGACGGCCGTACGCTGTATGAACTCTACGAAGAAGCCCATATGCCCTGGGAGTGGCACAAGCCATTGTTCGAGCATGCGCGGAAGGTGGGTATCCCCATTTTCAGTTCGCCCTTCGACAGTACCGCGGTGGACCTGCTGGAGGACCTGAACGCGCCGGCTTACAAGATTGCGTCGTTCGAGGCGGTTGATTTGCCCTTGATTCGTTATGTGGCAGCCACCGGCAAACCGATGATTATTTCCACCGGGATGGCGGATAAGGACGAAATCGAAGAAGCCATCGCTGCGGCAAGGGACGGTGGCTGCAAGGAGTTGGCCATCCTGCATTGTGTCAGTGGCTACCCGGCGCCGTCGGAGGACTACAATCTGCGCACCATCGGCGACATGATTGACCGATTCGGTCTGGTGACGGGCTTGTCGGACCATACCCTCGATAACACCACCGCCATCGCCAGCGTGGTACTGGGCGCTTCGATTATCGAGAAGCACTTCACCCTCGATCGCAATGGCGGCGGGCCGGATGACAGTTTCTCGCTGGAGCCGGCCGATCTTGCTGCGTTGTGCCGTGACAGCAAAACGGCGTGGAAGGCCCTGGGTAACGTGGATTATGGAAGAAAATCCAGTGAACAGGGCAATGCGCAGTTTCGGCGATCGTTGTATTTTGTCGAGGACCTGGAGGCCGGAGCGGTTATCAGTGCCGAGTCTGTAAGAAGTGTGCGCCCGGGGTTTGGGGTGGCGCCGAAGTTTATGGATGAGGTGATTGGGAAAACGGTAAATCGGGGTGTTCGAAAGAATACACCGGTTAAAGCTGAGGTTATTGAGGGGTGGACGGCCTAGAATGGGGTCAGAAGAAAGCTTTCTTCTGACCCCGAGTTTGGTTTTAAGTTGGGGTCAGATGTCCCCTAGGGGTCTGAAGAATACTTTCTTCTGACCCCGAGGTTAATTCCAAGTTGGGGTCAGATGAACGGAGTTCATCAGACCCCTGTGCCAGCCTCGAGTTCAATTTAAAGATGGGGTCAGATGAAGGCTTTCATCAGCCCCCTGTGCGGTACTTTCAGGAGGAATAATGAAAAAAATCGCGGTAATCGGCCTGGGTTACGTGGGCTTGCCGCTGGCGGCTGCGTTTGGTGAAAAGCGTGAGGTCGTGGGCTTTGATATCAACAGCAAGCGCATTGCTGAGCTCAAGGACGGTGTGGACTTCACCCGGGAGGTGTCCCGGGAGGAGCTGGCGGCGGCCAAGGGGCTGTCGTTTACCGACCAGCTGGATGACATTGCCGATTGCCAGATCTTCATCGTCACCGTTCCGACGCCGATTGATGAGTACAAATCTCCGGATCTCACCCCGCTGATCAAATCCAGCGAGAGCGTGGGGAAGGTGCTCAAGCGCGGTGATATCGTGATCTATGAATCCACAGTGTTCCCGGGTGCGACGGAAGAGGTCTGTGTGCCGGTGCTGGAGAAGGTTTCCGGCCTCAAGTTCAATCAGGATTTCTTTGCCGGCTACAGCCCGGAGCGGATCAATCCGGGGGACAAGGAGCATCGGGTGACGTCCATCATGAAGGTGACGTCCGGCTCCACGCCCGAGATTGCGGACGAGGTGGATGCGCTCTACGCGGAGGTGATCACTGCCGGCACCCACAAGGCCAGCTCCATCAAGGTGGCGGAAGCGGCGAAGGTCATCGAGAACACTCAGCGGGATCTGAACATTGCGCTGATGAACGAGCTCTCCATGATCTTCGCCCGGATGAAGATCGATACCCATGAGGTGCTGGCGGCGGCCGGTACCAAGTGGAACTTCCTGCCGTTCAAGCCGGGGCTGGTTGGCGGCCACTGTATTGGGGTGGATCCGTATTATCTGACCCATAAGGCGCAGGCGATCGGTTACAACCCCGAGATCATCCTGGCTGGTCGCCGGGTGAATGATAATATGGGGCCGTATGCAGCGGCCGAATTGATAAAGGCCATGATCAAGAAAGGGCATACGATTTCCGGTTCCCGTGTCCTGGTGATGGGGCTGACCTTTAAAGAGAATTGTCCGGATTTGCGAAATACACGGGTCATTGATGTGATTCGCGAGCTGGAAGATTTTGGTTGCCAGGTGGATGTGACGGACTGTTGGGCCGATAACGAAGAAGCCCAGCATGAGTACGGGATTTCTTTGATTGATGATCCGGCAAAATCTGAATATGACGCCGTATTTCTGGCTGTGCCTCACCGTGAGTATGCAGAAAAGGCCAGTTTGGATTTGCGAGCGTATATGAAAGGGGACGGTGTATTGTTTGATTTGAAGGGTGTGCTTCCGTTGGGAGACGCTGATCTCCGGCTCTGATTTCGATTATAAGTATATTCAGAAAAGCCACCTCCGGGTGGCTTTTTTATTTCCGTCTCTTCATCAAATATCTTTGCCAAATAAATTTTATTTGACTATTATTTGCTCCGACTTCAAGTCAAATCCCTTTTTTTAAATAGTCCTTCGAATAAGGTTTTTAATTCCATGGCAAAGATTAACGACTACTATCAGAAAAAACAGCTTATGGAAAAGCTCGCGGCCGAGCTGGAGCAGCTCGAAAAAGATCAGGCTCTGAAGAGTGAGCTCGATTTTGAAAACAAGGTCCGCGATTTGATGAAGGAATATGACAAGTCGCCGAAAGATGTTCTGCAGATTCTTTCTGCCATTGATCCTTCCATTGGCGGTACCAAAGCTGATGCCGGCGCCGGCAGCCGTCCGAAGCGCCCGATGAAGACTTACAAGAACCCGCATACCGGTGAAGTGGTGAAAACCCGTGGGGGTAACCACAAGACTCTGAATGAGTGGCGGGAGAAGTATGGTAAGGAAGCTGTTCAGAGTTGGCAGCAGGATTGATTTAAAGCACAGGGGTCTGAAGAATTCATTCTTCTGACCCCATCTTAATGTCAGACTCCGAGATTTAATCCAAATCGGGGTCAGAAGAATGAATTCTTCAGACCCCGTCTTTAAGCCGGACTCCCGAATTAAGTCCAAATCCCATATTTCCTAGCCACCTCTTTTTTAAACCCCTCCGACCCCAAAACTTTCCCATTATTTACCGTCCTCCGAATCGCCTCTTTGGTTTTATCTTCCATCGGCCGGGCAAATAATTGCCGGTATTGTCTTAGCCTTTCTGTCGGGTTTTTATCCAGGCTCAGATAGAGCGGATGCGGTTGATGCATGGTGCTGGGTTTGCCCAGTCCGTGACATTGGTAACTCGACCACCAATGATCTTCCGGGTTATTTACCATACCGGCATTCACCGGATTCATTTCGATGTAGCGCTGGCAGGAAAGCAGATAGTTTTCGGAGTCGATCAGGCATGAGCGAAAGCGGCCTTCCCATAATCCCCCGGTTCGTTCATATCGTCTGTTGAAGTAACGGACATATCGCCGGCCAATGGCCTGCATGAATAATGAAATGCTTTTGTCGGTATTGGGAGTGGCTAAAAAATGAACATGGTTGTCCATTAAAACCCAGGCGTGCAGGGCGATGCCGTGTTCTTTGGCGTAGGTTGTCATGAGATTTGTGTAGAAGGCCTGGTCGCTGTTGCCCTGAAAGATGGGCTGGCGGTTGTTGCCGCGCTGGATGATGTGTTGCGGGATGCCGGCGGGGCAGAAACGTTGGGTGCGGGGCATTTCATCACATCCTTGTGATTACGGGTGGTTCGTTTGGGGCGGGACTTTAGGGGGTTAGGGTTGGGGAGGCTGTGAACTGGGTCACGGGGTGAGGCTTTGGCTCTGAGTTTGACGTGAAATTGGGGTCAGAAGAAAGCGTTCTTCTGACCCCTGCTTTGACTTCAACTCCGAGTTTGGCCTGAAGTTGGGGTCAGAAGAAGGCTTTCTTCTGACCCCTGTGGCCTGGATTTGGCCTAAAATCGGGGTCTGAAGAAAGCGTTCTTCAGACCCCTGTGCTTGACCCATTCCCCTTTGCCTAGCCCCCTGGGGGCGTCTCAAGCGATTTTGCTTGCTTCTTGAGGCCTTCGAGAATGGGCTCACTCACGTGGTCTGGGAAGCCTCTTGGCAACATTGTCGCAATTTCAGTGACGACGCTCTCCGTCTGCGCTGCGATTTCTTCCATCAGTGCTTTCGCGTGGTTTGCGGAGTAGCCAACCTGTTTTGCGGTGCTCAGGAAATGTCGGGATTGAATTCGGGCCCAGTGGTAGTGTTTGTGTCGGCCTCGGACCGCCATGGCCATTTTGGCTCGTTCTGGGGCGATGCTGCCTTGTGCCATCAGTGGGTAGGCGGATATGACGTCGTAGAGTGGCGTCATGCGGTAAGCGGAGCCTGGCTCTATGAAAAGGCTGAAGTTCTTGGCATGTCCGTCGATGGCGCCCAGAAGCCAGAACAGGATCTGGGCTTTGAAAAAGCACTCGCGATCCACGGTTGCCTGCTGGGAACCCAGTAACAGGTCCATACCGTCCCGGACGCCGGGCCCGCCGTCGCTTTCATATTTGAGGGCAGGGGCGACGCCCAAGGCCTGGCAAAAATCCTCCTGGGGAAGCCTTATTAACCAGGAGCCGTCACCTGACCAGCGCCTGTCGAAGCGTTCGACGATTAATACCTTTTGGTCTTCAAACTGGGCCAGTTCCGCGCCGGGAACGGGGAGACCGAAGGCTTTCAGGATTTTCAGACAAAGCCATTCATTCTCGCCGCTTTCCCGAAGGTCGATGTTGCTATGCTCGAGGAACCCGATGGGAAGCTTGAAGATGTGACTTGTCGGTGTACTACCCAAGGGGCGCTGCCAGTGTTCATCGTGCCAGAGTAGGGCTGTTTTCTCTTGCGCGCCTGCCAGTGAGATCCTGAAATTCTGTTCCCCTGTCATTCCGAGCGGCGCGTCTCGATAACCCTTGAGCAAATTTGCAATGGTTTGGGGGGCGAGGGGCTCGGCGGTTACTACTCTGACATCGGGAACGGATGAGTTTTCGGGAAAAAGCTGGATGGCTCCCACGCAGTCTCGGCCAATGGTGGACAGGAGGTCGAACGGGTGCCGGGATGGGATCTGAAACCTGGCCTGCATCCGTGCGCGAATGGCGTCCGAGTCTGGCAGGAGGTTGTCGAAAAAGTTGTAGACCAGCTCTCCTCCATAGGGTGACCGCGACAAGGGAAGTGAAAGCGAAATGGCGCGTGCACCAGGCCTGTCTAGCCATTCTGAGGTGTACTGGAATTCCATTACCCCGGAGCGATCCAGGGTGAGTGCGCCGACGTGCAGGCCGTTAAGAGCGACAATGAGCTTCGGCATGATTTACCACTCCTGATCCCAGCCGGATGCCTGACCAGTCTTGCCGCGCTCGGACACATTTAACTCGAGGTTGAGGGCTGCCAGTAACTTGAAGAGCGTTTCCAGACGGCTGCTTTCCGGGTGGTTTTCGAGTGCTGATACTGTGGCTTGTTTGATGCCAACAAGATCGGCTGCGGCTTGTTGGGTCAGGCCCAGATCCTTTCGGGCGTTTTTCAGTGCTTGGGCCAAGTGTTCGGGCGAGGTGATTTTCATGGCTATACCCTCTGGAGGATAGTTATGACGATATACCTTGTAGGGGATAATGGCAAGTTTATCCTCTAGTTGGGATGAGGGGTTGAACTTGGGGTGTAGCTACGAGTTTGGCTTGAAATCGGGGTCAGATGAAGGCTTTCATCTGACCCCTGCTTGGACATTAACTCTGGGATTGGTCTGAAATCGGGGTCTGAAGAAGGTTTTCTTCAGACCCCTGTGCCTGCACCGCATTTCCTTCCTTTGATTGTGAATCCCCGCACACCAGTCCCCACGACTTCTCGGATATAGTGCGTCCGTGGCTGATCAAAAAGAACACAAAGTGGCCGCCTGCGATCGGGGTAAAAAGAAGAATAAGCCGCGGTGGCAGTGGAGTCGGGCGTCGAAACTGGCTCTTGGAACCTTAATCAGAGAAATGACTTATGAGACAGCAAGCGTATGGATACGCTGCCCTCGCCGTGTTCTGCCTGGGTGTGGCGCCCGTTGCCTACGCAGAGCTTGAGCCCATGTCCGAGCAGCGGATGGGTGAGGTGACAGGGCAGGCTTTTATGAACATTGAGAACCTGCCAGTGGAGACGACGTCATCCGGGCATGAGTTCACTCGTATGACCCTGAATATGGATATTGAGACCAGGGTTAATATTGATGATGTCGTGGTTGGTCAGATTGATGGTGGGGCGGATTTCGCTGCCAGCCATGTGGCGTTGGGCCATATTGCCCGGGAGGGTGACGGTGCCCAGTACGACGGTGTGACCTACGCGGCCGGTGAGGCCGTTCCTTTCGAAGCCTATGACCCCTATATCGAGCTGGCGGTGGATCCGGATAAGGTGAATCCGGACAACTCGGTTGGCCGGCTTTCCGGGTTCCGGATGGGGTTCAAGCAGGCTCGGGGGTCGGTTTCTTCCAATACGACTTCTTTTAGCGGGGATATCGGTCTTTCGTTGAAGAAAGCTGATGGAACAACTGCTCATGCTACCCTTTTCGATAGCAATACTCAGGCGACCAACTATCGTGCTACGCACATTGGCCTCGATGATACGGCCACGGATTGCAGTTCGAATACCCAGTGCGCCCCACTAAGTCAGCTGCGCTCTATCATTGTGGGTGCTGATGATGGTACCGAAACGACGGGCTTTACCGACGATTTCTTTATCGGTTTCCAGCGCGAGGATGTGGAATGGCAGAGTCCTGACGGGGCGAATGTGATTCAGGCCGGGCAGGGGGTGTTTATCAACTTGCCTACTAATATGACGGTGGATATGAGTACGTTGACCGGAGCCGGGGTGCCGCGGTTGCGAACGCATCAGACGGATCTGGGAGAGAGTCTGTTTTAGGGTTGCCGGTGTTGCACGTGGGGTCTGAAGAAAGCCTTCTTCTGACCCCGTTTGGGACGCTTGCTCTGAGTTTGACTTGAAGTTGGGGTCAGAAGAAGGCTTTCTTCAGACCCCTGTGCAAGAATCAGGAACTGAAAGAATGCCTCAGGATCATTGAAATTTATCGGGTTGAATTTCAGGAGAAGTGGGATGCCTGGTTTAAAAGGTAAGGATGTCCACATCGATGATCGGTATCTTCATGTGGAGCTGGAAGATGGCCGGGTTATTTCGACCCCGGTTTCCTGGTATCCCGAGCTCGAGCAGGCTTCGATTTCGGATTTTCGCAAGTATCGGTTTATTTGTGATGGTACGGGGATTGAGTGGGAGGCGCTGGATTACCACTTGAGTATTGAGGCGATGTTGTCTCGTGATTTGAAAGAGAGTGCGGCTTGAACATGGGGTCTGAAGAAAGCCTTCTTCTGACCCCGTTTTGGACGCTTGCTCTGAGTTCGACTTAAAGTTGGGGTCAGAAGAAGGCTTTCTTCAGACCCCTGGGTTTGCTGAGTTAGGCCTGAAGTTGGGGTCAGAAGAAGGTTTTCTTCAGACCCCTGAGTACGGTTATCTTTCGGTGGCGTTTTGCCAGTGTAGGCAGAGGGCGGCTTTGTCGTTGACGTCGAGTTTGCGGTAGACGAGGGCCAGCAGGTTGCGGACGGTGGCTGGGGCGATGGCGAGTTCGCGGGCGACTTCTTTGTGGCTGTGGCCTTGTGCGTAGAGGTTGGCGACTTCGGTCTCGCGAGGGGTCAGGCAGTCGATCTGGGCGATGGCTTTGGCTTCGACAAGCCAGCATTGCTGCACCGGCTTGGCAGAGAGCCGGAAACCATATCCTTGCCAACTTCCGCTTTTGTGGAAGCTCTTCATGATTTCTTCGGGAAATTTTTGCTGCTGGGACCAGAGTTCGCGCATCACGGCCGGCAGGTTGCCGCGTGTCGCTTTGACGACGCCATAATTGTCAATCCAGGCCATTCCTTCCGCGCCTTCGTCCAGTGAACTCAGGAAGTTTTCGCGGTTCATCTGAAGGGTTTGGGCGAGGTGTGGCATCAGCAATTCTTTGAACTGCCTCTCCCGACCGTCGAAAGCCGGTGAATCCTGGTATCGGCACAGGCCGACGAAACTTACATAGTCGTGCAGTGGCTCCGCCACGATGGTGGCAAGCATGTGATCGACGCCAAAACGGCGCCAATGCTCGTTGAAGACTGTGGTGCGCCGATAGTCCGCGACATCCTCAAAGCTGAAGGTCGTGCTCAGGCGATGCAGGGTAAGGTCGCAGAATTGATCGAGATGGCGGAAATGCTTCCAGTCTTCGATGAGGGCGTTCTCTTCATTGAGGACGCTTACCTCAGTGACTTGACGATCGCTGGCCCAACCACCTCCCCAGGCAGCGGTATCAAAGTGAAGGCACTCGCGGACGCGTGAGAGAGCCTGTGTATGAAACTGATCGGGGCTGGCTTCCGATGCCTGCTGATAAAGGTCGAGTAGCAGGTCGCTTAAACTGCGTACTGAAAATGCCATGGGCATTAATTAGGTTTATGAAATGATTTTTTATTAACCTTCGCACAGTCTCCGGGGGTGATCAAGTTGGGCTCGACGGGTCGGGTCGAGGGCCAATCGTTGCCTGGATACCAACCCGCTTTAGTGCATTTGTACTACAGATTCTTGAGTGTACTGGACGTAATGTTCAGGCCGGAAAGGTTACATTTCCGTAGGTTGGGCGCTGCAAGGGCGTCTCGCTGTCGCGGCACAAGGGTAGTAGTCGGCCGCGAATTCACAGAATCAAAAGCATAAGGACATGGCAGCGGTTCTCCGGAAGCAGTGTTTGCAGCACTGGGGGAGAAGGCGGGGGACAGGCTGTACGTCTGAAACAGGGAGTTGTTGACCCCATGCGCTTTCAATCAAGCCTGGTAGTTCTTTGTCTCGCCATTCTGGCTGGCTGCAGTGATGGCGGTGGTTCCCCCACGACCATCTCCGGTGTTGTCCAGAAAGGCCTGTTCACCCGCCTCAACGTTCAAGCTGTTCCCATCGACTCCGTCACCGGAGAACGCGGCACACCGATCGAGGGTTCGGTGAGCGGTCAGGAGTACTCCATCGAGGTGCCGGAGGACCAGAATTACATTGTGGAAGCAACCGGTGCCTTCCAGAGTGAGACGACCGGCGAGACAGTGTTGGTGGAAGAGCCGCTCCGGGCGGCAGCGACCACCGATGGCGGAAGCGCTGAAACCAATGTGAATCTGGCGACTCATCTGGTTGCCGAGCGCGTGACATCGGATCTGGCCGATGGTGCGGCGGATTTCCAGTCCCGCCTGGATCAGGAAAACGAGTTTGTCTCCACCGTGCTGGGGATGCCTCCCCAGACAGACCCTGCCGACCTGCGTATTGACCAGATCTCGCCGGACGCGACGCCGTCGGACCCCAATCTGAGTCTGCTGCTGTTGTCCGCCAGTGTGGCCCAGGCGCTGGATGTGAATGAACTCTACGCCGGCGGTTTCGGCGATCTGTCGCAGCGTTTCACGTCTGCCAGCGATATCCGCGAAGGGGCGGTTGCCCTTGGTGATCTGAACGGGGTGAATGCCGCCGGGCTTTTTGATCGTGCTCGTGAAAACAGCGGGTTTAATCTCCCCGATGTCGATCTGTCCAACTCTCCGGTCTGGGACTGTGGCGTCCGCGGTTGCGACTGGTTACCGACTGTCGGGCCAACCGTCTCCGTCAGCTCAAGGCTTCTCTACGAAGCCGAGGGGCAGGCCGAGATCACGGTGCGCCTTGGTCAGTCGTCCGATAATCCGGTCGATGTCCAAGTCTTCTCCCGGGCCGTCACGGCAACCGACGGCGAGGACTTTGTCGGTATCGACCGCAGTATCCGTATCCCGGCCGGCGACCTCAGTGCCAGTGTCCGTATACCGGTCGTTGTGGATTCGGTGGCGGAACAGGATGAAACCTTCACCGTCCATGTCGCATCGCAGACGGCGGGGTACAGTGTTGCAGACGACGGCGCCGCGGACGTCATCGTGAAAAACGGTGCTCCTGCGGTGCCCGGAGCCAATACCTCCACGGAGCTGGTTCTGGAAACCCTGTGCGTCAGTGACCTGGGCGAACCCTCGGAACTGAGCTCCTCTGTCTGCTCACGGCTGCCGGCCATGGGTGGTTTGGGGGAGAGCGGCGTCGATGCAGCCGCCGTGAAACTGGATCTGGCCGCGGACTGTGGCTCAGCCGGTCAGTGCCCGGCCTCAGAGGACTGGTTGGTAGACCTCTATCTGGTGGCTTCTGACGGTAACGGCGCGGATCAGGCCGAAGTGGTGCTTGGGCAGTATTTCTATCCGGAAGACTCGGTCCAGCGGGTTGGCGAGAATCCGGACAGCCGTCTGTTCGTGCTGGCGCTGAATGCGCCGGAGGCCCGAGCCCTGGGCCGCGACGCCCTGAACCAGGGGTGGGAACTTCGGCTGGAAACCCGCCTGGGGGCCACCGAGCTGCTGGGACAGCAATCCCTACCCGATCTCGTACCCGTGCCGGACACGCTTGAAGCGGGTGGTCGAACCGTGACCATCGGTGATAACGCCGTTGTCGAGCCCGGTGACACGGCAGGCTGTGCCCAGGGTGAATACGCGCTCACTGCGGATTTTGCTTTGGATGGCACGGGTACCGCCAATGATACTGTCTGCGTTGCGGTAGGGGGCAATTCTGACGCCTCCATCCCGGCAACCCTTGGGGTCAACAGCAGTCTGAACCTGTTTGGTGCGCAGATCGAGCTGCCTGCCGGGCATGTGATGCTGGTGAGCAGCCGGACCGGGCATCCACTGCCATTCGGCCTGCCGACGCTGACCGTTGCCGGCCCGACAGATCCAGAAGGCACACGGCTGGATAACCGGGTCTGGCTCCACGCCGAGGGCTTGCCGTTCATGTTCCGTCTTAGTGGCGGGAGGCTGACGAACGCGGGCGTCGAGATTGATTACGACGCCATGCGCTACGTTCAGGATCCGGGCTATTCTCCGGAAGACCCCCGCAGTGCCGGGAAGCTGAAGAGTAACGACATCGCCTACGAGGGTGTTTCGGGCCAGAGCGGCACGCTTCAGTTGGCCAACGATGGGATCTCCGGTCAGGTTACCGTCATGCCGGGTAATGGCACACAGGCCTTTCCCGAGGGCGAGTTGGCCTGGCAAGGCTTTACCCAGATGATAACCGGGGGCGAGATTCAGTCCGTGACGACGGTGGCCACCGATTTCGGGCTGGTTCAGAGCGGCCAGTGTCGCCTGGCCGGTTGTGAGGCCGAAGAGACCACGATGTATCAGGTCAGCGGCCCCGATGTGGCGCTCGATGGCACCGGTGCCTGGCTGGGTGATACCACAACCGCTGTGGCGGTAACGCCGCGATGGGGGGCGCAAGGTAACGGCAACTTCGCCTTCAGCCGGCCCGATGACTTGCCCGTTGGAAGCACACTTAAGCTGGCGCTTCCCGGCTACCGTTTTCCCGCCGTCGACGGAGGGCGGGTCAGTGATTATCTGGTGGCGCACCTGCAAGCCGGGGCCCAGGGCGGGAACCACGCGTTGCACCCGCGCGGGAGCAACGCCGCCCGCGACGGTGACTATTTCCCGGCCGGCCTTTCCCTGGGCCCGGAGCAATACTACGGGGGCGACCAGGCGCCGTTTGTCGGTAACGGCACAGACCTGACTGGCCTCTCGCTGGCCATTGACAACCAGGTGGACCAGTTCGATTTGCCCGGCGCTGCGGCGACCAAATACGTCATCCGCCCCGGTGGTGTCAGCGGCGTCTTCAATGTGGACCGTGGCGCGCTGGACAATCCGCTGTCGTTCTATGGATATAACCTTGATCTCGACCGCTTCGCCGTCCGCCTCGTGAATAACGACATGGACCCGCTGACCTGGATCGACGGTCGCATTGCCCTGGCTGGCGATGCCGGGTTCCAGGTGCATTTCGAGAACCTCGCCATGGACTGCAGTGGCCGTTTCGGTAAGGCCAACGTGGTGTACGAGTCGTGCGATGGCCTGGATAACAACGGTAACGGCTTTGATGATGAGAACTGCAACCTGCGCCTGAGCTCCTGGCGCGCGGATACCGAGCTATTCGCCATGGGCTTCACGGGCAGTCAGGGTGAGGCCGGGCTGGCCTGTTCCGCCGGCAATCAGTTGCTGACACTGGATCACCAGGTGGATATGAAGTCGCTGGACCGCCCGGTGGGTTTGCAGGCCACCTGGAATACCCTCGGTAACCTGGCGCACCAGGAACTGACTCTTCAGGACAGTTATCGGCTGGATCGCGAACAGGGTGTGTCTCCGGGCTTCCCGATGGCGGCAACGCGGGGTGAGTTTGTGGTTCGGACGGCAGGCGCCTCGCCATACGGTGCCCTCGCCCTCGATGAAACCCGGGTAGGCGTGCCTTTCTGGAATGCCTTGACTCCGGACATCCGGCTGGCCAATGAACTCAATGGCCAGAATCCGGTTGCGGCACCGGCCGTTCTGGCGCCGGAGGGGCGCCTGGCGGGCCTGGACCCGAACCAGGACAACGAAACCCTGCAACGGGCGGTGATCGACGATGCCGGTCTGGAGGCCGACGGCCTCGATCTGCCGGCCGTTTACCAGTGGGGTAATACCGGTTTTCAGTTCACGCTGCCGGTGTATTACTTCCCGACCCAGATCAGTGGCAAGGATCAGAGTCGCTTTATCGGTCGGCGCCAGGAGGCTGACCTGTTCGTCCTGAATGCCGGTGCGGGTATCAATTACATCGATCCGGACCGGACCCGGCTGAGTTTCGGGGCCAGCGCGGACATCGAGAAACTGAAGAACATTAATTTTCAGGTGGATCTGAATGATCCCGACAACCTGGCCCGGGTCGATGCGGTGCTGACGAGAACGGGTGTCATCCCCCGGCCGGTTCTCGAGCCGGCCTTCAGTCAGGTGAACCAGAAGGTCGCACTGATCAACGATTTCGCCAGCCAGGGACTGGAAGATGCGATGCGTGCGGGACTGGAGCGCAGCCTGGACCAGGCAGGAGATGCGCTTCCCGCGGACCCGTTTGAAGAGGCAAGCAAGGCACTGGGTCAGATAAAGAGTCTGCCGCAGCAAGTCACTTCCGTGCTCGACACTCAAGTCAGGGACCGCATCAACGGCGTGTTCGGCAATGCCGAGACGTCGCTGAGAAGTGAGCTGGAAAATCTGGAAACGGAGCTGTCGGCCTTGCCGGCAGGCGCGTCTGACATTGATCCACTACTGCAGGATCAGGTTGCGACCGTGCGTGGCCTGGTCGGGCCGGTTTATAACCAGGCCCGGGCGCTCCGGGACGGACTCGAGGCGCCGATGGAGCAGGGGCGCCGGTTGGCAGATCAGGCCAGCGCAGCGATCAGTGAGCTGCAGTCTGTGACGACCGAGGTTCGGCAGACCATCCAGCAAACGGTTGCCTTTACCGAATCGGCCTGCGAGGACGGAGATCTGGTGGGTCGTGCAGCCAACGGCTTGCTCGATGAGGCCAAGGTGAACCTGAACGCGGTTCGGGATTTGCTGACCCAGGTGCAGGGCAGCCAATTGTTGCTGCCGCTGTTCGATCTTGCCGCGAACGATCCGGCGGTTCGGCGTCGGTTGACTGCCGCCGAGACGGAGCTGCGGACCCGGGCCGAAGAGTTGACCGGCTATCTGGACACGGCGGAGCAGGAGGTGCTGGCCGCGGTCTGCAACAGTGGTGACACCCAGACGGTGATGGCCCGCGTCAATGAGGTGCTGGGCACGATTGAGGAAGATGCCCGACAGCTTACCGGTGGCATCGACACCATCAAGAGTGAATTGGCCCGGATTGAGAATCTGAAAACATCCCTGGACGAGGAGGTGGTTCAGCCCCTGGCGGCAGTGAAGCAATCTCTCGATAGCCTGAGCAGCAAGTTACAGGCGGGACTGGAGTCTAACGAGGACGGCGACAACGTGATTTTCTTCCTGGATCGGGCGATGCGTTCGGCGACGGATGGCAAGGTCCAGTCGCTGGTCGATACCGCCAACCCGGACACCACCGTCGATCTGGTCGGCTTTGTGTTCACCACCGCTCGCAATCAGCTCAACACCACCTATGGCGATTTGCGCTCAACACTCCTGGCTGAGCTGGAGAGCCGTTTGCCGGGCGCCTACTACACACCGGAGCAGCTGCGGCAACTGCTGGTCGGCCAGATCATGTCCAGTGGCCCGGTGGCATCGCTGCGCCGGACCATGAACGCCCATGTCAGTGAAATTCAGCGGCAGGTCAATGAGTTGGCACTTGGGCTGACCGATCAGATCAACCTCAGTGTGAAGAGTGCCCTGGCCGGTGTTGAGTCGGAGGTCAATGACGCGCTGGATGCGGCGACGGCCCAGGTTCGTGACGTACCCCTGCAATCGGCCGGGCTGGACGGTTACGGCGTTATTGCCGGGGACCAGCTGGAACGGGCTCACATCGGCGCGCAATGGTCCATGGAGCCTGCCAAAGAAGGGGGCGACCCGCAGACCTTTAATGCCGCTTTGGACGCGGTGAGCTGGAGTGCCAACAACAAGGCCGAGGGGTGTGAGGTGCCCAGTGCCGACAGTCGGCTCGACGTGACCATTTCTGCGGGGAATATTCCGGCCCGTCTGGCCTCGGCGCAGTTGACGCTGAAAAAAGTGTATCTGGGCTTCACGCTGGCGCCGGGGGCTGATTACTTCCTGGCACCCCGGGGTGTCTACGGTGGCCTGAATGCCCTTGGAGACATCGGTTTCCAGCAGTTTGTCATCTATGACCCCGGCTTTGTGGCCGGCGTCGGGGACAAGGAAACCTATATCGGTGCTCGTGCCGGCGCGGTATTCAGCGAGATCCAGGCGGAAGTCGCCTTCCTGGCTGGCCGTACCTGTAACCAGGATGTACTGGTCGACCTGGACCCGGAAGTCGCCCAGTTCATTCCGCTGCCACCCTCCGGCTTCTTCGGGGCGTACGCGCGCGGTGCCGCGAGTATTCCCATCATCGCCGGCGGATGTCCGCTGACCGTGGGGGCGGCTGCCGATTTCGGTGCCTGGGCCCTGGCGGGTCCGCCGGCCACCCTGGGCGGTCTGGTCGGCGGTGGTGCCTATGGCCGGGTGGCTTGTGTCGGGGCCTTGCGAGGTCAGGTCAAGGCGCTGGGTCAGGTGGATACCGACGGCAACATGACCTTTATGGGTGAGGGCTTCGGCGCGGCAGGGGTTGGCTCCTGTGAGCCGCAGACCTGGACCTCCCGCAGTCGCAGTCGCGATGACAGCTGGTGTGCCACCGGTGACGCCCTGTTCCGGGCGGGCTATGACAACGGCTGGAGTATTTACGATCTTTCCGCTGGCGCGGTGTTCTAAGGAGTCTTGTATATGGATGTATTCAACAGCCCCGTCGGAAATGGTCAGGTCGGCAGGACCGTCTGGTTGATGCTTTGTGCGCTGCTGCTGTGTGCGCTGATGTCGGGCACGGCTCAGGCCCGGGATGGCCAATTCTATTTCGTGGCCCGCCCGGCACCTGACAGCTCGCTGACCCAACCCCCCGCCGCCACACAGGGTGTGTACCTGCGGTGGGATACCCTTGAGGGTCAGCTGCCCGACGATGTGGCCGAGCTACGTCTGCTCCGCAGCCAGAACGGCGGTTCGGCGACCGAGCTGCTGAGGGTCTCGGCGGATGCGGTGATGAGTGAGGGCGAGATCGCGTTGCTATACCGGGGTGAACAGAACCGGCGGCGGCTGCTCGAGACGGTGGCCCGCCTGAGTGAGTATGCCACCTCGGAGTCGCGCAGCTTCAGCACTGGCGCCTTTGCCTCCGAACTGGAATACCGGCTGCGGAACGACCGGTTGTGGGCGTATTTTGCCTCCCGCGCTGACTTCAACGTGGCCAGGGCGCGTTACCGTGCTTTCCTCGATTATCCGGGCAATGGCACGTTTACTTACGAGCTGCAGGCCATCAACGAACTCGGGGAGACCGCACGGCTGGGTAAGGTTGAGGTCAACACGGCGGCTTCGATGAACGTGCTGCCGCCGCGGGATTTCCGCCAGGTGCATCAGGCCCGGTGTGATGCGCCGGAGTATGCCCGGGATCATCACACCGTCTCGTTGCAGTGGAAAAACCCCGGCGCCAAAACAGACGATCTCAGTGCCAACATCACCGATCAGGTGGCATCCCAGGTCTTGATAAGCGGTTATGACCTGTATCGGACCACCGATAATGTCGCCCAGGTTGCCGACCGGGACCTTGCCGCCGAAGCCCGGACGGCTTCGTACAACGGTGCCGGTGAGCTGGACCTCGATGGCCTGGAGAAGGTCAACGATGTTCTGCTGACGGTGACGCCGGATAGCGCCGACGAGCCGGAGTGGATGGAAACCGTGGATCAGCTCAAGCGTGCGGGCCTCGAACCGGGTGGCTCACGGGGTTACTACCTCGTGGCACGCGACTTCACCGGCAACTACGGGCCGACGCTGAAGACCCTGGTGACCGTGCCGGATCTGCGCCGGCCGCCCCGGCCCTGGGAAGTCCGCCGTTACGCGGATCAGGGTAGTGAGGATGTCGCCATCGGTTTCGATGCGGTGAATCTGGACAACTACCTTGCCGCGTTCGGTGACAGCCGCAAGATCTGCAATCTTTCTGCAGCCGCTGCGAGCGGGGTGATTGAATATGTCGGGCCTGAGCAGGATTGCCAGACAGACACCCGCCGGGCCCTGAAGCTGGATGTGCAGGCGTACCGGGTTTACCGCTTTGACAGCTTCCGCACCGCAAGCAGTTTCCGTGACAGCGACGGTGACGGGGTTTCGGACAGCGATGAACGTGATGCCGGAACCCAGTGCGATGCTGATAACGCGCCCGATGGCAAAACCGACTACCGGTTGGACGGCGATAATGGCGTGTCGCTGCAGTCGGTGACCCTGCCTACCTCGGGCCGCACACGGATGCGGTTCCGAGACTCTGCTCCGGCTGACGCCAGAGGCAAGGCGCATTGGTACCGTTTTGCGGCGGTCTCGGCCAATGGTCAGCCGAGCCTGCTTACGCCTCCGGAGCGGGCGCTGTTTCCAGATCGGGATCTGCCGGCCAAACCCGCGGTATCTGTGTCGCGAACCGATGATGTGTTGTCGGGATGCAGCCTGTCGCTGCAGGACGAGCCGGAGTGGTCCTTCCGGGATAATGTCGGCCTTTACAACGACCTCGCGCTGAATTGCGGTGACGAAACCGTCGTGGTTCCCACCAGTGGCCTGTCAGACCCGGATAGTAAAGCCTGCGTCAGCGTGCGAAGCAGCTGTGAGAAGGTTCTGGGTCGAACCCTGACGTATTCGCCCTCGGCCGGTAGCGGCGAGTTCACCTGCACGGTGGATGTGCCGGACAGCGCCAATCTCTGCAACCTCGACGAGCTCAGCCTGAATCCCGAGTATGCCGAAGGGCAGGTGCCTGTCCGGGACGCGGGACGGCTGGTTTCCGGACAGATCCGGGTCTCGGTGACGACCGATGAGCCCGATACCTGTGTGTCTCTGTACCAGACCCTGGACGGTGAGCCCAGTCGTGTGGCCACCAGCTGTGGCAGCGTGGATCCGGGGTCACTGGAGTACGTGGGTGAGCGTGGCATGTTCTGCGGCTATGCGGTGGCTCAGGATGGTAACAACAACGTGTCGGTGCCCGAGGTTCTCCCATGCACCCTGGTGCGCCCTGAAGCTTCCGCGGCCAGAGCGCCGGGCACACCGCAGCCGGTGGGTCTGAACGTCGGCAGCAGTCAGGCAAACATCAGCTGGCGTTTGCCCGTTGAGCCGGTCGCTTCGGTGCTGGCGGAAGTTCGTCACGAAACCGGGGCCGGAGAGGTTGAGATTGACGTGGTGAGTATTCCCAATGCCGGTCTGGGTAGCGGGGATGTGCAGACACACCAGATTCCGGTGCCCGCGCTTGTGGGGGCCGAGGACCGCTGGTGCGTGTCTCTACGGTCTGTGTCTCCGGCCGGTGTTGGCCGGGAGGGGAAAGCCTCCGGATGGAGCCAACCCCGTTGCGTATCCCGAAATGGCAATGGCACCGCCAATGATCCTGGTTTCCTGCCCTGGCCGGAGGTGCCACCCGCCAAACAGGGTGCGCCACTCAATGTGCATTTCGGAACAGAACTGGTCACCGATGGCAGTGGTCGGTTCGGCACAGGGGCGTTTTTCCTGTTCTTTGATGTGACTGATATCAGTGGCATGGAACCCTACTGCTTCATCCAGGAGGAAAGCACGGAAACCACCTATGACCAGGTTTTCGTGGATGTGGAGTGCAATCTTGAAGGGCTGGTGAAAGCACAGGGCAAAGTGGCGCCGGAGCTGAATATGTTGGTGTACCGCCAGGCCCGGGCCGCGGATGGCACTCTGGGAGACTGGATCCAGGTGTCTCCGGTGATCGAGTACGCCCACTGGGACGACATCACACCGGAGAATCCCGACCAGGTGAAGCTCGACACCATCGCCCGGCTGAACGATCCCTACATCCAGATGCACAAGGTGTATCCGGAGTTTGATCAGTGGCGCTTCGTCTTCACCGACCGGTATCCCTATGAGACCGGCCATGCCTACCGTTATCAGTCGGTGTACTTCAGCGAGGATGGTCGTATTCAAAAGTGGCGTCAGTCCGGTTGGGTCACCGCTGACACGGAAAGCCTGAGCGAGGGACTGGCATCCGGGACAGAGGAGGTTTCCCCATGATTCGCCAAGGACTGCACTTTAAAGCGTTGGTCGCCGTGGTGTTACTCGGCTCCATGAATGCCGCGGCGAGTCCGCTCTTTGATGGCAGCAACCCCGAGCTCTGGCTGCTGGACCCGGAAGAGGGGCGGATCACCGGCTACAACCACGGTGCCTGGCTGGAGACGTTCGCGGACGCGAGCTATCCGCTGTCTGGCGACCAGCAAGCGCTGATCAACAATGTGGCCAACAGTTCCCGGCAGATGACGGACGGACAGCCCGCCTTCTCTCTGGCGGGTCTCAACAGTACCGGGTACCAGAGTGACAACCCGGAGGGCACCGAAAAGCTGGCGATCAGTCCGGAAGACGGTACCTATGACGGGACGATTCCGGTCCAGTTGCGTGTTGCTGAGGATCAGGTCGATACCGGCCTGGCGCTGGCGTGGACCGTCCAGGCGGAAGACGCCGGCACCGGAACCGTGACTCAGCGCAGCGAGCGCATCGAGCTGACTGCGGAGGCCCTGACGGGTCTTGGTGCCCAGCGCCAGGACGGTTTTGTGCTGGTACCTGAGTATCTGGTCCGGGACCGGAAATTTACCGTCTCCGCTGACATTGTCGATGGCACCAGCCCGGTCGCCACGGCCCAGCGCACCTACACTCTCATTGCCTCGGATTCGGCGGGGTTCCGGCGGGATTCCGACGGCGATGGCATCCCGGACCTGGTGGAAGCCGAGATCGGCATGGATCCCACCAGCGACGACTGGCTCAGTGATCCGGACGGCGATGGCTGGAGTGACTTTGACCTGTGGTTGCGCGAGGACAGCATCGATCCCGAAACGGGCTTGCCCCTGGATACCGACGGCGACGGCTGGGCCGATTTTGATGAAAACTTGCGCGGAACCGATCCGGAGGATCTGGTCGAGGCCAATCCCACCAATCCGGACCAGCCCATCGCGCTGGAAGGCAACGAGACGGTCAACAGCGAATCCTACCGGCAGCGGCTGCTGCGTTATATGGACTTTCCCGCGGCCACACGTTTGTATGAGGTGGAATACCAGGTCAGCGGGCCATTGTCTCCCCAGCCTGCGCAGACGGATATGAGCTGGAGCGGGCTCAGTGCAGCCAGTCTGGCAGGGCAGCCGTCGTATGACTTGCAATCGCTGGTCTCGGCGCAGGATCTGTCTGATGCAGGACTGACTGAGAGCCAGGTGGCGCCGCGACGATTGCTGAGTCAGGCGGAGGCGGCGTTGGCTGCCGACACGTTGCCGGCAATACGCCTGCCGGCGGGCATGAGCAGTGTGCTTGCTGCGGCGCATCGCTATCAGCCCGCCTCGGGGACCGGCTTTGTCCAGGCCTACAAGGGGTGGCTGCCGAGAACCTCCGATGCCAGCCCCGCGGATTTTCTGGCGACTCAGGGTGTGGGTACCTGGAACACCGTGCAAGAGTGGAAGCAGAGTTTCATCGCTTACCTTGAGGCCACGCTGGTGGAGAACCGTACCCGGGAGTTGAGTGTGGCATCGACGCAACGGGTGTCGATGCTGGGCGCGGCTCTGGCCCAGGAGGCCAGACTGAGGAAACAGTCCAACTGGTTGCTGCTCGGTCAGGCTGAAAAGGCACCACCGGCCGACCTGATTGTTCAGGCAGAGGCTGCACTCGATTCGCTGGCGCAAAAGGTTGCCAACGAGCCCGGTGCTGGCCGGAATTTTGATGACATCGCTCGTGATTATGATGATCTGTCGGCCGCGGCCGACGGTTTGCAGCCGGTCGCAACCTGGCTGGAAACCCGGTTGCTGAATCCGGTCACAGGCGAACGGACGGATCAAACCATCGCCCGGGCGTTGGCCAGGGACTACGATCCCGCGGAGCTTGACTGCTATGTGGTCAATGAGAGCGATCCCTGGCCAGAAGGATGCGAAACGGTAATCACCGAAGCAGAGCGCCAGCAGCGGGAGACTCAGCAGCAAGAACTGTTGCATCGCCTGCGCTATTTCTGGCTGCCCGGTGCCGTGACCCGATCCACGCAGGACGCGACATTGACGGAGCCTTCGGCGGATTCCGACAGCGATGATCGGGATAACCGTGATGAGCTATTAGTGGCCCTCGAGTCTGTAACATTGCCCTGGCAGTCGGATTTTGATGGCGACGGGGTCAACGATGGCAACGACAGTTGTCCCCGTGATTCCCTGGATGGTTGCGACGGCTCGCCCCGGGCGCCGGAGCTCTTGGTGGAATCCGACGTGGTCGCCGTCGAGGGAGGGCAGGCGCTGATACTGGTGTCGCTCAGTCGTTCGATTGATCAGGACGTGACCTTCGACTATCAGGCCCTGGTCGCTGATGGTGATACCGCCGCCGCGGAGGATTTTGATCCGGTCAGCGGCAATCTCACGATCCGGGCCGGTGACCGCGTAGCGCTGATCAGCGTTCCGGTTACAACGGACACGCTGAGTGAAGATCCGGAGTCTTTCACGGTTGAGGTGAGCAATGTGGCCGGCGCCGTCTTGTCCGGGCCGGGCTACGCCTCTGTGACCATCAGCGATTATGCAGGCTCCCCGCCCGTCGCAAGGGTGGCTGATTCGATCCTGTCTGCCGTGGAGCGAGAGACGGTGACGCTGGATGCATCATTGAGCACCGAACCGGATGGTCAGTCGCTCTCGTACGAGTGGCGGCAGGTTGACAGCTCCGGCGTCAGCGTGGCCCTGAGTGGTGCGAATACCGCTGTCGCAAGCTTCCAGGCGCCCGAAGTACTCTCGACCCTGGATCTGGGCTTTGAAGTGACCGTGACCGATGGCGAGGGGCTCAGTGATGTGGCCTCGGTTGATGTGACGGTGAACCCGGCTAATGATCCGCCTGTAATCCTGTCTGTGCCGACCTATCAGATGGCTTCTGGCGATGTTCTGGAAATTCCGGTAGCCGACTTGGTAACGCACCTGGAGGACCCGGAGGGTGATCCGATCTCGCCAGCAGAAAACCAGGCGTTCAACGTCTCTGCCGGCACGCTTGATACCTCTGACACCGGGTTGATCTACACCAACGTCAGTCGCACCGAGAAACAGCTCTCCCCAGAGGGGATCAAGGCGCGTTGGTTGAATTACGTGTCCGGCGATCAGCTGCTCTACACCGAGGAAGATGATCAGGGCGCGCGTCGTGCTGTGGCGCTGACCGTATCGACCGGGGCGCGGGATCCTTTGCCCGAGAGCATCGTGCCTTCGTCTGATACGCGCGTATTCTACAAGGGGCCCATGGCCTATATCTGGCAGTCCGGAGGTGGCTTGCTGAGCCAATGGCGACCCGGGGAAAAGCCGGTGACCATCGAATACGGTTTGAGCGCCAGCCGGGCCCTGGTGAATCAGCTCAGTGGCGATCTGTACACCTGCGATTACTACGGCAGCGGCGCCTGGATGAAAACCGATGCGGATACGTTGGCCATTACCAACACGGATGTTCCCTGTGCCGAGGGCTATTACGCCAACGGGGCAACGGTCGGCTCGGGCTTCTGCGTCAGTATGGGCCCGAATATCAGTTGCACCGACAGCACCAGTCCGTTGCAGCCCGCCGTATCGCTGGGTACAGGCAGCATCCGGCAGATGCAGTCTGTGGAGGCCGGAGCTTTGGTGTTCGCGAAAGAAGTTGTGGAAAACGGATCAACGTCTCACCGGATTGCTCTTTTGAATCAGGATTTGGTGTTGGAAACCCTGATCCAGTACCCGGGAACCAGCGATACGCCGTTTGGCTGGGAAACCCATCGGCTCGACGATGGCTCCTATCTCATCGCGGTCAATTCCGGCCAGCCGGAAGATTTCGGGGAACGGGTCGATCTCTATCGCTGGAGCGGCGTGGCCGGTGATAAACCGGAACTCCTGGCCATCACCGGGGAATCCACGGAATGGTCGGCGGTTGGTGACATTGCAACCGTCGATGGCGAAACCTTCTGGTTGCGCGAGAAGGACGCCAGTACGACCGGACTTTTCCTGCTTGATCTGACTAATCAGGTTGAAAAGGAATTACTCAGCTTTACTGCTGGTTACACGCCCCGGGTGCTGCTGCCCCAGAATGGAGCGCTGTACTATGTTCAGGGATCGGAGAACGCGAGCTCCGACTATCCGATTTGCGATCTCAAGCGCCTTGAATCCGGCGGCACCGCAACCACGGCTCTGACTGAAGCCGACTGCTATTCGCTGTTACCGATGGCCAAGAGCCTGGTGTTCACACGGACGCCATTCTTGAACAACGATTCGTCGCTGCACCGGTTTGAGGAAGATTTCTTCCTTGGGACGGCCACCTTTACCGTTCGCTTTACCGATGGATTGAATGTGGTCGACTTGCCGGTCGAGGTTGAGGTGACGCCTTAGGGCCTGGATAAGGGCGATCAACTGTTGCACGAGGGGTCTGAAGAACGCTTTCTTCTAACCCCGTTTTTGAACCTGGCTCCGTGTTTGGCTTGAAAATGGGGTCTGAAGAAGGCGTTCTTCAGACCCCTGAGTCAGAGTTTGGTTTCCAGGTTGGGGTCAGATGAAAACTTTCATCTGACCCCTTCTTCATCTTAAACTCCGGTTTCTATTCAAACTACCAGGAGCCTCCCCTTGATCCGTTCGTTCTACTGGCACGATTACGAAACCTTCGGTGTCGATCCGGTGCATGACCGGCCGGCGCAGTTTGCCGGGGTTCGGACGGATGCGGATCTGAATATTATCGAGGACCCGCTGGTGATCTACTGCAAGCCGGCGGACGATTACCTGCCTTCCCCGGAAGCCTGCCTGATTACCGGGATTACGCCCCAGAAAGCGGTGGAAGAGGGCTATCCGGAAGCGGAATTCATTGCCCAGATCAACGAGGCGTTCAGTCAGCCGGGAACCTGCGTGGTGGGGTATAACAGCCTGCGGTTTGATGACGAGGTGACCCGGCACACGCTGTACCGGAACCTTCGCGATCCCTACGCACGAGAGTGGCAGAACGGGAATTCCCGCTGGGACATCATCGATATGGTGCGGCTGACCTACGCGCTGCGTCCGGAGGGCATCAACTGGCCGAAGAAGGAAGACGGCAGCCCCAGCTTCAAGCTGGAGGAGCTGACGGTGGCCAATGGCATTGCCCATGAGAGTGCCCACGATGCCATGTCGGACGTGGAGGCAACCATCGCCGTTGCCAAGCTGATCAAGGAGAAGCAGCCGAAGCTCTTCGACTTTGTGCTCCAGCACAAGGACAAACACTCGGCCCGGCAGATGCTCGACACCGGGACCCTGAAGCCGGTGTTCCATATTTCCGCCAAGTACCCGGCCAGTCGGGGCTGTTGCGCGCTGGTGGCGCCGGTGGCGGATCATCCCTCCAACAAGAATCTGGTAATCGTCTATGACCTGCGGGAAGACCCGGACGAGCTGATTGCGGCCACGCCGGAGCAGATTCGTGAGCGGGTGTTTACTTCCCAGGCGGAGTTGGGGGAGGGCGTCCGCCGGTTCCCACTCAAGGGCGTGCAACTGAACAAGTGCCCGGTACTGGCGCCCGCGAACATGCTGTCCACGCTCTCGCCTGAGCGGCTGGGAGAACTGGAGTTGGACGGCGATGTGTTGCGCGCTAATCTGGCCAAGCTGCGAAAGGCCCCGGACCTGCCGGCCCGGATAGCCCAGGCCTTTGACCAGGATTTTGAGGGCAGCGATCTGACCGATCCGGACGAGCAGCTCTACGCCGGCGGATTTATCAGCAAGACCGACCGCGATAAGCTCAACTGGCTCCTGACCCAACCGGTGGAGACCCTGGGTGAGCAGGAGGTTCGATTTGAGGACGACCGGTTGCAGGAAATGCTGTTCCGCTACCGCGCCCGGAATTACCCGAGTACTCTGATCGGCGAGGAGATGGAGCGCTGGGAACAGTTCCGCTCCGAGCGGCTGATGCATCCGAAAAAGGGGTGGCGGTCACTGGAGGCGTATGCCCAGGAATTGCAGCGGCTGGCGGCGGATCCGGGACTGACGCCGGAGAGGCGTCATGTGTTGGAGGAGTTGCATCTTTATGGGGAGTCGCTGATTCCTTATTTTTGAGTTGTTTACAGGGGCTGATGTTGGCCGCAGGGGTCTGATGAAAACCTTCATCTGACCCCAACTTGGTGCCTGTCCGGAGATAGAGTCTAACTCGGGGTCAGAAGAAGGTTTTCTTCAGACCCCAGTGCCTCGGTCCGAACATGGGGTCAGATGAAAGTTTTCATCAGACCCCTGTGCCGGGCCAGCCCCTTTGCCCAATCATACCCCTGTGACACGCCCCCACCATTCGCCCAATAGCCTTTCCTCCCGCACTTCCGTACAATATCGCTCTTCTTTTCAACACATCCATTCTGTTCAGTCTGGAGCAAGGGCATGTCTGATATTAAAAAGGTGGTTCTGGCCTATTCCGGTGGCCTGGATACTTCCGTCATCGTTCGGTGGTTGCAGGATACCTATAACTGTGAGGTGGTGACCTTCACTGCCGACATCGGCCAGGGCGAGGAAGTTGAGCCGGCGCGTGCGAAGGCGGAAGCGCTGGGCGTGAAGGAAATCTACATCGAGGATCTGCGCGAGGAGTTTGTGCGCGATTACGTATTCCCGATGTTCCGCGCCAACACCGTTTATGAGGGTGAGTACCTGCTGGGTACTTCCATTGCCCGCCCGCTGATCTCTCGCCGGCTGATCGAGATTGCCAACGAGACCGGCGCCGACGCCATCTCTCACGGTGCCACCGGCAAGGGTAACGACCAGGTGCGTTTCGAGCTGGGTGCCTACGCACTGAAGCCAGGTGTGAAGGTGATTGCGCCCTGGCGTGAGTGGGATCTGAACTCCCGCGAGAAGCTGATGGCCTACTGCGACGAGCGCAACATTCCGGTGGAGAAGAAGAAGGGCAAGAGCCCGTACTCCATGGATGCCAACCTGCTGCATATCTCCTACGAGGGCATCAACCTGGAAGATCCCTGGGCGGAAGCCGAGGAAGACATGTGGCGCTGGAGCGTGGCCCCGGAAGACGCGCCGGACAAGCCGACGTACATCGAGCTGACCTATAGCAAGGGTGACATCGTCGCCATCGATGGCCAGGACATGAAGCCGCACGAGGTTCTGGAACACCTGAACAAGGTGGCCGGCGCCAACGGTATCGGCCGGATCGACATCGTCGAGAACCGCTATGTGGGCATGAAGTCCCGCGGCTGCTACGAAACCCCGGGCGGCACCATCATGCTGCGCGCCCACCGTGCGATCGAGTCCATCACCCTGGACCGCGAAGTGGCGCACCTGAAGGACAGCGTCATGCCGCGCTACGCCGAGGTGATCTACAACGGTTACTGGTGGTCCCCGGAGCGCGAGGCTCTGCAGGCACTGATCGACAACACCCAGGAATACGTGAACGGCGTGGTTCGCCTGAAGCTGTACAAGGGTAACGTTGAGGTTGTTGGCCGGAAGTCCGACGACTCCCTGTTCGACGAGAAGATCGCGACCTTCGAGGAAGATCAGGGTGCGTATGACCAGAAGGATGCGGAAGGCTTTATTAAGCTGAATGCGCTGCGGTTGCGGATTGCTGCGTCCAAGGGGCGCAAGCTCTGAGGTTGACGTGAAGACGGGGTCAGATGAAAGCGTTCATCTGACCCCAGGTTTACGCGCCGAACGCCGGGGTTAGCCTACAGCACCGGGGTCAGAAGAAAGCCTTCTTCTGACCCCTTTTTTATGCCGTGAAGATGGGGTCTGACCCCATTCGGGGTCAGACCCCGCACTCCCGCCGAAACTCTCCCGGCGTCTTCCCCGTCACCGTCTTGAACTTCCGGTGAAACGACGTGGTTTCGCTATACCCCAGCCTGAGCGCAATATCTGGTATCGCCATGTCGCTATTCCGCAGGTAATCCTCCGCCATCTGTTGCCGCACCTCATCGAGCAGGCGCTGGTAAGACACGCCTTCCTGGCTGAGTTTCCGTTGCAGGGTGCGGCTGGTCAGGCCCAGATCCTCGGCGACCAGGTCCTGGCGGGTGATGCCGTGGTTGAGCTGTTTCTGGATGCTGTGTTTGACGCGGGTGGTCAGGTCGCTGTCGGTCTCGAGCGAGGCGAGCTGGGTGAGGGCGTGGGCTTCCAGGGTCTTGCGGAGCAGGGGGTCGGGCTGGCGCAGACGGGTCTCCAGCAGGACCTTGGGCAGGGTGATGCTGTCTTCGTTGGCGCCGAAGGTGACCGGGCAATGCCAGCGGTCCTGGTAAGCCCTTTCGAGTTCTGCTCCGGGGGATTGCCTGCGTAAGCGAACGGCGGTGGGGGCGGTGCTCGTGTCGTCTGCCAGCCAGCGGGCGTAGTTGATCCAGGAGGCGAAGACGTTGTCGACCAGGTGAGGGCGAACGACCGGATCGTCGTAGTTGCAGGTCCAAGTCAGTTTGAGGGTGTCGCCTTGCACCGAGAGGCCGGTGGTGCCCATGTCGCCGACCAGCCGTTCGAACGGGGCGATCCGTGCCACGGCCTCACCCAGGGTGGAGCAGCTCATGGTGATGTAGCCGAGTACGCTGTAGGAGCCGGGTTGCACGAAGTCGCCGGTTTCCAGGCCGAGAATCGGGTTGTTGGCCGCCTCAATCAGCTGACGGATGAAGCTCTGGAATTGTTCGCCGTTGATGCGGCCGTCGTCGGTGTCGAGGAGGGCGGGATCAAGGCTGGCTGCCACCAGGAGCGCATGCGTATCGATGCCGGCGGCTTCGGCGGCACGGACGTATTGGCGCAGGGCGGCGACGGAGACGGTTCCGGGACTTGTCATGGTTTCGGCACGGCTTTGTTGTAGTCGTTTCATGCCGAGTATACAGGAGATCCCGTTGGGGGCTCAGGCCAAATAAAAAGGCCAGCTAAAAAGCTGGCCTGAAAACAAGGAAAGAACGAAAGTGCCTGAAAAAATTCGTTAATCCTGTGAACTCATCTCCCATATGGCGGCGGAGGTACTGCACGGCTCCTCCGCCATGGGGGATACTGCTTGAATCCACGGTTTCAGAGTACGTATTTGGGATCGACATGTCTGTTTGTGAGTTGTGTCTCAGTGTTACGGATTGTTTTTTTGGGGGGGGGGCAGCTCGGGGTCTGAAGAAAGCCTTCTTCTGACCCTTTTTTGGCTTTGGGGGTTGGCCGCTAACTCGGGGTCAGAAGAAGGTTTTCTTCAGACCCCTGGGGGTTGGAAATTTAACTCGGGGTCAGATGAAAGCGTTCATCAGACCCCTGGGGCCTGGGATGGGCGGCTAACTTGGGGTCAGATGAAGGTTTTCATCTGACCCCGTCTTGGCGGTTGCCACCGGTGTTCTCTCAACCCGCCTGCAGCACCCTCGGCGAGACTTCGGTGAAGCGCCGGGTCTCGTAGGCGGCCATCAGTCCCTCCAGGGCGCTGTGCTCCATGTCATGGACGGAGGGCGATCCGGTGCTGGCGTCGGCTCGGCAGAGGACCATGCCTGCCTCGACAGAGATGTAGCCGACGGAGGTTTTCAGGGCCTTGTGGTTGATGCCGTCGAAGATGCGCCGGAAGGTGGTCGCGGTGCAGTGTTCGCGGTTCGGGACGTAGGCGACCAGGGCAAACTGATTGTCGCCGACGCGACATAGTACGTCGATGGGGCGGACCAGTGATTTGAGGCGGCGGGCGATGCCGGTGGCCAGTTCGCGCATCACCGAGGGCGGGTGCTTGTGGCTCAGTTCCTGCCAGTTGCGGATGCCGCAGAGGACATACGCGGCGGCACCGCCCCGGGCCTCGGCGTGGCGCAGGGTTTTGTCGAGGCGGTCCCGGGCGTATTTGTGGTTACACAGGCCGGTTTCCCGGTCAATGATGTTGGTGGACTCCAGCGCCCGGTTGTTCTCGATCAGCAGCGCGTTGGCCCGCAACAGCGTGTTCTGGCGGTCGGCCATGCGGTCGGCGGCGAAGACCCGGGGGATCAGCTGCTTGGTCATGTCTGACTTGCAGATGAAGTCGTCCACGCCGCGGTCAAAGGCCTCGGACAGGGCTTCCACGCCTTCCCGGGCGGTGAGCAGGATCACGTAGGTATAGTGGTTGGCCAGTTCATCCTGCTGCCGCACCTGATCCGTCAGCGCCAGCCCGTCCATTTCCGGCATCAGCCAGTCGGCAATGAGCACGCTCACCGGCCGCTGCTCGATCATTTCCAGGGCGGCGGGGGCGTTGTTGGCCACGCGTATGTCGTGATACCCGGCATTTTTCAGAGTGCGCCCGACCACCATGCTGCTGAACTTGGCGTCATCGACTACGAGAATGGGCAGATCCAGGTTTGGCATATCGTCTACTTCTTGTCAGTCCATTGTCAGATGCGGTGCTGGCCGGGGCTTGGTATGATCCTCGGCATGAATCGGGGGCGCCTGCACGAGGGGTCTGAAGAAAGCCTTCTTCTGACCCCGTTTTCGAGTTCGCCGCCAAGCTGGGGTCAGATGAAGGTTTTCATCAGACCCCCGAGTTGGCCTTTAACCCGAGGGTTTGCACTTGGGGTCTGAAGAACGCTTTTTTCTTCTGACCCCAGTTTCGACATTGCCCGCTAGAATGGGGTCAGATGAAAGCGTTCATCAGACCGCGGTAGCCCCGACATTTTTTGCCAGTATACCTGCACCAGTTTTTGGAGAATGACGACCATGCCCTCTTTTGACATAGTTTCTGAAATAGATATGCACGAAGTCACAAATGCGGTGGACCAGGCCAAGCGGGAGCTGGGTAACCGGTGGGACTTCAAGAACGTGGAGGCGGACATCGAGCTGGAGGGCGAGCGCATTACCGTCAGTGCGGAGCAGGAATTCCAGCTGGAACAGCTGAAGGACATGCTCCGGATGGCCTTCGCCAAGCGCAACATCGATACCCGCGCGCTGGCCGAGGACGGTGACAGCAAGGCCGGCAAGCTGGTGAAGCAGCATTTCAAGCTCAAGCAGGGCATCGAGACCGACATGGCCAAGAAGATCGTGAAGATGATCAAGGACCAGAAGATGAAGGTTCAGGCCAGTATCCAGGGCGACAAGGTGCGGGTGACCGGCAAGAAGCGGGACGACCTGCAAGTGGCGATCGCCATGCTCAAGGAAGCCGAGCTGGATATTCCGCTGCAGTTCAACAACTTCCGCGACTGATCCGGAGGCATTCCTATCTTTTCCGACACCCGTTGGGCCCTGGTCCGGGACACACTTTATACCTACACCCGATGGCAGGTGATTGCGCTGCTGTTCCTGGGTTTTTCCGCGGGCCTGCCGTTTCTGTTGGTGTTCTCTACCCTCAATGCCCGGCTGGCGGATGTGGGGGTGGAAACGGCGACCATCGGTTTCTTCAGCTGGCTGGGCATCACCTACTCCATCAAGGTGTTCTGGGCACCGGTGGTGGACCGCCTGAAGCTGCCCGTGCTGGACCGGCTGTTCGGAAAGCGCCGTAGCTGGATCCTGCTGGCTCAGGCGGGGATTGCCACGGGTCTGTACCTGATGGCTCAGGTGGACGCCACGGTCAATCCCGAGCTGATGGCCTGGTGTGGTCTGCTGGTGGCGTTTTCGTCCGCGACCCAGGACATCGGGATTGATGCCTACCGGATCGAGATTGCCGAGGAGCGGCTGCAGGCGGCGCTGGCGGCGACCTACATCTTCGGGTATCGGCTGGCGTTGCTGGTGGCCGGGGCCGGGGCCCTGTACCTGGCGGAGTTCTGGTCCTGGCAGGTGTCCTATGAGGTGATGGCCGCGCTCGTAGGCGTTGGGGCGCTGACGGTGCTGATTGCCCGCGAGCCGCAGGTCAATCATTTTGCCGCGGCGGCGGACATCGCCCACAAGATTGAAGATGAGGCAGCAAAGCGCAGTCATCTGTCCCCCCGGCTGGCACGACTGGCAGGGTGGTTCTATGCGGCGGTGGCCGGACCCTTCCTGGATTTCTTTCGTCGGTACCGGGAACTGGCCGCAGTGATTCTGGTGCTGGTGGCCGTCTACCGGATCTCCGATATCGCCATGGGTGTCATGGCCAATCCCTTCTACCTGGATTTCATGGGCTTCTCCAAGACCCAGGTGGCGGATGTGACCAAGATCTTCGGCTTCTTCATGACCATCGCCGGCTCGCTGGTGGGTGGTGTGCTGGTGGTGCGCTACGGGGTGCGCAAGATCCTGCTGGCCGGCGCGATCATGACGGCGGCGACCAACCTGCTGTTTGTTTTATTGGCACAGTACCCGCCGGACATTGTCACGCTGGCGGTGGTGGTCAGTGCCGATAACCTCAGTGGCGGGATTGCCAATGTGGCGCTGATCGCGTGGTTGTCGAGCATGACGAGTGCCTCGTTTACCGCGACCCAGTATGCGCTGTTCAGCTCGTTGATGACGTTGCCCGGCAAGTTCCTCGGCGGGTTCTCGGGGATTGTGGTGGCGGATTTCGGGTATGCGGAGTTCTTCACCCTCTCCGCGATCATGGGGATCCCGGCGATTATGCTGGTGCTGTTCCTGATGAGTCGGGGAGAGCGGCTGGATGCGCTGGCGCCTCGAGTTGAGGCTGAAAGTGGGGCCGGCACAGGGGTCTGAAGAACTTGTTCTTCTGACCCCAACTTGGACAGCAGCTCCCGGGCTAGACTACAGCACAGGGGTCTGAAGAAAATCTTCTTCTGACCCCAAGTTAGCGGTCCAAGATGGGGTCAGATGAAAGCTTGCATCAGACCCCTGTGCTTGAACGAGCCCTCTGCTCGAAAACTTCACGGCTGCCACTGGTATTTGCGCATCGATACCCGCCCATTCACCACCTCCACTCCTTCAGCCTCAAGCAGCCCAACCTGAGTCCTGAACATCTCCGAATCCTTCGGAAACGCAATCTCACCCGAGCTGCGGATCACCCGGAACCAGGGCACCTCGTGGCCCTCCGGCAACTGCCCCAGGGCGCGGCCGACGAAGCGGGCCTGCCGGCCCAGGCCGGCCATGTCCGCGACCTGGCCATAGCTGGCGACGGTGCCTGGGGGGATGGCGTGGACGACTTGCCAGATTTTTTGTTCCTTGGTGGGTTCCATGGTGGTCGGGTGGCTGGTGTGAAGGTGGGGTCAGATGAAGGCGTTCATCTGACCCCGTTTTAAGCTTTGGGTTTCGGTCCTGACTCAGGGGGCTGAAGAAGGCCTTCTTCAGACCCCAGCTTAGACTTCAGCTCCCGGGGCGGGCCCAAATTGGGGTCAGAAGAACAAGTTCTTCAGACCCCTGAGCTGGCCTCAGCCTCCTGAGCTTGCGGTTAGAGCCGCAGGCCGCCGTCGATTTCGATGACTCGGCCGGAGGCGTAGTCGTTTTCGAAGATGAAGGCGACGGTGGAGGCGATCTCCGCGGGCTTGCCCATGCGTTTGAGGGGGATGCCGGCGGTCATTTTTTCCAGGGCTTCGGGTTTCATGGAGCCGGTCATTTCGGTTTCGATGAAGCCGGGGGCGATGCCCATGCAGCGGATGCCGTAGCGGGCGAGCTCCTTGGCCCAGACCGGCACGAGGGCAGAGACGCCGGCCTTGGCGGCGGAGTAGTTGCTCTGGCCCATGTTGCCGGCGCGGGAGATGGAGGCGATGTTGACGATCACGCCCTGGTCGCCGTTCTCGATCATGCGGGTAGCGGCTTCACGGCCGCACAGGAACACGCCGGTCAGATTGACGTCGATGACGGACTGCCACTGGGACAGCTCCATGCGTTTTTCGACCTTGCCGTCTTTCACCTTGATCATCAGGCCGTCTCGGAGGATGCCGGCGTTGTTGACCAGGCCGTTGAGTTGACCGAAGTCCTCGACGATGGCTTTGAAGGTGGCTTCCACTTCCTCTTCTTTGGCTACGTTGCAGACGTAGGTTTTGGCTTCGCCGCCGGCTTTGGTGCAGGCTTCAGCGGCTTCGGCGAGTTTTTCCGGCATCAGATCGATCAGTGCGACTTTGGCACCTTTGCCCGCCAGGTATTCGGCCATGGCGCGGCCGAGACCCTGGCCGCTGCCGGTGATTGCAATCACGGAATCTTGAAGTTTCATGGTTTGCCCTAATTGAGTTATCAGGTGGTTCTACGTTTGCTGTGTGCCGGGATATGTTTTTTTGTGGTGGGGAGTATAACCGTGAACATGGGGTCAGATGAACGCTTTCATCTGACCCCGGCTTGAGCCGGCACTCCGAGGTTGGTTATGAAAATGGGGTCTGATGAAAGCCTCATCTGACCCCGGCCCGGACTTCAACTCCCGGGTAAGACTTAACATGGGGTCAGAAGAACAAGTTCTTCAGACCCCTTTGCTCTGGGTCAGCACGTGGGGTCTGATGAAAGTCTTCATCTGACCCCTGCTTGGGCCGCAACGCCGGGGCCAGACCTAACTTGGGGTCAGAAGAGCGAGTTCTTCAGACCCCTGTGCATATACAAATCAAGAGGAGGCACTTTGGCCATCTTTCTTTTCTTATTCATCGTCATGCCGATCGCCGAGATGGCGGTGCTGATTCAGGTGGGCGGCATGATCGGGGTGCTCAACACCGTGGGCCTGGTGCTGCTGACGGCGGTCATTGGTGCCTGGTTGCTTCGTCAACAAGGGCTGGCAACGCTTCTGAAGGCGCGGCAGCGGATGAACAGTGGCGAGCTGCCGGCCCGCGAGGTGGCGGAAGGGCTGATTCTCGCGGTTGGTGGTGCGCTGCTTCTTACACCGGGCTTTATCACTGACACCATCGGTTTTCTTTGCCTGCTGCCGGGCACGCGACATTTCCTGGCGGCCCAGGCGCTCAAGCGGCTGGTGATCTCGGGGCAGAGCAGCAGCTTCTACTTCCGGGCTGGCGGCGGCGATCCGTTCGGTCAGGATCCCTTCGGTGGTCGGGAAAATCCCTTTGGCCGGCAGCGCCCGTTTGATCGGGACGAGAACGGCGACATCATCGAAGGCGAGTACCAGGACCGCACCGAGCGGGACCACGATCGCATCGAAAAAAAGTGAAAAATTTTTTCATCCGGGGTGTTGAAAATACCTACGCCAACCCCATTTAGGTCTCACAAGTTCGCTGCGGGCTGATATCGGCTGTAAATCAGCCGCTTATGCAGCCGGGCAATTTGGCTGGACAGGGCGAAAATCCGGTCCAACCTCATTAACAACTGTCATTGCCACATTAATCTGACTATTGGAGAAACCGAGCAATGAAAATTCGTCCGCTACACGATCGTGTTGTCGTGCGCCGTAAGGAAGAAGAAGAGAAAACTGCGGGTGGCATCGTGCTGCCGGGTAACGCCAAAGAGAAGCCTTCCCAGGGTGAAGTGATTGCCGTCGGTAACGGCCGCATCCTGGACAACGGCGAAACCCGCGCCCTGGCGGTCAAGGTGGGTGACACCGTGGTCTTCGGCCAGTACGCCGGTAACACCGTCAAAGTCGACGGTGAAGAGCTGCTCATCATGAGCGAGAGCGACATCTACGGCGTGCTTGAGTGATCGCTGAGGCGACAGGCACGAACGCTCATTAATCCGATTGATTCAATTTCGGTTTAACGAACAGGAATAGACGACATGGCAGCTAAAGAAGTTAAGTTTGGTGATAGCGCTCGCAAGCGCATGGTCGCAGGTGTCAACACACTGGCGGATGCAGTTAAGGTAACTCTCGGTCCCAAGGGCCGTAACGTGGTTCTGGAGAAGTCCTTCGGCGCTCCGAACGTCACCAAAGACGGCGTTTCCGTGGCCAAGGAAATCGAGCTTGCCGACAAGTTCGAGAACATGGGCGCCCAGATGGTGAAGGAAGTGGCTTCCCAGGCCAACGAGAACGCGGGTGACGGTACCACTACCGCAACCGTTCTGGCCCAGTCCATTGTCAACGAGGGTATCAAGGCCGTCACTGCCGGCATGAACCCGATGGACCTGAAGCGCGGCATCGACAAGGCTACCACTGAGGCCGTCAAGGCGATCCGCGAGATGGCGACTCCGTGCAACGACAGCCGTAACATCTCCCAGGTCGGCACCATCTCCGCCAACGGCGACGAGACCATCGGCAAGCTGATCGCGGATGCGATGGAACGTGTTGGTCAGGAAGGCGTCATTACCGTTGAGGAAGGCCGCAGCCTGGAAGACGAGCTGGACGTGGTTGAAGGTATGCAGTTCGACCGCGGCTACCTGAGCCCGTACTTCATCAACAACCAGGACAACATGTCTGCCGAGCTGGACGACCCGTTCATCCTGCTGGTCGACAAGAAGATCTCCAACATCCGTGAGCTGCTGCCGGTGCTGGAAGCGGTAGCGAAGGCTGGCAAGCCGCTGCAGATCATCGCCGAGGACATCGAGGGCGAAGCCCTGGCGACCCTGGTTGTGAACAACATGCGTGGCATCGTGAAGGTCAACGCCGTGAAGGCGCCTGGCTTCGGTGACCGTCGCAAGGAAATGCTGCAGGACATCGCCATCCTGACCGGTGGTACCGTGATCTCCGAAGAAGTGGGTCTGACCCTGGAGAACACCACCCTGGATGACCTGGGCACCGCCAAGCGTGTCAACGTCACCAAGGAAAACACCACCATCATCGGCGGTGCCGGTGCCCAGGCGGACATCGAGGCTCGCGTTGAGCAGATCCGCAAGCAGATCGAAGACAGCACCTCCGACTACGACAAGGAGAAGCTGCAGGAGCGCGTAGCCAAGCTGGCTGGCGGTGTTGCCGTCATCAAGGTAGGCGCCGGCTCTGAAGTGGAAATGAAAGAGAAGAAGGCCCGCGTTGAAGACGCGCTGCACTCCACTCGCGCTGCCGTTGAAGAAGGCATCGTGGCCGGTGGTGGTGTGACCCTGATCCGTGCCATCGCGGCTCTGGACAAGGTCGACGCGATCAACGAAGAGCAGAAGGCCGGTGTCAACATCCTGCGCCGTGCCATGGAAGCTCCGCTGCGCCAGATCGTGTTCAACGCTGGTGGCGAGTCTTCTGTCGTGGTTGCCAAGGTTCGTGACGGCGAAGGTGCCTTCGGCTACAACGCGGCCACCGAAACCTACGGCGACATGCTGGAAATGGGTATCCTGGATCCTGCCAAGGTCACCCGTTCCGCGCTGCAGGCTGCTGCTTCCGTGGCATCCCTGATCATCACCACCGAGGCGATGGTTGCGGATGAGCCGCAGGAAGAAGGCGCCGGCGGCGGCATGCCGGACATGGGTGGCATGGGCGGAATGGGAGGCATGGGCGGCATGATGTAATGCCGGCCTGATCCCGACCGGATCCCGAATTCCGGGATCTGGCCCGATCTACCCTGAAAAACCCCGCACCGGGTCACACTGGTGCGGGGTTTTTTCGTTTTTTGTCATGAACTTGCCCTATGCCTTTGTTAGACTCGGATTCCAGACATTTTTCTGTGTGTTGATGCATGAGTGACGCCGAGACCAAATCCTTTTTCCGCCCGGGCAAGCTGGTGTTGCTGTTCCTGCTCGGGGCGCTGGTGTATGTGGTGGCACTCGTGATTCTGGTGCCCGCCGGTTGGGTGTGGCAGCAGGCATCAGCCCATGTAACGCTGCCGCCGCAGGTTCAGGTTCAGCAGGTGTCGGGTAAGCTCTGGGATGGAGCGGCTGGCGTGGTGGTTGCCGGTTATCCCCTGCGGGTGGATTGGGCACTGGGCTGGCCCTCACTTGGGGTAATGACGCTGCCTGTGGCTATCGAGCTGGATACGGCGCAGTCTTCATTGCAGGGCGATGTGACCCTGGGCTGGCCGCTGAGTGCCGCACTGGACGCCTCCGGTCACATAGGGGTCGCCGAGTTTCGGGACCTGATCCGCAGGAGCCGGGGCGCCATGATTGAGGGTGAGGTGAGCATCGAGCGTTTGCAGCTGGCCTGGGCCGACAACAGGATTGCCCGCGCGGAGGGTCTGGCCCGTTGGCCCGGTGGTCGGGTCACCTGGCCGATGGGGGAGCAGACCGGTTCGGCTGACTTCCCGCCCATGCAGGCCAACCTGGATACGGTCGAGGGTGGCGTGGAACTGAAGATTGCCGAGCAGGGGGGCGATGGGCCGGCAGCCCAGGCCAATCTCCTTTGGAACGGCATGACGGAAATCCGGGTCTACAAGCGTATGGTGGATCTGGCCGGGCAGCCCTGGTCGGATTCGGCGAGTCCGGACGACGTGGTATTCCGGGTCCGGCAACCGTTGATTCCCGGAGGCCTGTAACATGATGATAGTTCCCCGCCACGCACAGGCTCGTGTTTCCCGGATTCTCGCCAATCTGCTACTGATTGGCTTGACGCTGTACCTTGCCGTTGCCCTGGCTCGGGTCACCTGGCTGGTTGCCTGGGACGACCGGCCGGTCCCGGTGGCACCGTCCCAGGGCATGCTGGGCAAGTCGGCATCGGGTGGCCAGGATTTTCCCATCGCCGGTTACGATTTCTTTGGCCGCCCCAGCGTCCAGGACGGCGTGGCGGAGTCCGTGAAACGGTCGGCTCCGGAAACCGGCTTGCGTTTGCGGCTGGAAGGGGTGCTGGTAGGCGAACGCCCCGAGGACTCTGGTGCTATAGTTGCAGGAAGTAACGGCGAAACCGCGTATTATCGAGTGGGGGATATGCTGCCCGGCAATGCCGAGCTGGCCGAAGTGGAACCGCATCGGATCCTGCTGCGTCGTGGGGGACGCTACGAATCACTGACCTTTGAGGAGTCCGTCGACTCCGGCATGGTTGCAGAAGTGGAGGATGTGCCGGCAGAATCGTCACCGGATGCCTTCCTGGCCAGCGCCCGTGAGCAGCTGGATAGCCAGGGTGCGGCTGCGCTGGCCCAGTATGGCCTGAGCCCGGTGGATGACAGCGGCATGTCCGGCTATGTCTACGACGGCTCGAACGCCATGCTTAATGCCGTCAACCTGCAGGCCGGGGATGTGATCACCGCCATCAACGGCCAGCGGCTGGGTGACCTGGAGCAGGATAAATCGCTGCTGGAAAGCTGGCGCGGCCAGTCCCAGCTGGAAATTGAAATCGAGCGTGACGGAAGCATCCTCACCGTTAGTTATGCCATACCCGAGCAGTGGCGCTGACCGGGATCAACGATACAGGACGAAATCGCCAGATGTATAACCATAAGACCAATCTTCTACGGGCCATTGCGCTGCTGATCCTTCTCCCGATGATGTCCCTGGCATACGGACAGGAGGAGACCTGGAGGCTGAACCTCAAGGACGCGGATATCCGGGCGTTCGTGACCCAGGTGGCAGATATCACCGGCTACAGCTTTGTGGTCGACCCCCGTGTGAAGGGCAAGGTGACGGTGCTCTCCAGCGCCCCCATGAACAAGGATGAAATCTACGATCTGTTCCTGGCGGTGCTGAACGTACATGGCTTTACCGCCATCCCCGGGGAAGAGGTGATCAAGATCGTGCAGCAGGTGGACGCCAAACAGTCCGCCGAGATACTGGACCGGTTTCCCGAAACGCCCTCCGAGCAACTGATCACCCGGGTGATCCAGATTGATAACGCCAACGCCCTGGAACTGGTGCCCATACTCCGCCCGCTGGTCGCCAAATACGGCCATCTGGCCGGGGTCGCCGCGGCCAACGCCCTGATCGTCAGTGACCATCGCTCCAACATCGAGCGTATCGAGCAGATCGTTCGGGAGCTCGACAGCCCCTCCAAGTACGAAGTGGAAGTGATCCAGCTGCGTGAAGCCTGGGTGGGGGACATGGTAACCCTGCTGCAAGAACTGGCGCCGGACGAATTGGGTAAGGCCGGGGGCGAGAATGCCGCCCGCAAATACAGTGTCACCGCCGATGAGCGCAGCAATCGCCTGATTCTCCGGGGCGATGAGACCTTCCGTGACAAGATGCGTGAGCTGATCCGCAAGCTGGACCAGCCTTCTGCCACCGGCGGCACCACCAAGGTGATTCGCCTGAAGCACGCCGACGCCAAGAACCTGACCGAAATCCTCAAGGGTGTGATGGGGGAGCTGGTCAAGGAAGGTACCGGGGGCAGCGGTGGTGCAGGCGCTTCCGGTAAACCCGACAGTAACTTCTCGGTGTTCGCGGATGAGGGGCTGAACGCTCTGGTGGTCCGTGGCGCCCCCTCGCTGATGCAGGAAGCCGAGCAGATTGTTGCGCAGCTGGATCTTCGCCGTGCCCAGGTGATGATCGAGGCGGCCATCGTTGAGATCAGTGACGAGCTTGGTCAGGACCTGGGCGTCCAGTTTGCCGTGGGTGATGAGTCCGGCGAGTCCACGCCGGTGGTCGGAACCAACTTCGGCAATGTTGGCCGGAGTCTCGGTGACGTGCTCAGCGCGATTCTCACCGGCTCGGCAATCACGCCCGCCACGGGTGGGGTGACACTCGGTGCCGGCCAGCGGGATGAGGACGGTCTGAGCTGGGGGATCCTGCTTCAGGCCCTGTCCACCTCCAGTGCGGCCAACCTGCTTTCCACGCCGAGCATCATTACCCTGGATAACCAGGAGTCCGAGATTACCGTCGGCCAGAACGTGCCTTTCCGGACCGGTGAGACCGCCGTTACCGGCGATGGCCTGAGCAACCCGTTTACCACCATCGAACGCCGTGACGTGGGGCTGACGCTCAAGGTCACTCCGACCATCAGCGCCGACGGCCTGGTGCGCCTGGTGGTGGAGCAGACCACCGAAAGCGTCGCGGACAGCATCGAGAACGCGTCCGACATCGTTACCAACAAGCGTGAGATCAAGACGACCGTGCTGGCGGACGACGGCGAAACCATCGTCCTCGGCGGTCTGACCCGCGATGACCTGCAGGTTACCAAGAGCAAAGTGCCCCTGCTGGGCGACATCCCGTTTCTCGGCCGCCTGTTCTCCTCTGAGTCCCAGAGCCGCATCAAGCGCAACCTGCTGGTGTTCCTGCGTCCGAAGATCATGCTGGGCAAGGCGGATTCCGTCGCCGCCACTGACGAGAAGTACAAGGCGCTGTGGGAGGTGAACCTGAACGTCCGCGAGAAGCTCGGCCTGCCGAATGCGGAAGAGCGGCCGGCGATTGATGAGCTGTTTGATCCCAACAGTGAGACGCGGGCGCAGTGACGTTTGAACATGGGGTCAGAAGAAAGTCTTCTTCTGACCCCGGCTTGGGTCCTCTACTCCGGAGTTCCCTGTGAAAACGGGGTCAGAAGAACGCTTTCTTCTGACCCCAGCTTGGATACCAGGCTCCCAAACTCTGCCTATGCCTCTTGGGGTCTGATGAACACTTTCATCTGACCCCAGCTTGGACCCGAACCCCGAAGTTTCGCCTAAAAATGGGGTCAGATGAAGGCTTTCATCAGACCCCTGAGTTGGATGAACACTTTCATCACGCCCCTGAGTGTGACCCCACCTTCGAGCCGCCTACAGCGGCGGCATCGGGCAATCCATCTGGTCTGCCACCAGCCGCATCAGCTCGTACTCCCTGACTTCCACCTTGCCATCGTGGCTCACGCAGTGGGCGCAGGCGTCGATGATGGCGGGCTTGAGCAGCGGGGAGAGGCTGTTGAGTGCTCTGAGGGCTTCCTGCAGTTGTCGCATGGTGACTTTCTCGAGCGTGGGGAGGTCTCCCTTGCGGGTGTCGACAAAGCCGGCGATGGCCTCCTGGTAGAGCTTCTGCGCCTCGGTGTTGTCTTCAGTACCGGCGCGGGCCATCAGGCTCAGCAGGCGCTGGATGGCGGGTAGCAGGGGCCTGTAGCTCTTGTGGCGAACGGGGACCGCCCGGCCGGCGTTCGCACCCAGGTGCCGGGACAGGAAGCTGGTGAGGGTCAGTTCAAACAGGCTGATCTTTTCATCTGCCGCGGCGAGTTTGCGCACGTTGTTGATCAGCCCTTCCCGCTCCTCCGGGTCGAGTTTGCGCAGGGCCGGCATGGCCAGCTCGAGGGCCGGGAAGCGTACGCCTTCACCGATGCTTTTCAGCGCAGGCACGATCTTTTCCATTATCTCCGGCTGGCAACCCAGCACCGGATGCTCGGGCAGCAGCTTCAGGCGCTCCTTCTGCTGTTCCCGGGAGAGTTCGCACACCAGCATGGCATAACACAGCTGGATGGCCCCCGCTCGGGTGTAGAGCAGGGTGCGGAAGGTGGCCGGCAGTTGCTCGAGAAAGCCGATGGCGAACGCTTCGCCTTGCTGGCTGACAGTGCCCACCTGGCTCGACAGTTCCTTTGCCGGCACTGGCGCGGCGCGGGCAATGGGTGAGGTGCGTCCGGCTCGGACCGGCTGGTAGATTTCCCGCGCGACATCCGCGATGCCGGCGGTACCTGCTGGCGCCTGGGTGCCCGTGCGCAGATCGGCGCTGGGCCGGGTATCCCGCAGCCGGCTGCGCAGTCTCGCCAGCAGGCCGGGCTGGATGGTATTGATACGCACGTCAATCGGCGGGTGTGAGGCCAGCAGCGAGGTGAACTTCATCCGCGCGGCTTCGCCAAAACACATGTGATTCATATCGCTGGCATGGCTGGTGGTATCCAGATAGCCGCCCTTCATGCCGATCTTGAACAGGGCGCCGCCGATGCCTTCGGGATTGCGGGTAAATTGCACCGAGGAGGCGTCCGCGAGCATCTCCCGCTGGCGGGATACGGCAGACTGGATCAACCGACCAAAGAACACGCCCACATAACCGATGATCATCAGAGCCAGGCCCACAAGAGCCATGGCTGCCTGGGCACGGCCGTCGCGGTTTCGGGAACGGACGCCATGGCTGCTGTAAAATCCGGCCCGCAGCAGGAACTGACCGATCTGGCCAATCATCAGGATGCCGGCGAGCAGCGCGATCAGGCGGACGTTGATCCGCATATCGCCATTGAGGATGTGGCTGAACTCGTGCCCCACCACGCCCTGGAGTTCGTCGCGGGTGAGCTGGGTGAGGGCGCCGTGGGTAACCACCATCACGGCTTCGCCCGGGGTGTAGCCGGCGACAAAGGCGTTGATACCGGTCTCCTGGTCCATCACATACAGTTCCGGCACCGTCACGCCGCTGGCAATCGCCATTTCTTCGACGATGTTGCGCAGTTTGCGTTCGTCCGGATCGCGGGTATCCGGATCGATGGCCCGGGCACCCACCATCCGGGCCACCCGCTCTCCACCGCCGGCCAGGTCCACCCAGCGCACCAGCGAGCCGATGCCAATGAGCGCAACCACCGCCGAAGCGGTGATCAGGCCATGATTGGACAGCAGCCAGCGATGGAAGGCGAGGCTGGAGGTTTCGCTGCGGGTCACCAGGTAGCCAACGACACAGACCGCGAGGGTGATCAGCACCACCGCGGTCAGGAACAGGAACACCAGCAAACCGGTGTTGCGCCGGGCGTGGGCCTGGCGCTGGAAGAATCCGGGATGAGCCATGGCTCAGGCCTCAGAAAGCGACTTTCGGGGCCTGGCGGGCTTCCGGAGACTCGAGTTGGAGCTGAGCGGTTTCCTTGAACGCGAACATGCCCGCGATGAGGTTGTTGGGGAACTTCTCGCGGAAGATGTTGTAGTTCATCACGCCGTCGTTGTAGGCCTGGCGGGCAAAGGAGACCCGGTTCTCGGTGCTGGAGAGCTCTTCCATCAGCTGCTGGATGGTTTCGTTGGCCTTCAGCTCCGGGTAGTTCTCGGCCACGGCGTAGAAGTTGGCCAGGGCCTTGGTCAGCAGGTTCTCGGCGCCGCCCAGACGCTGGATCTTGGTGCTGTCACCCGGGTCGGTAGCCGCATCCTTCTGGGCGCTGACCGCGTTGTTGCGCGCTTCCATTACCTGGGTCAGGGTGGATTTTTCATGAGTCAGGTAGGCCTTGGCGGCTTCCACCAGGTTGGGGATCAGGTCGTGACGTCTTTGCAGCTGCACGTCGATCTGGGCAAAGCCGTTCTTGAACTGGTTGCGCAGGGATACCAGCTGGTTGTAGATGAACACCAGGTAGATGACGACAACAGCGATCACTGCCACGCCGATAAGGGTCGTTCCCATTTCAACTCCTCTGAATGGTTGGTCTGAATCTACTTCCTTGAGTATCCATGATTTTTTCAGAGATTTCGCGGCAGGGTTGTATCAATTTGTTCATTTTTGGTGCTGGGCGGATACAAAAACGCCCGCTCGGAGGCGGGCGTTTGTCAGCGGCCCGTGCGGGCCGCCATCTGAAAGCCGGAATCGGCTGATTATGCCAGGTTTTCGTTGACGAAATCCCAGTTAACCAGGTTCCAGAACGCTTCCAGATAGTTCGGACGGGAGTTGCGGTAGTCGATGTAGTAGGCGTGCTCCCATACATCTACGGTCAGTACCGGCTTGTCCGCGCCAGTCAGCGGGGTTTCCGCGTTGCTGGTGTTGACGATAGCAACGCTGCCGTCAGCCTTTTTCACCAGCCAGGTCCAGCCAGAACCGAAGTTGTTGGCGGCCTTGTCGTTGAATTCTTTCTTGAAGTCTTCGAAGGAACCGAAGGCCTTCTCGATGGCGTCCTTGGCTGCGCCGGTCGGCTCACCGCCACCGTTCGGGCTCAGGCAGTGCCAGTAGAAAGTGTGGTTCCATACCTGCGCCGCGTTGTTGAACAGCGGGCCGCTGGAGCTCTTGATGATGTCTTCCAGGGACTTGTTGGCGTTGTCGGTGCCTTCAATCAGGCCGTTCAGCTTGGTGACGTAGGTGTTGTGGTGCTTACCGTAATGGTACTCGAGGGTTTCCTGAGAGATGTGCGGTTCCAGTGCGTTCTTTTCGTAAGGCAGTGCGGGAAGTTCAAATGCCATGAGGTCGTTCTCCCTGTCTCTCTGTTTATGTGAGTGTACGTTGCTGCAATATAAGGGCGATTTGAGCTATATCAACCCTTTGGTGTCAAAGAACTTTTAAACTCCGGACAGCCCGGCAGGAACTGCGCGCAGTTCCGGACCCGCCAGACCAGCTCCTCGTAGCTGTCTGCCAGGATGTTCACGTGACCCAGCTTGCGGCCCGGCCGTTCTCCCTTATTGTAGAGGTGAACATGCGCGTAGGGCAGTTCCAGAATCCGCTCGATGTCGCCGTGTTCGCCGATGATATTGATCATACAGCTTAGACCACGGGGTGCGACATTACCCAGCGGATGCCCGCTGACAGCACGGATGTGGTTCTCGAACTGGCTGGTCATGGCCCCTTCGATGGTCCAATGGCCGGAGTTGTGCACTCTCGGTGCCATCTCGTTCGCCACCAGTCCATTCTCGGTCTCGAACAGCTCAAGGGTTAATACGCCGACGTAGTTCAATTCGTTCAACAGCGCCTTGATGTAACGCTCGGCGTCTTCCTGCACATGCCTTTCCAGGCCTGGGGCCGGGGCGATGGAGTAGCGCAGGATGCCCTCGTGGTGGGTGTTCTCCGCCATCGGGTAGAAGGCCAGTTCGCCATCTTCGCCGCGCACGGCAATGATGGAGACTTCGCGTTTGAAGTTGACGAATTTCTCGACGATTAGACGCCGGTGTCCGATGCTTTCCCACGCGCTTTCGGCGTCTTCGGGATCTTTCAGAACCGCCTGGCCTTTGCCGTCATAGCCTTCGGTAATGGACTTGGCGACTACGGGGCAGCCGAGCTCTTCGGCGGCGGCTTTCAGGGATTCGGCGCTGTCGGCGATTTTCCACTCGGGGGTGGGGATGCCCAGCTGGCCGAACAGGGTTTTCTCGGCTTCGCGGTTCTGGCACACCTGCAGGGCGCGGGGGCAGGGGTGGACCGGCTTTTCTTTGGCCAGTTTTTCGGCAACCTCGACCGGCAGGTGTTCGAATTCGTAGGTGACGCGGTCTACCCGGGACAGGAAGTCGTCCAGGTATTTGCCTTCGCGGTCGATGATGACTTCGCCGAGCCCGGCGCTGGGGCTGCCGGACATGTCGTAGAATACAAAGGTCTTGGCCAGCGGGTATCCGGCGAGGGCCAGCATGCGCCCGAGTTGGCCGGCGCCTAGTACACCAATTCTCATTTGTGTTCTCCTGCCATGGTTTGGCCGTTTAACGTTCTAATCCTGACTTCTGGAGTATGAGCGGATTGGGGACCACTTTCCAAAACACGCTCCTTGCGGCACGTCCATGTGACGCTTGAGCTCCGCCATCCATGGCTCCGCACAGTTTTGGAAAGTGGTCCCCAATCCGCTCAGCAGACTGCAGAGGAGCCTGAGGGTTTTTCTCGGTTTAAGGTTGGATAAACGACCAACCCCAATTATCTACCTCTGGAAGGCATTCGCCAAAGGTCGGGGAAGCTTGTGAGGCCCTCTGTCCAAAACTGTTGAGGGCCAGGGACGGCCCGAAACAAGCGCACATGGACGTGCTCGTAGCGTGTTTTGGACAGAGGGCCTCACAAGCTTCATGCCCCCAAGGTATGCCTTACTGATCGCTTGGATCCGGATTATCGAGGACCGTCTGGGTCTGGGTCGAGCGAAATTCTTCTACGGCCTTTCGGACATTGTCGTCGAACGTACCGATGATTTGTGCTGCCAGCAGTCCGGCGTTGGTGGCTCCCGCTTTGCCGATGGCCAGGGTGCCTACGGCAATACCGCCCGGCATCTGGACGATGGAGAGCAGGGAGTCGAGGCCGTTCAGGGCTTTTGACTGGACCGGGACACCGAGCACGGGCAGGGCGGTCTGGGAGGCGACCATGCCCGGGAGGTGCGCAGCTCCGCCGGCGCCTGCGATGATGACTTTCAGGCCGCGGTCGGCGGCGGTTTTGGCGTAGTCAAAGAGCAGGTCCGGGGTGCGGTGGGCGGAGACGACTTTGGTTTCGTAGGGTACGCCGAGTTTTTCGAGCATGTTGGCGGCGTGTTCCATGGTGGGCCAGTCGGATTTGGAACCCATGATGAGTCCTACAAGCGGCTGCATATGCAACATCCTGAGATAATTGGAAAGCCGGCCATTGTATGTTTTGGCTACTTACCATGCAACTTGGCTATTGGGGTGAGAGGCAGCATTTGGCTGGGGTTGCCGGTGAAGGTGGGGTCAGAAGAAAGCGTTCTTCTGACCCCGGGGTTCGCTCCGGGGGGCTCAGTCAGTACTCAGGGGTCAGATGAAAGCGTTCATCTGACCCCATCTTCAAACCCGACTCCCTGGTTTCGGCCAATAAAAGAGGGGTCAGAACAAAGTTTTGTTCTGACCCCGGGCCCGCTTCGGTCATGCCACATTAGCAGAGCTTCATTTCACCCCGTTCATAAGTGCATGTATTATCAGACGTTGATCCGAAAAGCGTCCATAATTCAGACAGAGCCGGTTGGCTACACCTTGATGCCCCGGCAATCGGCAATAGAACAACCAGATCTCAGACCCAGGAGCAGTAATGGATTCCATCCGCCCAGATGACGACGAACTCCGAGCAGACGCACCTATTGGTAGTAGCGATCGGAAACGGCCGGCTCCGAAAAAGGCTGCCGCTGCGCCGGCTGCTCGGTCCGGTGGTTCAGGCGGGTCCGGGAAGCGGCCGGTGGGTAACGGAAATGACAGTGGAGGCAATGGCAAGGGCGGTCTGGCGGCAGTCTGGTTGCTGTTGATTGCAGTTGCCGTGACCGGGGTTGCCGGATGGTATTCCCAGAACCAGCGGATTCAGGCGCTGGAATCGCAGTTGGAGGAGGCCGATTACTGGGCGCGGCAGAGCAAGTTGGCGTTGGCCCGGTTTGAGGGTGAGTTGTCGGAGACCGGGGAAAATCTGCAGGAGCGTGGGCAATCGCTGGAGGAGCAGATCGCGTCGAACAAGTCGGGGCTGGAGGAAGCTTCCAGTGAGATCCGCAAACTGTGGGTGGTGGCCAATGAGCGCAACAAGGCGCGGCTGGATGAGCATGAGGAGCAGTTAGCGACACTGAAGTCGGGCCTGGAGGAAGAAAAGCAGGCAATCGCCAGTCTGGAAACGACCCTCGAGGAAGCTCAGGCGTCTTTGTCGTCGGAAATTGCCGCGCTTGAGGAACAAACCCAGACCTCGATTGTTGCCTTGAAGGAAAACACCGCCCAGGCCTCGGAGCAGATTACAGCCCTGAGCCAGCAAATGGCGGATGTCGATCAGGTGATCGAGCGCCGGATCCGCCGGTTCGAGCAGGAGCAGAAGCTGGGGATCAGTGGCATGGAGAGCCGGATTGCTGCCCTGGAGAAGCAATCGGATGGGGTTGCAGGCAGCTCGGAGGTTCGGTCCCTGCGTAACCAGCTGGCTTCGCTCAAGCAGACCGTGGACTCCATCGATGCGTCCCGGGCGCAGCTGACCTCCCGGCTGGTGCGGTTGTCGGATGAGGTGGACCGGCTGGAGGCGCGGATGTCCGGTCAGTGATCGGGCTGTTGAGCTTTCATTGAGCCGGGTGCTCGGCGCTTTGTAACAGTTTGTATTCATCCCTTGCGGTAGCTCTCATTTCTGGCGCGGGCCAGTTGTTATGATCAGGAAACTCGCAACGGGATGAAGAGCAAGAACAATGAACAAACGAACCCTCCTGGCGCTGTTCCTTCTGGTCTTTGGCTCCGGCTGTACCGTGTACCAGTCGATTGGTAAGAGCGTCGGGTCTTTTCTGCACCCGGTGTCCGGGCCGGATTTCGTGCACATTCCGGATGACCAGTGGGATCGAAAAAACGCTCTGTTGTACTTCTATCGGACAGATTCCGAGTGGGCTGCCGATGAGATCGAGGCGCCCAGCGTCTACATTGACGACCACCACTATTTCAATATCCGCAATGACAGCTACACCTGGCTCGAAGTGAGCCCCGGAGAGCGCCACATCGCCATGCGGCGGCCCTTGCTCGGGCTGGAGGGGTTGAACTCGTTCAGTTTGAGTCTGATCGCCGATGCCACCCTCCGGGTCGAGCCGGGCCGCATTTACTACCTCCGCTACAACGAGCTCTCCGAGCCTGAGCAGCCCCATCCGGACCTGGATCCGGAGCATCCCCTGGCTGAGGGGGATCTTCAGCTGGTGACCCGCAGCTACGCCATGCAGGCGGGAGAAATCGTATCCACCCGGTTCCTGAACAGTGACCTTCTGGCGCCGAACCATGCGGCCACCTCGATCGTGGAGGTGAACGAGGATATGGATTACGAGCGCTCGCTGGCCAACCTGGAGGAGGCGCGTGAAGCGGAGATCGAGCAGCTCAGGGAAGAGGGAAAATACGAATCCGCGCCCTGGTACTGGCCGTTTGGTGGCGGCCCGACCGTTTCCGTGGAGGCGGAGCGAAAGATCCGGAAACTGGAGCGGGACTATGCGGCCCTGGAGGAAGAAAGAGAGCGTCGGGAGGAAGCGGAATCCGGAGGCTGGTGGATTTTCTGAGCATTGGCTGAAACGACATGGTGGGGGAGCCGTTCCACAATTGTGCATGTCAGAACTGGTTACTACACTGCATTCAGTGTGATGAATCAGGATGTCAGGACAATGTCATTGAAGGATCGATTGCAAGGCAGGCTGGAAAAATTGGCCGATGGGGTAGTACCGCTCGCGGTGCAGGGATTGGAGGATGTGCGGCGGCGACTGGAGGAGTTGAATTGCTCGCTGGCCAGCCGATCCATTCCGAAGGAGAGGCGTTCCCGGGTGAGCGAGCTGTCCCTGCGCCAGAAGGCTGAACAGGCAGGGCAGCGATTGGCCGGGAAGGGTGCGAAGAAGGTATCGCGGAAATGACCGGTTTTTGAACAGCGTTTGGTCAAAAACTGCCCGATTTTGAAAGGGTTGCAGATTTTTTCAGAAATTTCCCGGAAAAGGTTTGACACCGTCAGCGAAATGCTTAAAATGCGCGTCTCACTTGCTTGAGACAGCAAGGGTTTGAAAGCCTCTCGAGGTTGGAAGTGGGTGGTTAGCTCAGCTGGGAGAGCATCGCCCTTACAAGGCGAGGGTCGCAGGTTCGATCCCTGCACCACCCACCACTTTCAGAGTCTTTCAAGAGCATCACCGGATCACCCCATCCGGTTTCAGGTTCAAGCCTACGGGCTGAATTGATGCGGAGCGGTAGTTCAGTTGGTTAGAATACCGGCCTGTCACGCCGGGGGTCGCGGGTTCGAGTCCCGTCCGCTCCGCCATTTTTCCCGGGTGGTTAGCTCAGCTGGGAGAGCATCGCCCTTACAAGGCGAGGGTCGCAGGTTCGATCCCTGCACCACCCACCAGAATTTCGAAAAAGAGCCAACCCGAAAGGGTTGGCTCTTTTTTTGTTTTGGGAGTCAGGCCTGAAAATGGGGTCAGAAGAAGGCGTTCTTCTGACCCCGAGTTTACCTCAGGGGTCTGATGAAAAGCCGGAGGCTTTCCATCTGACCCCATTTTCAGCTCAAGCTCCGAGCTTGCCGCTAACTGGGGGTCAGATGAAGTCTTTCATCAGACCCCTGGGGCAACCAGCCCCCAGTCAAAACCTCACTTCCCAATCAGCGACTGCCCACACACCCTCACAACATTCCCATTCACCCCATTCGACGCCGGGCTGCAGTACCACGCAATCGCTTCAGCCACATCCACGGGCAGGCCGCCCTGGGACAGGCTGTTCATGCGCCGGCCGGCTTCCCGGATAGTGACGGGCATGGCGGCGGTCATCTGGGTTTCGATGAAACCCGGAGCGATGGCGTTGATGGTGATGCCGTTCTTCAGCTGTTTGGCCATGGCTTCCACGTAGCCGATGACGCCCGATTTGGCGGTGGAGTAGTTGGTCTGGCCAAAGTTGCCGGCGATGCCGCTGATGGAGGAGATGCACACAATCCGGCCGTTCTCCCGCAGCAGCTCCCGCTTCATCAGCTCCTCATCGATGTGCTCCTCGGCCGAGAGGTTGACGGCAATGGTCATGTCCCAGAAGTGCTCGGGCATGTTGCCCAGGGTCTTGTCCCGGGTGATGCCGGCGTTGTGAATGACGAGGTCGATGCCGCCAAAGTGCTCTTCCGCAAAGTCCGCGATCAGTTTGGGCGCGTTCGCGTCGGTGATGTCACAGGCCAGGGCCTTGCCCTTGATGGCGTCGGTGACTTTCTGCAGATCTTCCATCGCGGGCGGAATGTCCAGCCCGATCACCGTGGCGCCGTCCCGGGCTAGGGTACGGGCGATGGCTTCACCGATGCCCCGGGAAGCCCCGGTGACCAGTGCCACTTTGCCGGTCAGCGGTGCCACTGGATTAGTTGCGGGCGCTTCAGCGCTTTTGCCGATGCGGACCACCTGGCCGTCGACATAGGCTGAGCGTGGGGAGAGGAAGAAACGCACACTGGAGTCCAGCTGTTTTTCGGCGCCGGGGGCCATGCGGACCAGGTTGGCGGTAGCGCCTTTCTTGCCGATTTCCTTGCCCGCGGCACGGACAAAGCCTTCCAGGGCCTGTTGAGCAGCGGCCTGGGGTGCCTTGCGGCAGCTGGCCGGGTCCATGCCGATCACCAGTACACGGCCGTTGCTGGCGAGCTTTTTGATGGTCGGATGGAAGAAGTCATAAACGGCGCGCAGGTCTTCCGGGCTTTTGATGCCAGTGCCATCGAACACGAGGGCGGAGAACTTCTGGTCGAGATCGGCGCCGATCTCCAGGGCCTTTGCCTTGTTGCCGGCTTTGGCGGAGTCATTGAGATTCTCCGTACCGGATGCGTGATGCAGGGTGGCGGCGCTGGCGCCCAGGATGCTGCCGACCGTGGCAATAGCACGAGCGCCCGTCGCGGCACCCACGAGCACGTCGCCTTCGATGAAGGGCTGGTCGGTGCGTTTGAGACGGTTGAGGGGCACGGGTGAGGGCAGGCCCAGGGTCTGGGCGGCGGTTTTGCCTACGGGGGTGTTGACGATTTTGAGGTAGAGGTCAGCCATTTGGTCTTCCTTGTATTTGCGGTTGGATGCAATTTGACCTACAGGGTAAAGAATCCTTTAGTTTTTGGATTGACTCAATGCTTTTGCTTGGTTGTCAGGGGCGCCAATGAGGCTTCCCCACCTGTCGCTAGACTGTTTGGAAATTATCGGGCAGTGGGGGAGGATGACTGGGTGTGACTTTCCAAAACCCGCTCAAGCACGTCCCTGTGGCGCTTGAGCTCCGCCATCCATGGCTCCGCACAGTTTTGGAAAGTCACACCCAGTCATCCCATACATGTTTCATCGTCCGCTACTTAATGCATTTCAACGCAAGGAAAGATCATGGCACAAGCTCCAAAACGTACACAGAGAAAGTCGTCCACGAAAAAGACTAACAACGGGATCCGCCGCGTTGCGATTATCGGAGGCAACCGCATTCCCTTCGCCAAATCCAACACCGCCTACAGCAAGATCAGTAACCAGGAACTGCTGACCTCCGCACTCCGGGGCCTGGTGGATCGTTTTGATCTTCAGGGCAAGCGCATGGGCGAGGTGGTTGCCGGTGCGGTGATCAAGCACTCGCGGGATTTCAATCTGACCCGGGAATCGGTGCTCAGTTGTGGGCTGGCGCCGGAGACGTCGGCTTATGATATTCAGCAGGCGTGTGGTACCGGGCTGGAGGCAGCGATTCTGGTGGCGAACAAGATTGCCCTGGGCCAGATCGAGTGCGGGATTGCCGGGGGTACCGATACTACCTCCGATGCGCCGATCGGTGTCGGTGAGGGGCTGCGGGAGATTCTGCTGGATCTGAACCGGGCGAAGACCGCGAAGGAGCGGCTGAAGATTCTGGGTCGGTTCCGGCCGGGGCATCTGGTGCCGGAGATTCCGGAGAATGGCGAGCCGCGTACCGGGATGTCGATGGGCGAGCATGCTCAGGTAACGGCGAAAGAGTGGGATATTGCCCGGGAAGATCAGGATCAGTTGGCCTGGGAGAGTCATCAGAAGCTGGCCAAGGCGTATGAGGAAGGCTTTTTCAGCGATCTGATCACACCGCTGGCGGGGTTGGAGAAGGACAACATTCTTCGCCCGGATACCACCCTGGAGAAACTGGCGACGTTGAAGCCGGTGTTTGATCGGGAGAACGGTACCATGACGGCTGCCAATAGTACCGCGCTCACCGATGGCGCATCCTGTGTGCTGCTGGCCAGCGAGGAGTGGGCAAAGGAGAACAATCTGGAGGTTAAGGCCTGGCTGACGTTCTCGGAAGTGGCTGCGGTGGACTTTGTCGACAAGAAGGAAGGTTTGCTTATGGCGCCGACGTATGCGGTGCCCCGGATGCTGGAGAAGGCCGGTCTGACGCTCCAGGATTTCGATTTCTACGAGATCCACGAGGCGTTTGCCGCACAGGTTCTTTCCACGCTCAAGGCCTGGGAGGATCCCGCCTTCTGTAAGGATCGTCTGGGCCTGGACAAGCCACTGGGCAGTATCGACCGCGACAAACTCAACGTAAAGGGCAGCAGTCTGGCCACCGGCCATCCGTTCGCTGCCACCGGTGGGCGGATCGTGGCCACGCTTGCCAAACTGCTGGAGGAAAAGGGCAGCGGCAGAGGCCTGATTTCAATCTGCGCGGCTGGCGGACAGGGGGTGACGGCGATCCTGGAAAGATAATTACGGGATAGCGGTAATATCCTTTGACAGTATGCATCCCAGACCGTATCATGCGCGCCACGTTGATCGGGGTTGCCCCGGTAAACAACCAGTTTTGATGCGGGGTGGAGCAGTCTGGTAGCTCGTCGGGCTCCCAGTCCCCGCAAGAGCCGAAGGGAGTCTCGACCTTCGGCTTATGAGCCCGACCCATCGGCGGACTCAGAAGTTAAATCGAGATGAAAAGTTTGATGCGGGGTGGAGCAGTCTGGTAGCTCGTCGGGCTCATAACCCGAAGGTCGTTGGTTCGAATCCAGCCCCCGCTACCACTATTGAAACAAAGCCCGCTTTTGCGGGCTTTGTTGCTTTTGGTCCCTGAAATTCTCTCCGTGCCCTGCCCCCCAAACCCTACCTGTTCCCAACAGCTCCTCGTCACCGCGCTCATGTCGTTCACGATCACAGCAACGCGTTTGTCGTCGCGATTATTCAAGAGGGTTCTATCCCGTCCCTGACCAAGGAAAATTTCGATTCAATAAGGGCCAAGTATCGGGTTACCTGTGTGACAACAGCGACGTCCTTTATAGAATCCAGATAGTCATCAGGGACTTGAGGCTGCGCACTTGTTCAGGAGATGTAGGATCACATTGCAGTTGAGAGTCAAGACATGGGGCATTTTGAAAAACAGGTTGAGAGTTACCATGTAGAGTTCCGTGGTGAACATCGATTTTCGATCTGTTCCTCGTGCACTGAGACAATCGTGGGGCGCAGTAATGTTTGTAGGCAATGTGGTTATAATCCGGTCACTGGAAATCACGTCCCGTTGTGGGCGCTATCTCCGAACCAGGTTTTGGCGGAAGAGCCGGCCATCCTGACTTATTCTGAAATTCGCACTGAGGACCGATGCCTCAAAGTAGAAGACGTGTTTTGGGGGGAGATCCGACGCCCTTGGATATTGCCTTTTGTCGTGAGTGTAGTGTTGATTTCGACCGCTATGGCGATGTTGGCGGCGGAGAACGTTTCATCATGGATGTTGTGGAGCACATCGTTAGGGGTAACACTTTTCACCTCTCTTGCCGGAGTCTGTTGGTTTCGCTATCGGACCTACTCAATCAGGCTCTATACGTTCACTTGCGAAGAGGTTCAGCTGCAGGGGGAGCGCCAGGTGATTCTTGGGTTTTGGAGGCAGCTCAATGAGGTTTTGGCTATTCGGGCGAACGGGGCGGGCTGAAAGAGCAATTCTATTCTCAAGCCTTGTCCTCAGGTGGTTCTCGGCTTCCATTCCCATTTCGAATCCGGAGCAGGCGGTGTGGGTGTTCTCGGTATACTGACCTATTTCCGGTGCGCCCAGCTAGTGTTCGGGTGGCGGTCATGATCCATTTCTTCACCAACGTGGGACTTGTGGGCTTCGGTGCTTTGGAACGTTTCAGTGTGGCGTACCGATGTCTGACGGGGGTTGTCTTGGTTCTCCAGTTCCTGACCATCTAGCTTGTACACCTGTTGAATCGTCTGCATTATGCTGCGTGAGCAGCATGCTCCCCTTCAGGGGAACATGCATGAGAGACCTCAGGGAATCATTGCTTCCGGTTTTGGCGTTGCATCGGTGCTGGCGGGCAGCTCCGGGTACTGTACCTCAGGAACTTTGCCAGTCAGCGTTTTGAGGAATGCCGTAATATCTGCCACTTCGTCGCCAGAAAGTTCGGCTCCCAGTTGTGCGGTTCCCATCACGGCTACTGCCTCCTCCAGACTCCAGACAGCGCCAGAGTGGAAATAGGGTGCTGTCAGTTCGATATTGCGAAGTGGGGCCGCCCTGAAAACGTATTCATCCGATGCAGTGGAAGTAACCGCGAAACGGCCCTTGTCGCCTGACGGCAATATCTCAGCCCCCGGCCTGGTGACGAGACCGAACGGATAATAGTTTTCGCCGCCAAAATTGACACCGGAATGGCAAGAGGCACAGCCCTTGTTCATGAATAGCGCGAGGCCGTTTTTCTCTTGCTCGTTAAGCGCGTTGGTATTGCCCCGCAGGAACTGGTCAAACGGTGCATCGGGTGTGATCAGGGTTGCCTCGAATGCTTCAATTGCCGTTGCCATATTATCGAAGGTGACAGCGTCGTTTTGCCCCGGGAAGGCCTCTTTGAACCGATCCACATACTCAGGCATGCTTTTCAGCGTAGCAACAACGCGGGTTGGGGTGCTGCTCATTTCCACTCCGGCCTGGACTGGTCCTTTGGCCTGCTCCGCCAAATCAGCGGCGCGCCCGTCCCAGAATTGCGCTGCGTTGAACACGGCATTAAAAACGGTCGGTGAGTTGCGCGGTCCCTTTTGCCAGCCGTGTCCGATCGATGTGGGTAAGTAATCGTGGCCGCCAAAGCCCACGTTGTGGCAGGTATTGCAACTGATTAGGTGACTTGAAGACAGCCGCGGCTCAAAAAAAAGCATCTTGCCAAGCTCAACTTTTGCTTCGGTCAATTCGTTTCCATCAATGATGGGCGGGTACTGAGGTACCGCGCTGAACATGCTTTTGGCACGCTCATGCAAACCTCCCAGTGCGTACCCGGAAGCGGTCAGAAGTCCCAGGCTAATGGCTAATACAAGTTTCCTGCTGCTCATTTGCTTTCTCCTCGAGCGGATGTTGAAACATCTGACAAGAGGCTATCAAAAATATGCGTATCGTGTACGCAAAAAGAATTCTTTGTTGACGCTTGTCAAAAAATGATTGCAGTCTCGGGCTCTACTCAAATGAATTAATTTAACAGGTCGGCTGGATGCTGACCGATTTCTCGGGGAGCCGTTGTTTCAGTCAGCTTGCTGACCAGCAATGACAGAAAAGGAGCGAACTCCATCGGCTTGTGTGCGTAGTATCCCTGCACAAAGTCAGCCTGGTGGCGGGCGACGATATCCCACTGAACCTTGTTCTCAACGCCCTCTACAACTGTTTCGACATCCAGCAAATGGGTTATATCAATGATGCCTTTCAGGAAATGCTCCCGGGCGGCATTGGACTCTATTTGATTGACAAAATTTCTGTCAATTTTCAGCTTGTCAATCTGAAGTTTTTGCAGATACTCCAGTGAGGAGTAACCGGTACCGAAATCATCCAGGGCAATGCTCACGCCAAGCGCCTTCAACCCCTGGAGAATGGGCACGGTTGAGTCAAACTCGATAGAAGCATTGTCTTCAGTGATTTCAAGACATATGTTTTCCGGTTTCAGCCCCGCTGCGAACACGGTCGCTTCCAAAAGTGCCGGGAGCTCATTTGAGATGAGTGAGGGATTCAGGTTAATCGAAAGAAATCCCTTGAACCTTGCAGCAGCGAGAATCTGAGATGCTTCGGTGGCAATCTGCTTAAGCAGCCATTCCCCGAATACTTTACCGAGCCGGTGATGTTCACAGATGTCGACAATGATGTTCGGGGGAACCGATGTGCCGTCTCCAAGCCTGCATCTCAGCAAGACTTCGGCACCAGCAATCGTTTTATTCCGGTCAACGCGAACGATTGGTTGATAAACGAGTGAGAGACTGAGGTCGGAGAGAGTGTGACCCCGGAAGAAGTGAACCAACTCTCTGAGAACCTTCCTTTTAAATTGGTACTCTGAAATCAGATTGTCATCAGCGATGGTCAGGTCCGCGCCTTTGTTTAGCGAGTAACCCAGGGCACGCAACGCGTTCGTGTGTCTGATACGCCAGCTGCGATTTTCAGTGAGCTCGGGGTTACCGGGATCGGCGCCCATAGCAAACTGAATCGGCACGGTGGAATGCTCGGTTTTCCAGTCAAACGATGAGCGGTCAAGAATCTTCTGAGCTGCTCTGGCCGGATCTGTGGAGGTGTCCCGTCTTATGATCACAAACTCGCCGTATGACAGATGAACGAGAGTGTCCGTTTCGGAAATGCAACCTGCCAGCTTTCTCGCGCTTTCGCGAATCAGCCCATCGGTCTCGGAATCGCCGTGGTCGGTTTGAATTGCCTGAAAGCTTTTGATTTCACACACCAGGTAAAGGTCATTCTCGGTGACGGCTCTTTTCTGACTCAGAAAGTGCCGGTTAGGAAGACCTGTCAACGGGTCTGTTTTGAACTGCTTTTTCAGGTAGATCAACGCGAAGAGGAAATAGACCAAACCTGCACTCAGCATTACAAGCAGTAACGTGCGGATTCGCGATACCTGGTTCAGGTCCTGGTCGAACTGTTGGGTCAGGTTACCGGACTCTCCACCAATCAGGTTATCGATAACGACTTGATCGATTCCAGCATGAATGGGCGTCCAGTTATTTCTCAATTGCCTGAGCGGATTCTCAGCGATTCCGTTTCGTGCCAACCCGGAAACGATGGGATCCAGGGCTTTGAATCGTGTGAAAAGATGCTTGATCTCGGCGACGTTGTCATTGAATCTGCGTACCGCATAGGTTTCGTCGCTGGTCAGAAGGTATTCGAATCTGCTCCAAAGCACGTCATAACGGATTTTCAGCTTCACCGGTTGTGCAATCCGCGTATCTGCGAGAATGATCTCACGCTCGAATGACCTCGCTTCGTCACGAAACTGGGCCAGACTCCAGGAGGCTAGGCGGAGGCCAGACAGGGAGATATCGGCCCGATTGCGACCCTCGTAAAAACTGAATCCAATGACCAGTATCAGAAAGCATGTCAATACGAAGACAGAAAAGGTAACACGATGGGAAAAAAGCCGGTAAAGAAGCGTGGATTCAGTCCCTATCATGCTGGTCTCCCAACCTGATCTTATACAGCTGCCATACCATCAGTTTGTGGTAGTGCTCGGAGTCCAGTTCTTCTCTCTCGCTTAAAGGAAGTATGACCCAGTAAGGGCCGCGTTCACGGATCGAGAGGCGGTCACCTTCCTTACGTGTCGCCAGGAGAGCGTCGACGTCCTTGAGTTCGCCCACGGTGGTGTGCACGAAGTAGTTGTTCAGGGCGTATAGAGAGATCCTGGTGTTATCCTCGATATCGCCTCCGGCCACCGAATTTAGCAGGTCCGCCAGTATGGGACCGCTGAACTCTACACTGCCTTTGTAATACGGGGAGTGGGTCTCAATGCTTTGTTGAGGCAGGTGGTCGAGATCAGAAGCCCTGAGTTCAACCACAGCCTGCTCGTCCCCAAAGACGATCTCCAGGTTTGGTAGAAAACTTTCCTGTGCCGCAGAGGTTGTGGACTGAAAAAAGAATAGACAGATCGCCGTGGCAAGAAGAATGCTTGAACGGGCACTGGGTATAGAGGATGGGACCATGATTCTCCTCGCACGGTCTTCAATGTTGTCTTCCTTAATATAAACAAAATAAGTATTTATTTCTACGGTATGCGGGCGCATCTCAAAGCAATAGGAAAGATCACGCCTGGCTGCTTCCAAGAATTCGAAAAAGCTATAAAAAACAATGGTCTGGTTTGATATTTCGGAGGCGGGGCTATTTTGGAAGGCTCACGGGTGAGGTTTTGCTCATGGCTGTAACTGGAAATCTTGAGTTGAATTCGGAAATTCCCCGTTCTTTTTGCAAGATTTTGCATATTTTCTGGAGTGACTGATGCATCATTGCGGGTTGTGATGAAGTTGCATTGGCAATGAATACAAAGTCCTTAGAAAACAATTGGCTAGGAATTCTATCTCTTAGTCGGCAGGTGCATGCTCACGATAGGCCAAATCGAGTGACACGATAGTGACGACCAACTGAGGTCTTCGTTTCAAAAAATACGAAAAAAGAGTATTGTGTAGGTTTTGAGGTCATTTTTGCTCTCCGACCGGAGAGTCGGGCGGAAGGTGAGAGTCGGTATGTCAGTGAGGTCCAGGGCAGATCTATGAGGTTGGTTAAAGGTGGAAAGTCGGAACTCGGCTCCAATGTGGTCTCAGGGAATTTTTCGTCGCCCGGGAAATCGCTTTTCTATTCGCGCACCTTTTATGAGCTGCCCGTAGCGGGCCTGCTCATTCAGGTGACATCAGAGAACCGGATCGTCGATGCCAACAGGCTGGCAATTGAAGCGCTTGGTGTCTCTGCCGTTCAACTGATCGGAGCGAAATTTGAAAACATCTTCGATTTGTCAGCCGATGCAGAATCATTGCTCGCTGGTACCGCTGTTGATTGCGCGGTTTTGGACGGCTCACCACTGCAACCTGAGAGCTGTGATGCCGTTTTTGTTTCGTCCAAAGGGGATGAGTGGGGTGTCCGGTTTTTCGGTGTCAACACGCTGGAGGCAAACGAGGAACGATTTCTGATCCTGACGTTCAGGCTCATCAAGGAATTCGCCCGCTCTGATCGGGAAGATATGCGTTCGACCCTGACCGTGCACGACCCCCTGACAGGACTGCCCAATACTGTTGGCGCAGAGCGAACGCTCGAGAGCCTGTGCCGCACCCTTTCGGCAAGATGCAAAGATTTTGTGGTCGCTATCTTTTCGCTTGAAGGTTGGCGACGTGAAGCCGAGAATTTTCCGCCCGATCTTGCCGATGAGCTCGTGTCTGTTCTGGCGAACCGGTTGAAGGTTTTTATCGGGGATGGAGTTTTTATTGCCCGGTACAGAAGGGATGAGTTCCTCGTCCTTGTGCATGGGCGCGCTGATTTCCGCGATGTCCTCGACAAGATGTTTGCTGCATTGAACCGGGAAATCGTAACCCGTGGCTTCGAATTTCAACTCGCGGTAAATGCAGGCATCTGTGTTCGTGAGATTTGGGAAGCCATGCGCCCTGAGGAGTTGCTGTTAAAGGCCAGAAAGGCTGTCTCCAGGGCCAGTTCGGGTGCCAGCCCGAGTTTTATTGTTCACAGGCAAAGGGCTGGACAATATAGCAAAGCCATCGAGAGGGAAGCTCAGGTGGTTATTGACGCTTTTCGCAGGAATGAGTTCTGCTTGCATTTCCAGCCCGTTGTTGGCCTGCAGACCGGACGAGTTCAGTTCGCCGAAGGCTTGCTCCGCTGGAAGCATCCTTCAAAGGGAATTCAACGGCCTGTTGATTTTCTGAGCTCTATTGAAAGTTTCGCCATTTTCGACGAAGTCGGACTGTGGGTCCTTGATTTGGCGCTGGCCACCCTCGAGTCGTGGCAGCGCAGAGGTATTTCCATCAGTCTTTGCATCAATATGGCGGCCCAGCAGCTGGCCAACGAGGTTCTTCTGGAAAGAGCCCTGGCTATTTGCGCAAATTATCCAGAAGGCACCGTCAAACGGTTGAGCATCGATATTACCAGTCTCGAGTACCTGGAGGATCATCGTTCGCTGGAAAAACCCCTGAGGGAGCTGTATGCGCGGGGCATTCGTTTTGCGATTGATGACTTTGGTGAGGGGGGTTCAAAGATTCTCTCTTCGCCGCTCGTGCCCGTTGATTGTATAAAAATTGGGCAGAGCTACATCTCGGGCCTTGAGGACGATCTTGGCGCCATATTCATTGTGCAGAACATCGTAGACTTTGCCGGCGAATATGGTGTTGATGTGGTGGCGAAAGGGATTGAGACCTCGGGACAGTACAAACTTCTGGAAGCAATAGGTTGTTCAGGAGGGCAGGGTTTCGGTATCTCCCGGCCACTCGCGGAGGATGATCTGATCGGCTATCTCACCACGCACGGTGGCAAGGATCTTTCCAAAACACTCCCGGAAGAGGGGGCGGGCCGACATGATCTCTACTCATTTGCTTTGACGGAGCACAAGCTGTTGCTCAGAGAAATTCTCAGTCAGGCTAAGCGTAGCAACGTGGCACTGCCAGAGAAAAAAGACGATCTTGAGTCGTTCCTGGCGTCTGTTGAGAGGCTTGAGGCAAACCTCAATCTACCTTCTAAAAGCACGAGGCTTGAGCAGATCAAAAAATCAGTCAAAAGGATGATTGATGAGGTGGGTGAACTCGAACAGGTCCATCCAGCCGGTAAGGAAGCGCTTCTTAAAGAGGCGGTCATTGTGCTGAGCGAGCTCATACATGAAGTCGGCGGTGCAAAGGGTGGAAAGTAAATCTTCCCCGCCCGGGACACGAAAACAAACCGACTTCATCTGACCGCCAGGTTATGCACTATCATTCAAAGGATCAGACGGCTCTCTGCGTGGCTTCGAAAAAGTGGCTCTGAAGATGTTCGAAACGCTTCTCCAGCTCTCTCAGGCGTTGGCGCTTCGTCGCGTCGTTCAACAGATCCTCAAGGTCGTCTGTGGCAAGCCCGTCCAGTGTCTCGATCAGCCGGGCCTTTAAGCTTTCCCGGCTCCGGAGGATGCTGCCTGTTTTTGCTTCGGGGGTGTTGATGGTGCTCTCCCGCATCATCTCGCCCTCGCCGTATAGCAGCCAGTCCAACGAGGCCCCCTGGGACTTTGCACAGTCAACACACAGTGCGTAGGGGACGGCAGATCTCTGGCGCCAGGAGCTCAGAGTTTGCGGGCTGATGTCCAAAGCTCGTGCAAGTTCTGCGTCCTTCTCAACGCCGAATAGCTGTTTCATCCTTGAGAGAACGGCTTTAACGCCTGTGTCATGCTGAGTCACAATTCTATCCTCTCGTTTTGAGTTGAATTCTTTCGGTTCCGAGTCTGCACCTATACTCAATCAGGGTATTTCGCACAGTGGACCCATTCCGAATGTCATAAAGTGTAGACGAATATGCGCGAGAAAATCAAAACTGCGTCACACTTTGAAGGCGGGCCTTACGTCATTTGCACATAATCGCTCCGTCGGGTAAACGCTGGCCTGACACTCAAATGCATATGAATCGCCTGCGCTAACATCAAGTGCTCATGGCAGCAAGATGCCCTGAACAGGAGTCGGAATCCAGGTGTCTTCGTATGATTCCTGCACTCCAAACGTTGAGTTTTTTGTCCAATAATACTAATATTGCGTACTAATAGGCTCGTCTGGGGTACCAGAATCAGGGGTGTCAAAGTATGTTACGTAACAGTTTAGTCAGCACTTACAGGCAGAACGCCGGGTTTCCCACGTTCAGCATCGGGAATGTCGGAGGGCTGACCCGCCTGAGGGGGCGGACGATCTATACCCGCCACCATCAGCCGGCTGGCTATGAATTCAGGGTGCTGGATCGGTCCGGCACACGCTCCCCTGTCGGCGAAGGTCTCGGCTACACGTTGCCGGAAGCCCGGCATGATGTGCAGGTTTACCTGGCGTTTCTGAACAGGCTGATGGTTGCTTGCGACAGAGAGATCAGTGAAGTGCGAGACCTGATGGGAGAGCCCAGTCTTCAGCAAGGGACCTTTGTGTTGATTCAGGTCTCTTCGTTCGTTGTGGCTGATGCCAGATTCCAGGATTCTCTGGTGAGAGCTGTCGGTGCTATTCGCAAGGAAGGTTTCAGGTTGAAGATCGCCATCGACGCACAAGAGCTCGAAGATGTCCGGGATCTGAGGCTGTTTCGTCAGGCCCTGTTCCAGCTCGAGGATGAGGGCATTGGCGTCGTTCTCAAGAATCCGCAATCGGGCCGCGATTCCCCATTTGCGGAATCCATTGTGTACCGAGCGGTACCGCAACTCTCCGTTTCTCCTGATTGGTTGGGTATTGGGGAGGGGGAGTCAAGTTTCGATCATTCGCTGTATCTTGAGCGAATCACGTTGCTGAACTCGGCGATTCATGAAGATGGGAAGACGGTTATTTGCGAGGGGGTTGCCAACGAGTGGCAGCGATCCTTCTTGTCTTCGTTGCCGGTTAGCCTCTTTGTTTTCCAGGGTTCTCGGGAGGAGGTCACTATCTGATCGGTCAACCTGATCGCCGGTGTGTCCCTGGGTAAAGTGTAATGTCATCAAGAGCGGCCGTAGGATGTGTTTGCCATGACTGACAGTGGGCCCTTCATCAACGCTGAACGGCAGGTTGTTTCGCCGAATGAAAGTCACGTGCATCAGGTGCGCTTCGGTGAGTATGGGTTTCGTGGGAGTTTGCCCGGTGGAATCTCATACGAGCAGTATGTCCTGGCAATCACGCAGGCCATCGCCGATTGGCGAAGGTATCAGCGAATTACCGGGCCGTTATTCTTAAGCGCAGGCAAGCGGGCCTTATCTGCACCGGCCTTCGACTCGGTACTGAGGTGTCTGGCTGCCAACGGTGTCGATGTGCGTGTTGATGAATCAGGGGGGCACACCGCCACCCCTTTGGTTTCGTACGCGATAACAGAATACAACCGACAGACTCGCTTCTGGGGATGCGAGAGGCCGGACAAAGCTGATGGTTTGATTGTCTCGGCGCCACACAGGCCGTATGAGGTTGCCGGTATCAGATACAACACGCCTGAGGGCGGTCCTGCAACTCCTGATATAAACGATTGGATTCAAAATCGGGCCAAGCGGATCCTTGAGACAGAGGGTAGAGATATCCGGTGTTGCTCCAGAGTAGACGCTTTCAGCAAGGTCCAGGTTTGGTATTACACATATCCCTACGTGACTGCGCTTGATCAGGTTGTAGATATGGATGCAATCCGGCGGGCAGGCCTCAAGCTGGCCGTGGATCCAGCAGGCGGTGCCTCACTTCAGGTTTGGGAGCAAATCTCCGAGCACTACGATCTGGGTATCGATATCCTGGGTCATCAGCAGGTTACCGATTGCCACTCCTTGGTTTCTGACTGGATGACTCCTGTTTCGGGTGGATCAGTCAGTGAACTGGCCACGATGCAAGTCATTTCATTCTCGGATCGTTATGACCTGGTATTTGGCAATGACCAAGCGGCCGAGCAATGCGTAGTAGCAGACCACAATGGCCTGGTGGCTCCTGGGCCGTTCATGGCCGTATGTTTGAACTACCTGCTGTCTCATCGTCCGGAATGGCCGCTATCGATAAGCGTCGGAAAATCCCGATCTTCTTCTGAATTGCTGAGGCGAATCGTTAGCAATCATGGTCGTCAGACCCACGAGGTCCCGGGACAGTTCAGTTCGTTTGTAGAGGGATTGGCTGCAGGTGAGCTTGGCTTCGCCGGAAAAGAAGATGAGGGAGCCAGTTTCCTGACTTTTTCGGGGGATCCCTGGTGTACAGATCGGGATGGCATTGTCATGTGTTTGCTTGCGGCGGAAATCCTGGCTGTTACGGGTAGAACGCCCTCACAGTATTATGACTTGCTGACCGCGCGCTCCTCGGCAATCCATTGCTTTTGATGAAAGACCAAGACCGCTGAGGCTCTGTCCGGCCGCCCCCCCAATCCTTGTTACACAAAGATACTCAAAAGGCATACTTTTGCCCGCTAATCTCTACTATTATCCAGTACTAAATTGTCGGTTCGAGTAAGCGTGCTTGAACCCTCTGGCGTGTGGTTTGGTAAGAAGGCGATGAGTCATGACTAAAAGGTTTGTTCAATGCCAACGGGAGCTCAGGGAAGCTCCGAAGGTTTGGTTAATCACAGGGGTTGCGGGTTTTATCGGGTCAAACCTTCTTGAGTGGTTGCTGGAAAACAAGCAAACAGTCATCGGTATCGATAACTTCGCCACCGGATATGCTGAAAATCTCGCAGACGTCAGGGAGTCGGTTGGGTCCAACAACTGGAAGAACTTCCAGTTTATCGAGGGCGATATTCGTGATCTGCAAACCTGTCGGGATATCGTCAGGGGCGCTGACCACGTTCTACACCAGGCTGGGCTGGATTCGCCTCGATGGTCGATAAAGGACCCGGTTGGTTGCCACGATGTAAACGTTAAAGGATTTCTTAACATGATGGTGGCATCTCGGGATGAAGGGGTGAGTAGCTTCACCTATGCTGTCTCGAGTGCTTGTTATGGCGATCATCAGTCCGAAGTCAAAAGGGAAGACCGGACGGGCTCTCCCATGTTCCCGGCTGCTGTTACCAATCGGATCAACGAGCTCTATGCCGACGTATTTGCCCGTAACTATCGGTTCAGGCCTGTAGGGTTGCGTTATTTTGACGTGTTCGGTCCTCGGCAGAATACCGGGGGTCATGAAGTGCCTGTGATATCGCGATGGATTTCGTCCATGTTGTCCGGCAAAAAGGTTGCCATCCCCGGAGACGGTGAGGTGCGCAGGGATTTTTGTTACGTGGGAAATGTCGTCGAAGCAAATATTCTGGCCGCGCTTGCCAGTGATGATGCAAAGGCGCAGGTGTACAACGTTGGTGTGGGCGTTGGAACAACACTGAATGAGTTATTCGATTTCCTGAGATTTGAGCTGTCCGCCCTCTACCAGGACTACCTGCACTCTCCGGAATATACGCTTCACGATGTAGATTATGATTGTTCAGAGTGCGCTGATATCGGCAAAGCTCGGGAACTCCTCGGGTATGTCCCCGCCTTTGATCTGCGCTCGGGCTTGTCTGCTGCCTCATCCTGGTTCGTCCACAGGAATATGGAAAAGTAAACAAAATATTGATTATTCTTCGAGTTTAGGAAACAATATCTTTACGGTCGGTCGATGCTTCGGGCTCACCCCCTCAGGATTAATCCGTTCCTGCCATCGGCCAACCCCTTCGGATGCCCTCCCCATGCCCTGCCTTCCAGTCTCGGGGAGGGTCTTTTTTGCACAGGTCCTTGTTACAGGCTGTCAGTGGCTCTCGGGTCATATCAGTCGGTTGAGTTCTGGGTCTTCAAAATTCCATTATTCAGGGCCCTGATCCGGATTTCAATCAGCCACTACCTTGGTTTGTTGTATAAAGTACTCATAATGAGTATATTTGTCTGGCAAAATAATGCGTGATGAGTCTTCTCCTGGTTTCTCGCGCTGGGAATGAGGCAGGAGTCTTTTGGGAGAGTCGACATGTTTACAGACCTGTTCAAAAAATCCCAACCCGGTGGGGTGCTTAACGGTGCAGGCACCGAGGAGCGGGGGTTATCCGGTGATTTGCTAGAGGCTGATAGAACCATGATTGAGAGTGCAGAGAGTTATCAAGAGCAGGAGCCTGATACCGAGACTACTTCGATCGGTGAGGGCACAACCATTCAGGGCGATCTGGATGTTAAGGGCCAGCTCAACATCTACGGAGCGATCGAAGGTAGAGTTCGGTGTGACAGCGAAGTCTATATCGGCGAAACCGGCCGGGTAACCGGCGATGTTCTCGCTATGAATATCAAGGTTGCTGGTTATCTGGAAGGGGTCCTGGAGTGTGGTGAGTTGACCATTCTTGATAGTGGCAAGATTGTAGGCGAGGCTGCCACCGATACTTTTGTGATCAGCGAGGGCGGTCAGTTTGAAGGCAATAGTCGCCGCAGAACTGCGGATAACGTGACTCAGCTTATGCGAGGGGCGAAGCGGAATCATGCCAGTGCTGGGGCATCCTCCGGATCTGAGTAAATAGCTGCAACGTAGATTTATCGAGCTCCGCCCTGTTCCTCTCGGGGCGGAGCTTGATCAAGAAATTACGTTACCTTACCCCCCCCTGCGCTTCCCTCCTCATAAAACTGCCTCGTCCCATACCCCTACGGCCTAACTCGTTCCGATTGTTGGTAGCTAACCCGGGCTTTGACTGGTGTCCCTGCTCAGTATGGAGGTTATTCTAAAAAAAATACTCATAATGTTGATTGATAGTCGTCAAGATGCCATTATTTTGGGATAAGCGGTCTCTATTTGAGTACTTTTGTGGTTGGCAGGTTCAACTGAACATCTTAAGAGGCTCGACAGGTTAAACAAGAATCATCCAAGCAGAGGGCAGCCGGGCTGCTCAGCGGAATAACTAAGGAAGTTTGAAATGGCTAAAGAAATCACTGTCCATACCGCCGATGAAGCAACTGGCTCCTTGAGCTCTGAGAATAATCGCCGGGCATTTCAGAAATTGATGGATGCGTGGCGAAGCAAGAACGCCGAATCCGCCAGGCGCGTGGGCACCTTCAGCTTTATGGCTGCAACGCTGACAGCTTGTGTTGATGGGAGTGGCTCGAACTCCAGTACTGCCGAAGAGGAGACTCCGTTTTCGGTAGATACATCGGATCCGGGTAAGGCTACAGTTTCCGGTGAGTTTGTTTTTATTACCACCGAGGAAAGCTCGGTGGTTTCTTCCACCGAGCTGAAAAGTGCGTCCAATCCTGCCGTATTCTCCAGTTCAAATTCCGTTGCCATCCTGACCCCTGCTTCGATTGTTGACGGTTCCCAAGCCCTGGGTCTGGTGGATTATCAATTTGACCTTGGTGCCGGCAAATCCATTGATGGCGCTTCGGCCCTGGTTCTGACAGACGGTGTAACGGTCGTAGGCAAGATTGCCGAGTTCGATTTGAATGCAGCGGGCGTGAAAGCCAGCGGCGACGGCAATGTCTGGTTGCTGATTGGTAAGGAAGGGGCGCCAAGTGCCGAGCATCGGGCGCTGCTGGATATCCGCCTGGACGGTGGCGATCTGACCTTCGATATGCCAAGCGATGATGATGTTTTGACCCTTGAAGCCGGCACTGTTATTGACCTTGGTGGCGGTACCTTGATCGTCAGCGATGGGAAGGTAATGGCCAATGCTGCCGATGTGGAACTGCTTAACATCGGTGACGTAATTGTGAACTCTGAATTGGTTATCACCTACGACCAGTTTATGGAAAAGTCGGAAAATCCGGATTTCACCGTTACAGGTACCGGTGTCGTTACCGTGCTCGTTGAAGATGATGTCCAGGCTGCGTCTTTCTTTGATGCTGTCTCCAAAAACCCCGCTGTGTTGGGTGAAAATGCGCCGGAGGTGCGTCTGGAGAATACCTCTCTTGGTGTTGTAACCGAGGTGGATCTCGCGAACCTGGTGGATTCCAAGCTGGTGTTTTTGTCTTCCAGCCTTGAAAAACAAATCAGCAATTTGGACGCAGACCTTCAGGGCCAGATTGACCTTAACGTCAGCAAAATTGTTGAGGTGGCTGGTGACTTGGCCGCGCTGCGGGGTGTGGTAACCACGTTGCAGGGCACGGTAGCTGACAACAAGACCGAACTGCAGGGCAACATCGATCAGGTTCAGGACAATCTGGAGGAGGCGATTGGCAGCCTGACCAGCACGCTGAATGGTGAGGTATCACGGCTTGAGGGTGTGATTGCCTCCGGTGACCAGACCAATGCCGACAGCATTGCCGAGGTGGCGACCGATCTGGCCACGCTGCAGGGCGTGGTCAACAACCTGAATGACACCTACGCCACCGATGCCGAAGTGTCCGAGGCGGTGGGCGCGGCTCAGACTGCGCTGCAAAGCGCGATCGACACCCTGTCCGGCACGGTAACCAGCGAAGTGAGCCGCCTGGAGACCGCGATTGCCGACGGTGACCAGACCAATGCCGACAGCATTGCCGAGGTGGCGACCGATCTGGCCACGCTGCAGGGCGTGGTCAACAACCTGAATGACACCTACGCCACCGATGCCGAAGTATCCGAGGCCGTGGCCGTGGCGCAGTCCGCGCTGCAAAACGCGATCGACACCCTGTCCGACACGGTGACCGGCGAAGTGAGCCGTCTGGAGACCGCGATGGCCGCCGGTGACCAGACCAATGCCGACAGCATTGCCGGGGTGGCGACGGATCTGGCCACGCTGCAGGGCGTGGTCAACAACCTGAATGACACCTACGCCACCGATGCCGAAGTATCCGAGGCCGTGGCCGTGGCGCAGTCCGCGC